>JABLTH010091898.1_pt1 | contig 129131 bp, 121 predicted proteins | sample 7875711 | NCBI WGS metagenome assembly JABLTH01 (sample SAMN14941262, study PRJNA633318) | bioreactor metagenome | isolation source: bioreactor | place: China | collected 2019-03-05
CTTACGTTTGAAGACCTGATCCACACGCCAATGAAGACCAGTACGCAACTGTTGCGCAAGAAAGCGGGGGAGTCCATCCCATCAGTCCACCGGACGCTGCGCGATAAAGCCGCGCAGCGCCGGTGACCTCCACGTTGGGGCTCTTGATGTCTGACGACCTTACCCAGGCGACGCCTAAAGTATTCAAACCGCCTTCGCGTGGACAATCCATCCTCGTTGACGGAAAGTACTACTTCATAGGCGAAAAGGTCGGCCAGGGTTCCTTCGGTGAGGTCTTTGAGTGCCAGGACGAATGGAGCAACCAACTCGTTTCCAAAGTACTCGTGCCAAGAAATCAGACTTACGATGAAGTGCGAGAAAACTGGCTACAAGAGTTGCGCAAGCTTCTAGACCTCCGGCACCCGAATATCACCCATGTATATGCCGCCTTCGAGTGTGACGACACGTTCTATCTCGTTATTGAGCGGTGCTCGATGACTCTTGATTCCATCATCAATTTGCCAGACGGTGACGGCGAACTTTGGCTGCCCTACGTCGCTCGTGATGTTCTCCAAGGGTTGGAGTACATGCATAGCAACGGTTACGTCCACAAGGACATTCATGCTGGAAACGTTTTCGTCTCGCAGACCATTGATCGTATGGTCCCGTCGAAGAGCCCGGTTTGGTCGTTCAAGGTCGGCGACCTTGGCATCAGTCGACTTGAATCTGACATAGAGATTTTCAACACGCTTCTCGCGCAATGGATGCTGCCACCTGAAGCAATCGACCCAGTCGAATTTGGCCCTGTTGGCAGAACACTGGACATCTATCACGTCGGGCTATTGTTGCTGGCACTGCTCCTTGGACGCACCCCGTCGTTTACACGAGATGAGATTGTTTCCGGAGCGCCGAGGGGGACGGCTGAAGGACTCCCCTCCAAGTACGGGACCGTTGTCGCAAAAGCGTTACGCCGGCACGCTAATGCTCGAATTCCCACTGCTGTTCAGTTTTGGCGTGAGATCGCCAGTGTTGCGTAGTCGAGCCCCAACCCATCATTCCACCGGACCTGGGCGAAAAGTCGCGCAGGCCGGTGAATTCAGACGTTAGGCCTCACAACATGCATGGGCGAACTCTCCAGCCTGAGGATGCAGCCGAGTACCAAGCGCTGCGGCTGCGGGGCCTTCTTGAGGCACCCACTGCCTTTGCGTCAAGCTACGAAGAAGAGGTCAACACACCCCTAGCTGAAATTGCACAGCGCCTTCAACCCAAAGCCACCGGTGCAATATTCGGGGCATTAGTCGAAGGCGGGCTTGCTGGTCTGGCGGGCCTGGAACGGGAGTCCATGGCCAAGCTCAATCACAAAGCCTACCTTTGGGGCATGTACGTCAGCCCAGAGCATCGCAGAAGTAGGCTTGGGTCACTGTTGCTCGAGCAGGTGCTTCCTTACGCATGGCGTACCCTCGCAGTCCGTCAAGTCAACCTCGGCGTCCACACCGAGAATGCGAGCGCCATCGCCCTGTATCGCCGCTTCGGCTTCGTCGTTTGGGGCACGGAGGTCGGCGCGCTGGTCGTGGCGGGCAAGTCTCAAGATGAGCATCACATGGTGTGCCATGCCCCAAGTGCGGCCTAACCCCTCTACTGGGACTTCCCACGTAGTCAAGTAGCGTGGTCGTCATTCGTCGGTATTTCCTGCGGCGGCATGAAGTGAAGCGGCGATAAAACGAGGAACAGACTGCACATCTACTGTCGGACTTGTTGCACTGACGGCTGTTCTGGATGTTGGCAGTCAGGCCGGCATCGCAAAACTCTCACCGCCTGCGGGCACCGCAGCGCAGTCGGACACGAAGTGCCGACCACCTCACCATGAGCCTCGGAGCTGCGGGTCAGGGGGCCGGGCCTGCGACAATCCCTCCCATGACAGAGGAAAAGAACCCCGACAACTTCCCGCCCGGCGCGCTGCGCATCGAGTCGCTCGACCTGGACGCCCAAGGCATTGCCCACCAGGCCGACGGCAAGGTGGTGTTCATCGAGGGCGCGCTGCCCTTTGAAGTGGTGAGCGCGCAGATTCACCGGCAGAAGAACAGCTTCGAAAAAGGCGTGGTCACGGCCATCCACCGCGAATCGGCGCAGCGCGTGCAGCCACGCTGTCCGCACTTCGGGCTGCACGCCGGCGCCTGCGGCGGCTGCAAGATGCAGCACCTGCACGTGGCCGCCCAGGTGGCGGTCAAGCAGCGTGCGCTGGAAGACAACCTGTGGCACCTGGGCAAGGTCAAGCCCGAGACGCTGCTGCGCCCCATCGAAGGTCCGTCCTGGGGCTATCGCTACCGGGCGCGGCTGTCGGTGCGTTTTGTGCTGAAAAAAGGCGTGGCGCTGATCGGCTTTCACGAGCGCAAAAGCCGCTATGTGGCGGACATGCAGGTGTGTCCGGTGCTGCCGCCCCACGTGAGCGCCATGCTGATGCCGTTGCGGGCGTTGATCGGCTCCCTGGACGCGCGCGACACCTGCCCGCAGATCGAGCTCGCGTGTGGCGACGATGTCACCGCGCTGGTGCTGCGGCACCTGGAGCCGCTGAGTGCCGCCGACCAGGACCGGCTGCGCGCCTTTGCCGTCAAGCATCCCCAGGTGCAATGGTGGCTGCAACCCAAGGGGCCGGAGACGGTGTATCTGCTGGACGCGCCGGACCCCGCCCGTGAGCTGTGCTACACCTTGCCGGAGTTCGGCGTGCGCATGCCGTTCAAGCCCACGGACTTCACGCAGGTGAACCCGCATATCAACCGCGTGCTGGTGGTGCGTGCCCTGCGGCTGCTGGACGCCCAGCGGCACGAGCGCGTCATCGACTGGTTTTGCGGCCTGGGCAACTTCACCTTGCCGCTGGCCACGCAGGCGCGCGAGGTGTTGGGGGTCGAAGGCAGCAGCGTGCTGGTGGCGCGCTCACGCGAGAATTTTGAGAGAAACCAGGCTTCAAGGCCCATGGATAGTCGCATGTGTGCTACTGAGTTTGTAGCGCGCAACCTGTTTGACATGACGCCCGAGCAGTTGGCGCAGGATGGGGTCGCGGACAAGTGGCTGGTGGACCCACCCCGTGAGGGGGCGTTTGCTCTGGTCAAGGCGCTGGCCGATTTGCGCCAGAGCCCGCAACTGGCGCCGGGCTGGACCGCGCCACGGCGCATCGTGTACGTGAGCTGCAACCCGGCCACGCTGGCGCGGGACGCCGGTTTGCTGGTGCATGGGGCCGGCTACCGCTGCGTGGCGGCGGGTGCCGTGAACATGTTCCCGCACACGGCGCATGTGGAGAGCATGGCGGTGTTCGAACTGCCGGTCGCGTAAGCCGCGGTTCAGTGGGCCGCGGGCTTGGCCTTGGGTTCCGAGGCCTTCGGGGGCGGGGCTGCGGCAGCACCGTCTTCGGTCGGGCCAGTAGCGGTGGAGGGAACGCCTTCGATCTTGTTTTCCCGCATGTACTGGTCCATCTCTTTCCAGCCCGCGAAAACATGGGCCTTCGTGGCCTTGGGATTGAGGGTGTAGCAGTCCTCGATGCCGCGCAGTGCGTAGCGGCACGCGCCGCCGATGGCTTTGGCGTCGGCTTCCCGCTGCGCGATGCGGGGGTCCGGCCCCAGCCCCGGAATGGAACCGTCGCAGCCCAGCAGAAGCACGGGCAGGGCGAGGAGCAAGAGGCGGGGCGACATGGGCACGGTCAGGGCAAAGGTATATTCCATTATCGGCACACGGGGTCGAAGATTGAGCCACTTGCCGTGGGGTGACAAAGAAAAAGGCCCCGAAGGGCCTGTTCCCGAAGTCCGGCCGTGCCGGGTTCAGTCGCGCTCGCCGCCAAAGATGCCCAGCAGAGTCAGCAGGCTCTGGAACACGTTGAAGATATCCAGGTACAGAGCCAGCGTGGCGCTGATGTAGTTGGTTTCTCCGCCATCCAGGATCTGTTTCAGGTCATACAGCATGAAGGCGCTGAAGATGCCGATGGCCAGGACGGAAATGACCAGCATGCCGACTGAAGAACCCACGAACACGTTGATGATGCTGCCCACCATCAAGACGACGGCGCCGACGATCAGCCACTTGCCCAGGCCGGAGAGGTCGCGTTTGATGACGCTGGCCAGCGAAGCCATGACGAAGAACACGCCCGCTGTTCCGCCGAAAGCGGTCATGACGAGCGAAGGACCATTCCTGAAGCCCAACACTCGGGCGATCAGGCCCGACAGCATCAGGCCCATGAAGAACGTGAAGGCCAGCAGCATCGGCACGCCCGCGGCGGAATTCTTGGTCTTCTCAATGCCGAACATGAAGGCAAAAGCCACGCCGAGAAACAAGATCACGCCAAGCCCGCCCGTGAGGTAGCGCATGATGCCGGTCTCCACGCCCAGCCATGCCCCGAGAACCGTGGGGACCAGGCTCATGGAGAGCAGCCAGTAGGTATTGCGCAGCACCTTGTTGCGCTGCTCCGAGGATGCGGCGTAGCCGTAGTTGATGGTCTGGATCTGATCGCTCATGTAAGTTCCTTCAAGACTGCCCTACCCGGGGTCCGGGGAGGTGGGGGCATTGTAGAAGGGATTCAAGCCCTGTGCAGCGGCTAGTAGACCGCTCTTCCGGGGCTGGTTTCCTGCAGGATGGTGGTGGCGATCTCCTCGATCGACTTGGTCGTGGTGGACAGCCAGCGAATGCCGGCGCGCCGCATCATGGCCTCGGCCTCGGTCACTTCCATGCGGCAGTTGTCCAGGCTGGCGTAGCGCGAATTCGGCCGGCGCTCGTTACGGATCTCGCTCAGGCGTTCGGGCTGGATGCTCAGGCCAAACAGTTTCTTGCGGTAGGGTGCGAGCGCCGGTGGCAACTCGCGCCGCTCGAAATCCTCGGGAATCAGGGGGTAGTTGGCCACCTTCAGTCCATACTGCATCGCCAGGTACAGGGACGTTGGGGTCTTTCCACTGCGGCTGATACCCACCAGGATGACGTCAGCCCCTTCCAGATCGCGGTGGGATTGGCCGTCGTCATGGGCCAATGAGAAATTGATGGCCTCGATGCGGTCGTTGTATTCCTTGCTCTTGCTGACGTCGCTGAAACGGCCGATCCGGTGATTGGATTTGAGCCCGAGCTCGGTCTCCAGGGGGTGTACGAAGGTGCCGAACATGTCCAGCAACATGCCCTTGCAGCCCTGACGGATGACGTCGAGTACGTCCATGTTGACCAGCGTGGTGAACACGATGGGGCGCCGGCCCTCGATTTCGGCCGTGTGGTTGATCTGGCGCACCGCCTGATGCGCCTTGTCCACCGTGTCGGTGAAGGGCAGCCGGATCTGGCGGGCCTTCATCTCGAATTGCGCCAGGATGGCGGTGCCAAACGTTTCGGCGGTGATGCCTGTGCCATCGGAAATGAAGAATACGGTGCGGTTGGGCATGTGGGTGGTGGCGTGGGCCAGTCGAGGATGGCGGGTGTTCAGCGATCTGCAAGCGCGCGATAAGCCTTGGGTGCCTACAATGTGAAGAATTATCTGAATTTTCCCATGCTCCGTACCGTCCAGAACATGCAACTCCAACCACGTAGCTCGGGCATGGGCGCGAAACCTGACTTCGACCACGTCTCGAGGCGACCTCGCGCGGCAACAGTTTTAACTTCTGGAGTATTCCCATGTCTGCACGTTTCAGTCCGACCGCCCTGGTCGTTGCCTTTGAGAATCTGAGAATGTCCGATGTCGAGGTGGTGGGTGGCAAGAATGCCAGCCTCGGCGAGATGATTTCCCAACTGCCACAGGGGGTGCGCGTGCCGACCGGTTTCGCCACCACGGCGCATGCGTTTCGCGAATTCCTGAAATTCAACGGCCTGGACGCGCGCATTCAGGCCCGATTGGATGCTCTGGACACCGAGGACGTGCGGGCCCTGGCGCAGGTGGGCGCGGAAGTCCGGGCCCTGGTCGAGGCACAGCCCTTTCCCCAGGATCTGGAAGCGGCCATTCGCGAGGCCTTCGCCGTCCTGTCCAAGGGAAGCCCAGCGGCTTCATTCGCGGTGCGTTCGTCGGCCACTGCCGAGGACTTGCCGGATGCGTCGTTCGCCGGTCAGCAGGAAACGTTCCTGAATGTGGTGGGCATCGAAGAAGTGCTGCACAAGATGAAGGAAGTGTTTGCGTCGCTGTACAACGACCGCGCCATTTCCTACCGCGTGCACAAGGGCTTTGCCCATGCCGACGTGGCACTGAGCGCGGGTGTGCAGCGCATGGTGCGCTCCGACATTGGCGCCGCAGGCGTCATGTTCACGATCGACACCGAATCCGGGTTCGACGATGTGGTGTTCATCACCTCCAGCTATGGTCTGGGCGAGACGGTGGTGCAAGGCGCTGTCAACCCGGACGAGTTCTACGTGCACAAGCCCATGCTGAAGGCCGGCAAGCGCGCGGTGATCCGGCGCAACCTGGGCTCCAAGATGATCCAGATGACGTTCTCGTCCGAGCAGGAGAAGGCGGAAACGAAGCGCCTGGTCAAGACCACGGAGGTTCCCACGGAGCAGCGCAACCGCTATTCCCTGACCGATGCAGAGGTGGAACAACTCGCGCACTACGCACTGGTGATCGAGCAGCATTACGGCCGCCCCATGGACATCGAGTGGGGCAAGGACGGCGTGGACGGGCAGCTGTATATCCTGCAGGCGCGACCCGAAACCGTGAAGAGCCAGGCACAGGGGCAGGCCGAGCAGCGATTCACGCTCAAGGGCACGGGCACGGTGCTGGCGCAGGGCCGGGCCATTGGCCAGAAGATCGGCACTGGGCCGGTGCGCCTGGTGCACAACCTGAGCGAGATGGACAAGGTTCAGCCGGGCGACGTGCTTGTGACCGACATGACGGATCCCAATTGGGAGCCGGTCATGAAGCGGGCGTCCGCCATCGTGACGAACCGCGGCGGCCGTACGTGTCACGCCGCCATCATCGCGCGTGAACTGGGCATTCCCGCAGTGGTCGGGTGTGGCGATGCGACCGAGCACCTGACCGAAGGGACGCTGGTGACCGTGAGTTGCGCCCAGGGTGACACGGGCTTCATTTACGACGGCCTTCTGGAAACCGAGGTCACCGAGGTGCAGCGCGGCGCCATGCCGCCCATCAAGACGAAGATCATGATGAACGTAGGAAACCCACAACTGGCATTTGACTTCTGTCAACTGCCGAACGCGGGGGTTGGTCTGGCACGGCTGGAATTCATCATCAACAACAACATCGGTGTGCATCCCAAGGCTATCCTCGACTATCCCAATGTGGATGCCGATCTGAAGAAGGCGGTGGAGTCGGTGGCTCGTGGTCACGCTTCCCCCAAGGCCTTTTACGTTGATAAAGTGGCCGAAGGGGTGGCCACGATTGCGGCCGCCTTCTGGCCCAAGCCGGTGATCGTGCGACTGAGTGATTTCAAGTCCAACGAGTACCGCAAGCTCATCGGCGGCTCGCGCTACGAACCCGAGGAGGAAAACCCCATGCTCGGTTTCCGCGGCGCGGCACGTTACGTCAGCGCGGACTTCCGGGAGGCCTTTGCCATGGAGTGCGAGGCGCTGCGGCGTGCCCGCAACGACATGGGTCTGACCAATGTCCAGGTCATGGTGCCGTTCGTGCGCACGTTGGGTCAGGCGCAAGGCGTCACCGAACTGCTCGCGCAGCACGGGCTGAAGCGCGGGGAGAATGACCTCAAGGTCATCATGATGTGCGAAGTGCCCAGCAACGCGATCCTGGCGGACGATTTCCTGCAGTACTTTGACGGGTTCTCGATCGGCTCCAACGACCTGACCCAGCTTACGCTCGGGCTGGATCGCGACTCCGGCCTCGAACTGCTGGCCGCCGATTTTGACGAGCGGGACCCTGCCGTGAAGGTGTTGCTGGGGCAGGCCATCGCGGCATGCAAGCGTCATGGTAAGTACGTTGGCATTTGTGGCCAGGGACCCAGCGATCATCCGGATCTGGCGCAATGGCTGGTGGAGCAGGGTATTGAATCCATCTCCCTGAATCCCGACTCGGTGATTTCCACCTGGAAACTACTGGCCGCGCTGTAGGAAAACCCTGACCGCTACCCGGCGCCACACTGGCATGATCTGGTGATGACGCAAGCTGCCGCGAGTCACGCGAGCCTGCCCGGTGCCGGGCGGCGATTCCCTCTGCGGGTGTCGCTGCTGGTTCTGTGGTTCGTGGCGTCCTTCGGCGGTGTCTTCTTTGCGCGGGACCTTCAGTTTCAAGTGGCCGGTTGGCCGCTGGGGTTCTGGTTCTCAGCGCAGGGGGGGGTGCTGCTGTTCGTTGGCATCGTGGCCTTCTACGCCTGGGCGCGCAACCGCAGGGGCGATGCGCAGCCCTCGATCCTCGCCAGCGTGGACTACCCAGGCTACAAGCGCCGCCTGCGTCGCTGGCTGGCGCTGTTCGTGCTGGGGCTGGCGGGGTTTCTCGCCGTCTTGATGTGGGCGGAGTGGGCTGGCTTGTCCAAGCAGTGGATAGGCGCGATCTTTCTGTTCAGCACCATCGGCCTGTACGCCGTGATCGGCATCTACAACCGTACATCCGACCCCGCCGAATACTACGTGGCCGGGCGCCGGGTGCCGGCGATGTACAACGGCATGGCCACAGCTGCCGATTGGATGAGCGCGGCTTCCTTCATCAGTCTGGCTGGTGGACTTTACTTGCAGGGATACTCTGGCTCGGAGGGGCAGAGTGGTGGTCTGGCCTACGTGCTGGGCTGGACCGGGGGGTTTTGCCTGGTGGCGCTGCTCATCGCGCCGCACCTGCGCAAGATGGGGCTCTACACCATTCCGGACTTTTTCGACGCACGCTTCGGTGGTCGCTGGCCGCGACTGATCGCGGCGCTGGCCGCGGTCTTGTGCTCGTTCACGTACGTCGTCGCCCAGATCTACGGCGTGGGCCTGATCACCGCGCGACTCACAGGGGTGCAATTCGAGATCGGCATCCTGCTGGGGCTGGGAGGCGTTCTGTTGTGTTCCTTCCTGGGCGGCATGCGGGCGGTGACCTGGACCCAGGTGGTGCAGTACGTGATCGTGATGCTGGCGTTTCTGGTGCCGGTGTCCTGGTTGGCCTACACGCAGTTGGGCAATCCGCTTGCGCCGCTCGTGGTGGGCCAGCAGCTCGAACGGATCACGGCGATGGAGGCTACGCTGATCGATTCGGCCAAGGAGCGTCAGGTCATCGCGGAGTACGCGCGGCGCGCGAAGGAGCTCGAACGCAAGCTGCAGAATATTGAACCGGCGCTGGCGGCGGAGCGCAAGGCGGCGCAGGAAAAGCTGCGACGACTCAATGCTCAGCGCGCGGACGCGTCGCTGGTATTCCAGGCCAGCCGCGAACTGGCATTGATCCCCAAGGACGTGGCCTCCGCGCGTGAGATGTGGACGCGAGCGATGCACGAGAACCTGGAGCGTGCCAATCCGCTGGGGGGAATGCCGCAACACGCCCGACCGTTTGCGGGAGACCCTGGTGGCACGCTGGAGCAGCAGCAGGCCTTTGAGAGATCACGCCGCAACTTCCTGGCTCTGATGTTCTGCCTCATGGTGGGAACGGCCGGTCTGCCCCATCTGCTGGCGCGCTCCTACACCACGCCTTCGGTGGCAGAAGCGCGCAGCTCCGTGGCATGGTCGCTGATGTTCATTGCCCTGCTGTACCTGGCGGCACCTGCATTGGCCATCCTGGTCAAGTTCGAGATCATGAACCACCTGGTCGGGCAGCCCTATGCGGCCTTGCCCGCCTGGATGGCGCAGTGGACCAAAGTCGATCCGGGACTGTTGTCGGTCAGCGACGTGAACGGTGACGGGATTCTGCAGTTTGCCGAACTCAGGCTGGGCGCCGACATTGTGATGCTGGTCAGTCCGGAGTTGGGTGGGATGCCCTACGTCGTGTCTGGGCTGGTGGCAGCGGGGGGATTGGCGGCGGCGCTGTCCACCGCCGATGGGTTGCTATTGACCGTGGGCAATGCGTTGGCGCATGACCTGTATTTTGGGGGGGGAAGCAGTCGCGCCAATGCCATGCAGCGGGTCATGTTCTCCAAATTCGCTCTGTTGTTGGTGGCCCTTTCCGCGGCATATGTGGCCGCCCAGAAGCCGGCGGACATCCTGTATCTCGTGTCGTCCTCATTTTCACTGGCGGCCTCGGCCTTCGTGCCGGTGATGGTGCTGGGGATCTTCTGGCCACGCATTGAACGCAGGGGCGCCGTGGCCGGGATGCTGGCGGGGTTGGGGGTGGCGGTGTACTACATGGCGGTGAATGCACCCGTGCTGCGTTCCGCCCTGGGCCTGACGGGGAATCCCTTGTGGTTCGACATTCAGCCCATGGCCGCCGGCGTGTTTGGCGTGCCCGTCGGGGCCGCTGTGGCCATCGCGATCAGTCTGGTGATGGGTGGTGACCGTCGGTCTGTCACCGCGATCGACAACTGATTGCGTATAATCCGACGTTTTGCCTTGTCGCACCACTACCGACGCAGTGGGCGACTTCAACCACAAGGAGAGTCTATGCGTCATTATGAAATCGTTTTGCTGATCCATCCGGATCAAAGCGAGCAGGTTCCAGCCATGCTGGAGCGCTACAAGGGCATGATCACTGCCGGCGGCGGCAAGATCCACCGCGTGGAAGACTGGGGCCGCCGTCAACTGGCGTACCTGATCAACAAGCTGGCCAAGGCCCACTACCTGTGCGTCAACATCGAGGCCGATCAGGCCGTGATGGCTGAACTTGAGCACGCGTTCAAGTTCAACGACGCTGTGTTGCGGCATCTCACCGTGCAGAAGAAGAAGGCTGAAACCGGTCCTTCCTCGATGATGAAGACGGTCGAGCGTGAAGAAGCCCGCAAGACCCAGCAAGCCGAATACGCGGCCTGATGGGGACGCGGTGTTCTTGACCCGTTGAAGTAGAGAGATTCAGATCCCATCGACAACCAGCTTGTTCTGACCGCCCGTATCGTCGAGACGAATGTCTTGCGGTACACCCCGGCCGGCTTGCCGGCCATTGACCTGCAGCTTGAACACGAATCCAGTGTTGTGCAGTCAGGGCAGACCCGGCAGATCAAGGCAGTCGTCAAGGCAGTGGCTTTCGGCTCCCTCGCGGAGCGACTGGCACGACAGGCCATCGGCAGCGGTTGGCGGTTTCAGGGATTTCTCGCAACTCCCCAACGAGGCAAGCACGTCGTATTTCACATTCAGGAATTTGAGCAAGATTTAGCCCAACCCTTTTTGCCGGACGGAAACACCACTTCGTCCTCAACCCGATAGGAAAGCATCATGGCCGGACCCAAACGTTTCAACAACAAAGACAAGCGCCCGAAGCGCCCCGCACAGAACCTGCTCTTCAAGCGCAAGCGCTTTTGCCGTTTCACGGTGACAGGCGTGGAAGAGATCGACTACAAGGATGTCGATACCCTGCGTGATTTCATCGCCGAGAACGGCAAGATCATCCCCGCCCGCCTGACCGGCACCCGCGCCATTTTCCAGCGCCAACTCAACACCGCCATCAAGCGTGCGCGTTTCCTCGCCCTGGTGCCGTACAGCGACCAGCATCGCATCTAAGGAGCACCGACATGCAAATTATTCTGCTCGACAAAGTAGTGAACCTGGGCAACCTGGGTGAAATCGTCCGCGTCAAGGACGGTTACGCACGCAACTTCCTGATCCCCTCTGGTCGCGCCCGCCGCGCCACCGAGGCCGCGAAGCAGGAGTTCGAGGCCAAGCGTGCCGAACTGGAAAAGGCCGCCGCCGCCAAGCTGGCTGACGCGCAGGCTCAAGGCGAAAAACTGGGTGGCACGACCATCAAGCTGACGCAAAAGGCCGGTGTCGATGGACGTCTGTTCGGCTCTGTCACCAACTTCGACATCGCAGAGGAACTGGGCAAGCAAGGCTTCCCCGTGACCAAGGCGCAGATCCGCATGCCCACCGGCCCGATCAAGGTCGTTGGTGACAGCACGGTGAGCGTCGCCCTGCACACGGACGTGGTGGTGGAAATCACCGTGTCCGTCTACGGCGAAACCGCCTGACCGTCGTTCTCCGCACCAAAGCCGCCAGCGTCTCCTGCTGGCGGCTTTTGTCTTTTGTGCACGGCTTGTTCACGCCAGGGCCGGGCTTTGTGCACAGCTTATCCCTAGCTTATGCCCAGCCTATCACTGGACGCTGCCACCAGGGCGGCGTAGCATCCCTTGGCTCAAGGAACCATCATGTCCGCCGTATTCACCACCGTTGACGATCCGTTTGCGGACCAGCAGGTTGCGCAGCTGCGTATTCCGCCCCATTCGATTGAGGCCGAATCCAGTGTGCTTGGAGGCCTGCTGTTGGACAATCTGGCCTGGGACCGGGTGGGTGACCTCTTGGTGGATCGCGATTTCTACCGTTATGAGCACCGCTTGGTGTTCTCGGCCATCAGTGCACTGGTGAACGCTTCGCGGCCAGCGGATGTGATTACGGTGTACGAGCAACTGCAAAGCTTGGGCAAGGCGGAGGAGGTCGGTGGGCTGGCCTACCTGAACTCCTTGGCGCAGTATGTGCCCAGTGCCAGCAACATTCGTCGCTACGCGGAGATCGTGCGCGAACGGTCCATCCTGCGCAAACTGGTCAGTGCCAGTGACGAGATCGCCACCAATGCCTTCAATCCACAGGGCAAGCCGGTGGCGAAGATCTTGGACGAGGCCGAGCAGAAGATATTCAACATTGGGGAAGAAGGCTCGCGCATGAAGCAGGGCTTTCAGGGCATGGATACGCTGGTGGTGGAACTGCTGGATCGCGTGCAGGAAATGGCCGACAACCCGAATGACATCACCGGGGTGCCGACAGGTTTTTACGATCTGGACCGCATGACGTCGGGCTTTCAGGCGGGCGACATGATCGTGCTGGCCGCCCGTCCGTCCATGGGCAAGACGGCGCTGGCGATCAACATAGCCGAGCACGTGGCCCTGAATGAAGGTTTGCCCGTGGCGGTGTTTTCCATGGAAATGGGAGCTTCCCAGCTCGCCGTGCGTATCGTGGGCTCCATCGGGCGCATAGACCAGACCCATCTGCGCACCGGCAAGCTTACCGATGAGGAATGGCCCCGCCTGTCAGAGGCCATTGAGAAGCTGCGCAATGTGTCCTTGCACATCGACGAGACCCCGGGACTGACTCCCAGCGAACTCCGTGCGAACGCGCGGCGCCTGGCACGGCAATGCGGCCAGCTGGGACTGATCGTGGTGGACTACCTTCAGCTCATGAGTGGATCTTCCAGCGATGGTGAGAACCGTGCCACGGAACTGGGTGAAATCTCGCGGGGGCTGAAGATGCTGGCCAAGGAACTGAAGTGTCCGCTGATCGCGCTCTCGCAGCTCAATCGCAGCGTGGAAACCCGCACGGACAAGCGCCCCATGATGAGTGACCTGCGCGAGTCCGGGGCCATCGAGCAGGACGCCGACGTCATCATGTTCATCTACCGCGACGAGTACTACAACAAGGACAGCAAGGAACCGGGCGTGGCCGAGGTCATCATCGGCAAGCAGCGCAATGGCCCCACGGGCACGGTCAAACTGGCCTTCCTGCGGCAGTTGACCCGGTTTGAAAGCCTCGCGTCCGGCGGCGGCGACTTCTGACTTCTGATTCACGCGGCCTTTGGACAAGGCCGCAGCCGCCCGGTCATCGGTTGGCGGGTCTTTCGATGCTCCGCAGACCCACGTCAAGTTGGGACTGGATGTTGGCCACGAGTTCCGCGCGCTTGGCGTACATGCTGCGTTTGTGGCTGGGGATCTCCGAGTCCGATCGTGCATGAGCCTCGGTGGGCAGAGCGTACCAACCCCCAGGCACGCGCCCTCCGCCGTGGTCCTGCCACAGTGACAGGTAGCCTGCATGCATGTTGTTCACCGCTGCCCGCTTGCGGCGGCTGAGTCGATAGCGCAGGCTCGTGAACGGGTGAGCATCCGGGTCCACGCCGTAGAGTTCCACGTCCCAGCGCCGAGCCATGAATTTCGCCACATCGACCAACAGCGCTTTGGGGCGCAGGCCGTGCGTTTCCTTGGTCACCCGTTTGAGCTGTTCCAGCATGGGATGATCGCCGCGCGCCTGCACGCAGCCAACGCACAGCACGGGTCGTTGCGCGATTGCGACCACGCTGAACGTCAACGCCACCAGCAGTTCCGGTGGAGATGTCTCGTCCGGGGGCTTCCGATACAGGCCCAGGGTCAGGTCCCCTTCGCGCTCATAGGAGCCGTTGTAGCCAAGGTGCAGGCTGAACTGCTCCGTGCCATCCCGACCCATCCACGTGGCCAGGGTGATGGGAGACACATACATCCGGTCGACTGCCGCCGCGCTGAACGTGCGGTGCATCCAGTCGTAATGGTGCATCACCGCACACGCACGCTCCTGAGATGTCCACAGCGCATTCAGGTAGGGACGAAGTACCTTGTCGAGAACGCGAGGCTGGCGGCGCCAAAGCGCCGCCATGTCAGGGCGCTGCATGAAGCGCATCCACTGCAGGCTGACCAACGGATGCCGCAGGATGAAGGCGGCGGTCTTGAATCCTGATTTCCAGTCAAAGCGCTCATCCCGTCGGAGCAATTCAACAAGATACCGCAGCGAACCCCGGTGGCCTTCGACCCTTCCAAGGCCTGATCTGTCCGAGCAGGGGAAGCGGCTCATGTCGATTTTGTAAAGTACTGTAAACGGGACGAAGGCGCGTATTGTGCCCTACCGATCCCCCAAGCCTTCTTGGTCTTCGCGGAAGCTGGCAGGACGACCGTTTCCCCGCGCAGCGGGAAGTACGGGTCCGCAATGTCAGGCGGCTTGGGCGAGGCCGTCTACAGAACCTCGCTGGCAAAGTCCGCCAGGCGCGAACGTTCGCCTCGAGCCAGGGTGATATGGCCGCTGTGGGGCCAGCCCTTGAACTTGTCAACGGCGAACGTCAGCCCGGACGAGCCCTCGGTCAGGTAGGGGGTGTCGATCTGCGCCAGGTTGCCCATGCAGATGATCTTGGTGCCGGGACCGGCACGCGTGATGAGGGTCTTCATCTGCTTGGGCGTGAGGTTCTGGGCTTCATCGATGATGACGTACTTGTTCAGGAAGGTGCGTCCACGCATGAAGTTCATGCTCTTGACCTTGACGCGTGAGCGGATCAACTCGTTGGTCGCGGCCCGGCCCCATTCGCCCGCACTCGTCTCGGTCTTGGCCAGGGCTTCCAGGTTGTCGTCCAGGGCGCCCATCCACGGACCCATCTTTTCCTCTTCGGTGCCGGGTAGAAAACCGATATCCTCGCCAACCGAGACGGTGGCCCGGGTCATGATGATCTCGGTATAGCGCCGGTCGTCGAGCACCTGCGTCAATCCGGATGCCAGCGCCATCAGTGTCTTGCCGCTGCCGGCCGTGCCGGTGAGCGAGACAAAGTCGACTTCCGGGTCCATGAGCAGGTTCAGCGCGAAGTTCTGTTCACGGTTGCGAGCCGTGATGCCCCACACCGCGTGCTTGAGATGGGTGTAGTCCTTGAGGGTCTTCAGGACAGCCGTCTTGCCGCGAATCTCGGTGACCCGCGCGTACAGGCTGGGCTCGCCCGGAGCTTCGAAGTAGACGAACTGGTTGATCAGCATGCTGGGCACGATGGGGCCCGCGATGCGGTAGAACGTGTGCTGCCCCTGCTGCCAGCTCTCCACGGCATTGCCGTTCACGGTCCAGAAGTCAGGCGGCAGCGCGAGCCAACCCGCGTAGAGCAGGTCGCCGTCCTCCAGGGTCTTGTCATTCTGATAATCATCTGCCGGCAGGCCCAGAGCCCGCGCCTTGACGCGCATGTTGATGTCCTTGGACACCAGCACTACTTCACGCGGCGCATGCCGCTGCCGCAGGGCTTCGACCACGCCCAGGATCTGGTTGTCCGCCTTGCCTTGAGGCAGGCTCGTGGGCAGCGCATAGTCCAGCGGTTGTGTCTGGAAGAACAGCTTGCCACGCGCCTCGCTGTGGCCAGTGTGGTCGAGCCTGAGGCCCGCCACGATGTCGCTGTTCTGTGCCGCTGCAAGGGCATCCAGCGAGCGGCTCGTCTGGCGCGCGTTGCGTGCCACCTCCGTCATTCCCTTCTTGTGGCTGTCCAACTCCTCCAGCACGATCATCGGCAGGTAGATATCGTGTTCCTCGAAACGGAACAGACACATGGGATCATGCATGAGCACATTGGTGTCCAGCACGAACAGCTTGGTCGGACCCGCCGGCCGAGCCTTGCGCGCAGCAGGGCGTTTCGAGAGCACAGGCTGAGTACCGTCCGAAGTGCGCTCGGTGGCGGGTGCTTTAGGTGCTGATCGCTGCACAACGGTATCGGAGGGTTCCGCGCCCGGGCGGGGGCCTTCAAGCGATTTCGGGGTCGAGCGCTCGGCGGGTGCCGCCCGACCACGTCGAGAGCTACGGGCGGGCACATGCGCCTGGTCGGATGGGTCGACATCGGCAGCGGTACGGGCGTAGGCTTGAGGGGAGAGCAGACTGGCGCGCTTCGTGGGGGCAGGGGGCAGGGGCATGGGGTGCTTCGGTCAGGGGAAGTGAGCGACAAACAAAAAAGCCGCCCAATGGGCCGGGCGGCTTCGTGTGGTGCAATGGAATGGCTCTACCGTCATTTGCTCCATTATGCATGTGGTGGATGACGGGCATCCGGACCCGTGCGGGAGGGTGATTACCCGGCCTTTTTCAGCGCTTTGACGGCCTTGAGCACTTCGTCAACGTGGCCCGGAACCTTCAGCCCCCGCCATTCCTGCTTGACCAGGCCGTCCGCACCGATCAGGAACGTGCTGCGCTCGATTCCCTTGACCTTCTTGCCGTACATGATCTTGTTCTTGACCACGCCGAACATGTGGCACATCTTCTCTTCCGTGTCCGCGATCAGTTCAAACTGCAGTTCCAGTTTGGCCTTGAATTCGTCGTGCGACTTCATGTTGTCGCGCGACACACCGAACACGGTGGCTCCAGCCTTGACGAAGTCCTTGTACTTGTCCCGGAATTGCATGGCCTCGGTGGTGCATCCGGGGGTGTTGTCCTTCGGATAGAAGTACAGAACGATGGGGGTGCCGAGATGAGAGATATTGGAGACTTTGACGCCGTTGGTGGCATTGGCTTCAAATTCAGGAAGGGGTTTGTTTACAACGATCGCCATATAACTTCAATCTCGTGTGACAGGATGTGCTCGTTGGAAGTGAGAGGCAGTTTCAGGTTGTTCGTCTTCTCGGCCTCGGACCGTAACACGCGATTTTACCCGTAAATGGCTTTCTGATTCCGGTGTTGCCTACAACGAGGGAGTCTCCTTCTCGAGCAGTAAAGCCGCGACCACATGGCGCCCCTCGCTCGCGAGGAAGTTGTAGGTTCGACAGGCTGCGGCCGTGTCCATGGTTTCCAGTCCCATGCGTCGCGCCATCAGTCTGCGCAGCCAGACGGGCTGCGGAAAACGCAATCTCGCGCCACTGCCAAACACGACCAATTCGCCGCCAATGTCCGCAAGTTGGGCGAAGTGCGCCTCTGTCAGATCTTCAAAACGCCGGCACGGCCAGTCGTGGCATTGACCACGCGAGTCGACCAGGATGCTGCCCAGCTTGCGTTCGCCGTTGACGGCAATCCAGCCAGGGCCATGGCTGCTGATGATCATTCCTTCGAGTTTGTCGGGATGCAGTTTCATGGGAAGGAGATCTGGTAAGGGACGCAGGTGGGACGGAGAGGACTTCCGCGGCGGTCGTTGGCCACGCGTCGAACTTTTGAGTGCCGGCAAGCTCAACGGACGTGGGAACTGTGGTCAAATTATAGGTTTTCACCCGCAAACAAGCGTCCGGAGGGACCGTGAAACCCGTTCTGAAATCCGCCAAGCTCGCCAACGTCTGCTACGACATCCGCGGTCCCATCATGGACCGAGCGCGCCAGATGGAGGAAGAGGGGCAGAAGATCATCAAGCTCAACATCGGAAACCTGGCCGTGTTCGGCTTCGACAGCCCCGAGGAAATCCAGCAGGACATGATCCGCAACCTGCCCAATTCGGCGGGTTACTCGGACAGCAAGGGCATTTTCGCCGCCCGCAAGGCCGTGATGCACAGCACCCAGCAGCAGGGCATCAAGGGTGTCACGCTGGACGACATCTATCTGGGCAACGGCGCCAGCGAACTCATCGTCATGGCCACCAATGCCTTGCTGGACAACGGCGACGAAATGCTCCTGCCCGCGCCCGATTATCCCCTGTGGACGGCGGCGGTGAGCCTGTCCGGCGGCACGCCCGTGCACTATCTGTGCGACGAAGCCAATGGCTGGATGCCCGACCTGGACGATATCCGCTCCAAGATCACGCCCCGTACCAAGGGGATTGTCGTCATCAATCCGAACAATCCCACCGGCGCGCTGTATTCGGACGAACTGCTCAAGGCCATTGTTTCCCTGGCGCGTGAGCACGGGTTGGTGATCTTTGCCGACGAGGTCTATGACAAAGTGCTGTACGACGGCGCCCGGCACACGGCCATCGCCAGCCTGAGCGAAGACGTGCTCACGCTGACCTTCAATTCGCTGTCCAAGAGCTACCGCTCCTGCGGCTACCGCGCGGGCTGGATGATCGTCTCGGGCGACAAGAAGCCCGCGCGGGACTACATCGAAGGGCTGAACATGCTCTCGAACATGCGCCTGTGCTCCAACGTGCCCGGCCAGTACGCCATTCAGACAGCCTTGGGAGGCTACCAGAGCATCAACGATCTGGTGTGCGAGGGTGGGCGGCTGCGCCGCCAGCGCGATCTGGCGTATGAACTGATCACGGCCATACCGGGCGTCACCTGCGTCAAACCGTCCGCGGCGCTGTACATGTTTCCGCGGTTGGACCCCAAGACATACCCGATCCAGGACGACCAGGAATTCTTCCTCGAACTGCTGCAGGAGACGCGCGTCATGCTGGTCCAGGGCACAGGGTTCAACTGGCCGCACCCGGACCACTTCCGCATCGTGTTCCTGCCGCACGAGGACGACCTGCGAGAGGCCATTGCCCGCATTGCCAAGTTCCTGGAGAACTACCGCAGGCGCCACGGCGCGTGAGGTAGGAAGCGAGACATGAACAAGCTTGGGGTTCGCGGCCTGCTGGCTGTGTGGTGCCTGTCAGGGCTGGGCCATGCTTGGGGGGCGGTGAGCTTCTTGCATAAGGACTGGGAACTGGCCTGTGACAACACAGGTACGTGTCGTGCCGCGGGCTATCAGCGCGACCAGGACCATGAGGCCCCGGTTTCCGTGCTGCTTACCCGCGTGGCGGGTCCCGGCGCGGCCGTCAGTGCCCGGGTGATGCTGGGCAACTACGACGATCAGGCGCCTGTTCAGTCCGCGCGACTGGTGATGTCCATCAATGGCACATCGCATGGACCCGTGCCCACCAAGGGAGAAAACCTGGAGCTGACCCGGAATCAGGTGTCAGTCCTGCTCAAGTCCTTGCTGGGCACCGGGGAGATTGTGTTTTCCAGCGGCCAGCACCGGTGGCGTCTATCGGGCGATGGTGCAGCGGCCGTGCTGCTCAAGATGGATGAGACCCAAGGTCGGCTTGGCACCCCGTCGGCACTTGTCAGGAAGGGTGATGCCAGCGAGGACCAGGTTGCGCTGCCGGTGACCATGCCGGTTGTGAACGCAGTGCGCCGTGCGCCCACGTTGCCCAATGACGCCAAGCTCGGCGCTCTTATCCTGCCCCACTTGAAGGTGCCGGATGACGACGATTGCTACAGCAAACAGGATCCCGGGGAGCCTCCGCGCATCTGGCGGCTCAATGCCCGCAAGGTACTGGTGTCCACGCAGTGCTGGCTTGCGGCCTACAACCAGGGTTTCGGATTCTGGGTGGCCAACGACAAGCCACCGTATCAGCCTCGGCTAGTGACGACGCGTGGGTCGGAGTTCGACGAGGTCGCGACGATCCATGCAGCGCACAAAGGGCGCGGCCTGGGCGACTGTTGGTCTTCAGATCAATGGGTCTGGAATGGACAGGATTTCGTGCACACATCGTCGCTGACGACAGGCATGTGCAAACTGGTGGCCCCGGGCGGCGCGTGGGAGTTGCCCACGCTCGTGACCGATGTGCGGCCACCGCAATGATCTCAATGACAGGAGTAAGACAGGTGAAACCCATTCAAGTAGGCCTGCTGGGCATCGGCACCGTGGGCAGCGGCACGTTCAACGTGCTCCAGCGCAACCAGGAGGAAATCCAGCGCCGCGCCGGACGCGGCATAGAAATCACGATGGTGGCGGATCTGGACGTGGCGCGCGCGCAAGGCATCGTCGGCCCGAACGTGAGGGTGGTCAACGACGCCCGCGCAGTCATCGCCAACCCGGACATCGACATCGTGATCGAGCTCATCGGCGGTTACGGCATCGCCCGGCAGCTGGTTATGGAAGCCATCGAGGCCGGCAAGCATGTGGTCACGGCCAACAAGGCCTTGCTCGCGGTGCACGGCACCGAGATCTTCGCGGCCGCGCACCGCAAGGGCGTGATGGTGGCGTTCGAGGCGGCGGTCGCGGGCGGCATTCCCATTATCAAGGCGCTGCGCGAGGGGCTGACCGCCAACCGCATCCAGTGGGTGGCCGGCATCATCAATGGGACGACCAACTTCATCCTGAGCGAGATGCGCGACAAGGGGCACGACTTCGCCGTCGTGCTCAAGGAGGCGCAACGCCTGGGCTACGCCGAAGCCGATCCCACTTTCGACATCGAAGGTGTGGACGCAGCGCACAAGGTCACGCTCATGTCGGCCATCGCCTTCGGCATCCCGGTGCAGTTCGATCGGGCCTATGTGGAAGGCATCACGCAACTGGCGGCGCAGGACATCCGCTACGCCGAGCAACTGGGCTACCGCATCAAGCTGCTGGGCATCACCAAGCGCACCGCCAAGGGGATCGAGCTGCGCGTGCATCCGAGCCTGGTGCCGTCCAAGCGCCTCATCGCCAACGTCGAGGGCGCGATGAACGCGGTGATGGTGCAGGGCGACGCCGTTGGCACCACGCTGTACTACGGCAAGGGCGCGGGCTCAGAGCCCACGGCCAGCGCCGTGATCGCCGACCTGGTGGACATCACCCGGCTGCACACGGCCGATACTGCGCACCGCGTGCCGCACCTGGCCTTCCAGCCCGATGCCATGAGCGACGCCCCCGTGCTGCCCATGAGCGAGGTCGTCACCAGCTACTACCTGCGTCTGCGCGTGGCGGACCAGCCCGGCGTGCTGGCCAAGGTCACGGGCATCCTGGCGCAGGCCAACATCAGCATCGACGCCATGTTGCAGCGCGAGGCCGACGAAGTCGGTGGCGAGGGCTCCACCCAGACCGACCTGATCATCCTGACGCACGACTGCGTCGAGGCTGACATGAATGCCGCGCTGGCCCAGATGCAGGCCCTGCCCACGGTGCTGGCGCCCGTCGTGCGCATCCGCAAGGAAGAACTGAACTGATGAAGTACCTCTCCACCCGCGGCCATGCCGACCGCAAGCGCTTCTGCGAAATCCTGCTCGAAGGCCTGGCGCCGGACGGCGGCCTGTACCTGCCCGAGACCTATCCCCAGGTCGATGCCGCCACGCTGGCGCGCTGGCGCGAGGTGTACCGCAGCCAGGGGTACGCCGACCTGGCGTTCGAGGTGCTGTCGCTGTACATCGACGACATCCCCGCCGCCGACCTGCGCGCGCTGTGCCGCAAGACCTACACCCAGGACGTGTTCGGCACCGCCGAAATCGTGCCGCTGAAGAAGCTGGAAGATGCTGCGGCGGGCCTGACGGGAACGACGCTGTACCTGGAGGCTCTGTCCAACGGCCCAACCCTGGCCTTCAAGGACATGGCCATGCAGCTGTTGGGCAACCTGTTCGAGTACGAGCTGGCGCGCCGTGGCGAGCAGCTCAACATCCTGGGCGCCACCAGCGGCGACACGGGCAGCGCCGCCGAATACGCCATGCGCGGCAAGAAGGGCGTGCGCGTGTTCATGACCTCGCCCCATGGCCGCATGAGCCCGTTCCAGCAGGCGCAGATGTTCAGCCTGATGGACGAGAACATCCACAACATCGCCGTGGAAGGCGTGTTCGACGACTGCCAGGACATGGTCAAGGCCGTGTCCAACGATCTGGAATTCAAGCGCAAGTACAAGATCGGCACGGTCAACTCCATCAACTGGGCGCGCCTGCTGGCGCAGGTGGTGTACTACTTCGCGGGCTATTTCCAGGCCACTGGACTGGCCCCCACGCTCGGCACTGACGTGTCCTCGCTGCCCCCCCAGAAGGTCAGCTTCACGGTGCCTTCTGGCAATTTCGGCAACGTCTGCGCCGGCCATGTGGCGCGCATGATGGGCCTGCCCATCGAGCAACTGGTGGTGGCGACCAACGAAAACGACGTGCTGGACGAGTTCTTCCGCACCGGCGTGTACCGGGTGCGCGGCAGTGCCGACACGCACGAAACGTCCAGCCCGTCCATGGACATCTCCAAGGCCTCCAACTTCGAACGCTTCGTGTTCGACCTGCTGGGGCGCGACGCGGCCCGCACGCAGGACCTGTTCGGCGCCCAGCTGGGGGCCGGCGGGCGTTTTGATTTGGGGGCCGACCCCTTGTTCCAGGATGCGGCGCGGCGCTATGGCTTCGTCAGCGGCAAGAGCACCCATGCCGATCGCCTGGCCACGATCCGCCAGACCTTCGAGTCCAGCGGAGTGCTGATCGACACCCATACCGCTGATGGTCTGAAGGTCGCGCGCGAGCACCTGCGCGCCGGCGTGCCCATGATCGTGCTGGAAACGGCCCTGCCCATCAAGTTTGCCGCCACCATCGTCGAGGCGCTGGGGCGCGAGCCGGACCGGCCGCAGCGTTTCGTGGGTATCGAGGCCTTGCCCAAGCGCGTCACGCGCATGGCGGCGGACGTGGGGCAGATCAAGGCTTACATCGCGCAGCATTGCGATTGAATGGCGTATGAGCCTTATTTCACGCACATTTGATGCTACTGAAAGTGTAGCTGACGAGGTTTGTCCATGAAGGTTGTCGGCATCGCAGGCTTTTCCGGTTCGGGCAAGACCACGCTGGTCGAGCGCCTGATACCTGCGCTGAAGCTGCGCGGCCTGCGGGTGTCGGTGGTCAAGCACGCGCACCACAACTTCGACATCGACCACAACGGCAAGGACACCTGGCGCCATCGTGAGGCCGGGGCCTTCGAGGTGGTGGTAGCCTCTGACAAGCGTCTGGCGCTGATCCGCGAGTTCGAGCGCGAAGCCACGTTGTCCGCGCATCACCTGCTGGCCGAGCTGTACCCGCAGGTGGACTGGGTTCTGGTGGAAGGCTTCAAGCAAAGCGACCTGCTCAAGATCGAGGTCTGGCGTCCCGCCAGCGGCAAGCCCGCGCGGTATCCGGATGACGATTTCGTGGTGGCCATCGCCACCGATGCGCCCCAGTCCCTGCCGGAGCCCACGCAGCGGCCGGTGCTGGATCTGAACGATCCCGACGCCATCGCAGGATGGCTGGTGGAAAACGGCGAACGTTTCGAGTACAACGCCGAGCTCTACGAATGAAACCTCCACGCGCACCGCTGAAGTCCCTGGACGATGCCCTGGCCGAGTTGCTGGGCCACGCCGTGCCCTTGACCGACACCTGTGAACTCAGCACCTTCGACGCCGACGGCCGGGTGCTGGCGCGAGACCTGGTGTCTGAATTGCACGTGCCGCCGCAAGACAACAGCGCCATGGACGGTTATGCCGTGCGCTGTGCCGACGTGCGGGTGGGCGCGGTGCTTCCCGTGTCGCAGCGCATTCCCGCCGGTGCCTCGGGCACGGGATTGACCCCGGGCACGGTGGCACGCATCTTCACCGGCGCGCCCATTCCTGCAGGCGCCGATGCGGTGGTGATGCAGGAAGACTGCGAAGCACTGCCTGCTGCCCAGGCGGCCGCCATGCCCGAGCAGGTGCGCATCCTGGCGGTGCCCCAGGCGGGGCAGTGGATTCGCCGCGCCGGAGAGGACGTGGCCCGTGGCGCCGTGGTGCTGCACCGGGGCACGCGGCTGTCGCCGGCGGAACTGGGGCTGGCGGCCAGCATCGGATTGGCGCGCGTGCCCGTGGTGCGCGCGCCCAGAGTGGCCTTGCTGTCCACGGGGGACGAACTGGTCATGCCCGGCGCCGTGCCGCCGGGCGAGATGCAGCCCGGCGCCATCTACAACTCGAATCGTTTCTTCCTGCGCGCGTTGTTGCAGCGGCTGGGCTGTGAAGTGTCGGACCTGGGCATCGTGCCGGACCAGCGCGAGGCCACGGTGCAGGCGCTGCACGAGGCCGCGCAGGTCCATGACGTGATCCTCACCAGCGGTGGCGTCTCGGTGGGCGAGGAAGACCACATCAAACCCGCGGTACAGGCGCTGGGCGAACTCAGCCTGTGGCAGATCGCCATCAAGCCCGGCAAGCCTTTTGCCTTTGGCCGGTTGCGCCGGGAGCAGGCGGGTAGCGCCTGGTTTCTTGGCCTGCCGGGCAACCCGGTTTCCAGCTTCATCACCTTCCTGCTGCTGGTGCGTCCCTTCCTGCTCAAGCTGCAGGGGGTCGATCAGGTCGCGCCAGCCTCGGTGGCGATGCCCGCGCATTTCGACTGGCCGCGTGCCGACAAGCGGCGCGAATTCCTGCGCGTGCGCCGCAACGCCGTAGGCGGGCTGGACCTGTTTCCCAACCAGAGCAGCGGTGTGCTCACCTCCGCCGTGTGGGGCGACGGCGTGGTGGACAACCCACCCGGCCAGACCATCGTGCGTGGCGACGGGGTGCGATTCATTCCTTTTGCGGAGATGCTGCGATTAAGCTGACGGTGAAGTATTTCGCGTCCATCCGGGAAGCCATCGGCACGGCCAGCGAGACGGTGGACAGCCCAGCCGCCACCCTGGGCGAGTTGCGCGACGAACTCATCGCTCGCGGTGGCGCCCATGCCCAGGTGCTGGCACGCGGCAAGGCCGTGCGCGTGGCACTCAACCAGGTCATGAGCGACGAATCGGCCGCCCTGATCGATGCGGCCGAGGTGGCGTTCTTCCCGCCCGTCACCGGGGGCTGAGGCCGCCGCCGGGCGCGGGCCTCAGTCCGGCTCTCCCAGCGCTTCCCACTGCCGGATCACACGCTGTGCATGGGCCGATGTGGCCCGTGTCATCGGGGCGCGCAATTCATCCCGGACCAGACCCTGATGTGCCAGCAGCGCCTTGAGCGGCGCGGGATTGGGCTCGCCAAACAGCAGCTCGATCAGGGGTGGCAAGGGGCGCCACAGTTCCCGGGCCTGGCTCAGGTCCTGCCGCTCCAGCGCCTGCAGCACGCGCACGAAGCGCGTGGTGTGCACGTGGGCGCTGGCGGCAATCGCTCCGCTGCCGCCCTGGGCGACGGTGCAAAAGATCTGCGCATCCTCGCCCGCCAGCACCTGCAGCCGACCATCGGCCAGCAGGCCCTGGGTTTTGGCCGCATCGCCGCCGCAGTCCTTCACGGCGCGGATGCGCGGATGGGCGCTCAGCTCCAGCAGAGTTTCCCTTGTCAGCGTGACGCCGGTACGGTACGGAATGTCATAGACGATCAAGGGGTGTGGGCTGGCGTCGGCGATTGCCGGAAACCACTGCAGCAGCCCGGCCTGGGCGGGGCGAACGTAGTGGGGCGGAGGCACCAGCAAGCCGGCCAGCGGCTGTGCTGCCAGTGTGCGCACCCAGGCCAGGGTCTGGGGCAGGTTGTAGCCGGACAGTCCCATCACGATGGGCAGGCCCTGGGCGGCCTTGACCACGGTAGCGAGCACGGCGAGTTGCTCCGCCTCGTCCAGCGCCGCGGCCTCGCCGGTTGAGCCACAGACCACGAAGCCGGCGATGCCGCTCCCCCGCAGGCGCTGGACCAGGCCGGCCAGCGCCGGATGGTCCACCGCGCCGTCACGAAACGGTGTGACCAGCGGAACCCAGAGGCCGGAAAACGTATTGGTAGTTTGCACGCATTGTTCCCTTCAACAAGATGACCGATGGAAGGACCATCGTCAGATGTGCGCGGGAAATCCGTGCCGGACAAGAGGCTGGAGGTTCCATCGCTCACCTGAGGACGGAACCGCAGCTCCGGTCAGATGAGCGTTGGTTTTTTGGATTTGTTTGCGCCCCGCGCGCAAGACCCACTTCCGGTGAGTGAGGTGGGTTGTGTGTGGAACGGCGAGGCCAACATGACGGGCATCTTAGCAGCAGGTCGGCGGGTGGTGCCACAATCCGTGCATGGATCACGGAGCCACATCTTCTCCTCGCGTCAGCATCCGCACGGCCGACTTCGACGCCAGCGCCGAGATGCAGGCCCTGCGCGCCTCGGACGCAGGTGTGGGCGCGGTGTGCTGCTTCGTCGGTACGGTGCGGGACCGCAACGCCGGCACGCCGGGCAGCGTGCACAGCATGGAGCTGGAACACTACCCCGGCATGACCGAAAAGTCCATCGAAGCCATGATCGACGAGGCGCACCGCCGCTTTGACATCCTGGGCGCGCGCGTCATCCACCGCGTGGGGCTGCTGCGGCCGCAGGACCAGATCGTTCTCGTGGCCGTGACCTCGGCGCACCGGCACGAGAGCTTCCAGGCCTGCGAATTTCTCATGGACTACCTCAAGACCCAGGCCCCGTTCTGGAAGAAGGAACAAACGCCCGAGGGCGCGCACTGGGTGGACGCCCGCGTCAGCGACGACAAGGCACTGGCGCGCTGGGGGATTGCGGCTGGCAATGTGAGCAGCCAGAGCTCCGGCGAATGACCGGCTTTGCCCGCCTTCTGTCGGGCGAGGCTTTGTCTTGCACTGCCTTGGTGCTCGACAGTTGATGGCCCGCTCCACGTTGCACCGACTGTTGCAGGGAAGACACGACCTAAAGTTGAAGCTCTTTGATCTGCGTCAGCGTGCGCGCAACGACGGTGAAATTTTGCATTGAGGAATGCTGTGCCGCGATATGATCGAGGCGAATACGGTCGAGAGCGAGAAAGCTAATCAGGGTTGCCCCGGGTGTGGTGTCAGCCAAGCATCATCGGAACTCGCTGCCGGACTTCCATTCCATCAAACCAAGCCTATGTACTCACGCAATCTGCAACCGGATGCTTCAAACCAGGAACTAGAGCGCGTCATTTCGCGCTACGGCACCGATCCCCATGCGCTGGTTCAGATCCTGCGCGAGGTGCAGGCGCTGCGGGGATGGTTGTCCCCCGACACGATTCGGTCCGTCGCCTCGGCGCTGGGCCTGCCTCCAGCGTATGTGGAAGGCGTGGCGGGTTTCTATCGGTTCTTCCACATGCGGCCCGTTGGCGCCTATCGGATACTGTTCAGCGACAACGTCACTGACCGCATGCTGGGCAGCGAAGCGTTGATGCTTGATCTGTGTCGACGCCTGGGCGTGGCGCCCGGCCGACTCGACAGCGATGCCAACGTCAGCGTCGACACCACTTCTTGTATCGGGCTGTGCGATCAGGGCCCGGCGCTGCTGATCAATCACCACCATGTCGTGACCCGGCTGGACTCGGCCAGGGTGGCGCGCATGGCCGAATTGATCCGGGCGCGGGTGCCGGTATCGGAGTGGCCCGCGCCCTGGTTCGAGGTCGAAGACCATGTCCGACGCGCCGACGTGCTGTTGGGTGCAACCTCGGAACCCGGCGCGGCCATCTCGGCGGCACTGGGACGCGGTCCGGACGCGCTGCTGGACGAACTCAAGCGCTCCGGTCTGCGCGGGCGAGGCGGGGCAGGGTTCACCACAGGCCTCAAGTGGGCCCTGTGCCGGCAGTCCCAGGGTGAAGATCGCGTGGTCGTGTGCAACGCGGATGAGGGCGAGCCCGGCACTTTCAAGGACCGCGTGCTGCTCAAGCGACATGCCAATGACGTGTTTGAGGGCATGACCATAGCCGCCTTGGCAGTGGGCGCCCGTCAAGGCTTTCTGTATCTTCGCGGTGAGTACAGGTTCATGCTGGAGCATCTTCAGTCGGTGCTGCAGCAGCGTCGCGACGCCCAACTGCTGGGCAAGGCCATCCTGGGGCACGCGGATTTCAGTTTCGACATCGAGATTCACCTGGGCGCGGGTGCTTACGTCTGCGGCGAGGAGTCGGCACTGATCGAGTCCCTTGAGGGCAAGCGCGGCACGCCGCGCATTCGGCCGCCGTTCCCCGTCGAACATGGCTACCTGGGTCGCCCCACCGTCGTCAACAACGTCGAAACCTTCTGCGCGGTCTGCCAGATCGCCGTTCACGGGGGTGACTGGTGGGCTCGCATTGGGACCCCAAAATCCACGGGGACGAAGATCCACTCGGTGTCGGGGGACTGCGAACGGCCCGGCCTGTACGAGTACCCGTTTGGGACGCGCATTGTCCGCATTCTCGAGGACTGCGGCGCCCGCGATACGCAGGCGGTCCAGGTGGGCGGACCCTCCGGTGTCTGTCTGCCGGCCTTCGAGTTTGGACGCCGCATTGCGTTCGAGGATGTGCCCACCGCGGGGGCCTTCATGATCTTCGATCGCAGCCGTGACATGTTCGAGGTGGCGCGCGGATTTGCGCACTTCTTCGCCCACGAGAGCTGCGGTTTCTGCACCCCCTGCCGGGTCGGCACGACCCTGGTCGCCAGGCGCATGGACAAGCTGGCGTCCGGCCAGGGTTCTCGTTATGACATCGATGTGCTGTTCGAACTGGACAAGCTCATGCACACCACGACCCATTGCGGTCTGGGCGCGACCGCATGCAACGCGCTGCGCGACACCATCCTGAAATTCCGGCCCGCGTACGAACAGCACCTGAAGTCCCTGTATTTCGAACCGGGTTTCGATCTTGACGCCGAGTTGTCGATCGCGCGGCGAATGACCGGTCGCGATGACGTGGGCGCGCATCTGGAGAACTGAACGTGAGTGATACGAAGAAACCGTGTGAGACCTTTTCGCTGGACGGGCAGGACGTTCCGTTTGAAGCAGGGGAGTCGGTGCTGCAGGCGGCCCTGCGGGCCGGTCAATACATTCCGCATCTGTGCTGGCATCCGGAGTTTGGGGCGCACGGCTCGTGCCGTTTGTGCACCGTGAAGGTCAATGGACGCGCCGGCGCGGCGTGTACCACGCGTGCCGCGGCGGATCTGGACGTGGAGAGCAACACCGAGGAGCTGAACGGCCAGCGCATGACGCTGCTGCAGATGCTGTTCGTCGAGGGCAACCATTTTTGCCCCAGTTGCGAGAAGAGCGGCAACTGCATGTTGCAGGCCACCGCGTACCAGATGGGAATGGAGGGGCCCCACTTCGAGGAGTTCTATCCGGACCGTCCGGTGGACGCCACCCACCCCGACATTCTGCTCGACTTCAACCGCTGCATCCTGTGCAAGCTGTGCGTGCGCGCCAGCCGCGATGTTGATGGCAAGAACGTCTTTTCGATCGGCGGGCACGGCATTGACACGCATCTGCTCGTCAACAGCCCCAGCGGACGCCTGGCCGACTCGAACATGGCCCTCGAGGACCGCGCAGCGAGCATCTGCCCCGTGGGGGTGATCCTGCCCAAACGTCGGGGCTTCGCCGTGCCGATCGGGCAACGCCGATTCGACGTGCAGTCCGTTTCAGAAGAGGTGCAAGGAGAGGAACCATGACCCTGCCGCTGCAGCACCACGGGCGCAGAAAGCTCAAGCTGGCCACGGTATCCCTGGCGGGATGCTTTGGTTGCCATATGTCCTTCCTGGACATTGACGAGAGAATTCTGGCCCTGGTCGAACACGTTGAATTCAATCGCTCGCCACTGACCGACATCAAGGTGGTGGGGCATTGCGACATCGGGCTCGTCGAGGGCGGCCTGTGCAATGCCGAGAATGTCATGGTGCTGCGCGAATTCCGCGCGCACTGCAAGACACTGGTGGCCGTGGGTGCGTGTGCCATCAACGGCGGCTTGCCGGCTCAGCGCAATCACCTGGATCTGGGTGTGATGCTGACCGATGTGTACCGCAGCCGTCTGGGGCTGAGCACGGGTAGCGGCATTCCCAATGACCCCGAATTGCCACTGCCGCTGAACAAGGTGCACCCGATCCAGGAAGTGGTGCACGTGGACTACTTTCTGCCGGGATGTCCGCCCTCGGCCGACGCCTTCTGGAGCTTTCTGTCCGACCTGATGGCGGGGCGCACACCTCATCTGGGCCACGGCCTGATTCACTACGATTGAACATGATGCCATCACTAGAAACTGCATCCCGGGCGCAGGGTTTGCGCCGTATCGCCGTCGATCCGGTTTCCCGGGTTGAAGGTCATGGCAAGGTCACGATTCTGCTGGATGCGCAAAACCGCGTGCAGCAGGTGCGGCTGCACATTGTCGAATTCCGTGGCTTCGAGAAATTCATCGAGGGCCGGCCCTATTGGGAAGTGCCCGTGATGGTGCAGCGGCTGTGCGGGATTTGCCCGGTGTCGCACCATCTGGCGGCGTCCAAGGCGTTCGACCGGGTGGTGGGCGCACAGCCCGTGAGCCCCACCGCCGAGAAGATTCGCCGGTTGATGCACTACGGGCAGATGCTGCAGTCGCACGCCCTGCATTTCTTTTACCTGGCTTCGCCGGACCTGCTGTTCGGGTTTGACTCGGAGGTCGCAAGGCGAAACGTCGTGGGCGTGGCGCAAGCACATCCCGAGATCGCCCGCAAAGGCGTCCTGTTGCGCAAGTTCGGTCAGGAAGTCATTCGCGTCACCGCGGGCAAGCGCGTGCATGGCACGGGCTCGGTGCCTGGCGGCGTCAACAAACACGTCAGCCCGGAAGACCGTGCCATGCTGCAGCGCGACGTGGCGCAAATGGTGTCCTGGGCGCAGGACGCCGTCACCATCGCCAAGCAGTTGCATGTGCAAAACGCCGCGCTTTACAACAGTTTCGGGGCCTGCCGCTCCAACCTGCTTTCCCTGGTGCGCGCGGACGGCGCCATGGACCTGTATGACGGCGTGCTGCGGGCGCGGGACCCGGCGGGCAAGATCATTTTCGATGGCGCCAGCGATCAAGGGTACCTCGATCTGATCGAGGAGGAAGTCAAGCCCTGGTCGTACATGAAGTTTCCGTTCCTCAAGAGCCTGGGCGCCGAGAGCGGCTGGTATCAGGTGGGACCGCTGGCACGGGTTCAGAACTGCGACTTCATTCCCAGTCCCCTGGCCGAGACCGAGCGCCGCGAGTTCGTCGCGTGGGGACGGGGCGAGCCCATCCACGCACCCCTGGCCTACCACTGGGCGCGCATGATCGAACTGCTGCATGCCGTCGAGGTCATCCAGCAATTGCTGGCCGATCCGGACATACTTTCCGGCGATCTGATGGTCAGCGGTCAGCGCCGGCGCGGTGGCGTGGGTGTGATCGAGGCGCCTCGCGGAACCCTGATCCACCACTACGAGGTGGGTGAGGACGACCTGGTCAAGACGTGCAATCTCATCGTTTCGACCACCCACAACAACCAGGCCATGAACGAAGCCGTGCGCTCGGTGGCGCGGCAGTATTTTGACGGCCGTGAAGTGACTGAAGGGCTGCTGAACCACATCGAGGTCGCGATCCGTGCCTACGACCCGTGCCTGTCGTGCGCCACCCATGCGCTGGGGCAGATGCCGCTGGAGGTGGGGCTGGTCGGCGCAGACGGTGAAGTCATTGACCACGTGGTCAAGTCATTCGACGGACAGGTCCGGCGTCTTCTGGATTCCGTGGAGGGGGACGCTGCGTGACGGCGTCTCCAAGCGAGGTTGCACCGCTGCTGGTGTTCGGGTGGGGCAATCTGAGTCGTGGTGACGACGCGCTGGGTCCCCTCTTCCTGGAGCACCTGCGTGCCCAGGGGGGCGAGGCCACGCCGGTCGAATGCCTCGACGATTACCAGTTGCAAATTGAACATGCCCTGGACCTCGTGGGCCGCCGCCACGTGCTGTTTGTCGATGCCAGCCTGAGTTGCCGCGCGCCGTTCGAAGTGACGTCGCTGCAGCCGTGCCATGACTCGAGTCTGACCACCCACGCCCTGACGCCGCAGGGGCTGATGCAGGTGTATTGCACGCTTCGCGGGGAGAGCCCTCCGCCCTGCACGCTCCTGGAAATCCGCGGTGAGCGCTTTGAACTCGGAGTCCCGCCCAGCGCGGCGGCCCTGGATCACCTGAGCTCGGCGCTGGCGTGGTATTCGGATTGGTCACGCCAGCATGCCAACGCGTGACGCACCCCCCCCTACTGAAGGTATTTGGGGCGGACTTCGTCTGCCCCATCGTCGCCCCCCGCAGTAACCGCGCTGTGTGAGGTGCTGGCGATGTGCCATTGCGCCTTGTCCAGGGCGGCCTCCAGCAGGTGCATGAAACCATGCAGCATGGGTGACTCCAGCGCCACCTGGAAGCCGCGCACTTCCTGCTGCTGGGGCAGTCGCTCCTCGAAGCCGATGTGCAACTGGTGCGGGTCCTTCACCGTCATGCTCATCTGCGTGACGACCAGGGGCTTGGAACCCAGCGGGAGCTTGTCGGCGGCCGCCTTGTAGGGGGTGGAAAAGTCCGCCTGCTTCACCACCTCGGCGCGCTTGAGGTCGGCCAGCATGCGCCGCGCCTCGGGGCTGCTGTCGGGCAATTGGGTCTTGCGCGCTTCCAGGTGGCCCACGGCGTCGTGCAGCGGTTCCAGCACGCGGCCCAGCATGCGCCGGGTGAGCCACAGGCGCAGTTCCTCGCCTTCAACGGTGTTGAAGCGCACCAGGATGCGGTCCTGCTCCTCCACATAGATGACGGAAACTTGGTGAATGTTCATTGCGCCTGATTTTAGGCGCCGTTGGCGGGCCGCCTCGCCCTTGAAATGCGCCGGTTGGGCCCTAGCTGTGAGGCAATCACGGAGGATCGTCATGCGGATGGACAAACTCACCACCAAGTTCCAGGAAGCCCTGGGCGAGGCGCAAACCCTGGCCCTGGGGGCCGACCATGCCTATATCGAGCCGGCTCACGTGCTGGCCGCCATGCTGCGGCAGGAAGGCGGGCCACAGGCGCTGCTGCAGCGCGCGGGCGTGAATGTGCCGGGCCTGCTCCACGCGGCCGAGGCCGCCCTCAAGAAACTGCCCCAGGTGCAGGGCCAGGAACAGGTGCAGCTCAGTCGAGACATGGGCGTGTTGCTGCAGGCAGCCGAGAAGGAATCCATCAAGCGCGGCGACCAGTTCGTGTCCAGTGAACTCTTTCTGCTCGCGCTGACCGATAGCAAGGCCGACATCGGCAAACTGGTGCGCGATGCAGGCCTCACGCGCAAGCCGCTGGAGGCCGCCATCGAAGCCGTGCGCGGCGGCCAGAACGTGGACAGCGCCGACGCCGAAGACCAGCGCGAATCCCTCAAGAAGTACTGCCTGGACCTGACCGAGCGCGCCCGCCTGGGCAAGCTGGACCCGGTGATCGGGCGGGACGACGAGATCCGCCGTGCCATCCAGGTGCTGCAGCGCCGCACCAAGAACAACCCCGTGCTCATTGGAGAGCCCGGCGTGGGCAAGACCGCCATCGTCGAAGGCCTGGCGCAGCGCATCGTGGCTGGCGAGGTGCCCGATTCGCTCAAGGGCAAGCGCGTGTTGTCGCTGGACATGGCCGCGCTGCTGGCCGGCGCCAAGTTCCGCGGCGAGTTCGAGGAACGCCTGAAGGCCGTGCTCAAGGACCTGGCCAAGGACGAGGGCAAGACCATCGTCTTCATCGACGAGCTGCACACCATGGTGGGCGCGGGCAAGGCCGAGGGCGCCATGGACGCAGGCAACATGCTCAAGCCAGCGCTGGCCCGGGGCGAGCTGCACTGCGTGGGCGCCACCACCCTGGACGAATACCGCAAGTACATCGAGAAGGACGCCGCGCTGGAGCGCCGCTTCCAGAAGATCCTGGTGGGCGAACCCTCGGTGGAGGCCACCATCGCCATCCTGCGCGGCCTGCAGGCCCGCTACGAGACGCACCACGGCGTGCAGATCACCGACCCGGCCATCGTGGCCGCCGCGGAGTTGAGCCACCGCTACATCACCGACCGCTTCCTGCCGGACAAGGCCATCGACCTGATCGACGAGGCCGCTTCCAAGATCAAGATCGAGATGGACTCCAAGCCCGAGGTCATGGACAAGCTGGACCGCCGGCTGATCCAGTTGCAGATCGAGCGCGAGGCCGTGCGCCGCGAGAAGGACGAGGCTTCGCAAAAGCGCTTTGCCCTGATCGAGGAGGAAATCGGCAAGCTGCAGAAGGAAATCGCCGACCTGGACGAAATCTGGAAGGCCGAGAAGGCCCAGTCCCAGGGCTCCAAGGCCGTGATGGAGGAAATCGAGAAGTTCAAGCTCCAGATCGAGGACCTCAAGCGCAAGGGCGATTTCAACAAGGTGGCCGAGTTGCAGTACGGCAAGCTGCCCGAGCTGGAAAAGCGGCTCAAGGAGGCACAGGCCAAGGAGGCGCGCAAGGGCACGGCCGAGGCGCCCAAGCTGCTGCGCACCCAGGTGGGCGCCGAGGAGATTGCCGAGGTCGTGGCGCGTGCGACGGGCATCCCCGTGAGCAAGCTCATGCAGGGTGAGCGCGACAAGCTGCTGCTCATGGAAGACAAGTTGCACGAGCGCGTGGTGGGGCAGAACGAAGCCATCGCCGCCGTGGCCAATGCCATCCGGCGTTCGCGTTCGGGCCTGTCGGACCCGAACCGGCCCACCGGCTCGTTCCTGTTCCTGGGCCCCACGGGCGTGGGCAAGACCGAACTGTGCAAGGCGCTGGCCGGCTTCTTGTTTGACTCCGAGGATCACCTGATCCGCGTCGACATGAGCGAGTTCATGGAAAAGCATTCCGTGGCGCGGCTCATTGGCGCGCCTCCGGGCTATGTGGGCTACGAGGAAGGCGGTTACCTGACCGAAGCCGTGCGCCGCAAGCCCTACAGCGTGCTGCTGCTGGACGAGGTGGAAAAAGCCCACCCGGACGTGTTCAACGTGCTGCTGCAAGTGCTGGACGATGGCCGCCTGACCGACGGCCAAGGGCGCACCGTGGACTTCAAGAACACCGTGATCGTCATGACCAGCAACATCGGCTCGCACATGATCCAGAGCATGGTGGGGCAGGACACGGACGACATCAAGGAAGCCGTGTGGGGCGAATTGAAGAACCACTTCCGGCCCGAGTTCCTGAACCGCATCGACGAAACCGTGGTGTTCCACGCCCTGGATGCCAAGCACATCGAGTCCATCGCGCTCATCCAGCTCAAGCTGCTGCAGTCGCGCCTGGCCAAGATGGACCTGGCCCTGGAGGTGTCGCCCGCGGCGCTGGCCGAACTCGCCAAGGTGGGCTTCGACCCGGTGTTTGGTGCGCGCCCGCTCAAGCGCGCCATCCAGCAACGCATCGAGAACCCGCTGTCCAAGCTGCTGCTGGAGGGGCGGTTCGCGCCCAAGGACGTGATTCCGGTGGGCGTGGACCCCATACACGCACCCGGCCAATTCGTCTTTGGGCCCGCCGTGCGCTGACCCCTTACCAGGAAGGGGGAGTGCAGGCGGGTCAGCAAGCCCGGCGGCGATCTGCGGTACGCTCGAATACTTCGTGTCTGGAGTGTTGGCACGGAGTATTCCTGAAGGCACTGTTTGAACCGTCCCCTTGCACGTCTGATCACCGGCCAGGTCTGCCTGCACGCCAGCATGGCGGGCATGCGTCTGGCGGCGCCGTTGCTTGCACTGCGGGAGGGCTACAGCGCGGCGGCGGTGGGCGTGTTGCTGGCCTTGTTTGCCCTGACTCAGGTGTTCCTGGCCTTGCCGGCAGGCCGCTACGCGGACCGCCATGGCCTGAAGCGCCCGGTGCGGCTGTCGGTGGGCGTGGCTGCGATGGGTGCGGGCCTGGCGGTGGCATTTCCGGTGTTTCCCGTGCTGTGCCTGGCCGCGCTCATGACCGGGGGCGCCACCGGGGCGGCCTCTTTGGCGTTGCAGCGCCATGTGGGACGCGCCGCGGACAACCCGCTGCAGTTGAAGCAGGTGTTCAGTTGGCTGGCCATTGGACCGGCCATTTCCAATTTTCTGGGGCCGTTCTGTGCAGGCCTGCTGATCGACCATGCGGGCGGGGTCGCGGGCGACCTGCAGGGCTTTAGGGCGGCCTTCCTGTTTGCCGCGGTGTTGCCCCTGGTCGGCTGGTGGTGGATCCGACGCACACGGGAGTTGCCGCCGGTGGCGGTGGCTGATGACGGCCAGCCGCGCAAGACATGGCACCTGCTGCGCGACCCCATGATGCGGCGCCTGCTGCTGGTGAACTGGTTCCTGTCGTCCTGTTGGGACGTGCACACCTTTGTGCTGCCGGTGCTGGGGCACGAACGCGGCTTCAGCGCCTCGGTCATCGGCTCCATCCTGGGCGCGTTTGCCGTGGCGGCGGCTGTGGTGCGTGTGGTGCTGCCCCTGCTGGCCGAGCATCTGCGCGAACGTGTGGTGGTGACGTCGGCCATGCTGGCTACGGCCCTGTTGTTCGCCGTCTATCCGCTGCTCATGTCGCCGTGGAGCATGGGCCTGTGCTCTGTGCTGCTGGGGCTGGTACTGGGCTCGGTGCAGCCCATGATCATGAGTACCCTGCACCAGATCACGCCGCCAGCACGGCATGGAGAGGCGCTGGGCCTGCGCCAGATGGCCATCAACGGCTCCAGCGTGGTCATGCCGATGCTGTTTGGCAGCGCGGGGGCGGTGGTCGGAGTGTCCGTGGTGTTCTGGACCGTGGGCACGGCGGTGGGACTGGGGTCGCGCCTGGCGTGGTTGCTGCAACCGGGCCGGGGCCCGCAAGGTTCGTGACACCGCTCACCCGATACCATCCCAGGCCATGACATCCAGCACCACCCTGTCCAATTCCGCCGGCACGGACACGCCGTGGCGTCAGGACGCCGGCATCATCGCCCTGGTGGGGCTGGTCCACGCCGCCTCGCACTTCGCCCACTTGTTGTTGCCGCTGATGTTTCCCGTGTTCATGCGGGAGTTCGGTCTGAGCTACTCCGAACTGGGTCTGTTGATGACGGTGTTCTTCGTGGTATCCGGGGCGGGGCAGGCGCTGTCCGGATTCGTGGTGGATCGTCTGGGGGCGGCACGGGTATTGCTGGGTGCGCTGGGCATCCTGACCCTGGCCTGCGTGGCGGCCGCCCTGGCGCCCGGTTACGGGGCCCTGCTGGCGGTGGCCGGGCTCGCAGGCTTGGGCAACGCGTCCTTTCACCCGGTGGACTTCACGGTGCTGAACCAGCGCGTGTCCGCGCCACGCCTGGGTCATGCTTTCAGTGTGCACGGCCTGACCGGTAACCTGGGCTGGGCGACGGCGCCCGTCTTTCTGGTGGGCCTGACGTCGTGGGTGGGGTGGCGCTGGGCCTACGGAGCGGCGGCGGCGATGTATGTCGTCATCGGCTGCGTGGTGTGGGTGCATCGCGGCAAGACGCGCACCGACGCCGTGGCGCGGCACCCGCACAGCAGCACGGGGCACGACCTGGCTTTCATGCGGCTGCCGGTCGTGTGGTGGTGTTTTGCGTTCTTCCTGCTGTCCACGATGACGCTGGCCGTCGTGCAGGCCTTTGCCATTCCCATCCTCAAGGCGTTGCACGGCGTCAGCCTGGAGCTGGCCACGCTCACGCTCACCGCCTACATGCTGTGTGGCGCCGCGGGCATGTTGGCGGGCGGCTTTGTGGCGACGCAGGCGCGCCACAGCGACCGGGTCGTGGCGTTGAGCATGGGCACGGGCGCGGTGTTGCTGGCGCTGTGTGGCGCCGGCGTGTTTGGGGGCACCGGCACGCTGGTGGTGCTGGCCATGACCGGCTTTGCCGTGGGCGTTGGCGGTCCCTCGCGCGACATGATGATCCGCCGGGCCACGCCCAAAGGCGCCACCGGGCGTGTCTATGGCATGGTGTACTCGGGGCTGGACGTGGGCTTTGCACTGTCGCCCCTGGTATTCGGCGCGTTCATGGACCGGGGCTGGTACGCCGCCACCCTGGTGGGTGCGGCGGCGGTGCTGGGGTTGTCGGTCCTGGCGGCTCTGGGCGTTGGGCGTCAGACGGCACCCTGAGGCGGCCGCGTCTTCCCGGTGGGGCGTGTCTGCCGGCGGTTACCGCACGGCGATGGAATCCAGGGGTTCCTGAAGGGCAGCGGCGTCCTTGGGAGAGACCGTGGTGCTGAGGAATGCGTCGGTCGAGCGCCACGTCAGGCGCCTCGACCCCGCATGCCAGGTCAGGCTGGCCAAGGGTGCATCTCCGCCCTGCGCATACCAGTGCAGTACCAGGTTGGGCGCCGCGCCGTTGACAACGGCATCAGGTGACGTATCGGGCTGGGCGGCTGCAAGCACGCGCCGCAGCAATGGCGAGAGCAGCAGCGCCCGGGCGGCGTCGGTGTTGCAGGTGCCAGCAGGCTCGGTTCGGCATCGCATGCTGGCATGGGCCAACGAACTCAGCCTGCCAGCCAATCCGTCCCCGGCACCCGGCAAGGTGGCGGCCGACGCAGCGTCCCTGCGCCTGCTGTCGGATGACTTCGCGTCCTTGATCAGCCCGGACAGTTGCCCACCGATCTGGGCGCTGGTCGCTGGCGGCTCAGGTGCCATGGCTTCGCGGACCTTGGCTGGTTGAGGCGTGGGAACGTCGATCTCGCTCACGGCGCTTTCCTGGGCGGGGGAAGCAGATGAGGGGGGGAGGGTCTTGTCCTGCGCCGAGGGAGCCGTGGCCACGACGGACTCCCTCTTCCGCTCCGACGCCAAGGCCATCTTGGCCGGAGGCGGCGTGGTCTCGACGACGGCGATGGCGCGAGCCGGTGGTCGCGAGGCGGTGTCGGCCTTGACCTGGTGGGGCGGGGTACCCTCGGCCAGCGTTCCGCTGCCGGATGGCTGTGACTTTTCATGTGGCGTGCGTGGGACGGCTGCGGGGGTTGCCGCGGGCAGGTCGGGCGCCCTGGCCACATCCTCGGCCTGCTCGCGGCGCGCGGCGTCGCTCCACAAGATGCCCACGAGCACGGCCAGCATGACCGACGCCGTGGCGCCGGCCCAGCCCGCAACGCCCACGTCGTCCCAACCGAGCAATCGCCGCAACCATGGGCCCCAAAGTCCAGGCGCTCGCGCAGGATTCGAGGTTGAACCCGCCTTTTCACCTGATGTTGCAGCTATAGACTTTGTAGCATAGGCCAGCACTGCCTGACGCACGGCCGGTGCGGGGGGACCGGCCGGATCGGGGGCGTGTCGCAGGGCTTGACGCAGGTGGGCGTCTGGCTGAGGGAGTCCGTTCGAGGGAGGCTGGGGCGTGGTCACGGTGTGCCACCTCCTTCGGGGCCCATCAGCGGCGCGAGATGCGCGCCCATGCATTGGCGCAGCTTGGCCATGGCATAGCGCAGACGGCTCTTCACGGTCTCGAACTCCGATTCCAACGCGCCCGCCAGGTCCTGCAGGCTCAGCCCGTCCTCGTGATGCAGAAGGAAGGCGGCGCGTTGCGCGGCGGGCAGGGCGTCCAGGCAGCGCAGCAGTTGCTGGCCAGCCGTGCGCCAGAAGGCGCGTTGCTCAGGTTGATCGGATGTGGGCGCGGGCCAGTGCTGCCAAGCGTCGGCGGGGGGGCTTGCTTCTTCGACATCGGCTGCTTCGCTCAGGGCATCGACCGACACTTCGCGCCCGCTTTGGCGCAGCACGTCCACCGCCCGGTGGTGCGCCAGGGTGTAGAGCCAGGTCTTGAAGCGCGCGTCGCTGCGGGCCTGCCAGGTGTGGCGCGCGTCGATCAGGCGCATCCAGGTGTCCTGCAACACCTCGTCCGCATGGCGCTCCAGGCCGCGCCCGAGCAGCCGGCACAGGTAACGGTGCAGCGGCTTTTCGTGCCGCAGGTACAGGGTTTCGAAGGCCGCCACCTGGCCTGCGCAGTAGTCGTGCATCAAGTCTTCATCCGTTGCCTGGGAACTGTGCATGGGTGGCAAGTGTGCCACTTCCCATGCTTGCACGGCCCATCGCTTCAAGCGGGGTGAAGTGGGCGCAAAAGAAAGTTCAACAACCTTTAACCCCAGGCCTGCGGTCGGTGCGTGCAAGAGCGGGTGCCTTCGTTTCATCCCACTTCATCACAGGAGTACAGCCCCATGCGATTCATCTCCCTTTCGTCCACTTTGCGCCTGATCCTGGCCGGGGCCGTGCTGGCCGCGGCCGGCAGCGCGCAGGCCTTTTGCGGCTTCTTTGCCGGCAAGGCCGACGCCTCGCTGTTCAACGAGGCCAGCCAGGTGATCCTGGTGCGCGACGGCAAGCGCAGCGTGATCTCCATGCTCAACGACTTCAAGGGGCCTCTGACCGACTTTGCCCTGGTCGTGCCCGTGCCCCAGGTGCTGGAGAAGGGCCAGGTGCGCATTGGCGACAAGCGGTTGTTCGATCGGCTGGACGCGTATTCCGCGCCCCGCCTGGCCGAGTACTACGACCCCGACCCGTGTCCGGTGGGGCGTGCCCGCTTGTTGGGCAGAATGGAGGACAAGCGCGCCATGGAGTCCGTGCCGATGCCCGCTGCGGCGCCCAAGGACAGACGCGACGCGGCCCTGGGTGTCACGGTGGAGGCGCGCTACACCGTGGGCGAGTACGACATCGTCATGCTATCGGCCAAGCAGTCCAACGGCCTGGAAACCTGGCTGAACGAGAACGGCTACCGGATGCCCAAGGGAGCGGCCGCGGCGCTCAGGCCCTACGTGGCGCAGGACATGAAGTTCTTCGTGGCCAAGGTCAATCTGAAGGAACAGGCCAGCACGGGTGTGCAGTACCTGCGACCGCTGCAGTTCGCCTTCGAGAGCGAGAAGTTCATGCTGCCCATCCGCCTGGGCATGATCAACGCCGACCCGGCCAAGCCGCAGGATCTGATCGCGTATGTGCTCACGCGTGAGGGCCGGGTGGAAAGCGCCAACTACCGCACGGTCAAGCTCCCGTCCAACGAAAACCTGCCGCCGGCGATCAAGCAGAACTTCAACACCTTCTACAAGGCCATGTTCGACCACCAGGCGCGGCAGGAGGCGCACCGCGTGGTGTTCACCGAGTACTTCTGGGACATGGCCTGGTGCGACCCCTGCGCGGCCGATCCGCTGCGCGCGGACGAGCTGCGTCAGGCGGGGGTGTTCTGGATCGACGGCGATGAAGCGCTGGATTCCAACGGCGCCATCTCGCGCCGCAGTCGCCCGCGGTCCCTGCCCGATGGTGCCCAAAACGCCCTGTTGACCCGTCTGCACGTGCGCTACACACCGCAGACCTTTCCCGAGGACCTGATGTTCCTGCAGACCCGCGATCGACAGAACTGGCAGACGCGCTACGTGGTGCAGCAACCCTTTCCCGGGACCCTGGCGCAATGTCGCGAGAAGGCCGCCGCCGCGAGTTGTGAAGCCAACTGCGCGCAGGCCTTCGGGGGCGACCAGGGAGGGGAGTGGACTCTGCCCGGCCAGCCGCCGCGATGGGCGCAGTGCGTGCAAAGTTGCCAGTCCAGCAACGCCGCGGCCGTCGAGCAGGCGCGCCACTACTACGAGGTCAGTCTGCCGCAACGGCGCCAGCGAGAAGTGCAGACCCTGAGCCGCTACACCGGATGGAGCCTGGAGCAAGCCCTGCGCTTCACCGGCACGCCGCCCCAGACCACCCCGCGCGCCACATGGTGGCAAAGGCTTTTTGGCACCGGCGATGTCACGCCAGGGGCGCGGCCGTGAGTGCCACGTTCCACGCCGGAATTCGGGGGCGTGCGGCGACCATCGGGCCACATCGGGTGTCGCTGGCAGCGGCCTGGCTGCGGTGTCAGGCGCGGCGCGTGCGGCAGCTGGATGCCCGCTACGTGCAGTTGGTGTTCCTGATCTGCCTGCTGCTGTTCGGGGCCTTGGCGCGCGACTTCGCCTTGACGCCGTGGCAGGTGGCGGGCACCTTCACCGCAGCGCTGACGACGCAGGCCTTCTGGCAGTTTGCCCTGCGCCTGCCCAGTCGCAAGCAGGCCACGGGCTACCTGAGCGCCGTGGTCACCTCGTGCAGCATCGCCATCCTGGTGCGCTCCGATACGGCCTGGGTGCATCCCGCGCTGGCCTGCCTGGCCATGTCCAGCAAGTTCGTACTGCGGTTTGGTGAGGGCGTCCAGCGCGGCCACATCCTGAACCCGGCCAACCTGGCCTGCATGGCGGCCCTGACCGTGGTGCCGCATGCCTGGCTGTCTCCCGGCCAATGGGGCAACGAGACCCTGGTCACGCTGTGGATGTTGGCGCTGGGGGCGGTGACGTCCGGGCGCGTGGCGCGCTGGGGCATCAGCCTGACGTTCCTGGGCGTGTGGCTTGGGCTGCAGGCAATGCGCCTGGTGTGGTTGGGGTATGCGCCGGACCTGGGGGCGTCCATGTGGTTGCACCAGGCCTTCAACGGCGCGACGCTGTTGTTTGCCTTCTTCATGATCTCCGACCCCATGACCACGCCGCAGCATGTGCGTGCCCGCATGGCCTACGGTGTGTGCGTGGCGGTCAGCGCCTTCGCCTGGCAGTTCGTGGGATTCCGGCCCCACGGCCCCATCGTGGCGTTGTTCGTGTGGAGCCTGACCGTGCCGTTGTGGAACGCGGTCTTTCCGGCACGACGGTTTGCCTGGGAGCGTTGACGACCCATTGCACTGAACGCGGGCGACAGTACGATACCCGGCATGAAGAAGATCCTCATTCTGATGGCGCATCCCAACCCGGACAGCCTGTGTCGGGCCCTGGCCGACGCCATGGAGCAAGGCGCCAGGGCCAGCGGACGGTGTGAGTTGCGGCGGTTGGATCTGCACACGCTGCATTTCGATCCCATCCTGCACAACGGCTTCGGCGGCACGCAGCCACTGGAGCCCGACCTGCGCCAGGCGCAGGAGGACATCGCCTGGGCGCAGCATCTGGTGCTGGTCTATCCCAATTGGTGGGGCAGCATGCCGGCCTTGCTCAAGGGATTTTTCGATAGGGTGCTGTTGCCCGGCTTCGCCTTCAAGTATCGGCCCAACTCCTCGCTGTGGGACAAGCTGCTGACCGGGCGCACGGCGCAACTGCTGGTGACCATGGACACGCCCCCCTGGTATTACCGCTGGGTCTGGCATCGGCCCGGCCACAACCAGATGAAGCACACCATTCTGGGTTACTGCGGCATCCAGATCACGCGGCTCACCGAGTTTGCGCCGGTCCACGGTGCGTCCGCGCAACGCCGGCAAGCCTGGCTGGAACAGGCCCACAGACTGGGACAAGAGGTGGCTTGACCTCCTTTTCTGATGACAGCGGTGGACCGACAAAAACGTCTGTCCGCGGCCCGACCGGCTGATTCGGTGGTTTGGGGCTCTTGTGTGTCGCTCGGCGGTGAGCCTGTTGAAGTCCGGGTTATCCCTAGGTCTGGTTTGCTGTGCGCGTTCAACAATGCTTATGCAAATCAAATCATAGGTTGGTGCTTCACAGGAGAGACTCATGCAAAAGGTCTTGCATATCAATGCGGAAAAGTGCACGGGCTGCGTGCAGTGCGAAATGGCGTGTGCTTTCGAGAACTACGGCACGTTTGCCACGGCCAAGTCCCGTATCAAGGTTTTTGACTTTCACCATACCGGCCGCAAGGTGCCCTACACCTGCACCCAGTGTGACGAGGCCTGGTGCCTGCACGCCTGCCCGGTGGAAGCCATCACGGTGGACAAGCTCACCGGCGCCAAGGTGGTGAACGAGTCCACCTGCGTGGGGTGCAAGGTGTGCACCATCGCATGCCCCTTCGGCACGGTCAACTACGTGGAGTCCACCGGCAAGGTGCAGAAATGCGACCTGTGCGGCGGCGAGCCCGCCTGCGCCGAGGCCTGCCCCACCGGCGCCATCACCTTCATCGATGCCAACTGGACCGGCCTGGGCAGGATGGCCCAGTGGGCCGACAAGCTGGGCAACCAAGCCAACGCTGCATAAGGAGAATCAACATGTCATGGGCAGGAAAAATCCTCCGCGTCGATCTGACCAAGGGCACCGTGAAGTCGGAGCCGTTGAACATGGAATGGGCGCAGGCTTATATCGGCTCGCGTGGCCTGGGCAGCAAGTATCTGGTGGAAGAAGTGGATGCCAAGGTCGATCCGCTTTCGCCCGAGAACAAGATCATCTGGGCCACGGGACCGCTGACCGGCACCATGGCGTCCACCGGTGGGCGCTACACCGTCGTGACCAAGGGGCCGCTCACCGGCGCCATCGCCTGTTCCAACTCGGGCGGCTATTGGGGCGCTGAATTCAAGATGGCCGGCTGGGACATGGTGATCTTTGAAGGCAAGTCGCCCAAACCCGTGTACCTGTACGTGAACGACGACGTGGCCGAGTTGCGCGACGCCTCGCACCTGTGGGGCAAGAGCGTGTGGGAAACGGAAGAGACGCTCAAGAAGAGCCTGCAGGACCCGCTCACACGCGTGTCCAGCATCGGCAAGGCGGGCGAAAACGGCGTGTTGTTCGCTGCGGTGGTGAACGACTTGCACCGTGCCGCGGGACGCTCGGGCGTGGGTGCCGTGATGGGCAGCAAGAACCTCAAGGCCATTGCCGTGCGCGGCACCAAGGGCGTGGGCAACATCCGCGACCCCAAGGCCTTCATGGCCGCGGTGAAGGCGGGCAAAAAGGTGCTGGCCGAAAACGGCGTCACCGGCCAGGGGTTGCCAGCCTTTGGCACGCAGGTGCTGATGAACGTCATCAACGAGGTCGGGGCTCTGCCCACGCGCAACCACCGCGACAACCAGTTCGAAGGGGCCAAGGACATCTCGGCCGAGGCCATGGCCACGCCGCGCAAGACCGACGGCAAGAAGCATCTGGTGACCAACCAGGCCTGCTTTGGCTGCACCATCGCCTGCGGGCGCATCAGCAAGATGGACGAGGGACACTTCACCATCGTGAACAAGCCGCAGTACCGCGGTGCCAGCGGTGGTCTGGAATACGAAGCGGCCTGGGCCCTGGGCGCGGCCAATGGTGTGAATGACCTGGAGGCGCTGCAATACGCCAACCTGCTGTGCAACGAGGAGGGCATCGACCCCATCAGTTTCGGCACGACCGTGGGTGCGGTGATGGAGCTGTACGACATGGGGGTGCTGACGAAGGAGCAGATCGGCATCGAGGCGCCGTTCGGTTCGGCGCAGGCGCTGGCGTTCCTGGCTGAGGAAACCATCAACGGTCGCGGTTTCGGCAAGGAAATCGGCCAGGGCTCCAAGCGTCTCACCGCCAAGTACGGCCACCCCGAGCTGAGCATGAGTTCCAAGGGCCAGGAGTTTCCGGCTTACGACGGTCGCGCCATCCAGGGCATTGGACTGGCCTACGCCACGTCCAACCGCGGGGGCTGCCACCTGCGCGGCTACACCATCGCCTCCGAGGTGCTGGGCATCCCGGTCAAGACCGATCCGCTGGAGTCCGAAGGCAAGCCTGAGCTGGTCAAGGCCTTCCAGGATGCCACGGCGGCGTTCGATTCTTCCGGCCTGTGCATCTTCACCACATTTGCCTGGGGCCTGCAGGACCTGGCGCCGCAAATGGCCGGGGCCTGCGGCGAGCAGTACACGGTGGAAGAACTCGCCAAGATCGGCGAGCGCATCTGGAACATGGAGCGTGAGTTCAACAACCGTGCCGGCTTCACCGCCAAGGATGACAGCCTGCCCACGCGCCTGCTCACCGAGGCCTGCAAGAGCGGCCCGGCCAAGGGTAAGGTGAACGAACTGGCCAAGATGCTGCCCAAGTACTACGAAGCACGGGGCTGGGACGCCGAAGGGCGGCCCACGGCAGCAACGCGGGCACGCCTGGGGCTGTAAGGCGATGCGCCACGTCATCCTGGGCGCCGGTCCGGCTGGCGTGATCGCGGCCGAAACGCTGCGCAAGCACGCCCCGCTTGACAGCATCACCCTCGTGGGTGAGGAAGCCGAGCCGCCGTATTCGCGCATGGCCATTCCCTATCTGCTGATGGGAAAGATCGGCGAGCCGGGCACCTACCTGCGCAAGCGTCTGGCGCACTACGCCGAGTTGAACATCACCCTGCTGCATGCCCGCGCCACGCGCGTGGACGCCGCCGCCAGAGCCCTGACGCTGGACAACGGGCAAAGCCTGTCGTTCGACACCCTGCTGATCGCCACCGGTTCACACCCGGCGCGCGCGCCGGTGCCGGGCATCGACTGCGCCGGGGTCCACAGTTGCTGGACCCTGGACGACGCGCGCCGCATCATGGATCTGGCCGTGCCCGGCGCGCGCGTGCTTCAAATGGGCGCGGGTTTCATCGGCTGCATCATCATGGAGGCGCTGGCCACGCGCGGAGTGCACCTGAGCGTGGTGGAAATGGGCGACCGCATGGTGCCGCGCATGATGGGTCCCACAGCGGGCGGCATGATTCGCGATTGGTGTGAGGCCAAGGGTGTGCAGGTATTCACGGGCACACGCGTCGAGGCGATCGAGGTGGCCAGCCCCTTGCGGGCGCGTCTGTCCGATGGCCAGCATCTGGCGGCGGATCTCATCATCAGCGCCACCGGTGTCAAGCCAGCCATCGCCTTCCTCGAGAACTCCGGCATCACGTGCCTGCAAGGGGTGCTCACCGACGAGTACATGCAAACCAACGTGCCGGGCGTCTTCGCCGCGGGCGACTGTGCCGAGGCTTTTGACAAGGTCAGCGGCAAGACCCTCATCAGCGCCATCCAGCCCAATGCCGCCGAGCAGGCGCGGGTGGCGGCGCTGAACATGGCGGCGCACGGCTCGGCGTCGCGTGCCGCCCTCAAGGGCGTGACCCAGATCAACGTGCTGGACACGCTGGGCCTGATTTCCGCCAGCTTCGGCAATTGGGAAGGCGTGCCCGGTGGCGAGCACGTGGAGCTGACGGACAAGGCGCTGGGCCGGCACCTGAGCCTGCAATTCCAGGGTGACGTGCTCGTGGGCTGCAACGCCGTCGGCTGGACGGAGCACATCGGCGCCCTGCGCGGGCTGGTGGAGGGGCAGATTCACCTGGGTGCCTGGAAGGATGCCTTGTTGCGTGACCCCACCCAGCTCATGCCCGCCTACCTGGCGTGCGCGCAAGGGGCCAGTGCCTGGAGCGGCGCGCAGGATGCGCGACGCCGATGAAGATCGTCTTCAAGCTGTTTGCCTCGCTGACCGATTACTTGCCCGCGCAGGGGCGCGACGGCAATGTGATCGAACTGGATCTGCCCGAGGGCACATCCATCGCACAGGTGGTGGAGCGTTTCAGTCTGCCCGAGAAAATGGTGCACCTGGTGTTGGTCAACGGCACCTACATAGCGCCGGGTCAGCGCGCGGATCACATCCTTGGCGAGGGCGATGCCTTGGCGATCTGGCCGCCCATCGCTGGCGGGTAGTGGCAGGGCACGCGGGACGCATGCAGTCGTTCTATCCCGAGTATTTCGAGCGTGTCATGGGCTGCACCGAGGCAGAGTGGCTGCGTTGGCTGCCGGCTGCCGTGGGGGAGCATCCCTGGCACCTGGCTGAAGGGACCGCCGTCGTACAACTGGGGCGTGGCGCCGCGCTGACCATGAATTGGTACTTGCAGGCGCCATTGCTCATTGGCCTGGTGCGCATGCCACGCCTGTGGGTGGACTTCAGGTTCACTGGGCTGGACGAGGCTGCGCGTCACGATTTCATGAGGCGATTCGACCTCTACATGCAGCGCGGCGGAGGCTGACCGGTGGCCCGCAGAAGGGCCATTTCGGAGCCGGCGGATTGCCCCTTGAGGCAAGCTTTTTCAGAGGCGTGTGGGGTATAACTCCATCTATCCATTCGCTCCGGGCATCCATCTTGTCGCGCAACGTGATTCTGTCAAACGACTTCCTGCGTTCCTTGATGCTGCCGCGAATGGTGGGGCTGGCGCTCCTGTACGCCCTGCTGTCCAAGGCCAGCCTGGTGTATTTCTCCGGCCATGGCGCGGTCAGCATCTTCTGGCCGCCCGCAGGACTGGCGCTGGCCGCCGTGCTGCTTGGCGGCAGGCGATGCGTCCTCAGCATATTTCTGGGATCGTGGTTGTCCAATGCAACGGACCCAAGTTTCTCGGTACTCGGCGCTGTCGGCCTCGCGGGTGCGAACGCGACGGAGGCTCTGGTGGGGCAGGTCCTGCTGCGAAAGCACGCGAGCTTTTCCGACCGGCTTGAGCACCTGAGCGATTATTTCCGCCTCGTGGCCCTGGGTGGATTCATCGGGGCGGGTGCTGGCGCCTTGCTGGGGGTGACGGCACTGGTGACCATGGGCAAGATCGCTGGGGGCAGCTTTGGCTTCAGCATGTTGCACTGGTGGATGGGTGACGTTCTGGGCATCGTCATGATCACGCCCTTGATGCTCGTCTGGCGCCGGCCTCCCAAGATGTCCACGTGGACGCAGCAAGGGGTCGAGAGCGTGCTGCTGTTCTTGCTGGCGTTCCTGGTCGGGGAGATTGTCTATTTCGACTGGTTTGGCACTACCGCCAACACCGTGGTCGGGCACTACGGAATGTTCCTGATCGTGGCCTGGATCGCGGTGCGGCTGGGACTGCACGGTGTATTGCTGGTGTTGTTGATGGCCGGCGTGCAAGGGGTAGTCGGCAGCTACCAGGACGTGGGTCTGTTTGCCAGCGACACCGTGCGTCCCCAGCAGATCAACTTCTGGTTCTTCCTGATGTTGCTGTCCACCGTGGGCATCTCGCTGGCCAGTCATTTTTCGGAGCACGCGAAACTGACACGCGAGCTGCTGCGGGCCAAGCACCGGCAAGACGCGCTGCTCAACGCCATTCCCGATCTGTTGTTCGAAATCGATCTGGAAGGGCGCTATCACAAGATCTACACCGACCACCCCGAGCTCCTGGCGGCGCGTCCGAGTGAATTGGTGGGGGCCAAGGTGCGCGACCACCTTCCCGCGGCGGCGGCTCAGGTGATGGAGGCAGCCCTGCAGCAGGCGCATGAGCAGGGGTCTTCCACCGGGCTCCAGTACGAACTTCCGCTGCGCGAGGGCTCGGCCTGGTTCGAATTGTCGGTGTCGCGTCTGGAAGCCAACGGCGATTGGCCCGTGCCCCACTTCATCGTGTTGGCGCGCAACATCACGGCGCGCAAGGCGGCGGAGCAGGACCTGCGCATTGCCGCCATTGCCTTTGAGAGTCAGGAAGGCATGTTCGTGGCCGACGCGAACCGGATCATCCTGCGTGTCAACCAGGCTTTCACGCAGATCACAGGCTACGCCGCTGACGAGATCGTCGGGCGCGTGTCTCACCTGTTCCGCTCCGGATTGCACAGCGAGGAGTTCTACGCTCAAGTCTGGGATACGGTCAACAAGACGGGACGCTGGCAGGGCGAGATGTGGAGCCGGCGCAAGAACGGGGAATTGGTGTCCATCTGGGGCACCCTCACGGCAGTACGTGATGAGCAGCAACGCGTCACGCACTATGTCCGCATCCTGATCGACACCACGCACCTCAAGCTGCAGGAACAGCAGCGCCTGCAAAAGGAGGCTCAATTGCGGGAAGCGCTGGTGCGTGAAGTACACCACCGCATCAAGAACAACCTGCAAGGCGTGACCGGTGTGCTGCGCCAGTTCGCGCAGCGGCACCCCGAAATCGCCATGCCCATCAACCAGGCCATCGGGCAGGTGCAGAGCATTGCCGCCATTCATGGCTTGCAGGGCCGTACGCTGCAGGGAGAAGTGGTGTTGCCGGATCTGGTGCGGGCGGTTGCCGCCGGCGTGCAATCCCTGTGGCACATCCCCATCGTCCTGGAACTGGCGCAGGACGTGCGCGAGTGCCTGGTTGCGCAGCCCGACGCCGTGCCCCTGGCCCTGGTGCTCAACGAACTGCTGTCCAACTCGGTCAAGCACAGTGGGGATGGCGGCGATGTTCGTGTCAGCCTGCGTCGGGCGGATCAGGAGCAGCCGAATGAGCAGCGGGTTCGATTGACCATTGCCAACACGCTCGACTCGACGGCGGACGTGCCGCCCGCGGTGTCGGGTGCGCCCTCGTCCGGACTGGAGTTGGTGGCCGCGCTGCTGCCTCCCCGTGGCGCGCAACTGCAGCAGCAGATCGAGGGGCAGTTCTTTATCAGCACGCTGGAGCTGGAACCTCCGGCCATGGCCTGGAAATCATGAGGCAACGCCTCGCTTGGGACAGGAGTCAGAGATGAACGAAAAAGCACCCCTTCCGCGGCAAAGCCGCATTCTCCTGTTGGACGACGAGCGTTTGATTCTGGTGACGTTGGGCAGCGGTTTGCGTAGCGCAGGATTTGAAGTCCAGACCGCGGAATCGGTGGAAGAAGCCGAGGCTTGGCTGGCCGGTGGCGAGCGTCCCGACCTGGCCATTCTGGATGTGAATCTTCCCGGGCACTCGGGGCTGGAGTTCGCGCAGCGTCTGCGTGAGCTCGACCACATTCCCTTCATCATGCTCAGCGCCTACAGCGAGGCCCAGTACGTCGAACAGGCCTCGCAGTCCGGCGCCCTGGGCTACATGGTCAAACCGATTGACGTCGTGCAGCTCGTGCCCGAAGTGCAGGCGGCGCTGGCCCGCGCCAGCGAGTTGCAGAGCCTGCGCAACACCCGCGAGCAGCTTCAGCAGGCACTCGACAGCGAACGGGCCATCAGCGTGGCCGTAGGGGTCACGATGATGCAGCGCGGCCTGCCACGCAAGGAGGCCTTCGAGTGGTTGCGGCAGTCGGCGCGTCAGCAACGGCGCAAGCTGGCGGCGGTGGCCATCGAACTGATCCAGGAAAAGGAAGCGGTGTAAGCTATCCGGCAGCACGTTGGAGTAGGGTGCACGCCGTATGAAACACCAGATTCTGATTGCCGGTGGTGGCATCGGCGGATTGGCCGCAGCATTGGCTTGCGCGCGTGCCGGTACCCAAGTGCGCCTGCTGGAACGAGCCGAGCAATTCGCCGAGGTGGGCGCGGGCATCCAGATGGGGCCCAACGTGATGCGCCGCCTGTACGCCTGGGGTATGCAAGGTGCGCTGGCCGAGGTAGTGGCGTTTCCGGAGCAACTGCGGGCGCGCTGCGCCATTTCGGGCTCGGTGCTGGGTGTATTGCCTCTCGGTGACCGCGCCGTGCAGCTGTACGGGGCTCCGTATGCCACGGTGCACCGGGCCGACCTGCAGCAGCTGCTGTTGGGCGCGGTGCAGCGCCAGTCCAACGTGCGTCTGACGCTGAATTGCTGCGCCAGCAGCTTCGTGCAGGACACCGCGGGGGTGACCCTGCGCACGGCCGAAGGCCTGACCCTGCAGGCGGACGCCCTGATTGGGGCAGATGGCCTGTGGAGCCGTGTGCGCCAGTGCCTGCTGGGCGAGGAGGCGCCGCGCGTCAGCGGTCATCTGGCCTACCGGGCCATGGTGCCCCAGGACTCATTGCCTCAGCATCTTCGTTCCATGGATGTCACGGCATGGATGGGGCCGAGGCTGCACGTCGTGCAATACCCCGTGCGCAGGGGGGACTGGCTCAACGTGGTAGCGGTCGTGCACGGCAAATTGCCGGGAACGGACACACAGAACTGGGACCATGGAGCCCATGCGGCGGAATTGAGGGCCGCGTTGGCGCAGGCCGACGCGCACGCCGGGTTGCGGGAACTGGTGGATGCCATCGACCAGTGGCGCCTTTGGGCCCTGTGCGACCGCGTCCCCATGCGCGGCGCCCACGAGCAGGCTCAGGGTCGGGTGGCCTTGCTGGGCGATGCGGCCCATCCCATGCGCCCCTATCTGGCGCAAGGAGCGGGCATGGCCATCGAGGACGCGGCCGAGCTGGAGCGCTTGCTGGGTGGTGGCCCCACCGACCTGACGCTGCTGCTGCAGCAGTACGCTCAGAACCGCTGGCAGCGCAACGCCCGCGTGCAGGCACGCTCGATTCGCAACGGTGAGATCTACCATGCCCAGGGTCTGATGCGTTGGGGTCGCGACCGGGCGCTGGGCATGCTGGGCGCACGAATCATGGACGTGCCCTGGCTGTACAGCTACTGACCCCTTCGGGCCGGCGTGGGGGCCGGCGTGAGCTCCGCTGGGCCGCCCCAAGGAGCGAAGGCCCCCTCGGGGGGCAGCGCAGCACACGCAGTGGCCAGCGTGGGGGCGTTATGACTACACCCAGGCGCACTCGCAGGTGAAGTGGCGCAGGTACTTGGGCTGTTTGGTGATCTTCACGCCGCGAATGGCGGCGGCCTTGGCCTTGACCTCGGCGATCACCTCGGCAGCGTAGTCGAAGTGCGATTGGGTGTACATGCGCCTCGGGAAGGCCAGGCGCACCAGTTCCATGCTGTGGAAGGTCTCCGTGCCGTCGTCCAGCCGCTTGCCGAACATCACCGAGCCGATCTCCACGCCCCGGATGCCGCCTTCCAGGTACAGCGCACTGCACAGCGCCCAGCCGGGATAGTGGGCCACGGGCATGTCGGGCAGCACCGTGCGCGCGTCGATGTACACGGCGTGGCCGCCCGTAGGCTTGACGAAGCCCACGCCCGCGGCGTCCAGACGTTCTCCCAGGTATTCCGCTGTGCGCAGCCGGTAGCGCAGGTAGTCCTCGTCCATGCCCTCGACCAGGCCCACCGCCAGGGCTTCCAGATCGCGCCCGGCCAGGCCGCCGTAGGTGGGGAAGCCTTCCGTCAGGATCAGCATGGTGCGCACCGCGTCCATCCACTCGTCGTGACGCAGCACGATGAAGCCGCCGATGTTGACCATGCCGTCTTTCTTGGCGCTCATGGTGCAGCCGTCGGCCAGGGCAAACATCTCCTGCACGATGGTCTTGATGGGGGTGTTCGCGTAGCCCGGCTCGCGCATCTTGATGAACATGGCGTTCTCGGAGAAACGGCACACGTCCATGATGAAGGGCTTGCCGTGTTGTTTGAGCAAGGCCGCGTAGGCGCGCATGTTGGCCATCGACACTGGCTGCCCGCCGCCGGTGTTGTTGGTGACGGTGATCATGCCAAAGGGAATGCGCTCGCCCTGGGTGTTGAGCAGGTGCTCGACACGGGCGAGGTCGATGTTGCCCTTGAAGGGGTGTTGCAGCGCGGGCTGCAGACCCTCGGGGATCACCAAGTCCACGGCCTCGATTCCCAGGTATTCCAGATTGGCGCGCGTGGTGTCGAAGTGGCAGTTGTTGGGCACCAGATCGCCCTTCTTGCATACGGCGGTGAACAGCACCTTCTCGGCGGCACGCCCCTGGTGCGTGGGGATGAAGTGGCTCATGCCGGTGATGTCCTGGATCACCTTCTCCAACCGGTAGTAGCTGCGCGCCCCGGCATAGCTCTCGTCGCCTTCCATGATGGCGGCCCACTGGCGTGAGGACATGGCGCCCGTGCCGGAGTCGGTGAGCCAGTCGATCAGCACGTCCTCGGCGTGCAGCTTGAAGACGTTGAGCCGTGCCTCTTCCAGCAGGCGTTCACGCTCGGGACGTGACGTCATGCGGATGGGCTCGACGCTCTTGATGCGGAAGGGTTCGATCAGGGTTTTGGGCATCGCCCAAACTTATCACCGCCGAAATCGGCATGGTGTCGGGTATTTCCAACACGACGTCGAAAATGTTCCGGCAGCGGCACTGCCGGTGGTGTCGCTCAGAGCTGTCCGAGCAGAAGGTATTCCATCAGCGCCTTCTGTGCGTGCAGGCGGTTCTCGGCCTCGTCCCAGACGACGGACTGCGGGCCGTCGATGACCTCGGCCTGCACCTCCTCGCCGCGGTGCGCGGGCAGGCAGTGCATGAACAGGGCCTCGGGGCGGGCAGCGCGCATCATCTCGGCATCGACGCACCAGTCGGCAAAGGCCTTCTTGCGCGCGTCGTTCTCGGCTTCATAGCCCATGCTGGTCCACACGTCGGTGGTGACCAGGTCGGCCCCGGCGCAGGCCTGCATCGGGTCCTTGAACACCTTGTAGCAGGCGCTGCTCACGCCGGCCACGGCCTGATCGACCTCGTAGCCGCTGGGCGTGCTCACGTGCACGGTGAAGCCCAGCAGTTCGGCGGCCTGCAGCCAGGTGTTGGCCATGTTGTTGCCGTCGCCCACCCAGGCCACGGTCTTGCCGGCGATCGATCCCCGGTGCTCGATGAAGGTGAAGATGTCGGCCAGGATCTGACAGGGGTGGAACTCGTTCGTCAGGCCGTTGATCACCGGCACGCGCGAGTGCGCCGCGAACTGTTCGATCTTGGTCTGCTCGAAGGTGCGGATCATCACCAGATCCACCATGCGGCTGATGACCTTGGCGCTGTCGTCGATGGGCTCGGCGCGCCCCAACTGGCTGTCGCCCGTGGTCAGGTGCACCACGCTGCCGCCCAACTGGTACATACCGGCCTCGAAACTCACGCGCGTGCGCGTGGAAGCCTTCTCGAAGATCATCGCCAGCGTGCGGTCCACCAGCGGCTGGTGTTTTTCGTAGGCCTTGAACTTCTTCTTGATCAGGGCGGCGCGCTCGAACAGGTAGGCGTACTCCTTGGCCGAGAGGTCGCTGAATTGCAGATAGTGTTTCATCTCAGGTGCTTTCCCCGCGTTCCTGGCGCGGAACCCGCCAGTGTACGGGTGTTCAGGCGTTCTCGGCCAGGAAGGTCTTGATGATCGGGCACAGCAGGGCCGCGACCTCGCTGGCCTCGGCCTCGGTCATGATGAGTGCCGGCACGAGGCGGATCACGCTGTCGGCGGTGACGCTGATGAGCAGCCCGGCGTCGGCGCAACGCTGGGTGAGCACGCCACAGGGCCGGGCCAGCTCCACGCCGATCATCAGGCCCTGGCCGCGAATCTCCTTCACGCCCGCCACGCCGGCCAATTCGCGCGTCAAAGTGTCCCGCAGGTGCTGACCCACCCGCTCGGCCTGGGCCACCAGGCCGTCTTCTTCCATGATGCGGATCGTTTCAACCCCGGCACGCATGGCCAGCGGATTGCCGCCAAACGTGGTGCCGTGGTTGCCCGGCTGGAAGATGCTGGCTGCCCTGGGGCCAGCCACCACCGCGCCCACCGGCACCCCCGAGCCCAGGCCCTTGGCCAGGGGCATCACGTCCGGCACGATGCCAGCCCACTGGTGGGCAAACCACTTGCCGGTGCGCCCCATGCCGCACTGCACCTCGTCGATCATCAGGAGCCAGTCGCGTTCGTCGCACAGCGCGCGCACGTGCTGCAGGTACTGCGCGCGCATCGGGTTGATGCCGCCTTCGCCCTGGATGGTTTCAAAGAACACGGCCACCACGTTGGGGTTGTTGGCGGTGGCGGCCTTGAGCGCCTCGATGTCGTTCAGGGGCACGCGGATGAAGCCCTCCACCAGCGGGCCGAAGCCGGCCTGCACCTTGGGGTTGCCCGTGGCGCTCAGGGTGGCGATGCTGCGGCCATGGAAGGCCTTCTCGTACACCACGACCTGCGGGCGCTCGATGCCCTTGTCATGCCCGAACTTGCGCGCCAGTTTCAGGGCAGCTTCGTTGGCTTCCAGCCCGGTGGAGCAGAAGAACACGTTGGTCATGCCCGACAGCTCGACGAGCTTGGCAGCCAGCCGCTCCTGGTTGGGTACGTGGTAGTAGTTGCAGCTGTGGATGATCTTGCCGATCTGGTCCTGCAGCGCCGGCACCAGCTTGGGGTGGTTGTGGCCCAGGGTGTTGACGGCGATGCCGGCCAGCGCGTCCAGGTACGACTTGCCGTTCACGTCCCATACGCGGCAGCCTTGTCCGTGTGACAGGGCAATGGGCAGGCGCCCATAAGTGTTCATGACGTGGGGGGAAGAAGCCTCGATCAACGCGGTCATGCGGGTCTCCAAGAAGAAATGAAGTACTTGAAACGGGAGTTCAGCGAAGGGGAGCCGCTGACATGCGATTCTAGGCATGGCATGGGGATGCGATGTTTGACAATTGCGCATCACATCCATGCGTTCGGCGCAAGCCGCGCTCAGTCTTATATAAGATAGAATACCAGCCGGCCCGACAGGAGCGAACCTCCCGGTCACACGGCCTGTCACTACCTTCTACCCGATGGTTTCACCCACCTCTTCCAAACTCTACATCCTGGGTCTGACGCAGGAAGGCAAGACCTTCCGTCCCAGCGACTGGGCCGAGCGGCTGGCAGGGGTGATGAGCCAGTTTCGCCCCGGCGGCCCGCAGCCGGGTAGCCATCTGGGCTATTCCCCCTGGTGTGTTCCCACCACCCGCAACGGCGTGAAGTGCGTGATCGTGGACTGCCACCTGGAAGAGGCCGAGTTCATGGCCTGGGAGTTCGTGCTGAATTTTGCCCGGGACAACCACCTGCGCGTCACGGACGCAAACGACCAGCCGATCAGCATTTGATCCCGGGTCAGTTCCCGCACTTGCTGTCTGGGCAGCTCACGCGCCGTGCCTACCGAGGACGCCGGGGAACAGCCGCTGCGCCAGCCCCCGCTGCGACCTGAGCGGTGCCCGTCGAAACTGCAGCCCCCATGAAAAAACCGCCCGAAGGCGGTTTTTCACTTTTTTGCTGGCAGCGCACCCGTTACAAACGGCGGACAGATTCGGGAAAGAGCCTGTCCGGGCTGATGGCCTGAGGGGTCAGGCGGCCTTGGTGGCCAAGGCTTTCACCTTGGTGCTCAGGCGGCTCTTGTCGCGAGCGGCCTTGTTCTTGTGGAAGATGCCCTTGTCGGCCACGGTGTCCACCACGGCTTGCATCTTGCTGAAGGCTTCCGTGGCCTTGGCCTTGTCGCCAGCGGCAACGGCCTTTTCCACGTTCTTCACGGCGGTACGGTATTTGGAGCGCAGCGAGGTGTTGGCTGCGTTGATCTTGGTGTCCTGACGGACGCGCTTGCGGCCCGACGCCAGGCGCGGGTTCTTTTTCTTCGGCTTGGTTGCCATGGTGATGTTTCCTTGAGTCTGTGGATGATGCCAGCAAAGCCTGCCATTGTAGCAGGCCGGGACTGCGTCCCTTGCCCCGGGCGGCCTGGGCTACCCACTGGCCTCGGGGCGGCGGCGGGGAAGGGCCGGATCCCGGGCCACGGCTACACTCGCCCCGTGAGTCTCATCAAATCTGCTTCCACCGTGTCCTTGCTGACACTGGCGTCGCGCGTCACGGGGCTGGTGCGCGACCTGCTGATCGCCGCTACCTTTGGCGCCAGCGCCATGACCGATGCCTACAACGTGGCGTTTCGGATTCCGAACATGTTTCGCCGCCTCTTCGCGGAAGGGGCGTTCAGCCAGGCGTTTGTCCCCGTGCTGGGCAGCACGCTCGCGCAGCAGGGCGAGGTGGCCACCAGGGCGCTGGTGGACCGAGTGGCCACGGTCCTGTCCTGGGCACTGGCGTTGACCTGCGCACTGGGCGTTCTGGCCGCGCCGTTGCTGGTGTGGGCACTGGCCAGCGGCCTGCAGCAAAACCCCCGCGGGTTCGAGGCTGCGGTGTTCATGACGCGCTGGATGTTCCCCTATCTGGGGCTGATATCGTTGGCTGGCATGGCCGCCGGCGTGCTCAACACGTGGCGGCGTTTCGCCGTGCCGGCGGCTTCTCCCGTGCTGCTCAACGTTGCCATGATCGGCGCGGCCTGGCTGGGGGCACCCTGGTTCAAGTCCTTGGGGATCGAACCGGTGTATGCGTTGGGGGGCGGCGTGATGCTGGGCGGTCTGCTGCAACTGGGTGTGCAGATCCCGGCGTTGGCGCGCATCGGCATGCTGACGCGCATTGGCGTGCGCTGGTCCGCTGTCAAGGCCGCCTGGTCCGATCCCGCCTCGCAACGGGTGATGCGTCTGATGGTGCCCGCGCTGTTCGGGGTGGGCGTGTCGTATCTGTCGGTGCTGATCAACACGCAAATCGCATCGCACCTGATCACCGGTAGCGTTACCTGGCTGTCCAACGCGGACCGGCTGATGGAGTTTCCCACCGAGATGCTGGGTGTGGCCCTGGGCGTGGTGCTCATGCCGCGCCTGGCTGCGGCCAAGGCGACCGAGGATTCCGCTGCGTATTCATCCATGCTGGACTGGGGCCTGCGTCTGGTGCTGCTGCTGGCAGTGCCGTGCGCCGTGGCGCTGCTCACGTTTTCGCTGCCGCTGGTGGCGACCCTGTTCCACTATGGCGCCTATACCGCCGCCGATGTGCGCCAGACCAGCATGGCGCTGGTGGGCTACGGCGTGGGTCTGTTGGGGCTGGTGGCGATCAAGGTGCTGGCACCGGGCTACTACGCCAGCCAGGACATCCGCACGCCCGTGCGCATTGCCGTGGTGGTCCTGGTGCTGACGCAACTGCTCAACCTGCTGCTGGTGCCGCGTCTGCAGGTGGCCGGGCTGGCGCTGTCCACGGGTCTGGGAGCTCTGATCAACGCGCTGTGGCTGCTGGGAGGCTTGCTGCGTCGGGGCGTCTTCCGGCCCCAACCGGGCTGGCGGCTGTTCGCTCTGCAGGTGGTGGCGGCCAGTGCCTTGCTTGCCATTTTCCTGATGTGGGCCGCAGGCAGCGTGGACTGGACGCAGCTGGGTGGGACGCAGAAATTTCAGCGGATCGCTCTCATGGCGCTGGTCCTCGCCGGTTCTGGCATCATCTACTTTGGAGCGCTCTGGGCGGCGGGCATGAAGCTGCGCCACCTGCTGCGGCGCTGAAGGAGGTGGCACGGTGCCGATGAACCTGTCGTTTGCAACTCCCACGGCCCTGGAGTATTTCGGCTCGCTCGTGGCCAGTGACGAGCAGTTTCCGCTGCTGGAGGCCGCCGTCAGCATCGCTCAGGACGAATACCCCGAACTGGACGTACAGGAGGTGTTGGGCGACCTGGACCAGATGCTGGCGCGCGTCAAGCGCCGTATCCCCGCCGATGCCGACGGGCTGCACCGCCTACGCCTGCTGAATCAGTTCTTCTATCGGGAACTTGGCTTCGGCGGCAACGTCAACGACTACTACGACCCCGACAACAGCTACCTCAACACCGTGTTGCGCACGCGCCGCGGCATTCCGATCACGCTCGGCGTGATCTGGCTGGAACTGGCTCAGGGGCTGGGACTGCGTGCGCGGGGCGTGGCGTTTCCCGGACATTTCATGGTCAAGGTCAATCTACCCAAGGGCCAGGTCGTGATGGACCCATTTACCGGCCAGTCACTCAGCCGCGAGGAACTGGTGGACCGTCTGGGGCCGTATCTGGGCGACGCCTCCACGCATGAGGATTGCGAGGTTCCCTTGGGCTTGTACTTGCAGGCGGCAACCGCGCGCGAAACGATTGCCCGCATGCTGCGCAACTTAAAGGAGATCCACAAGACACAGGAGGACTGGCCCCGGTTGCTGGCGGTACAGGAGCGGCTGGTGGTCCTGCTGCCCGCCGTGTGGACCGAGTGGCGCGACCGGGGTCTCGTGCTGGCCACCCTGGGACGCGCCCGGCAGGCCGCCACCGATTTGCAGACCTACCTGGACAACGCAGGCGACGTATCCGATCGTGCCGCAGTGGCTTCGCGCCTCAAGACGCTGACGCGCGAGGCCGGCTAGCTGTGGTCGGGCGCGTCCGTCTCAACTGACGGTGACGGCTGCGCCCGAACCGAGAGCTCCGATAGCACCGATGGTGTACACCGTTTCACCCGCGGAGCGCAACGTGGTGGCGGTCGCTTCGGCGTGGGCTGCCTCGACAACCACGACCATGCCGATGCCGTTGTTGAAGGTGCGGTTCATCTCGTGATCGTCAATGCCGGCGGTCTTTTGCAGCCACGCAAAAAGTTCGGTTTGCGGCCAACTGCCCTTCTTCAAGTGGGCGGCCGTGCCTTCGGGCAGCACGCGCGGGATGTTTTCCAACAGGCCGCCGCCGGTGATGTGGGCCAGCGCTTTGATGGGGTGTTTCGCCAGCGCGGCCAGCACGTTCTTCACGTACAGGCGCGTGGGCTCCATGATGGCCTGTTTGAACGGCTTGCCATCCAGCGTGGCCGGCGTCGTGGCGCCGGCGCGTTCGATGCACTTGCGCACCAGGGAGAACCCGTTGGAGTGCACACCGTTGCTGGCCAAGCCCAGTACCACATCGCCAGGCTGGACGTTCTGACCGGTCAGGATCCTGGACTTTTCCACGGCCCCCACGGCAAAGCCCGCCAGATCGTATTCGCCAGCCGGGTACATGCCGGGCATTTCCGCCGTTTCACCACCGATCAGGGCGCAGCCGGAGAGTTCGCAACCCTTGGCAATGCCGCCGACTACCGCCGCGGCGGTGTCCACATCCAGCTTGCCGCAGGCGAAGTAGTCCAGGAAGAACAGGGGCTCGGCGCCTTGCACGAGCACGTCGTTGACGCTCATGGCCACCAGATCGATGCCCACGGTATCGTGCATGTTCCATTCGAAGGCCAGCTTGAGCTTGGTCCCCACGCCATCGGTGCCGGAGACCAGCACCGGTTCCTGGTAGCGCTTGGGCACTTCAAACAGGGCGCCGAAGCCGCCAATGCCGGCCAGCACGCCTTCGCGCAGCGTCTTTTTCGCCAGTGGTTTGATGCGCTCCACCAGCGCGTCGCCCGCGTCGATGTCAACGCCGGCGTCCTTGTAGGACAGGGGCTGGGCCAGGGATGAGGGGGTAGATTGGGTCATGGGATGCAGCCCGAAGGCCGTGTGGTGCGTGGCAGACTAGAATTTGCCGGAATTTTACGGGGTCTTCCCCCGCTCGCCGCATGTCCCTGACACCCACCCAAAAAAGCGCTGTTGCATGGTCCCTGATGGCCACCGCTGTGGCGCTGCTGCTATGACTGCTGGCACCCGTGCTGACGCCGTTCGTGGTCGCCGCCGTGATGGCCTACGCGTTGGCACCCATGGTGAACCGGCTGGCCCGATTGGGCCATGGCCGTCTGCCGCGCGTGCTGGCCGTGGTCGTCGTGGAGGTGTTCTTCCTCCTGGCCCTGCTGGGACTCGTCTTGCTCATCGTGCCCATCATGGTCAAGGAGCTGCCTTTGCTGCGCGAGCAGGTTCCAGTGGCCTTTGACCGGTTGAACGAGGTGCTCAAGCCACTGCTGGCCCAGTTTGGCCTGAAGCTATCGCTGGACGTGGCGAGCATCAAGGCCTTCGTACTGAAGTACCTCAGCGCCAACGCGGAAGAAGGACTGAGCTCCGTGCTCTCGTCGCTCAAGTTGGGCGGGAGCGTGGCCTTTGCCCTGATCGGCAATGCCGTGCTGGTGCCGGTGGCGCTGTTCTACCTGTTGATGGACTGGGACCGCTTCGTGCAGCGCATTCTCGAACTCGTGCCGCCGCGCTTGCGTGGATCGTACGATAGCTTCGCCAACGAAGCCGATGCCGTGCTGGGCCAGTACCTGCGGGGCCAGTTGCTGGTGATGCTCATCCTGGCCGTCTACTACAGTGTGGGCCTGGCCGTATTCGGACTGGATCTGGCTCTGCCGATCGGCGTGTTCACTGGCCTGGCGGTGTTTGTGCCTTATCTGGGCTTCGGGGTGGGGCTGGTGCTGGCGGCGTTGGCGGGGATGCTGGAGTTCGCGCCCTTCAAGGCGGTGCTCATGGTGACCGTGGTGTACGGATTGGGGCAGATCATCGAGGGCTTCTTTCTTACGCCACGCCTGGTGGGCGAGCGCATCGGGCTGCACCCGTTGACGGTGATTTTTGCCCTGCTCGCATTCGGGCAGTTGTTCGGTTTCGTGGGGGTGCTGGTGGCTTTGCCCGCCAGCGCCGTGCTGCTGGTGGCCATCCGGCGCCTGCGCACGAACTACATGGCCAGCAACCTGTACCGGGGCAAGTCGCCCGCATGAAGCAGCTCGCACTGGACATCGGTCTGGCCACCGGCCCGACGCTGAGCAACTTCTTCGCCGGTCCGAACGAGGCCGCGCTCAAGCACCTGCAATTGTGGGTCGGGGAGAGGACAGGCACGGCGCCGCGTTCGCCCGTGCCCACCTACCTGTGGGGAGCGCCGGGCAGCGGCAAGACGCATCTGCTCAAGGCCGTGCGCGAAGCCCTGCGCGAACAGGGCGCGAGTTCGCAGCACGGCGTGGGCTGGATGGACGCCTCCACTCTGGAGCCGCCCGATTACGACGAGGGCTGGGCCGTGATCCTGCTGGACGACGTGCACCTGTACACGGCCGCGCAGCAGCAGGCGGCCTTCAACTGGTTCGTGAACGCGCAAACCCTGCAGTGCGGCGTGCTGGCGGCAGGAGAACTGCCACCGGCCGACCTTAAGCTGCGCGAGGATCTGCGCACCCGGCTCGGTTGGGGGCACGTGTTCGCCCTGCACCTGCTGGACGAGGCCGCCCGGCGCGGCGTGTTGCGCAAGGCTGCCGACGCGCGCGGCATCTTCCTGAGCGACGAGGTGATGGACTTCATGCTGAACCGCTTCAGCCGCGATCTGGGCAGCCTGATGGAGCTGCTGGAATTGCTCGACGGCTACGCGCTGCAAAACAAGCGTGCCGTCACCATCCCGCTCATCAAAGCCATGATGAACGACACCTGATGACTTCGATTTCCCAGAGACTCCCCTTGAAACTTGCTCTGTTTGACCTGGACCACACGCTGATTCCGCTGGATTCGGACTACGCCTGGGGTGTATTCACCACCAATCTGGGGTGGACCGACCCCGACGAGTTCCTGCGCCGCAATGACGCCTTCTACGCCGCCTACCAGACCGGCACGCTGGACATCCACGAGTACGTGCGCTTCGCGACCGAGGCCGTGCGCCGCCAGGGGGCGGAGCGCGCCGCGCAAGGGCATGCCGAGTTCATGCGCGCCGTCATCACGCCCGCGATCCAGCCCCAGGCCCTGTCCCTGGTGCAGCAGCACCGCGCCGCGGGCGACACCCTGCTCATGGTCACGGCCACGAACGAGTTCGTCACCCGTCCCATCGCCCAGGCCTTTGGGGTGGATGAACTGCTGGCCGTGGAACTGGAGCGCGACGCCGCGCCCGATGGCACGGGCTGGCTCACCGGCGAAATCGTGGGCATCCCCACCTTTCGCGAAGGCAAGGTGGCGCGCATGGAGCAGTGGCTGGCGCAGCGGCAACTGGGCTGGGGCGATGTGCAGGCCACCTTCTACAGCGACTCCATCAACGACCTTCCCTTGCTCGAGAAGGTCAGCCAACCTGTGGCCACCAATCCCGACGACAAACTGCGCGCCATCGCCACGCAACGGGGATGGCGCATACTGGACCTGTTCGAACATTCATCCTCATGATCAAAAAATTCATCAACAAACTGCTGGGCAAGCCCGCCACGGCGTCGGGCAAGGGAAGCCGGCCCTCTTTTGGCAAGCGTGAGGAAATTCCGTCTTCCCAGCACGGCATCGATCCATCCCTGGTGGACGAACGCGCCCGCCACGTCGTGCACACACTCAAACAGGCCGGGTTCGAGGCCTACATCGTGGGCGGCGCCGTGCGCGATCTGCTGCTGGGTCTTCGCCCCAAGGACTTCGACGTGGCCACCAATGCCACGCCCGAGCAGGTCAAGGGGTTGTTTCGGCGCGCCTTCATCATCGGGCGGCGCTTTCGCATCGTGCACGTCATTCATGGACGTGGGCGCGAGCACGAGGTGATCGAGGTCTCCACTTTCCGCGCCTACATGGACAACGCCGCTGCCGAGCAGGTGGCCGGCAACGAGAAGACCAGCCGCAACGAGCTGGCCGGCATGAAGCACGCCGTGGACTCCACCGGACGCGTGTTGCGCGACAACGTGTGGGGCCCCCAGGACGAGGACGCCGCGCGCCGCGACTTCACCCTCAATGCCATGTACTACGACCCCGAGCGGCAGATCGTCGTGGACTACCACGGTGGCATGAAGGACGCGAAGAAACTCGTGCTGCGCATGATCGGCGATCCGGCCACGCGCTACCGGGAGGACCCGGTGCGCATCATCCGCGCCGTGCGCTTTGCCGCCAAGCTGTCGGGCCTGGGCTTCAAGCTCGAACCCAAGACGGCCAAGCCGCTGGTGGAGTCGCAGCAGTTGCTGGCCGACGTGCCGCAAAGCCGCCTGTTCGACGAGATGCTCAAGCTGCTGCAAACCGGTCACGCGCTGGCCACCATCGACCAGTTGAAGAAGCTCGGCCTGGCCCGCGGCATCTACCCCTTGCTGGACGTGGTCGTGGAGCGCGCCGGAAACAAGTTCGTGAATCTGGCCCTACAGGACACCGACCGTCGCGTCGGCGAGGGCAAGCCCGTGGCGCCCAGCTTCCTGCTGGCCAGTGTGCTGTGGGATGACGTGCGCGAGGGCTGGGCCCAGCGCCAGCAGAACCAGCCGGCGTTCCCCGCGCTGCAGGACGCCATTGACGACGTGTTCAACGCGCGTATCGGTGACGTGTCCGGGCGCGGCAAGCTGGCCGCCGACATGCGAGAAATCTGGATGATGCAGCCGCGCTTTGAAAAGCGATCCTTCAGTTCGGCCCACGGGCTCATCGAGCAGTTGCGTTTTCGCGCCGGGTTCGATTTCCTGCGACTGCGCGCCGAGGCGGGCGAGGTGGATGAAGCCCTGTCCGAGTGGTGGCAGGAATTCACCATGGCCGACGAAAACCAGCGTCGCGACCTGATCGAACAGGCCCGTGCCGAACAGCCCAGGCACCCACGCACACGGGTGGCCAAGTCCCCCGCATCGGCAAGAAGTGCGGATCCGGGAACACCGGACGCACCCGCACCCACCACTGAGGGTACGGGTGAAGCGCCGCGCAAGCGCCGCCGCCGCCGGCCCCGCCGCACCGGTGCAGGCGCAGGGGGCGAGGGCGGCGCACCGGCAGCCGGGTCCGCGGACTGATGGCATCGGGGCGGGACAGCGTCACGGCCTATATCGCACTGGGGGCCAATCTGGGGGATGCCGCCGGCACGGTGACGGCCGCCATGGACGCCATCGGCGACCTGCCGCACACCCGGGTGACGCGCCGCTCCAGCCTGTACCGCAGTGCGCCCCTGGCCGCCAGCGGACCGGATTTCATCAACGCGGTGGTGGAGGTCTGCACGCATTTGAGCGCGCCCAATCTCATGGATGCGCTCCAAAAAATGGAGCATGATGCCGGCCGCGAACGTCCCTACCCGAACGCGCCGCGCACCCTGGACCTGGACCTGCTGCTCTACGGCCAGGCCCACATCACGAGTCCGCAACTCACCGTACCCCATCCGCGCATGACGCAGCGCGCCTTCGTGCTGCTGCCCCTGGCCGAGATCGCCCCGCAGCGCGTGAGCGCCGCGCAACTGCAGGCCGTGCGCGGGCAATCGATAGCCCGGCTGTGAGCACGGCAGCGCGCCGTGCTGTGACAATCGCTCCATGTCCCTGAAACCTGCCGTATCCGCCGAATCCTGGCGTCTGTCGGTGGCGCCCATGCTGGATTGGACGGACCGGCATTGCCGTTACTTCCACCGCCTGCTGAGCCGGCGCGCGCTGCTGTACACCGAGATGGTCACCACCGGCGCGCTGCTGCACGGCGACGTGCCCCGGCATCTGCGCTACAACGACGAAGAACACCCCGTGGCGCTGCAGCTTGGCGGCAGCGAACCCGCGGACCTGGCGGCTTGCGCGCGGCTGGGCGAGCAGTGGGGCTACGACGAAATCAACCTCAACTGCGGCTGCCCCAGCGAGCGCGTGCAGCGGGGCGCGTTTGGCGCCTGCCTCATGGCCGAGCCGCAGCTCGTGGCCGACTGCGTCAAGGCCATGGTGGACGCGGTGGCCGTGCCCGTCACGGTCAAGCACCGCATTGGCATCGACCGGACCGAAAGCTACGACTTCTTGTGCGACTTTGTCGGCACCGTGAGTCAGGCCGGCTGCCACACCTTCATCGTGCATGCCCGCAACGCCTGGCTCAAGGGCCTGAGTCCCAAGGAGAACCGCGAGCTGCCGCCGCTGCGCTACGAGGTGGTGCGTCGGCTCAAAGCGGATTTCCCGCACCTGGTGATCTGCGTCAACGGGGGCATCAAGACCACGGACCAGGTGCGCGAGCAACTGCGCCACTTGGACGGCGTGATGGTGGGTCGCGAGGCGTATCACAACCCCTGGTGGCTCAGCGAGTGGGATGCGGGGTTTTTCGAAGGCGACGGGGTGGCATCCCCCGCCGAAGTCCTGACCCGTGAGCACGTGGAGGACCAGATGGTGGCCTACATGGAGCGCGAGGCCGCCGCCCACGGCACCCCCTGGGCCGCGATTGCCCGCCACATGCTGGGCCTGCGCCACGGTCTGCCCGGCGCCCGCCACTGGCGCCAGGTCTGGAGCGACCACCGGCTCAAGGGACTGGCGCCGCGCGAGGTGTGGGCGCGGGCTCGTTATAGTTCGGGCAACGACAGGCAATGGTTCCCGCAGGACAACACATGACGCCCTCGTCACAAGAACGCGTGGCGGCCTTGGCCGCTGCCGCCAACCTGGGTCCCAAGTCCGCGCAAATGCTGGACGCGGCCGGCATCCACACCCTGGATCAGCTCAAGCAGTTGGGCGCGGTCAAGGCATACGTGCAGGTCAAGCGCTCGGGTGCCAATGCCAGCCTCAACCTGCTGTGGGCGCTGGAAGGCGCGTTGACCGGCACGCAGTGGCAGCTTGTCGCCCGCGAACACCGCACCAGCCTGCTGCTGGCGCTGGAGCAATGCGAGAAGGGGGGGTAAAGGCGACTCCATGGGCGCCGCAGCGTTCGTGAGCGCGACGCGAGTCACGCCTGCGCGCAACCATGCTCCCTCATGTGCTTCGAGCCGCTATTTGGGCGATACCAACGATGGATAGGCCTTGTTGACGGCCGCGACGAGATCTGCATCCTGAAGCTTGCGGAACTCCGATATGTAGCCCCAATAGACGAGGCGATCTCCTTCGTAAGCCAGCACGTAATGGTCAACTTGAACACCATTGTTCATCAGGTAGCTTTCAAATGAAAACGACCGACTACCAACCTGGGCCGTTGCACTTGCCCGAGGTCCTGGTTGCAGTTTGGTGGCAACTTCCGTTCTGGCCATCCCCTTGTTGAGTGAGGACAACTGGTAGTGGCTGATCGAAATGGCCTGGCAACCAACCAGGCCCACGAGACAGGCAAGGCAGAACAGGTACGAAATACCTCTGATCATGATTTGCCTGCTTTCCTGTCCAGCATGGCCTTTTCAAGTGAAAGCTTCAGGCTGGGCATGAAACCACTGACGGTGTCGTCCGGACTCTTGCTGAGCTCCTCGATCGTTCCAAAGGCTATCACGCGGTTCTCAGGAACAGCGTACACCACGACGTAAGGCGTAAATACTGGAACGGTGATAGGAACATAGATGCACGTGGGGGTACAAACCACCGTGCCCGACTGAGTGCTCCCGGTTTGCAGACGGTAATGGTCAGCCCGGTAGTTGCGGCCCGTGTTTGAGAAGCGATGCGAGATGTCCGCCAGGGATTTCCCGAACTTCGCCGCGACACTGGCATCGGTGTCGCCAAGGACAAGCAGGTCAGTCTGACCCCGTACAAGAGGTGGAGCGCCAGCACATCCGGCAAGGCCGAACGCCACGACAAGAATCCCAGCCAGTCGAACAAACATATTCACGATTTCTCCATGGACACGCAGCCAGCGATGATTCCGGATTGTAGTCGAATTGGCACCATTTATCCGTTAGCAGATGCCCCATCAACGCGGATGAGCGAGTTCGGTGAAACACCCATGAAGATCGGACCATGGTCGGGCTGATCTGACCGCCTACCCGCCCGACAGCCCCTCACGCTGCCGCCTGCAAGCCGTTCGCAAAATGCTCACGCACCCGTTGCGCGGTGGTGCCGCCGTCGCGATCTGCCAGGGCTTGCATGATGGCGCGGTGTTCGGCCAGGGATTCGTTGATGCGGCCTGACTTGAGCAGGGAGTGGTGGCGGTTGAGCTTCATCACCTTGCGCAGGTCGGCCACCATCTGGTTGCGCCAGCGGTTGTTGGAGATTTCCAGCAGGCGCATGTGAAAGCGTTCGTTGAGGTCGAAGAAGCGCTCGGTGTTGCCGGTGGCCTTTTCCAGTTGCTGGTGCAGGGCTTGCAGTTCCTGGAGCTGCGCGTCCGTGGCCTGGGTGGCCACCACGCCGGCGGCGTCGCTTTCGAGCAGGCTGAGCAGGTGGTACACGTCGCGCAGATCCTGCTCGGACACCTCGGTCACGTAGGCGCCACGGCGCACCTTCATGGTCACCAGGCCTTCGGCCGCCAGCACCTTGAGGGCTTCGCGCAGAGGTGTGCGGCTGATGCCGTATTCCTCGGCGATCTTGAGCTCGTCGATCCAGCTGCCGGGCTCCAGCTCGCGCTTGAAGATGCGCTGGCGCAGCCGTTCGGCCACTTCTTCGTACAGGGCGCGCGGGGCAAGTGAAAGGGCTACCATGGGTGGGGATTGTAAGGCTCTAGGAATATTTTGCATCAATAATTATGAATGATGTAGACTTTCCCCCCACGCTGTAACCCGTCCACGCCATGACTTCCAAAGCCCCCGAATTCAGCCCCGCCAGCCTCGACGCCTGGGCCAAGGCTGCAGCCAAGTCCGCTCCCGGCGGCAATGTGGATGCGCTCAACTGGGTCACGCCCGACGGCATCACGGTCAAGCCGCTGTACACCGCAGCGGACACGGCCCATCTGCCTTACGCCGACACGTTGCCGGGCTTTGCGCCGTACGTGCGCGGCCCGCAGGCCACGATGTACGCGGTGCGCCCCTGGACCATCCGGCAGTACGCGGGCTTTTCCACGGCCGAGGAATCCAACGCCTTCTACCGCAAGGCCCTGGCCGCAGGCGGGCAGGGCGTGAGCGTGGCGTTTGACCTGGCCACGCACCGCGGCTACGACAGTGATCACCCCCGCGTCACTGGCGACGTGGGCAAGGCGGGCGTGGCCATCGACTCGGTCGAGGACATGAAGATCCTGTTCGACCAGATTCCCCTGGACAAGGTGAGCGTGTCCATGACCATGAACGGCGCGGTGCTGCCCGTGCTGGCGGGCTACGTGGTGGCGGCGGAAGAGCAGGGCGTGAGCCAGGACCAGTTGAGCGGGACCATCCAGAACGACATCCTCAAGGAGTTCATGGTCCGCAACACCTACATCTACCCGCCCGAGCCGAGCATGCGCATCATCGGCGACATCATCGCCTACACGGCGAAGCACATGCCGAAGTTCAACTCAATTTCCATCAGCGGTTACCACATGCAGGAGGCCGGGGCCAACCAGGCGCTGGAGCTGGCCTTTACCCTGGCCGACGGCAAGGAATACGTGAAGACCGCGCTGGCCAAGGGTCTGGACGTGGACGACTTTGCCGGGCGCCTGAGCTTCTTCTGGGCCATCGGCATGAACTTCTATCTGGAAGTGGCCAAGATGCGCGCGGCGCGCCTGCTGTGGTGCCGCATCATGCAGGGCTTCAACGCCAAGAACCCCAAGAGCCTGATGCTGCGCACGCACTGCCAGACCAGCGGCTGGAGCCTGACCGAGCAGGACCCTTACAACAACGTGGTGCGCACCACCATCGAGGCCATGGCCGCGGTGTTTGGCGGCACGCAGTCGCTGCATACCAATTCATTCGACGAGGCCATCGCCCTGCCCACGGAGTTCAGCGCGCGCATCGCCCGCAACACCCAGCTCATCATCCAGGAAGAAACCCATATCACCCACGTGATCGATCCCTGGGCCGGCAGCTACATGATGGAAAAGCTGACCCAGGACATGGCCGACGCCGCCTGGGCCATCATCGAAGAAGTCGAGGCCATGGGCGGCATGACCCGGGCGGTGGACTCCGGCTGGGCCAAGCTCAAGATCGAGGCCGCCGCCGCCGAGAAGCAGGCGCGCATCGACTCGGGCAAGGACGTGATCGTGGGCGTGACCAAGTACCGTTTGCAGAAGGAGGACCCGATCGAGATCCTTGAGGTGGACAATGTCAAGGTACGCGAGGGGCAGGTGGCGCGCCTGAAGGCCATCAAGGCCAGCCGCGATGCCCAGGCGGTGCAGGCGGCACTGGAGGCCCTGACCGCCGCGGCCGACAGCGGTCAGGGCAACCTGCTCGATCTGTCCATCCGGGCCATCCGCCTGCGCGCCACGGTGGGCGAAGTGTCCGACGCGCTGGAGAAGGTTTTTGGGCGCCATCGCGCCGATACGCAAAAGGTGACCGGTGTGTATGCAGCTGCCTATGACTCGGCCGAAGGCTGGGAACAACTGAAAACCGAAGTCGCCCAGTTTGCCGAGGAACACGGCCGTCGCCCGCGCGTGATGATTTCCAAACTGGGCCAGGACGGCCACGATCGCGGCGCCAAGGTCGTCGCCACCGCCTTCGCCGATCTGGGCTTCGACGTGGACATGGGCCCGTTGTTCCAGACGCCCGAGGAATGCGCGCGCCAGGCCATCGAGAACGACGTGCACGCCGTGGGCGTCTCCACCCTGGCCGCGGGCCACAAAACCCTGGTGCCGGCCATCATTGCCGAACTCAGGAAGCAGGGTGCGGACGACATCGTCGTCTTCGTCGGTGGCGTGATTCCGCGCCAGGATTACGACTTCCTGTTTGAAGCCGGTGTGAAAGGCATCTACGGCCCCGGCACGCCGATTCCGGCCAGCGCGAAGGATGTGCTGGAGCAGATCAGAAAAGCGACGAAGGGATAGGCATGGCTTGGTCCCAGAAAGAGAGAAACATCACGACCTTGGGCGTCGCGACAATCGGCGCCGTGTTTGCCGTGATGTCGTGGATGGAGTCGCGCGACGGTTTGGCTCTCTTCTTCCTTGTAGTTCCTGGTGGATTGGCGCTATTTGTACAGACTGCCTCCGACGACGAACTGAATAGGCTTACTCGCTGGTTCAGATGGTTTCACTGACCCGCAAACACCGCAGAACGTAGCCAATGCAATTACAGAGAGCCAGGGTGGGGCATGACTGATCGGAGCAAGACTGCGCGCGATACACCCCTGTTGGACGGCATCCTGCAAGGTACGCCCGCCCAACAGCGCCGCGCCATCGCCAAGGCCATCACACTGCTGGAGTCCACCCGCGCCGACCACCGCGCGCAGGCGGACCAGTTGCTCTCAGCCTTGCTGCCGCACACGGGGCAGGCGTTTCGGCTGGGCATCAGCGGTGTGCCGGGCGTGGGCAAGTCCACCTTCATCGAGGCGCTGGGCCTGTACCTGATCGACCAGGGGCATCGCGTGGCGGTGCTCACCGTGGACCCCTCGTCCACCGTGTCGGGCGGCTCCATCCTGGGCGACAAGACGCGCATGGAAAAGCTCTCCGTGCAGGAGCGGGCCTACATCCGCCCCAGCCCGAGCAGCGGCACCCTGGGCGGCGTGGCCGAAAAGACGCGCGAGGCCATGGCCGTGTGCGAGGCCGCCGGCTACGACCTGGTGATCGTCGAGACCGTGGGCGTGGGCCAGAGCGAGACGGCGGTGGCCAGCATGACCGATATGTTCGTGCTGCTGCAACTGCCCAACGCCGGCGACGACCTGCAGGCCATCAAGAAGGGCGTGATGGAGCTGGCCGACCTGGTGGTCATCAACAAGGCCGACATCGACCCGGAGGCCGCCACCCGGGCCCGGGCGCAGATCACGAGTGCCTTGCGGGTGCTGGGGCTGCATGGACACCCCGACAGAGTTCACCATGACACCCGCCAATGGCACCCCCAGGTCATACAGCTCAGCGCCCTTACCGGCGAGGGCGTGGACCGGTTCTGGTCCGTGGTGAGCGAGTTCAAGGCACTGCAGACGGCCAACGGCCGGTTGACCGAGCGCCGCCGTGCCCAGGCTCTGGCCTGGATGTGGGAGCGCATCGACACGGGCCTGAAGCAGGCGTTTCGCCAGCACCCGCAGGTGCGCGCGCAGTTGCCCCAACTGGCCGCCGACGTGGCGGCCGGCCGCGTGGCCGCATCCACCGCCGCGCGCCAATTGTTGGCCGCACAGCAGGATTTTCCAACCGCTCGGGCCGAGCCTGTCGCAGCCCCCGCGAACCTATTCCACAGCCCCTCGACAGGCTCGGGGCGACCGGAGATTTGAGCGCACGAAAGCCCAACATGCACGACATCCTTGAACAACTGGAACAAAAACGCGCCGCGGCCCGCCTGGGCGGGGGGCTGAAACGCATCGACACCCAGCACAAGAAAGGCAAGCTCACCGCGCGCGAGCGGCTGGAGATCCTGCTGGACGAAGGCACCTTTGAAGAGTGGGACATGTTCGTCGAGCACCGCTGCGTGGACTTCGGCATGCAGGACAACAAGATTCCCGGCGACGGCGTGGTCACGGGCTACGGCATGATCAACGGGCGCCTGGTGTTTGTGTTCAGCCAGGACTTCACCGTGTTCGGCGGGGCCCTTTCCGAGGCGCACGCCGAGAAGATCTGCAAGATCATGGACCAGGCCATGAAGGTGGGTGCCCCCGTGATCGGCCTGAACGACTCGGGCGGCGCGCGCATTCAGGAAGGCGTGGCCTCGCTGGGCGGCTATGCCGATGTGTTCCAGAAGAATGTGCTGGCCTCGGGGGTGATTCCGCAAATCAGCATGATCATGGGGCCTTCGGCCGGCGGCGCCGTGTATTCGCCCGCGATGACGGACTTCATCTTCATGGTGAAGGACAGCTCCTACATGTTCGTCACCGGCCCGGACGTGGTCAAGACCGTGACGCACGAGGAAGTGACCGCCGAGGAGCTGGGCGGCGCCATCACCCACACCACCAAGAGCGGCGTGGCCGACCTGGCCTTCGAGAACGATGTGGAGGCGCTGCTCATGCTGCGCCGCCTGTACAACTACCTGCCGCTGAACAATCGCGAGAAGGCGCCCGTGCGCAGGAGCGGCGACCCCAGCGACCGCAGTGAGCTGAGCCTGGACACACTGGTGCCCGACAACCCGAACAAGCCCTATGACATGAAGGAACTGATCGTCAAGACCGTGGACGATGGCGACTTCTTCGAACTGCAGCCCGAGTACGCCAAGAACATCCTGATCGGCTTTGCGCGCATGGATGGCCAGACCGTGGGCATCGTGGCCAACCAGCCGCTGGTACTGGCCGGTTGTCTGGACATCAAGAGCAGCATCAAGGCGGCGCGCTTCGTGCGCTTTTGCGACGCCTTCAATATCCCCGTGGTGACCTTCGTCGATGTGCCCGGCTTCATGCCCGGCACCAGCCAGGAATACGGCGGCATCATCAAGCACGGCGCCAAGTTGCTCTACGCCTACGCCGAGTGCACCGTGCCCAAGATCACGGTGATCACGCGCAAGGCCTACGGCGGCGCCTACGACGTGATGGCGTCCAAGCACCTGCGCGGCGACGTCAACTTCGCCTGGCCCAACGCCGAGATCGCCGTGATGGGCGCCAAGGGCGCGGTGGAAATCATCTTCCGCGAGGACAAGGGTGACCCCGAAAAGCTCGCCGCCAAGGAGGCCGAATACAAGGCGCGCTTCGCCAACCCCTTCGTGGCCGGCGCACGCGGCTTCATAGACGACGTGATCCTGCCGCACGAAACCCGCAAGCGCATCTGCCGCTCGCTGGTGATGCTCAAGGAGAAGAAGCTGGAGAACCCGTGGCGCAAGCACGGGAACATCCCCTTATGAAAAGCACCCCTGAGCCGCTTCGCGTCTTCCCCTCAAGGGGACGACACCAGTGGCCCGGCAAAGCCGGTTCCACGGTGTCTCCTGGTTTTCGTTCCGGGTATTCGAACAGTTGAGTGACAGGACAAGAACATGTTTAAGAAGATTCTCATTGCCAACCGGGGCGAAATCGCCTGCCGCGTCATCAAGACCGCCCGCAAGATGGGCATCCAGACCGTGGCCGTGTATTCGGACGCGGACCGTGACGCGCGCCACGTGCTGCTGGCGGACGAGGCGGTGCACATCGGCCCGTCGCCGAGCCGCGAGAGCTACCTGCTGGGCGAGAGGATCATTGCCGCGTGCAAGCAGACCGGCGCCCAGGCCGTGCATCCGGGCTATGGGTTCCTGAGCGAGAACGCCGCGTTCGCCCAGCGCGTGGAAGCCGAGGGCATCGCCTTCATCGGCCCCAAGCACCACTCGATCGCGGCCATGGGCGACAAGATCGCCTCCAAGAAGCTGGCCAACGAAGCGCGGGTCAACACCATCCCGGGCTGGAACGACGCCATCGAGTCCGCCGAGCGGGCGGTGGAGATCGCCAAGGCCATCGGTTACCCGGTGATGATCAAGGCCAGCGCCGGCGGCGGCGGCAAGGGCCTGCGCGTGGCCTGGAACGACAAGGAAGCCTTCGAGGGCTTCACCTCGTGCCGCAACGAGGCGCGCAACAGCTTTGGCGATGACCGCGTGTTCATCGAGAAGTTCGTCGAGGAGCCGCGCCACATCGAAATCCAGGTGCTGGGCGACAGCCATGGCAACGTGGTCTACCTGAACGAGCGCGAGTGCTCCATCCAGCGTCGGCACCAGAAGGTGATCGAGGAAGCGCCGAGCCCCTTCATCAGCGAGGCCACGCGCAAGGCGATGGGCGAGCAGGCCGTGGCTCTGGCCAAGGCGGTGAAGTACCAGAGCGCGGGCACGGTGGAATTCGTGGTAGGCAAGGACCAGAGCTTTTACTTCCTGGAGATGAACACGCGGCTGCAGGTGGAGCATCCGGTGACGGAGTGCATCACCGGCCTCGATCTGGTGGAACTGATGATCCGCGTGGCGGCAGGCGAGAAGCTGCCCATCACCCAGGCCGACGTGAAGCGCGAGGGCTGGGCCATCGAATGCCGCATCAACGCCGAGGACCCGTTCCGCGGCTTTCTGCCCAGCACCGGGCGTCTGGTGCGCTTTCAGCCGCCCGCGCAGAGCATGTTTGCTGCCGGGCAGACGGGGCGGCATCCGACGCACGTGGAGGCGGATCAGGTGCCGGTGATGGCCGAGAAGGAGGCGCATGTCTATGGTGTGCGCGTGGACACCGGCGTGCAGGACGGCGGCGAGATTCCGATGTTCTACGACTCCATGATCGCCAAGCTCATCGTGCACGGCAAGGACCGCGCCGAGGCCATTGCCAAGATGCGCGAGGCGCTCAATGGCTTCGTGATTCGCGGCGTGTCCAGCAACATCCCGTTTCAGGCGGCCTTGCTGGCGCACCCCCGGTTCGTGGCGGGGGATTTCAACACCGGCTTCATCGCCGAAAACTACGCCAGTGGCTTCCGCGCCGAGGACGTGCCGCACGACGACGCCCGCTTTCTGGTGGCGCTGGCGGCCTTTGTGCGGCGCAAGTCGCGTGAGCGTGCCGCGGGCCTGTCTGGCCAGTTGCCCGGCTACGGCGTGAAAGTGGGGCAGGACTACACGGTGATCGTGCTGGACAGTCAGGGCGCGCACCAGTATGTGGACGTGCACGTTGACGAGGTTTCAGGGAAAACGGCCTCTGCGTCCATCCGCGTGGGTACGCAGTGCTACGAAATTAATAGCGGCTCCCGGCTGAACGACATTCGCATCGAGGGCGTTGTCAACGGCCAGCCGTTCACGGCCCAGATCGAGCGCGGCACGGCCAAGCACCCGCTGGGGCTGCGCGTGCAGCACAACGGCACGAAGATCGAGGTCATGGTGGTGTCGCCGCGCATGGCCGAACTGCACCGCGTCATGCCCTTCAAGGCGCCGCAGGACATGAGCCGCTTCGTGCTCTCGCCCATGCCGGGGCTGCTGGTGGATGTGGCCGTGCAGCCTGGACAAAAGGTACAGGCCGGCGAGCGCGTGGCCGTGATCGAGGCCATGAAGATGGAGAACGTGTTGTTTGCCGCGCAGGACGGCGTGGTGAGCAAGGTGCTGGCCGCGAAGGGCGAGTCCCTGGCCGTGGACCAGGCCATCGTGGAATTCGCCTGAGGGACACGGCATGAACGACAGCACCCGCAGAACCTGGCTGCGGCATGCGGCCGGGAGCGGTGCCGCGCTGGCCCTGGCCAGCCTGGGGGCCGGCTGCGCGCATGTGCCCGAACACAGGGCGGCGCGGTTTGCGCCGGCGTCGGCCGACGTGCTGCGCATCGGCATCGGGTCGTGCATCCACCAGGACCTGCCGCAAGCCATCTGGTCGACGGTGCTGTCGGATCGGCCGGACCTGTTCGTGTTTGGCGGTGACACCGTGTACGCCAGCGAGTCGCCCTTCAGCCTGGAACGCTTGAACGCGGCCTACGCCAAGCAGGCGGCGCAGCAGGGTTTCGCGCAACTGCGCGCCAGCGTGCCGCACCTGGCGTTGTGGGACGACAACGACTACGGCCAGAACGATGGCGGCGCCGCGTTCGTGCACAAGCAGGCGTCCAAGGAGGCGTTCCTGCGCTTCTGGAATGTGCCGGCGGACGATGCGCGGCGCCAGCGCGAGGGGGTGTACCACGCCGCCCTTTACGGCGAACCGGGCCGACGCGTGCAGATCATTCTGCTGGACACGCGCTGGTTCCGCTCGCCCTGGAAAGTGACGGACCAGCGCAACGCCCCGGGGCGCGAACGCTACTTGCCCGATGCCGACCCGGGCAAGACCCTGCTGGGCGCGGCGCAGTGGGCCTGGCTTCAGCAGCAGCTCCAGATACCTGCGGAGGTGCGCCTCATCGTTTCCGGCATCCAGGTGCTGGTGGAAGGTCACGGGTGGGAGCGCTGGGGCCTACTACCCCTGGAGCGCCAACGCCTGTTTGATGCCCTGCGCACATCCGGTGCCCAGGGCGTGGTGCTGGTGTCCGGCGACCGGCACTTTGGCGCGCTCTACCGCGACACCCAAGGCATGTCCTACCCGGTGACCGAATTCACCACCAGCGGCATGACCCATTCCTGGGCAGACGTCAAGGAGGCCGGACCGAACCGCCTGGGCGAGCCGTTTGGCGGACTGAACTACGGCATGGTCGAGGTGGATTGGGTGCGGCGGCAGATCCGATTGCAACTCAAGGACCACAAGGGCATCGTGCAGCGCAGCGCCACGCTGGTGCTGGACGCCTTGCGGCCTGCACCGTAACCTGACAGGGAGAGTTCATTTCATGACCACCACCGATTCCACCACTCAGAACCGGCCTTTCAAGGTGCTGGGCATCCAGCAGATCGCCATTGGTGGCGCGGACAAGACCCGGTTGCAGAAACTCTGGGTGGACATGCTCGGCTTGCAGCTCACGGGCACATTTCGCAGCGAGCGCGAGAACGTGGACGAGGACATCTGCGCCATGGGCCAGGGACCGTTCAAGGTCGAGGTGGATCTGATGCAGCCCCTGGACCCGGACAAGAAGCCCGCCGTGCACACCACACCCCTGAACCACGTGGGCCTGTGGATCGACGATCTGCCGCAGGCCGTGGCCTGGCTCACCGCCCGCGGTGTGCGCTTTGCCCCCGGCGGCATCCGCAAGGGGGCCGCGGGCTTTGACATCTGCTTTCTGCACCCAAAGGGCAATGAGGAGTTCCCCGTCAGCGGCGAGGGGGTTCTGATCGAGTTGGTGCAGGCGCCGACGGCGGTGATCGAGGCATTCGCCACGCTGGGGGCGACGCAGACGGGCTAGGGCGGTCAGCGCTTCCATCTCTCGACCCTAGACGCGGAGTCGCGCAGGTTGCAGGCGCCGGCCTGGACGCGTGCAGGAACTTGATTTTCGTCATGAAACTTAACATTTTCGGGATTCCCCATACCCGCAAGCGCGCCTGGAGCCTTTAGACTGCGGTCCACCTGCGACGCAGCTGGTTGCGCCTTTGCAGGCCAAGGAGGCAGTTTTGCAACCCACAAACATTTCCCAGCCGACCTATTTCCACAAGGTCGTGGACTGTCAATGGGCCTGTCCGGCCCACACCCCCGTGCCCGAGTACATCCGCTTGATCGGTCAGGGCCGCTACAGCGATGCCTACATGATCAACTGGGTGTCCAACGTCTTTCCAGGCGTGCTCGGTCGTACCTGCGACCGTCCCTGCGAGCCCGCCTGCCGGCGTGGCCGCGTGGAGGAAAACAATGGCGAGAAGCCGGAGCCCGTGGCCATTTGCCGCCTCAAGCGCGTGGCGGCGGACCACAAGGACGACGTCAAGGCACGCATGCCCACGCTGGCGCCGCGCAACGGCAAGCGCGTGGCCTGCGTGGGAGCCGGTCCATCGTCGCTGACCGTGGCGCGTGACCTGGCGCCACTGGGCTACGAAGTGACCGTGTTCGACGGCGAGGCCAAGGCCGGCGGCTTCATCCGTTCGCAGATTCCGCGTTTTCGCCTGCCCGAGTCGGTGATCGACGAGGAAACCGGCTACGTGCTGGACCTGGGCGTGCAGTTCAAGAGCGGCCAGCGCGTGGACTCCATGGTGGGTCTGCTGGCGCAGGGCTACGACGCCGTGTTCGTGGGTTGCGGCGCTCCGAGGGGGCGTGACCTGGATATTCCCGGACGCAAGGAAGCTGCAGCCCACATCCATATCGGTATCGACTGGCTGGCCTCTGTGTCGTTCGGCCACATCACCAGCGTGCCTGCGCGCGTCATTGTGCTGGGCGGTGGCAATACCGCCATGGACTGTTGTCGTTCCGCGCGCCGCTTGGGGGGCAGCGACGTCAAGGTCATCGTGCGCAGCGGCTTCGAGGAAATGAAGGCCTCGCCCTGGGAGAAGGAAGACGCGATCCACGAGGGCATTCCGATCATCAACTTCCATGTGCCCAAGTCGTTCACCCACGAGAGCGGCAGGCTCACGGGCATGAGCTTCGAGGTGGTGCGCGCCGTGTACGACGAGAAGGGTCGCCGCACCCTGGTGCCCACCGGCGAGCCGGACGTGTTCTATGCCTGTGACGCCGTGCTCGTGGCCGTGGGCCAGGAAAACGCGTTCCCCTGGATCGAGCGTGACTGCGGCATTGAGTTCGACCGCTGGGGCCTGCCCGTGCTGGGTGAGGGCACCTTCCAGTCCACCTTGCCCAAGGTGTTCTTCGGTGGCGACGCCGCCTACGGTCCCAAGAACATCATCACTGCCGTGGCGCATGGCCACGAGGCGGCGGTGTCCATCGACCGCCTGTTGCACGGTGAGGACGTGAGCGTGCGGCCTGCGCCACTGACCAGGCTGCTGTCGCAGAAGATGGGCATCCATGAGTGGAGTTACCACAACGACGTGTCCGGTGACGCACGCTTCAAGGTGCCATGGGCCAAGGCCGAGCAGGCCCTGGCCAGCATCCGTGTGGAGGTGGAGCTGGGCTTTGACGCGGGCACCGCGTTCAAGGAGGCCAACCGCTGCCTGAACTGCGACGTGCAGACCGTCTTCAACCGCGACACCTGCATCGAGTGCGACGCCTGCGTGGACATCTGTCCCATGGACTGCATCACCTTCACCGTGGGCGGCGAGGAAGCCGACCTGCGCACACGGCTGAAGGCTCCCGCGCGCAATCTGGCGCAGGCGCTGTTTGTGTCCGCCGAACTCAAGACCGGGCGCATCCTGGTCAAGGACGAGGACGTGTGCCTGCATTGCGGCCTGTGCGCCGAGCGCTGCCCCACGGGCGCGTGGGACATGCAGAAATTTATGTTGAACACGACGCAAGCCGGTGCGAACTGTCGCGACGCCCAAAGGAAACCAGCATGAAGCGCATCGAAGCCATCAACGATTTCGTCATCAAGTTCGCCAACGTCAACGGCTCGGGCTCGGCCTCGGCCAATGAACTGTTCGCCAAGGCCGTGATGCGCATGGGCGTGCCGGTGAGTCCGCGCAACATCTTCCCCAGCAACATCCAGGGCATGCCCACGTGGTACGAAGCCCGCGTGTGCGAGAAGGGCTACCACGGGCGCCGTGGCGGCGTGGACATGATGGTCGCCATGAATCCGCAGACCTGGGACGCCGACGTGGCCGAGATCGAGCCTGGCGGCTACCTGTTCTACGACAGCACCCGGCCCATTCCCGAGTCCAAGTTCCGCGCGGACGTGCACACCATCGGCATGCCGCTGACCGAAATCAGCAACGCCGCCTACACCGACCCACGTCAGCGTCAGCTCTTCAAGAACATCATCTACGTGGGTGCGTTGTCCGTGCTGCTGGACGTGGACGCCGACGTCTTCGAGAAGCTCTTTGCCGAGCAGTACAAGGGCAAGGAACGGCTGCTGGACTCCAACATCCGCGCCCTGCACCTGGGGCGCGACTTTGCCAAGGAGCACCTGGACGGCCCGCTGGGCATCCGTGTGCGCCGCTCCGACAAGGTGGGCGACCAGATCTTCACCGACGGCAACAGCGCCGCCGCGCTGGGCCTGATCTACGGCGGTGCCACCGTGGCCGCGTGGTACCCGATCACGCCCTCGTCGTCCATCCCCGAGGCGTTCCAGAAGTACTGCGACAAGTACCGCGTGGACCCGGCCACCGGCCGCCACAACTACGCCATCGTGCAGGCCGAGGACGAGCTGGCTTCCATCGGCATGGTGGTGGGCGCGGGCTGGAACGGCGCGCGTGCCTTCACGGCCACGTCCGGCCCCGGCGTGTCGCTCATGACCGAGTTCCTGGGGCTGGCGTACTTTGCCGAGATTCCGGTGACCATCATCAACGTGCAGCGCGGAGGCCCCTCTACCGGCATGCCGACGCGCACGCAGCAGTCGGACCTGCTGTCCTGCGCCTACGCCTCGCACGGCGACACGAAGCACGTGCTGCTGTTCCCGCAGGACCCGCACGAGTGCTTCACGCACTCCGCGGCCGCGCTGGACCTGGCCGACCGGCTGCAGACCCCCGTGTTCGTCATGACCGACCTGGACATTGGCATGAACCAGCGTCTTTGCAAGCCCTTCGTGTGGGACGACGCCCGCGCCTACGACCGCGGCAAGGTCATGACCGCCGAGGAACTGGAGGCAGGCAAGGACTTCGGCCGCTACAAGGACGTGGACGGCGACGGTATCCCGTGGCGCACGCTGCCCGGCACTCACCCCAGCAAGGGTGCCTACTTTACCCGCGGCACCACGCGCAACCCCTACGCCCAGTACTCCGAGCGTGGCCCGGACTACATCTACAACATGGAGCGGCTGCTGCGCAAGTTCAAGACCGCGGCTGATCTGGTGCCCCAGCCGGTGCTGCGCCAGGCCCCGCAGAAGACCGCGCTGGGCGTGATCTACTTCGGCTCCACCACGCCCGCCATGCGCGAGGCGCTGGACGTGCTGGAAGAGCAGGGTTTGCACATTGACGCGCTGCGCCTGCAGGCCTTCCCCTTCCCCGAGTCGGTAAGCAGCTTCATCGCCGAGCACGACAAGGTGTTCGTGGTCGAGCAGAACCGCGACGCGCAGATGCGTTCCATGCTCGTGAACGAGCTGGAGGTGGACCCCGCGCGTCTGGTCAAGGTGCTGCACTACGACGGCACGCCCATCACCGCACGGTTCATCATCCGTGCCATTCACGACAGCGTGTCGCCCGCGGGCACCAACGCCCAGGCCCAGAAGCAGAAGGAGCTCGCATGACCTATATCGCCAAACCCCGGCTGCACCATCCCACGCTGACCAAGAACAAGGTCGGCTACACGCGCCGCGACTACGAGGGCCGCATCTCCACGCTGTGCGCCGGCTGCGGGCACGACTCCATCTCGGCCGCCATCATCCAGGCCTGCTGGGAGCTGGACATCGCGCCGCACCGCGTGGCCAAGCTCTCGGGAATTGGCTGCAGTTCCAAGACGCCCGACTACTTTCTAGGTGCCTCGCACGGGTTCAACACCGTGCACGGGCGCATGCCCTCGGTGCTGACCGGCGCCAACCTGGCCAACCGCGACCTTCTGTACCTGGGCGTGTCCGGCGACGGCGACTCCGCCTCCATCGGCCTGGGCCAGTTTGCCAACGCCATGCGCCGCGGCGTGCGCATGGCCTATATCGTCGAGAACAACGGCGTCTATGGTCTGACCAAGGGCCAGTTCTCCGCCACCGCGGATCGCGGCTCCAAGAGCAAGAAGGGCGTGGTCAACAGCGATAGCCCGGTGGACCTGGTGGGCCTGGCGCTGCAACTCGGCGCCACCTACGTGGCGCGCAGCTTCTCCGGCGACAAGGCGCAGCTCGTGCCCCTCATCAAAGGCGCCATGGCGCATGGCGGCGCGGCCTTCATCGACGTCATCAGCCCGTGCGTGACCTTCAACAACCACTCCGGCAGCACCAAGAGCTACGACTACGTGCGCCAGCACAACGACGCCGTGAGCCGCATCGACTTCATGACCCAGCACAGCGAGATCACCACCGAGTACGCACCGGGCGAGGTGGTGGAAGTGCAGCAGCACGACGGCAGCTTCCTGCGACTGCGCAAGCTGCACACCGATTACGACCCCACCGACCGCTATGCCGCCATGAGCTACATGCAGCAGCACCAGGCGCGCGGCGAAGTGGTCACGGGCCTGCTGTATCTGGACCCGTTGGCCACGGACCTGCATACTGCGCTCAACACCGCCGAAAAGCCACTGAACACGCTGGGCGTGGCGCAACTGTGCCCGGGCGGCAAGGCGCTGGACAAGATCAACGCGGCCCTGCGCTAAAGGCACGGCAGGACCGGATTCACGTCGTCATCAGAAAAGGGGTCGCATCATGCCGGAACGTACCGTTTTTCAATCCATGTCCAAGAAGCACGTCATCAGCCTGGTGCCCCAGGCCAGCGTGTGGGACGCCGCCTGCCTCATGACCCGCGTGAACACCAGCAGCGTGCTGGTGGTGGACACGCCCGGCAACCTGCTGGGCATCGTCACCGAGCGCGACCTCACCACCCGCGTGCTGGCCAAGGCCCTGAGCCCCGAGAAGACGACGGTGGCCGAAGTCATGACGCGCGGCCCGCACTGCGTGCACCCCGAAATGCTGGTGTCCGATGCGGTGGTGATCATGATCGAACGCGGCTTTCGCCACCTCCCGGTGGTGGACAAGGGCGGCAAGATCCTGGGCGTGTTCTCCGTGCGCGATGCCCTGCCACGGGAAATCGGCACCGCCGTCAGCCTGGCCGAGTTCAATGAGCAGGTGAACGACGCGCTGGGTTGAGACCATGCGGCCGATCCGATGCCCCGACGTGTCAGACGGCCCGGAACGACTCACCTTGCACCATGAGGAGCGCCCATGAAACATACCGTTGAGGCAACCAAGGAAGGGGTGCGAATCAGCGCCGAAGCCGCGCCCGGGAAACAGCAGGCGCTGCTGGAAGAGTTCGCGAAGTGCGCCGCCGGAACCTGCTCGTGCCCAAGCCCGCAGTACGAGAAGGTCGCATCCATGGACGTCACGGCGCAGGACGCCTGCGTCACCGTCAATCTCAAGGTCAAGCCGGGGCAGACCATCGACATCGACGACATTGAGCGCTGCCTGGACCACACCGCGCAGGTGGTCTGCGGCTAGGGGGCCTCACGGGTTGGCAGCGGGACTCTCTTGGGGAGATGCACCTCTGTGCACAAGTTATAGTGCGTGTAACGAATATGCTCACGTAGCGGGTGCAGCAGATGGGTTGATTGCAGGGAAGGTGTGCCGGGGTTTGTGAAGGTTTTCTGGCTGCATGCTTGCGCCGCAAATCGATTTGCAAGCACCGCTGCGAGTTACCTCCAGGAGGGTTTTGTGGCCAGGTCAATACGCAGCGTCCTGATTTATCCGCCGGTTTTGCGGAGTAGATTGCGTCAGATTGCATGAAGCGTTCATCTGTGATTCTCGCGCTGTTGGCTGTGACATTCGTGGTCGATGGCGCTGTGGCTCCGTTTCTTGCACCGCAGGCCTCGAGAGGAGCAGCTCTGTTTCATGGCGTGCTCATAACCGTCGCTTGCTATGCCTGGTGCAGGGCAGACGCGGACGAACGTGGCGCTGCTGTGCCTGGGAGAGCCGCCCTCTGGGCGGGGCTCGTTCCCCTGGTCGGCGTGCCGGTCTACTTCCTCCGAACACGCGCGGTCCGAGGGGCGATGGTAAGCATTGCCAAGGCATTCGCTCTTCTGTTGGCGCTCCTCGCTGTGGATGCCGGTATCGCGGAGGTACTCAGTGCGGTGCGCACCTAACATGGTAGTCGGCGACATGGACGGCCTACCGTCTGGCACCCGCACTCCCAATATTCGCCGGCGATTTCTGAGCTATGGCTAGGACTGGGCCCTTGGCGTTTGCGGCATTTGCGGGTTACAGCAGCGGTATCTGCGCCTTCATTGAATGAACGCAAGGAGAAGATCCAAGGCATGGAAAACAAAGTAGTCGCACCCGAAGCGGCTTCCCGCAAGGAGCGCTCGGAGGCTCTGCTCCGCGCCGAAGGAGTACCGATCAACAAGACGCTTCCCGTCATCGAGACCGAGCGAGAAGCCAAGCGCAGAACCAAAGACGAGATTGCTTTTCGAGCTTTGGCTTTGCTGGTCGTAGCGGTGAAGGGCGAGGGTTTGGAGCAGCCGACCGTTGACCGAGTCGTAAGGGACTACGGATTGCAGTCGCACTTCACACCCAAGGAGCTGACTTTCATACGGAACGCGTCACCGTCTCAGCACGATCGCGTTCAATTTGCTTGGCGATATGAAGCCGCATGGACATTGCTTTGGGCCCTCGGATATGTGGAAAGGCTCGACAAGCGATGCAGTACTTGCGAAGCTTCGCGAGCCGTCCGCTTCATGTACGAGAGGAGAACTGCTCAGTTTCTCGCGGATGCGAAACTCCGCCCATTGCCCGAGATACTGGATCACGCAGATCGCATTTATCGTTATCACTGGGCAGTGGTTGACGCACGGGTGAATGGTAGAGACCCGCTGCCCAGCATGGAGCCCGGAGTCACCCTTGAGCGGCACTATGCGTTCAACTGGCTAGTCGGATACATGGAGCAAGAGTGGGATGACATCGGCACCGACACATAAGCCTGCATTCAACCGGGTTTGGGAGATGAGGCGCGCTGGCCGCTCACGTGTTGGGCTATGTCGCATGGGCAGTGGCCATGCACACGCGCGGCGAACACTCATCCACACGGGTTTCACCGAAATGACACAACTTTTCCTTTGCTCCGATTTGACGTCCCGCGTTTGGTAGCAGCATGTCACGCCAAAAGCTAGCAGGTGCGGTCATGGTCGCGCTGTTGACGGTGATATTCACCGTGACCTTTCCTGCGGTGTACAAAACAATGGGTGGCGGCTCTGCTGTTTTTGCGTTCGTCGTCACATTGGCGCCAATGGGGTTGTTTCGGTTTGTGCACCAAGTGCAAGGGTTTGGAACCCCGGCCTATTTCAAGCGACTGCGTGCGTGGGAGCACAGCGCTGCGCGGCAGAGGACGCTGGGCGTGCTGGCCTGGGGGTGGGCTCTTCGACATAGCCCTCTCAGGCTGTTGAATTCCGTGGTGTACCTGAAGCGGCGGCCTGACTCGCCTGGCTTCGTCCTGGCGCAGGTTCAGGCTGCGGAAGCGTGCCACTTCTGGGCGTTCTTTGCCGCACTGCCTTATCTCGCTCACGCCACGCTCAACCGATGGTGGGCTGCCGTGGTCGTGGCTTGTGTGGTCGAGACGGTTGGCAACGTCTATCCCTACCTACATCTCCGGTACACCCGAAGTCGTTTGAGTGATTTCATGGTTCGTTCGGCGAAGCGAGTACACAGGCCCCACGATGCGTCGCATCAGGGGGAAGCCTCTCTCACCATTAGGCGTCCCTGAAAACCCGCGTCATGTTCAGTCGTTCCTCAAGAAACCAGCCCTGGTTCAAGCAGTCGAACAGCCTCTTGACGGAATCGAGTTCGTCGAACCCATGCAGGGTACTGGTCTCGAACGACATTGAAAGCAAGGATCGTCCAGCAAATGCGGAAGTGGGGCATCTCGTGTTTGCGGCGGCGTGACCGCTCCCACCGGAAAATGTCGCCTTCCTCGGTTTCGACAAGACGCACTTATGCAGATCAGCGTTTCTCCACCGGACTTCAATGACTGGCCTGAATTGGTCGAGTTGCTCCGCGAGTCGTTTGCGTACATGGATTCGCGGATCGACCCGCCTTCCTCACTGGCAACGATGGGCATCCCAGAGTTCAAGGCCAAGGCGGTTGAAGAGACTCTCATCCTTGCCCTGGAAGATCAGAAGATCGTTGGCTGCGCCTTCGCAGCACTTCGCGACGACTGCATCTACGTTGGCAAAGTCGCCGTCGCCCAGTTTGCGCGCGGCAAGGGCGTCGCTGGCGCCATGTTCGCCGCCGCGGAAGCCCTGGCGCGCAAGCATGGACGCATGTTTCTCGAATTGCAGACCCGCATCGAACTGACCGAAAACCACGCGACCTTTGCTGCGCTCGGGTTCGAAAAGGTGGCCGAAACGGCCCACCCTGGCTACAACAGGCCCACCAGCATCACCATGCGCAAGCCGGTAGCAACAGGCCCGGGTGCGGCGTAGGGCCGTGCTTGATGTTCCTCGCTAGGGCGAATCGGTGGGCGCGGACCGCTTCCCCCGCGCCTTGGACAGCGCGGCTTCGATGATGGCGCGCTTCTTGTCCAGTACCACGGGGTCGGTGTGCAGCGAGTGGGCGGTCAGGTCGGCGAGCTTCGTTTCCGCCTTCTTGATGAGGCGTTCGTCGTTCTCAAGCCTATCCCGTTTTATGCGCTCGCTATGAAAAGCGTAGCGATCACGCGCCAGAACGGCCTGCTCCGGGCTCCAGGCGTCCCATCCGGTGCGTTCGCCGCTGGCGTTTTCCAGCAGGATGCAGTCCACCGGGCACACGGGCAGGCACAGTTCGCAGCCGGTGCAATAGGGCTCGATGACGGTATGCATGAGCTTGTTGCCGCCCACGATGGCATCGGTGGGGCAGGCCTTGAGGCAAAGCGTGCAGCCTATGCACCAGTCTTCGTCGACGTAGGCCACGCTGCGCGGGCCCTCCGTGCCGTGTTCCGGGTTCAGTGGCAACTCGGGCTGGCCGGTGAGGGCAGCCAGGCGTGCAATCCCTTGGGCGCCACCGGGCGGGCACTGGTTGATGGGAGCCTGCCCATGTGCCATGGCATGCGCATAGGCGGCGCAATCGGGATAGCCGCAGCGTGTGCACTGCGTTTGCGGCAAGGCCCCCAGCAGGCGATCGGCAAGTGACTGCTGCGGCATGGAGCTGGCAATCCCGGGCGCGAGCCCCTCGGCACTCAGGCCTTGCGGCGGATGCGCTTCGCCGTGGGTACGGGCGCGGTGGCGGCGGGACGCGGCCCGGGCTTCAGCGCGTGCTGATAGATGAAGGATTTGACCTCCGGGTACACCATTTCACGCCAGCGTCGCCCGCTGAAGATGCCGTAGTGCCCGGCGCCCTTGACCTCGTAGTGGCGCTGCTCGGTGTTCACCACACTGGAGCAGATGGCGTGCACGGCCTCGGTCTGGCCAGAGCCGGAGATGTCGTCCAGTTCGCCTTCGACGGAAAAAAGCGCCGTGGTGGTGATGTCCTGTGGTCGCACACGCTCCGATTCGCCCTTGGGGTTGCGCACGTCCCAGGTGCCGTTGACCAGGCTGAATTCCTGAAACACCACGCGGATGGTTTCCAGGTAGTAGTTGGCGTCCATGTCCAGCACGGCGTTGTATTCGTCGTAGAACTGGCGGTGCGCCTCGGCGCTGGCGCCATCACCCTTGATGAGGTCCTGAAAGTAGTCGTAGTGGCTCTTGGCGTGGTGGTCCGGGTTCATCGCCACAAAGCCGGAGTGTTGCAGGAAGCCGGGGTACACGCGCCGTCCCGCTCCGGGAAAGCTCGGCGGCACGCGGTAGATGACGTTGCTTTCAAACCAGCCCATGCTCTTGTTCATGGCGAGGTTGTTGACGGCCGTGGGGGACTTGCGCGCGTCGATGGGACCGCCCATCATGGTCATGGTCAGCGGCGTGGTCTCGCCGCGGCTGGCCATGAGCGAGACGGCCGCCAGCACGGGAACAGTGGGCTGGCACACGCTCATCACGTGGCAGTTACCGTAGACACCCTGCAGGTGGCGGATGAACTCCTGAACGTAGTTCACGTAATCGTCCAGGTGGAACAGCCCTTCCGACAAAGGCACCAGGCGTGCGTTCTTCCAGTCGGTGATGTAAACCTTGTGGTCCTTGAGCATGGTGCGCACGGTGTCGCGCAGCAGCGTGGCGTAGTGCCCCGACAGGGGAGCCACGATGAGCACGGCCGGCTGGCTCTTGAGGGTGGTCAGGGTGTGCGGATCATCGGAAAAACGCTTGAAGCGGCGCAGTTCGCAAAACGGCTTGTCGATTTCCACCCGTTCGTGGATGGCGACCGGCACGCCGTCCACATCCACGGTGCGAATTCCGAACTCGGGCTTCTCGTAGTCCTTGCCCAAGCGGTACATGAGGTCGTAGCCCGCCGAGACACGCTGCGCGAACGGAGCGTGGCCCAGGGGCGTGAGCGGGTTGTTGAAGACCTTGGAGGCCGCCTGCGCAAAATCCGCAAACGGCTCCATCAGGGAGCGCTGGGCTTCGTAAAACTGGTAAAGCATGGGCCACCCAATTCAAAATGTTGCAGTGCACAATATAGCAGGCATTGCACTGCACAAGCAGGGGGATTCCCCCTACTTCAGATCACCTTGGCGATGGCGGCGCACACGTAGTCGATGTTTTTGCTGTTCAGCGCGGCCACGCACATGCGCCCGGTGTCCGTGCCATAGACGCCGAACTCGCTGCGCAGGCGCACCATCTGGTCCTTGGTCAGGCCCGAGTAGCTGAACATACCGATTTGTTGGGTGATGAAGCTCATGTCCTGCTGGACACCGGCGGCCTTCAAACCCTCCACCAGTTTCTGGCGCATGGCCTTGATACGCACGCGCATTTCACCCAGTTCCTTCTCCCACAGGGCGCGCAACTCGGGATTGCCCAGCACCGCGGCCACCACGGCGCCGCCGTGGGTGGGCGGGTTGCTGTAGTTGGTGCGGATCACGATCTTGAGCTGGCTGAGCACGCGGTCGGCTTCGTCCTTGCTGGCGCACACTACGGACAGGGCACCCACGCGCTCGCCGTACAGGCTGAAGCTCTTGCTGAACGAAGTGGAGACGAAGAAGTTCACACCGGCGTCGACGAATTTCTGCACGGTGGCGCCGTCTTCCTTGAGGCCGTAGCCGAAGCCCTGGTAGGCCATGTCCAGGAAGGCAGTCAGGTTGCCCGCCTTGACGGCGGCCACCACCTGGTCCCACTGGGCGGGCGTGAGGTCGTAGCCGGTGGGGTTGTGGCAGCAGGCGTGCAGTACCACGATGGTCCCGGCGGCGGCTGCGTTGAGCGCGGCCAGCATGCCGGTGAAGTTCACGCTACGGGTGGCCGCGTCGTAGTACGGGTAGGTGTCCACCGTGAACCCAGCGTTGGTGAACAGCGCACGGTGGTTTTCCCAGCTTGGGTCGCTGATCAGCACCGTGGCGCCGGGGTTGAGCTTTTTCAGGAAATCGGCGCCCACCTTGAGGCCGCCGGTGCCGCCCAGGGCTTGAACCGTGGCCACACGGGCGGATTTCACGGGTTCGCTGTCGGCGCCGAACACCAGGTTCTTGACACCTGCGTCGTAGGCGGCAATGCCGTCGATGGGCAGATAGCCGCGGGCGGTGGGCTTTTCCATCAGCAGCTTTTCCGCAGCCTGCACGCACTGGAGCAGGGGCAGCTTGCCGTTGTCGTCGTAGTAGACGCCCACACCGAGATTGACCTTGTTCGGATTGGTGTCGGCATTGAATTGCTCGTTCAGGCCCAGGATAGGGTCGCGCGGGGCCATTTCGACGGCAGAGAAGAGAGACATGGGAGGGTCCTGTGAGGAGAAAGGGGAATGGTCAGGATCGGGGCTCGCCGTCATGGCGCCGATCCATGGCGTATTTTACCGGCCGCCATACGTGGTCCCGACTACCGGCGGGTGCCCAGCACCTCGGCCACGCGAGCTCGCAACCTGGGCAACAGTTCGGCCTCGAACCAGGGATTGCGGCGCAGCCACAGGTTGTTGCGCGGGCTGGGATGCGGTAGGGGCACGACGGTGGGCCAGTGGCTGTGCCAGTCGCGTACCAGCTCCGTCAGGGTGGCGTGGGGACCCGGCAGGTGATAGGCCTGCGCATACCGGCCGATCACCAGGGTGAGCTGCAGCTGCTGCAGGTGCGGCAGCAGGCGATCGCGCCATTGGGGTGCGCACTCGTGGCGCGGCGGCAGGTCGCCGGACTTGCCTGTGCCCGGAAAGCAAAAGCCCATGGGCACGATGGCCAGTTGCATCGGGTCGTAGAACACCTCGCGCGTGATGCCCAGCCAGTCGCGTAGCCGGTCGCCGCTGGCGTCGTTGAAGGGCAGGCCCGTTTCGTGCACCTTGCGCCCCGGGGCCTGCGCCGCCACCAGGATGCGGGCCGAAGGATGCAGCTGCAGCACGGGCCGTGGGCCCAGCGGCAGGGCCTTCGCGCACAGGGTGCAGGCGCGCACCTCCGCAAGCAGGGTTTCCAGCGGGGACATGTGGCTTGTCGCGTATCAGCTGCGTTGCCGGGCGAGGTCTGCGCGGATGTGCGGCAGCAGCGCCTGCCACCGCACCAGGCTCTCTTCAGGCCAGCAGGTCTTGCGGTCGTAGTACTCGGGCACGGCCGGAATATCCGGGCCCAGGTTCACCCAGGGTTGCTTGCTGTCGGTGAAGATATGGATGTCCGGCGGAAGATGGTCCGGCTGGTCCAGGGTGCCCACGCGCACGAAGGCCACCAGCGGGCCGGCGCCGGCGTAGTGGCTCCATAGCGCGATGCGGCAGGTGGGGCAGCGCGCGATCTGCTGGCCCTTGCCGCTGGCGGACGGTGTGTTCACCATCTCGGGCTCACCCCGGAGCCGATGAAGCCGGTCGGATTCGATCATGGCGTTGAGTGCGAACGAGGCCCCCGACTCGCGCTGGCACCAGCGGCAGTGGCAGCAGTGCACGAACAACGGGCGACTGCTCACACGGTAGCGCACCTGGCCACAGTCGCAGCCACCTTCGAGGGGAAATGCGGGTTCGAGCATCATGGGCTCCTCAGGTTGGGGGGGGGAATTTCGTGCCTTCAAAAGAGGGGTTGGTGGACTGTACATAAAATCAGTATCATTGCCTGCCTTGCCACCTCTTTGAGAATCCAGCGCCACTATAGCCAGCAGCCAAATTTCCTGTAACCCGTTACGATGACCGGTTGTCCTGCTGATCCAAGCCCACCTGCCATGCCCGCACCCACCCCCCTGGCCCCTGTGCCTGTACCCGACGCAACGGCTTCGACCGCCCAGGGCACGTTCGTGCGTTTTCCCGGCTCGCCGTTCGAGCTGTACCAGCCGTATCCGCCGGCGGGCGACCAGCCCGAGGCGATCGAGCAACTGGTGGAAGGGGTGAACGACGGCGAGGTGTTCCAGACGCTCCTGGGCGTGACCGGCTCGGGAAAGACCTTCACCATGGCCAACGTGATTGCGCGGCTGGGGCGACCGGCCATCGTGTTCGCGCCCAACAAGACGCTGGCGGCGCAGTTGTACAGCGAGTTTCGCGAGTTCTTCCCCAAGAACGCGGTGGAGTATTTCGTGAGCTACTACGACTACTACCAGCCGGAGGCCTATGTGCCGCAGCGCGACCTGTTCATTGAGAAGGACTCGGCCATCAACGAGCACATCGAGCAGATGCGCCTCTCCTGCACCAAGAGCATCCTGGAGCGGCGTGACGTGGTGATCGTGGCCACCGTGTCGGCCATCTACGGCATCGGCCAGCCCGAGGCCTACCACCAGATGGTGATGACGCTGCGCGCGGGCGACAAGGCCGGCCAGCGCGACGTGATCGCCCAGCTCGTGCGCATGCAGTACCAGCGCAACGACATCGAGTTTGCGCGCGGCACCTTCCGGGTGCGCGGCGACACGATCGACGTGTTCCCCGCCGAGCATTCCGAGCTGGCAGTGCGTATTGAACTGTTTGACGACGAAATCGAGTCGCTGCAACTGTTCGACCCACTCACCGGCCGCATCCGGCAGAAGATCCCGCGCTTTACCGTGTACCCCAGCAGCCACTACGTGACGCCGCGCGACCGCGTGCTGGCGGCGGTGGAAACGATCAAGGCAGAGTTGACTGAGCGCACCAAGGAGCTGGTGGCCGCGGGCAAGCTGGTGGAGGCGCAGCGTCTGGAGCAGCGCACCCGCTTCGACCTGGAAATGCTCAGCGAGGTGGGGCACTGCAAGGGCATCGAGAACTACACACGGCACCTGTCCGGTGCCGCACCGGGTGAGCCCCCGGCCACACTCACGGACTACCTGCCCAAGGATTCGCTCATGTTCCTGGACGAGAGCCATGTGCTCATCGGCCAGTTTGGTGGCATGTTCAACGGCGATCGCGCACGCAAGACCACGCTGGTGGAATATGGCTTTCGCCTGCCCAGCGCGCTGGACAACCGGCCGCTGAAATTCGAGGAATTCCAGACCAAGATGCGCCAGGCGGTGTTCGTCTCGGCCACGCCCGGCAACTGGGAGAGCGAGCACACGGGCAAGGTGGTGGAGCAACTGGTGCGCCCCACCGGCCTGGTGGACCCCGAGGTGGAAGTGCGCCCGGCCACGCATCAGGTGGACGACGTGCTGCAGGAAATCCGCATCCGCGTGGACAAGAACGAGCGCGTGCTCATCACCACCCTGACCAAGCGCATGGCCGAGCAGTTGACCGACTACCTGGATGAAAACGGCGTGAAGGTCCGTTACCTGCACAGCGATGTGGACACCGTGGAACGCGTGGAAATCCTGCGTGATCTGCGGTTGGGGGCGTTTGATGTGCTGGTGGGCATCAACCTGCTGCGCGAGGGGCTGGACATTCCTGAGGTGAGCCTGGTGGCGATCCTGGACGCTGACAAGGAGGGTTTTCTGCGCTCGGAGCGCTCCCTCATCCAGACGATTGGCCGCGCCGCGCGCAACCTGCACGGCAAGGCGATTCTGTACGCCGACCAGATCACCGATTCCATGCGCCGCGCCATCGGGGAGACCGAGCGCAGGCGCGCCAAGCAGATCAGCTTCAACGAGGCGCACGGCATCACGCCGCGCAGCGTCATCAAGCAGGTGCGCGACCTGATCGACGGCGTGTACAGCGAAAAGGCCGGCCGCGAGGCCGAGCGCCTGGAGCAGGACGCGATGCGGCGAGCTCAGGTGGAGGAAATGAGCGAGAAGGACATTTCCCGCGAAATCAAACGCCTGGAAAAGCTCATGCTGGAGCATGCACGCAACCTGGAGTTCGAAAAAGCGGCCCGCGTGCGCGACCAGTTGAGCGTCCTCAAGGAGCAGGCGTTTGGCGCGCCGGGCACCGACAACGTGGTGGCCATTGCCAGCGCCGCGCCGCGTTTGTCCGAGTAAGTTTTAGGGCTTTTCTGTTATACTTGACGAAATTACTCGACATCTCGTTCGCCCCCCCCCAATTCCGGATGCAACGAGCAGGGTGTCGGGACTGTTGGGTTCAAACTTCTGGAGCGAGCGATGCGTCTCACCACCAAAGGCCGCTTTGCGGTCACCGCCATGATTGACCTGGCCTTGCGCCAAGGCACAGGTCCGGTCACCTTGGCCGCCATCAGTCAGCGCCAGCAGATCTCGCTGTCCTACCTGGAGCAGTTGTTCGGCAAACTGCGGCGCAATGATCTGGTGGAGTCCACCCGGGGTCCGGGCGGCGGCTACACCCTGGGCCGCAAGCCGGTCGACATCACCGTGGCGGACATCATTACTTCGGTGGACGAGCCTATTGATGCCACGCATTGCGGCGGCAAGGAGAATTGCCTCGGTGAGGCCGGACGCTGCATGACGCACGAACTGTGGACCGCCCTGAATGAGCGCATGGTGGAATTCCTGGCCTCGGTGAACCTTCAGGATCTGGTGGACCAGCAACTGGCCAAGGGCGTGCAGATCGAGGGCAAGCCCGCCGCCAAGCGTGCCATCGCCGCCATGCCGACCCCCAAGCCGGTGCGCATGAACGTGCCGAATTCAGTGTTTGCGCTGGGCAATGCGTTTGCCAAGTCGTAAGCCACCCGTCACCCCACGCGTGAAGCATTCCCTCGTTCAACCTGCCCCCAGAGTCTGCCCATGAGCACCACCCCGCATTTCCCCATCTACATGGACTACAGCGCCACCACACCGTGCGATCCGCGCGTGGTGGACGCCATGATTCCTTGGCTGCGGGAGCATTTTGGCAACCCCGCGTCGCGCAGCCATGCCTGGGGCTGGGAAGCCGAAGCGGCCGTGGAGCGTGCGCGTGGGCAGGTGGCGGATCTGATCGGCGCCGACCCGCGCGAGATCGTCTGGACCTCCGGTGCCACCGAATCCAATAACCTGGCCCTCAAGGGCGCAGCGCACTTCTACCAGGGCAAGGGACGGCACATCATCACCGTCAAGACCGAGCACAAGGCCGTGCTTGACACCTGCCGCGAACTGGAACGCCAGGGCTTCGAGGTGACCTATCTGGACGTGCAGGCCGATGGTCTCGTGGATCTGGACGCCTTCAGGGCCGCCATCCGCCCGGACACGATCCTGGCCAGCGTCATGTTCGTGAACAACGAGATTGGCGTGATCCAGGACATCGCCGCCATCGGCGCCCTCTGCCGCGAAAAGGGCATCGTGTTCCATGTGGACGCGGCCCAGGCCACGGGGCGCGTGGCCTTCAACCTGAGCCAGTTGCCGGTGGATCTGATGAGCCTGACGGCTCACAAGACCTACGGACCCAAAGGCATCGGCGCGCTGTTCGTGCGGCGCAAGCCCCGGGTGCGGCTGGAGGCGCAGATGCATGGCGGCGGTCACGAGCGCGGCATGCGCTCGGGCACGCTGCCCACGCACCAGATCGTGGGCATGGGCGAGGCCTACCGCATCGCCAAGGCCGAGATGGCCGCCGACAACGCGCGCATCCAGGCCCTGCACGACCGCCTGGTGGCCGGGCTCAAGGGCATCGAGCAGGTGTTCATCAACGGGCACGAGACGCGGCGCATCCCGCACAACCTGAACATGAGCTTCAACTACGTCGAGGGCGAGTCGCTCATCATGGGCATCAAGGGCCTGGCGGTGTCCAGCGGGTCGGCCTGCACCTCGGCCAGCCTGGAGCCCAGCTACGTGCTGCGCGCTTTGGGGCGCAGCGATGAACTCGCGCACAGCAGCCTGCGCATGACCATCGGGCGTTTTTCGACCGAGGAGGAGATCGACTATGCGGTACAGACCATCGCAAGCAACGTCGCCAAGCTGCGCGAGCTGAGCCCGCTGTGGGAGATGTACCAGGACGGTGTCGACATCAGCGCCATCCAGTGGGCGGCGCACTAGACTTCAAGAGGTATCGATATGGCTTATTCTGAAAAAGTTGTGGACCACTACGAGAACCCGCGCAACGTGGGATCGTTCGACAAGGGCGATACGTCCGTGGGCACGGGCATGGTCGGGGCACCGGCTTGCGGCGACGTGATGAAGCTGCAGATCAAGGTCAACCCGCAGACCGGCGTCATTGAGGACGCCCGCTTCAAGACCTACGGCTGTGGCTCGGCCATTGCATCGTCTTCCCTCGTGACCGAATGGGTCAAGGGCAAGACGCTGGACCAGGCCGCGGCCCTGAAGAACAGCGAGATCGCCGAGGAACTGGCGTTGCCGCCGGTCAAGATCCATTGCTCCATCCTGGCCGAAGACGCCATCAAGGCGGCGGTGGACGACTACAAGAAGAAGCACGCATCCTGAGGCATGCAGACCATGGCAGTGACGTTGACTGAAGCCGCCGCAAGGCAGGTGGCACGCTATCTGGCCAAGCGTGGCAAGGGCGTGGGTGTGAGCCTGGGGGTCAAGACCACGGGCTGTTCCGGCCTGGCGTACAAGCTGGAATACGTGGATGCCTTCGCGCCGGAAGACACGGTGTTCGAAGGCCACGGCGTCAAGGTGTCCGTGGACCCCAAGAGCCTGCCGTATCTGGACGGCACGGAGCTGGATTTCGTGCGTGAAGGCTTGAACGAAGGCTTCCGTTTCAACAACCCCAACGAGCGCGACAAATGTGGTTGCGGCGAATCCTTCCGTGTATAGCGTGTGCTGAGCCTTCAATCCAACGACTTCGAGCTGTTCGAGCTGCCGCTGCGGTTTGCGCAGGAGCGTGCCGCCATCGATGCGCGCTGGAAGGACTTGCAGCGCGAGGTGCATCCGGATAAGTTCGCGGCTCAGGGCGCAGCCGCGCAGCGTCTGTCCATGCAATGGTCGGTGCGCATCAACGAGGCCTACCAGAGGCTCAAGGACCCGCAGCGTCGGGCCGCCTACCTGTGCGAGCTGCACGGCGCGCCCATCGACGCGCACCACAACACGGCCATGCCGTCTGAGTTCCTGATGCAGCAGATGCTGTGGCGCGAGGCGCTGGAAGATGCCGGCAGCCTGGAAGAACTGGATGAAATCAGTCAAAGCACCCATGACTACAAGCGCGACGCGCTACAAAAACTGGAGCATTTGCTGGACGTGGACCACAACTATGCGGTCGCCGCCGGCGAGGTGCGCGCTCTGATGTTCGTGGAGAAGTTTCTGGATGAGGTGCAGGCCCGTGTGGACCGTGCTGAACTGGCCGGGTTGCAGGGCACAGGCAAGGGACAATAGCGAGATGGCGTTACTACAGATTTCCGAGCCGGGCCAGTCCCCAGATCCGCACAAGCGGCGCATCGCCGTGGGCATTGACCTGGGCACCACCCATTCGCTGGTAGCGGCGGTACGCCACGGCGTGGCCGAATGTCTGCCAGATGACAAGGGGCGCGTGATCCTGCCCTCGGTCGTGCGCTACCTCGTCAACGGCGGACGCCAGATCGGCTACGACGCCCAGGCCAGCGCCGGGGTCGACCCGCAGAACACGATCTCCTCGGTCAAGCGCTTCATGGGGCGTGGCCTGGACGATGTCGCCGACCGTGGCAAACTGCCCTACAGCTTCGTCGAGCAGCAGGGCATGCTCAGCCTGGACACCGTGGCGGGTGAGAAGTCGCCGGTGGAGGTGAGCGCCGAGATCCTGGCCACCCTGCGCCACCGTGCCGAGGATACGTTCAACGACGATCTGTACGGTGCAGTGATCACGGTGCCGGCCTACTTCGACGACGCGCAGCGCCAAGCCACCAAGGACGCCGCACAACTTGCGGGCATCAACGTGCTGCGCCTGATCAACGAGCCCACGGCCGCGGCCATCGCCTATGGGCTGGACAATGCCAGCGAAGGCATCTACGCCATCTACGACCTGGGCGGCGGCACCTTCGACATCTCCATCCTGCGCCTGTCCAAGGGCGTGTTCGAGGTGATCGCCACGGGGGGCGACTCGGCCCTGGGAGGCGACGACTACGACCGCGCCCTGGCCGACTGGGTCATGGCGCAGGCCGGCGTGCAGGCTCGTACCCCGCAGGACAAGGCCATCGCCATCATCGCGGCCAAGGCCTGCAAGGAAGAGCTCTCGGCTGCCCATTGCGCCGCCTGCCACGCCTGCATTGGCGGAGAAAACGTGCGCTTTGACGTGGTGAACGAACAGTTCGAGCGGCTTACCGCCGAGTTGACCGAACGCACCATGCAGGCCGTGCGCCGCACCCTGCGCGACGCCCGCCTGAGCAAGGACGACGTCAAGGGCGTGGTCATGGTGGGCGGCTCCACGCGCATGCCCCAGATCCAGCGCGCCGTAGCGCAGTTCTTTGGGCGTGAGCCCCTGACCAACCTCAATCCGGACGAGGTCGTGGCCATCGGCGCGGCCATCCAGGCCAACCAGTTGGCCGGCAACAACCCGGACGGTGACCTGCTGCTGCTGGACGTGATTCCCCTGTCGCTGGGCGTGGAAACCATGGGCGGGCTGGTGGAGCGCATCGTGCCGCGCAATCAGCCCATTCCCACGGCCATGGGGCAGGATTTCACCACCTACAAGGATGGGCAGACGGCACTGGCTCTACACGTGGTGCAGGGCGAGCGCGACCTGGTGGCCGACTGCCGCAGCCTGGCGCGTTTCGAGCTGCGCGGCATTCCGCCCATGGCGGCGGGCGCCGCACGCATCCGCGTGACCTTCACCGTGGACGCCGACGGCCTACTCAGCGTGGAGGCCACCGAGCAAAGCACGGGCGTGCACGCCCGCATCGACGTCAAACCGTCTTACGGCCTGACCGACGAACAGATTGCTTCCATGCTCAGGGACAGCTTTGCCACGGCCCAGCAGGACATGCAGGCGCGGGCACTGGCCGAGGCGCGGTTGGAGGCCGACCGCATGATGCTGGCCACGCACAGCGCATTGCAGGCCGACGGCGATCTGCTGGACGCTGAGGAACGCGCGACCATCGACCAACTGGTGGACGCAGTGCAGCAGGCTAAATCCGCGGCCAGCGCCGCGGAGGTCGAGTTCGCCACCCAGGCGCTGGCCAAGGGCACCGAGGCGTTTGCCGCCCTGCGCATGAACCGCAGCATCCAGCAGGCCCTGGCGGGGCGCAACATCGAAACTGTTTGAGACACAGCACATGCCCATCATCAAGATCCTGCCGCACCCCGAATACTGCCCCGAAGGCGCGCAGGTTTCGGCCCCGGCAGGCACCAGCATTTGCGAAGCACTGCTGGACAACCACATTCCCATCGAGCACGCCTGTGACCTGAGCTGCGCCTGCACCACCTGCCATGTGATCGTGCGCGAAGGCTTCAACTCGCTCAACGCGCTCGACGAAAACGAGGAAGACCTGCTGGACCGTGCTTGGGGTCTGGAGCCCAACTCCCGGTTGAGCTGCCAGGCCTTCCTGGCACAGCAGGACATCACGGTGGAGATCCCGCGCTACTCCATCAATCACGCCAAAGAGAACCACTGAAGAGAGACGCAGATGCGCCAGATCGTCCTTGACACCGAAACCACGGGCCTGTCCGCCGCGGGCGGGGACCGCATCATCGAGATCGGTTGCGTGGAACTGCTGCACCGCAAACTCACGGGCAACAACAAGCACTTCTACCTCAACCCCGAGCGCGACAGCCATGAGGATGCGCTCAAGGTGCACGGCATCAGCAACGAGTTCCTGCGCGACAAACCCAAGTTCGCCGAGGTCGTGGACGAGTTGCTGGACTATCTGGCTGGCGCCGAGATCATCATCCACAACGCGCAGTTCGACGTCGGCTTTCTGGACAAGGAACTGGAATTGCTGGGGCGTGATTCCCTGGCCAGCTTCGTGGGCAGCGTCACCGACACCCTGGCGATGGCCAAGGAGATGTTCCCGGGCAAGCGCAATTCGCTGGACGCCTTGTGCGGGCGGCTGGGCGTGGACAACTCGGGACGCACCCTGCACGGCGCCCTGCTGGACGCCGAACTGCTGGCCGACGTGTACATCAACCTCACGCGCGGACAGGACGCCCTGCTGATCGAGGCCGTGGAAGCGGATGGCAGCCCAACATCGGGTCACGCCCACCTGGACCTGCGCAGCTTCGAGCTGCCCGTGCTGCGCGCCAACGAGCAGGAACTGGCCGCCCACGAGGACGTGCTGGTGCAGATCGACAAGGCCAGCAAGGGAAAGACGATCTGGCGGAACGCCGAAATTTCTGTGGCATAATTCAAGGCTTTCCTGAAGCGGAAATTCAGGGCGATTAGCTCAGCGGTAGAGCACTGCATTCACACTGCAGGGGTCACATGTTCGATCCATGTATCGCCCACCAGACACAAGGGACTTGCGCCTCGCGCAAGTCCCTTTTTTCTTACCCGTGCCACGACTGCTAAAGTGTGCCCATGAAGCCCGTCACGCATGTTCCCGGCGCCGCTGCGCTGGTGCTGGATTCCCCGCACAGTGGCACCGTCTACCCTGAGGATTTCGGGTTTGCCTGCGACTTGGCCACGCTGCGCCGGGCCGAGGACACGCACGTGGAAAAGCTCTACGACTTTGCCCCCGCCCTGGGCGTGAGCTGGATCGAGGCGCACTTCCCGCGCAGCTACCTGGACGCCAACCGCGACACCACCGAGATCGACGTGACGCTGTTCGACACGCCCTGGCCGCGTGCCGTGGCCACGGATCCGGCACTGCTGTCCAAGGTGCGCCTGGGCAAGGGCCTGATCTGGCGCACCACGGACGAGGGGGTGCCGCTCTACGCGCGCCGCCTCAGTGTGGCCGAGGGTCTGGGGCGCATCGAGCGTTGCTGGGTGCCCTATCACCGGGCCGTGGCCCAGGCCATTGAGGCCACGTGTGCCCGCCATGGCTACTGCATCCACATCAACTGCCATTCCATGCCTGCCGTGGCGGCGGCCTTTGCCACCGAGTTTCCGGGCGAGGCGCACGCCGACTTCGTCGTGGGCAATCGTGATGAAACCAGCTCCAGCCCGGCCTTGGGCGTTCTGGTGTGCGAGCACCTGCGTGGCTTGGGCTACAGCGTGTCCTACAACCATCCGTACAAGGGCGTGGAACTGGTGCGCCGCTACAGCGACCCGGCGCGGCAGCGGCACAGTATCCAGTTGGAAGTCAACCGCAGGCTGTACATGGACGAGTGGACACTGCAGCCGCACAGTGGTTTTCCCGTGCTGCAGACCCACCTGCGTTCGCTGGTGGAACGCCTGCTGGTCACCGATCCGCGTACGTTGTGATGGAACGGGTGGACACGGTTGTTGTCGGTGCCGGCGTGGTCGGCCTGGCGGTGGCACGCGCGTTGGCGCTGGCGGGACGCGAGGTGTGGGTGCTGGAGCGCGCCGAGGCCATCGGCACGGGTACGAGTTCGCGCAACAGCGAAGTCATTCACGCCGGTCTCTACTACCCAGCGGGCTCGCTCAAGGCGCGTTTGTGCGTGCGGGGCAGGGCGCAGTTGTACGCCTACTGTGCGGCGCGGGGTGTGGCGCATGAACGCTGCGGCAAGCTGATCGTGGCCACGTCGACCGCCCAGGAGCCGCAGTTGCAGGACATTGCCCATAAGGCTGAGGCCAACGGCGTGCTGGACCTGCAACTGCTGTCACGGGAACAGGCGTTGGCCCTGGAGCCACAACTGGAATGCTCCGCGGCCCTGCTGTCGCCCAGCACCGGCATTGTGGACAGCCACGGTCTGATGCTCGCCCTGCTCGGTGATCTGGAGCACGCCGGCGGGGTACTGGCCCTGAATTCCGGCGTGGGCCACATCGTGTGCGAAGCCGCGGGCCTGCGCGTGGTGGCCTGTGACGGCACCGAACTCTTGGCCGAGCACGTGGTGAACGCCGCCGGTCTGGGTGCACAGGCCTTGGCGCGGCGCTGTTCCGGGCTGGACACTCGCTTCGTGCCGCCCAGCTACTACGCCAAGGGCAATTACTTCACGCTGGGGGGACGGTCGCCGTTTCGGCGCCTGATCTACCCCGTGCCCGAGGCGGCGGGCTTGGGCATCCACCTGACGCTGGACTTGGGGCGCCAGGCCCGCTTCGGTCCCGATGTGCAATGGGTGGATGCACCCGACGATCTGCAGGTCGATCCCACCCGTGCCCAGGCCTTTTACGCCGGAGTGCGATCGTATTGGCCAGGCCTGCCCGAAGGTGCCCTGACGCCGGGTTACGCTGGCATCCGGCCCAAGATCCACGGGCCGGCCGAGCCTGCGGTCGACTTCATGATCCAGGGGCCACAGACCCATGGCGTGCCTGGTCTGATGAACCTGTTTGGCATCGAGTCGCCGGGTCTGACCAGTGCGCTGGCCATCGGCGACTGGGTGCGCGACCTGCTGCTTGCGGGGTAGGGCGGTCGTGTTTTCGTACCCGCGACTTTTTGAAAGACATGGTTGGGACAAACTGATGACTGAGCAGACAAAGGAAATTCGTGTCGGGGGTGCCAGGGGGCTGGCCCGGGTCGCTGTGAAAGCGGTATCGGCGTTGCTGGTGTTGGCACTGGCGGGATGCGCCGTGCGCGGGCCCGAGCGGCCCCCGGTCGATGTGCCCGTAGTGCCACCCGTGGTGGCCAAGCGGCCGCCTGTGATTGGCCTGGCGCTGGGGGGCGGCGCGGCACGCGGATTTGCGCACGTGGGTGTGATTCAGGTGCTGGAAGAGGCCGGCATTCGTCCCAATCTGGTGGTGGGCACCTCGGCCGGCAGCTTGGTGGCCACGCTGTACGCCAGCGGCAGGAACGGCAGCCAGTTGCAGCAGGTGGCCGAAAGCATGGAGGAGGCGACCATCACCGACTGGAGCCTGCCGCTGTTCACGCGCGGGGTGCTGCGGGGTGAGGCCCTGGCACGCTACGTCAACACCTTGGTCAAGGGCCATCCAATCGAGGAATTGCCCCTGCCGCTGGGCATTGTTGCCACCGACCTGAACAGCGGGCAGGGCGTCCTGTTCCGACGGGGCGATTCGGGCACGGCGGTGCGGGCCTCCAGCTCGGTGCCGGGCGTGTTCCAGCCGGTGAAGATCGGCGCGCGCGAGTACGTGGACGGCGGCCTCGTGTCGCCGGTTCCGGTGCGCTTCGCGCGCGAAATGGGGGCGGAGCTGGTGATCGCGGTGGACATTTCCAGCATTGCCGAGGGCAACCAGACCGACGGTACCTTACAGGTGCTGCTGCAGACCTTCACCATCATGGGCAAGAGCATCAACAACTTCGAGCTGCGCGATGCCGACGTCGTGGTGCGACCCGCGCTGCCGGGGTTCAAGAGCACAGACTTCACGGCCCGCAAGCGCGTCATCGAGGCCGGGCGAGCCGCCATGCTGCAGGCCTTGCCGCAACTCAAGGCGGCCATCGTGGCCAAAAGCCGTTCCTGAGCGCACCCATGTGAATGATGCGCACAGGTGACCTTATCCGGCCTGCGGGAATATGTTTTTTCTGATAATGTTTTCTCTTTGCCATTGTCGGTAGCAGGCCCCAGGCGCCTCCTGCCGAATCGAAACGAGGAGGAACACCATGAAAGATGAGACGCGAGCCGCGGCGGCGGACAGGACGGCCGTGCGGGTGGCCCTGTGGCGGGCCATGCACCTTCAGGTTGATCCCCCGCCGCACGTATTCGAAGACGAGATCGGCCTGCGGCTGGCAGCCCCGGACGAGGGCTGGCGCCGCCGCCCGGACATGGGTGCACAGGCGACGAGCCGCGCTCGGGCGTCCATCGTGGCCCGGGCACGCTTCATCGAGGATCTGGTGCTGGACCAGGCTGGCCACGGCGTTGCGCAGTACGTCATCCTCGGCGCCGGCCTGGACACTTTTGCCCAGCGCCGAGCTGAGGCTGCTTCAACGCTGCGGCTATTCGAGGTCGACCAGCCGGGTCCCCAGGCCTGGAAACGGCAGCGCCTGTCCGAACTGGGCTTCGGCACCCCAGCGTGGTTGCGGTTCGTGCCCGTGGACTTCGAGGTGGGGGACTCCTGGTGGGAGCAACTGCTGGCCGCCGGCTTCGACGCCAACCAACCGGCGGTCGTGGCCTCCACCGGTGTCTCCATGTACCTTACCCGGGACGCCATCATGGCGACACTGCGCCATGTCGCCGAACTGGCACCGGGCTCCACATTGGCCATGACCTTCATGTTGCCGCTGGAGCTCCTCGAACCCGAGGAGCAGCCGCAACGTCAGGCCACCGAAAAATTTGCGCGCTCGGCCGGCACACCTTTTCTCAGCTTTTTCACCCCGACCGACATGTTGGAACTGGCTCGCGAGGCCGGTTTCCGGGAGGTTCGACACGTATCGGCCGCCAATCTGACCGAGCGCTACTTTTCTGGCCGGCCCGACGGCCTTCGGCCATCCAGCTCAGAGGAATTGCTGGTCGCCACGGTCTAGCGCGGTGTACGGCCGAAAAAAAGGCCCCGTCTTGCGACGAGGCCTTGAAGGGATCCCTGAACCTGAAAGGTTACGAAAGGATCCGAGGAGACAACTTGATGAAACAGAAGAGTTTCGAAGACCCGATTATCGCTTTTTCGCGGTGGTCGTGGTCTTGGCGGCGTTCACGGCGGTGGACGTCACGGCATTGAAGTTGGCTTCGGCGATGTCGGAAGCCTGCTTCACGGCCTTTTGCACGGACTCGAAGGCGTTGTTGGCGGCGGACACGGCGCTCTTCATCACGGCCACGGCGGCTTCGGAGCCGGCGGGGGCGTTCTTGGCGGCGTTGTCCACGACACCCAGGAACTTGCCTTGTGCGTCGGCGAACTGGCCTTCGAAAGCCTTGCTGAACTCGGCGCCCGTGCCGGAGGCGATGTCATACACATGACGGCTGTAGGCGGCGGTCTTTTCGGCCAGGGGTTGCAGCAGGCTGGCTTGCAGGGCCAGCAGTTCTTGCGCGTCCTTCACGCTCAGAACCGACTTGGTGTGGTTGGCGGCTTCGGCCAGAGCGGCGCGGGAAGCGGTCACGTTCAGTTCGACCAGTTTTTCCACGCCTTCGAAGGCTTTGGTGGTCAGACCAAACAGGGTTTCAACGTTGGCTTTGTGCGAGGCCAGGACTTGTTCAGCGGTCAACATATCAATTTCTCCAATAAAGGGTTTAGGAAATATCTGCGCTGAAACCGGGCTTTCCCTGGATATGTTGCAGTGCAGCATGGATAGAAGTATAGGGTCGCCCCAATCGTTTGCAAGTGGAATTTGCTGCAATGCAACAAATTAGATGCGATCTTCTAGAAAAGTCCGTGCGGGAGCCCTGTCATCAGGGTGTCACCCGCCGTTTGGCCCTGTGCGGAAGCGGGTAGAGCTGCTGGCAGAATCAACCCATGACACCGCCCACCACACCGAAGGCACAGCCCCAGCCGCGCAGCGCGTACAAGGTGTTCCGCCGCTTGGGCACCCGCTGGATGGACAACGATGCCTATGGGCACGTGAACAACGTCGTGTACTACAGCTGGTTCGACACGGCGGTCAACGCCTATCTGATCGAGCAGGGAGCACTGGATATTCACACGGGTGAGGTGATCGGCCTGGTGGTGGAGACACACTGCAACTACTTCGCGCCCCTGGCGTTTCCCCAGACGGTGGAGGCCGGCCTGCGCGTGGCCCGGCTGGGTGGCTCCAGCGTGCGCTACGAGGTTGGCCTGTTCGCACAGGGCGAGCCGCTGACGGCGGCCTGCGGGCACTTCATTCATGTCTACGTGGACCGCCACAGCCGTCGGCCGGTGCCGCTACCCCACCATCTCAAAACCGTACTGGAGCCTCTTGCATGAACCCTTCCGAAGTCGATGCCGCCATCCTGAGCCGCATGTCGGCCCGTGCCTTTACCGCCGAGCCGGTGCCTCACCAGACGCTGCACGACATCCTGCGGGTGGCGTCGCGCGCGCCGTCGGGCACCAACACCCAGCCCTGGAAGGTGTACGTGTTGCAGGGCGGCAGCCGCGATGCCCTGGTGGAGAAAGTTTGCGCCGCGCACGACGCCCTGCGCGCCAACCCCGAGTTGGCCACGCAGTACCGCGAGGAATACGACTACTACCCGGAGAAATGGGTCAGCCCGTACATCGACCGGCGTCGCGAGAACGGCTGGAGCCTGTACGGCCTGCTGGGCATCGGCAAGGGCGACAAGGACAAGATGCATCTGCAGCACCAGCGCAACTACCGCTTCTTCGATGCCCCCGTGGGTTTGATGTTCACCGTCGACCGCGTCATGGGGCGCGGCAGTCTGCTGGACTACGGCATGTTTTTGCAGAACATCATGGTCGCGGCGCGCGCCCGTGGCCTGCACACCTGTCCGCAGGCCGCGTGGAACGGCTTTGCCAGCATCGTGATGCCACACATCGGTGCCGGCGCGGACGAAATGCTGGTGTGCGGCATGGCCCTGGGCCACGCCGACCCGGCGGACAAGGTCAACAGCTTTGCCACTCCCCGCGTGGCGGTGGACGACTTCACGCACTGGCTGGCGTAGCGACCGAACCAGGCCGGTATGGCGCTTGAACTTGACACACTGTGCGCAGGACCGGATGACTCGAACTTGTGTATTTGCATTTGTGCAAATATAATTGACACTGTTCGCAGCTGAAACCTGGCGATTGAGCGATTTTGGAGCCCCTTGGGGCTCCATTTTTTTTAGTGCAAGTCGTTGGGCGCGCGCTGCAGTTGCAGTTGTGCCAGCGTGGAATAGAGTGGTGCGCTGATCAACCGCGAGACGCCGCTGGCGACCAGTGCGCAGGCCATCAGACTGAGTACAAGCCCGTGGCCATCGACCATTTCCATCACGATGATGAAGGCAGTGAGCGGGGCCTGTGTGACAGCCGCGAGGAAGCCAGCCATGCCCAGGGCCACCAGCGTGGGGGTGTTCCCGTAGGACGTCAATTGGGCGACATCACCACCCAAGGCACCTCCGATGGCCAGCGAGGGTGCAAACAAACCAGCAGGCACGCCGGCCCAAGTCGTGATCCATGTGGCGATGAACTTGAGTGGCACGTAGAGCGGCGACCATTCCTTGGAGCCTTCAAGAATTTGACGGGTGTGGGCGTAGCCGCTGCCAAACGTGGCCCCCTGGGTTGCCAATCCAATCACCGCTACCATCAATCCGCAGCCTGCGGCGAACCAGATGGGAGACGCCGTCCGCCACCGGGTGAACCGATCGAGGGAACGACCGGAGAGTGAAATCAAGATCAGACGGGCAAACAGCCCACCCGCTACACCACAGAGCAGGCTGAGCAGCAAACCTGGGAGCAGCAGCCCCCAACTCAGGTTCTCCACCCGTATCACGCCGAAGTAGGTGGCGTTTCCATAGATGGACACTGCCATCAAGCCGGCCAACACGATGGCCGCCAGCAGCAGGCCGTTGTTTCGCTGCTCGGGTTTGCGAGACAACTCCTCAATGGCGAACATCACACCGCCCAGCGGGGTATTGAATGCCGCCGCGATGCCGGCGGCGCCACCGGCCAGCAGCAACCTATGGTCCGAAATCCCGGAGTGCGCGGGTAACCAGCGGCGTGCATGGTGCATCACGCCGGCAGCAACCTGTACGGAGGGGCCTTCGCGTCCAACAGATAGCCCAGCCAGCAAGCCCCAGGCCGTCAACAGGATCTTCGCAACCGTCAGTTTGAGCGAGACGTAAAGCCCCAACGCTCCTCGTGGGACTTCGGGCGTCAGGGCCGCCATCACCTGCGGAATGCCTGAACCGGATGCGCCAGGAACGTAACGTCGGGTCAGCCAGACGATGGCGGCGGTGCATGCCGGTGTCCATATCAGAGGCAGCCACCCATACAGCTTCGTGATCGTAAAGAACTGGGCCAAAGCATGCTCGGTCAACCAGGTGAAGGCGACCACCGTGAGTCCAGCGAAGACCGCAAAGGTCAGCACCACTGCACGCGAAGTCCATCGACGCCAGTCATACAGTTCTCGGCGCAAGGCGGCATACACGTGAGGATGCTGATTCATGTGGGTCGGCGGGAGACAAAGGGTGATCGGAAGGCGCTCTCTAGTCAGCGGAAGGGATGTGCGCTCAAATACATTTCGGCAAATGCATATGATACATTGTGGCAAATGTGTACGGGCTGCGCGGTGGGTTGCCCCGTGATGAAGAGGAGACCATTTCATGATAAGAGTTGGATTGTTCGGGTATGGCAAGGCAGGAAGAGCTGTGGCGGAGGTGTTGCGCACCGACGAGCGGTTCGAGTTGTGTTGGGTTGTCCGGCGTAGCGTCACCCCGGGCTCGTCGTTTGTGGCGGGCACGGAGGTTCCCTTGGTGGGACTGCCCGGGTTGGACCTGTCCGAATGGCTCGACGCCCATCCTGTGAACGCCATCGTGGATTTCTCTAAGCCGGATGCCGTCTTCGTCTATGGCGAGGAGGTACGCAAACGTGGCCTGATGTTGATCAGCGCGATCTCGTCCTACAGCGAGGACGAGTTGGAATATGTGCGCAGTCTGGGCACGGACGCGCGGGTGCTCTGCTCCCCCAATATCACCGTGGGAGTGAACTTCCTGATCATGGCCGCGAAACTGCTGCGGGGCATTGCCCCGTTTGCTGATGTCGAGATCCTGGAGCAGCATTTCCGGGAGAAGCCGGAAATTTCCGGCACCGCCCGCACCATTGCGGAGCGGCTGTCGGTGAATGACGACAGGATTACGTCCCTGCGACTCGGCGGCATCGTGGGCCACCACGAGGTCATTTTCGGGTTTCCCCATCAGACGGTTCGTCTGATACACGAATCCATCCGCCGGGAAGCCTTTGGCACTGGCGCCGCATTCGCGCTCAGCGAACTGGGCAACTGCCCCAAGGGTTTCTACACCTTCGATGACCTGCTCATGCGCAAGGTACGGTCGGAATTGCTCGCCGGCCGGTAGGAGCCCACGCGCGCATGGAGAGGAATGAACCCTATGATGTCGCGATTGACGATTCCGGGCCCACGCACATGGCAAATGACACGCCGATTCCGCAAACTGTTCCTTCAACGTCCCAGGTTCTGCGGCGATTTCGCGTGGTGTTCAACGCGGTGCGAAGCCATTTCCAGCAAGTCGAGAAGCAAGTGGGGCTTGGCGGTGCCCAGGTGTGGGCGTTGAATGTGATACGGGACCAACCGGGCATCGGCGTGACCGGCATCGCAAAGGCCATGGACATTCATCAGTCCACGGCCAGCAACCTGATCAAGACGCTCGCTCAGCGTGAAATGATCCGTATGGCCAAGTCCGAGGATGACCGACGCAACGTACAACTGCACATTCAGCCCGCGGGACTTGCAGTATTGGGCCAGGTGAATGGTCCCTTTGAAGGCGTCCTGCCTATGGCGCTGTCGAGGCTGCCTCCGGATGCCCTGTGTCGACTTGATCAGGACCTCAGCGAATTGATCCGTCTGCTCAAGGCGGACGAGGCCGCTGGCGGGATACCGCTGGCTGAGCTCTGAAGGTGTCAGGATGTCCGGGTCCTTCAGCTATCTGCCGCAGGCGCTGCCCGCCATCACGCCGCTGATTGCGTTCGGGCTGCTGCTCATTGTTGGGTGCCTGGGGGGCTACCTCGCGCACAGGATTTCATGGTTGCCCAGTATCACCGGGTTCATGGCCGTGGGCTTCTTCTTTGGCCCCAGTGGCTTGGGCTTGCTGAGCCAGGACACCATTGTCGCCGCCCGCATTTTTGTTGACGTGGCGCTGGCGCTGATTCTGTATCGTCTGGGGCTGTCCCTGGATCTCAAGCTGGTGCGCCGGTCCCCCAGCTTGCTGCTGATTTCGCTGGTGGAAAGCCTGGCGACGTTCGGACTGGTCCTGTACGTGCTGTACTTGTTTGGCACGCCCACGCCGATCGCCGCGCTGCTGGCGGCCATTGCCATTTCCTCGTCTCCCGCGGTGCTGCTGCACGTGGCGCACGAGGTCGGTGCCAAGGGGCCTGTTACCGAATCGACCAAGACACTCGTGGCACTGAACAATGTGATTTCGTTCGTCGTGTTCTCCGCCACCCTGCCCGCGCTGCACTATTCCGTGGGGGCGGGGTGGACAACCATCGTGTTCGAACCGCTCTTTCGGCTCCTGGGTTCGTTGCTTCTGGGGGCGATCATTGCGCTTGGCTTGCATGCCATGGCGCTGAAGACACGGCAGGCTTCGCAGTACAAGCTGGCGCTGGTCATCGGCGCGGTCATGATTGGCATTGGGTTGGCGGATCAGTTGAAGCTGTCCATGCTGTTCGTGCCTTTGGCGGTAGGGGTACTGGTCAAGAGTCAGGAGCGGGAGGACATCGTGTCTGACTTGGCGTTCGGCCCCGCGTTCGAGATCTTCTTCATCGTGTTGTTTGTCTTCGCCGGCGCAGGCCTGCATCTGCATGAGCTCGTTGAGTTCGCGCCCATGGTGTTCGCGATTGTGGTGGTGCGCAGCGTGACCAAGCTGTTGGCAGTGCAGGGCGTGTCCTGGTTTCTTCACACGCCGTGGCGCATCGGCGCGTCGGGCGGCTTGCTGCTGATTCCCATGGCAGGGTTGGCAATCGGTCTGGTGCAAACTTCGGGCGCGTTGTTCCCTCAGTATGCATCCACAATCACCGCGGTGATCCTGGGTGCAGTGACCGTTTTCGAATCCATCGGACCACCCATTGCCACCTACGCGTTTCGGCTGAGTGGGGAGGCCAGCGCCAGCCGCCTCGAATCCGATCAGATTGGCTGAAACAAGTCAGGCAGTTTTGTGGATATGCGCGATCACGCATCGTGGGACTGCATCTCTCTTGCGTGGTGACTATAAGAACCAAACGGATCCGCAAGCGGTCAAAAGGCCTGATCCCATCGGATGGAGAGCCGAATCGCGGCATTGATCAAGCCCACCATGCTGTAGGTCTGAACGAAGTTGCCCCACTGCTCGTTGCTCTGCGGATCGATGTGTTCGGCCAATAAACCGTGGCGGTTGCGGCAGGCCAGCAGTTTTTCGAATAATTCACGAGCTTCCCGATCGCGATTGAGCGTGGCCAGGGCATTGACGTACCAGAAGGAGCAGACAAGAAAGGCGTTCTTGGGAGTGCCGAAGTCATCGTCTTCGATGTAGCGAAAGATGTAGTTCCCACGACGAAGATCTTTCTCGACGGCATCGACCGTCGATGCAAAGCGCGGATCCGTCGGGTCAAGGAACCCTACCTCCACCAACAGCAACAGGCTCGCGTCCATTGTTTCGCCACCGAAGGTGGACGTGAAGCTGTTTCGTCGTTGACTCCAGGCGCGTTGAGTAACGGTGTCCCGAATTCGATCGGCGTAGGCTCGCCAGTACACGCCACGTTCGGTCAGTCCCAGCCGACTTGCGATACGGGCCAACCGGTCACAGGCGGCCCAGCACATGACCGCGGAGAACGTATGCACCCGAGCCGTGCCACGCAGTTCCCATGGGCCAGCGTCGGGCTGAGCGTGATTGCGCCACGCTTGTTCTCCCAGGAGTTCAAGGCGACGAAACAGGGCTTCGTCGCCGCGCCGGTTCAGGCGTCTGTCAAAAAAGATATGCGTGGAGGCGAGAATGGCCGCGCCGTAGACGTCGTTCTGCAACTGATGGTAGGCCGAATTGCCGATGCGAACCGGTCCCATGCCACGATATCCCGTCAACGCCGGCACCTCCTGTTCGTCCAGATCCTCACGTCCATCGATGCCATAGACAGGTTGCAGCGTTCGTCCGTCCGCGTTGGCAGCGATATTGATGATGTAGCCCAGGTATCGTTCCATGGTGCGAGTCGCGCCTAGGCGGTTCAGCGCATTCACAACGAAGTAGCCGTCACGCAACCAACAGTAACGATAGTCCCAGTTGCGGCCACTGTTGGCCGCCTCGGGAATCGAGCTGGTCATGGCCGCGACGATGGCGCCGGTGTCGTCGTAGGCGTTGAGCTTGAGTGTGATGGCGGCTCGAATGACCGCTTCCTGCCACTCGAATGGAATGCCGAGCACGCGTACCCAGTTGCGCCAGTACCGAGTGGTTTCCTCCAGGAACCGATGCCCCACTTCATTGACGGATTCGTGCAGGGTTTGGTCTTCGCCCAGGACCAAGGTGACCGAGTCCTCGAGGAAAAAGGGGGTTTCCTGGACGATGGAGGTCACGGAAGCGTTGGTGGTGAGTCGCAGCGTGAGCGTGGGCGCCACGTAGCGAACGTGGTTGCTGCCGGTGGTGATTGTGGGTCGCGAGGAGCCGTTGTCGCAGGCAGGCCGAAGGCGCAGAGTCAATCTCGGGCTGCCTTCGAGGCGTCGAACGCGTCGGATAAGCATCATCGGGCGAAAGGTTCGGCCGTGCAGATCAAAACGGGGGGCGAAGTCCGTGATTTCGACACTGCCGCCGTGACGATCCACGAGACGGGTTACCAAGATGGCTGTGTTTTCGAGATAGTGCTGCTCTACCGTTTCGCAATCCAGGAGGTCAACAGAGAAGAAACCATGGTCGTCTTGTTCCTTTAGCAAGGAACAGAACACGGGATCACCATCGAAACGGGGGAAACAACCCCATGTGATCGTTGCCCGTTCATCAATGAGCGCACCGATGCAACAATTGCCTATCAGCGCCAGATCAAGATTCTTCATGTGTTGCCTTTCAACGCGCCTTCCAGCCAGCGGCGCACCGCGGCGACGTTCGGCAGGCGATAGCGCGCGCAGCTTGCGCCCCCGCCAACCTTGATCGAAACACCCCCCAACTTGTTGACCGCCATGAAGCCATGCTCATCGTTCAGGTCGTCGCCAACGAACACCGGAAGTCGCCCCTTGAAGGGAAACTCCCTGAGGAAACGCTCTATCGCCATGCCCTTGTCCGCACCAACAGGCTTGATCTCCACCACGCATTTGCCGCATTGAAGCTCCAAACCGGAGCCATGCGAGCGGAGCAACTTGCGCATGAGTTGATGCACGTAGGACGCGAGGGCGGGAGTTTGCCGATAGTGCAGGGCGATTGTTAGAACCTTGTCTTCGAGCAAGAGGCCTGCATGCCGCGTCAACACCGGCGCCAGTGCCGCCTTGATCTCGTCCAGATGGTCTGGCACCGTGGCGTGGGTCCGCAGACGACCGAGGCCGTCGCGTTGCTCAAGTCCATGGAGGCCGGCCATGGGCAGGTAGGGCATCTGCAGGCGGTTGTGTAGATCGGCGATCATGCGGCCGCTGATCACTGCGACAGCCCCTCCACCCGTTCGGTACAAGTTGGCGAGCAGGTCGAGCAGGGCCTGATCCACCTTGGAGGCTTGTGGCGTATCGGCGATGTCGATCAAGGTGCCATCAACGTCCAGGAAATAGGCCCAATCTCGGCTGGGTGCTGGCGGTCGTGCTGTGTGGGGGATCTTCATGGAGTGAGTGGTCGCGAGGGGGCCTTCAGGCGGCCACGGCGACGCATGGCGGCTGCATCCAACAGCATGCGACCGGCCCATCGGAACACATTGAATTCAGCGACCAGTCCGCGCATCAAACGCATGCGGTCACGTTGCTGCGTTTCGGGCATGGTCAGCGCCATGTGCAGTGCCGCCGCGCATTGGTCGGAGTCGTAGGGATTCACGATCAGCGCCTCCGGCAACTCCCGTGCCGCCCCGGTGAACTCCGAAAGAATCAGGACTCCGCGCTCGTCGTCGCGGGCCGCGACGAATTCCTTTGCGACCAGGTTCATACCGTCGTGCAAGCTGCTGACAAAGCACAGGTCTGCCGCGCGGAAGTATTCGTACACTGCTCGCGGAGCATGGTGTTCCACTTTCAATATGATGGGAGGCGGTCCCTGGTCGCTGAATCGGGCGTTGATACGGGTGGTCAAGGCGCGCACCTGCGCTTCATGTTGTTGATACTCGTCAATTCCGGAGCGTGTCGGCGCGCCGATCTGGACAAACGTGAAGCGCCCAATCCAATTGGGGTTCAACTCAAGCAGACGCTCGATGGAGCGCAGCCGCTCCACGATGCCCTTGGTGTAATCCAGTCGGTCAACGCCAACCCCCAATTTGTGATTGGGGGGCAGGTTGTTCATCTCGCGAATTTCGCTTCGACACGCCAAGACGGGTTGACGAAGCAGCGCCGTGTCCGGCGGCCACGCAATGGAAATGGGATAGCGGCGCACGGCGGTGAGTTTGCCTCCGAGCGAAACATTGAAGGACTCCCGATCCACTTTCGCCTCGAGAAAACGGTCCACCGTGTCTACGAAATTGTTGCAGTGGAACTGGGTGTGGAATCCCAAAATGCTGCTTCCGAGCAGACCGGTCAGGATTTCCTCCCGCCAGGGGCAGACCGCGAACGATTCAGGATTCGGCCAAGGTATGTGCCAGAACGTGATGATCGTCGCTTCTGGCAACTCGTCCCGGATCATCTTGGGCAGCAGCGCGAAGTGGTAGTCCTGCACCATAATGATGGGCGCTTGCGTCTTCGCCTCTTGCGTGACCGCCTTGGCGAACTTCCGATTCACTGCCACATAGTGAGCCCAATCGCCGGAACGGAAGGTCGGACGCACGTGAGCGATATGACAAAGGGGCCAGAGCCCTTCATTGGCCAGACCGTAGTAGTAGCCAGCCTCTTCCTCCCTGGTCAGCCAAACGCGACGAATCTGGTAGCTCGGCTGCTCTGGCGGTACCGCTACGTGGTCGAGTTTGTCCACGACATCCCTATCGGCGGACCCGCTGCCATGAGCAATCCACGTACCGGAGCAGGCGCGCATGATCGGCTCCAAGGCGGTGACCAGTCCGCTGGCAGGCCGCTGCACCTCGATCTGGCCACTCCGATGTTGATGAATGTACGGCTCGCGGTTGGACACCACGATCACATCCTCTCCGCGCAACTCGCCATGAAGTATCGTTCGCAGGGCGTCCGGCGTCCACGTGATCTGGCTCTCGTCCCGCGAGCGCGACTCCATTTCCAGTTCGTGAATCAGCCGCTGCAGATCTCGGGCGATGGGTTTGAACCCGGACAGGCCGGATGGCGGTTCGAACTCGGGACGCCGAAGCAGCCCTTCCCCGCGCAGCAGTGAGCGCACCCCGGTCATCCAGCCGCGCCAGGAAAGCTGCGCGACGATCACGGTGATCAGGGAAACGACCGCGGCCAGGGTCACAAAGAAATACAACACGTAGCGCTTGGTTTCCTCGCTACGTCTGGTCACGAAGCTCATGTCATGCACGAGCACCAGATAGGCCGACGGGGCTGCCTCGCTGGCGATGCGCTTTGCTGAGACGTGCAGTGGTCCTTGGGGTCTGGACAACAGATGGTCGCCGGGGTCCTCCCAGCGGCTCGGATCGGTGCATCGGATCTCCTCGGGAAACCCGCGACTTGCCAGGGGTCTGGCAGACAGTGTCGCGCAGTACCCCACTGCAAACAACCGTTCGTCCTGCGAGATCCGGTTGAAGAAGTCCACGGTTTTGCTCCTCTTGCCGTCCGCGAGTTGAGCCAGCAGCGGATCGTGGATCGCGGTGGCGATCAGCGAGGCACTGATGTCCAGGTCGCGCACGAACCAACGCAGCGTCAGTTGATCGACCAGCGGGATAATGGCGTAAGCCATCGCTGTGAGCGTCAGCAGCAGAGGCAGCACGAACCTGAGGGACAATCTCATGAGGTTTCTCGTTCCAAGAACTTGCGACGCATTGTCAATGTGGCTTGGGGACAAACAACCCAAACCACCCCAGGCGGCACTGCTGATGGGGGAATTATGGTCCGAGCGGAGGAATTGGTGAACAAGCTTCCGAGTGCATCGTCGTGGCACGCGCAGGATGCGAGTTTTGCAACTCGCGAGCATCGGGTCGATCCGACGCAAGGGCTCCCTGCAGCCGAGGCCAGACGCCGGGCCGAGCAGCATGGTCCGAACGAACTCCAACCGCGCGCGAGACCCGGACCGCTGGCCCTGTTGGCCGAGCAGTTCAAGGACTTCATGGTGCTCGTGCTGCTGGGCGCGGCCGTGGTGTCGGGTGCCATTGGAGACCTGACCGATACGCTGGTGATCCTGGTGATCGTGGTGCTCAACGCGGTGATTGGATTTGTGCAGTCGTGGCGAGCCGACCGTGCCATGGCAGCGTTGCAGCAGTTGGCCGCAGTCCAGGCCACGGTGCTGCGTGGCGGACAGATTCAAGTAGTTCCGGCCAGCGCGCTGGTGCCGGGCGATATCGTGCTGCTGGAAGCCGGCAACCAGGTGCCGGCCGATCTGCGGTTGATCGAAATCGCCCAGTTGCAGGTAGACGAATCGGCTTTGACGGGCGAATCGGTCACCGTGGCCAAGCACACGGCGGCCCTGCCCGAGGCGGACGGCGGTGCCATCGGGGACCAGGTGAACATGGCCTTCAAGGGCACGACCGCCACCCATGGCCGCGGGCGGGGGCTGGTGGTCGCCACCGGCATGGCCACCGAACTGGGCAAGGTGGCACGGCTGCTGGACAGCGAAGACCGCAGCACGCCTTTGCAGCGTCGGTTGGCGGCCTTTGGCAAGCGGCTGGCGCTGGGCGTGATCGGCATTTGCATAGTGATCTTCGTGGTGGGTGTGCTGCGTGGCGAAGCGCCGCTGCTCATGGCGCTCACGGCCATCAGCCTGGCCGTGGCCGGTATCCCCGAGGCCTTGCCCGCGGTGGTGACGGTGCTACTGGCGCTGGGTGCGCGTCGCATGGTGGCCGTGCACGCGCTGGTGCGGCGATTGCCCTCCGTGGAAACGCTGGGCTCGGTCACCACCATCTGCTCGGACAAGACGGGCACGCTGACGCAGAACCGCATGCACACCGAGTTGCTGCTGGCGCAAGGGCAACGCTGGGTGCCGGGGGACCCGGTGCCCGGACCGGTGCATGGGGAGACGCTACGCGCCGCCGCCCTGTGCAACGATGCCCGGCGGGACACGCAAGACGGACTGGACGGCTGGGCTGGCGACCCGACCGAGACCGCACTGGTGCTGGCGGCCCAGTCCGCGCAACTGGACAAGCTGTCCCTGGACGAGGCTTGGCCGCGGGTGCAGGAGCAGCCATTTGACTCGCTGCGCAAGCGCATGACCACCTTCCACAGCCACGGGCAGGCCTATGTGGCATACACCAAGGGCGCGCCGGAGTCGGTGCTCTCCTGCTGCGTGGCGCAATGGACGCCCGACGGCCCGCAGCCCCTGGACCGCGCGGCGCTGCTCGACCAGGCTCACGAGCTCGCGGCACAGGGGTTGCGGGTGCTGGCCCTGGCGCGGCGTGACCATCCCCGGCTGCCCGACACGAACGACATCGAGTCGGTGGAAAGCGGGCTGCAACTGCTGGGGCTGATGGCGCTGATTGATCCGCCGCGTCCACAGGCCCTGGCCGCGGTGCGCGACTGCATCAGCGCGGGCATCACGCCGGTCATGATCACCGGCGACCATCCGGCCACGGCGCGCGCCATTGCTCACCGGCTGGGCATCGTCGATGGTGCCGAAGCCGCGTTGCTGACGGGGGTGGAACTTGCGGCCATGGACGACGCCGAGTTGCGCCAGCGGGTGGGCACCGTGCGCATCTATGCCCGCGTGGACCCGTCGCAAAAAATCCGCATCGTCGAGGCGCTGCAGGCCACGGGCGAATTCGTGGCCATGACGGGCGACGGCGTGAACGACGCGCCCGCGCTCAAGCGCGCCGACATCGGCGTGGCCATGGGCAAGGGCGGCACGGACGTGGCGCGCGAGGCCTCCAGGCTGGTGCTGCTGGACGACAACTTCGCCACCATCGTGGCGGCGGTGCGGGAAGGGCGGCGCATCTACGACAACATCCGCAAGTTCGTGCGCTACGCCATGACCGGCAATTCGGGCGAGATCTGGACCATCTTTCTCGCACCCATGCTGCTGCTGCCGATCCCGCTGCTGCCCATTCACATCCTGTGGGTGAACCTGGTGACGGACGGCTTGCCCGGTCTGGCACTGGCGGCGGAACCCGCCGAGCGCGGCGTCATGCAGCGTCCGCCACGCCCGCCCACAGAGAGCCTGTTTGCCAACGGCATGTGGCAACACATCCTGGGGGTAGGCCTGCTCATTGGCGGCTTGTGCCTGGGAGTGCAGGCCTGGGCCCTGGCCCAGGGCAATACGCACTGGCAGACAATGGTGTTCACCGTGCTGACCCTGTCGCAGATGGTGCACGTGATGGCCATCCGCTCCGAGTACGACCCGCTTTGGCACATCGGCCTGGGCTCCAACCGTCCGCTGCTCGGTGCGGTGCTGCTGACCTTTGCGCTGCAACTGGCCACGATCTACGTGCCCGCGCTGAATCCGATCTTCAAGACCCAAGCCCTGAGCCTGGTGGAACTGCTGATCTGCCTGGGGGCAGCCGGTGCCGTGGGCGTGGTCGTTGAACTGGAGAAGGCCTGGCGCAGGCGTGCAGGCGTTGGGTCTTTCCCTGCGAGCGCGGCGGCAGACAGCCCCCCGCAAGGCCTATCTGAATCCACCAGAAGAGAGGATCGATGACATCATGAGCAACCCCACATTCATCCAGATTCTGGGGGCCGCGTTGTTCTTGCTGGCCGTCATTCATACGTTCTCCACCAAGTTCTTTGAGCATCTCGCGCACACGAGGCCGCGCCACGCGGGCATCTGGCACCTGCTGGGGGAAGTGGAGGTCGTATTTGGCTTCTGGGCCATGGTGTTGATGGTGTTCATGTTTGCCGTGAGCGGCCGGGCGGAGGCGATTGCCTATATCGAATCGCGCAATTTCACGGAACCCATGTTCGTGTTTGCCATCATGGTGGTGGCGGGAACCCGACCCATCCTGCAGTTTGCGACCACGGTTGTTCAGAGGTGCGCGCGTTTCGTGCCGATGAGCCGGGGCATGGCGGTGTATTTTTTGGTACTGGCGTTGGTGCCCTTGCTGGGCTCGTTCATCACGGAGCCCGCGGCGATGACCTTGGCCGCCTTGATGCTGCGTGACACCTTGTTCGCCAAGCCAGTGTCCAACAAACTCAAGTACGTGACCGTTGGCGTGTTGTTCGTCAACATCTCCATTGGCGGTACCTTGACTCCATTCGCCGCCCCCCCCGTGCTCATGGTCGCGGCCAAGTGGAATTGGGACATTTGGTTCATGATCTCCCACATTGGCTGGAAGGCCGCCACGGCGGTCGCGATCAACGCAGCCTCGGCGATGCTGTTGTTCCGTCGCGAGCTCGGGGCCATGGGCAAGATGGACAAACCGGCCGTTGCGCCAGTGCCACTGTCCATGGTGCTGGTGCATCTGACCTTTTTGTGCGCGGTGGTCGTGTTTGCACATCATCCCGTCCTGTTCATGGGCCTGTTCTTGTTCTTTCTGGGCTTTGCGACGGCCTATCAGCGGCATCAGGATCAGCTGATCCTGCGAGAGGCGTTGCTGGTGGCATTCTTCCTTGCCGGTTTGGTGGTGCTGGGCGGATTGCAGCAGTGGTGGCTTCAACCCATCTTGATGGGCATGGATGCCACGTCCGTGTTCTTCGGCACGACGCTGCTGACCGCCATTACCGACAATGCCGCGCTGACCTATCTGGGCTCCCTGGTCCAGGGATTGAGCCAGGAATTCAAGCTGGCGCTGGTGACGGGGGCGGTAACCGGAGGCGGATTGACGGTGATTGCCAACGCGCCCAATCCTGCTGGGGTTGCCATACTGCGCGGAAACTTCGAGGAAAACACGATCCAACCCCTTGGGTTGCTGATCGCGGCCATCCCGCCAACCCTGGTTGCCATCATTGCGTTTCGCATCCTGTAAAGTCCCACCATCCGAATGGGGGTTCGTTGTCACGACAGCGTTAGCGTTGCCACTACGAAGCTGCCATAGACCGCGAGCAGCACCAGGCCACGCCCGCGCGGGATGACTTCGTTGCGCGGGACGGTCAGCAGCACCGTAGCGGCGCCAAATCCCAGAGCCGTGGCGACTTCCAAGGGCGGTATCGTGATGGGGTGGATGGTGGCGGCGACACCCACGATGGCCAGGCCGTTGAACAGGTTGCTGCCCAACAAAGTGCCCAAGCCCACGTCGTCGTGACCACGCCAGCGTGCCAGGAGCGTGGTCATCAGTTCTGGCAGCGACGTACCGAGCGCCACCACGGTGGCGCCAATCACGTAAGGATGCACGCCCAACACGGTGGCGATGCCGCTGGCGCCCGTCACAAACAGGCGCCCTGCCAGGACCATGCAGGCCAGGCCCGCAACCCCCAAGAGCACCGCGCGCAGGGGTTGTCCACGGGGCAAGGGTTCCGCAGCGATGGCGCGGCGTTGTGCGAGGGCCTGGAGGGCCACTCGGTGTAGCCATACCGTGAACAAGATCAGCAGCAGCAAGCCTTCGGCGCGCGACACGAACCCGTCGATGACCAGGGCCATCGTGAGAACAGGCACGGCCAGCGCCAGGGCCAGCTCCCGCTTCACATCGCTCAGACGCGCCCGCACAGGACCGAACAGCAGGGCCAGGCCGAAGATCAGGCCAACGTTCACCACATTGCTTCCCAGGGCATCGCCCAGACCGATGCCCGGCCTGCCCGCCAGGGCCGCCATGCTGGATACCGTCAGTTCGGGGCTGGACGTGGCGAAGGCCGCCAGCGTCGTGGCCACCAGCATCTTGGGCAGGCGCAGCCAGGCCGACACACCGAGAACCCCGCGCAGGAAGGCATCTCCGCCCATGGCGGCCAACGGCACGGCGGCTGCCAGGGTCAGCAAGTCAGTTGTCATCGGTGTGATGCCCACCGGCCGGATGGTACGCGCCGGGACAGGGGCATCGACGGTTCGTCTCACATGGAGCCACTTGCTCCCGAGGGAAGCGCTCAGCCGCTTCTCTTTCGGGTGACTTTGTCCCGCAGAGTCACGAATTCCTCTGCCGCGCTGGGGTGCAATGCGACCGTGGCGTCAAAGTCGGCCTTGGTGGCCCCCATGCGAAGGGCGATCGCCAACCCCTGGATGATCTCCGGTGAGTCCGCGCCCACCATGTGCGCACCCAGGACACGCTGGCTTCCCGTGTCCACGATCAGCTTGACCAACGTGCGCTCGTCCCGTCCCGACAAGGTGTGGCGCATGTTGCGGAACTGACTGCGGTAGATGTCGATTTCGCCATGGCTGGCAAGTGCCTGCGCCTCGGTCAATCCCACGGTGCCGATGGGCGGCTGGCTGAAGACGGCCGATGGCACGGTCGTCAGGTCCGCGCTGACGGGTGATGGCCCAAACAGCGTATTTGCCAGGGCCGCGCCTTCGCGAATCGCGACGGGGGTGAGCGCAATGCCGTCGGTTACGTCGCCCACGGCGTGGATGCTGTGGATGTTGGTCTGCCCATAGGCATTGACCTTGACCCCACCCGATGGATCGAGGGCGACGCCAACCTCCGCCAGTCCCAAGCCCTGCGTGTTGGGCACGCGCCCGGTGGCATACAACACCGCATCCACCTGCAGCGGCGCACCCTGACCGTTTCCGGCGAGGGTCGCCGACAAACTTCCATCATCCAATTTGTCGATGCCTGCCACATCGCTGTGCAGCAATACATGGATGCCCTTCTTGACCATTTCGTCGTGCAGATGCGTGCGCACGTCGTCATCAAAACCGCGCAGAACCTGCTCGCCGCGATAGCACAGGGTGACTTGCGCACCCAGCCCATTCAGGATGCCCGCGAACTCGACGGCGATGTACCCGCCCCCGACGATCAAGATGCGCTCGGGCAACCGCGGCAAATCGAATACCTCGTTCGATGTGATGGCGTGTTGACGGCCAGGAATCCGGGGCACGAACGGTGTACCACCGGTCGCCACCAGAATGTGTTCGGCCGTGAACCGCTGATCGTTGATCTGCACGGTGTGTCCGTCCACCAGGCGGGCCGAGCCGTGCAGGACATCCACCTGGGATTTCAGCAAATTGTCTTCGTATACGCGGCTTAGCCGGGCGATCTCCTTGTTCTTGGCGTCCACCAGTCTGGCCCACGAAAACTCCGTGGGCGGCACTGTCCAGCCGAATCCCCGAGCGTCAGCGAAATCTTCGGCGTAATGGGCTGCGTACACCAGCAGTTTCTTGGGCACGCAACCGCGAATGACGCAGGTGCCGCCGTAGCGATGGTTCTCGGCGATGGCGACGCGGGCGCCTAGACCAGCGGCGATGCGCGCAGCGCGTACGCCGCCCGAACCGCCGCCGATGACGAAGAGGTTGTAGTCATACATGGGTGCTGTATCTCCGGAGTCAGTCAGGTGTCGATGCGCTGGTGCAGCGACGCAAGTGGATCACTGGTTTCCTCTTGACGTCAACTCGTTTTTCGCCGCGCTGTACGTTGCCACACAGTAGGGCACGAAGAAGTTCAGAGCCACATGAATCCACGAAATTCCACGGCCGGCGAGAAGGGCGTCTCCCTGGTTGATCATGTTCAAGACAATTCCCACCACCAGGGCGATGCGAAGTGAGTTCTTCACGATCTTGCGGGAGCCGGCTGTCTGGATGAGCGTTCGCATCAATGGCTCTCGGTGCGAAAGGTTGCCGACTCGGAAGGCGACCGCCCCAGGGTAGCAAAAGTACAGGCAGATTCAAGTTCGCCAGCGCCGGGTCCGACCTCCGTCCGGGGCGTCTTCGGGGCACCCCATGTGAAGCTGGGCAAGCGGGATAACGGATCTTTTGTGGGCATTGGGGTCTTCCGGCGAATGATGCAACACTGCTTGGTCGCAGCAGCCACTCGATTTGTTACAGCGCACAGATCCCGCGAGGTGATTTCCAGGGTTGGCACAGCGTCGAGTCCAGAGGAGGCACCCCGGTGCGGGGCCCATCGCCGTAGCGTAACTCCCATGCCATCACATCCCCGGATTCGGTATGCTCCGAACGTTGCGGGAGTGGCCGGTGGCTGCCGGGCGAAGCATCCCGCCTCAAACACGGGTGAACACAATGAAATCTATGCGCTGGCTGTTGGCCGCTGTGGTGCTGGTCCTTCCCGGGCTGGCTTGTGCGTCGGAACTGGACGGGAGTCGCCTGTCCGTGCTGTGGGGCGTGCCCTTTGCGGGCATCCTGCTGTCCATTGCCTTGACGCCGCTCGTGGCACCCTATTTCTGGCATCACCACTATGGCAAGGTCGTCATTGGCTGGTCCCTGGCCTTCCTGCTGCCGTTTGCCGTGGTGTTCGGAGCCTCGGCTGCCGGCGCCAGTCTGATGCATGCGCTGCTGGCCGAATACATCCCCTTCATGGTCCTGCTGACGGCGCTGTTCACGGTGGCGGGCGGCATCCATATCCGCGGCAACCTGCACGGCGGCCCGGTACTCAACACCGTCATCCTGGCCATTGGCGCGGTGCTGGCGAGCTTCATGGGCACCACGGGCGCCTCCATGCTGATGATTCGGCCGCTGATCCGCGCCAATGACAGTCGTGTGCACAAGGCGCACGTCGTGGTGTTCTTCATTTTCATCGTGTCCAACGCGGGCGGGTCGCTCACGCCGCTGGGCGACCCGCCGCTGTTCCTGGGTTTTCTCAAAGGGGTGGACTTCTTCTGGACGGTTCGCTACATCTTTCCCGAGACCCTGTTTCTGGTCGGCACGCTGCTGGCCCTGTTCTTCGTGCTGGACGCCTGGTACTTCCACCGCAAGGAGGAAATCCTCCCCGTGGACCCCACGCCCGACACGCGCGGCATCGGGTTCGACGGCGCGCGCAACTTCTGGCTGCTGGGCGCCATCGTCGGCCTGGTGCTGCTCAGCGGCATCTGGAAGTCAGACGTGGTGTTCCACGTGGCCGGGACCGAGTTGGGTTTGCCGGGGCTGGTGCGCGACCTGGGCCTGGTGGCGGTCACCCTGCTGTCGCTGAACATCACGTCGAGCAAGGTGCACGATGACAACCAGTTCTCCTGGGCGCCGATGCAGGAAGTGGCGAAGCTGTTCGCCGGTATCTTCCTGACCATCGTGCCGGTCATCGCCATGCTCAAGGCCGGCGTACATGGACCGTTTGGTGGCGTGGTCGCGGCGGTCACCCGTGCCGACGGAACGCCGGACCCGGCCATGTACTTCTGGGCGGCCGGTGCTCTCAGTTCGTTCCTGGACAACGCGCCCACCTATCTGGTGTTCTTCAACACCGCCGGGGGTGATCCGTCCGTGTTGATGAGCACGCTGGCGCCCACGCTGGCCGCCATTTCGGCGGGCTCCGTGTTCATGGGTGCCAACACCTACATCGGCAATGCCCCGAACCTGATGGTCAAGGCCATCGCCGAGGATCGTGGCATTCGCATGCCCAGCTTCTTCGGGTACATGGCGTGGTCGGTGGGGGTGCTGATTCCGCTGTTCATCGTCATGACGTTCGTCTGGTTCCGGTAAGGGTCATGCGCAAGCCAGGAGTGCTCGTCACACGGGCCGTTCCACCCGAAGTGCTGGATCTGCTGTCCGTGCACTTTGAACTGCAGTCCAACCAGGACGACGTGGCCTGGACACGCGCGCAACTCATCGAGCGGCTGCAGGGCCATTGGGGCGTGTTCACCACCGCCGCCGAGCGCATCGACGCGGCCGTGCTCGACGCCTGCCCCGACCTGAAGATCTGCGCCAACATGGCCGTGGGCTACAACAACTACGACCTGGAGGCCATGACCCGGCGCGGGGTGCTGGCCACCAACACGCCCGATGTGCTGACCGACACCACGGCCGACTTCGGCTTTGCCCTGCTCATGGCCGCCGCGCGGCGTGTGACCGAGAGCGAGCGTTTTCTGCGCAGCGGGCAGTGGCAAAAGTGGCGCTACGACATGTTCGCCGGCGCCGACGTGCACGGACGCACCCTGGGCATCCTGGGCATGGGGCGCATCGGGCAGGCCATTGCGCGCCGCGGCGCCTTCGGCTTCGACATGCGGGTGCTGTACCACAACCGCACGCCGCTGGACGCCGCCACCGAAGCGCGGTGCGGCGCCCGCTACGTGAGCAAGGAAGAGCTGCTGCGTTGCGCCGACCATCTGGTGCTGGTGCTGCCCTATTCGCCGGCCTCGCACCACGCCATCGGCGCGGCCGAGCTGGCCCTGATGAAACCCACGGCCACGCTCGTCAACATCGCGCGCGGCGGCATCGTGGACGATGCGGCGCTGGCTGCCGCGCTGCGCGAGGGGCGCCTGGGTGCCGCCGGGCTGGACGTGTTTGAAGGCGAGCCGCAGGTGCATCCCGGTCTGCTGGAGGTGGCCAACGTGGTGCTCACGCCGCACATTGGCAGTGCCAGCATGCCCACGCGCCGTGCCATGGCCCGGCTGGCGGCGGACAACCTGATTGCTTTCCTTACCCAGGGCCGCGCACTGACGCCCCTGAACGCAGCGGCGCTCGACCCCGCCGCACCTTGAGCGGCGGTCGCTACAGGTGCAGTTCCCGCGGGCTCTCGAAATGGCGCTGCGCCCCGGTGGTGGGGTCAGCGAACGCCAGCGTTTGCGCCAATAGCTGCAAGGGCCGCTGCCAGTCGTCCGGTGCGTCCGGGCCCAACCGCACGTCGGGGTAGAAGGCGTCGTTTTCGATGGGCAGGCCCAGCGCGGCCATGTGCACGCGCAACTGGTGGCGCTGGCCCGTGTCGGGTGTCAGGGTGTAGAGCGCCCGTTCACCCCGAATCTGGCGCACTTCCACGTGGGTGTGGGCGTTGGGTTCACCGGGGACTTCCCGCTGCCGGAAGAACGGTTCACCCGGCGCCAGGCGGCTGCTGCGCACAAGCGGGAACACGATGTCCGATCGCCAGGGCGCAATGGCCTGGTAGGTCTTGCGTACGGCGCGTTGCCGGAACAGGGCGTGGTAGGCGTCACGCTCCCCTGGCTGTACACAAAACACGACCAGGCCTGCCGTCTCCCGGTCGATGCGGTGGATGGGTTGCAGTGTGTCGATGCCCAGCCGACGCCTGAGCCGCGCCAGCAAGGTCTCCCGCAGATGGCGACCGCCAGGGGTGACGGCGAGAAAGTGCGGCTTGTGAACGACCACCAGGTGCTCGTCCTGGAACAACACAACTTCGTCGAACGGGACGCGCGGTTCGTCGACGCGGGTGCGGTAGTAGTACAGCTTGCGATGGGGCAGAAAGGGCTGCACGGGCGTGATGGGCACGCCCGCTTCGTCCACCACCTCGTGCGCGTGAAGGCGGCGGCGCCACTCGGAGGCCGCCACGCCCGGAAAGCGGTGCACCAGAAAGTCCAGCACCGTGGACCAGGAGCCGTTGGGCGTGGCCACGCAACTGGGGCCAACGCCCAGGCGCGTCGGCAACGGTGGCGTCAGCGGCGCACGAACACCAGGTCCCATACGCCGTGCCCCAGTTTGAGCCCGCGGTTCTCGAACTTGGTCAGGGGGCGGTAGTCCGGCTTGGGGGCAAAGCCCTCGGTGGAGTTCTGCAGCAGCGGCTCGGCGCTCAACACCTCCAGCATCTGCTGCGCGTAGGGCTCCCAGTCGGTCGCGCAATGGATGTAGCCGCCGGGCTTGAGGCGCGTCGCCAGCTTGGCCACCAGGGGCGGCTGGATCAGGCGGCGCTTGTTGTGGCGCTTCTTGTGCCAGGGGTCGGGGAAGAAGATATGCACGCCGTCCAGTCCGACATCGGGTGCCGATGCGCTCCACACCGGCAGCATATGGTCGATCACTTCCACGGCGTCGTGCGCGAGGATGCGGATGTTCGTCAACTCGCGCTCGCCGATGCGCTTGAGCAGGGCGCCCACGCCGGGTTCATGCACCTCGCAGCACAGGAAGTTCTTGTGCGGCAGCAGCGCCGCGATGTGCGCCGTGGCCTCGCCCATGCCAAAGCCGATTTCCAGGATAGCGGGGCGTTTCGCTGCCTCGGCTTTTTCGGGATATTGGCCCTCTGATGAGGTGGTGTCCCCAAAGGCTGCTACCAAATCAATAGCGCGTCCGGTGTAGGGCAGCACGAAGCGTGGCCCCAGGTCTTGCACCGCCTTGGCCTGGCCGGTGGTGGTGCGTCCGGCGCGGCGCACGAAGCTGCGGATGGTCTTGGGGAAGGGCACGTCGCCCGGGGCCGCGTGGCCCGGTGGGGTGTCAGACGCGGGCAGGTTGGCGGCGGAGGCGGAAGAGGAATGGGTGTGTCCCATGAGTCGTGTGGTCGGGAAAAGCAGGAGGGGATTCGTGTGAGGGGCCGATTATCCCCGTCGCACCGCCTTCGAGATCAGGACGGTGTGGCACGGGTGCGCGCCGCGACCTGGATCTGCCACACGGCCACGAACAGGGCGGCAACGGTCGGCCCCACGATGAACCCGTTGAGGCCCAGCACCGAGAGGCCGCCCAGCGTGGTGACCAGCACCAGGTAGTCGGGCAGGTGCGTATCCTTGCCCACCAATATCGGGCGCAGCAGGTTGTCCACCAGCCCTATGACCAGCACGCCGTAGGCGATCAGGGCCACGCCCTTCCAGACCGGGCCGGTCAGCAGGAAGTAGATCGCCACGGGCAGCCAGACCAGGCTGGAGCCGACGGCGGGCAGCATGGACAGCAGCGTCATCAGCACGGCCCACAGCAAGGGCGCACCCACCCCCAGGAACCAGAACGCCAGTCCGCCCAGGGTGCCCTGCACCGCCGCCACCGTGAGGCTGCCCCGGATGGTCGCGCGGATGGCCGTGGCGAAGGTGTCCAGCAGGGCCTGGGTGTGTTCCGGGCTCAGGGGAATGGCGCGGCGCAGGGCACGTGCCACGTCGTCTCCGTCGCGTAGCAGGAAAAAGGCCAGATACAGGGTCACGAACAGACTGAGCACGAAGCCGAAGGTGATCTGGCCGATGCTGAACATGCGCGTGGCGACGAACTGGCTGGCCTGCGCCAGCCACTCGACCAGGCGACGTTGCAGGACGGTGAAGTCCGCCAGACCGAAGCGATCCAGCAGTGCCGTCAGCCAGGCGGGCAGGGCATCGAATACGCCGCGCAGGGTGAGCGCAGGGTTCAGTTCGCCCGAGTGCAGTCGCCGATACAGTTGGCCGGCCTCGTCCGCGAGGGCCGCGCTCAGCAGCGACAGCGGCAGCACGACGATCAGCAGCACGAGCAGCAGCGTCAGGGCGGCCGTGGGCGTGCGCTTGTTGCCCAGCCGGGGTAACAGAGCGCGCTGCAGGGGCGTGAACAGAACCGCAATGACGCCGCCCCACATGATGGCGCCGAAGAAGGGCCACAACACCCAGGCCAGGGCCAGGGACACGGCGAACGTGAGCCAGGTCAGCGCGCCGGACGGCGAGGGGCGGTGGTCGGGTGGGTTCATGGATGGAGCGGACCAGGGCCTATGGTAAGCCTGCGGCGTGCGCGACGGAAGCCAAATCCGGCCAGATCACAGCGCCATGTCGTTGACCGCCTGCAAGGCCGCTGCAGACGGCCCATGCGCGGGCTGGGGCGCTTCCAGCGCATCGAGCGGGCTTTGCACGCCGCCGGCCACCTTGAGCACGTGCGTGTAGATCATGGTGGTGCTCACGTCGGCATGACCCAGCAGCTCCTGCACCGTTCGGATGTCGCAGCCGCGCTGCAACAGGTGTGTGGCGAAGGAATGGCGCAGCGTGTGCGGCGAAGCCGGTTTGGTGACTCCCGCATGGCGTAGCGCCTGCGCGAACGCGCGGCGAAACGTCTGCGCGTACACATGGTGCCGCCGCAAGCCCGCTTGCGGCTGGCGCGGGTCGCGCCCGAGCGTGGCCTGCGGAAACACCCAGAACCAGGCCCACGAGGCATCTGCCCGCGGGTACTTGGCCGCCAGAGCGTGCGGCAGCTCCACGCCAGAAATCCCGGCCTCGCGGTCCTGCCGCCACAAGGCCCTGCTGCGCTCCAGTTGTGCCAGCAAGGGCGCGCGCAACGAGTTCGGCAGCATCACCACCCGGTCCTTGCCGCCCTTGCCCTCGCGCACGATGATGGCGCCGCGGTCGAAGTCGATGTCCTTCACCCTCAGGCGGGCCGCCTCCATGATGCGCAGGCCCGTGCCGTACAGCAGCCGCGCAAACAGGCCGTGTACCGGCTGCGTCGCATCCAGCAGGGCCAGCGTGTGCCGTACTTCGGGCGCCGTCAGCACCACCGGCAGGCGGGCCTGGGCGCGCGGGCGGCCGATCTCGTGCATCCACGGCAGATCCTGGTCGAGCACTTCCCGGTACAGAAACAGGAGGGCGGCCAACGCCTGCTTGTGCGTTGCGGGCGACACCTGTCGCTCGTTGGCCAGATGCGAGAGAAAGGCCTCGATTTCCGTTGCGCCCATCTCGCGCGGATGGCGCAGGCCGTGGAAGCGGATGAAAAAGCGCGCCCAATAGACATACAGCTTTTCGGTGGACAGGCTGTAATGCCGGTAGCGCAACCGCTCACGCAACTGGTCGAGCAAGCGGGGCGATCGGGCGTCGGTGTGTTTCATGATTTAAACTGTATCAAAGCACAGTATAAATGGAAACAAGACGTATGGCTGAGAGTGATTGATGGACGCGTGCGCTAAGTGTTCGCGCCTCTTTTGTCGGTTATATTTCGGAAATGATCACGAAATCACGTTAGTCGGCTTTCCTTCAGAAGGAGCTTTCTTTGAAAATATTCATAAGTCACTCGAGCCACGACAAATGGGTCGCTCGCCAGTTATCGGCGCTTCTTCAAGCCGATGGTCATGAAACGTTTCTTGACGAAAAGGACATCAAGACTGGTGAGTCAATCGATGCTTCGATTCAAGCAAATCTGAAGAATTCGGACCATCTTCTCCTTCTTCTAAGTCCAGCTTCATTGACTAGCCAATGGGTCTTCATTGAGCTTGGTGGAGCAAAGGCGCTAGGCAAACATATTGTTCCAGTGCTTTTCCATGTTGCAGGCAACGAGGTACCACACGCTATTTCTCAGCTCCTCGCGCGAGACATAAATGAAATCGACAAGTATTTTGCTGAACTCAAAAAGCTCCAGGCTCTATCGAAGTCCGCGCCAGAAAAGGTTGCGGCTGCAGAAGCAAAGACCGAATCAGCGGCAAAGAAGGCCGTGAAGTCGTCAAAGAAGACTTTTAACGGATTCAAAGTTGGCGAAAAGGTTCGTGTGGCGCAAGTAGAGCATTTAACCGACGAAGACAAAGCGCTCTCACCCAAGTGGGTGAAGTCAATGGACAAGTTTTCTGGCGTGATTACGCGCATAACAGCGTTTTCCCCAAGGGGATTCGCTTATCTCGAAGCGTCTGGTGAGCAATTCAGGTGGAACACCGAATGGATATCAAAAGCCGACTAACCCATCGTTCCAAGGGACGCTCCGCCTATCGGCGGCGCGCCCCTGAACTCAAACGTTAGCCCTTTCCATATGCGCATCGAAGGCACCCTCACAAAGTGGAATGATGATCGCGGCTTTGGATTCATCACCCCGACCCAGGGTGGACCTGAGGTCTTCGTTCATGTCTCGGCGTTTCCGAACGATGGTCGTCGCCCAACGGTCGGAGAGCGACTTACCTTTGAGATTGAGACCGACAGCGCGGGGAAGAGGCGAGCCAAGAACCTACTTTGCCCTGGCCGTCCCATGGTGCATCCTGCTCGCCAATCAATGTACCGGCACCGCAGCGAAAAGCCAGGCTTCTTTGGTCGAGTCCTTCCGCTTGTCCTCATTGTGGCACTGGGCTTGTACGGTTACAGCGAATACTCACGCCGCGTGGTTCCAAGAACCGCAGTGGCCGCCCAATCCAGCGATCAAACTGCTTCTTCCTCTTTTCACTGCGATGGTCGTACCCATTGTTCACAAATGACTTCTTGTGCTGAAGCCACCTTCTTCCTCCGAAACTGTCCCAACGTCCAGATGGACGGCAACCACGATGGTGTCCCTTGCGAGCAGCAGTGGTGCGCAAGCCCCTTTGCCAAATGAGCACCCTTCCCAACCAATCACAAGCCCATCTTCCTTGTCCATCAAGGGCTAACACTGCGTATATGGACTCCCCCACAAGTGCAAGAAACTGATCGATAGTTTGGCTGATGGGGATGCGCCTGCAGTCGTATATCCGGCATCTTGAA
>JABLTH010037088.1_pt1 | contig 127606 bp, 100 predicted proteins | sample 7875711 | NCBI WGS metagenome assembly JABLTH01 (sample SAMN14941262, study PRJNA633318) | bioreactor metagenome | isolation source: bioreactor | place: China | collected 2019-03-05
GAGAACCGACCCACCGCCCACGCGCGCTGCTCCCGCGGATAATTCGCGCGCCACATCGTCGGGCGGATCGTGATGATCCCCGACCAGCACACCCGCGCCGTGAGCATCAACGCCGCCGTCGCCCCGAGCCCCGCCATCGAAACCGGCGGGAGCGCCAGCGCCGCGACCGACAGCACCACCGCGAGCTGCAGCGCATTGACCACGGGCACCTTCGGCCGCCCGTGCGCCGCCGAAAGCCAGACAAAGCTCAGGATGTTCGCAAACTCGGGGGCCGAGCCGATGATCGCGACCACGAAGTTGAGGGTCCGCTCCGACGCCACGCCCGCGAAGGTGTTCTTCGCATAGGCCGAGGCCACGCCCCCCTCGACCGCCGCCAACGCGACCGCAAAGAAAAAAGTCGTCACGAGCTCGTTCGTAAACGCCAGACGCGCGCTGGGGGGCATCCCGCCGCCGAGCAGCCCACGAGCCGGGGTTCCGTGTTCGCGTCCCTGCACGCCCAAGCGTTGACGCCAAAGACACGCCAAGCAAGCCCGCGCTATCCTTCCCACCGTCATGAGTCACACCACCGCCCCCGAGTATGTTCTGGGCACCGATGCCATCGAGGCCAAACGCCTCGGCCTCCAGCACCGCCTCTGGTCCGCCGCCGCACACAACCTCTGGGAAATCGCCGGACTGCGACCCGGCATGACCGTGCTCGACCTGGGCTGCGGCCCGGGGCACGCCACCTTCGATATCGCCACCATCGTCGGCGGCGCCGCCCCCGATCGCGCCTCCCTCGGCCGCGTGATCGCCCTCGACGAGTCCGCCGCGTTCCTCCACCAGCTCAACGAAACCGCCGTCGGCCGCAGACTCACCAACATCCAACGCGTCCTCGGAGACGTGCAGAGCCTCGCCGCCGCCTTCCCAGGCGCCACCGCCTTCGCCGACATGGCCTACCTCCGATGGGTCCTCTGCTTCGTCCCAAGGCCCAACGATGTCATCGCCGGCCTCGCCCGCGTCATCAAGCCCGGCGGAAAAGTCGCCATCCAGGACTACTTCAACTACGAGGCCATGACCCTCGCTCCCAGGCACGCCGATTTCACCCGCGCCATCGAAGCCGTCGCCCGAAGCTGGCGCGCCGGCGGCGGCGACCCCGACATCGTGTCCCTCCTCCCCGCCATGCTCAGACAGCACGGCTTCCGCGTCGACCATCTCGCCGTCAATCAACGCATCGCCCGCCCGGGCTCCATGCTCTGGGCCTGGCCCGATTCCTTCTGGCAGAGCTTCGTTCCCCGCCTGGTCGAGAAGGGCTTCCTCTCGCCGCAGGAGCGTGACGCGTTCTTCGCCGTCTGGTCTCGCGCCTCCAACGACCCCGATTGCTTCATGCACCTCCCCCCACTCTTCGATCTGGTCGCGACCAAGCTCTAGCTCCCAACATCCCGACCCAATCCACAGAACCTCCGCCCACGTTCGGCGACTCCCCCGTGCGCCAACAGCGACCTTCACGGCGCTGTCCTGTCCTCGCGCCGTGGCCCGTCATGTTTCTTCGATTCTCCGTGACTCCTCACACGCCGCGTCGCTTCGCCCATGCCGCAACGTCGCGGCACGCACCACAAAGCACGCAACCCCCTTGGAGTCACAGTCATGCACCGCACCGCTTCGCTCGTCCTCGCCGCCGCCCTCGCCACCGCCGCCAACGCCGCCACCACCCTCTCCTTCGAGGGCTTCCAGGACACCGAAATGATCCTGCAGGCCTACAACGGCGGCACCGGCTCCTTCGGCAGCGCCGTCAGCAACATCGGCGTCATCTTCAGCCCCGACTTCCAGGTCGGCAACGACTCTGACATCACAAGCAACGTCGGCTTCTGGGGTGACACCGCCTATGAGCCCGACGGCATGGGAACCATGTACGTCCTCTCGCCCATCAACTGGGGCGTCATCGACGTCCCCTCAGGCTTCACCGGCCAGTGGTCCACCTTCTACGCCGCCAGAGCCCAATGCCGCATCGATGTCTGGAGCGGACCGGGCGGCACCGGCTCCCTCCTCGGCTGGACCGCCATCAACCCCAACGCCCAAACCAACGGCGGCGACCCCAACGGCGCCTTCAACACCTGGGCCGTCGCCAACATCCCCTTCTCCGGCACCGCCATGTCCGTCACCTACACCGGCCCGTCCTTCGACGTCCGATTCGACCGCATGGAGTTCGGAAAAGTCCCCGCCCCCGGCGCCGCCTCCCTCGCACTCCTCGGCGGGCTGACCATGCTCCGCCGCAAGCGCTGACCCGCTTCGCCCTCACAGGGCGCGCCGATCGCACCACACGTTCGGCGCGCCCAACCCGCCACTCACACCCCCACACCGGAGAATCAAACCGCAGCACACAGTGCAATCTCCTCCTCTCTCATGGCCCGCGCCGTCCGACCCGACGACGCGGGCCATTCTCGTTTCGATGGTTCGTGCGCGGGTTCGAGACCGCTCCCCGGGTTCCCACCGACCTCACCCGATGAACACGCCCGCGATCGCGCCCGTCATCCAGCACGCCAACGCCCCCGCCAGCATCGCCCGCGGCGCCAGCCGCACCAGGTCCTGCCTCCGCTCGGGCGCCATCGCCGAGAGCCCGCCGATCTGAATCCCGATCGACGGAATGTTCGCAAAGCCGCACAGCGCATACGCCCCGATCTGGCACGCCCGCGGGCTCAGCGTTCCGTCCGTGATGTGCTTCGACAAATCCAGATACGCCTTGAACTCCGTCGCGATGATCTGCGTCCCCAGCAGCGAGCCGAACCTTCCGCTCTCCTCCCAAGGGACGCCCATCAGCCACGCCGCCGGGCGGAACACCACGCCCAGCGCCCGTGACAAGCTCCATCCATCGCCGATCTGCCGCAGCGGCCAATCAACCAGCGCGATCAGCGCCACGAACGCCACCAGCATCGCCGCCACGTTGAGGGCCAGCTTCAATCCGTCACCCGCCCCGACCACCGCCGCATCAACAACGTTCGCGCTCGTCCGCTCGGCCTTCAGCAGCGAGCCCAGCGACTCGTCCGACGCCGTCTCCGTCTCCGGAAAAAACAGCTTGGCCATCACCAGCCCCGCCGGCGACGACATCACGCTCGCCGTCAACAGATGCTTGGCGAACAGCACGCGCTCGCCCTCGTTCTCTCCGCCCAGCAAGCCCACGTACGCCGCCATCACGCTCCCCGCGATCGTCGCAAAGCCGCCCGTCATGATCGCCATGAGCTGCGACCTGGTCATCCCCGCGATGTAAGGCCTGACCATCAGCGGCGCCTCGGTCTGCCCCACGAAAATGTTCGCCGCCGCGCTGATCGCCTCCACGCCCGTCACCCCCAGCGCCCGGCGCAGCACCCACGCCACGCCCGCCACCACCACCTGCATCACCCGCAGGTGATACAGCACGCTCATCAGCGACGCGAAAAAAATGATCACGGGCATGACCTTCACCGCGAAGATGAAGCCCCACGATCCCCCCGCATCGCCGAGCTTCCCGAAGAGAAATTCGGTGCCCGCGTCGGCGAACGAAATGACGCGCGTAAAACCCCGCGCGATCGCGTCGATCACACCCACCAGACCCCCGCCCGGCAGAAAGTCCCCCAGGCACGCCGCGGCGATCAGAAGCTGAAGCCCAAGGCCCGCGATCACCAGACGCCAGCGGATCCGTCGCCGATCGGTCGAGAGCGCGACCCCCACAAGCACGAACACCGCGATGCCGAGCAACCCCGAGTATCGATCCATCGCGCCAGCGTATCACAACCCGGCCCGCGATCGGGAAACCCAGCCGCCGGGCCACCACCCTTCGCCCTCACGACGATCGCCCCGGGTGATCCCTCGACACCCGCCGGGCGGCTCCATCCATCGCCTCGCCACCGACGCCCGAGGCGCTCTGTTATCTGGCCGAGAATCTCCGCGGCGCCCCCGCCGTCAGCCCCAGTATCCCGGACAACGGCAGAAGCGCCAGCGACACGACGATCGCCGCTCCACCCGTAAACAAGGCCGAGCCCATGCGCGACACCAGCTGTCCGGTCGCCTCCCACACGATCGGGTCATAAAACCCGCGGATCGTGTACGCCGTCACCACCACGATCTGGCACACCGCCGCCGACAGGAGCGTCAGCACCGCCACCGCCAGCGGGTTCCGCCTGAACACCATCCCTCGCAGCGTCATCACGAAGTGCCCGCCGAGCAGATACCCCAGCGCATACGGCCCGATCACGCCGATCGCCTCGCCCTGATCCCTGAGCTCGACCACGTTCGTCAGGTCCGTGATCAACCCCAGCACCAGGCACGCCCACCAGGCCTGCGCCCGCGGCGCCGACGAGGCCACCAACACCGCCAGCGGCATGACAAAGCTCGGCGCCACCGCCGTCGGACCGATCCTCAGCGCATCACGAAGCCCGAGCTCCAGCCCGAACAGCACCCACGAGACCAGCCCGAAGAGCAGCCAGTTCACTTGCGACCCTCCGCCGGCCTGGCCTCCTCGATCGCCGCCTCACGCGACAATCGCAGGATCACCTCGCTCGCACGCTCCAGCCGGATCGACGGCCTCACCACGATCCTCGGACGCAGCGGCATCGCCTGGTTCGGCTCCACACGCTCGATCCTCCCCACCACCAGATACTGCGCGTTCTTCGGCCAACGCTCCGTGTCACTCAATCGCACCGTCGCGCCCACCTTCACCGACTGCTCCCAGCCCGCCTTCTGGTCGGCCGACTCGCCCACGTCCCCGATCAGCGATCCGTCCCCCGCCGGCTTCAGGCTGCACGTCGCGCCGGGATGCTCGTCGTCGAACATCACCACGCCGATCAGCCCCCCCGACGCCTTCGACGTGATCGGCTGCACCAGGCACTGCCGCGCCGACACCTCGATCACCTTCCCGAGAAGCTGAAGCCCCGCCGCCGCGACCACCGCGTTCTTGTCTACGCCGTCCGACGACCCCGCGCGAACCCGCATCACCGCGCTCGCCAGATCGCTCGACACCCCCACCACCGGCGCCGCCAGCTGCGTCACCGGCAGGTCCGGATTGAGTTTCACGCCCCGCTGCAGCTCCGTGATGAGATCGCGCAGGCGCGCGTTCTCATCACGCTGCTGAAGAAACAACGCCTGGAATCGATCCCGCTCCTCCGTGAGCTGCCGCTGCACCTCGGGCGCCACCTCCGGACCGCCCGAGCTCGAAAGCCAACGCGAGACCCCCGAGAGCGGGTGCGTGATGGGCGTCAGCACCGTCTCCACGAGCCCGCCGATCCAGCGCACCCAGCCCGAGTACCGCGCCGGGAGCAGCGCAAGCACCAGCAGCACGCACACGACCAGCGCGAGCGTCCGACCGGCGCCGGTATCATGGGTCTGCGAGCGGGCCATCGTTTCCGGGTGGCGTCGGCCTCCAGACCGCCGCGATTCGATCCACACACTCCACCGCCCTGGAGAGCGGCGCCCTCACGCCCGATCAGACCTCCAGGTCGTTCTCGAGCGTGTCCTTCCACTCGTCGATGTGCTCAAGATAAATACAGGTGCCACGCGCCACGCACGTCAGCGGGTCGTCCGCCAGCTTCGTCGGCAGGCCCGTCGCCTTCTGCACCACCTGCGGCAGGCCGCGCAAGAGCGACCCACCCCCCGCCATCACGATCCCGTTCTCCACCAGGTCCGCCGCCAGCTCCGGTTCGGCCCGCTCCAGCGTCCGCGTCACCGCCTCGATGATCGCCGTCACCGGCTCCTGCAGCGCCTCGCGGATCTCCTCGCTGGTGATCGGCGCCTTGCGCGGAAGGCCGCTGATCATGTCGCGACCTCGAACCTCCATCGACAATTCCTTGTCCATCGGCGCGGCCGATCCGATCTCGATCTTGATGCGCTCGGCGGTCTGCTCCCCGATCATCATGTTGTAGGTGCGCTTCATGTGGTTCATGATCGCCTCGTCCATGTCGTCGCCCGCGACCCGAACGCTCTCGCACACCGCGATGTCCGCCAGAGACATGATCGCGACCTCGGTCGTCCCCCCACCGATGTCCACGATCATCGAGGCCGTCGCCTCCGCGAAGGGAAGCCCGGCGCCGATCGCCGCCGCCACCGGCTCCTCGACCAGGTACGTCCGACGCGCCCCGGCCCGCTCCGCGGAGTCGAACACCGCCCGCTTCTCCACCGCCGTGATGCCCGACGGGATCGAGATCACCACCCGGGGACCGAAGATCTTGCTCCGCCCGTTCACCTTCCGGATGAAATAGCCCAGCATCGCCTCGGTGATCTCAAAGTCAGAGATCACGCCGTCCTTCAGAGGCCGCACCGCCGTGATCGACCCCGGCGTCTTCCCCAGCATCTCCTTGGCCACCCAGCCCACCGCCTCGCCGTTCTTCAGCACCTGGTTGGTGCCCTTGCGCACCGCCACCACGCTGGGCTCGTTCAACACGATGCCCTGACCGCGGACCGACACGAGCGTGTTGCACGTGCCCAGGTCGATCCCCATGTCCACGCTGAAAAGTCCGACGAGACGATCCAATAGCACGGGCGCCACGACTCCTTGCTCGGCCGGGAGCTGCCGATCGAACCGGCCCACCACCCGCGCGGCCATACGCGAGTGACACACAATATCGCCTCCGGACCCTTCCCGCCATGAAAGCCCCGACCCCAATCCCCCCTCGCCCCCGCCGAACCCTCCAAAAAAACCCGGACCCCCGGCGATCCGGGGGCCCGGCGAGGTTCCTCTGATGTCACACGCCGCTCAGTCCACGCGCGCCGTCGTCGGCTTCGCCTCATCCGGGTGCGAGTCCGGACGGATCTCGATGACCTGCGGCTGGGCCGGACGCAGCTCAAACGTCCGCGGCTTGGCCGTCGCCCCCTTGGCGTCAATCTCAAGCTTGGCGCGATCCTCGTAGTTCACGCCCGTCCGCGCCCGCGACAGCATCTGCAGCGTCGCCTCCTGCTTGGTCCGGATCTCCGCGAATCGCGACTGGAGCTGCTCCAGGCTGGCGGCCCGGTAGCGGCTGTGCTGCTCGATCGACTCCTCGCGGTCCTTCATCACCTCGATCAGTCGCTCGTTGCGGCTGATCGCGTCGATCTGACGGTCCAGATCCCAGATCTGCGACTGGAAGCTCGCGTGCTCCGTCTCCAGCTGCGTCAGAAGCTCGCCCAGGCGGCTCTCCTGCTGACCGATATAGCCGAGGTCACGCTCGATGTCGCTCGCCCTCGACGCGTACGCGTTGTGCACCTGCTGCATCCGCTGCGCCTTCGCGTACGCCTCGTCCACGCTCAGCGATTCGTTCCCGAACACCACGCGCACCACCGGCACGCCCGCGTTGGTCGACACGCCCATCACCTGGTTCGACGTCGCCTCGGCCTTGGCCAGCAGCGGCTGCAGCTGCAAAAGGTCCGCGTCCGCCAGCGCCACCACACGCCGGCTCACCTCAAGGTCCCGCTCCAACTGCGACTTCTGCTCGCGAAGCTCGGCCAGGTCGCCCCGAACCTCCCCGATCCGCTCCGGATACTCCTTCTCCAGCGAACGCAACTGCGCCCGCAGCGCCACCGGGTCCTTGATGTTCGAATCGATCGTGCTGTTGATCTTCTCACGCGTCTGGTGCAGGATCGCTCCCACGCGGTCCGGGCCCGCGATCAGCACCGCGGCCCCTCCCGCCAACGCCGTGATCACCCCGTACCGAACGATGCTCTTGCCCATGCACATGATCGCGTCTCCATACAACGCCCGACGCTCGCCCCAGGGTCCCCGCGACATCCACCGATCCGCGGCCCGGAACATCCCGCCCGGCTTGGCGTATCCGATCCCATTGCTCGGATCCCGCCCACGCCGATTTCACCTCGCCACAAAAATCGCACTGTTCAGGGAATGGTCGGGATGGCGTGCAAACAATTGAAACGCGCGGGCGTGTCTCCCGAACAACGGGCGAGCCTTCGCTGGTATCACTCCCGAGGGGTCACGCGCGCATGCTTACGTCCCTGACCACGAACTTCATCGCCAAGCTCAAGCGAAACGACCAGGCCGCCTGGTTCGAACTCTGGGAGACCTTCGGCCCCGTGGTGCGAGCGCAGCTCGCCAAGTGGGGCCGCGGGCGGATCGGGAGCGAGACGGTCCGCGATCTCTCGCAGGAGACTCTCGCCGCCCTCTCGGAGTCGATCGATCGCTACGACCCCGCGCGCGGCGCCCGCTTCTCCACCTGGCTTCTGGCGATCGCCAAGCACGTCCTGGGCGACGAGATGGACCGGCGCAACGCCCAGAAGCGCGGCGGCTCGAAACGCCCCGCCGAACTCGACGAGTCGTGGATGGCCGCCAGCGCCAACACCGGCGTTGACGACGCCTACGAGGCCGCCGTCTTCCGCGCCAAGGTCGAGGCCGCCATCCGCTTGGTGGAAAAGGAAACCGACTTCATGGACTTCTCCATCTACCGCATGCGCGTGCTCGACGGCACGCCCGGCAAGGAGGTCGCCGCCGCCCTGGGAACCAGCGAGCCCACCGTTTCCCGCCGACTGACCAAGGTCCGCGACAAACTCCGCGAACGCCTCGCCGAGGTCATCACCACCTACTCCTTCACGGAGGAGGAACGCGCCGAGGCCGCGCGAAACGGTCTGGTCCTCAAACCCAAAGACGCCCCTGTCGGGGCCGACGAGGCCCTCTTCGACGAGGCGATCGCCGAGATCTACCACCAGCAGATGGAACTGCGCCGCCTCGACCAGGCGACACGCCTCGACCGTTAGTCCGAAAGGAACGCGCCATGGCCGCCGGTTCAGTTCTTCTCATCATCCTCGGCGTGATCGTTGCCATCCCGGTCGGTGTGTTTCTCATCATCTATCTCTTCGTCCCCGCCATGAAGGGCGTCGCCTTCCTCTTCAAGCACCTCTGGCGGTTCGTCAGCGGCGTCGTGTATGACGCCCTCCGCCTCGTCGGCGCCATCGTCACCAGCGTCGTCCTGGTGCCGCTCACCATCCTCAATGTCCTCTTCGGGCGCTGGTCGGCCTCCGCCCACTACGGCAAGGCCATCGGCGGTGAAATCCGCAACGCCTTCCTCTGCCTCTATCGCGTCGCGATCGGGCACCCGTTCCGCTTCCTCGGCCTGGGCATGATCACCGAGGGAATCGAGAAGCGGCTCCCGCAGGTCGTCGCCTTCGCCCCCACCTCCGACCTCCCAAGCAAACGCACCGGCCAGTTCGATGGCTACAAAATCGTCGGCTCCCTGGCCTCCGGCGGTTCCGGCGGCAAGCTCTACATCGCCGAGCCCGACGCCATCAAGCAGGCCGTCTTCGCACGCGCCGGCCGGCCCGATGTCCGCCAGGTCGTCATCAAGTCCTTCAGCCTGCGCGACGGCTCCTCGCTCCCCCAGATCATCCGCGAGAGCCAGTCGCTCGAGGCCGCCAAGCGCCTCGCCCTCGTGCTCGACCACGAGCTGACCAAGGACCGCTTCTTCTACGTCATGGAGTACGTCCCGGGGCAGTCCCTCGCCGCGCTCACGACCCAGATGCACGCCGCGTCCAGCGACTCGCACGGGCTCGACACCCCGTCGCTCCGCGCCGCGCTCGGATACACCAGCGACCTTCTCCGCACGCTCGACACCTACCACAAGGGCGGCCTGTGGCACAAGGACGTCAAGCCCGACAACATCATCGTCGACGGGACGCGCGCCCACCTCGTTGACTTCGGGCTCGTCACGCCCCTCGCCTCCGCCATGACCCTGACAACCCACGGCACGGAGTACTTCCGCGATCCCGAGCTCGTCCGCCTCGCCCTCAAGGGCGTCCGCGTTCACGAAGTCGACGGCACGCGCTTCGATATCTACGCCGCCGGCGCGGTGCTCTATTCCATCATCGAGAATTCATTCCCCGCGCACGGCGTGCTCTCGCAGATCTCGCGCCGCTGCCCCGAGGCGCTCCGCTGGATCGTCCGCCGGGCCATGACCGACTATGACAAGCGCTACCGCTCCGCGGGCGAGATGCTCGCGGACGTTGATGTCGTCCGCCGCGCGACCGATCCCTTCGCGGTGCGCCCGATCGACCTGCCCAGCATGCGCGCCGGGCTCGAAGAATTCGAAGCGCCCGCGCCGGACGCGGCCCAGGTCGCCTTCGCTCGCGCCGCGTCGCCCGTCCCCCCGCCCATCCCCGGCGCCACGCCCGCCGCGGCCGCGATCGGCGCCGCCGCCGGAGCCAGAACGCCGAAGTTCAGGATCGTGAACTGGTGGAGCGGGCGATACCACGCCGACGCGCCCCCGGCGGGTGCTCCCGGCGCGGCGACCGGCGGCGAGACTCACACGCCCGGCTTCCAACGCGACATCAGGGACGCCGCCGAGGAGATCGAGCGGGCCGTGCGCCAGGTCGGTGGAAAGTTCCGCAACGCCGCCGCCCCATACCTCGGCGGCATGGCGACCCCCGCGGCGCAACGGCACGGGGACCGCGCCGAGCGCCCGGGGCGCACCGCCGTCGAGCAGCTCAAGAGCGCCCGCGCCCGCGTGCAAGCGCGACGCGAGGCGGCCCAGGCCCGCATCTCACGCCGGCGCCGCGAGCGCAGCGACTATTCCAACAGGCCCAATGTCGGCGTCGTGGTTTCGGCCGTCGTCTTCGTTGCCGCGTGCGTCGTCGCCACCGGCCTGTTCATCCGCCGCGAAAGCGGCTCCACCGCGACGGCCGTCAGCGGCCTGGATCGCGAGTTCATCCAGCCCGACAACGGCGTGATGGTCGCGCCCATGACCGTCACGTACGGCTCCGAGATCGCCGCCCCCTCGATCCAAGCCGCCGTGACCTCGGGCCAAGTGTTCGAGATCGGCGCGCCCAGGCCCCCCGCGCCCCCGCTCGCGCCCGATCGGAAGGTCTCGGGCCGCGTGCTCGTCGTGGTCAACCTCAACAAGCCGCTGTCGAAGGAGTTCGCCGATTCGATCACGTCGATCACCTCGCGTCTTGCGGCGATCGGGCTCGATGTGCAGGGCGATTACCCGGGCAACAGGGCGAGCCCCGAACAGTTGTCGGCTCAGCTTGATACCACGGCGAGGGCGCTCGCCGCGGCCGGGTCGCTGGGCGCCCCCGCCCACGAGGTTTATGGAAGGATGCAGGCATGGCTGAACACGTCGCACGAGGCCGACCTCGTGCTGTGGATCGGCAAGAGCAACCCCGACGCCGCGGAAGCCCCGAAGTCGTTGGCGGACGTGTCCGTCACGCTGATCGCGGGCCCGTCGGACGCGCGGTTGAAGGCGGCGTCGAGGGCGATCGGCCTGGGCGAGTGACCCCAAGCCGACGGGCGCGGTCACGGCGGGGGCTCACTTCTTCTTCGCGCACACGGCGTGGCGCGGGCAGGAAACCAGGTGGTCGTTCGCCATCCCGGTCGCCTGCATCAACGCGTAGCAGATCGTCGAACCGACGAACCGGAACCCGAGCTTCTTGAGCGCCTTGCTCATCGCGTCCGATTCCGGCGTCCTCGCCGGCACCTCGCGCATGGAGCGCCGGTGGTTCACGATCGGTCGGCCATCCACGAAGCTCCAGAGCAGGGGGTCGAGCCCGCCGAGCTTCTCGCGCACACGGAGCGTCGCCCTCGCGTTGCCGATCGTGCTCTCGATCTTGAGGCGGTTGCGCACGATGCCGGGGTCGCTCATCAATCGCTCGATCCGGCGTTTGTCGAATCTCGCGATCGTCTCGGCGTCGAAGTCCGCGAAGACCTCCCGGTACCGTGCTCGCTTGTTCAGGATCGTCGACCAGGACAGGCCGGCCTGGGCACCCTCGAGTATCAGGAACTCGAAGAGGGCGCGTTCGTCGTGGACGGGGACGCCCCACTCGCGGTCGTGGTAGATGATCTCTGATTCGCTCCGGGCCCAGGGGCATCGCATCAGCAAGAGTACGCGTACGCTCCTGCGATCCCCATGCGCGAATCCGAGCTTCATTCCCACATCGCCCGCCTCGCGGCCGACCAGCCCCGCCGATTCCCTCAGGTGGTGATCGGGCCCGGCGATGATGCCGCGCTGGTCCGCTCGCCGTCGGGCGATCCGATCCTGCTGACGGTGGACAACGTGGTCGAGGGCAGGCACTTCACGCCGGAAACGCCGGTCGTCTTGATCGCGAGGAAGGCGGTTGCCCGCTCGATCAGCGACCTCGCGGCGATGGGCGCTCGCCCGCTCTGTGCGCTGGCGGCGGCGGTGCTGCCGACGGGGTACCCGAGCGCGAGAGAGTTGGCCGACGAGATCCATCGGTGGGGCGATTTCTTTGGGTGTCCGGTGGTCGGCGGCGACGTTTCCAGCGCCGACGGGCCGCTGGTGATTTCGGTGACGGTGGTCGGGACGCGGCCGGAGGCGTCGGCGGAATCGGGCCTGTGGCGGACGCTGACGCGCGCGGGGGCGCGCGCGGGGGATGAGTTGTGGGTGACCGGCCCGCTCGGCGCCTCGCTGGCTTCGGGGAAGCACCTGCGATTCATGCCGCGGGTCAATCAGGGAATCGTGGCGGCCCATTCGCCGCTGGTCCACGCGATGATGGACGTGTCGGACGGGTTGGGGCGCGACGCGGCGCGGATCGCGTCGGCCTCGGGCGTGCGGATCGTGCTGGACGCGGCGCGCGTGCCGCGGACGAGCGAGTGCGGATCGTGGCTGGGCGCGTGCGGCGACGGAGAGGACTACGAGCTGCTGATCGCGGCGGCCCCGGAGCTTCGGACGAAGCACGGCGGCGTGATTCCGGGCGCCGCGGGCCTGCCGGCGGTGGAACTCATCGGGCCGATCGGGCATGTGCTGGGGGCCGATGAGCGGCGTGCGCCGGCGTGCACGATCATGTCGCCCGATGGGCCGCATGACGCCGGCGAGATGGGATGGGACCACTGACGAACTCGCCGCGTGGTCACGCGGCCAGAGCGCGCCCGGGAGCGGCCTTGGGCACGTTCCCTCGCGCGGGCCGGTGTATTCACTTGTCAAAGAACGGCGGGATCAGGGAACGGCGGACGCCGACGCGCTCTTACCCAGGGGCGGGCGGACGGGCTTGTGCGCACGATCGCGGTGGTTGGCGTCCAGAGTGACCGGTATCAGATCGTCACGGCTGTCAACAAGTCGATGGCCGCGACGGGGTTGCGCAACGGGAGAGCGATCGCAAAGAATTTCCCAGAAATCTGGCCGCGGAAGTCGTGCGGGGACAGGTTTGTGCGCACGGATGCGTCGGTGCGCGGGCTCCCGATCCCCCGGGGCCTTCGGCGGGATGCGCATGAGGGATGGTGTCGCGGCGCGTGCCCGTATACTGGATTGGTGCCTCTCCTTCGACGACACAGCCCCGAACCCGGCGCGACCGAGGCGATCGCCCGCGCCATCGCCGATCTGGTCAGGCCGGGCGACGTGGTTCGGCTGGCCGGAGAGCTCGGCGCCGGGAAAACGACGCTGGTGCGTGGGGTGGCGGGCGCGATGGGCTGTGACCCGAGCCTGGTGAACAGCCCGACGTTTGTGATGATCAATGAATATGAGGGCCCGCGGGCGAAGCTGGTGCACGTCGACGCGTATCGGCTGCGCTCGGCGGAGGACCTGGAGGCGCTGGGGTGGGATCGGTACTCGGGGGATTCGCGGGTCATCATGCTCGTGGAGTGGCCGGAACGGATCGAGGCGGCGCTGCCGGCGCCGGAGCGGTGTTTGGCGGTGACCCTGGTGCATGAATCGGCCTCGTCGCGTGCGGTGACGATCAGCGTGCCCGAAGCATGGCGGGATCGGGCGGCGTTCGCGGCGTTTGTGGAGCGTGACCCCGTGCGATGCCCGACGACGCGCGCGTGGGTTTCGCCGACGTCGGCGACGTACCCGTTCGCGAACGATCGGGCGCGGCTTGCGGACCTCAACCGCTGGTTCACGGAGAGTTACTCGCTGCCGCGGGCGCTGAGCGCGGAGGACGACGAGGAGCCGCTGGGCTAGCGGGGTGGCGCGCCCGGGCGGATCGGGCGTGGCGGGAATCAGCGTGGCCGCTGGGCCGCCGAAGAGGCACGGGCCGGGAGCATGGGACGTCGTCGCGGGCGGGAAGGGCGGGTGGATTGATTATGCGGAGGGGTTGTCGGGTTCGATGACAACGGCGGTGCCGTAGCAGAGGACTTCGGTGGCCTTGGAGGCGCCGCCGAGTTCGGAGGCGTCGTAGGCAAAGCCGACGACGGCGTTGGCGCCGACGGCGCGGGCGTGGTCGATCATGAGTTCGTAGGCTTGCTGTCGTGCTTGCTCGCACATTTCGGTGTAGGCGCCGATGCGGCCGCCGATGACCGACTTGAGCCCGCCGAGGATTCCCTGGGAGATGGTGGGCGAGCGGACGATGATCCCGCGAACGACGCCGCGGTATTCCTTGATGCGGTGCCCGGCGATGGTGAAGGTGGTGGTGACGGGGATGGGCATCGATCGCTCCTTTGATCGTGACGCAGATTATCATGTTTTTTCGGCACGGAGTTGCCGCGTCGAGCGTGGGAGCACGGGCCGTCGGAGGGGTTGCGACCCATGGAAGGCGACGACAGGAGAAATCCGCCGGGGAGGAACGTGCCCGTGGTGCCGCCGATGGTGCACGCGAGCGTGGCGGAGATGTCGAGGGATGAGGGGGGAGTGACGCCGGACTTTGTGACGATGTTTGAGCACGAGGATGTTCCGTTCTGGCGTCCTGGCGCGGGGCACATCGCGCGGGCGATCGGGTGGAAGTGGCTGATGATCGGGCCGCTTTTGGTGTTCATCGTGGGAGTGCCGCTGATCTGGTTTCTCCATCCGGGGGCGCAGACGGCGGTGGTGGCGGGCCAGTTCGTGAAACTCTGGATCGTGGCGATCGGCGTGATCATCACGATCGTGATCACGGCGGCGCGGAAGGGCGTCGGCGCGCGGCGCGATGATTTCTGCATTCACTGCGGGTATTCGCTGGCGGGGCTCGGCGAGGTCGGGGTGTGCCCGGAATGCGGGCGCAAGTATCACAAGCGATTGTGCGCCGAGTTCAAGAAGGATCCGCACTTCTTCGCGCACCGATATCGCAAGCTGCTCACGCACCCCAAGACCATCGGGCTCGTGGTGTCGAGCCCGGCGGCGCAGGACGACGGGACGGAAGAGAAGCGCGGAGGGTGAAGCGCCGATTCAATAGAGCCCGCGGCGCGATCGGGCGCCGACCCGACGACGAACAGGCCGGGAGTTGGGTGAGGTTCGACGGCCGAGCGGGCCGTGTGTACGAAGCGCCAAGGCGGCAAGGGTGCGGAGCGCGACGGGTTGTGCGGCGAGAGGCCGCCCGATATTCTGCGTGAAATCCAAGGAGGTTGGCATGACCACGATGCGTCGCGCGGCGATGTTCCCGTTGATGATGATGCTGCTCGTGCTGGCGGCGTGCGATGCCGCGATCAGCCAGAGCACCTATGAGCAGATCAAGGTCGGAATGACACTGGGCGAGGTCGAGTCGATCCTGGGCGGAAAGGGCGAGGAGCAAGCGACGCAGGGCGCGTCGATCGGCTCGGGCGGGACAGTTGGATCAACGGTGGCGTCGGCAACGAAGACGTACGTGTGGCGTGCCGCGGGGCATAAAGAGATTTCCGTGACGTTTGATGCGGACCTGAAGGTGAAGACCAAGAACAGCACGGGCTTCTAGAGACGTGCCGGGGCGGTCGGGTCAACGTTGTCTGGGTGAGGCCGAGCGCCGCCGCGAGGGTGCACCGCGACGTGTCGTGGGATGGAATTGATGAACTGGTGCGATCACGCGCGACCTACGTCGGCCGACCGGGGTCGGATCGGTTCGAGCGGGGGCTAGCGCCAGATCAACCCGCGACGGTCGTAGGCTTGCTCGTCACGCAGGTATATCTGGGACTGAGGCGACGTCGGGATCGAGAGATATCGCGCGCGATAGAGAGAGGGTTGGGGTGTATGCGGCCACTGATCGAGGGGATACGCACGTTCGTCGGCGCGGGGGTCCAGCCGCGCGTCATTCCGTGAGGCCTCCCAACCGGCGGGCGCGGACGAGGCGAGGAAGCCGGCCCAGGTCGGCGGGTCGGAAACCACGGGGCCGCGATCGCGGACGGCGACGGCCGTGGAGCAGCCCGTGAGCGAAAGAAGGAGGGTGGTGCCGAGCATGGCGGCTCGGATCATCATGGCGCGCCAGTGCAGCCTTCCCCGCGCGGCGCGGAGACTCCTCCGACCCCACGCCGCGCCGGGGAATTGGCTTTCAATTTTGGGATGACTCTCGCTCACTCCGCTCAGCACGGTACAACCGGCGTGCCGGGAGTTCGGGCGGCGGTTCTGCGCCATTCCGAGCGGGGAATGGGGTTGCTTGGCCCTAGAACCATGGTGCGTTCGGGAGACAGCGATGCGTGTAGTCAACAACGGACCAAGTCGGCGCGGATCCCTGCATGTCGCGGGCAGCGCCACCCGATCACACTCCGAATCATGATTGCGGCGTGCTCTGGCGTGAAGTATGTTTGACGGGTCGGAAGCGAGGCTCGCGATCGGTTGGGGAGGCGTGGCGTGACGGCGAGACATTCGGCGTGGCGTCTGTGGTGTGCCGCGGGCTTGGTGGCGGCGTTGTCGGGCGGCGTCGACGCCGCGGATTACTACGTTCATGCGGTGTCTGGGAACGATCTCAACGACGGGAGCGCCGCGGCGCCGTTCCACACGCTGACGCGCCTGCAATCGGCGATGCAAGCGGGCGACCGCGCGTTTCTGGCGGGGACATTCCGCGAGCGGTTGATTCTGGCGGGTCTTTCGAACATCACGGTGGCGCAGTGGGCGGGCCAGGAGCAGGCGGTGCTCCGCGGCGATCGCGTGATCACGAGCGCCTGGAGCGGCGGGCCGACGGTCTGGAGCACCACGCTGGCGCCCGGGCAGACCGCGGCGGCGGTCGTGGTCGATTGGGACACGAGCGTGGATTCGTTCGGTCGGCACTACGGGTTTCTCAGGGCGGCGACGGACTTCACGACGGTGTCGGCGATTCCGAATTCGTTTCTGTTCGATGGCGCGACGCGCACGCTGACGGTGAACCTGAACGGCGATGACCCCACGGCGCACCAGGTGGCCTATTGCGTCGGCGGGACCGACGGGCTGACGATCTACGGCGGGAGCGGCGGGGTGACGAACGTGACGGTCGACGGCATCCACAGCTATCTGTGGGCCGACCGCACGCCCGGGACGGGGTATGGGTTCAAGATGCGCGACTGTCGGAACAGCGTGCTCCGGAACCATGTGGCGATCGACAACGGGTATCACGGCACGGGCTGGGTGAACTACTCGGTGCCGAACACGAACAACCACGAAGAGAACGGGGTTGTGTGGGGCGCCAACGACGACTCGTGCTATGTGTTCTATACGAGCGTGGGCGACGTCACGGGCGCGCGCTGGACCGATTGCGTGGCGTACAAGTACACGATCCTCGGTCGCGGCGGCTCGCCGATCTCGCCCTTTGACAAGTGTACCGGGTTTCACTGGCACACGAGCGGCGCCGGGCCGCTGGTGAAGGATCTTGAGGCAACGGGTTGCCGGGTGTACGAGTTCGCGGACGGGAACACCGCGCCGGCGTTTGCGGGTCAGAACTCGGCGACGGCGGGAGACACCAACAACTGGCTGACCTATCCGGCGCGCCTGATCGGCTGCGCGGTGATCCGCGGGAAGGGCGGGCTGGTGTATCCCAACGCCACGGCGTTCGTGCGCTGCTCGCTGGACTACTCGCTGGCGGGCTCGTCGGCGACAAGCTCCGAGGCGGTCTTCGCGGACAACGGCGGGGGCGGCCCGGGCGCGTTCCTGTTCGACGCCTGCGAGGTCATGGTGAACCTCGACGGGAACCAGCCACGCGCGTTCTTCGGCGTGCGTGACCAGATCCGCTGGACGTTCATCAATTCGTCGATCCTTGACTCGGGCGTCAACAACCTCGCGCACCGGCTCATCATGTGGTACGCGCCGCAGGCGGGCGTGGTGGCGCGGGGCTCGATCTTCGCGTTCCGCAACCGGGCGGGAACGAGGGGGCTGAACTACAACGACAACAACGCGGCGTGGCTTGGGCTGCATGATTTCAAGGACTGCGTGTACGCGAACGTGTCGGACAGTTCGTACTCGACCGTCTCCAACGGGAGCTACAACGACAAGGCGGAGTGGAAGGCGCTGGTCGACCCCGAGGGGCTGTATCTGACGCAGGCGCCGTTCGCCGATCCGACCGGAGCGACCGGATTGGCGCTCGACCCCGGCGGGCCCCTGGCGGGCGTTCGGAAGCGGCTGGCGATCGCGACGACACTGGGCATCAACGGCGTGGCGTATTCGGGAACGTACGGCGCGTATCAGGACGCGTGCGCGGCGGACCTGAACAACGACGGGTTCGTGAACGGCGACGACTATGATTTCTTCGCCGGGGCGTTCGACGAGGGATCGCCCGACGCGGACTTCAACCACGACGGGTTTGTCAACGGGGATGACTATGACGCGTTCGCGGTCGCGTTCGAGGCCGGGTGCTGAGGCGGGACGTTGAGGCCGGGTGTTGAGGAGCGCCGTCTCAGGGAGCCGGGAACCGGAGCCGTGCCCGGCAGGTGAGAATCGAGGCGGCGGCCCGAATTCGCGGGCAAAGGACATCGCCGCCGGGGCACGACGGACATCGAGAACGCGCCCGAACAGATTCGAACTGTTGACCTGCGGTTTAGGAAACCGCCGCTCTATCCAGCTGAGCTACGGGCGCACGTGGCAAGGATAGGGGTGGCACAGGCCGCCGTCCGTGATGCGGAACGGCACGGTCCCGGGCGTGACGCCCGGCGCGGGGATGGCCGACGGGCGGGATTGCGGAGGCGGCGTGAGGTGTGATACAACGCACGCATGGCCTTGAGAAGATCGACACGGGACGCGGTCATTGCGGGGGTGTGCTAGGGGATCGCGCGATTCCTTGGGTGGGATGTCACGCTCGTGCGCGTGCTCTACGTTATCGTTTCGATCGCGTCGGTGGCGTTTCCCGGCATCCTGATCTACCTGGTTCTTTGGGTGCTCATGCCAAGGGATGACGCGTGACGGTCGTTGCGGGCGTGGCGACGGCGCGGGAGGCCGGCACGCCGGAGCAAGCACGCGGATCGGCCTTGCTGGTCGCATGGAGAGATTCACGGCGGAGTCCGGACGGTTGAGCGTCGCAACCCTGGACGTCCACGCGCCCCGCGGCGGGCGTGATGCGGATCGCGGTCGGCGGGTCGGTCAGCGCTTGATGAAGGCCATGCGTTCGTGGGGATAATCAAAGACGAGGCGGAAGTTTCTGAGGATGCCCGCGCCGATGTTGCCGTCGATATCGGGGTTGGCGAAGGCGCCCTTGTTTTCGAGGGCGAAGGTGGCCGAGATTTTCTCGAGGCGTTGCCCTCCGATGGTGAACCAGTCGAGGGTGGCGGCCTTGGCGCGGATCGCGCCGCCCACGCCGCCGAGCATGGTGTCGATGGTTTGTCGCTGGTCGAGCAGTTTCATTCGTTCGACGGTGGGCGCATGGAAGGTGAGCGCGGTGTTGGCGCCGGTGTCGAGGCGGAAGAGTCCCTGGCCCTTGTCGAAGGTCGCGTGAACCGCCGGGACACGGTCCGTGATCTCAAGGTCGGTCCAAGCGCCGGCGTCGAGGGTGTAATCGGCGGGGTCGTGGAGGGCGATGCGGGCGTTTCCCATGTCGATATCGGCGACGGATCGTGCGAGGAAGCCGAAGCCGACGATGCCGGAGATCTCGCGTCCGAGCGGGAGCGTGAGGAACGAGAGGTCGAGTTGCATGAGCAGTCCGTCGTGCAGGGTCATGGGTCCGACGGAGAGGGAGCCCGGGCGGAAGAGGGGCGAATGGGCGACGCCGCCGACGCCGCGTGCGGGCACGGAGCCGATCTGCGCGAGCGCGAGCCTCTGGGCGACGGTCATTGAAACGCAATTGATGCCGGCGCCTGTGTCGAAGATAAACCAACCGCAGTCTTGCCCGTTGATGGACGCCCTGACAAGGAGGTGGCCTGTGTGCGTGCGTTGGACGGCGACTTCAGCGGGAAGCCCGGGGTCGAAGGTCGCGCGGGTGAGAGCGTCGGTGGGCTTGTCGAAGGCGTCGGCGGGCGCGTGATCGAGGAGTTCGGCGCTGGTGAGGTTGAAGGCATCGCTCATTCCTTCGGCCGAGAGGGTTGCCCGGGCGGGGACTCTGAGGCCGGATTGATCCCGCCACTCTTCGATCTGGATCGAGCGAACGTTCCCGGACTCCTCGACGCTCCAGGATCGTGGGAGCCAGGTGGCGGGGTCGACCGTGACCCTGATGGGCGCGCGCCCCGGATCGGTGGCGATGAGGAGGACGGTCGCGTCGGCGGCGTGGCCCGAATCGTCGAGCGTGATCTCCCTCGTGCAGGCGGGCGAGAAGAACCAGCCGGAGAGGCAGTAGGCGTTGAGCATGGCGTCGCGTCGATCACCGGCGACGGCGCGATAGACCTCGCCGCCGAGGTCGCGGGTCCACACGTTGGTGCCGTCGAACACAGCGCCGATTTCGATGGAGCCCTTGGCCTGCCGCGCGAATCGCCCGGACGCGTCGACCAGGAGCCGCGACTCGGATGGAGCGCCCAGGAGCGTGCCGGAGGCGGTGAGATCGAGGCAATGCTGGCCCGAGAGCGATCCGATGCCCAGGGCGGCACGGACCTTGGCGATGACCTCGGCGGCATCGGAGTGCGCCACCGAGCAGACGGGCTCGACGGCACGACAGGCAGGAGCCGCTTGCGGGCAAGCGAGGGCGCAGGCGACGCACAGGACGGCGTGACCCGCGCCGGCGGGCCTCGGCCAGCGGGCAGAGACGCGTGGGGTGTTGGACATGAAACGACTCCTCTTGAAAAGGACGTCAGCGCGTGCGGTGGATGACGCGGCTAGCGCCGGGTTCTGGCGTTGGCTTTGACCCTGGGCTTGCGCGAGCCGCGGGGAGCGGATCGGGCTCCGTTGACCGCACCGACGGCACGCTCGGACAGGCTGGCCGGCGCGAGGATGAAGCTGATGCTCATGGGTGTGGCCCCCTTGGCGGGCCCGCGGTTGTGCATGAGATCGCGGAGTTCGTTGAGCAGACTGTTGATGCGTCGAATCCTGGTGGGTGAGATCCAGCCCTTGATGCGAGCGCCCCAGAGGGTGCGCCCCGGGCCGCGGACGACCGAGCCGCCCTTGCGCATGGCGTGCCTGAAATCCCGCATTCCCAGGCGCATGGCGGCGGCGATGATGGCGCCGACGCTGTCGGCGGGGAGGGCCTCGTAGTCGAGCCTGACGGGTCGCTCGGTGACATCGAATGTGGCCCAGGCGTGTCGGCCCTGACGGGCGCGTCCGCACTGCTTGATGAGCCCGGACGCTTCAAGCCGGCGGAGGTGGAAGTAGAGACCGTCGGGGGCGCGTCCAACCAGAGAGGCCAGGGCGGAGACGGAGCATGGACCCGCCGCATCCAAGGCGTCGATAATCTCTTGGCGGGCCGGGAAGACCAGGGCCCGGGCCTGGGCGGCGGAACGGATCCAGCCCCGATCGCCGGGTGGGCGGGACAACCGTGCCCGGGCGCGGATGGAAGGTTTCTTTCGGAGGCGTGCGGCGGGCATACGATTGAACTCCTATTGAATTATTCAATCGTACCTCGCCCGCGGTTGCACGACGACCCCCCCGAACCCGGGGGTATGCAAAAAAAACCGCCGACCCGTCACCCCCGGGGCGGGGTGGACGGGTCGCGGCAGTCACGGAGCGTGTTCGGGGGCGGAAGGGCGCCCCACCGATCGCGGGCGATCAGTCGAAGACCGCGGTCGTCGCCGGCGGATCGACCGCCCGCAGCTGCATCGTCGTGTCGATGCGGCAGTTGGACTGGGTACGGTGGCGCTCGGCGAAGAAGAAGTTGAGCTTGTAGGTTTCGCCGTCCTTCAACCAGTTCAGGCGGTCGAGCTCGATCGTCTGGCTGACGGCGGAGTGGATGCCGCCGATGTCGATGACCAGCTTGCCATCCACATACACCCACACGTCGTCGTCACCGGTGAAGGTGAAGACCTGACCGGAGCCCTTCTTGTAGACGAACTCGGTCACCAGGTCGAACGTGAAGTGGAAGTTCTTGGACTCGTTGGCGGAGTTGCCGTAGAGCTGCCCGTTGATGGGGAAGAACCCGCCCAGGGACTTGAAGACGGGGTCGGTCTTGTCGTCGAAGGTGTAGACATTGGAGTTGGCCTGGCGGTTCAGGGTGATCTCCAGGCTCTTGGACATGTTCACGCCGGGGACGTCGCGGAACCATTGGACGAACCGGTCACCGCTGGTGACCTGTCCGCCGGTCGTTGTCGCCAGCGCGCCGGCGGTGTCGCCGGGGAGGGCGCTCATGTAGGACCGCGGCTTCATGACATTCCGGCCTTTGACGTCCTTCCAGTTGGTGTTGGTCTTGTAGCCGGCGCTGTTGAAGACGGGCTTGCCGTCCTTGTCCAGTTCGTCCTTGACGATGCCCTGGAAGTGTCCGAACCCGCCCGAGGGGTTGAGCTCGAAATCGGGGTGCCCGTTGGTGACGGAGCGCTCCTGGAAGTCGCGGATGACGCCCGTGAGTTTGATCGAGGAGGGCAGGTTGGCGTACTTGTCGCCCGACCCGCCGCTGCTCTGGGCGGAGGCGGTCGACGCGAGAGCCGCCGCAAGGCCGGCTGCGGCGATCAGCCTCAGGTTCGTTCGATTGGTCGCGTTCATCATGGTCATCCTCCTTCAGCGTCGTTGGGTCCGCCGCCGTCCGGCACACGCCCCGGGTCGCCGGGTCGGCCCCAACACATGAACGCTGAAAAACGCTCGTGCGGCAGTCAAGCAAACGCCCCGCGCCGCGGGCGCTGGCGTGCCGAGTGTGCGGGATGTGCCGACCAGAGGGCCCTCGGCCTGTGATTCGAAGGCTGGGAAGGAGGAACGCCGATGTATGATCGGATCTGAACGCGAGGCCGCGGACGCAGCGCGGGCGGGCGAAATCCATGTATGGCAGAATCGGTGAGGGAGTCCCCGACGAGGGGCCAGGGAGGGCGGCGTGGATACCTTTGTGATCGAGGGTGGTCGGCGACTGACGGGTCGGGTGCGTGTGAACGGGTCAAAGAACGCGGCGTTGCCGCTGACGGCGGCGGCGTTGCTCACCGACGAACCGGTGACGCTCCACGACGTGCCGGACCTGGCCGACATCCGCAACATGCTCCGGCTGCTGGCGGAGCTGGGCTGCCACCGGATCAACGAAGGGAGGGCGCCGACGACGGTCACGCTCAAGACCGGATCGGACGGCAGCAGCCACGCTCGCTATGAGATGGTGCGGACGATGCGGGCGAGCATCTGTGTTCTGGGCCCGTTGCTGGCTAAGCGAGGGGTGGCGCGGGTGTCGATGCCGGGCGGGTGCGCCATCGGCGATCGTCCGGTGGACCTGCACCTCCGCGGGTTGACGGCGTTGGGGGCGGAGATCACGCTCTCGGGCGGCGACATCACCGCCAAGACGCCGCGGGGCGGGCTTCGCGGGACGACGATCTTTCTCGGCGGGCCGATGGGCTCGACGGTGCTCGGGACCGCGAACGTGATGTCGGCGGCGACGCTGGCCAAGGGGACGACGATCATCGAGTGCGCGGCGTGCGAGCCGGAGATTGTTGACCTCGCGAGGCTGCTGACGGCGATGGGGGCAAGGATCTCGGGCGCGGGATCGCCTCGGATCACGATCGAGGGTGTCCAACAGCTTGGGGGTGCGGATCACACCGTGATCGCGGACCGGATCGAGGCCGGGACGCTGATCATGGCGGCGGGGATCACCAACGGCGACATCGTGGTGGAGAATTGCCCGCTGGACGCGCTCCTGGCGGTGACGGATCGGCTCTCTGCGATCGGGATTGAAGCAAAGCCGTTGGACGCAAAGGCGGACCCATGGCGGACGTCGGTGCGTGTGACCTGCGGGCGAGTGCTGAAGCCCGTGGAAGTGACGACCCAGCCGTACCCGGGATTCCCGACCGACCTCCAAGCGCAACTCATGGCGGTGCTGACACTGGCGGACGGGAACTCCGTGATTACGGAGCGAATTTTTCCCGAACGATTCTTGCATGTGGCGGAGCTCTCGCGGATGGGAGCACGGCTCTTCCGCCAAGGTCCGACCGTCGTGGTGTCGGGGGTCCGCCATCTGATTGGGGCTCCGGTCATGGCCAGCGACCTTCGCGCGTCGGCCTGCCTGGTGCTGGCGGGAATGGCGGCGGAAGGCACGACGGTGGTCAATCGCGTCTACCACCTGGACCGGGGCTATGAGCGACTCGAGGATCGCCTGTGCGCGCTGGGGGCTTCCATCCGAAGGGTTGATGACAAGGAACTCGGCGGAAGTTCCGGCGAATAACGCGGATTGTGCGTGACAAGCCGGTGAATGTTGCGTCTAACCTGATCGCTCGGGTGTATGCTGTTCCAAGCGATTGAGGCCCCATGCATGACTGCACAGCACGGCTCTGAATCGGTCACGCGTCGTGTGCGAGTCCGCGTCCAACCGGCTTACTTGCCGGACCACTCAAGCCCAAGCGACAACAAGTTTGTGTTCGGCTACCGCATTCGCATTTCGAACGAGGGTGACGTACGAATCCGACTGTTGTCTCGACATTGGGTGATCGTCGACGGCGACGGAGCACGGCGGGAGGTGCGCGGCGAAGGGGTGGTCGGGCAACAGCCCGAGCTGGCGCCCGGCGCGTTCTTCGAGTATTCAAGCTATTGCCCGCTCGAACACGCCTGGGGCACCATGGAAGGAAGCTACCAGATGATCGACCACCTCGGCGAGCGATTCGAGGTGCGGATCGAGCGCTTTTACCTCGTGTCCGAGTTCGCAGCAAACGACGCGAGCGCGGAAGCCCCCAATGACATCGAACTCTGAGCCATGAATCCGGCTCGACGCCCCGATCGAACGCCCCGCGGCGGCATGATCACCGCGACGGGGAGCGGAGCGTGCAGACGTCGTCCGATTCGATCACCCGGCCGGCCCGCTCGCAGGAAGCGTGCGAAGCCTCGTCGCGTTTTCGGCACGTCCCGAGCCCTGGCGGGGAGCGGGTGTACGCGCTGGAATATGTGCAGGACTTCCCGCGTCGGCGGGAGGAGGTCTTTCGATTCTTCGAGGACGCGTTCAATCTCGACACCATCACGCCGCCGCTGCTTCGATTCCGGATCCTGACCCCTCGACCGATCCATATGCGGTCGGGGGCGCTGATCGACTACCGATTGCGTGTGCGGGGTGTGCCGGTGCGATGGCGTACACGGATCGAGGAGTACGAGCCGCCGCATCGATTCGTTGACCGCCAGGTCCGTGGGCTGTATCGGCTGTGGAGGCACGAGCACACGTTTGAAGAGATTGAGGGAGGGACGCGGATGACGGATCGGGTTGTCTACATCACGCCGCTGGCCGGAACATGGCTGGGGAGCATTCTTCATGATCGCCTTGTCAGACCGGACCTGGAGAGCATCTTTTGCTACCGCCGTGCGAAGCTGGCGGCGTTGCTTGGAGAATTCACGCAATGTGAATCCGACGTGGCCGGAGGCTGAGCGTGTGAGGGTCTTGAGCCGAACGCTCCCCCACCGCTTGCGCGGCCTGAGGCTGCTGCCCAAGAGGAACGACCTCGGGGCCCACCGCTATGCTTGGGTGATGTACGAGCTTTCGGTTCAGGGAGAGTTTTGTGCGGCTCACGCGCTGGTGATCGGCGGGGCGCGCGAGCCCTTGCATGGACACAATTTTCGCGTGCGTGCGTGCGTGAGCGCCCGCGAGCTGGACGCGGACGGATTCGTGTGCGATTTTCACACGGTGAGCGGTGCGCTCGGCGAGATCCTGGACGACCTTTCCAACCGCAACCTGCAGGAGCATGACGCGTTCCGCGAGCGAAGCCCGACGGCGGAGAACATCGCGCGACATATCCACGCGGAGCTGGCGGCACGTCTCGATGATTCGATGCGCGGGGCGGCGTGGGTGTCGAGCGTGAGCGTCACCGAGGCGCCCGGGTGCGAGGCGACGTTCCGGGTGGGATGTCCCGGGGCGGGCGTGAAGGGCAAGGAAACGGGGCCTGGATGAACGCGGGCAAGCGAACCAAGTTGAAGCTCGCGGGCGAAGCGCCGTCCGCGGCCGGTGAGGTCGGCGCCGCGAGGTTCTTCAGCCGCGATCTCTCGTGGCTGGAGTTCAATCGCCGCGTGCTGGCGCAGGCGGCGGACCCGCGTGTGCCGCTCCTGGAGCGTGTGAAGTTTCTGGGCATTTTCACGAGCAATCTGGACGAGTTTTTCATGAAGCGTGTCGGCCTGCTGCGCCGGCACCTGCACAGCGGGAGCGATCAGACGCTGCCGAGCGGGCACACGCCGAGGGAGTTGCTGGCGGACGTGCGTGCGGCGGTCGTCTCGCTGCAGGACGAGCAGTTCCGGATCTATTCGCAGGAGTTGATCCCGGCCCTGGCGAAGGCCGACATTCACGTGCTCCGCTATCAGGACCTGGTGGCCAAGGAGAGGGCCTGGGTGTCGGAGGCGTTCCGCGCCAACGTGTTCCCGGCGCTCACGCCGCTGGCGGTCGATCCGGGCCACCGATTCCCGTTTATCTCGAACCTGTCGGAGAATCTGGCGCTGCTGGCGACGGCGCCCCGCCATCCGGCGCACGCGGCGGCGCTGGGGTCCGGCGCGGGAGAGGTCGAGGCGCAGTTCGCGCGCGTGAAGATCCCGCCGACGCTCCGGAAGTTCATCACGCTCCCGTCGCACTCGGGATCGAAGGACGTTCGGCTGGTGGCGCTGAGCGACGTCATCCGCAATCACCTGGGCGAGCTCTTTCCGGGGACGACGATCCACGAGCAGGTCCACTTCCGGGTGACGCGTTCGGCGGGTATCCAGCGGGGCGATCCCGGCGCGTTGGTCGAGGGCGACAATCTGCTGACCTCGGTCGAGGCGGAACTCAAGCAGCGGAAGTTCGCCAAGGCGGTGCGCCTCGAGATCGAGCCCGATCCGTCGCCCGTGCTGCTGCGACAGCTCCTGGACAAGCTGAATCTCGATCAGCAGGACGCCTACGAGCGATCCGGGCCGATGGACTATTCCGCCCTCTTTGAGATCGCCGAGCTCGATCGGCCCGACCTGAAGGAGAAGGCGTGGCGGGGCGTGACGCCCCCGAGGCTGGTGACGGATCCGGCGTCGGGGAGCGCGGGGATGTTCGCGGCCCTGCGCAAGCAGGACGTTCTGGTGCATCATCCCTACGAGAGTTTCAGGGACAGCGTGGAGCGATTCATCGCGACCGCGGCGGCCGACCCGGACGTGGTCGCGATCAAGCAGACGCTGTATCGGACGAGCCCCGATTCGCCGTTCATCCAGTCGATGATCCGCGCGGCGGAGTCGGGCAAGCAGGTGGCGTGCCTGGTCGAGCTCCGCGCGCGGTTCGACGAGGACCGCAACGTGCGGTTCGCGCGTCAGCTCGAGAAGGCGGGCGTGCACGTCGCGTACGGCGTGCTTGGCCTCAAGACGCACAGCAAGACCTCGCTGGTGGTCCGCAAGGAGCGCCAGGGGCTGCGGTGCTACGCCCACATCGGCACGGGCAACTACCACCCCAAGACGGCGCAGCTCTACACCGACGTGGGCCTTCTGACCGCCGATCAGGAATTGACCAGCGACCTGGTCAATCTGTTCAACTACATGACGGGGCTGTCGACGCCGCAGGCGTTCAACAAGCTGCTGGTCGCGCCGTTCAACATGCGTCAGCGTTTCGCGGAGCTGATCGCGCGCGAGGCGGCCAACGCGAAGCGCGGTCTGCCGGCGCGGATCATCGCCAAGTTCAACAGCCTTGAGGACCTCGACATCACGGAGCGCTTGTACGCGGCGTCTCAGGCGGGCGTGAAGGTCACGCTGATCGTTCGCGGCTTCTGCTGCCTGCGGCCCGGCGTCAAGGGCCTGAGCGAGAACATCCGCGTCATCTCGGTCATCGGACGATTCCTTGAGCACTCGCGCATCTTCCACTTCGGCGCGGGGCAGGAGGACGTGCTCGACGGCGACTGGTACATCGGGAGCGCGGACTGGATGCATCGGAACCTCAACACGCGAGTCGAAGCGGCGTGCCCGGTCGAAGATGCGGCGGCGAGACGCAAGCTCCTGCGGATTCTCGAGGTATCGCTGGAGGACGGCCGCAACGCGTGGGAGCTTCTGCCCGACGGGAGCTATACGCGGCGAACGCCGCCGAGCGATGCGACGCCCGATTCGCCCGCGGTGCTGGGAACGTTTGCCACGCTGATGGCCGACGCCCACGCGGGATAGCAGACCGGTTCGCCATGCCCGGGCCGAGGCTCGAACGAGCGGGGGTCTATCGCGGCGCGGCGGCCAGCACGCGATCGAGGGCCGAGAGCACATCGGCGACACCGATGCGATCGACGCGGCAGCGATCGGGGTGGTCGTTGGCCATCTGGCTCTCGGGGAGCGTCTGGTCGGCCAGGAGCAACTCCTCCGGCGCGCCGGGGCGCGTGGGGATGGTGGTCCAGCGATGGTCGGTGGGGCCAAAGAGCGAAACCAGGGGGACACCGAACGCGGCGGCGATGTGGCGCGGCCCGGTATCGTTGGTCAACATGACGCTCGCACGCGCGACGACTCCCTTGAGCGAGCCGAGCGTGATGCCGAGTTCGGTGAGCGCGATCCCGTCGCAGCCCCGGGCGATGGCATTGACGAGATCGCGTTCGACGGGCGAGCCGTTGACCAGAATGCGCAGACCGTGTTGGCGCGCGAGGTGGCGGCCGGCCTCGATGAACCGCTCGGGCGGCCAGCGTTTGGCCGCGTCGTTGCCGCCGGGGTTCAGAACGGCGAAGCGGGATGCGCCCGTGATCCCCGCGCGCGCGAGCACATCGTCGCTGGCCGATGCCTGATCCGGCGTTGAGGCGAGCTCCAGGAATCGTGGCGTGTCGTCGGCGTCGGGCGCGAGGAAGGCCCGCGCGAGCGTGTCGTAATAGCGGACGGCGGGAACGGGCGCCCAGGAACCGTCGTGGCGTCTGGGGGCGTCGAGCTTGTGGGTGAGGAGCAGGCCACGCGCGTCGCGCTCGTAGCCGATGCGGTTCGGGATGCCGGCGAGGCGCGTGATGAGGGCGGAGGAGAAGGAGTTGGTGAGGAGGATCGCGGTGTCGTAGCGCCGGTGGCGGACCTTGGCCGCCGCGTGCTTGGGGCCCATCACTCCGCCCGATGAGGCGACGTGGATTTCGTCGAACACACCGAGCCCGGCGAGGAGCTGGTCGATCCCTGGACGGACCAGCGCGCCGATGCACGAGCCTCTGAGCGAGTCGCGGAGGAGACGGAAGGTGGGCGTGGCCATGACGGCGTCGCCGACCCATGAGGGAACGATGACCAGCAGGCGCAGCGGGTGAAGCCGGGATGGGGCGGGCACGGCGGAGGGTAGGAAGGCCCGCGGCGGCGAAGGGTGGCGATGACAGCGGGCACGCGAACGGAGAAGGTCGCGGGCGTGCGATCGGCGATCGCCGGACCATGAGCCATCCCGCGGCCGGCACGGGGCGGGCATCGACGAAGAATGATGCAGGTCCTCCGGCGGGCGCGGGCCGGGAGACGGGCGATGGACGTCTGGTTTGAGGGGGTCTGGCTTGAGCGGGGTCTACGCAGCGCTCAGCGACTTGCGGAAGATCAGCCAGCGCACGCGCGGATAGCGCTCGCGGAGCACGTCCAGGACATCGTCGATCGCCAGCGGGCTCTTGGGATCGATGATGAGCGAGCCAAGGTCACGGAGAAGCTCGACTCGCCCGTGCGCGTCGGCCAGTTCGGCGGGCATGTTGGGCGAGCGTCCGGCGGGCCAGGTGTGCAGCCGGCGCGAGCTCATGTCCAACGCCCAGACCTCGATTGCGCCGGCGCGCCGGTCGTGCCCGATGTCGTGTGTTGAGAGCGTGGACATGAGGGACCCCGCTCGCCGCGGGACGACCGCGACGGGTGTGGGCGTCGTATCGACGAGAGCACGGGCGCGTGCCACGCAGGCTTGCATGAGTGGGCGGAGTAACCAGATTGGGGCGCCGCGCCCGTGCCACAGGCGGGTCAGTCCGCGCCGCCCGCGCGGGCGTGACGCGCGGCGCAGGCGGCGCCGGAGGTGTGGGCGGCAGCGACCGCGAACTCGGGATGATCGTCGCGCTCGCCACCGTACGCGCACCCGGCATGCTCGCGCAAGACGTCACAAGCGGCACGACGGGCGGGACTGCCATGAGGATGCGGCCCCGACGGCCAAGGGAGTGTGTTATCCAGCCGCGGCGAGGGCCGAACCGTCGGTGCGACCATGCAGATAACGGTCCGCCCCCGGCCCGAGCCCGAACACGCGAAGTCCCGGCCGGCCTTGACCGCGCCGATCGAACTTCTACGATCACGCCTGCGTCGGAAAGGGCCGATGTGTTGGGCGTCCGGTCGGCGCGACAATTCGGGGGCGTAGCTCAGTTTTGGTAGAGCGCATCCATGGCATGGATGAGGTCACGAGTTCGAGTCTCGTCGCCTCCACTCGAAGAAAGACCTCCGCGAAGGCGGGGGTTTTTTCGTTTTTGTGGAATCACCGGCGGGCGGGAATGGCCGTCGACTCGCGGCGCGGCGGAAGCGATCGCGCACGAACCACCGACCGGGTGCGGATCGGCTCGCCCGTGAAGAGGCGTGAGCGTGTCAGAAGGAAGAAAGTGACCCCGATGGGATTCGAACTTCACGCGAATCCTACGGGAAATCCGCACGTTTCGGATTCGAGCGGCCACAAATCCGGCAACATTGGGGCCGATTCGAGCACTTCCGAGCACACGGCACCAATTCCGCCTGCTCCCCCGCCGCTGCCCACCGACCCCGACCTCGCTGCGATCGTCGCGGCGTGGCCGACGCTGCCCTCTGCGATTCGGGCGGGCATATTGGCACTCGTGCGAGCCGCTGGCTAGCTGATTCGGTCGTATGGCAGGCCAAGGCATCACCGGTGAGGCACACCACAATGAAACGAGTGCGAGCGGCGGATTACCACTACGCTGCATCATGCATACGTTCAGGAGTTCCCAAGCTTCTTCGATGTTTGAGGCTGGACGACTTCGATCTTTGCCCGGCGCTTCGCGGCAATCGAAACGTGAACCTCTTCCATGATGGCAATCAGAACTGTCGCGGTGATCCCAATGATCCACCCTTCGATAGCCCGAACAGGCATTATCAACCACACGAGCACCACCACGAAGAAATAGCCACCAGCCAGCTGTTTGCGAATCGCGCCCTTGAGTTGGGCGGACGGCGGCTCTCCCGCCTCTTGCTCAGGGACAACCACTACGGGCTCAGCTTCCGGAACTCTTTCACCAGCAGGATCGAGGGCGGCTGTGATACAGGCCGCAATCACCAAAACAACGGCCACAACCGCCACCAACACCCCAATGCCGACGATGGCCGACGACTTGCTGGTCGATCCCCAAAGGACCAAGCCGAGCCCCCCGAGCAGCAGGCATCCTCCCAGGATGCCAGGAAAATTCGAGTGGTTGCTCATAGCCTCCGCCTCCGCTCTGCCGCTGCATTTGGAGCCGCCTAGTGGTAGCAATTCTACAGACACCCACTCAGTTCCCGCAAACGGCGATCTGGTTGCTCACTGACCGACAATTGGAGTTCAAAAGGCACCCCCCACGGGGGGGATTCAGCGAGACCACTATGTGTCAACAACCCTCTCACAACTCCGGGGAAAAAATCTCGGGGGACTTCCCGGCAAGTCGCTATCGCGGCCAGCCCGTCGCGTTCATGCGGACGCAGGCCGGAAGCATCGAGCCCTGCCCGTACTTGCTGACCCGCGACGAGCTGATCGGATTCCTGCGACTGAATGAATCGCGGACACGGTTCCCAAAGTCCACTATCGCCCGCTATCGACGGCTCGGACTCCGCACCGTTCGCGTCGGGCGGCGGGTGTGGTACGCGCTCCCCGACGTGCTGGAGTTCATCGACCGGCAACAGGTCCGGGTCATGGGGAGCGACCGATCCGCCCGCAGCGGATGAACACCGCTACGACGCGGAAGTATCGCCCGCGCTTGTGGCGGGCGGAGCCTGCACGCTGGCGGCCTTGGCGATGATCTCACCCAGCGTGGTCGGGCAGTCGAAGACCCGCGTTTCGTTGCACTGCGTGACGAGCACGAGCCTTCGACTGCGCTGGAACTCGTCGAAGCCGGCAACGACGGGACCAATCGTTTTGGAGCTGAATCGCCACGCTACTCCTCTTGCCACACACTCGTCGGCGGTGTTGACGGGATGTCCGGCCAGTCGTTGAATAGCCAGACATCTGAGAACTTGTCGGCATAGAGCGGATCGGAGCGCAGGAACGCGGCGACAAGCCGCTCAAACCGATCGCCGAGGTCGCGTTTGTTCCGCACGTCCTCGCGCAACGCGGCAAGGAGCCGATCGAGTGTGGTGTCGTTTTCAGTCGCCATAGGCTTGCAGTCTAGCGACCCCTCGCAGCCCGTAGGCGAATCGAAAAACGATCGGACCGAAACCGACCCGCGGCGCTTGGCGTCGTCGCATGCGCGCGTCCCCAGTTTCGGGGGAGGGCCTGCGCGGTGTCGGAATCCGACACCACAAAATCACTTCGAGCGCAAGAAAAAAGCAGAGCCGCAAATCACCGTTTCGGCGCGCTTTGGGCGACGTTTCCGCCCGGTCTGGGCGTGGTGTGAACTGGACGCGGGTAGCCCTTCATGTTACGGCATGTGGTTACTAGTTGCCGGACTGGATTGACCGGCTATTCTCGGCGCGGGTGCAACGGCTGATCCCCGTTGAAGCGGATCGGCCGGGTCGGGCGCAGCACAGCCGCTCCGATCCGGCCGACCGGCCCAGGAGGCTGTGCATGATGGAGTCGCAACAGCAATCGGCTGAACCCAAGATGTACGACGGGAACCCCGTGGCATATTGGGCGTGGTACCGAACTCAGCCACGCACACGCCAGTGCAGTGAGCTGATCGAGCGGCTGTGCCTGTTCCTATCCGCCGCTGCGGTCTCGGTAGATCGGATGAGCGTTGTCATCCTAAACCAGCCCGTGGAATGGCCGCGCATGATCCCTGCGGGATGCCGCATTCCGGACGAATTGATCGACGCGGCGATTCGGCATACACAAGAGAGCGTGGATGCCGCCGAGAGGGCTGTGGCGAAGCTGCGTGGAATCTGGATCGAACTTCCGGCCGCGGTCTCCTCAGACCCCAGAAGTTGGGAGACAGACCTCGTTCGACGAATCGATCAGGCGAGGATCGATGCCGGTGCCATAGCACTTGGCCTTTCCTACAAGAAGGAGCTTGGCTCAACGATATCTGATGATGAAGCCCAGGAGTGGCGGCGGAAACTCAAGTCTCATTGCACACCCCTGATGGAGGCTCACGCGGCGCTGAAGGCGGTTCCGCCGGGGAGTGAACAGCCCCACGGGACCGGCGAATACCAGCCCGCGTCTTGGTTCCCAAAGGAAATGGCGGCAAGGCTGCGAATGGCCGCGCGGAAGGACCGCAAGACGAAGCACGTCGCCACGAAGCAAATTGACGGCGTTGTGTTCTACTCCGTCGCGGACGCGCGCCGTTGGTGGCCCAAGGACATACCGAAAGAAGCGTAAGGTTGCGCAACGCAACGTCAGGATGCGCAAGGCGCGGCCATTCGCGCTTTCATTTGTCGCGCGCACGGCGATGCTCTACGCATGGACGCAAAGCTTCTGACGTTGCACCAACTTGCCGAACGAACCGGGCTCCCTGTCGCGTGGTTGAAGCGCGAGGCGGACGCTGGACGGCTGCCCTGCATCCGCGCGGGTAGGCGACGCATGTTCGTCCCCGGCGCGGTCCTAAGGGTGCTCGCCGAGCGCCCGTCGAAGGGCGGTGCCCGGTGAACGGCGCTCGCTCTACCACCACCGGCACGATTGATGCGACCCCAAACCCCGGCGCTATTGCTCCGCTGCTCGTCGATCGCCGCGAGGCCGCGAGGTTGCTCGGAGTGTCGCCCGGCACCATCGACAACCTGCGCAACGCGGGGGAACTGCCCTCGCTCAAACTCATGTCACGCCGCCTTTACGACGTGGCCGACCTGCGTCGATTCGTTGATGCGCGGAAGGAGCGTGTGTGAACGCCCCAACACCAATTGACCACGCCCGCGACTTGCTCGCTCGCGGCTTGTCGCCGATTCCCGTGCCCTACCAATCAAAGAAATGCACGTTTACGGGCTGGCCGTCGCTGCGCCTCACCGCCGACGACCTGCCGCGCTATTTCAACGGCACGCGGAGCAACATCGGCACGCTGCTTGGCGAGCCCGCCGGGTGGATCGTCGACGTTGACATCGACCACGCCGCCGCATTGACGCTCGCGGATTCGATCTTGCCGACGACGGGCATGGAGTGGGGGCGCGCGTCCAAGCCTCGATCGCATCGCCTCTACAGACTGACCCGCCCGGTCGAAACTAGGAAGTGGACGAGCACGAACGCCGGAATGCTGGTCGAACTCCGGTCCACGGGGTGCCAGACGATCGCACCGGGATCGACGCACCCGAGCGGGGAGACGGTCCGTTGGGATGCCGATGGGGAGCCTGCGACGATCGACCCGGATCAACTCATCGCGGCCATCGACCAGCTAGCAGCGCGAGTACGAGCCGAGTTGGGCGCGCGTCCCACGGCCCCCTGTAGGACCGGCCCGACTTCGCCAACCACGACGCCGCAACGCCCGAGCAACTACGGGCGGGAAGCTCTGCGGCGCGAAGCGGATTCCGTCGCGGGCGCTGGAGTCGGGACCCGGAACGACACCTTGAACGGCGCGGCGTTCAACGTGGGTACGCTGGTTGGCGGCGGAGAACTTGACCGGCACGACGCGGAATCGGCGCTGGTGGCGGCAGCACGCTCGTGCGGTCTGCCCGAGCCCGAAGCACGGCGCACAATCACATCCGGCCTCAGCGCAGGGATGGAACACCCGCGCCAGCGTCCGAGGCAAGCCGGGACGGTGAGTAAGTCCGAGGGCATCGCGGAGTGTGCCGACCGGTCGCCCGCTCCCACGTTCGCTCCCGTCGCGGCGTCAGACCTGATCCGCGACTATCCCGACCTTCGCCCCGTTGTGGTTGACGGACTCTTGCGCGAAGGCGAGACGATGAACGTCGTCGCCGCGCCGAAGATCGGTAAGACGTGGCTGGTTCACTCGCTGGCGCTGGCGGGCGTGTCGGGTGGCGAATGGCTCGGCAAGTCGACCACACGCGGGCGCGTGCTGCTGATCGACGGGGAACTCCACAGGGAAACGCTCGCCTATCGATTGCACAGGGTTCAGCACGCGCTCGGCGTATCTGATTCGGACATGGGCTCGCTGGACGTCTGGCCGGTGCGCGGCCTGCGCGTGGACATCCACCAGGTTGCGGCGCTTCTCTCGAACGTGCCCGCCGGAACGTATCGCCTCATCATCTTGGACGCGCTGTATCGCTTTCTGCCCACCGACGCAGAAGAGAACTCCAACGAGGCGATGACGAGCGTCTACAACGAACTGGACGCGATCGGCAAGCAGAGCGGTGCGGCGATCGCGGTGGTTCACCACGCCTCCAAGGGGAGTCAGGCCGAGAGGGCGGTGACGGACGTTGGCTCCGGGGCTGGCGCGCAGAGTCGCGCGGTGGATACGCACATGGTTCTGCGGCTCCACGAGGCAGACGACGCGGTATCGGTGGACGCGGCGGTGCGATCGTTCCCGCCGATGGAGCCGTTTGTGATTCGGTCCACGAGGCCGGGCTGGGAACTCGCGCCGGAGTTGGACCCTGCCAAGCTCCGCAAAAAACCGCGAACCGCGAAGGAACGCAACTCCCAAGCTCCCGAGCGCCCGTTGATCGCCGAGATGACGCCCCAGGAGTTTGCAGAGCGGGTTGTGGGTCGCCACATGTCCATCAAGGACGACGTACTCGCCCGCGCCAAAGCGGAAGGAATCAGCGGCGGACCGGCCGAATCGCTGTTGAAGAGAGCGGAGGCAAGCGGGCTGGTGCATCGCCATATCGGCGGCCCAAACTCGCCCCACCGATTCAGTATTGACCCACCAGCAGGTCAACAAGGCGCGGGGAGGGGAGGGGTGGTCCCCACGACCCCCACCCCCGGTGCTGATGCACCGGGGGGTATGGGGGGGACGCGCCCACCCCCCCTCCCCCCCTCCAAGACTCCGGCCAATGACGAAGAAGACGGCGAGGTGTTGATATGACACTGGCCGAACTCCTCATCGACCTGGGACGCGCCGGGGTGGTACTTCGGTCTGCCCAAGTCGCGATCGGGCTCACCCCCAAATCCGCGCTGACCGCGGCGCGGGCGTTGGCGATCGCACTGAACCGGCCCGCGATCCTGCGCCTGCTGGGGAGCGGATACGCCCCCAGCAACGAGGAAGCGGCGTACACGTTTGCGGAGCGGATCGCGGTGGCCGATGAACTCGGGATGCCGACGCAGACAGGATCATCGGCGTGGTTGATCGCGGTGGGAGAATCAATGCAATCTAGTTGCGTTCCAACAACTATCGTGGTAGACTGTCCGCATGGCGCAGCTACTGGACAAGATTCGGCGGGCGGTTGAGACGAGCGGCAAGACCCGCTATCGGATCGCCAAGGACTCGGGCATATCGGCGGCTCAATTGTCGCGGCTGGTGAACGGGCAGAGCGGCATGACGGTTGAGACGATCGAGCGGCTGGCGGACTACTTGGGGTTCCGAATCGTAATTGAACCCAAGGGCAAGAGTCGGAAGGAACGGTAAAGCATGGCGAGCATCGCATACGAAGGCAAGAAGGGCGAGCGCGCCCGGCTGGTGTACCGCGACGAGGCGGGCAAGCAGCAATCGCTCCGGCTGGGCCGGTGTTCCAAGGGCTCCGCGACACGGGCGCTCGCGGGCTTTGAGCGCGTGCTCGAAGCCAAGCGGCTGGGCTGCACGATGCACCCGGACGGCGTGTCCTGGCTGGCGGGCCTGGACAATCGCGTCTACGCCCGCGTGGTCGCGCTTGGACTATGCCAGCCGCGCGAGGGAGCGGTGGTGCGAACGTTGGGCGCGCTGCTGGATCAATTCGACGCAACGGCGGCGGTGAAGGCCGGAACGCGGACGACGTACCTCCAGGCCCTGTCGATGCTGCGCGAACACTTCGGCGAGCGCAAGCCGATCGACGCGATCACACCCGCCGACGCGGACACCTGGCGCAAGGCGATTGCCGAGCCCGTCAAGGTCAAAGATACCGACGGCAAGGAAACCACCAAGACACTCGCGTCCGCGACGGTGGCGAAGCGGGTGCGCGTCGCCAAGGCGGTATTCGCCAAGGCGGTGCGCTGGGGCTGGATCGCGTCCAATCCCTTCGCCCACCTGCGGGCCGGTTCGCAATCAAACCCCGACCGCGCCCACTACGTCGAACCCAAGACGATCCGGGCGATCCTCGCGGCGTGCCCGGACGACGAATGGCGCGCCATCATCGCCCTAAGCCGCTATGCGGGCCTCAGGTGCCCTTCCGAAATCGTGGCTCTGCGGTGGGGTGACGTGAACTGGGAACGCGGGCGGCTGATGGTGCGATCGGTCAAGACCGAAGGGCACGAAGGCCACGCGGTACGGGTGGTCCCGATCGCCCCGGAGTTGCGCCCGATCCTGCAAGACCTGTTCGACCGCGCCGAAGTCGGGGTGGAAGCGGTTGTACCCCGGCTGCGCGATCCGGCGATGAACCTGCGGACCCAGTTTGAGCGGATCATCAGCAAGGCGGGCGTGAAGCCTTGGCCGCGCCTGTTCCACAACATGCGGGCATCGCGCGCGACCGAGTGGGCGGCGCAGTACCCGGCGCGAGATGTCGCGGCGTGGTTGGGCCATAGCCCGTTGATCGCGGCGCAGCACTATTTGCAGGCCCAGGACGTCTACATGGACCTCGCGGCGGGGGCCGGAGAGGCGGCAGCAAATCCGGCAACACAAGCGCGCCCGAGCGATGTCACGCGCCACCACGACGAAAACTCGCGCCGAAACGCTCCGACCGAAAACACCGAGAAAACAGGCGAATTGGTCGAATGTGGGCGCGGGTGTGATCGTGGGCAAAAACAAAAAACCTCCGCCGGAGCGGAGGCGATGACCCCGATGGGATTCGAACCCATGTACCCACCGTGAAAGGGTGGTGTCCTGAACCAGGCTAGACGACGGGGCCGAGGCTCGGGCGGGATGGTAGGCGGCCGGGGCGCGTCCGTCAGCGCCGCGAATCCGGGTGTGAGGCTCTGGGCGGCACCGATGCACAAGGTTTCGCGATGAACCGTCAACGGCCCTGCCGCTCGCCGCGGCCGGAAGCGTCCGCTGGGGCAAGACGCGTCGGCCTGACCCGACGCATCCGCCTCGGCGCCGCGTGCGTTCGATCGCTGCGGGCTCGGGGGGGAGCGCATCCGGCGCGTGGAGCCGCGCTACTTGACGCGTTCGAGCGCTGCCACCGGCGAGGTGCCGGCGAGCAGTTCGAGCGTGTCGCCGTCAAGCCTGAAGGCCGTCGCCTTTGAGAGGGCGGTGGCGAACTCGCCCTCGAGTTGCATGGCCTCGGGCGGTCCGGCGATGCGGGTCATGGCGAGCGGCGAGGTCTTGAATGTGCCGTTGGCGAGCCCGGATTTCTCGAGCGAGCCGGTGAAGCGATTGACGCCCGCGAAGCCGGAGATGCCCGCGTCGGCTGCAAACGCCATGGACGGCGGCCTGGAAAGCGACGCGGCCCGCGGCGCGATGCTCTGGCCGTTGAGCGAAACGAGCCGCCAGGCGCCGACGAGCGAGGCGAGGACGGCTTCGGAGTTGGTGTCGGGCTTGGACGTTGGCTTGCTCTCCGGCGTTGGAGTCGGCGTGTTCTCAGGTGGCGAGTTCTTGGCGGGCGAATCGGGCGGCGTGCTGGTGGCCGCCTGATTCGAGGAGGCGTGCCTGGGCGCGCAGGCGGCGAGCGCGAGCACGGCGGCGAGCGAGATCGTCATACGCGCACGTCTCATGGCGTGGGTTCCTTGCCGCGCCGACCAAGCACTCGTCTTACTTCAGCAAGCCCTTGAGCGCATCGGCCTTATCGGTGCGTTCCCAGGTGAAGAAGGCGAGTTTCGGCCCGCGATGCTCGCGCTTCACCCGGTCGAAATACTGGCCCTCGAAGGGCTGGCGGCCGAAGTGGCCATGTCGCGCGGTCGGGCTGTAGATCGCCTTGCGGAGCTGGAGCGTCTCGATGATCTTGCGTGGCGTGAGGCCGAAGACCTCGCGGACGGCTTTGGCGATTTTCTCCTCGTCGACCTTGGCGGTGCCGAAGCAATCGACGTAGACGCTGGTGGGCTCGGCGACGCCGATGGCGTAGGAGAGCTGGATTTCGCAGCGGTCGGCGAGACCGGCGGCGACGATATTTTTGGCGATGTATCGGGCCATGTAGGCGGCGGAGCGATCGACCTTGGTGGGATCCTTGCCGCTGAACGCGCCGCCGCCGTGCCGACCCATCCCGCCGTAGGTATCGACGATGATTTTGCGCCCGGTGAGGCCGGTGTCGCCGTGCGGGCCGCCGATCTCGAAGCGTCCGGTGGGGTTGACATGGACCGTGATCCCGGGGTTCCACCATTCCTTGAGCACGGGCTTGATGACCTGATCGACGATCTCGCGTTTGAGCTGCTCCTGGCGATCGTTCCACGACGCATCATGCTGGGTCGAGAGGACGACGGTATCGACGCGCTTCGGCGTGCCGTTCTCGTATTCGATGGTGACCTGGCTCTTGGCGTCGGGGCGCAGTCCCGGCACCCGGTTCTCGCGGCGAACGGTGGCCTGCTGCTCCACGAGACGATGGCTGAACTGGATGGGGAGGGGCATGAGCTCCGGGGTTTCGCGGCAGGCGTACCCGAACATCATGCCCTGGTCGCCCGCGCCCTCGCGGTCGACTCCCAGGGCGATGTCGTTGGACTGCTTGTTGATGGCGACCATGACGCCGGCGCTGTCGGCGTCGAACCGCATGTCGCCAGACGTGTAGCCGATCTCGCGGATGGTCTCGCGGACCAGGTCGGGGATGCTGACGTAGGTGTTGGTGGTGATCTCTCCGGCGACGACGACCAGCCCGGTGCAGACGAGTGTTTCGCACGCGACGCGGCTGTAGGGATCGTCGACGAGCATGGCGTCGAGGATGGCGTCGGAGATCTGATCGGCGACCTTGTCTGGGTGGCCCATCGAAACGGACTCGGACGTGAAGAGCTGCGTGCGGGGCATCGGATACTCCGAGTGGGACGACGTCGTGGCCCGGATCCGCTCCGGGGAAAGCCAAGGATATGCGGGCGGGACGGGCGGATGATGGGATCATCCGAAGTCGTGAGGGCCGCGGGATTCGGGTAGGCTGGGGCGATGGTTGATCCAGCCGCCAATCAGGACGCGACCCGTGACCTGCCACCGACCGCCGGCGACGACGCGGTCGTCATCATCCCGGAGCGTGCCGGCCAGAGGATCGGTCCCTACAAGCTCTTGCAGCGTCTGGGCGAGGGCGGCTTCGGATCGGTGTTCATGGCCGAGCAGGAGCAGCCCGTCAAGCGGCAGGTGGCGCTCAAGATCATCAAGCTGGGGATGGACACGCGCCAGGTGGTGGCCCGCTTCGAGCAGGAGCGGCAGGCGCTGGCGATCATGGACCACCCGGGGATCGCTCGCGTGCTGGACGCGGGCGCGACGGAGACCGGCCGCCCGTACTTCGTCATGGAGTTGGTCAAGGGCGAGCCCATTGTCGAGTATTGCGACAAGCAGAGCATGAGCATTCCGGAGCGGCTCGATCTCTTCTCGCAGGTGTGCGCGGCGGTGCAGCACGCCCACACCAAGGGGATCATCCACCGCGACCTGAAACCCTCGAACATCCTCGTCAGCACGCAGGACGGCAAGGCCGCTGCCAAGGTCATTGACTTCGGAATCGCCAAGGCAACGGCATCGAAGCTGACGGACAAGACGCTGTACACCGAGCAGCGTCAGTTGATCGGCACGCCCGAGTACATGAGCCCGGAGCAGGCCGAGGGGAATCTGGACATCGACACGCGGACGGACGTGTACTCGCTTGGCGTGATCCTTTATGAGCTTCTGACCGGGACGACGCCTTACAACGGCACGCAGCTGAAATCGGCGGCGTACGCCGACATCCACCGCATCATCCGCGAGATCGACCCTCCCAAACCCAGCACGCGCCTGTCGGACAACGCCGCGACCATGACGGGGGTCGCGGCCAGGCGCAAGACCGAGTCGCACCGGCTCCGCTCGCTGCTCAGGGGCGAACTGGACTGGATCGTGATGAAGGCGATGGACAAGGACCGGGCGCGCCGGTACGAGACGGCGAACGGGCTGGGGATGGACGTGAGGCGGTACCTGTCGGGCGAGCCCGTGCTGGCGGCACCGCCCAGCACCGCGTACCGGATCAGCAAGTTCGCCAAGCGTCATCGCCGGTCGGTCGCGGGCGCGGCGGCGGTCAGCGTCGCGCTGGTGGCGGGCGTGGTGGGGTTCGCGTGGCAGGCCGCCCGCGCGACCAGCGCGGAGAAGCTGGCGACCGCGCGCCTCGCCGAGAGCGAGGCGGCCGTCAAGTTCCTCGACGACATGTTGGGCTCGGTCGATACCAGCGCCGCGGGGAAGGATGTATCCGTCCGCGCGGTCCTCGATCAATCGGCACGCTCGCTCGACGAGAAGTTCGCCGATGAGCCGCTGACGGCCGCGCGATTGCACTCCACGATCGGGCGGACTTACCTGCGTCTGGCGCTCTATGACCAGGCAAAGACGCACATCGAGAAAGCGCTGGCGATCTACACGAAGGAACGCGGCGAGCGGCACACGGACACCGCCCACGCTCGAAACCTCATGGGCCTCCTGCTCGTTCAGAACGGTCAGCACGCCGACGCGGAGCCGATGCTCAGGAGGGCGATCGAGGACAACACCGCGTGGTTCGGGCGTCGTCACGAGGCGACGATCGAATCGATGGGTGCGCTGGCGACGCTGCTGGGCCTGCAGATGCGGAACGACGAGGCCGAGCCGGTGCTGAAGGAGGTGCTGGAGAGTCAGGTCGCGGTCCTGGGGCGTGACAGCACCGAGGCCGTCAACACGATGAGCACGCTCGCCACGCTGTACGGAGACATCGGTCGCTTCGACGACGCCGAGAGGATGTTCGTTGACGCGACGAGGATCGCGGAGCGGACGACCCGTGCCGACCATCCGATCACGCTGAGCCTGAAGGCCAACCACGCGTGGATGATGTACTGGCGCGCCAGGCACGGGAACCCCGCGCCCGAGGAACGGCAGAGGCTGCTTGAGGCGTCGCGGGCCCTGAGCGAGCAGACGCTGGCGGCCCGCGAGCGCGTGCTGGGCCCCGAGCATCACGAGACCATGACCTCGGTGAACAACCTCGCGGTGGTGTACTTCGAGCTCGGTCGCAACAAGGAATCCGAGGCACTGCGTCGGCGCGACCTGGAGGTCTCAATCCGAACCCTGGGCGAGGAGCATCCGGACAGCATCACGACGCAGGCGAACTTCGGCGCGTTCCTGCTGAAGCAGAATCGGTTTGAGGAGGCCCTGCCCTACCTCGAAAAGGCCGTCGCGCTCTCGAAGAAGGTCCTGCCGCCGGATTCGCCGGGGACGGCGTTCGCGTTGGGCTGGTACGGCACGTGCCTGACCCAGTTGGAGCGGTTCGCGGAAGCCGAGAAGCCGCAGCTCGAGGCTCGCGACATCATCGGGCGTGCGATGCCGCCGGACCATCCGATCGTGGGCGAGATGTCCAAGTCGCTGGTGCAGTTGTACGAGGCGTGGGACAAGTCCGAGCCGGGCAAGGGCTACGACGCCAAGGCGGCGGAGTGGCGGAAGAGGATGCCGGCACCGGAGCAGAAATAGGCCGTCTCGCGGGCAGGCTCGGCACCCCCATTGTTGCCTGTTCTGACCTATTCTCTCGCGCATGAGCACCCGAAACGCCAACGGGGCCGCCGCCGGCCTGTCGTACGCCTCCGCCGGCGTCAGCCTGCACGAGAAGGACTCGTTCACGGACTCGCTGCCAGCGTTGATGCGCCGCACCTTCGGGCCGCGTGTGATCGACAACCCCGGCGGGTTCGCGGGGCTCTTCCGCCTCGACTACAACCAGAAGCTCTTTGCGCGAAACTACAAGGAGCCGGTGCTGGTCGCGTGCGCCGACGGCGTGGGGACGAAAGTGAAGCTCGCGCAGATGCTCGGCGTGTACGACACGGTCGGCATCGACCTGGTCGCGATGAACGTCAACGACCTCATCGTGCAGGGGGCCGAGCCGCTCTTCTTCCTGGACTACATCGCGGTGCCGAAGGTCGAGAAGTCGATGTTGACGGACCTGGTGCGAGGCGTGGTCGAGGGATGCAGGCAATCCGGGTGCGCGCTGCTCGGCGGCGAAACCGCGGAGATGCCCGACCTCTACGCGCCGGGCGATTTCGACCTCGCGGGGTTCTGTGTCGGGGTCGTCGAGCTCAAGCGCGCGATGAACCCGGAACGCGTCTCGCCCGGCGATGTCGTGATCGGATTGGCCAGCAGCGGCATCCACTCCAACGGCTATTCGCTGGTGCGAAGGGTCGTGGAGCACGCCGAGCTTGACCTGTCGGAGGTCGTGCCGGAGTTGAACGCCAAGCCCAAGGGTCGGCGCGGAAGGAAGGCCGAGCCCGCCAGGACGCTCGGGCAGGTGCTGCTCACGCCCACGCGCATCTACGCCGCCAACATCGTGAAGCTGCAGCGCAGCTACAAGGTGAAGAACGTCGTGACGGGCATGGCCCACATCACGGGGAGCGGCCTGCGTGAAAATCTCGTGCGCGCCCTCCCGAAGAACTGCGATGCGGTCATCGATCGCTCAACGTGGGAGGTTCCGCCCGTCTTCGGGTTCTTGCAGGAGCACGGCGGGATCAGCGACGAGGAGATGGAGCGCGTCTTCAACCTCGGCATCGGTTACTGCGTGATCGTGAAAAAGACCTTCGCGGAATCGGTGCGCGACCAGCTCCGGAAGTTCGGCGAGGACGCGACGATCATCGGCGAGATCGTGAAGGGCAAGGGCGTCGTGCGGTACAAAGCCTGAGCGTCGGCGCGTCGGCGTGGTCGGGCCGGACCACGCGCGAGCCGAATCGACCCCCGGGCACGCCCGCCCGATCAGAGGATGTTTGTATCTTCATTGCGAGTTTCAGTCGATGGTTGCCCTCCCGGCGAGGCATTGGTGGATGCCACGCGTTCGGGTAGACTCTGGCTGCCGGGCCTCGGTCGCGGCGGGAGTGCGGCATGGATCGCGTGCGAAGGGCGTTCACGCTTATCGAGCTTCTGGTGGTCATCGCGGTGATCGCGCTGCTCATCGCGATCCTGCTCCCAACACTCGGCAAGGCTCGCCAGGCGGGACGGGCGGCGGTGTGTCTGTCCAACCAGCGGCAGATCGGCACCGCCCTGGTCATGTACGCGAACCAATATCGCGATTGGATCCCCCGCGAGGGCTACGCCAGCGCCAAGCGCGAGCGGCTCCCGTGGCCGATCGCCCTGCGCCCCTTCCTGGATAGCAACGTCTCGCCGGCCCAGGACCCCGACGACCAGTTCCGCGGAGCGACGTACTACCGCGATCCGGGGCGTCCCAAGGATCTGCACAACATCCACTTTGTCGACAACGGGTTCAAGTTCAACGCGCCCGGGAAGGTCGATCCGGATCGCAAGGGTCCGATGCCCTTGTCGCGCCTCCAATTCCCGGCTTCGACGCTCTATCTGAGCTGCTACGCGGACGATCCGAACGACGCCGACGGCAAATCCTACTACCGCGAGGGCGCCACGGACATCAGCATCGCGCAGTGGTACGACGTGTGGGCGGCGATCCAGATCAACGGCACGGTGGCGCAGCTTCGCATCGCGCCCAATCGTCACGGGCAGGGCGCCAACGGCGTGTTCCTCGACGGGCACGGCTCGTTCGTCAAAGCGGAGGAACTCAGGACCCTGGATCGCTGGGACGACAAGGACTATCAGCCGTAGGCGAGCACGCGGCAGAACAACGCTCGCAAGGACAGGATGGACGGAATCTCGCCATGAGCAGACATGAGCCATCCCCAGGCCGGCGTGGAAGCCGACTCGTCGGCACGGGAAACAGTCGCCGCGAACGGCCGACAGCTTTCACGCTCATCGAGCTCCTGGTGGTGATCGCGATCATCGCGTTGCTCATCGGGATTCTTCTCCCCGCGCTGGGCAAGGCGCGGGCCGCCGGGCGCATGGCGGCGTGCCTTTCGAACCAGCGCCAGATCGGGCTGGCGGTTCAGATGTACGCCGGCGCGTCCAAGGAGTTCATCCCGCGTGAGTGCGGATCGAGCGAGGAGCCGCGCCAGCCGCGCACCCCGGGGTGGCCCTTCGCGATCCGGCCCTTTGTGGATCCGAATGCCCGAGTCGACCAGAGCGAAGGCGGGCTCAGGGACCGGTACGCCACCGCGAAGTATTACCAGGATCCCGCGCGCCCGCGCGACGGGCACAACATCCACTATGTCGACAACGGGCTTGTGTTCAACGCGCCGGGCGTCGTGGAGGACGGTCGCGGCCGGCCGCCGTCGCGGCTTTCACGCCTGCAATTCCCCCACGACACGCTCTGGCTCTCGTGCTTCGCCGACGACGACGACGGCACGCAGTCGAAGCAGTGGTACGCCGCCAGCAACGACGAGTCCGAGATCGCGATGTACTACGATACCTGGATGAAGTCTCACATCGAGGGGATCGGCCCCGACGGCAACGGCGGGAACTCGACCAGCCGAAGGCGGATCGCGCCCAAGCGCCACGGCAACGGGGCCAACGGCGTGTTCCTCGACGGACACGCAACCTTCATCAAGTCCGGTGTCATTTCGTCGCTCGACCGCTGGGACGATCGCGATTACATTCCGAAGCGGCGCTGATCACTCGTTCGGCGCGGGACGTTCGCTCCTCCTGGAAAGAAAGGGATATCAATGAAACTCGCTCGCCACCTGCTGATCGGCCTGGCGGCATTCGCCTCGACCGCGACGGCGCAGGACGCTCCCGCGCCGACGCCGCCGGCCACCTCGTCGCCGGCGACGACGGGCGGAGCACACCAGCCGCCCGCCGCCAAGGTCTACGACGAGTCCGCGGACGCGTCGAAGCAGATCACCGACGCACTCGCCAAGGCCGCCAAGGAGAACCAGCGGGTGCTGATCCAGTGGGGCGGCAACTGGTGCCCGTGGTGCATCAAGCTGCACGCACTGTTCAAGAACGACAAGGCGATCGCGCGCGAATTGATGTACGAGTACGTCGTCGTGTATGTCGACATCGGCAAGTTCAACAAGAACCTGGATCTGGCGGAGAAGTACAAGGCCGACATCAAGTCGGGCGTGCCGTACCTCACGCTGCTGGACGCCAAGGGAAACGTGGTCGTGAACCAGGAGACGGGCGCGCTGGAATCCAAGGAGCCCGGCAAGGCCGAGCACGATCCGAAGGTCGTGCTCGAATTCTTGAAGAAGCATCAGGCCGAACCGCTCGTCGCGTCGAGCGTGCTGGAGAGCGCGCTCTCGACGGCCCGCGCCGAGAACAAGCGGGTGTTCCTGCACTTCGGCGCGCCGTGGTGCGGCTGGTGCCACAAGCTCGAAGCCTGGATGGCCAGGCCCGAGGTCGCCGCCCTGCTCGCCAAGGAGTTCGTCGATCTCAAGATCGACACCGATCGCATGACCGGCGGGCTGGACATGCTCGTCAAGCTCAACCGCAAGTCCGGCACGCCCGAGGGCGGCGGGATCCCGTGGATCGCGTTCCTCGACCCAAGCGGGAAGGTGATCGCCGACAGCAACGGGCCCAAGGGCAACACCGGCTTCCCGGCCGCGGACGAGGAGATCGCGCACTTCGCGGCCATGCTGAGCACGTCGGCCAAGAACCTCTCGGCCGACGATCAGAAAAAGATCATCGAGTCGCTGAAGGCGGAGAAATAGCAGCGGCGAGACTACTTCTTGCCGCCCGCGACGTGAGCCTTGGCGGATGGATGCTCTGGGTAGTCTGACACAAACTGCTGCCAATACCTGTCAGCTGCTTCTCGGTCGTGAAGCACACGAGCCGCGTTGGACAAAGACTGTAACAGCCCGGCTCGCAAGGAGTGCGCCGAGGCCGGGAAGCCGCTTGTAGGCTGCGCCTGCAAGATCGCTTGTCGGTCCGCATCCTCGAAAACGCTGGATTCATTGAGAAATCTCTCTCCAAGATCCATGGCGCGTTGCGCGTCCGCGGCGTCTCCGGTATGAGCCAGGTCCAAGATCAATGAATGGACCAACCGCACGTCGCTGGTGCTGTCCCACTGGGGATGGGCATCAAGCCACTCGATTGCAAGGTTTCTGGTCGGCTCGGCGGCCGCACCTCTATTCAGGGAATACCCATCGGGAACCACGAGAGACGCGTGCCATGCGGCATCTTTCCATCGCGTCGATGCCGACTCGATCCTGGAAAGAACCTCCATGGCCTGCTTGGAGTCCTTCGCGCTGGCAAGCCATCGGCGTGCCGCCCTCTGATAGGCTTCGTCGGGAAGGGTGGCGGACACGGTACTCACGACCCCTTGCGCCGGGAACTCGTTCAGCGCGTCCGCGAGTTGCTCTTCGAGTTGGGCCGCTTCAAGAACATTCCCACTCTTCGCGAGCAACTCGGAGGCCGTGTAGATAACCGAGTTGGCCATGGCGGTAAAGCGATCATCAAAGGATCGCGTTGCCGCTGTCTCGTGCAAGCCAACGATCGCCTGGCTGGCAAAGCCCCTCGCCTGATCGGCGTACTTTCGCCAACCCTCCGTCGTTGTCGGGGGGGGGTCCTCCATCACGCTTTGGAGGTACATCGACGCCATCACAAGGCGATCTTCGGCGCCGGGCAATCCCTCGGCGCCTGAAAGCGCGATGGCCTGGATCGCCTCGGTGTCGCCATGCTCACTGGCCATCGTCGTTGCAATATGGTAGATGCCGAAGGGAATCTCACCCCTGTCACTCGACAGAATGAGGGCGAGAAGTGTTTCGAGCCACGCCTGCTTTCGCTGCCGCGCCAGCGCCGGGTCTGAGTTCCACGCCCTTGCGTCCTCGCCGATTGCGTTCAGAATGTCCTTGTACCAGCGATCCGTCCGATCGCCTTCGATGGCATTCACAATCTCTTGGGGAGGAGAAGCGACCGGATCGGTGGTTAGGCGGACTTGGGGCCGTTGAGACGGATCGCGGCCCAACGACCGAACGCCAGCAGGGCGGCGGCGAGAAGCCAAATGACGATTGATCTCGGCGAAACAGCCATTCAATCCTCCGATTCGGAATCATCGAACGCCGCACGAGTCGTCGGACTTGGTGCAGGAGGCTTGCCCGGCAAGACAGGCCGCACGCCCACAGCCCGGTGATCGACGCCCTGCCATCGATCCGACGACAAGCGGGACTTTACTTCTTCGAATCGGTCCTGGCCCTGTTGCTCGGGTGATCCGGGAAGCGGCTGACAAACTCAGATCGGTAATAGTCCGCGAGCACATGGTCCCCGACTTGATGGGCGGCGATCGACATGGCCTGAAAAACCTCGGCCGATATGCTCGTCGAAGCACCTTGTTGCGCCGACGCGGACGCCATTTCAAGCCGAGCTTGTTCGTCGGCTTGCGCGAGCAGGTCCAGGTATTCGTTGAGGATTTGCTCGCCGAGGACCAAGACATCCGGCGCGGCTTCGGCGTGACTCGCGTTCGCGACCATGATCGCTTGCGCCAGGCGAACATCGTTCGGACTCGTCCATGAGCCTCGATCAAGCCATCGCCGCCCGACCCACGCTCGGATGGAATCCGAGTCGGAAGGGCCCGCTTCCGTGACGAGCACCAGGGCGTGCCACGATGCATCTCGCCAGGAGTTCCCGAGCATTCCGATGCTCGACAGGGCTCCGATGGCGCGATCTGGCTCGCCCGCGGCGGACCAACGGCTGGCCGCTCGCTGATACCACTGCTCTGGAAGAAGCGCATCGGGGCCCGCGGTCGGTCGAGGATTCGCGAGCGCCGAGAACGTACGAGCGCCCGCCTCCTCCATCTCGGCGGCTTCCCGCAACAAGCCGGCGCCCGCGAGCAGCTCGGCGGACTGCGAAGCGAGCGCCCCTGCGATTCCGGCGAACATGTCCGACCGAATGTCGCTGACGGGATGCGCTGCCAGGTCGGCAAGCCCGCGCTCCGCCCAATTTCGCGAGAGGGACGCCGCTTCAATCCAGCGCGTTGAGCCCCGTGCGCAGTCACTGAGTTCGCTCTGGAGGTACTGCGCCGCGAGCATGGCGCGATCTTGCGGGTCGCCGCAGTGCTCCGCGCCGATGAGCGAAACGAATCGAAACGAGTCATCGTCTCCGAGTTCGCGCGCGAGCGCCAACGCGGAGTGGAACAGGCCGCCGGGTATCTCGTCCTGAACGCCCGACCGGATGATTCCCAGGAAGATATCGAGCCATTCGGCCTTCCGCCCCGCTGAGCTCGCGGGATTCCGCTTCCACCGCCCGAGATCGCGGGAATACGCCGCGACCACTCGCTGGTAGTACGCCGCCGGGGGTTCGACGCTGCTCCATTTTCGAACCTCGTCGACAGGCGAGCTGGGCGTCACGCTCACCAATGGGCTCGATTCCAAGCTCAGCACGACGCCGTATATTCCCGCCGCTATGATTACGATGACAGCCATCGTGAGAGAGACGATTGTATGTTTGGGAAGTCCGGGTGATCGTGCGCCCCTTACCTCACAGCCTCGCATTGGTCTTCTCCGAGGTTCTGACAATGCTTCAGCAGGACGGTGTCGGCCGAAGCGGTCGAATACGCATCTCCGCACGACATGGAGTATGACTGACCGGTTTTGTCACAATCAAAGCCATCCACGTCGTCGGTCCATTTGCCGGTCGAGTACCAACGATGTCGCATCCGAGCGGACCGCCCTGAGAGAACGTCCATGGATGCACGAAGTGTTACCGTTGCACAAGGTGGTACCTGGTAGCTGCAATTCACAGTCTCGATTCGCGTCGTTCCGATCGCGACGCCGACTGCCCCACCGAGTGCTGCCTGGATTCCCGAGATGGAACCCGTGATCTGCGCCGAGATTGAGGCCGTCGCGGTCACTGTAAACTGAACACCAGCGCCGGCGTCGCACGTCAGAGAGCCAGAGGGAGGATCGTCAGGACAACCACCGCAATTGTCGCACGTCAACAAACTCCCAATCGTCGACGGAATGCCCGGGCTGACGACTTCAGGTTCGTAGTCAATCCGAACGCAGCCCTCGATCAACACCTCACACCCCCAATCATCGGGTGGCTCACCACACGCGCTGCATTCACTCAGAGGCACCCTGTTCCATTGCAGCGCTCCAGTGAACGGATTGCCGCTCCCCGGCTGCCCAGGCTGCGCCAACAGTGCGGGCATCATTGAGCCCGCCCCCGCAAGAACCAGCAGGCCCAGACCAAGCCGCCATCTACGCGCTGTGTGTGTGTGTGTCATGATCGCACATTACCATGCGATATCAGACGTGTCAAGGGCAATGTTGAACAAGGACATTACCCTACAACGGGGTGAATCGGAACCAACATTTATATCAGGTTCACTTGGCCCCCACCGCCGCGCAGACGCGCTTGGCCGCGTCGTTGAGGTCCGTTGCGGGCTGCATGGTGGGGAGTTCTTTGCGCGCGCTGTCGAGGAAGGCGCGTGCCGCGGCGACGTTGGTGCCTTCCAGCCGGACGACGAGGGGCACCTTGAAGCCGACGCTCCCGTCGGGGTTCTTGAAGTTGCGGGCCGCGTTCACGACGCCCTTGGCGATCGTCTCGCAGTTCATGATCCCGCCGAAGATGTTGACGAGGATGCCCTTGACGCGCTGATCGGAGAGGATGATGGAGAAGGCCTCGGTGACGGCCTCTTCCGAGGCCGAGCCGCCGACATCGAGGAAGTTGGCCGGCTCGCCCCCGCTGAGCTTGATGATGTCCATGGTGGCCATGGCGAGCCCGGCGCCGTTGACGAGGCAGCCGATGTTGCCGTCGAGCGCGATGTAGTTGAGTCCCAGCGCGTTGGCGCGGGTCTCGGCGGGGTTGTCCTCGCTGGCGTCGTGCATCTCGGCGACGGCCTTCTGGCGGAACAAGCCGTTGTCGTCGAAATTGAACTTCGCGTCGATCGCCAGCACCTGCCCGTCGGGGGCGTCCTTGGTCGGAGGCGTGATGACCAGCGGGTTGATCTCCGCGAGCGTGCAGTCTTTTTCGACGTACAGCCGCGCGAGCTTCATCATGATGTCGGCGGCCTGGCCGACCTGCTTGCCGACAAGCCCCAGGCGGAAGGCGATCCGCCGCGCCTGATGGGCCTGCAGGCCGACCAGCGGATGGATGAATTCCTTGACGATCGCGTCGGGGCGCTCGTGGGCGACCTGCTCGATTTCAACGCCGCCCTCACGCGAGGCGATGAGGACGTTGCGGCGTGTCTTGCGATCGGTGGTGATGGCGAGGTAGAACTCCTCGCGCCCGCCGCCCTTTCGCTCGGCGATGTCGACAGCGCTGGCGATCAGGAGCTTCCTGACTTCGAGGCCCTCGGGGGGTGTCTGGGGTGACTTCATGCGGTTGGTGAGCATGAAGCGTGCGGCGGTCGTGGCTTCGTCGGCGCTGTTGACGAGCTTGACGAACCCGGCCTTGCCGCGCCCGCCGGCGTGGACCTGGGCCTTAACGACCGCCAGCGGCTTGGCCATGCCCGCGGTGGCGGACTTGAAGGCCGACGCCGCCTCGTCGATCGACGTGATCACCTGCCCGCTGGGAACGGCGATCGAGTAGGAGCGGAGAAGGTCACGACCCTGATATTCATGGATCTTCATGGCGCGGCATGGTAGCCCGCGGCGGGGCGGGTTGCGCCGCTCAGAAACCCGGCCCTCGCGGAGAATCGCGCGGAATCGCGCTCGAATCCTGGCCGGGCCATCGCAGAGCGGCGAAGACGCCGGAGTGGCGCCTTGGCCGCGGGTTCAGGCCAGGCGCCAGGATCGTCCGCTTGATTCTCGGATTCTTCGTGCGAAAACGATGGGCCGGGGAGCGGAAATCACACTTTTTTCCGCGTGAATTTGAAGCTCACCTCGCCGTTGGGCTTGCCGTTCATGTAGTTGGTCCAGGTGTTGGTGAGGTGGTCCGCGTCGATGATCTCCATCTTCAGCGAGTGCATGTGCATGTCGTTGAGTGATTTGAGATTGGTGGCGTCAACAAAGTCGAACATGAACGAGTGCTTGCCGGGGTGCGGGTCGCGCATCCGAGGCTGGTTGCCCGCGGCGCAATAGTGAGTCGCCATGACCGACGTGCCGTCCATGTGGAACGCCGTGACCATCTCGTGCGGGGTACCCACGAAGAGATTCTCGGTGACGGTGTAGCCGTTGGCCGAGACCTTGTAGACCGCGGTGCAATCGGGCGTGCCGTCGCCGTCGAAGTCGCATTCCCAAGTGCCGGCCAGCGCCTTGATGGGGTCGAGCGCGGAAGGTCCGGCGGGGGCGTGCTCGTCCTTGGCCTCGCCCGCGGCCGCGGTCGTCGAGGAATCCTTCGCGACGGACGCGTTCGTTCCGTTCGAGGAGCACCCGGCCAAGGCGGCCAGCATCGACATCGACCCAGCAAGAACCATTCGCATCTCATTCCGCATGAGCAACTCCTATGAATGCGCCGTGTGCCAGATGAGTATGCCAGAAGTCCGCGACACGGCCAAGTCGGGACATCCGTATTCTGTGAGGCGTCGAACCCCCGGCAACGTTTTCGCGCCGAAGAACAAGTGTTGCCGCCTCGTCTTCTGATGGAGCCCACCATGCCCGACGCCGCCGCGCCAACGACCCCCCACGACCGTGCCGCGTACGAGTTTTCCACGCCGCAGAAGGTGTATCTCTGGCTTTCGTCGTTCTCGCTGGCGTGCCTGTTGATCGCGGACATCGTTGGCGTGAAGCTCTTCCGCATTCCCTTCCCCGGCAACTTCTCGTTCCGGATGCCCTTTTCCGATGTCGTCTACGACTCGGTCACCCACACCTGCGGGATGCTGACATTCCCGGTGACGTTTCTCATCACCGACCTGCTGAATGACTACTACGGCAAGAAGGCCGCCCGGCGCGTGGTGTGGATCGGCTTTGCGATGGCGATGATCGTGTTCGGCGTCGTCAACATCGCGCAGGCGATGCCGGCGTGGGACGTCTCATTCAACGTCACCCAGGCCGCGTTCGATTCGATCTTCGGGAGCGCCAAGGTGATGTACGTCGCGTCGCTCATGGCGTACCTGGTCGGGAACTTTTCAGACATCGCGATCTTCGGCCTCCTCAAGCGTGTCACGCGCGGGCGTCTGATCTGGCTCCGCGCGACCGGTTCCACCGTCGTCAGCCAGGTGGTTGATTCGTTCATCGTCACCTATCTTGCCTTCGGCCTGGGGCGCATGCTCATCCCCGGCAGCGGGACGCCCATGCCATTCGGAGAGATCATCAAGACCGCCGCCACGGGCTACACGCTCAAGTTCGTCATCGCCATCGCGATCACGCCGATCATCTACCTTGGACACCGCATCCTGCGCGGCTGGTTCGGGATGACCCCGTTGCCGTCGCAGTGACGCTCCGGGCCGCGCCGGGGGTGACGATCCGATCCGGGGACCCGTGAAAGATGGACCGGCGTCCTTGGGTTGTGGCCCGTCGTGCCGATCTTCTCGAGTCAAAGGACGGGGATCGATCCGCGGAAGACCGCGCGGGCGGGCCCGGTCATCAGGACATGAGCCGGGCTGTGCTCCCACAGAATCCTCAGTTCGCCGCCGGGCACTCGGATGGTCGCCTCGCGGGCCAGCTTGCCTTCGACGGCCGCCGCCACCAGGACCGCGCACGCGCCCGTGCCGCAGGCCATGGTCGCGCCGGCGCCGCGTTCCCAGGTCCGCATCGTCGCGCGCGTGGGAGAGTCGATGCGTACGAAATGAACGTTGGTGCGCGCGGGGAAGATCGAGTGCGTCTCGAGCGCGGAGCCGGCGATCTCGAGCGGGACCATTTCCGGCTGTTCACAGAAAACGACGGCGTGAGGATTCCCCATGGAAAGACAGCGGACGAGCGGATCAAGGCCCGCGCCATTCTCGTCCGGGCCGCTCCAGCGCTCCCACGCGACCGCCACATCCCTCGGTAGCGGCACCCGCACCAGGCCGTCGCGCGACGAGCCTGGCGGAGTCGGCGTTGAGGTGCTGGCGAGAACCGGGATGCGGTCGGCCTCGAAGATGGGTTCACCCATGTCGACGGTCGCGCCGGCGAATCGCCCGCCCTCGATCTTGGGCTCGACCGTCACCACGACTCGTCCGACGCGGATTCGGAGCGTTCCGGCACGCCCCTGCCTCCGATCGAAGAGGTGCAGCGCCACGCAGCGCAGGCCGTTTCCGCACATCCCGCCGTCGCTCCCGTCGCTGTTGAAGATCGAGAGCTTGGCGTCGGCGTCGGGATCGGCCTCGAGCACCAGCACGCCGTCGGCCCCGATGCCCGTGCGCCGATGGCACCAGGCGCGGGCGAGCGAACCCCAGGCGATCGGCGCGCCCTTCGCGTCGAGGCGATCAACGAGCACAAAGTCGTTCCCAAGGCCGTGGTATTTCACGAATTCCAACATCACGGACATGGTCCTCCGCTCCGGCAAGGTCGTCAAACTCGCCCACCCGGTTTGACGCCGGATTCTTGGTGCGTCAACATACGCACGCGGCGCGGGCTCCCCGACACAATGACCTCACGGAGACATCTCATGGACTGGCTCTCGTGGCTCTGGCTTCCCATTGTCCTCTCCGCCGTCGGCGTCTTCATCGCGTCGTTCCTCACCTGGACGGTGCTCCCCACGCACAAGCGGGACTTCATCGGCCTCCCCGATGAGAAGGGATTCATCGAGACCGTTCGCCGCATGGGTGTGAAGCCCGGCAACTACGGCTTTCCCCATTTCGCAAGCCACAAGGACGCCAACACCCCCGAGGCCAAGGCGATGTGGAAGGACGGCCCGGTCGGCTTCATCACCATCCTGTCCAACCCGACCAGCATGGTCCCCCGCATGGCGATCACGTTCACGCTGTTCCTGCTCGTGAGCTTCCTGATCGCCTACGTCGCGAGCGTCACGCTCCACAAGGGCGACTCCTTCGCCAAAGTCTTCCAGGCCGTCGGGACGATCGGCGTTCTCACGTACGCGTTCTCCCATGTGCCCAACGGTGTGTGGTTCGGCGCCTACAAGCGCGCCATCCTCGCGCAGATGTTCGACGGGGTGGTCTACGGCCTGATCACCGGCGCGATCTTCGCCTGGCGCTGGCCAGCGGCGTAGGACCGCGCCGGACCGAACACTTGGACGGTCCTGCCTCACCTCACCATCAACCACGCCGCCAGCGCGACGTGCATGCACGCGATGCCCGCGGTGACAACCCAGTACGACCGCTTGCGGTTCTTGTGGCGCACGACCACCATCGCGATCAGCGCGCCCGGCCACCCGCCCAACAACTCCATCGCGTGGAGCGTGCGCTCCCGTATTCGTCGATCGCCCCGGGCGGCCCGGCGCTTATCGAGCCAAAATGCGAGAAACGTTGCGGCGCTCGCCAGGATCGTGATGGCAAGGTACCAGCGCACGGGCGGAGCGTATCCGCTCCGGTCCTGGCGAGATGGAACCGCCCCGCCAGCGCCCGCGAATGGTCCGGCGGGAGTGCATTCCGCCCGAGTGCGTTGAGCCGCGTCCCGATAATCGCAACCGATCGCGGTTTGTTCCGGCCCTTCGACGGCATCGGCACGCCCGGCCGATAGGATTGCACGCGCATGAAGTCCGTCCAGCTCATCTCCAACGCGAAGAGGGCCGCCACGTCCGGGAATCTCGACGAGGCCGAGCGGATCCTCCGCCAGGTCGTTGTGTCCGATCCGCCGAACGTGCTGGCGTGGCACACGCTGGCGTGCGTGCTGATGGACATGCGCCGCCCGCACCACGCGGCGGAGGTCTTTGGGCAGGTTCTTCGGCTCAACCCCAACCACGCCGACGCCATGATCGGGATGGCACGGGCGCTCGGGATGATCGGCAACCTGCCGCAGGCGCTCGCGGCGGCCAAGCGAGCCACGGCGGTGGAACCCAACAACGCCGCGGGCTGGACGGAACTCGCGCGTCGTCATCGCGTGTTGTCACATACCAACGAGGCGCTGAACGCCGCCAAGCGGGCCGAGGCGTTGGCGCCCAAAGACGCCGACGCGCTCACGTTGCTCTCCCTCTCTCTCCAGGACCTGGGCCGCAACACGGACGCGGTTGCCGCGGGCCGGCGTGCGGTCGCGGCGCGGCGCGGGCTGGCGGAGCTCATCACGCTGGCGACCGCGCTGCTGGCGACGGGCGAGGCGCACGAGGCGATGAGCCTGTTCGAGGAGGCCGAGCGGAAATCGCCGGGGCTCCCGGAGGCCGTGGGAGGCAAAGCACGGGCCGCCGAGGCGCTGGGCGACAAGAAGCTGGCGATGTCGCTGCTGGAAGGCATCGTCGAGAAGCCGCAGGTCAACAACGCCGCCGTGGCGCAGTACGGCATGCTCGCCGCGGGCTCGCCCGAGCGTCGCGGGCACGCCATCGATCTTGTCAGGAAGCGTCTGGAGACTCCGACGAACAACCCGGCCAACACGATCGCGCTCTGGTTCGCGCTGGGGTCTCTCCTCGAGGCCGAGGGAGATTACGGCGGCGCGTTCGATGCCTACAGGCGGGGCAAGGCCCACTACCCGCCCACGTTCAGCGCGGAATTCACCCGACGCCGGATGAGCGAGCTCATCGAAACGTTCTCGCCCGACGCGATGGCCCGCTTCCCAACCTCCGACAGCGCCGACGAACGCCCCGTCTTCATCGTCGGGATGCCCCGCTCGGGCACGACGCTGCTCGAGCAGATCATCGCGAGCCACCCCGCGGCGACGGGCGTGGGCGAGCTCGAGGACATCCTGCGGCTGGTGAACGGCGTGCCCGCGCGTCTGCATGTCACGGGGACCTACCCGCCCGCGTTCGCGGCCATCACCCGCGACGCGCTCAACCAGATGGCCGCCGAGTATTCGGCGCGTCTGACGGAGCTCGCGCCGGGGAAGGATCGCGTGGTCGACAAGATGCCGCACAACTTCATGGCGCTCGGCGCCATCGCGCTGATGTTCCCGCGCGCGACCCTGATCCACAGCACCCGCAACCCGCTGGACACCTGCCTTTCATGCTTCACGACCGCGCTGGGCCCGGCCCACGCCTATGCGGCGACGCTCGCGGGCCTGGTCATCAAGTACCGCGAGTACCGGCGTGTCATGGACCACTGGAAGAGCGTGCTGGGGGAGCGCGTGGTGGAGATGGAATACGAGAAGCTGGTCGCCGAGCCCGAGAGCGAGTCACGCCGCCTGATCGCCGCGACGCGCCTGGAGTGGGATCCGGCCTGCCTCCGGTTCTACGAGGGCAAGCGAGCGGTCACGACCGCGAGCGTGAGCCAGGTCCGGAGGCCCATGTACGATTCCTCCATCGCGCGATGGAAGAAGTTCGAGCCCTACATCGGCGAATTGATCGATGGGCTGCGTGAGTTCCTCTAGCCCCATGGCGGCGCGCCGACCTCCTCATCAGACTCGATCATGAAGGCTCTCCAGGTCATCTCGTCGGCCCGAGCACTCGCCGCCGCCGGGCGCGGCGACGAGGCGGAGCGCGTCCTCCGCGCGGCCTTGTCGGGCGAGCCGTCCTCTCCGGCGCTGCACCAGGAGCTGGCGGCGGTGCTGCGCCAGTCCGGGCGGGTGCGCGAGGCCGCCGAAGCATTGTCGCACGCGTGCCGACTCCGACCCGATTCGGCGCCGCTCCATGTTGAATTGGCCCGGGCTCTGGGTGAGTCTGGCCAGCTCGCGGCGGCGGCGTCGGCAGCGGAGCGCGCCACGCGGCTGTCCCCGTCGGACGGGCAAGCCTGGCGCGAGCTCGGCAAGCGCCTGTATTCGCTGGGTCGGATCGCGGAATCCGGCGCGGCTCTGGCCCGCGCCGAATCGCTTCTTCCGCGGGACGCCGAGATCAAGCAACTGAGGGCCGCGGGCCTTCACGCCGTCGGGCGAAACCACGAGGCGCTGGAGCTTGCCCGAAAGGCGTCGGCGATCCACAGGGGACCGTCGGAATTGGTGACGCTCGGGCTCGTGCTCCTGGCGCTGGGCCATTCAGATGAGGCGCTGTCGTCGTTCGATCGGGCGATCGAGCTCGCGCCGGACCATCCCGACGCCGTCTCGGGAAAGGCACGCGCGGCCGAGTCGATGGGGAACAGGGCCCTGGCCGTGGACACGCTGGCGCCGATGGTGCACGGGCCGAACTGCACCAACGCGCTGCTGGCGCAGTACGCCTCGCTGCACGCGCAATCGCCCGATCGTTCGCGCGTGATTGATCTGTGCCGGGCCCGACTGCGCGAGTTCGGCGGCAATCCCGCCAGCACCCTCCAACTGCGCATGGCGCTCGGGGCGCTGCTCGAGGCCGAGGGCGACTATGCGGGCGCCTTCGAGAGCTACCGCGAGGGCAAGGCGTGCTATCCCAAGACCTTCAACGCCGCCGATCACACCGCGCGGGTGCGCGAACTGATGCGGGTGTTCAGCCGCCCTGCGATGCCGGTGCTCCCGCGATCGACGTGCGGGGACGCGCGCCCGGTCTTCGTGGTGGGGATGCCACGCTCGGGCACGACGCTGCTGGAGCAGATCATCGCGGGACACCCCCGGGCCACCGGCATCGGCGAGCGCGACGAGATGCTCATGCTGCTGGATTCGCTGCCCAGGCGATCGGGATCGCGGGCTCCGTTCCCGCGCTGCTTTGAGTCGACCACGGCCGGGGCGCTCGACGCCATCGCGGCCGAGTATCTGGCGATGCTCGAGCGTCACGCGCCCGGGAAGGATCGTGTCGTCGACAAGATGCCTCACAACTTTCTCGCGCTGGCGCCGATCTCGCTGGTCTTCCCGCGCGCGACGCTGGTCCACATCCGCCGCCACCCGCTGGACACCTGCTTCTCGTGCTTCGCCACGCCTCTGAGCACCGCGCACGACTACTCCACTTCGCTCGCGAACCTCGCGGTCGCTTACCGCGCGTATCGCGAGCTCATGGACCATTGGCGCGATGTGCTGGGCGCCGCCGTGGTCGAGGTCCAGTACGAGCACCTGATCGCCGACCCCGAGGGCGAATCTCGCCGCCTGATCGGCGCGGCGGGCCTGGAGTGGGACCCCGGCTGCTTGAGGTTCTACGAGGGCAAGCGATCGGTCATGACCGCCAGCGCCAGCCAGGTGCGCCGTCCGATGTACGATTCGTCGATCGGGCGCTGGAGGAAGTTCGAGCCCTATCTTTCCGAGTTGATCGAGGGACTGAAGGACTACCTGTGATCGTGAGGAATCGATGAGCCACGCCGCCCAATTGCTGCAACAGGCCCGTTCACTGGCCGCCTCGGGGCGACTCCAGGAGGCCTGCCAGACCTATTTCAGCGCCGCCCAGGCCGAGCCGCAGAACATCACGATCTGGACCGAGCTTGGCGCGGCGTTCAACGCGGCGAACCGCCCGAACGACGCGCTGCAGGCGCTGGCCCGCGCCGGCCGCCTGAACCCCCAGCACGTCCCGGCGCTCGTCGAGGCCGCCCGCGCGGAATTGAAGCTCGGGCGCGCGCAGCGGGCCGCCGCCGCGTTGCAACGGGCGACCACCATCGAGCCTGACAACGCGGTGCTCTGGCGAGAGTTTGCCGTGGCGCTGCATCGCGGGAACGCGGGGCCTCGGAGCCTGGATGTCATCCGGCGCGCCCACGAGCTGGCGCCCGACGACGAGGAGACGACGCTCACGCTCGGGATGATGCTGGCCGACAACGGCGCGCTGGAAGCGGCGCTCCCGCACCTGCAGAACGCCGCGGCGAAGAAGCCCGGCGCCCGCCAGTACGCGGCGCTGGCCAACTGCCTGAGCTCGCTCTCCCGGATGGACGAGGCCCACCAGGCCGTCGAAAAGGCCGCCGCGATCAACCCCCGCTTCCCCGGCGTGCCCTTCACGCGGGTGAAGATCGCCGAGGCCATGGGGAAGCGCGATGAAGCGATCCGCCTGGCGGAGGAATCGATCCGCGACGGCTCGGCCGCGCCGGACCTGATGCAGAAATACGCGGACCTCATGCGCCGGAGCGACTCCCGGGCCGGCGCGATCGACCTGCTCCGCAGGGCGCTCGACCAATCTCAGTTCGCCGCTCCCGAGGCCCGCGGGCATGTCCTCATCGGGCTGGGCGCTCTCCTGGACGCCGAGGGCCGCTTCGCCGACGCGTTTGAGTGCTTCCGAGAAGGAAACAAGCTGACCGCGCCGCCCTTCAACGCCCAGAACGTTCGCAACCGGACCGAAGCGCTGATGCGCGCGTTTTCCCGCGAGGCGCTGGCGTCGTATCCCAAGGGCGATCCGGACGAGCATCGCGCGGCGTTCATCGTCGGCATGCCCCGGTCGGGCACCACCCTGCTGGAGCGAATCATCGACGCCCATCCCGACGCCCGCGGCGTCGGCGAGCTCGAGACGATCCCGCGCTTGTTCGCGTCGCTCCCGTCGCGTCTTGGATTTCAGGGCACGCCGCCCGACGCGCTGCGTTTCCTGACGCCGCAGTGGGTTGCCGAGATCGCGGGCGAGTACCTGAACAAGCTCGGCTCGCTGGCGCCGGGCGTGTCGCGCGTGATCGACAAGCTCCCGCACAACTTTCTGCAACTGGGCTTCATCAGCGTTCTCTTCCCGGGCGCGACCATCATCCACAGCACGCGCCATCCGCTCGACACCTGCCTCTCCTGCTTCATGACGCCCCTCAGCCGGGCGCACGCCTATCGCTTTTCGCTCGCGGGCCTGGTGGTGGAATACACGGAGTATCGCCGCCTGATGGATCATTGGAAGAGCGTGCTGGGCGATCGGATCACCGAGGTGGTGTACGAGAGCGTGGTGGCCGACCTCGACACCCAGGCGCGTCGCATCATCGGGGCGCTGCGCCTCCCCTGGAACGACGCGTGCCTGGAGTTCCACGCGTCGGGCGGGCCGGTCGTCACCGCGAGCGTCAATCAGGTCCGCCGCCCGATCTATGACTCGTCCGCGGGGCGCTGGAAGAACTACGAGCCGTTCATCGGCGAGCTGATCGAAGGCCTCCGCCAGTTCCTGTAGGAGTTGCCGTGTCGCGTGTTGTTCCGTTGCTCACGCAGGCATCGCGGCTCCGCAAGGCGGGCGACCTCGCCGGCGCGGAGCGATTCCTGCGGCAGGCGCTCCTGATCGACGCGGCCCACGCCGCCGCCTGGCACCAATTGGGGGAGGTTCTGCTGGCGCAGCGCCGCGCGCCGGACGCGCTGGCCGCCCTCGACCAGGCGGTCCGCCGACGTCCCGACTCCGCGCCCGCGCACGCCGACCGCGCACTGGCGCTGGCGGCCGCGTCCCGGCCCGCCGAGGCCGAGGCGGCGCTCCGCGCGGCGATCGCGATTGATCCCAAGCTCGCCCGTGCATGGCTGGAGCTTGGGATGCTGCTGGCATCGCAACGCCGATTCGGGGCGTCGATCGCGCCCCTCACTCGCGCGTGCGAACTCTCGCCGGGGGACGCGGAAGCCCGGCTTGCCCTCGCACAGTCCATCAGCCAGGCCTCGTGCCGGACCCGGGCGCTCCCCCACTTTCGACGCGCCGTTGAGCTCGGCCGATCCCCGCGCGCCATGGCGGCGCTGGCCGAGTGCCTGCTCGGCCTGGGGCGCGCCGATGAGTCCTTCACTCTCCTGCGCGAAGCCGCCGCGATGGACACGTCCGATGTGTCCATTCGGGTCGCCGAGGCCCGCGCCCTTGAATCGCTCGGGCGCATGGACGAGGCCCTGGAACTCCTCCGGCCGCTGGCCGAAGCTCCCGACGCCACGCCCGGCGTCGTGGCGCAGTTCGCCATGTCCGCACGTTCAACCGCCCTTGCCGATCGCGCGCGGGACCTCCTGCTAGGGTTCATGACGCGCACCAATCCGAACTCGCCGGGCATGGTCGGGCTCCAGTACGCCCTGGGCGGGTATCTGGAGGATCAAGGAGACTACGCCGGGGCCTTCGCGTGTTTCAAGCGTGCAAACGACCTGCTCCCCCAGACCTTTGACGCGCAGGCCGCCGCCACCCAGACCGACGATGTCATCAACTCCTTTTCACCCGAGCGTTTCGCCGCCTTGCCACGTTCGTCGCGTCAGGACCGTACGCCGGTGTTCATCGTCGGCATGCCCCGCTCGGGGACCACGCTTCTGGAGCGCATCCTTGACGGGCATCCCGACGTGACCGGGGTGGGCGAGCTCGACACCCTGCCCATGCTTGCGCAGTCGATCCCGTCTCGCCTGGGCGTATCGACCTCGTCGTATCGGAACCTCGACGCCGCCACGCCGGAGTTCATGGACTCGCTCGCGGACGAGTACCTGGCGTCCATCCGCTCACTGGCGCCGGCGGCCCGTCGCGTTGTGGACAAGATGCCGCACAATTTCATGCACGTCGGGCTGATCGCGCTCATGCTCCCGGGCGCGTCGATCATCCACAATCGGCGTCATCCGCTGGACACCTGCCTGTCGTGCTACACGACGTGGCTTCGCACGTCGCACGACTACGCCGTCTCACTCGGCGGGCTCGTCGCCGCGTACCGTGACTATCACCGCCTGATGGCGCACTGGTCCACACTCCTTGGCGATCGACTCATTGAAATCCGATACAGGGACGTCGTGGCCGATACGGAGGGCGGCGCCCGACGCATCATCGGCTCCATCGGCCTGGACTGGCACGACTCGTGCCTGAACTTCCACTCGCGCTCGGGCGTCGTCACGACCGCGAGCGTGCAGCAGGTCCGCAAGCCGATCTATTCGACCTCGAGAGACCGCTGGAAGAATTATGAGCCGTTCATCGGCGAGCTGATCGAAGGCCTCCGCGACCTGTTGTGAGCCGAGCCCGTCAGTTCTCCGCCCGCGCCGGCTTCGGGGCATCCGCCGGGGGAGCCTTGGACTTCTTCCTGATCGGGATCTGCACTTCCGACCACAGGTCGGCCGTCGGCACATCCGGGCCGTTGTAGTACAGCGCTCGCGCCGGGCCCGCCGCCTCCCACTCGTCCTGCGAGTCCAGCCACCCGTTGAGCTTGGCCACGCCGAACTTGACCCGCGCGGTGATATACGATCCCTTCATCCCGAGCGAAACGACGATCAAGGGCTCGGCATCACGCACGCGCACCTTGCCGTCGTCCCCCGTGGGCCCCAGGTCGGGCGTCCGGTAGAGGAACGACATCGTCCACGAAGCATTCACGTTCTCGTCCGGCGTTGCATCGCGACGATCCGCCGACTTCGGATCCGCGTTCCGCGCTCCCTCGAGCCCGCGGTAGTCCATCTCGACGGGCGACGTCATCGCGATCTCGCGCTTCTTGATGTGGTTGAACAGCGGGAAGAAGCCCTGATACATGCCGATATCGGGCATCGTGCTCCCGCTCACCTCCGCCCGGCGCACCGGCGGATAGACCTTGATATCAATCGCGCCCGGCGGGGTGGGCTCGGGATATCCAACCGGCAGCGGCGTGGTGATCGAGCACTCGCCCGCGTCGTAGTTCTCGCCTCGCTTCTCGATCCTTGCGTCCTTGTCGCCACCGACACGAAGCACGGACGGCAAACCCTCCGCGTCCCGTGGGGCTTCCCTCGCGGTGTCTGGCGAACCCGCCGCCGACCGGGCCCCGGGCTTCGGATCGTCCGCGGCGTTCTGGGCGCGGGCCAGTCCGCCCGCCGCCCCCAACGCCACGCCCGCCATGGCCAGAACCATCGCGCCACGCGCTCGCCGCGCGCAACGCCGCGAAATCCCGTCGTGATCAGGAGCGGGCATGAGAAGTCCTCCGATGCGGCGTCACCGCCGAGGGTCATCGCTCGTCGGCCCGCGCCGGATTCAGGAGTTTGTGCTCAATGCCCGTTGCCGGTCGGGACGCACCACAGCTTCCCGGGCGATCTGGACAACTCGTCATCAAACTTGGTTCGGGCCAGCCACCAGACGTGCCCGTCGAACGAGGCCACGGTGGCGCCCTTGTCGTGCCTTGACGTCGAACGATCCTCGTCCGGGAAACTCGAGCCGTCGTTCCAGCCCGCGCCCAGCTCGTCGGCTTCCCACATCAGCACGGCCTCGGGGCGATACTCCGTCAATCGACGCGAGATGTACCGGCGCCCGAAATCCACGACCGCGCCGTTCATCAGGTAGCTCGTCGCCCAGCCCGATCGCTGGATGTAGGGCTCCTTGTGCCCGATGCACCGGTAGATCTTCTTGATCTCGTGATACTTCCACAGCGACCCTGTCTCATAGAACTTGATGTATTCCTTGTTCTTGTCGCCGACCTCGCAGAGTTCCTTCCACTTGCTGTCGGCCGCGGGCGTGTTCGGATCGGGGTTGTAGAGCCAGCCCGGCTTCTTGTTCGTGCGATTGTCGAGCCAGTTGGGCAACGGCAGGAAGTCCTTCCAGTCGTTCGCGTACATCTGCGTCGCCTGCATGATCGTTCTGAGGTTGGACTGGCAGTGCGTCTGCTGCGCGTTCTTCCGCGCCTTGCCCAGCGCCGGGAGCAGAATCCCGATCAAGAGCGCGATCACCGCGATCACCACCAGAAGCTCGATCAGCGTGAAGCCGCGAACATCCGTCCGCCCCTTGATCGACTTGACCGTCATGAATCCGCTCCCCGCGGGACCGCCGCTCCACCCATCGTCGCTGGCGCGCCATGACACGCCGTTGGGGCCCATAGTCCGAACGGACGGGCTACCCAACCAATCCCGAACTTGATACTTGTGTTTATCGGAAAACCGGCGCGCGGTCAAGTCCCATGCCGCGACATTGGGGGCGACGAGCGTTTGATAAACACAAGCAATCGGCGATCTTGTGACTCAGCTTCCCAGCGTCAGGCCCACCGGCTGCGGCCGCGGGGCGTGGGTCGGCTGGATCGCGATCCCCAGAGGCATCCGCTTTCCGCCGGACGGCGGCATGCCCTCGCGCTCGATGTGCCGCTGGATCGCCATCACGCCCTCGATCAATTGCTCCGGGCGCGGCGGGCAGCCGGGAACATACACATCAACCGGCAGGAACTGGTCGCACCCCTGGACGACGGCGTAGGTGTCGAACACGCCGCCCGTTGAGGCGCACGCGCCCATCGAGATCACCCATTTCGGCTCGGTCATCTGCTGATACGTTCGCTGGAGCACCGGCATGGTCTTGATCGAGATTCGCCCGGCGACAATCAGGAGATCGCACTGACGCGGGCTGAACCGCATGACCTCGGCGCCAAACCTCGCCAGGTCGAATCGCGAGCACGCGGTCGCCATCAGCTCGATCCCGCAGCACGCCGTCGCGAAGGGCATGGGCCACAGGCTGTTCCGCCTCGCAAAGTTGATGACGCGCCGGAGCTGCGTCGTCACGAATCCGTCAACCGGGAGTGCTGCTTCTATGCCCATCGCGTTCCTCGCTGGATGACTCCGCCCAGGGATAGTCCCAAGGCACGTCCAAGCCGCCCAACAGAATAGGCCAAGCCCGCGCGGGCGTCCGGGTGACGCCTTCGTGACAGCACACCGCGTTTCGGGCGGCGCTGTCCTGCGCGCCCGGGCGAGGAACGACGGCTCAGGCCGTCGCGGGGCGCGCCCGACCCGCGGCCTCCGGGGGCGTGGGCGCGGGGGGGAGCAGATCCGCGATGCTTCTGCTCTCCATGGCGGACAACCTCGCCGCCGAGAGTTCACTCAGCAGCTTCGGCGCCCGCTCGCGATCGACCGCGACCAGCTCTTCCCCCACCACCAGCACGTCACGGGCGCGGAGCGTCTCGGGCGGCCCTGCCAGGGTGTACGAGCCGTCGTCATCGCCGCCCGACACGCGGTGCAACAGCCCGGCGCGCCACAGCCGTTCGAGCATCTCAGACACCACGCGCTGGTCGATTCCGGTCTTGTCGGCCACGACCGAAGAGCCGCTCGGCCTGCCGGTGCGGAAACGTGAGGCCACGTCGCACATGACGACCAGCGTCGACGCCGGATCGACGATGAGTGTCCGTCGGGATTCGGCCGCCTGGGTCACAAGGCCCAGCGTCTCGAGCACCGACCTGGTCAATCCGGCCGCTTTCGCGGTGGAGTAGGTCTGAAGCGCGTGCGCGACCTGCAGGCCCGAGAGGACGATGATCCACGTCACATACACCCAGAGCAGGAACAGCGGGAGCAGGGCCAGCGGGCCGTAGAGCGATGAATAGCCCTTGGCGTTCCGCAGGTAGGTCGTGATGCCGTACTTGCCGCCCTCCCAGATCAGCGCCGCGAGGATGGCGCCGATCAGCGCGGGGAGGAACTGAACGCGAGTGTTGGGCACCGTCGCATAGGCCGTGAAGAAGAGCAGCGTGCTGATGAGGAGCGGGACGGTAAATCGGGCCACCACGTAGATCGCGCCGCCGACAATCTGGATGTGGTTGATGTCGTCGAGCTTGGAGTTCGCCCATTCCTGGATCGCGAACGTGGAGATCAGGCCCAGCGACCCGAGCGTCAGGAGCGCCCAATACTGCATGATCCGTCGCGGCCAGCTCCGCCCCCCAGGCGCCATGTAGATCTGGTTGAACGACTTTTCGATATCCACCATCATCGAAATGGCGGCGTAGACGAGCGTCAGGATCGCGATCACGCTCAGCGTGCCCGGCGGGAGCGTGCGCACGCGCTGGACGGCGTCGGCGATCCATCGATCCAGGCTCGTTTGCGCCGCCATCGTCGGACCCTCGAGCTCCGGCGCGGTGAGTTCGGGGTGGAGTCCGGCCTGGTCCCCGCGGGCCGCCGGCGGCTCGTTGCCCGTGAGCGCGATCTTGTCAAGCCCGGCGAACTGAAGAATGTTCTTGATCCGCAGCGCGACCGACTCCTGGCTCGAGAACGCCGCGAAGAACACCACCGCGATCACCAGCACCGGGATCAGTCCGAAAATGGTCCGGTACGACAGCGCGGCCGCCATCCGGGGAATCTGCACCCGGCGCATCCCGAGCACGATCATCTTCGCGACGTGCATAAGCTGGCGAGGCACGCTCGGATGCTCCACCGCCATTGACAGCGAGCGATCCACCCTGGCCAGAAAGCCCGGCGCTCCCGCCGGAGCTTCGCCATCGTTCCCGATTTGAACCTGATCCTTGCTCATCATGCGCGGCAGAGAGCCGCCTCCGGTTATCGACTGTTTCCGGGCCCGTCCTGATCTGGATTCTCAGACCACGCCCGCCCCGGTCCGCGACGGCGCTGGGGCGGCGTTGGTCGATCGCGCCCCGCGTCCCCGGGCGTCGTGCCCGCGCCGATTTCTTCGGAAACCGGGGGGACCGATCCCGCGCCGGCGCCAGACCCTCGGTCGGCTTGCGCCGAGATGGCGCCGCGCTGACCTCGCCTTGCCTCAGAGAGAATCTGGCGGAGCGCCCGTACCTCGTCGCGCGTGAGCTCGCGCCAGTGTGACAAGGCCACACCCCTCAACTGCAGAGGGCCGAGCTTGACCTGCGTCAGTTTCTTGACCGGGCACCCCGCGTTCATCAGGACATCGCGCACCGCGCGGTTCGCGCCCGCCCGCATGGTCACCGAGAGAAGAGTCCGCCCAGACTCGCGGCGGATAATCGAAAGTTCAACGCCCGGTGAACCGATCCGTCCGCGGGACTTGGCCTCTTGGCGTGCGGCCTTGTTGATAACCTCTTGAAGCTCGGCGAGATGAGCCTCGTCGATGGCTCGCTTGATCATCGCGTGATAGACCTTTTCCACGCCGAAGCGCGGGTGCGAGAGCACGTTGGCGATCTCGCCGTCGTTGGTGAGAAGCACGAGCCCGGTGCTCTCGAAGTCCAGTCGCCCGACCGGAAACAAGCGCGGCTTTGAGGGGTGCTCGACCAGGTCCATGATGGTGCGCCGATCGACCCCCGGCTCGTCCGCCGCCGTCACCAGCGTCCGCTCCGGCTTGTGAAGCATGAGGTAAATCTTGCGCGTGGCACGCGCCCTGGGGATCGGTCGGCCATCGACCAGAATCCGATCTTGGGTCGGATCGACGAAGATGGGAAGCCGATCGCGGACCTCGCCGTTGACCTCGACCCGGCCCTCCTCGATCAGCATTTCGCAGCGGCGACGGGCCGCCACACCCGCGTCGGCGAGTACCCGCTGGAGGCGGACCATGCCCGGCGGCGCCGATGAGAACGAACCGCTCGGGGCAGGGGGCCCACGCCGCTTGGAAAGCCGGGCACGACCGCCGCGCCCCCCGGCTCGGGATCGGCGGGGTCCGAATTGAGAGTCCGATGGTGGGCGCGGCATCGGCGGAGTTTAGGGCCCCGGCGGGTGGCGCGGACGTGACGATTCTGCCGATGTTGGGTATAAGGATGTATCGCCGCGCGGCGGAGCCGACGCGAGACGCGCCACCGGCGCGGAAAGGGACAGGATGTCCGACACCATCACCAAGCCATCGACCCTTCGGGTCGGTTCGACGGCGACACCCTCCGCGGACGCCATCTCCGGCCAGGTGGCGGCCACGGTCGCCGACCGGGTTTTTATCACGCCGCGCGTCCTCGATCGCGGCGCCTTCGACGAGTATGCCGAGGGATTGAAGTCGCTGATCCGTGAGGCGTCGGGGCGCGGGCAGTCGCTTCAGACCGCGATGGTGGACGTTAAGTCGATGGGCGACAGCCTGCGTCAGGCGACGGATGAACTGAAGAAGCGCCTGGAAGCCACGGTGAAGATCATGCCGGCGCTCGAGCAGCGCCTCGGCAAGGCCGAGCAGGTCCTGCAGCTCGCCGCGAGCGACTCCAAGCTGGCGGAGCACTTTGAAAAGACGCTGAACCGGTTGCTCGCCGAGCACGTCGCCCGTCTGGAGGCGCGCATCGCCGAGGTTGTCACGGGCGCGGAGCAGCGATTGAACTCGCTCTTCGAGGTGGCCGGCGGGCGCCTGCAGACCCTCGACGCCCAGGCGCAGGCCCAGGCTCAGTCCCGCATCAACGAGCTGCAGGATCGCCTGGCGACGCTCTCGGAACGCACAGTGTCCAAGGCCGAGGCGACGCAGGCGCGGCTGGCGCACGAGCTCGACGAGACGATCAGGAAGGCCGCCGCCTTGCGCGACGAGATCACCACGCGCGGCGAATCCTGGAGCGCGCAGCTGTCGGCCCGCTTCAACGAATCGCAGCAGCGGGCCGAAACGCTCGATCGTCAGCTCGCCCAACGCGCCGAGGCGATCGTCGGGCGCGCCGGCCAGCAGTTGCAGGAGATCGCGCAGCGCTCCGGGATGATCTCGCAGGAGTTCGGCGCCAAGGCGGACGGGTTGCAGGCCCGCCTCAGGGCCCTGACGGGCGAGGCCGAATCCCGCGCCAAATCGCTCGGCGCGCCGCTCACCCAGCTCCAGCAGAAGATCGAGTCGCAGCTCGGCGAGGCGCAGGCGCGCGTGAGCAAGATCGCCGGCCCGACGCTCGACAGGCTCGAGACACTGCGCACGCAGATGGAGGCGCTGGCGAACACGAACGCGGGCGAACTGCGCCGACAGGCCGCTTCGCTTCAGAACGAGCTTTCCTCGCACGGCGAGTCGCTCCGCGCCCGACTGGCGGGCGAGATGGAGACGCTCGAGGCACGCCTGTCCAAGGCTTCGGCGGAGGTGGACACGCGGCTCAGGCCCGTCGCAGAAGCCACGCGCCAGCTCATCGCCGAGCTCGATCAGCGCATCGCGAAGGTGCGCTTCGAGTTCGAAGCGGCGGCGGGCCCGACGCTGGCCCGCCTCGACGCCCTGTGCCTGCGGGCGGCGGAGGTCATGGACCAGGCGACGAAGGACGGCTCGGGGTCGGTGCTCGAATCGCTCTTGGCCAAGGCCGACCAGCTCCGCTTGGACGCGACCAATGCCGCCAGCGGCTTTGGCGCCATCCGCGATCAGGTCGAGATCGCCAGGCGCGACCTCTCGCAGTTGCTCCTGACCGCGGCGGAGGACATGGATCGCCAGCACGCCCGCCAGCAGTCGCTGATGGAGAGCATGAACGCGACGGCGGCGGAACTCGATCGCTTGTGGGCAAGGCACGCTTCACTCCAAGGCGCGATCGATGAGTCGATCGTGGTGGCAGAGACGGCGGCCAGGGCCGTCGCGGGACAGGCCATGGCGATGCGTCGTTCGAGCCACGACACGGAACCCGGCACGAACAAGACGCACAACTCAATGACTGAGCTCGACACGACCGCGACGATCACGAGCGGCACGCCGGTGAACGCTGACCCGTCGCCCGTTCAGGCCACACCGACATCGCGGCCAGGCACGAGCGAATCCATGATTCCCGTGACGCACGAGGGCGCGACGGCACACTCGCAACCCACGGAACCCAACTCCGCGACGAGCGTCGACTATCCGATCGCGCACGACGATGTCACAACAGATCCCGCGGCGTGGGGGATTTCGCCCGAGATGATGCGCGACGCGCTGGCGGAGACCTACGGCCTGGCCGCCGCTGAAGAGCTGGCCCACCGTCACCCGCCCGGAGTGACCGAACCGATCGCGTCAAACTCGGCGGGCGAGGGGCCACTTCCGCCCAGCGTGCAAGGTGTTCTCGACCGGCTGCGCGATCGCTTGTCGCATTAGCCGCGCGGTGTGATCGATTTGGTCTATGCTGAGGCGATGGCCCGCCGGATTTCGAATTGGAGTTTCGTTGCGCGGCTGGTGACGCTAAGCGTCTGCGTCGCGCTGGGGGTGCATGCCGAGCCGCCAACGACCCCGCCCACTCCGTCTCCGTCTCCGTCTCCCAATCCGTCCCCGCCGCCTCAGCCTCCGAGTCCCGAGCCGAAACCGGAGCCCAAGCCGGAGCCCCAACCCCCGACGCCCGCGCCGCAACCCCCGACGCCGGAACCCAAACCGGAACCCAAGCCAGAACCCAAGCCCGAGCCACAACCACAACCGCCAACTCCGCAACCTCCGACTCCGGAACCAAAGCCGGAACCGAAGCCTGAGCCCAAGCCACAACCGCAGCCGCCGACGCCGACGCCGGAACCAAAGCCAGAACCGACGCCCGAGCCCAAACCTGAGCCCAAGCCGGAGCCGCAACCGCAACCACCAACGCCTCCAACGCCGGCACCTGATCCGAAGCCAGAGCCCAAGCCAGAGCCCAAGCCTGAGCCCAAGCCTGAGCCCAAGCCAGAACCGCAGCCACCGGCACCCGCGCCGGCGACGCCGAGTCCGGAGCCGAAGCCTGAAGCCAAGCCGGAATCAGCGCCCGGCACGCCGCCAACAGCCACTCCGGCACCGACGCCCGCTCCAACTCCCGAGCCGCAGCCTCCAACTCCTCAGCCCCAGCCACCGCCCGAGCCCCAGCCTCCCCCCCCGCCGCCGGCACCGAAGCCCGTGCCCTACCTCGGGTTGTCGCTGCGCGCTTCCCCCAACGGTCTGGTCTGCGCGGTGGTGCGCCCCGGCCCGCTCGCCGGCGACGGATACACCTCGCCCTCGATCTGGCGCGGCGATCTCGTCACATCGATCAACGGCAGCGCGATCGACCTGGCGACGTTCGACCACCTGATCGAATCGCTCGACGTCGGCTCGGAGGTCACGCTCGAATACACCGTCGCGTCGAAGCGCGACGCGTACGCCGCCGTCCCCGCCGGTGATCCTTCGGGCGCCAAGCGGCACGTGGTCGTCAGGCTCGAGCCTCGCGATCAATGGCAGGGCACGCTGTCGCGTCCTTGGCGCGAGGGCGCCTCGATCCCGGCGCTCGCCGCGCCGAACGCGATCGGCGACGCCGCCATGCCCGAGGGTCAGTTCGAATCGCTCATCGTCAAGAAGGCCCGCGACGTCGGCGTGTTTGACAACGAGGGCGTGCCCGCCGGCGGCGTGTCGAGGCTCCTCGGATACCTCGCGGGCGTTCAGGCCTCCACGACCGATTTCAACGCGCTCCCGCTCATCGCGCAGGCCCTCCGGCGCCCGCTCAGCGCGGACATGACCGACAAGGTCATGCTCGACCTGGCGAGGCCCGCGAGCACCGGGGACATGAGCGCGATCACGGCGCTGGTGTCGCGCGTGCTGGACAACCCGGCATTGCCCGACGCCACCATGCGCCTCCCGCGATGGTTCGGGCCGCTGGCCGATCCGGGCGAATCCGCGGCGGCCCGTGCCGAGGCCGAGCTCCTCGTGCGCACACTGCGCGACGGCGTCGGGATCGCGTCTGCGGGCGATCGTGATCGCGCGCTGTCGAACCTTGCCGCGATCCGCCGCAGCCTCGAGATGCAGGCGATCTTGTCGCACCAGCTCTCGCGCCTGCCCGCGATCGAGGCCGAGCTCCTCGCCATCGCCGCGCCGCACGCCAAGGACGCGCCCCGCGCCGATGTGCCGCCCGACATCCGCGGCGCCGTGCAGGGGGACGTACTCTACTTCGAGCCGGGCACCGCGGGCGAGAACGGCGCGATCGGCCCGCTGGTCGTCGGCGGCCCGGGCCCCAACGTGTACGACATGTCCAGGATCGCGCGCGTCTATGACGTCGGCGGGGACGACGTCTACCGCTACCCGGCCGGCGAAATCGTCGTTGATCGGGCCATCACCACCGACGCCGGAAACTCCGTCATCAAGCTCCGCGTCAACACCCGTGTCATCGTCGACCTCGCCGGAAACGACACCCACATCTCCGAGAGCGATTTCAACGGCCCGGCCTCCGGCGTGCTCGGCCTCTCCGTCCTCCACGATCTCGCCGGCAACGACACCTATCGAACCACCTCGCAATGCTCGCTCGCCTCCGGCCTCTTCGGCGTCGGGCTCCTGATCGACGACGCGGGCGACGACCGCTACGAGAACCTCGGGCCAGACTCGGGCTGGAGCATCGGCGCCGGGTTCTATGGCGCCGGCCTCATCATCGACCGCGCGGGCTCAGATACCTACCTCGGCGAGAAACTCACCCAGGGCGTCGGCGGCCCGCGGGGCTTCGGCGCCATCATCGACGTGAGCGGCAACGACCTCTACCGCGCCGACGGCACGCACTTCCCCAGCGCCTACGGCACGCCCGGCGTCTTCCTCTCCATGTCGCAATGATTCGGCTTCGGTATCCGCGGGTATGCGCAGGGCGGCGTCGGCGCGATCTATGACCTCGCCGGAGACGATCGCTACCAGGCCGGAGAGTTCGCCCAGGGCTGCGGCTACTCCTTCGGGCTCGGCGTGCTCCACGACGCCTCGGGCAACGACTTCTACCACGGCAACCGATACACGCAGGGCTCCTCCGCCCATCAGGCCGCCGGCCTGCTCGTCGATGATGCCGGCGACGACATCTACTGGGGCATGACCGCCGCCTCTCAAGGAGCGGCATGGGACCAATCCGTGTCCATGCTCATCGACCACGACGGCAACGACATCTACCGCGCCGACGGGCTCTCGCAGGGCTCCGCGGCGCAACAGGCCGTGGGACTGCTGCTCGACCTCGGCGGTAGCGATCGCTACATCGCGCCCGACAGCGCGACCCAGGGCTCGCCCGGCGAGAACTCGTATCACTTCGACGCCGATCAGGTCTTCAGCTTCGCCGCGTTGATCGACCTCGGCGCGAAGAACGACTGGTACTCCGCGCCCCGCGCTGAAAAGACGACGACCAAGTTCGGGGGGCTCAACGACAAAGACCCGAAGTCGTCGAGACTCTTTGGGCTGTTCGTGGATGAGTGAGGGGGCGCCCGCATTTCGATCGCGGGCCGTTCCGCGCCACACCGCACGCCGAGCGTTCGCCATGAACTCCATTCTTTCGCCCGGGATGCATGGGCCGGTGCTTCTGCTACGCTCGTTTCGTGCGAAAGCCGTGCACCAGTTCGCCGCATCTTGCAAGCCTGCTCGCGCGCGTCTCGCTCGCTTTGGTCGCCGCGACATCGCTCGCTCAATCCACCCCGCCTCCCACGCAACCGCCCTCATCGGAAACCACCGTGACCCGTCCCGCCGACGCCGCGCCCTGGGCCGCGAGCCCGTTCGCCGATGACATCCTTTACCAGGTCATGCCCATCGCCTGGCGCGATTCCGATCACGACCCCGCCGACACAAGCGCCGACGCGCTCGCTCGCGCCGCCGCCGATCCCTATCGAGACGGCGATGTTCGCGGCATGACCGCCGCACTCCCTTACCTCTCCGCGCTCGGCGTCACCGGCCTCTGGTCCACGCCCATCTTTCCCTCGCCCGCCTATCACGGCTATCAGCACGCCGAAGCCGATCGCGTCAATCCCGCCCTCGGCGCCGAGTCTCAGTTCCTCGACTTCAACCGCGCCGCACACGCCGCCAACCTCCGCGTCTTCATCGATCTCGTCGCGTACGGCATCAATCGCGACAGCGCCCTCTTCCGCGACGCCACCACCAACCCCGCCTCGCCCTTCGCCGGCTATATCGCGATGACAGACGCCGCCGCCGGCGCCCCCTTCGGCTACGACTACCGCACCTGCACGGGCGAGCGAGTCTCGTTCGCCTTCTTCGATCTTCGCAACGCCGGCGCGCGCGAACTCGTCACGCGCTGGTCCCTCCGGTGGCTCGACCCGCGCGATCCCCTCGGCAACCCGGATCGCGCCGCCGCCGTCGACGGCTATCGACTCGACCACGTCTGGGCCAGCTACCCCGACGGCCCGGATGGCTGGGGCTACTCCATCGACAACTTCTGGAAGCCATGGAAACAGGCCCTCCGCGCCGCCCGCCCCGATGTTCTCACCTTCGCCGAACAGGCCAGGTGGGAGACCTTCGGCACGGACCTTCACGCCGCCCACGACGCGACGTTCGCCAAGCCCTTTCTGTTCGCCGCACGCGAGGCGATCCGCACATCCAACGCGGCCTCGCTCCACGCCGCCGTTGAGCGCATGATCTCCGCCATCCTGGAGTCACCCGCGACCGACGCGCCCGCGCGAACGTTTCTCGCAACGCTCGGCGATCACGACGTCGACCGCCTCGCTTCCGCCCTCAACGCCACCACGCCGCGCACCGCGCCCCGCCTCAGGGCCGCCGCCGGAGTGCTCCTGACGCAGCCCTTCCCTCCCGTGATCTACTTCGGCGACGAGCTCGGCATGGTTGGCGTTGCCGCCCGATTCGGCTCCGACGCCAACGACATCCCGCGCCGCGAGCCTTTCAAGTGGAACGCCGTCGATTCCTTCCCGATGACCAACTACCTCGCGCGCCACGCCGCCGCCAGCGCCAATCGCTTCTCCAAGGACCACGATGGCCATTCCGTCAAAGAGCAGCTCAACGTGAAGGGCTCGCTCCTCGAGACATACCGCGACCTCATCAGGCTCCGGCGCGAGACCCCGGCGCTCCGCCGCGGCGGCTATCGCGCCCTTGAGTCTTCCGACCCGCGCGTGTGGGCCTGCCTCCGCTCGGCGGATGCCCAGGCCGTCCTCGTCGCCGTCCGCCTCGGAACGGCCGCGGCGCCTCCCGCGTCCATCACCCTTCCGCGCGGGCTTTCGATCGACCGCGAGTTGACGGCATCCGCCGACGCAAGCCCGCCCGTCATGTCGCCGATAACAGACGGCCTTGTCGCCCAAATCCTGCTTGAACCCGGGCAAACCCGCGTCTTTGCGCTCGCCATCGCGCCGCCCGGGCATTGACGCGTATTTCTCCGTGTGGTCGCGGTGACGCCAACGATCCTGCGCGCCTCGCCCGATCCTCACAGCCGAATCCCCCGTATCATCCGCTCCGCAGCATGGCCAACTCCGCGATCATCCGAACCATCCGCCTTGAGCCTGTCGGCGGGCCGCCCGCCGAGCGCATCATCGCGTCGTCCGATCGTGTCACCGTCATCGGGCGACAGTCCGGCTGCGACGCCGTCCTCCCCGATCAATCCGTGTCGCGCCGGCACGCCTCGCTCGCCTACAAGGGCGGCTCGTGGATCCTCACCGACTTGGGAAGCAAGCACGGCTCGTTTCTGAACGGCGTTCACGTCCCGCCCGGCGAGTCGGCGCCCGTCAACGACGGCGACGTGCTCCGCCTCGGGCCGTTCTCGTTCCGCATCGGCGGCCCAAACACCGCGGCGCGGATGCTCAACACCACCGCCGACGCCGATATCGTCAGCACTCGAATTCACCGAATTCCGCAGGCCGAGTTGATGCTCCGCGCCCAGCATCGGCTGGAGCTCCTCATCGACTGCGCCGCGTCCATTACCGCCGCCACGTCCGAACAGCAGCTCGCCGCCACCGTCCTCGACGCGCTCATGGCCGGGACCGGATTCGCCCGCGCGGCGTTCGTTCGGCGCGCCACGGCATTCGATGCCTTGGGCGCCAGCCAGGTCGAGCTGGTCGCCTCGCGCGGCCTGTCCTCGGGAGAAAACGCGTTCAGCCGCTCCTTGATCGAGGCCGCCGCCGCGGGACAGGTCGTCCGGCTTGATGAGGACAGCGGCGTGCAAGACTACGGCCAGTCGGTCATGTCTCTGGGCATCCAGGCCGCCATCTGCGCGCCGGTCATGGTTGATTCCGCCGCCGTGGCGTTCCTCTACCTGGACGCGCGACGGAGCGAGCAGCGCGCGCCGGGCTCGGGGATCGTCCAGGCCGACGCCCCGGCCTTTTGCCAGGCGATCGCCCGCATCTGCGGCCTGGCCCTCGCCAATATCAACCGGCACGAACTGATCGAACGCGAAAAGCGATTCAAGGCCGACCTCGATGCCGCCCGCAGCGCTCAACGCCTGATCATGCCCAAGCCCACCGGCAACCTTGGGGCGATCCAGTACGCCCTGCGCTCACGCCCGGGGCGATTCGTCGCGGGCGACCTCGTTGATGTCTTCCCGCTGCAAGACGGGCGCGTCGCGATCCTTCTCGGCGATGTCTCCGGCAAGGGCGTGGGGCCCGCGCTGCTGATGGCCACCGCGCAGGCGCACCTCAACGCCTCGCTCCGGATGAACCCGGACCCCGCCCGCGCCGCCACCGAGGTCAACAAGCACGTCGCCGCCCACTCGCACGAGGGCCAATTCATTTCGCTCTGGGTCGGCGTGATCGACCCCGCCGCCGGGCTCCTCACGTTCGTCGATGCCGGGCACGGACACTGGCTCGTCAAGTTCCCCGACCAGCCCGCGTCGCGCGTCTTCGCCGCCGGCGGCATCCCGCTGGGCGTCGACGCCTCCACCGACTACGTCGCCGAGGAAATCCCCTTCCCCAAGGGCTCACGGCTCATCCTCTACTCCGACGGCCTGGCCGAGCAGCAGAACTCGCTGGGCGACGAATTCGGCCTGGAACGCATCGTCGCGGCTCTCGCCAACTCCACAGGCCCTGATCGCGACGTCGCCACGCTCTTCGACGCGCTCCTCAACTTCGCCGTGCCCCCCGAGGCCGCCAGCTACCCCGACCACATCGCCCTGGCCGACGACGTCACCATCGTCTCGGCGGTGATGAACTGAACGCGACCCCGCGCGATGTGGTCACGCCCGCGGCCACACCCTGGACAAGTTCGAGCGTGATCGAGCACCCGCGGACTCGTGCCACGGTTACATCGGCGCGCAGCGCCTCATCACCACGCTCGACCTCTACTGCCCCTGCGCCAGGCTGTACCCCTTGACCCCGTCGAACGTTCGGAGCAGCTCATAGCTGCACACCGTGAACGCCTCCGCGATCTTGTCCATCAGCGCCACGCACCGCGACTGCCCGAAGCTCCCCGCCGTCACGCCGTCCTTCAGCTCGAACCGCACGCGGTAATAGTCCACGCACTCCGTATACACCGAGCCCGTCGGCCACACCTGCGTCCCGCGATTCGAAATCAGCGTCAGCCGGAACGGCGTATCCACGCACGCCCGGTTCATCTCCTCCGCCAGCGCGATCGGCGACAGCGGCGTATCCAGATAGATGTCGCACCCCACCACCTGCGTCACCACGTTCTTGAACGTACGCATCACCCGCTGCGACACGGGCTTGTGCGGCCTGGCGAACTTCAGCGGGCCCGTGCTCTCGTCCGGGTGGGCCTCGTGCGCGCACGCCACCGTCGTCGGCTTGTTCCCGAGGTTCTTCTCGATCGCGCTCACAAACTCTCGCGTCCCCACCGCCGGCCTGCTCTTGTCGCCGAAGTCGCCCGTCCGAACGCCCGATTCCAGCGTCACCAAGAGCGCGTTCTCGATCGCCGCCGCCTCCTTCACCAGGCACACGTGGCGCAGCAGCATCAGCCCCGAGAGGATCAGGCTCGTCGGGTTCGCGATCCCGCGCCCCGCGATGTCCGGCGCCGTGCCGTGCACCGCCTCGAAGATCGAGATGTTGTTCCCGATGTTGGCGCTGGGCGCGAAGCCCAGCCCGCCCACCAGCCCCGCCACCAGGTCCGACACGATGTCGCCCTGGAGGTTCGGGAGCACCACCATCTCGTACTGCTGGGGCCTCATGACCAGGTTCATGCAGAGCGCGTCGACGATCACGTCCTCCTGCTTGATCTCCTGGAAGTCGCGCCCGATCGCGCGGAACCGCTCCAGGAACAGGCCATCCGTCATCTTCATGATGTTGGCCTTGTGCCCGCAGTGGATCTTCTCGAGCCCCAGCTTTCGCGCCGTCTGATACGCGAAGCGGTGGACCTCGTCCGATCCCGGCGCGGAGATCAGCCGCTTGCACTGGATCATGTCGTTGGAGAGGCGATGCTCCACCCCGCCGTAGGTGTCCTCGATGTTCTCACGCACGATCGCCATGTCGATGTGGATGCCGGCCTTGGAATACACCGTCTCCACGCCCGGGAGCGTCTTGAACACGCGGTAGTTCGCGTACGCGTTCCACAGTTTCCGCGCGGTGACGTTGATCGACTTCCCGCCCCCGCCCTTGGGTGTCTCCATCGGGCCCTTGAACAGGATACCGCAGTCCTCGACCGTGCGGATCGCGCTGTCCGACATCCCCCGCGTGTTCCCCTTCAGAAACTCGCTCGCGCCCATCTCCACCGGCACGAATTCCAGCTTCTCCATCACGCCCGCGGCCTTGAACAACGCCAGCGTCGCGTCCATGATCTCCGGCCCGATCCCATCGCCCGCCGCCAGCGCAATCCGCAAATGGTCCGACATCGCCACTCCCCGTATCACCCGCCGCCAGGTGCGAATTCGCCCCAAAGCGCCGCGGAAAACTGTTCATTGGAACCAGAACACCTGTGGGCGGAAGGATAGCGCCCGCGCCGCTCGCAGCGAGGACGGATACTCTTGCGCCGGCGTCGTTGAACCTGGAATCACGCACCCCACGCACCGCTTTGGAGCATCGCCATGGCCAAGAAAACCGCGAAGAAGAAGCCCGCCAAGAAGGCCGCGAAGAAACCCGCCGCGAAGAAGCCCGCGGCCAAGAAGTCCTTCGACGCCATCGCCGCACGCGAGCACGTCCTGAAGACCCTCGACTTTGCCGCGGGCATTACCAAAAAGCTCGTCGCCGATTGGCCCGAGGGCAAGCTCGCTCACCAGGACAGTCCTACCGACAACCATCCCCTCTGGACCATCGGACACCTCGGCGTCTCCAACCATTGGTTCGCCAGCATCTTCGACGGCCGGCCCGCCGTCGACGCCAAGCTCGAATCAACCTACGGCGGAAAATCCAAGCCCTCCGCCAACGCCGCCGACTATCCGTCCATGGCCGACACCATGAAGCTCTACGACCAGGGCCTGGCCCGACTCAAGAAGGCGCTCACCACCCCCAAGGACCCACTCACCAAGCCCAAGCAAATGGCCGACTGGGTCAGCGACACCATCCACGCCGCCCAGCTCGCCGTCTGGCACGAAGGCTGGCACGGCGGACAGCTCTCCACCCTCCGCCGTTCCCTCGGCCTCCCGGGCGTGATGTCGTAAGCGACCCCAGACACACGTCGGCTCGTCCGTGGCATCGACCCGACGCCCGGTTGTCTCATGCCCCGATACCGCCCTCGCGACAACCCGTCATCGCCCACACCCGCCGCCTTGCCTTCCACGACTCTCACGCCTGCAATTCCTTTCCATGGGCTCATCCCGCAACGACATCGCCGCCCATGCCGCCGAGCAGCTCATCCGCCGATCGGGCGAGCTCGCATCCCTCTCCTGCGTCGTCGGCTTCGACGGATTCATCGACACCATCATCAAGGTCGTCGATCGCCGCCGGACCATGGCCATGGACGACTACGCGCCCATCGACACCATCGAGCACTTCGCCATGCGCGCCGCCGCCGCCGCCGGAAAGAGCACCAACATCGAGCTCGTCGAGACCGAGGATCGTTTCGGCGGCAACGGCCCGCTCCTGGCCAGCGGCATCGCCCGCCTCGGGCCCCGGGTCACCTACGTCGGCGCCGTCGGCGCCGAATCCTCACCAACCACCCTCCACCCGCTCTTCGCCGAACTCGCCCGACGATGCGACCGCGTCGTCCCCGTCGCGCCGCCCGCGCACACCGACGCCCTCGAGTTCCGCGACGGCAAGATCATGCTCGGCAAAACCCGCAACATCCAGTCCGTCACCTGGGAGCTGCTCGAGGATCGCATCGGCCTCGCCACGCTCCGCCAAACGCTCGACCGCTCTTCGCTCCTTGGCATGGTGAACTGGGTCATGATGGGCGGCGCCGAGTCGATCTGGCGCGGCCTGGTGCGAGAGGTCTTCCCGTTCATCTCACCCTCACGCAGCCCCCGCGGCATCACCCGCCGCGTCTTCATCGACCTCTGCGATCCCGCCAAACGCCTCGACGCCGACATCTCCCGCGCCCTCTCGCTCCTCCGCGAGATGAATGATCTTGTCCCCGTCACGCTCGGCCTGAACCTCGCCGAGGCCGAACGCATCGCCGAGGTCGAACGCATCGACGCATTCACCGGCCCGGGAAACCGCAGCCAGGGCGCGGTCGTCCGACGCGCAGCGGAAGAACTCCGGCGAGCCACCGGCCTGGAATGCGTCGCCATCCATCCGCGCGAGGGCGCCGCCGCCGCCGATCGCTCCGGCGCCTCGGCCTGGTTCGACGGCCCGTTCACGCTCACGCCCCGCCTCTCCACCGGCGCGGGCGATCACTTCAACGCCGGCTTCAGCTTCGCCCAGACCCTCTCGCTCCCGCTCGACGAATGCCTGGCCGTCGGCTGCGCCGTCAGCGGCGCCTATGTCCGCGACGCCGACTCCCCCACCCTCGACCGACTCACCGGATTCCTGCGCGAACTCCCGGAACCGGAGAAATAATCGAGGAAGGCACGGCGTCACCCCGCCGGGGAACCAGTGCCCGCAGGCCCAAGGAGTTTTCATGAACGTCACGCAGATCCTCGAATCCCTCGGCCTGACGAAGCATCCGCGCGTCGTGCTCGGTCGCGATCCCGGCCCGGGCTACGCCATGACCGAGAATCCGACCACCGGCGAGCCGATCGCCTGGATCAGGCTCGACGACGCCGACTCCTATGAAAAGGAAGCCTCCGGCGCGGCCGAATCCTTCAGGGCCTGGCGCGAAGTCCCCGCCCCCGTGCGTGGCCAGGTCGTCCGCGCGATCGGCGACGCCCTCCGTGAACAGCGCGGGGCGCTCGGCGCGCTGGTCTCGCTCGAGGTCGGCAAGATCCTCGCCGAGGGCGTCGGCGAAGTGCAGGAATCCATCGACATCGCCGACTTTGCCGTCGGCCTCTCGCGCCAGCTCTACGGCATGACGATGCCCAGCGAGCGCCGGCGCCACCGCATCCAGGAAACCTGGCACCCGCTGGGGCCCGTCGGCGTCATCACCGCCTTCAACTTCCCCAATGCCGTCTGGGCCTGGAACGCGATGGTCGCGGCGGTCTGCGGCGACACCATCCTCTGGAAGCCGAGCCTCATGGCGACGCTCACCGCGATCGCCACCAACTCGATCGCCGCCCGGGTCGCCGAGTCGATGGGCCACCCCGGCGTCTTCCGCTTGGTGATCGGAACCGACGACGTGGTCGGCCAGCGCCTGGTCGCCGACAAGCGCGTGCCGTTGATCTCGGCGACCGGCTCGTGCCGCATGGGCAAGGCCGTCGGCGCCGCCGTCGCGCAGCGCCTCGGCCGCTCGCTGCTGGAACTGGGCGGCAACAACGCCGTCATCGTCGAGCCCAGCGCCGACATCGAGCTGGCCCTGCGCGCCATCACATTCTCCGCCGTCGGTACCGCCGGGCAGCGATGCACCACCACGCGCCGCATGATCGTCCACGAGTCGATCGCCGACGCGTTCGTCGCGCGCCTCGCCGCGGCGTACAAGACCATCAAGATCGGCGACCCGCTCGCCGAGGGCACGCTCGTCGGCCCGCTCATCAACGCCCGCGCCGTCGAGGCATACCACCACGCCGTCGCCGAGGCGATACGGCAGGGCGGAACGCTGGTCTGCGGCGGGAAGGCCGCCAAGCCCGCGGGCCTCCCGGGCCACTTCGTCGAGCCCACCATCATCCGCGCCCCGGCGAGCAACCGCCTCCCCATCTCCGACGACGAGACCTTCGCGCCCATCCTCTATGTCTTCACCTACAAAGACCTCGAGGACGCCATCGCGTTGAACAACAGGGTGGTCCAGGGGCTGTCCTCGGCCATCATCACCAACGACCTCCGCTCGATGGAGCGCTTCCTCGGGCCGGCGGGCACCGACTGCGGCCTGGCCTATGTCAACCTCGCCACCAGCGGCGCGGAGATCGGCGGCGCGTTCGGCGGCGAAAAGGAAACCGGCGGCGGGCGCGAGTCCGGGTCGGACTCATGGAAAGCATACATGCGCCGCCAGACGGCTACGATCAACGGGGGTAGGGAGCTCTCGCTTGCACAGGGGATTCGCTTTGAATGAGCCAAGACTCGACGACGCCCTCGCCAAGGAGGCCGTCGCACCGATCCAGTCCGGCATGGTCGTTGGCCTTGGCACCGGCAAGACCGCGTCGCGCGCGATCCTCGCCCTGGCCGACCGCGTGCGCGACGAGCGCCTCGAGATCAGCTGCGTCGCCACCAGCCACGTCACCGACACCCTCGCCCGCGCCCACCGCCTGAACCTCATCGACTTCACGCTCATCGAACGCGTCGACTACTCGTTCGACGGCGCCGACGAGGTCGACGCGCAGATGCGCATGATCAAGGGCCAGCACGGCGCGTTCGTCCGCGAGCGCCTGGTGGCCCGCGCATCGCAGAAGCGCGTCTACATCATCGACGAGAACAAGCTCGTCGAGAAGCTCGGGCAGCGCGCGGCCCTCCCCATCGCCGTCATGCCCTGGGCCCTGGCCTCCATCCGCGCCGACCTCCGCGACATGGGGCTCAACGGCGTGGTCCGCCGCACCATGGACGGCAGCCTCTTCATCTCCGACGGCGCGCAGCTCGTGCTCGACGTCATGGTCGGCGACCGCGACCCCGAGGAGCTGGCCGACTCCCTCGACCACATCCCGGGCGTGATCGACCACGGCCTGTTCCTCACCGAGGCCGACGAGGTGCTCGTCCACAACGCCGACGGCAGCGTTCGACGCATGACGCGGAGCGAGGTCAGGGCGTAAGGGGCGGAATTCCACGTTCGGACCATGCAACGGCTTGCGCCTGCGACTGGAAGCGGCTGAAAGCGTCCGCGTGGCGAGACCACTCCACGCCACCCGGAGGCGTGCTTTCCTACCATCCCTGCGTGTCATTCAACCTTGGACATGATCGCCCGCTGGACGTCGCCCCGGGCGTGGTCGGAGTCTCGGAGGCCGAGCTCCCGCCGCTCCCCGACGACGCGTTCGGCTCTCCCGAGGCCCGAGAGCGGGCGCGCGTCGACCCGCGCGCGTGGTTCGCGCGCCCCGAGCTTCCCCTCGAGATCGAGGTGGGCTGCGGCAAGGGCTCGTTCGCGCTCGAGCAATCACGCGCCTATCCCGATGTCAACCTCCTGGCGATCGAGTGGGCGGGCGAGTTCTATGCGTACACCGCCGATCGCATCCGGCGCGCCGGGCGCGGGAACGTCCGCGTGCTCCACGCCGACGCCGTGGAGTTTCTGCGCTGGCGCGCGCCGTCGGCGATCGCGGGCGTGATCCATCTTTACTTCAGCGATCCGTGGCCCAAGACGCGGCACCACAAGCGGCGCGTCGTGCAGGATCGCTTCCTGGGCGAGGCCTGGCGCGTGCTCGTTCCCGGCGGCGAGCTCCGCATCGTCACGGATCACGACGACTACTGGGCGTGGATGGAGACATACTTTGCGCGCTGGACCGATGCGACCGGCGGCACGGGGAACGCCGAGCCTCTGGTCGGACGCCCGGGCGCGCCGTTCGAACGCCGCGCGTTCACGCCCGCGGCGTGGGTGACCGAGGGCTCGCTCGTGGGCACGAACTACGAACGCAAGATGTGCGGCACGGAAAAACGCCCGCACTCGATCACGCTGGTGAAGAGGGCATGAAGAACGCGGTTGTCCTGGTTTCCGGCGGGCTCGACAGCGCCGTGGCGCTGGCGGTGGCGCGCCGAGACATCGGCGTGACGCAAGGCACCGCCGGCGGCGTGCTGCACGCCCTCTCGATCGACTACGGTCAGCGCCATCGCGTCGAGCTCGACGCCGCACGAAAGATCGCGGCCTCGATGGGCGCCTCGCACCGCGTCATCTCGCTCGACCTGCGCGCGGTCGGCGGCTCGGCCCTCACGGCCTCGATCGACGTGCCCAAGGACCGCGACGCGGACGAGCTTTCGCACGGAATCCCGATCACCTATGTGCCGGCGAGAAACCTGACGTTCCTCTCGATCGCGCTCGGCCTTGCCGAGGTGCTCGGGTCGCGCGACCTCTACATCGGCGTGAACGCGGTCGATTACTCGGGCTATCCCGATTGTCGCCCGGAGTTCATCGAGTCGTTCCGGCGCACGGCGAATCTCGCGACCAAGGCGGGCGTCGAGGATCACGACTCGCACCACCGCGGGTTCGCGATCCACACGCCGCTGATGTCGCTCTCCAAGCCCGAGATCATCCGCCTGGGTGTGTCCATGGGCGTGGACTTCTCGCTCACCACGAGCTGCTATGACCCCGACTCGGCGGGGCTCGCCTGCGGGCGCTGCGACAGCTGCCAGATCCGGAGGCGAGGCTTTGCCGACGCGGGCGTGGCCGATCCGACCCGCTATTCGTCGAACCCGGACGGTGCGAGCACCGGCCGATGAGAGCGGACCGACGCATGAACCCCCGCTCGCTCCCCATCAGCGAGACATTCACGAGCATCCAGGGCGAGGGCGTGCTCGCGGGCGTACCTTCATTCTTCGTTCGCGTCAGCGGCTGCAACCTCCGCTGCGCCTGGTGCGACACGCCCTACGCGAGCTGGAAGCCCGAGCACACCACACGCTCGATCGAGTCCATCCTCGATGAGGCGGCGTCCTCGCACGTCTCCCACGCGGTCCTGACCGGCGGCGAGCCGATGATGTTCGACGCGATCGAGGATCTGGCCTCGGGGCTGCGATCTCGCGGCCTTCACATCACGATCGAAACGGCCGGGACGATCGATCGCGACGTCGCGTGCGACCTCATGAGCATCAGCCCCAAGCTCGCGAACTCCACCCCGCTCGCGGGCGACGAGCGAGATCCGACGGGCCACTGGCGCCGCCTGCACGAATCGCGCCGGATCAATCTCGGTGCGCTTCGCGCCCTCGTGACCCGCTCTCCCGAACACCAGCTCAAGTTTGTCGTGCGCTCCGCTGAAGATTTGTCGCAGGATCTGCGAGAGATCGAGTCATTGCTGGGGGCGATCGGCGCCGTGCGGCGTGATCGCGTGCTCCTCATGCCCGAGGGAACCACCACGCCGACCCGCGAGGCACAACTGGAAATCGTCTCTCTCTGCATCGCTCGGGGCTGGCGGTATTGCCCGCGGCTTCACATCGAGGTCTTCGGGAACAAGCGCGGGACCTGAGGGCGCCTGGGCCGGATCGCGTCGGATCAGTGCCGCACGCGACAGCTCGCCGCCTCCCTATTCTTTCTCATGCTCGAAGTCGTCCTGGCCACCGGCAATCCGCACAAGGTCGATGAGCTCCGCGCGATCTTCGCGGCGATCCCGGAAGCAAGCTGGCTGCGCGTGATCGGCCTCGCTGATCTTCCCGGGCACGAGCGGTTCCACGAGCCCAGGGAGACCGGCACGACGTTCGAACAGAACGCGTCGATCAAGGCGATCTCGTACGCGGTGCAGACCGGGCGCCTCTGCCTCGCCGATGATTCGGGGCTCGAGATCGACGCGCTCAACAAACGCCCCGGCGTGATCAGCTCTCACTACTGCACCCACGGCGAGGAAACGGGGCTCTCTCGCGATGTCCGGGACCAGGCCAACAACAACCGCGTCCTCTTCGAGCTTCAGGGCGTGCCGATCCTGGGGCGTGGCGCTCGCTTTGTCTGCGTCATCGCGATGGCCGAGCCGTGCCTGCCCGGCGAGGCACGTCTCCTGACGCGCGTCCGCGGCGAGTTCGAAGGGCGCATCGGCTTCCCGGCCCACGAGACGGATGTCCCGTCGCTGGTCGTGCCGCGCGGGAACAACGGCTTCGGGTACGACCCGATCTTCTTGGTCGGGCCGGGCTTCGATCGCACGAGCGCGGAGCTTTCGCCCGGCGAGAAAAACACGGTCAGCCATCGAGCAAACGCGGCACGATTGCTCGTACCGCGTTTGCGCGCCCTCTTTTCAGACGGCGCCTCCCTCTCCGGCAGCGGGATGTAGTGCAACCAGCCACCTCATGTGCACAAGTCCGCCACACCACCGGCGGGCCTGCGATCGAAAACCTGGCACGCCGCGTTGACGGCGTGCGAGATGGCGGGGCCCTGTCGCGGGCGATTCAGCCCCGCACAACCGAGCATCCATCGCAAGCTCCCGCTCGCGGCGTCTGCCCGGGGGTGGGTCGGAGGTCGGGACGGCCCCGTGGGGAGGGTCACGAAAGCTCTCGCCTTCGCCGCCGGAGCCCGACCGATGGGAGGGTCATCTCTTCTCAAATGCCCCTCCCCCCTTGAGAAAGACGCCCGGGGCCCTTCCACGCGCACCATCGATCAGTATTTTGATGCCGCCCGATTGCTGCGCGAACGTGTGAAGGCCCGAGACTTCGAGGCCGCAAGGCAGGCGGATCATCACTCGCTGGACTTGAAGGAATCAATCGAGTATCAATCGACTTCGTGACCTCGTCCGTCGACCTCCCATGTCCTCCCCAACCACGCATATCCGCACGGCACGACTCCTGCTGCGGCCGATCGTCGCGGACGATCGCGACGCGTTCCTCGACATGCTCGAAACGAGCAGGGACCATTTCGCGCGGTGGTGGCACCTGCCCCTCCCCGGCGATACGCCGGCGATCATCTTCGAGCGCCAGCTGGAGCGTCAGGCGATCGACCACGCGACCGGCCTTGGCTTTCGGCGCGGCGTGTTCCTTCGCGATGGCGCGAGTTCCGGCGCGCTGGTCGGCCTGGTCAATCTCGGGCAGATCTTCCGCGGGCCGTTCCTGTCGTGCTACATCGGCTGGAGCATCGACGTCCGTCACATCGGTCGCGGACTCGCGCCGGAAGCGGTGAACGGCGTGCTCGACGCGGCGTTCTCGCCCGAGCCGCTCGGTCTGGCGCTCCACCGCGTGCAGGCCAACGTCATGCCGACCAACGCCGCGAGCCTGCGCGTCGCGAGCAAGTGCGGCTTCCGCCGCGAGGGCCTCGCCAAGGCGTATCTCCAGATCGCTGGCGCGTGGGAGGACCACGTGATGTTCGCCAAGCTCGCCGGCGAGCACACGATCACGAACGATCTCGTTGCGGCAGATTAGCGATTGTGTCCGTCACCCTACCGCGGCGGTCCGCCCAATGTTCCGTGCACCAACAGGCGATCATCCGCACGATGCGCCCGCAAGAACGCCGAGGCGACGACCGGACCGCACGCCTGCTCCAAACGTTGCGGTCGATCTCGTTCCCCGATCGTCGCGCTCCTATCATCTCGGCCCACCCTGGAGTCTCTCGATGGAAGCCGGAATCGTCGGCCTGCCGAACGTCGGCAAGTCCACCCTCTTCAACGCGTTGACCAAGGCCGGCGCGCTGGCCGCTAACTATCCCTTCGCCACCATCGAGCCAAACGTCGGCGTGGTGCCGATCCCCGATGATCGCCTCGAGATCATCCGCAAGCACATCGAGTCTCAGAAGATCGTGCCGGCGCTGTTGCGCCTGGTCGACATCGCGGGAATCGTCAAGGGCGCCAGCGAGGGCGCGGGCCTCGGCAATAAGTTCCTGTCGCACATCCGCGAGGTCGACGCGATCCTCCAGGTCGTCCGCTGCTTCACCAAGGCGCCCGGCGGCGAGGACATCACCCACGTCGAGGGCACGGTCGATCCACTCCGCGACATCGAGATCATCAACACGGAACTGGTCCTGGCGGACCTCGAGACCGTCAGCGGCTCGATCGGCAAGGCCGAACGGGCCGCCAAGAGCGGCGAAAAAGAGAGCATCGCCCGCTTCAGCCTGCTCAAGAAGCTCGAGCCCGTGCTGAACGCCGGCAAGCCCGCGCGCTCGCTCAAAGTCGAAGATCCCGAAGAAGCGAAGGTGATGAAGAGCCTCTCTCTCATCACCTCGAAGAAGGTGTTGTACGTCCTGAACGTCGACGAGGACGACGTCAACGGCGTAGGCCCGCTCGCCCAGCGCGTCCGCGAGCACGCGGCGAAGGAAGGCAGCGAGTGCGTCGCGGTGTGCGCCAAGATCGAGAGCGAGCTGGCCGAACTGTCGGACGCCGATCGACTCGAGATGCTTCAATCGATGGGCATGACCGAGCCCGCGCTGGCACGCCTTGCTCGCCAGGCGTATCACCTGCTGGGGCTCCAGTCGTTCTACACCGCCGGCCCCAAGGAGATTCGCGCCTGGACGGTCCCGATCGGCGCGACGGCCCCGCAGGCCGCGGGCGTGATCCACACCGACTTTGAGCGCGGCTTCATCCGCGCCGAGATCTACTCGGTGTCTGATCTTGAGAAATACAAGACAGAAAAAGCGATCAAGGAAGCGGGCAAGATGCGTATCGAGGGCAAGGACTACGTCATGCACGACGCCGACGTGTGCCACTTCCTGTTCAATGTGTGAGACGCCGAACGGCAAGTCCCGCTTGATCGTCCCGACGGCCCGAGCGTCAACCAGCACAACACAGCGGAGCCCGGCCAGCGCCCGACTTCACGCGCTCCCGGGCGCACACTTCCCATTCGCCCGTCCCTCTCTCCTGGCATTCTCGCTAACACCCGCGATTCTCCCGCGTCTTTCCTGCACCGGGCGCACCGCCCGGCACAAGGAGAATGGCATGACTCGCACCGCCCTCGGCCTTTCCGCCGCCACGCTGATCACCGCCGCCGCACTCGCCGGCGCCTGGGCACCCGCCCGCTCCGGCCCGCCCATGATCTGCGGCCAGATTGAGGTGGATCCAGAGTACAGGCCGTCGATCGAGAAGCTTCCCACCTCCGGTCTGGACCCGATCGGATCCAGCCTCGCGGCCCTCTCCGCCAGCCCGGACTACTTCTCTCACATGGAGATCGTCCGCCGTCTGTGCGTGAACCAGCGCGACAAGAGCGAGCAGATCATCCATCGCCTCATGCAGCGAGTCGTTGACGGCGAGGCGGTCGGCAAGGTCGGCTCCAACGAGTGGCTCGATCTGGCCTACGCCGTCGGTTGCCTCAACCAATTCGGCGACATCGAGCGCATCAAGGGTCAGAGCGCGCCGGGCGAGCGAGAAGGTATCCCCGGATACTGGTACATCCTCCACGCCATCTCGCTGGCGAGCAAGGAGAGCCGCGGTCCCGCCGGGCCGCTCCACTTCGCCGCCGCCCTCATGACCCATCCCCTCATGGCGAGCGGCGAGAGCAAGGCGGCGGTGGAACGCCTGTACCGCTTCCACATGCGCGAGGCCGTCCGCGCCATGCCGCCCGGATCGCTCCTGGAGAAGAACATGCAGGCCAACCTCACCAGCTACCAGGGCGCGATCGAGCTCGCTCGAAAGGAGCTCGCGGAGGAGCGCGACACCAAGGCCGATGCCCCGATCTCGTCCAAGAAGTAAGCTCGTGCTTCGCGTGGACCCCATCCCGGATCGAATCCCCCCCGAAACGCCCGACGCCGAGACGGCGCGAAACACCTCGCGCCGTTCCGGCATTGAAGCCGCACCACACGACCCTCCCACCCACAGTTGCAGCGAGTCACTCGTTTCTCCGGATTCCACGACCGAGCAATCGCTCGCGGATGGAATCGCCCCGCTGCTCGCCCTTGCTCGCCGCGGCGATCGCGGTTCGTGGTCCGCGCTGTACGACCTGTACGCCCCCGTGGTGCACGCCTCGCTCCTGGTCCGCGTCGGCTATCCCGACGCCGACGACCTCACACAGGAGGTGTTCATCGCCGCGATGCGGAAAATCGGCTCGCTGCGCGACGATGCGATGTTCGCTCCCTGGCTTCTCTCGATCGCGCGACGCCGCGCCGGGACACTCTTTCGTGTTCGCTCGCTCTTCCGCCGCGCGTTGCCCAGGCTCGCCCGGGGAGGGCCGCCGCACGCCCCAAGCCCCGTCGTCGGCGAGACCACCATCACCCCGCTCCAACTCCTGGAAGCCATCCGTTCCCTCCCGGAGGCGTACCAGCAAACGCTGGCCCTCCGCCTCATTGAACAACTTCAAGGCGCCGAGATCGCACGCCGACTCGGGCTCACCCACGGCTCGGTCCGCGTCAATCTCACCCGCGGCATGAGGCTTCTCCGCGAAAAGCTCGCTCCTGATCACCCGGAGCACTCGCCATGACACATCCCCCAAACGATCAAGGACCACGCCCCGATCCCCACGCGCCGGGAGCCGCGAGCCAGGACGCGCCCCGGGACCCCTCCGCCGAGTCCGACTTTGCCTTCGAAGAATCGCTCGCCCGAATCGGCGCGTCGTTCCGCCTTCGCCGGGCGCTGCCCGATCCTTCCCGTCCGTCCATCCGCGGCGTGCTCGCGCTGGTCGCCCTGGCGCTCGCCATTTCCATCGCCGCCGTCATGCTCGCCCGCCCGTCCACCCACGCGTGGGACGTTCAGGTCCTCGCCGGCGCTCCCACCATCGACGGCCGATCCGGCGCCTCAAAGCTCCGCGAATCGCAATGGCTCACCACCGCCGCCGGTGAACGGGTGACACTGTCGGTCCCGTCCGTGGGCAGCGTCACGATCGAGCCCGATTCACGCCTCCGCCTCGTCCGCTCGCGCGATCAGCTGCAGCGCATGGAACTCGCCCGCGGCACCCTCCGCGCGTTCATCACCGCCCCGCCTCGCCTCTTCGTTGTCGATACGCCCGCGGCCAAGGCCACCGACATGGGGTGCGTCTACACCCTCAGCGTCGAGCCCGACGGGGCCACCCTCCTTCGCGTCAGCGTCGGATGGGTCGAACTCTCCGGCAAGCAGGGTGTGACCCGCGTCTCGGCCGGAGTCGAGTGCAGGACAAGCGCCGACGGACGAGTCGCCCTCCCGCGCGCCGGCGCGTCCTCTCTCAGCGAGCAACAAATCGCGGCGTTTGATCCTGCTTCCGCCAACCCGGTCGAACTCGACGCGTTCCTCGGCGCGTGCGGCCAGATCGACGGCGTCACGCTCTGGCATGTCCTTCAACGCGTGCCCCCACCCGGCCGCGCCAAGGTACTCGATCGCCTGGCCTCGCTCTTTCCAACACCCGCCGACGCCCCGCGCGACAAGTCCCTCGCCCTCGATTCCACGGCCCTCGAAGCCTGGTGGAGCCGGGTGCGATAGCTCCCCCGCCGGGGGCGCCGAGCCGAGCCGGGCATGGCGGTCGAGCGTCGCTCTCGGCCGCGGCGTTCGAACAGAATCCTGTCAGCCCCGGTCTGGATCCATACTTTCACCGCCTCGGGCCGTGCGGCCAGGCGCGATCCGCTACCATCCGCGGCGTGATCGAGCCCCCCGGCCCATCCTCCCGCTCCGACCAGCACCCGGGGCTCGGCGTTTCGCCGGGCATCGTCATTGGGCGTGTCATGGTGCTCGACACCGAGCACGGGCGAGTGCCCCGCCGCCCCATCGCCGCCAACGCCGTGAGAGCCGAGCTCGAACGCTTCGACCACGCCGTCCGCGCCTCGATCGCCGACCTCCACGCCGTGTACGCGCAGGCCAAGGCCGAGATGGGCGAGGAGACGGCCGCGATCTTCCGTGTCCACGCCGTGATGCTCGCCGACAAGTCGCTCGTCGGCCCGATGCGCGCGATGATCGAGAAGGAACTCGTCACCGCCGAGCACGCCGTCTCGCACCAGCTCGGGCTCCTGGCCGACCGCTTCCGCGCTTCGCGTGACTCGGCCTTCAAGACCAAGGCCAACGATATCGACGACCTCTCGGCCCGCGTCCTGCACCACCTCCTGGGCGCCCAGCAGTCGCGCCTCATCGAGGCCCCGCCCGACACCATCATCTTCGCGCGCGACCTCACTCCCTCCCAGACCGCCGGATTCGATCGCTCCCGAATCATCGGCTTTGCGACCGACCTGGGCGGACGCACCAGCCACACCGCCATCATCGCCCGCGCCCTCGGAATCCCCGCCGTTGTTGGATGCCAGGACCTCACCTCCGCCGCCGCCGACGGCATGACCGCCATCCTCGACGGCGATCGCGGCACCGTCATCCTCAACCCCACCCCCGAACAACTCGCCGACTATCAACTCCAGATCGAGCAGACCCGGAACTTCCGCCTCTCGCTCGCCGATCTCTGCAAGCTCCCGGCGGTCACCGTCGACGGGACGCAGATCGAAATCCTCGGCAACATCGAGTTCGCCGATGAAGTCACGCAGGTGCTCGACGCCGGCGGCGAGGGCGTCGGGCTGTATCGCACCGAGTTCCTCTACCTCACCAACCCCAACGAGCCCACCGAAGAGGATCACTACAAGGCCTACGCCCGGTGCGTCACCCTTGCCGAGGGGCGTCCGCTGACCATCCGCACCGTTGACCTCGGCGCGGACAAGTACACCCAGTCGCGCGTCGATGTCCCGGAGCGGAACCCGTTCCTGGGCAACCGCTCCATCCGCTACTGCCTCCGCAACCTCCCGATGTTCAAGCGCCAGCTCCGCGCGCTCCTCCGCGCCTCGGCGCTGGGCCCGATCAAGATCATGTTCCCGCTCATCACCTCGCTGGAGGAGTACCGCCAGGCCAAGTACCACGTCCGTGACATCATGGATGACCTTGCGGAAGAAGGATTGGCCTTCGATAGCCAACTCAAGATCGGCATGATGGTCGAGGTGCCGTCCGCGGCGATCATGGCCGAGGCCTTCGCCCGCGAGGTCGACTTTTTCTCGATCGGAACCAACGACCTGGTGCAGTACACCCTGGCGGTCGATCGCACAAACGAGCGTGTGGCCGGGCTTTACAGCCATACCCACCCCGCCGTGCTCCGCCTGATAAAGGACGTGATCCGCAAGGCCAAACGTGCCGATATCCCAGTATCCTGCTGCGGAGAGTCCGCCGGCGATCTGGAGTTTGCCCTCTTGCTCATCGGGTTCGGCTTGCGTACGCTCTCTGTCACCAGTTCCTCGATCCCGCAGCTCAAGCGTTTGATCCGGAGCGTGAACATCAGCCAGTGCGAGAGGATCGCCAAATCGGCGATCGCCCTCGATTCGGACGTGCAGGTTGCCGCCTTGCTGCGGGAGCGTGCACGCAAGATCGTGCCGGAAGCGTTCGACGGGCGTACCGCCGAATGAGCGCCGGCGAAGGAACCGCGGCGAATCGCCGGGCGTCACCCGAAACGGGTTGACCGTCCGCCGCCGATTGGTCCGCCCCGTTGGCCGCCCCGAGCCCCGCCTCCAGCGTGGGCTTGCCGGGAGCGCCGGGCGCGAACCACGGCGCACGCGATCCGCCGCACGCGGACGCTGTTCTTCTTCGTGATTCTCGTGACCTCGCCCCGATACATCCGGGTTCGCACCCTCCCGCCCCGGCGCCATGCGGCGCGGCATGCGGCGGTCGTGCGCCCTCGAACGCCGGCGCTCATCACCACGTAGAAGCTCGCGTCCCGCGCGGAAATGAAAGACCGCGAGGAACGCCGAATGCCCCACAACCAGATGATCATCAACTACGTCCCCTCCGACGAGTGCCGCGTCGCCATCGTCGAGGACGGGAAGCTCGAAGAGCTCCACGCCGAACGATTCGCCAGCGCCTCGCGCGTCGGCAATATCTACGTCGGCAAGGTCACCAACGTCGAGGCCTCCATCCAGGCCGCCTTCATCGACTTCGGCGTCGGCGAGAACGGCTTCCTCCACTACTCCGACCTCCACCCGCGATACTTCCCGGGCGAGGACGTTGAGGAAACCACCGAACGCGTCGGGCACAAAACCCCACGCCGCGAACGACCGCCCATCCAGCACTGCCTCAAGCGCGGCCAGGAGATCACCGTCCAGGTTCTGAAGGAGGGCGTCGGCACCAAAGGCCCCACCCTCACCAGCTACCTGTCCATCCCAGGGCGGTACCTCGTCATGATGCCCCAGATGGACAAGGTCGGCGTCTCCCGCAAGGTCGAGGACGAAGAGCAACGCGCCAAAATGCGCCAGATCCTCGATCAGCTCGACCTCCCCGAGGGCTTCGGCTTCATCCTCCGCACCGCGGGAATGGACCGCACCAAGCTCGAGCTCAAACGCGACCTCGCCTACCTCCAGCGCCTCTGGAAAGACATGGAACGCCGCCGGGAATCCGGCAGCAAGCCCCGTCTCCTCTATTCCGAGAGCGACCTGCTCGTCCGCGCCCTGCGCGACCTCCTCACCGGCGAGACCAACGAGGTCATCATCGACCACGAGGTCGCCCTCGAACGCGCCAGCCGCTTCATGAAGATCGTCTCGCCACGCTCTTCCACCAAGCTCCTCCACTACCCCGGCAAGACCCCCATCTTCCACGCCTTCGGCGTCGAGCCCCAGATCGCCCTCATCCACGCCCGCGAAGTCCCTCTCCCCTCCGGCGGCCGGCTCGTCATCGATCAGACCGAAGCGCTCGTCGCCATCGACGTCAACTCCGGGAAGTCCCGAGACTCTCGCGACGCCGAAGAAAACGCCTTCCGCACCAACCTCGAAGCCGTCGATGAAATCTGCCGACAACTCCGCCTCCGCGACCTCGGCGGCATCGTCGTCAACGACCTCATCGACATGCGATCCCCCGCCAAACGCCGCGAGATCGAGGCCCGCTTCAAGGAACGCCTCAAACGCGACAAGGCCCGAACCACCACCGCCAACATCTCGCCCTTCGGCATCCTCGAAATGACCCGCCAGCGCATGCGCGGCAGCCACGAGTCCGTCCACTTCGTCGACTGCCCCACCTGCCGCGGGCGCGGCCTGGTTCAACGCCCCGACTCGGTCGCCGCCGATGCACTCCGCGAGCTCGCCGCCGTCCTTGATATCGACCGCGTCGCCAAGGTCGAGATCGCCGTCGCCCCGCGCGTCGCCGGCGAACTCCTCTCCTCGAAGCGCCAGCTCCTGGGACGGATCGAGCGTTCCAGCGGCAAGCACGTCGACGTCCGCGTCAGCGAGTCCGTCCCCGTCGATCGTGTCTCCTTCTACGCCTACGACCCGGCCGGCGCCGACATCGACCTCGCCAGCATCCAGCACCACAAGAAGCCCAAGGACCTCAAACCCTGGCAGACACACGACGGCTCGGAGTGGGCCGACGAAATCCCCCCCGCCGCCGATCAGGACGCCGACGAACCCATCGAGAACGCCGAGCCGACCCACCCCATCGAGATGGACCTCCCCGAGGTGCCCGTGGAAGAGGGGGATGATCGACCCGTCCTCGCTCCCCGCGCCGAGCCGCAAGAACGCGTCGACCGCAAGCGCCGTCGTCGCCGCGGCGGACGCGGCCGAGGACGCGCCGCCGACGTTGATCAGGGCCGGGATCAGCCAGGACAGCGCGATCAACGCCGCGGAGATCACCCGCGTGACTCCCAGGACCGCGAGAGCGCCGACCTCAACGCTCCACGCCCCCCACGCCTGCCACGCCCCGAGGACGCACCCCGCGTCATCGCCGGCGTCGCGCCCACCCGCGTCCGACCCGTCCCACAGGCCGGCGATTACGACGACGATTCGAGCGCGGCGCTCACCAACACCGACACGACGTCTCACGAGGCGAACGAGGCCATGCCCCCGGGCTCGTCACCCGACGCCCCGCCCCATGCCGGTTCGAACGCCGAGGACCAGCCCGGCGAGGGCGGCCGCCGACGCCGACGCCGACGCCGCGGCGGGAGGGGTCGCAATCGAAATCGACAGGGCGATCGGACCGCCCCGGGCGCGGACGTCGACCCGACCCAGCCGCACCACGGACCGGGCGATCAACGCGGGGACGAATACGACGACCAGCACCACGAGGCTCCGTCCGATTCGAACGATGACTCACGCGACGACCGCAGCGAGATGAGCACCCAGGCCGCCACAGACGCCCCCAGCGGACCGGACGCCGGACACGAAGTCGGCAACGAAAGTCGTCCCGCCGATGGAGGGACGGGCGAGGGCGGCAAGCGTCGTCGCCGACGCCGACGCCGCGGCGGCCGCGGGCGAGGGGCCGAGAATGGCTCCGAGACACAACCCAGCCAACCTCGTGAGCAAAGCAGCCCACGCCCCGAGAGCCGAAGCCAGGGCGGACAGCGAGACCCTCAGCGCCAATCCATCGACCAGCACGCCCCGCCGCCGCGCGAGACGAGCTCCAGCGCACCGCCCCCGGCTCCCGCGCCGCAACCTCAACCCGCGCCCACCAGCCCGCCACGTCGTCTCTACGGCTTCAAGCGCAAGCTCTCGCCCAGCGAGCTCAACAAGCGCCCCAAACCCGAATGACGCCGCGGTCGCTCCGCTCGCCCGCCTGTTCGTGACTCCATGAGCCCATGACCACCGCCATGTCCCGCCGCCTCATCATCCTCGGGTCCACCGGCTCGATCGGCAAGAGCACGCTCGATGTCGTCGCGCACCTGAACCACCTCCACTCGCTCAACAAGTACCCGCATCGCTTCGACGTCGTCGGCCTGTCGGCCGGGAACAACGCCGCGCTCCTCTCCGAGCAAGCCCGCCGTTTCAATTGCCGGCACACGGCGTGCTCGCACACCGATTCGGACGCGACCTTCCGGGGACCATCCGCCGCCGCGGACCTCATCCGCGCCGTCGACTGCGACCTCGTCATGGCCGCCATCGTCGGCTCGGCCGGGCTCCCCGCCACGCTCGCCGCGATCGACCTCGGACGCGACGTCGCGCTGGCGAACAAGGAGTCCCTCGTCGCCGCGGGTTCGCTCGTCATCCCCGCCGCCGTGCGCTCCGGCTCGCGCCTTCTTCCGGTCGACAGCGAGCACTCCGGCGTGTGGCAGGCGCTCATGGGAATCAAGTCCGCACCCATCCCGCCCCCACTCAGAGCGCCGGGAAGCGTCCGTCGCGTCACACTCACCGCTTCGGGCGGCCCGTTCCGCACCTGGTCCGCCGCCCAACTCCGACATGCAACGCGCGAGCAAGCCCTCCGCCACCCCACCTGGTCCATGGGCGCAAAGGTCACCGTCGACTCGGCCTCGCTCATGAACAAGGCCCTCGAACTCATCGAGGCCCATTGGCTCTTCGAAGTCCCCCCGGAGAAGCTCGCCGCGATCATCCACCCGCAATCGATCGTCCACGCGATCGTGGAGCTGGACGACGCGAGCGTCATCGCACAGCTCGCGAGCCCCGACATGCGCACGCCCATCCAGGCCGCGCTCACCTTTCCGCGCCGCGCCGCCGGCTCGGCGCCGCGCCTCGATCTGGCCTCCCTCTCACGACTCGATTTCGAAGCGCCCGACCCCCAGCGGTTCCCCTCGCTCGGGCTGGCCGATCAGGTGATGCGCCGCGGCCAGTCCTCGGGCGTCGTCCTGAACGCGGCCAACGAGGAGGCCGTGGCCGCCTTTCTCGATCCCGAGCGGAACCTCCCCTTCCACCGCATCACGGAACTGGCCGCGGAAGCCCTCGAAACGCTCCCGATCGCGCCGCTCCGCGACCTGGCCGACCTCGCCGAGGCCGAATCACTCGCGCGCGACCTGGTCCGCCGGCGCGCCGCCGCGGGCGTCGGTGTACGCTAACCCCGCGTGTCCACCACCTCGCCGGCCTATCAGTCCGCGTTCCGCCTCTACGAGCAGGGCCAGCTCGCCCAGGCCGAGGACTCCTTGCGCCGCGCGATCCAGCGCTCGCCCAAGGACCCCGACCTCGCCGCCCTCATGGGCGCGGTGCTCCGGGAACTCGGAGAGTCGGATCGGGCGATCCATTTCTGCCAGCGTGCCGTCGGGCTCGATCCGTCCCGCTCCGTGTATCTCACCAATCTCGGCGAGACCCTGCTGAGCTTTAATCTTCTCGATCGCGCCGAGCAGACGCTGCGCAAGGCCATCAGTCTCAACCCCGCCGAATACGGCGCGCGCAACCTGCTCGCGATGTCGCTGATCAAGCGCCACGCCTCGTCCGAGGCGCTCGCCCTCCTCGAGCAGGCGATCCCGCTCCGCCCCGATCTCTCCGAGGCCCTCACGAACGCGGCGCTGCTCCTCTGCGAGATGGCCCGATCGGGCGACGCCATCGCGCTCCTCCGCGCCCGTCGCGCTCAGTCTCCCCACGACCCGATGATCGACCGCGCGCTGGCCGACGTCCTCAATTACGCCGACGCTGATCGCGCCGAATCGTTCGACGCCCACGTCCGATACGCCCGGGCCCTCGAAGCCTCCACCCCCGCCGAGCGCGCCGCCCTCGGCCAACCCCCGCGGGCGCGAGACGAGAACAAAGTCCTCAACCTCGCCTTCCTCTCACCCGATTTTCGCGAGCACTCCGTCGCGTTCTTCGTCGAGGGCCTCTTCAAAGACCTCGACCGCTCGCGCGTCCGTGTCATCGCCCTCGACGCCGGCGGCAGCGCCGACGCCACCACCGCGCGACTCCGCGCCCTCTGCGACGAATACCACGATGTCTCCGCGCTCTCCGACCTCGACCTGGCCCGCCTCGTTCGCGCGCGCCACGCCGACATCCTCATCGACCTCGCCGGCCTCACCCACAAGAACCGCCTGCGCGCCATGGCCCTCCGAGCCGCGACGCTCCAGTGCACCTACCTCGGCTACCCGAACACCACCGGCTTCTCCACGATCGACGCTCGCATTGTCGACCACGTCACCGATCCGACGCCCGCCCAGGACGCCGACCAAGGAACAAGCGCCGACTCATTCTGCACCGAGCGCCTCATCCGTCTCGGCCGGCCCGGCGGGATGCACGCGTACACACCGCCCGCCGATCTCCCCGGCGTCTCGCCGCTCCCCGACGGACCGCCCGTGCTGGGCTCGTTCAACATGCTGTCGAAGGTCTCGCCGCGCACCCTCGACACCTGGGCCTCCGTGCTCCGCCGCGTCGACGACGCAACACTCGTCCTCAAGGCCAAGGCCCTGGCCGACGAATCCGTCCGCGCCTTCATCTCGCGCGAGTTTCACTCCCGGGGCATCGATCCGGCGCGCCTCACGCTCCTCCCCCCGACGCCCACCATCGCCGAGCACCTCGCCATCTATCAACGTCTCTGGGTCGCGCTCGACACCATGCCCTACAGCGGCGTCACCACCACCTGCGAATCACTCGTCATGGGGGTTCCCGTCGTCACCCGGCTCGGCACACGCCACGCCGAGCGCACCGCCGCCAGCATCCTCACCTCCGCCAACCACCCCGAATGGATCGCGCGTTCCCAGGATCAGTACGCCGATCTCGTCGCCGGCCTCGTGGCCGACCGCGCCGCCCTCGCCCGCACCCGTGCGTCGCTCCGCGGCGAGGTCCTCGCGTCACCCCTCTGCGACACCCGGGACCACGCCCGACGCTTTGAATCCGCGCTCCGGACCCTCTGGCGCGACGCGTGCAGAGCAGGCGCCCCATGAAAGCGCGCCCACCCATCGCTCCCGCCCTCCTCCTTCTTCTCACCCTCGCGCTCGTCGTCTTCCCACTCGCCCGCGCGCTCACCGTCGGCCTGGCCGGACTCACCCGCGACCCCGGACCCCATGCCTCGTCGCTCCCCAACATCATCGACCTCGAGACGCTCGCACTCACGATCGCCGTCGCGATCTTCGTCGGACTTTGCTCCGCACTCCTCGCCTGGCCCGTCGCCTTCTATGGCCGTGCCCGCAACATTCTGCACTGGTCGCTCATCCCGCTGGCGATGCCCCCCTACCTCGCCTACGCCGGATGGGGGCTTCTCCGCGCCCCCGGCACAACAGCCGGCTCGTTCATCGAGTCGCTCGTGCAACACGGCCTCACCTCCCTGCCCTTCATCGTCGGTCAGTCGCTCGCCGTCCTCGGCGTCATCCTCTGGTCAACCCCCATCGCGCTGCTCGTCCTCGCCCCCGCCGCACGCCGCATCGACGACGCGACGCTCGACCTTCTCACGATCGAATCATCCTCGCGCATGGCACGCGCCCGCTCCCTGGCCCGCGCCACCCTCCGGCCATTCCTTCTCGCCGCGATCGTGGTCGCGCTGCTCACGCTCGGCTCGAATCTCCCGCTCCATCTCGCCCAGGTCCGCATGTACGCCGTCAACATATGGCAGGCCCTCGACCTGGCCGGACCCGATCAGGCCTGGCGCGTCTGGGGCGCGGCCTCGCCCCTCCTTCTCATCGCGACCGTCGCCGGCTGGCGTCTCTCCGCCGGACTCTTCACCCCGGACACACAGCCGCCGCAGGTTTCACCGCGCCCCGCTCCCTTCGGGCGTGCGATGGCGCTCGCACTGCTCGTCCTGTCCGTGCTCGCGCCGCTTCTGCTGTTCCTCGGCAACATCCAGCGTGCGTCCTCGATCGCGACTTTCTTCCGCTCCGCGTCAGACGCCTTCGCCACCAGCGCGGTGCTCTCACTCGCCGTCGCGCTTGCCTCCGCGGGCGTGACGCTGATCGTCTGGCGTGCGACGGCCTACGAGTCGCCGGTCGCTCGCACGCTCGCGGGGCTCTCGACTCGCTTGCTGGTCGTCGGCTCGCTGACGCCCGGCGTCCTCGTCGGCTCCGCCCTCTCCCAATCTTGGGGCCGCCTCTCCGCCAACGCCGAGACCGACCTGGCGCTTCTGGCCATCGCCCACCTTGCCCGCTTCGCCGGGATCTCCGCCGCTCTCGGTGCTCTCATCGCCCGCGCCGAACCGCGCGACGCCCGCGCGATGCGTCTCCTCGACGGCGCCGATCGCGGGCGGGGCTGGTTTGCCGCCGCGCTCCGCCCCGAACTCGGCTGGCTCGTCGCGTCCGCCGCCCTCGCCGCCGCACTCTCACTCCACGAGATCGAGGCCGCGGTCATCCTCATGCCCCCGGGCGACCTGCTCCCCCGCCGCGTGCTGGCCCTCCTTCACTACGCCCGAGACGAAGAACTTTGCATCGCGGGAGCCTGCATCACCCTGGCCGCTCTGGCCCTGGCCGCCATCGCCTCCCTCGCCGTCCGCCGTCGATCATGATGTGTTCGAAACGCTCCATCACCCATCGGGCCGCTCGAGCCATGTTCACCGCTCGCCCGCGGACGCAGAAGGATGCGAACGACACGGTCCGTGGTGCGGCGTGCCAAAGTCCGGAATACTCTCGGGGTCGACCGCCGGGCCTCGACCCACAAAGCCGTCTCACCATGTACCTCGGTTTCGATCGTTCGCAAGGAGCTTTGAATGCCTGTGACCCGCGTCATCGTCCTCGGTGCCGGCATGGTCGGCTCGGTCATGGCCGCCGACCTTGCCTCCGACCCCACCTTTGACGTCAGCGTCGCCGACCTGCGCCCCGCCAATCTCGCCGCCGCCAAGGACCGCGCCGCCGGCAGGATCAAAGCCGTCCAGGCCGATCTCTCAAACCCGGCCGAGGTCAAGAAGCTCGTCGCGAACCACGACCTGGTCCTCGGCGCGATCGCCAGCTCGATCGGCCTGCAAACCCTCCGCGCCGTCATCGAGGCCGGAAAGAACTACTGCGACATCACCTTCATGGCCGAGGAAGCCATCGACCTCGACGACCTCGCCAAGCAGCACAACGTCACCGCCATCGTCGATTGCGGCGTCGCGCCCGGCATGTCCCACATGATCGCCGGCGCCGAAGCCTCCGCCATGGACCCGTGCGAAAACATCGAGATCTACGTCGGAGGCCTCCCCCGCGAACGCCGCTGGCCCTTTCAATACAAGGCGCCCTTCTCGCCCGGCGACGTCATCGAGGAATACACCCGCCCCGCACGCCTCGTCGAACACGGAAAAATCGTCGTCCGCGATGCGCTCTCCGAGCCCGAACTCATCAACTTCCCGGGACTCGGCACGCTCGAAGCCTTCAACACCGACGGCCTGCGCTCCCTCGCTCGCACCTTTCGCGTCCCCTTCATGAAAGAAAAAACTCTCCGCTACCCCGGGCACATCGAGCTCATGCGCGCCCTCCGCGCCACCGGACTCTTCTCAACCGAACCCGTCGACGTGAACGGCGTCAAGGTCGCCCCTCGCGACCTCCTCGCCAAGCTCATGTTCCCCCTCTGGACCTTCCAGCCCGGCGAAGAAGACGTCACCGTCATGCGCATCATCGTCGACGGAATGAAAAACAACCGCCGAACCCGCGTCACCTGGGACCTCTTCGACACCTACCACCACCCAAGCCACGCCACCAGCATGTCCCGCACCACCGCCTTCCCCTGCACCATCATGGCCCGGCTCGTTGCTTCCGGTGAATTCCGCCCAAAGGGCGTCATCGCCCCCGAACTCATCGGAAAGACACCCGGTATCCTCTCTCGCGTGATCGACCAGCACCGATCCAAGGGCGTGAACTACGCTCGCTCCGAAACACCCCTCGACGGGAGCCCCGCGTGACCATTCACCCTTTGCCCCTTCGCCCCGCCCGCAAGCCCCTGGCCGGCGTCCTTGTCGCCTGCGCTCTCCTTGCCTCCCCCGCCATCCATCGGTCCGCCGCCCAGCCCCCGGCACAGGACGCCGGCTCCGGCGAAGCCCTCCGCGCCCAGATGCGCCAGCTCATCGCGAGCGCCCGCGATCAGGTCTTCCCCGCCCTCGTCAATATCAGCGTCGTCACCGTCGACTACTGGCAAGGCAAGGAGACCAAGGGGCGCGCCACCGGCAGCGGCACCATCATCTCCGCCGACGGCTATGTCCTCACCAACGCCCACGTCACCGACAGCGGCAAAAAGTTCACCTGCACCCTCTCCGACAAGTCCGAACTCCCCGCCACCCTCGTCGGCGAAGACCCTTGGACCGATCTTGCCGTCCTCAAGCTCGACCTCAAAAACTTCTCCGGCACGCTCCACTCCGCCAAGCTCGGAGACTCCGACATGGTCACCGTCGGCGATAGCGTCATGGCCATGGGCTCCCCCTTCAGCCTCTCCCGCTCCGTCACCCTCGGCATCGTCAGCAACACCGAACGCGTCTTTGCCGGAAACGACGAGGAGTTCGAGGGAATGACCCTCGACTTCGACCAGCGCACCGGGCTCTTCGCACGCTGGATCCAGCACGACGCCAGCATCAACCCCGGAAACTCCGGCGGCCCGCTCGTCTCCATGGATGGCCAGGTCGTCGGCGTCAACACCCGCGGCGGGTCCAACATGTCCTTCGCCATCCCCTCCAACATCGCCCGCGAGGTCTCCAATGCCCTCATCGAGCACGGCGAAGTCCCACGCGCCTGGCTCGGCCTCAACTTCCGCCAAACTCAACGCACGGGGTATGACAAGGGCGTCCTCGTCACCTCCGTCGATCAGCAAGGCCCCGCCTACAAGGCCGGCCTGCGCCCGGGCGACCTCCTCCTCTCCATCAACAACGAGCCCGTCTCCGTCAGGTTCGTCGAGGAAGTCCCTCCACTCCTCAAACGCCTCGCCGACCTGCCCGTCGGAACGCCCGCCGAGTTCACCTATTCACGCGATGGCAAGGAAGCCACGCTCAGCATCGTGCCCGACAAACTTCTCAAGGACCGCGGCGACCGCACCGCCCTCCGCTCCTGGGGCCTCTCCGTTCAGCAGATCACGCCCGTCATGGCCCGAAACCACCGCCTCAAAGACACCCGCGGCGTCATGGTCGTCGGCGCCCGCGCCGGCGCGCCCGCCGCCATCGCCGAGCCCGCCATCACCGCCGGCGACATCATCCACAAGATCGACGGCAAGGACATCCCCGACCTCCCCGCCATGGTCGCCATCTACGAGTCGATCATGTCGCAGGCCAAGCTCCCCGAGTACTTGCTCGTCGAGTTCAGCCGCGACGGCAAGCAGATGGCCACCCTCGTCAAGCCCAAGCCCGACAAGCCCGAGGACCCCCCGCGCGAAGTGCCCAAGGCCTGGCTCGGCGTCGCAACCCAGGTCGTCCTCAAGGACCTCGCCAAGCGCCTCGACATCCCGGGCACCACCGGCTTCCGCATCACCCGCGTCTACCCCGGCACCAAGGCCGCCGCCGCCGACCTCCGCGTGGGCGACATCATCGTCTCTATCAACGGCGAGAAGATCGCCCCCAAGGGCAACCAGGATTCCAAGGCCCTCGAACGCAAGGTCCGCACGCTCGATATCGATCAGGACGCCACGCTCGGGGTGCTCCGGGAAGGCAGGCCGCTCGACGTGAAGGTCGCACTCGAGCGCACCCGCCTCGGCCCCGACGAGGCCCGGCGTGACCAGAACCGCGACTTTGAGTTGACCGTCCGCGAACTCACCTTCTTCGACCGCGACGACAACCAGTGGGACGAATCCGTCGGGGGCGTGCTGGTCGAGCAGGTCGAGGAAGCCGGCTGGGCCGGGCTCGGCGGCCTCGCTTCCGGCGACCTCATCCAGAAGATCGGCGATCGCGTCATCACCGATCTCGCCTCCTACCGCGCCGCGATGGACGACATCGCCAAGTCCCAGCCCGAACGAATCAGCTTCGTCGTTCTCCGCGGCGTTCGCACCCAATACAAGTTCGTCGAGCCCGAGTGGAAGCCCTCCACCGACGCCGAGGAACCCCCCAGGAAGTAACCCGCCCGAATCGCCCCACCCTCCCCAGCGCCGATGGCCTGGTCCCCCCCACACTCTCACACGGAGCCCCTCATGACCTCCCGCATCGTCAGCATGCTCATCGTCGGCGCCGCTCTCCTCTCGGGCACCCCCACCTTCGCCCAGACCCCGCCCGCGACCTCGCCCCTCACCGCCGCCGCCGAGACGCTCGCCAGGTCCGTCGTCTCCGTGAAGATGTCCCTCAAGTACGAGGGCTCCTTCGGCGAACACGAACAGGAACGCGAAACCACCGGCGTCATCATCGACGACTCCGGGCTGGTCCTCTGCTCGAACTCCCAGACCGGCGGCGTGCCCCCCTCCATGCAGGACCGCATGGCCGGCGTCACCGTCACCCCCCGCGAGATCAAGGTCTTTGTCGACAATGACGGCGAGGGCCTCGACGCCAGGCTCATCGCCCGCGACAGCGAGCTCGACCTCGCCTGGGTCCGCATCACCGACCTCAAAAACACCAAGCTCACCGCCATCGACCTCGCCGCCGGCGCCACGCCCGCGCTGGGCGACGACATGGTCGGCGTCGGCCGGCTCAGCAAGTACTTCGATCGCGCCCCGATGCTCACCTTCTGCCGCGTCGCTTCCATCGTCAAGAAGCCCCGCCATCTCTTCATCCCAAGCGACATGAACGACCTCGGCATCCCCGTCCTCACCGCCGCCGGAAAGCTCGTCGGCGTCACCATCGTGCAGCTCCCCGAGGTCGACGAGGACAACGACGAGAGCATGCGCGCCCAGCTCCGCGGCTTGGGCGCTTCCATGGTCATCCTGCCCGCCGCCGACATCGCCACCGCCACCAAACGCGCCCTCGAAACCGCCGGAAACAACGAGCCGTCCTCCAGCAAGCCCGCCGACAAGTAATCTCTCCCGCACGCTCCGCGCGGCGTGCCCATCCCCGCTCGACACGACCCCGGATCACCGCGCTGGTGCGCACCAACCTGTCCGTCGTTCCAGCCTCTTCCGAGATTTCCAAAGAAATTCTCCACGCCGCCCTCCCCCCGTCGTAACCGCTTGCTCGGCCCTGTCTTTCTTCATCCAAGGCGGCCAAGCGCCCGGCGGCAAGGGCGGCCTACCACCACGGCGTGGCGCACCCACACGTCCGTCCTCCCGCTCGATGGAGGACATCATGCCGAACACAAACGCCGCACGCTGCCGATCACATCCCCCACGGTGCGCTCCAGAAGCCCCGGGTCCGGGCCGCTGTTCACAGCAACCGATCCACCCCCGTGACCTGCCTTCAGGCAGACGTATCCGATCCAACGCCGCCGAGTGCCGTACGCTGAGCCCATGAGCGACCCGCTCATCGAACTCCGATCGCGGATCGAGGCGAGGATCACGCCGCGCACGTGGTCGGTCGTCGCGCCCCTCCGCGCCGCGGTCGCCCAGCACCCGGCCAGGAACGACCTTGAAGCCCGCTCGCTCTCATTCCGCCCGGTCGACACCGGCTGGCGCTGGGGCCCCGTCTGGTCCATCGCCTGGTTCCGACTCACCGCTTCGATCCCCGCGCCCCGCGGGCCCATCCACCTCCGATTCTCCAGCGGCACCGAGGCCACCCTCTGGCAGAACGGCACGCCGATCCACGGGCTGGATCTCAACCACACGCTCGTCCCGCTCGACATCCCCTCCGCCGACATCGAGCTCTTTATCGAGGCCGCGTGCAACCGCCCCCTCGGCGCGACCACCTTCTTCTGGGACGACCCCGCCGAGCACGCCCGCTGGAAGGAAGAACGACCGGGCCGCCTCGACTTCGCCGAGCTCGTCCAGGTCAACCCCTCGTGGCGGTCGCTCGAAGTCGCCGCGCGATTCGCGCTCGGGCTGCTCTCGCTCGCCGACCTCGGACCATCCCGCCGCGCCGCCATCGAGGCCGAACTGCGCTCGATGCTCGATCTGACCGAGCACGCCGGCACGTCCGACGATGCCGCGCGGAGCGCCGACTCGCGCCTCCGCGCCATGATCGCCGCCGGGTTCGAACCCGCCGAACCACGCACCGAGTGCTGGGCCGTCGGTCACGCGCACATCGACACCGCGTGGCTGTGGCGGCTCGACCAGACCCGCCGGAAGTGCCTGCGGACCTTCGCGACGGCGCTCCGCATGCTCGACGATCACCCGGAGTACAGCTTCCTCTGCAGCCAGGCGCAGCAGTACGCGTGGGTAGAGCGTGATTCCCCGGCGCTCTTTGCGCGCCTCGCACGCCACGTCGCCGCTGGCCGCTGGGAGCCCGGCGGCGCCATGTGGGTCGAGCCCGACACCAACCTCCCGTGCGGCGAATCCCTCATCCGCCAGGTCATCCACGGCACGCGCTACTGGCGCGAGCGCTTCGGCGATGCGGGCGCGCAGCGCTGTCTCTACCTCCCGGACACCTTCGGCTTCCCCGCGACGCTCCCGCAGATCCTCGCCCAGTGCGGGCTCGACACCTTCATCGCCAACAAGCTCGCGTGGAATGACACCAACGAGTTCCCGCACTCCACGTTCCTGTGGCAGGGGCTCGACGGCACCCGGGTGCTTTCGCACATGACACCCGGCCTGGAATACAACGCCACCAACACCCCGCCCGAACTGCGGAAGGGCCGCCTGAATCACGCCCGCAAGGACGCCGGACGCACGCCGATCTGGCTTCAGCCGTTCGGCTATGGCGACGGGGGCGGCGGGCCGACCGAGTGGATGCTCGACAACCTCGCGCTCGCGAAGACCTGCCCCGAATTGCCCGGCACGCGCCTCGCCTCAACACGCGAGTTCCTCCAACAGCTGCACACGCTCGCGGCGGGCGTCGACGTGCCGGTGCACGAAGGCGAGCTCTACCTGGAGCGCCATCGCGGCACCTACACCACGCAGGCGTGGATCAAGAACGCCAACCGGCGCGCCGAGCGGGCCCTGCGCCGGGCGGAATGGCTCGCCGGCGCCTCGCCACGCGGGACACTCTCGCCGCGCGACACCCGCCACTCGCTCGACGAGGCCTGGAAGCTTCTCCTGCTCAACCAGTTCCACGACATCCTTCCCGGCTCGTCGATCGCCCAGGTCTACGACGACGCCCGCGAGCAGTTCCGCACGATCAATACGGCCGCGGATGCTGTTTCGCTCCGGGGCATGATGGCCTGGGCCGACTCTCTCCACCCGAGCGTTCGACCAACGGCCTCGCACCTCATCTTCAATTCCTGTTCGTCGCCTCGCTCCGAGGTCATCGACATCGACGGCACGCCGCGCTTCGTCGGCGCGGTGCCCGCGATGGGCTGCCGCCTTGTCGGCGCCGGTGCGGGCCCGGAGTGCTCGCCGTCAAGCTCCGCGCCACCCCCCGCGCCGGCCACGATCGACGGCTTGACCCTCGCCAACTCGGTGATCTCCTGCACGCTGGACACGACCGGCGCGATCCGCAGCCTGATCCACCTGCCCTCGGGCGCACAGGCCGCAAGCATGAAAGCGCAACACGGGCGGGAACCAGCGCCCGCGTCGTGTGCATTGCTTCGTCGCGTGCTCGGTCGTCTCGTCACCTACCGCGACGAGCCGAAATACTGGGAGGCGTGGGACATCGACGAGGACTATCTCGACCACGCCGCCCCGCTCGATTCGCCCGCTGATTCGTGGCGGATCGTTGAGAGCGGTCCTCTCCGCGTCTCGCTCGAGTTTGTTCGAACATTCGGCAAGGGCAGCGTGATCACGCAACGCTACATTCTCCGCGCCGGCTCGCCGCGCCTTGACGTCGCTTGCCGCGTGGACTGGCGTGAGGAGCGAACGCTTCTTCGCGTTCTGTTCGACACGGGCCTGCGCGCCCCGCACGCCAGCTACGACGCCTCGCTGGGATTCGTTGTCCGCGGCACGGGGCGGGACACGCCGCACGATCGGGCACGCTTCGAGGTCCCCGCGCACCGCTGGATGGACCTTTCGGGCGACGGCGTCGGACTCTCGGTGCTCAACAACGGCAAGTACGGTCATTCGTGCCACGGGGGCGTGATGGGCCTCTCGCTCCTGCGCTCCGCCCGCTTCCCTGATCCGAGCGCCGACATCGGCGAGCACACGTTTACATACAGCCTCATGCCCCACGACGGCGACTGGAGGCGCGCGGGCGTGGACATCGAGGCCGAGGCGCTCAACGACCCGATGATCGTGTGGCCGCTCTCTCCCGCACCGACCGGCACGCGCGGCCCGCTTCCCGCGGATGCATGGACCGAATGGGCGCCACTGGCGATCGAGCATGATCGCCGTGCTCGGATCGAGATACTCGCCTTCAAGCCCGGCGAGGACGACGAATCATGGGTGCTCCGTCTGGCCGAGACGCGCGGCGTCGCGACGCCCGTGACGATCACGTGGCGCCTTGGACTGTCGGGTGTTGAGGAGATCGATCCGCTGGAGCGCACCGACACGCTCCCGGCCTCTCAGCGTCGCGGCGTCTCGCACACGGGCGATTCCACGCACCTGACCCTCGGCCCGTTCCAGCTTGTCACGCTGCGCCTTCGTCCGGCGCGCGGCGCGGTCGTGGTATGCTCGGGATGAACGATGCTCACCTCGCCGAACATTTCGAGGATCGTCGGCGTCACTCGGCGCACGGCGATCGGCGCGATGACGGGCGCGGCGGCGCTGGCCGCGCTCTGGCCACGGCAGGCTCGCTCACGCCGCACCATCCCCTCGGGGCGTGTCGTGCTCCGCTACTGGGAGAAGTGGACCGGCCCCGAGGGCGAGGCGATTCAGCGGGTGGTCGATCGCTTCAACGAATCGCAGGATCGGATCTGGGTGCAGCGTGTGCCCATCGCCGATCCCATGAGCAAGGCGATGGTCGCGGTCGGCGGCGGTGATCCGCCCGACGTGCTCGGGATGTTCAGCTACAACGTCGCGCAGTTCGCCGAGTCTCGGGCCGCGATCCCGCTGGACGAGTTCGCGTCGCGTCCTGGCGCGATCGACGCGTCGGTCTACAAGCCGGCCGTGGCGCGGATGCTGTCGCACCAAGGGCGGCCATGGGCGGGGGTGAACACGTGCTACACGCTCGCGCTGTACTGCAACCGCGCCCAGATCGCCGGTGTGGGGGCTGATCCGACGCGCCTGCCGCGCACGATCGACGAGCTTGACACGCTGGCCGAGCGGCTCAACGAGCGGGACGCCCAGGGCAGGCTGTCGCGGGTCGGGTTTGTGCCGAACCTTCCGTCGTGGTGGCCCTATTTCTGGCCCATCATGTTCGGCGGCTCGCTGTACGACCGGTCGAGCAATCGCGCGACCGCCGCCTCGCCCGAGTGCGTGCGCGCGTATGAGTGGATCGGTCGCTGCGCGGCGAGGCTCGGCCCCGGCGCCGCCGGCGCGTTCGCCAACAGCTATGCGCGGAGCTTTCACTCGCCGGAGGACCCGTTCATCTCGGGTCACGCGGCGATGATCGTGCAGGGGCCGTGGATCGCGAACTTCATCCGGCGTTACAACCCTTCGCTGGACTACGCGGCGGTTCCCGTGCCTCTTTCTCCGGACGTGTCCGATCCTGATGAGCCGCGAGGGATGCTCGAGGCCGATGTTCTCATGATCCCGCGCGGGTGTCCGCATCCCGAGGAGTCGTTCGCGTTTCTGAGCTTCATGCAGACGCAGGAAGTCCAGGAGCAACTGGCGGCGGAGCACTGCAAGAGTTCGCCGATGGCGCGGGTGTCCGAGTCGTTCATGCGTACGCACGCCAACCGATCGGTCGCGGTGCACGATGCGATCACCGCGAGCCCTCGCGTGGAGGTGCTGCCGCAGACGCCGGCCTGGAAGCCGTACGCCGATCTACTCATCGGCGCCTTCGATGAGGTATGGAGCGGCGGCGATGCGCGGGCGATCATGACCCGCGTGCAGACACGCGCCCAGGCGATCTTTGACAGAGCGGCGTCGCTGCGGGAGCGGCGGAAGGGGGCGATGCTGTGAGGCGTCGCCCGCTGCTGGTCGCGCTGCCCTGGATCATGCCGTGGATCATCGGCTTTGTCGCGTTCCTGGCGGTGCCGATCGCGATGAGCCTGTGGTACAGCTTCAACGACTATTCACTGCTGGATTCTGCGGCGTTTGTCGGGCTGGAGAACTACAGGGAACTCGCGGGCGATTCCCTGTTCTGGCGCGTGACGCGGAACACGCTGTTCTATGGGCTCGCGTCGTCGTGCCTGAGCGTGGTGCTGTCGCTCTTGATCGCGGCGCTGCTGGAGACGCGCGTGCGCGGCGCATCGCTGGTGCGCGCGATCGTGTTCATCCCGGTGCTGGTGCCGGCGGTGTCGGGCGCGGTGTCGTGGCTGTGGCTGTACAATCCGAGGTTCGGGCTCATCAACTCGGCCTTGGCGGCGATCGGGGTGGACGGCCCCGACTGGCTGGGCAGCACGGCGTGGGCCATGCCTTCGCTCGTCGTGATGGGGCTCTGGGTGATCGGAAGTTCGGTTCTTGTGTACGCCGCGGCGTTGCAGGACGTGCCGCGGACGCTGTATGAGTCGGCGTCGATCGACGGCGTGGGAGCGCTCGGGCGGTTTCGGCACGTCACGCTGCCGATGGTGTCGCCGGCGATCTTGTTCAACGGCGTGATGTCGCTGATCTGGTCGCTGCAGTTGTTCGCGCCGCCGCACCTGATGACGCGGGGCGGGCCCGAGGAGACCACCTATACCTACTCGATGTACGTGTACAACAACGCGTTTGTGTATGGACGCATGGGCTACGCCAGCGCGCTGGCCTGGCTGCAGATTCTCGTGACGCTGGCGCTGACCTTGATCGTGCTGGCGATCGGCAGGCGGTTCGTGTACTACCGGGCGGCGTGACAGGCATGGGTGGATGGTGCGGCGGATGAGCAACCAGCGGCGTGATCACGGGCATGATGCGGGCGCGGAGCGCAAAGGACGCGGCGCGAACGCTTGGCCACGATTCGGCGCGTGGCTTTCGCTGGCGATCATCGGGGTTCTGTACGCCGTGCCCCTGCTGTGGGGGTTTCTGGTCTCGCTGAAGAGCGCCGGTCAGGCTTCGGCGCCCGGGCTCGGAGCCTTGCCGCGTTTCGAGGGCGACGGCGGCGAGCTCTCCATCTTCGGCGTGTCGTACTGGTCGCGGTTCATCGATCAGGCCGTGGCGAACTATCGCGAGGTGTGGAGCAGTCCGATCGCCGATTTTCCGCTGTACCTCCGCAACTCGCTGCTGGTGGCATTGCTGAGCGTCACGGGAACCCTGGTCTCGAGCTCGGTGGTCGCGTATGGCTTTTCGCGGCTTCGGTGGCGCGGGCGGGACGCGGTGTTCACGCTGGTGCTGGCGACGATGATGGTGCCGCAGGCGGTGGTCATCGCGCCGTCGTACTTGCTCTTCCGCGAGCTGGGATGGATCGGGACGTTCGCGCCGCTGTGGGCGCCGGCGTGGTTCAGCGGTGCGTCGAGCGTGTTCATGCTGCGGCAGTTCTTCCTGACGATCCCGCGTGAGCTTGACGAGGCGGCGCGGATCGACGGATGCTCGCACGTGGGCGTGTTCTGGCGAGTGATCCTTCCGTTGTCGCGTCCGGCGCTGGCGGCGGTCGGGCTGTTTCAGTTCGTCGCGTCGTGGAACGACTTTCTCGGGCCGCTGGTGTTTCTCAATCATCAGGAGCAGTACACGCTGCAGCTTGGGCTGGCGAATTACTACGCGCAGCACGGCGGGACGCCGTGGAATCTCGTGATGGCGTTCAGCACGCTGGTGATCCTGCCGGTGCTGCTGCTGTTTCTGCTGACGCGCCGGCTGTTTGTGGAGGGCGTGGCGACGCAGGGGCTGAAGGAATAGCCACCGACATCGGAAGAGACAAAGTGGCAGGGCCAAGGGCCATGCACGCGGGTCCGCATTCGGCTACTGATGCCGGAGCGCCGCTCGTGCCGTGGTGAGGCAATCCGGCGCGACGAGGCGGGAAGGGTCGGCGTAGGGCCTGCGGATGGGAAAGTCGAAGGACTCGCCGGGGAGGAGCGTGACCAGGTGAGCGTCGCACTCGGTTCTGGCGTCGGCGCGGTCGGCGTGGATGATGATGTCGCGGAGGAGCGAGGCGGCGGTGAGAGACAGCACGCCGCTGTCTTTGTCCGGGGCGCGCCACGACCAGGTGAACTCGTGCGGCGGGTCGTGCAGATGTTGATCGACGCGGTAGAGCCAGGTCGCGCGGGGGACTTCCGGCGCGTCGATCGGATCGACGACAGTGATCTCACGCCATGGGCGCGAGGTCGGCGCGACGAGATCGTCGATGGCCGCGATGTGCCGGACCTCGCCGGCGGGGACGTTGAACGCGGCGTGAGATTCGCGGAGCGTGGCTCCATCGAAGTCGACGCGGCGGGCGCGGGCGTGGCCCGACCAATCGTGCATCGTGTTGTTGATCGCGATCAGCGTGGGGCGCTGCTCGATGGGTTGAATGGTGAGGAGGCGGGGCGACATGGAGCGCCGGACGGCGTGCCACGCGGGCTTCCGCCGCTGGTGGGCGTCGATGAGCGACCATGAGAAGCCTGGCCAGGCGTCGTTGAGTTGCCAGATGAGGGCGGCGGAGCATCGGGGTTGATTGGCGCGGAGCCACTCGATGCCGATCGAGAGAGCGCGGGCCTGGGCGCGGAGGGCGAGGTCGTGCCAGTGAATGAAATCGCGTGGCTCGCCGTAGACACGGCGGATCTCGGCGAGGTGGTGAGGCTCGTGGCCGCCGGTGGCGCGTTGGCGATGGTCGAGCTGGTCTGACCAGAGACGCAGCCCGTCGGCGGGGATGGCCTTTCGGAGGGTGGCGAGAAGGCTGATGGATTGATGGCCGAACTCGGTGCAGGCGCGGGGGATGAACTCGCGGTAGCGGTCGCCCTGCACGTCCCAGGTGTGTCGATCGCCGCGGTCGGGCGAGTTTGGCGTGTTGGTGCCGTCGCGCGACCAGGGGGAGTTGGCCCAGTAGGGGCGCGTGGGGTCGAGTTCGCGGAGGATGCGAGGGAGGAGATCGAAGGAGTAGCCCGCGCCCCAGGATTGATCGGGCGCGAGGCGTTGTTTCCAGCCCCAGTTTTCGTAGCCCCAGACGCACTCGTTTCCGCCGCACCAGAGCGCGAGGGATGGGTGAGAGGAGAGGCGGGAGACGTGGTGTCGTGCTTCGCGCTCGACGAGGGAGCGGTACGGCTCTTCCTCGGGGTACATGGCACAGGCGAACATGAAGTCCTGCCAGACGAGGATGCCGAGTTCGTCGCAGGCGTCGTAGAAGGCGTCGGGCTCGTAGCACCCGCCGCCCCAGACGCGGAGGGTGTTCATATTGGCGTCGGCGGCCTGTTGGACGCGATCGTGGAGCTCGAGCGAGCCGCGGTTCATGGGCCAGAGGCCGTCGGGGATCCAGTTGGCGCCCTGCATGAAGACGCGGCGGTTGTTGACGCGGAGTTCGAAGGACTCGCCGAAGCGATCGGTCGAGGTGTCGAGGGCGATGGTGCGGAGGCCGACGGTGCGCGAGGTGAGGTCGAGGGCTGTTTCGACGGGCGTGTCGTAGAGCCAGAGGCTGAGTGAGTAGAGAGGTTGCGGGCCGTGGGAGCGCGGCCACCAGAGTTGAGGGTTGGTGATGTGGAAGAAGAACGTGAGCGAATCGGCGGAGAGTGTTGCTTGGCACTTGGCAACCGGCTCTTTCTGAGGATCGAGCAGGGTGGCGAAGACGGTGAGGGGCTGCGGCGTGCTTCGGACGAGATCGACGTGGACTTCGAGGACGGCGAGGGATTCATCGGCGCGGGTGACGAGGGGGCGGACGTGGCCAAAGCGGGCGACGGACCAGCGTTCGATGGAGACGCGCTCCCATACACCGCAGGTTGCGAGCTTTGGGCCCCAGTCCCAGCCGAAGTTGCAGGCGGGGCGGCGCGCGAAGTTGAAGGGCTCCCAGTCGCCGTTGACGGGGCGCGGGCCGAAGCGTGCGGCCCGTTCGCGGACGGCGCGGAGCGGTGCTTCGAAGGCGAGTTCGAGCGTGTTGACGCCTGCGCGAAGGTGGTCCGCGATGGGGATGCGGTGCGGGACGTACATGCTCTCGGCGCGGGCGAGTTGGGCGCCGTTGAGCGAGATGGTGGCGAAGGTGTCGAGGGCGTCGAGGACGAGGTCGATGTTGACGGGCGCGGGCGGGTGGCGATCGAGCGAGCGGGGCGGGGAGTCAGGATCGGAGTCGGCTTCGGTGCCGCGCTCGGTGAGACGGGTGGTGAGCGCCTCGGCGCTTTCAACGGGCGGCCAGTTGAAATCGCAGCGATAGACCCAGTCGCACTCGCCGACCCACTGCACGTCGAGCTCGTTTGTTGATTCAGCGGGATCGGGGATGAGCCCTGCTTCGACGAGGTCTTGATGGACGCAGCCGAGGAGCGAGGAGGGGATGCCGCGGGAGAGGAGATCGCGGAGCGCGGCCGGGGCGGCGTCGGCGCGCGGGCCGAGGTGGAGCGTGCAGCGGGTGGCGTTGGGCCAGAGGGTCTGCTTCACGGGCCAAGGGTAGGAATGAGGAGCGGTGAGCTGAGACTGGGGAATGGTGGAAAGCGCGAGACGGTCCTGTGGTCGGAGGGTCTATCAGGAACCGGAACGACCGCGTCGCGGCGGTGGTTGGATCGGGAGTCACGCGCGCCTTTGCGGTCAGGAATCGGCGTTCGGGGGTCGTTACACTGACGACGGATCATGAGAAGGAGCTTTGCATGGGCACGCTGATTCGTCGGGTTCTTCCGCTGGCGTTGGTTGCGGGCGGTCTGGCCTGGCTGGTGTCGATGTCGGGATGCGCGGGGGCTTCTCGATCGTCCGTGTCGTCGGCCGGCGCGGCGGTGGCCGAGGAGCCGGAGCGGCTTGGCTGGTGGAGCGACGCACGATTCGGCATGTTCATCCACTGGGGGCTGTACGCGATCCCGGCTGGGAAGTACGGCGACAAGGACAGCTACGGGGAGTGGATCAGGAGCGAGGCGCGGATTCCCGTGGATGAGTACGACAAGTATCGCGCGCAATTCAATCCGACGAAGTTTGATCCCGACGCCTGGTGCCGGACCGCCAAGGCCGCGGGGATGAAGTACATCGTGATCACGTCGAAGCACCACGACGGGTTTGCGTTGTTTGATTCGGCGGTGACGGACCACGACGTGATGGACACGCCGTTCAAGCGAGACATTCTGAAGGAGCTGTCGGACGCGGCGCGTCGGAATGGGATCAGGATCTGCTGGTACTACTCGATCATGGACTGGCACCACCCGGACTATCTGCCGCGGCGCGATTGGGAGAAGGACCGTCCGACGGCGGGCGCGGACTACGAGCGGTACGTCGCGTACATGAAGTCGCAGCTCAGGGAACTGCTGACGCACTACGGGCCGATCGGCGTTCTGTGGTTCGACGGCCAGTGGGAAGGGACGTGGACGAACGAGCGCGGGTACGACCTTCAGAAGTATGTGCGGTCGCTGCAGCCGGACATCATCATCAACAGCCGAGTGGGTCGATCGGGCGGCGCGTACGGGCTCGAGGCGGATCGAGCGGAGCGTCTGGGCGACTACGGCACACCCGAGCAGTTCATCCCGGAGACGGCGCCGAGCTTCCCGTGGGAAACGTGCATGACGATGAACGATCACTGGGGCTACAACGCGGCGGACAAGAACTGGAAGAGCGCGGACGATCTGGTGCGGAAGCTGGTGGATATCGCGTCCAAGGGCGGGAACTTCCTGCTCAACGTCGGGCCGACGGCGGAGGGCGAGTTTCCGCCGGAGTCGGTGGAGCGGCTGCGCGCGATCGGGCGCTGGATGTTCGTGAACGGCGCGTCGATCCACGGGACGGCCGGGAGCCCGCTCTCGGCGCAGAGCTGGGGAAGGTGCACCGCCAAGTACACGGAGGATGGGAACACGACGCTGTTCCTGCACCTGTTTGAGTGGCCGGCGGACGGCAAGCTGCGTGTGACGAACCTGTTGAACAAGCCGCTGCTGGCGACGCCGCTGGCGGACAAGAAGCCGTCGGGCCTGGCGGTGGATCGCGACGGCGACGCGTTGGTCATCACGCTGCCCTCAAGGCCGATCTCGGCGGAGCCGGTGAGCGTGATCAAGCTGGTGATCGAGGGCAGGCCGGACGTGGTCGCGCCGCCGGCGATCGAGGCGGACGCGGGCATTTTCATCGAGTCGGTGAAGGCGCGGGTGACGAGCGCCCAGAAGAACGTGGAGATCCGCTACACGCTGGATGGGAGCGAGCCTTTGCCGACGTCGGCGAGGGCGTCGGGCGCGATCACGCTCGACCGAACCTCGACGCTGCGGGCCCGGACGTTTCGTGATGGGAAGGCGATGAGTTCGGTCGTGGAGCGGACGTTCGAGAAGGTCGAGCCCAGGAAGGCGGCCGCGGGAGTGTCGGCACGCGCGGGGCTGAACTATGAGCTGGTGTTGGGCGACTTTGATCGCGTGCCGAAGTTCGAATCGTTCCCGGATCGGATTCGGGGTGAGTGCCTTGGGCTCGATCTCTCCAAAGCGACGGCGCCGAACCACTTTGCGATGCGGTTTACGGGGTATTTGGACGTGCCGCGGGACGGCGTGTACACGCTGACGCTGGGGAGCGACGACGGGAGCGTGCTGTCGCTCGACGGCGGTGTGCTGATCGATCACGACGGGTTGCACAGCTACGAGGAGAAATCGGCGACGGTGGCGCTGGCCAAGGGGTTGCACCCGCTGGGCGTGTCGTTCTTCGAGAAGTCAGGGGGCTATGACCTGAAGCTGTTCTGGAGCACGCCGGGCGGGAAGAAGCAGGCCGTGCCGGTGGGAGCCATGATGAGGTAGCGCCTGGGCCGGGCGCGCGGCGCCGAGCGTCGCCAAGAGAGCGGGAGAGCGCAGGCCAGATCGTTGCGGAGTGTCGGGCTGCTGCTCGGAAGCGAGACAGACTGATATGCAAGACTACGAGAAGCTCGGTGCGTTTTATCTCGGCAAGGTGTACGACGTCGAGGCGCGTGCTCGGCGTGACGAGCTGGTGATGTACGACTCGAAGGACCTGGTGACGCACGCGGTCTGCGTGGGGATGACCGGATCTGGAAAGACGGGATTGTGCGTGGGGCTGATCGAGGAGGCCGCGATCGACGGGATTCCCTCGATCGTGATCGACCCCAAGGGCGACCTCACCAACCTTCTGCTGACGTTCCCGGAGTTGCGGGCGTCTGATTTCCGGGCGTGGGTGAACCCGGAGGACGCGACGAAGGCGGGGCTGTCGATCGACGAATTCGCGGGCAGGCAGGCGGACATGTGGGCCAAGGGCCTGGCGGAGTGGGGGCAATCGGGCGAGCGGATCCGGAAGCTGCGCGAGGCGGCGGAGTTTGCGATCTACACGCCGGGCTCGAACGCGGGGATCCCGGTTTCGGTGCTGCGGTCGTTTGAAGCTCCGCCGCCGGCGCTGCTCGATGACCGCGAGCTCTTCCGCGAGCGCGTGTCGGGGACGGTATCGAGCCTGCTCGGGTTGCTGTCGATCGAGGCGGACCCGTTGCGATCGCGCGAGCACATTCTGCTCTCCACGATCCTGACGGGGGAGTGGGGCGCCGGTCGGAGCGTTGATCTGGCGGCGCTGATCCGGCTGATCCAGCAGCCGGGCGCGGCGCGGATCGGGGTGATGGAGCTGGAGACGTTCTTTCCCGCGGCGGACCGGTTCGCGCTGGCGATGCAGATGAACTCTCTCCTGGCGGCGCCGGGCTTTGCGGCGTGGATGGAGGGTCGGCCGCTGGATATCGGGGCGATCCTCCACACGCCCGCCGGCCGGCCGCGGGTCGCGGTGTTCTCGATCGCGCACCTCAACGACGCGGAGCGGATGTTCTTCGTGTCGCGGCTGTTCAACCAGATCCTGGGGTGGGTTCGAGAGCAGAGCGGGACGACGAGCCTCCGGGCGCTGGTCTACATGGACGAGATCGCGGGCTACTTTCCGCCGGTCGCGAACCCGCCGTCGAAGTACGCGATGCTGACGCTGATGAAGCAGGCGCGGGCCTTCGGCGTGGGGATGGTGCTTGCGACGCAGAATCCGGTCGATATCGACTACAAGGGGCTGGCGAACGCGGGCACGTGGTTTCTCGGGAGATTGCAGACCGAGCGTGACAAGGCGCGCGTGCTCGACGGGCTGGAGGGAGCGGCGACGACGGCCGGCGCGGCCTTTGATCGCGCGGCCTGCGACAAGATCCTCTCGGGGCTGGGAAGCCGGGTCTTTCTCATGAACAACGTGCACGAGGATGCGCCGGTGGTATTCCAGACGCGCTGGACGCTGTCGTACCTTCGCGGGCCATTGACCAGGGCCCAGATCAAGACACTGTGCGGCGCGTCGATCGGCGCGTGCCCGGGGGAGGCGCCCCTGGGCGTCGGCGTTCCGGCCGCACCGTCGGCGCCGGGCACCTCGCCCGCTGCCACGCCCGGGCGTGCATCGTCACCCGCGACGGACATGGACCGAGCGCCCACGCCGACACCCGCGCCGGCGCGCGTGAGCATTTCGACGCCCTCGCCGGTCGGGACCGATCGATCCCGGCCCGTGCTCGCGCCGGAGATTCCGCAGTATTTTCTGCCGGCCCGTTCCGAGGCGCGCCCGGGCGGCGGCGTGGTGTATGTGCCGATGGTGCTCGGCCTGGGCAAGGTCTACTTCAGCGACGGCAGGCTCGGCGTGGAAGAGACCGAGACGCACTCGTGGCTGGCGGCGTTTGGCGGCGGTCCGATCTCGATCGACTGGGAGCACGCGGAGCGCGTCGACCTGTGGGAGAGCGATCTCGACAAGTCGCCCGCGGATCCAGCGGCGTTCGAGCCCGTGCCCACCGATGCCGCCAAGGCCAAGTCGTACGAGGTGTGGAAGAAGGACCTGGCGGCCGAGTTGTACCGCTCCGCGAAGCTCGAGTTGTTGCGGAGCCCGTCGAGCGGCGAGGTCAGCAGGCCGGGCGAGAGCGAGAAGCAATTCCGCCTTCGCTTGCAGCTGGCGGCGCGTGAGGACCGCGACGCCAAGGCCGAGCAGCTCCGCAGGAAGTACGCGCCGAGGATGACGACGCTGCAGGATCGCATCCGGCGTGCCGAGCAGCAGCTTGCGGTCCAGGAAGAACAGGCCAAGAACGCCAAGATGCAGACGGCGATCTCCTTCGGATCGGCGATTCTTTCGGCGTTTCTGGGGCGAAAGAAGCTCGGGAGCGGCAACGTCGGTCGCGTCGGCGCGGTCGCGCGCGGCATGTCGCGGCAGTCCAAGGAGTCGAGCGACGTGGAGCGGGCCGAGGAGAACGTCGAGGCGCTGCGGGCGCAGCTCAAGGAGCTGGAGACGCAGTTCCAGAGCGACCTTGACGCGATGTCGAGCAAGATCGACCCATTGACGGAGGAGCTGGAGACGGTCACGCTCAGGCCCAAGAGGACGAACGTGACGGTGCCCGCGGTCGTCCTGTGCTGGGTGCCGCACGTGCGGAGCGAGAAGGGGCTTGAAGGGGTGTGGAGGTAGCGCGGGCGCCCGGCGCTTGGTCGAAAGTACCGAGCACGATGACGCGAAGGCAAGTGTGTCTTGCGGTGGAGTCGTGGGAGCGGGTTGCTTACACGAGCGTCAGCTCGACCACCAGCGACTGTCCCTCGCGGATGGTGGCGTCCATCGCCAGCGAGACGCGCTGGCCCTGTTGAGTGAGCGTGGCCTGGACGGGCTTCCCGTCAACAGCCACGGCCGCGGCCGCGGCTTTCTTCGCGGCGTCAACTTCGAGCGCGACGGTTTTGATCGCGAGCTGCCCGTATTCGAGCTTGAGGGCGCAGCGCTGCGAGCCCTGGGCGCGTTTCTGTTGGAAACTCCCCCACCCCTGGCAGGAGGTGAATGGCGCCTTGAAGTTGTCGGCGCTCCATTTGGGCGCGAAGGCGATGTGGCGATTGGGCCCGTGGTGCTCGAAGCCGCACGAGGCCGTGAACACGCCGTAGCTCGCCATGGAGCGTGCGTAGTGGTTTGAGCATTCGATCTCGTTCCAGGGGTTGCGTTTGGAGGGGTGGTAGCGATCGTGGAGCATGCGGGCGATGGCGAGGCCCTCGGTGACGAGGCCTTCGTAGACCATGTGGGCGGCGACCTGGTATTCGAAGCCGTTCATGCACTCGTTGAAGTAGCCGGCGGCCCAGGCGTCGGCGCCCTTGCCGGTGCAGCGGTCTTCGCCGCCCTTGGGGAAGGTGCACATGAGCAGGCCGCCCTCGCCGGGCATGGCGTACCAGCGTCCGCCCTTGATGGTGCTCTTGAGCGCTTCGCGGTAGGGGCCGACATCGGGGGTGAAGCTGTACTTGTACAGGCTGTGGAGCGCGGAGAGGGTTTGCTCGCGCGGGACGACGCGGTCGAGGCCGACCTGCATGGCCCACGCCTGGCCGAAGACCTGGTCGATGTGGCAGCCGTCGTTGGTGCTGTTGGCTTCGGGGTGGGCGGGGTCTGGTTGGTGGATGAAGTACTCGCCGTTGTAGAGCTTTTCGACGAGCGACTTGGCGCCGACCTCGCAGATCCTTGCGCAGCGTTTCTCGAACGCGGCGTCGCCCATCTCGCGGGCCATGGCCTCTCCGGCGCGGACGGCGGCGAGGTAAAGCGAGGAGATCCAGCCCATCGGGCCGTACCACGCGGCGTCGAGCGTGTTGTACTGGGCGCCTTCGAGCAAGCCGTCGGCGTCGTGGTCTTCGCCGATGAGGAATTCGATGGACTTTTTGACCTTGGGCCAGAGCTCGCGGAGCATGCGTCCGTCGGGGGTCATGGTGTGCTCGCGATAGAAGCGAAGGATCGTGCCGCACTGTCCGTCGTGGGCGACGATCTTGTGGGCCTCGGCGCGATAGTCCATGGCGCCGGTGTCGGCGTGGAAGGCGATGCCGTAGTCGACCATCTCGCGCGCCGAGCGTTCGAGCGAGGGCAACATGCGGGCGAGTCCTTGCGCGTATTGCCAGACGTGGGTGCAGGTGCCGGCGCAGCAGTAGGTGCCTTCCCAGCCGTAGAAGCGCCCGTTGTCGAAGAGGTGGCAGGTCGCGCTGGCGGCGATGGAATTGTTGAGGATCGAGCGTGTGAGCAGCCAATAGGGAAGCGTGGAGTCGTACCAGTTCCTGACCCAGCGTCGTGTGAGTTCGGAGAGGCGGGCGCGATCCCTGGCGGTGCTGGCGAGGACGTCTTCCGCGTCCTTGTAGCGTGCGGCGTAGTGGCGCTTCAGCTTTTCGATGCCCGTGACGTTTCGGAGCGAATCACGCCAGGGCGTGGCGAAGTGCCAGGCGATCGCCATCACGAAGGTCGTCGACTCGCCGGGGGCGAGCGTCGCCGCGGCGCGAACGGCCGCGATCGCCTGGGAGCCGAAGTTCGCCCGCGATTCGGCGGTGCTGGATTTCCAGGGGCCTTTGAAGAGGACATCGCCGACGGTTGGGGCTTCCGCGGCGCCGGCGGTCGAGACTTCGCCTTGCCCGCCGTCCAGGTGCGCGAGGACGATGGTGCCGAAGTCGGGGCGTGACGCAAGGTCTTCCTCGGGCGCGGTGGGCGCGTCGCTGAACACGATCTGGTCGACGCCGATCTGCCCCCACGAGCCTCGCTCCATGTCGACGATCTGGATCGTCGCGGACTTCCCGGCCAGTTCGCGGACATCCCACGACTCGTCGCGCATCTGGTTGGTCTGTCGTCCGGTGCTCGAGCGCACGGCCTGGCCTTCCACGAGCAGCGCGATGTAGACGGTTTTCGGCAGGCGCCCGCCGCCGACGCGGAAGTTGATGAAGTCGCGCTCGATGGTGAAGACTCGGCTGGTCAGCGTGCCGACATGGGCATCGCTCTGATCGAGCTTGTCGCCTTGGGCGACGGCGTAGGTGTTGACGGCGCCCTTGCCCACGCCGTTGAGCGGGCCCATGTGTTCGGGGGCCTTGGCGAGTTCGAGCGGGCCCTTGCCGAAGGCGTCGCCGGTCGCGGCCCAACCCTCGAAGGTGGGCTTCTCGAAGTCTTCGAAGAGAATGTCGCCACGGGGCGGCGTGCGGAGGGGTCTGGGCTTGATCGGCTCGGCGCCGCACGACACGCCGGTGTAGCCTTCGCCCGTCACGGCGCGATTGATCAGCACGCCCTTGCCCGGCTCGCGCAGGCCGAGGCACACCGGATTCTCCAGCGCCCCGAGCAGCTCCGCGTTCACCGCGACATCCGACGTGTTCTTCAGCGTGTAGTGCAGCAGCACGATGGGGATGGTGGAGTCTTTTTCTTCGAGCGGCACCAGCGGGCTGAACGCTTCGAGCGTGATGTCGAGCGGGCAGTCGGGCGCGCGATAGGTGACGGTTCCGATGGGCCAGCGGCCCTCGAAGGCGATGGACCAGCCGCCGCGCGAATCGAGCGGGCGAGGCGAGGCGCTGTTCCACGCGAGGGAGAAGCCCTGAGCGAAGGGCGAGGCGGGGAGGTTGGGCTTGGCGTAGAAGCCGCCCGACGAATCGCTCCAGCCGGGCCCGGCGGGGAGGTTGAGGATGTCCCAGTGCCAGAGCTTGCCGTCGCCGCCCAGGTAGAGCTGCCCGCAACACACGCCGCCGACGGGCATGCCGATGTAGGTGAGTTGGTTCTTTTCGCTGGTGAAGACCTCGGGGTGCCCGCGATCGGTCAGCGACTTGATCCACTCGGGCGTGAACTTTTTGTCTTCGGGAACCGGGTGATCGGCGAGATCGGTCCATGTGAATGGTCCGGCGACAGCGCGGCCGCTGGCGGCGGCGATCGCGGCGAGCCCCGCGACCTGGAGGAAGTCCCGACGTGTCGGGCCGCAGCAGCCGGGCGAGCAGCCGCAGGAACCCGGATTGCTTGCGGAGGGAGCGGGATCAAGCGGCGTTTCGCGGGCCGGGCTTTGCAGTTCCATACGGAATTCAGGCTACCGACTTTTGGGTCGCTCCGCCCGATTTTTTCCAGCGACGACAGGTGGCCACGAGCAGATCCCGATCGATCGGCTTGGTGAGGAAATCGTCGCAGCCGGTCATCAGGCACCTGCCGCGGTCGTCGGCGAGCGCATGGGCGGTGAGGGCGACGATCGGGACTTCATAGCCCATGCGGCGGAGTTCGCGCGTCGCCTCGTAGCCGTCCATGACGGGCATCTGCATATCCATCAGGACGAGTTCGAAGTTCGCGCCGTCGCGGATGAGCCTGAGGGCCTCGAGGCCGTTTTCGGCGATTGTAACGGTGGCGCCGGCCTTTCGCAGGATGAACGCGACGAGCCGCTGATTGTCCGGGCCGTCCTCCGCGTAGAGGATGTTCATGTTGAGCGGCGAAGTATCCGCGAGATTGATCGCGTGGTCGCTGTTCGAAGCGTTCCGCATGCCGGCCGGGGCGTCGATGGTCAGGGTGAACACGCTGCCCTTGCCGATCTGGCTCTCGACGTCGATCCGGGCGCCCAAGGCTGCCGCCAGTCGATGGCAGAGAGCCAGGCCGAGCCCGGATCCACCGAACCGCCGCGTCATGCTCTCATCGAGCTGCGTGAGCGGCTGGAAGATGGTCGCGAGCTTCTCCTTCGGGATGCCGATGCCGGTGTCGGCGATCTCGAATCGAACGCGGCGACGATCGGGAGGAAGATCCTCGGAGGTCAGGGTGACCGTCACACCGCCCAGTTCGGTAAACTTCACGGCGTTTCCGATCAGGTTGCGCAGCACCTGCCGCAGGCGGAGGGGGTCGGACTTGATCAGCACGCGCCCCGGCGGGACGGTGCAGGTCATCTGGATCCCCTTCCCGATCGCGCGGGGCTCGAGCAACGACGCCGCCTCGCGCAGGATCTTGGCGGCGTCGACATCGACGGCCTCGACCTTCAGCTGCCCGGACTCCAGGGCGGTGAAGTCGAGCAGGTCATTGACGAGCGTGAGCAGGTGGTCGCCGGCGCTGCGGATGATCTTGGCGTGAGCGCGCTGGTCTTCGGGAGTCGCCGCGCCGTTCGCCAGGAGATCCGAGAATCCGAGGATGGCGTTGAGCGGCGTGCGGATCTCGTGGCTCATGTTGGCCAGGAAATTCGACTTGGCCTGGTTGGCGGCGTCGGCCAGTGCCCTGGCCTTTGCCGTCTCGAGCGCTTCGAGACGGTCTTCGAGCGCCTCGGCGACTACTCGTGCCAATGACTCCAGCGTCGAGACCTGCCACGGGACCGTATCGCGGCGACGCCGATCCTTGACACAGATGGCCCCGATGGTGATGTTGCCCTTCGTGACGATCGGGGCGCCGCAGAAGAATCGGACTCCGTGCTGGGTCACCTGGGGGCGGTGGCGGAATCGTTCATCGAGCGTGGTGTCGTTGACCATCACCGTCGCGGTGCCGTCCACGACCGGAGCGCACATGGCTTCGTCACGGTTGCCGGCGGGAAGTTCAAGCCCGACGCGTGCCTTGAACCACTCGCCGCGATCGCCGACGAAGCTGACCGACGCGAACGGGGCATCGAAGATCATGCTCGCGGCCCGGGCAATCTCCGTGAACAAGGGCTCCGGGCCTGAGCCCATGATTCGCAGTCGCTCCAGCTCTGCGATGCGTGCTCGCTCTCGTTCGGGATTCATCATGCGATGGTTCCGATTGTTCGGTCATACTTCAAATCGGCACTTGCGATCGAACGATGCAATCGCCTCTGTCGCTGTCCGGCATTTCAGGGATTGCCCGCACCCGAACGGGGCATCCGCTCGGGTCCTTGGCTGAAGTAAGACCCCAATCGTCGTGGTTCAACCGCGGTACTGCGACATCATGGTCAGGGCCACGATGTCATACAGGGCGTGAACCGCGACCACGATTCCAAAGCCGCGAACGATAAAAAGGCCCGCGAAATACAGCCCTGAGAGTACATAAAACGTAGCGAGTGGGAGCCCCATGGGTAATCCCGGGACGTTGTGATACCAGGCGAACGCACCGGCGGAAACGGCCGCCGCCAGCATCGATCCCGGCCCGTGCTTCATGCGACCGATATCGACCAGCAGCAGGTGAAGCCCGGTAATTGCGACGAGGCGGAACAGCAGTTCCTCGTACAGTCCCGCACCGACCGCGAGCGTCACCCTTGCCTCGGTCGAAAGCCCCACCAGTTGCGCCGTGGCGGCCAGGGCAGCCTGCCGCTGCGTCAGCACGCCGAGCATCAGGAGCGGCATGGTGAGCACGGCGGCCTCGGCGGCCATTCCGACGAGCACGGACACCCTGAGCTTCCAGCGGTCCTTCATCAGGAGGTGCCAGATGAAGAGGACCGCCACCAGCGCGAGCCCGGGCAGATAGAACGCCGCCCCGCCGAAGCTCTCGAAGAGTCGGTAGAGCAAGCGGTGCGCAACGATCGTTTCCACCACACCCTTGTCCGGGTCGGCGAGATATCTCACCGAGCCGACCTCGTAGAGCAATATGAGGGGGAGCAGAAAGAAGAGCACATGGAGCGGGCGCTTGGAGAGTTCCCAGTAGGACTCTCCGCGTGCCCGGGTGCCGGAGTTGTTCGATCGCTCTCCCGCCATCTCACGCTAGCGTAGAGCGCGACGCTCGACATCTCACGGGTCAAAACGAACATCGCCGCCCTTGCGAGCGGCGACCTTTGTTGGCGCGTGCTTCGTGGATCAGGCCTTGGCGGACTTTTTAGCCTTCAGACTGGCGGAGAGGCGGCTCTTGCGCCGGGCGGCCTGGTTCTTGTGGATCACGCCACGCTGGGCCGCTCGATCGATCGCCTTCTGGCATTTGAGGAAGGCTTCGTTGGCGGTGGCGGCGGTGCCGTGGAGCACCTGCTCCTGGAAATCGCGGACGGCGTCGCGCATGACCTTGAGACGCCAGCGGTTGAGAGCCCGGTGCTTGGCGTTCTGACGGACACGCTTCTGAGCCGAGAGCGAATGAGCCATGCCGAATACCTACCCCATTTGTCCGACGGGAGCACCCGCGGAGACCAGATCGAACGATGGAACGACGGCCGGACGGCCCTGCGCGAAATCCACCCGCGCGGGGTCGGACTGGAATCATCCCACCTTGGCCGGGAAAATCAACTCCCACGGGGTGCGGACTTGCCGCCCCGGAGGGAGCGGATTACGCTTGGACCAGTCCGTTTCGGGGGCCCTCGGGCTTTCGGGCCGGTCGGAGCGGGCGTAGCTCAATTGGATAGAGCACCTGACTACGGATCAGGAGGTTAGGGGTTCGACTCCCTTCGCCCGTGTTCCAGACGACAAAGGCCGCCGGGGCAACCCGGCGGATTGTCATTTTGGAGTCCGCCTCGCGGGGCGGTGGTTTCAGGCGGCCTTGGACTTCCGGGTCAGCCTGGCCGCCTTTTTGGTCGTCGTCTTGACCACGGCGACGGCCTTTTCGACGGAGGCCTTCTCGTGGTGGGGCTTTCCGATCGATTTCATCACGATCTTGTCGCCGGACCTCGCGGTTTTTCCCGTCGCCAGTTCGTTTCGGAGTTCTTTCCGCATCTGGGTCAGAACGTCGGCGAGCGGGCCGTGGATTTCGACGCCGTTTTTTCCCTCGATGAGCGCGCCCTTGAACGGGCGGATCGTGGTGGAAAGTTCGTCGATCATGTCCATGACGTTGCTCTGGCCGCCGGCGAGCAAACGCTCGGTCCGGTTGCAGAGCTGCTCGAGACGCGAGGCGCGGTCATCGGCGATCGCCTCGACGGATTGGCCGGCTTGTTCGGCGCGGGCCCTGAAGGCGTCGATCAGCTCGAGCATCTGACTCTCGAAGGAGGACAGGATCGGCGCCATCGCGCGTTCAATCTCCGCGCGCGTGTCGCCGCCTGATTCGGGCTTCAGCGCGAGCATGCTCGCCACGCCGGCGACCTTGGCGGCCAGGTCCTGGCTCAGCGTCGACAGATCGTCGGCGAGGCGTTCGATCTTCTCATCGACCCGGGCCTCGACGCCAGCGATCGCCCAGCTGATCATGTCCTGAACGTCCTGCCGGGAGAGCCCGGCGGGCGGCTGGGGGGCGTGCCCGCGTGCGATGTGCGCTCTCGCATGGTCGATCATCGCTTCCACGCGTGGAATCGCCTGCTCGAGCTCACGATCGCGATGCTCGAGGTCACGCGCCGCGACGCGCAAGCCCTCACACGCCGCCGCGGCTCGCTCGACCATCGGCAGGATGGTGTCGGCCACGTCGTAGTGGTCGGGCGTAGAGAGGTCGAATCCATCGAACGGACGGGAATCGTTTGGTGTGGTCACGACGTGGCTCCTGGTCGGGCCCTACAGCCCGCACAGGCCTCACCATCGACACGAGCAGGGCTCGACTTTGCAAATCTTCTCGGAACTTGGCGAATCTGGGCGTGGGAGTCAGTTTCCGCCCAGGGCGCGTCCGATCCCTCCCAGGATGGAGCCTTCCTCCGTGCCCTTTCCGCCGTGGCGCGGGGCGGCGGCGATGATGCGATCGGCCAATCGGGAGAACGGCAAGGTCTGGAGCCAGACGCTTCCGGGGCCGGTCATGCGGGCGTAGAAGAGCCCCTCGCCGCCGAAGAGCTTGTTCTTGATGCCCGGGACCATCTCGATGTCGTAGTCGACGCTGGTTTCGAAGGCGACGAGGCAGCCGGTA
>JABLTH010086656.1_pt1 | contig 124438 bp, 91 predicted proteins | sample 7875711 | NCBI WGS metagenome assembly JABLTH01 (sample SAMN14941262, study PRJNA633318) | bioreactor metagenome | isolation source: bioreactor | place: China | collected 2019-03-05
CGCGCTCTCGTCCATGCTCACGCGCGCCGCCGGCGCGGCGGGCGATCAGCCGCGCCTTGTCCTCCCGCGCGGCCCGCACTTTGCTCCCAAGGCCAAGCGCGTCATCTACATGCACATGGAGGGCGCCCCAAGCCAGATCGACCTCTATGACTACAAGCCAACCCTCCGCCAGCGATTCAACCAGGACCTCCCGGACTCCATCCGCAACGGCCAGCGACTTACCGGCATGACCAGCGGGCAGGCCCGCTTCCCCGTCGCGCCCTCCATCTTCCGTTTCTCCAAGTACAAGAACAACGAGGACGGCGTCTGGCTCAGCGAACTCCTCCCGCACACCGCCTCCGTCGCGCACGAGCTCTGCTTCATCCACTCGATGCACACCGAGGCCATCAATCACGAACCCGGGATCACCTTCTTCCAGACCGGCACCCAGCAGCCCGGCCGTCCGTCCTTCGGCTCGTGGGTCAGCTACGGCCTGGGGAGCGCCAACGCCAACCTCCCCGACTTCGTCGTCCTCATCACCCAGGGCCTCGGAAACATGCAGGCCCTCTCCGCACGGTTCTGGGGCTCGGGCTTCCTCCCAAGCGAGCACCAGGGCTGCCGACTCCGCTCCGGCGGCGAGCCCGTGCTCTACCTCAAAGACCCCGACGGGATGAAACGCGAGGATCGGCGCTCCATGCTCGACCTGGTCTCGAAGCTCAACGAGACCGAGTTCGAACGCACGCTCGACCCCGAGCTCCAGACCCGCGTCGCCCAGGCCGAGATGGCCTATCGGATGCAGATGTCCGTGCCCGAGCTGACCGACCTCTCCAGCGAGGACCCGGAAACGCTGGATATGTACGGGCCCGACGTGAAGAAGCCCGGCTCGTTCGCCGCCAACTGTCTGCTGGCGCGCCGCCTGGCCGAGCGCGGCGTGCGCTTCATCCAGCTCTACATGCGCGGCTGGGACCAGCACGGAAACCTGCCCACCGAGATCAAGGCCCAGACCAACGCCGTCGACCAGCCCCAGGCGGCCCTGATCAAAGACCTTCGCCGGCGCGGCCTGCTCGACGAAACCGTCGTCATCTGGTCCGGCGAATTCGGACGCACGGTCTACAGCCAGGGAACCCTCACAACCGAGAACTACGGGCGCGACCACCACCCTCGCTGCTTCACCATCTGGCTCGCCGGCGGCGGCGTCAAGCCCGGCATCACTTACGGCAAGACCGACGAATACTGCTACAACATCGTCGAGAATCCCGTCGACGTCCACGACCTCCACGCCACGCTGCTTCACCTCCTGGGCATGAACCACGAACGGCTCACCTATCGCCACCAGGGGCGCGACTACCGGCTCACCGATGTCTCCGGCAAGCTCATCCAGCCGATCATCGGTTGATCGATCCCTTGGAGAACGACCCGCCCACTTCGCACGACGCGGAGGTATGCCCGTGCAGGAATTGATCCAGGTCTTCGGCCGATTTCATCCCCTGGTGCTGCACGCCCCCATCGGCATGCTCGGCGCGATGGCCGTCATCGAATTGATCGGCCTCAAACGCCCCGACGAGTCTGTCCGCCGCGTGTTCGCCGGGCTCGCGTGGCTCACCGCGCTCGCCGCCGCCGTCGCGGTCCTCAGCGGATGGCTCCTCTCGCGCGAAGGCGGCTACGACGAAGTCACGGTCGATCGCCACTTCAACCTCGGCATCGCGACCGCCGTGCTCGCCACCCTGCTCGCCATCAGCTCGCACTTCAAGGCCCACGCCCTGCCGCGGCGCGGCCTGCTCGTGCTCACGCTCCTGGTCCTCGTGCCGACAGGGCACTTCGGCGCCACCATGACCCACGGCGAAGACTTCCTCCTCCAACCCCTGCAGGCCAAGGCCAAGGTCGCCGAGAGAGTGACAAGCGAAAAGACCGGCGAGCTGGCATCGTCTCCGTCGCGCGAGTCGCCCGCGGCGTCGGTCTCCACCGCGTCGCTCCTGGGGAACGGCGGCGCCGCCGCGCCCATCGGTTCCCCCGACATTTTCACCAGGGACATCGCTCCCATCCTCGCCGACACGTGCCTCAAGTGCCACGGCGCGAGCAAGCAAAAGGGTGGCTTGGATCTTCGTACACCGGGTTCGATCCGACTGGGCGGCGACGGGGGCCCCGTGATCAACCCGTCCAGGCCCGACGCGAGCGAACTGCTCCTTCGTCTGCGCCTGCCGCTCTCCGACGAAGACCACATGCCGCCCAAGGGCAAGCCGCAGCCGACCGAGGCCCAGATCGCCGCCATCGAAGCATGGATCAAGTCCGGCGCGCCGATGCCGGACTCCGCCGTTTCCATCCGGGGCGATGCCTCTCAGGACGGCAAAGCCTCGAACTCCGACCAAGCAGCGGATGAGCCCGAATCGACCGCGTCGGCCGAGCCGGCGTTGTCGCCCAAGCCCGTCGGCCCCGCGCCCGCCGGTGCTGATGCCATCGCCGCCATCCAGTCATCGCTCGTTCACGTCGAACCGGTGTCGGTCGACTCCACGCTTCTCATCCTGTCGTTCAACGCGATCGCGCCAAACGTCGATGACGCGCTGGCCGAGAAGCTGCTTTCGCCCATCAAGGCCAATGTCGCCTACCTCTCGCTGGCACGAACCAAGGTGACGGACAAGACCGCTGAACTCCTGGCCGCCATGCCGAACCTGCGCCGCCTCGACCTGCGAGGCACGCCGATCACTCCCGCCGCGGTCGCGACGCTCGCCAAGTCCGAATCTCTGCGGGAACTCATCCTGGCTCAGACCAAACTCTCCGACGACATCGTGCCGACGATCGTCGCCATGAACAGGCTCTCGCATGTGTTCCTGTGGAACGCCGGCCTCTCGACCGAGTCGATCGCCAAGCTCCGCGCCGAACGCCCGGAGCTCGAGGTGGACGCCGGTGACCGTCTCGAAACTCAGAACCTCGGCGCCGAAGAGCCTCTCAAGTTCTCAAGCGATGCGCCGCCGCCCGGCCAGCCTCTCGCCGGCCCCGCCTCGCTCGAGCCGATCAACAAGGTCTGCCCCATCACCGGCAACCCGATCAACCCGAAGTACCTCGTAGTCTACGAGGGGAAGGTGATCGGCTTCTGCTGTCCGAACTGCCCGAAAGAGTTCTGGGCCAATCCCGAGGCCTGCCTCGCCGCCCTCAAGGCCAAATAGCACCGAACTCGCATGCCTGTTCGGTACAAATACTTGTCAATGCTGGTTTTGTAGATTGTTGATATGAAAATCAACAATCTGCGGTTGACCTGCGTGTTGAATGTGCGATATCTTTGTACGGATATCGACTTCTGACACGAGGGTTCCATGGCACAGGACAGGTCCGAAAACCCGAGCGCTTCCCTCTCTTCGCATTCATCGAACGGCCTCGAGTTCGGCAAGAGCGTGCTTCTCGCGCTCGCGATCGTCTCGCCGTTCGCATATCCGATCTGGCGCAGCGCCACGGCGGAACCTCCGCGCCCCGCGCACGAGGCCCTGCTCGCCAAGGCCCCGCTCCCGTCCGTGCCGACCGAAGACGCCGCCGTCGGACGCGAGATATTCCTGACCACGTGCGCCGCGTGCCACAGAGCCGACGGCTCGGGAATGCCCAATCTCGGCAAGAGCATCGTCAGGAGCGACTTTATCGCGACACAGACCGATGCCGAGATGGAGGCGTTCATGACGAAAGGCCGCCCGGTCACAGACCCCATGAATACGACCCGCGTCCCGATGCCTCCGTTCGGCGGCAGAGCCTCCATGACGCCCGGCGAACTCCGCGGCTTGATCGCCTACATGCGTGGCCTACAGGATCCTCGGCGCATGCCTCCGCTCCCCGCCTACGTCCCGACTCCAACCCGCGATGTCGTTGTCGAAATCCCGAAGGACCTGGACCCCGAAGAGGCCAACTACATCGCCAGCGGGCAGAAGCTCTTCGCCAACTCCTGCGTCTCCTGCCACGGGAAAGACGCGCACGGGATGACGGGCCTCGGAAAGAACCTGGTCACCTCCGAGTTCCTCGCCAAGCTCTCCGACGATGACGCGCTGGCGTTCATCAAGAAGGGCCGCCCCACCGGCGACCCGCTGAACACGACCAGGGTGGACATGCCCCCCAAGGGCGGCAACCCGGCGCTCTCCGACGACGACATCCTCGACATTCTCTCGTACCTCCGCTTCCTCCACAAGACGCAGACCGCCCGAAAGTAACGGCGCAACACGGACCGGCGCGGCCCGCCGGGCCCGTTTCATTTCTCGAGAAAGGAAAAGCCATGACTCGCAGAGTTCGTGTTCGTTTCTCCCGCCTCGGCGTGGCGATCACCGCCGGGGTTGTGCTGACCATCCTCGCCGGAGATGCCCTGGGACAAGACACGACGCGTCGGCGCCGGCGCGACGAGGCCGCCAAGCCCATCGAGCTCACCCCCGCGCAGGTCGCGGACCTCACCAAGCTCGCGAACTCGCGCAAGCTGTCGGTCGATGACCTCATCGCCGCCGCCAAGACCTACATGCCGAGCGGGCGCCACGATGAATACGTCCTCTTCTCCTCCGGCGGGCAGAGCGGCCAGGTCTTCGCGATCGGCGTCCCCTCCATGCGCCTCCTCCGCTCCATCTCCGTCTTCACCCCGGAGTCGTGGCAGGGCTATGGCTTTGCCGGCGAGAACGATCCCGTGCGCGAGCGCCTCAAGATCAACGGCAAGCCGGTCGAGTGGGGCGACACCCACCACCCGGCTCTGTCCGAAAGCGCCGGCGAGTACGACGGCCAGTTCCTTTTCATCGGCGATAAGGCGAACGCCCGCGTCGGCGTGATCGATCTCCGCGACTGGGAAACCAAGCAGATCGTCAAGAACCCGCTCACCATCAGCGACCACGGCGCCGCCTTCGTCACGCCCAACACCGACTACATCATCGAGGGCGGGCAGTACGCCACCGTGCTCGGCTATGGCTACGCGACGCCCGAGGACTACAAGAAGTCCTACCGCGGCATGGTGACCCTCTGGAGATTCGATCGGGCCAAAGGGCGCATCGACGAATCTCAGTCTTTCGCGCTCGAACTCCCCCCCTACTTCCAAGACCTCGCCGACGCCGGAAAGCTCGTGAGCGACGGGTATTTCTTCGTCAATTCGTTCAACAGCGAGATGGCCACCGGCGGCGTCGAGAGCGGCAAGCCCCCGTTCGAGGCCGGCGCCAGCCAGCGCGACACCGACTACCTCCACATCGTCGACTGGAAGAAGGCCGAAATGGCCTTCAAGGACGGCAAGGCCAAGAAGATCAACGGCTTCCCGGTCATCTCCATCGACACCTCGATCGCCGAGGGCATCCTTTACCTCGCGCCAGAGCCCAAGAGCCCGCACGGCGTGGACGTCACACCCAACGGGCAGTACATGGTCGTGGCCGGCAAGCTCGACCCCCACGTCACCGTCTATTCGATCGACAGGATCAAGAAGGCCATCGCCGACAAGAAGTTCAGCGGGAAGGACGACTACGGGCTCCCCATTCTTGACTTCGATGCGGTGAAGGAAGCCCAGGTCGAGCTGGGCCTCGGGCCCCTGCACACGCAGTTCGACGACAAGGGCTACGCCTACACGTCGCTCTTCCTCGATTCGGCCGTCGCCCGCTGGTCGCTGGGCGGCGAGTACGCCAGCAAGCACGCCGAAGAGCCCTGGAAGCTCGTGCAGAAGACCCCGGTGCAGTACAACATCGGTCACCTGTGCGCCGCCGAGGGCGACACCGTCAGCCCCGACGGGAACTACCTGATCTCCATGTCGAAGTGGTCCGTCGACCGATTCCTCACGACCGGCCCGCTCCTCCCGCAGAACTTCCAGCTTCTGGACATCACCAGCCCGGGCACCGCGATGCCCGTGATCTTCGACGCGCCGATCGGCGTGGGCGAGCCTCATTACTGCCAGATGATCAAGGCCGACAAGCTCAAGAGCTGGGACGTCTACCCGGAGATCGGTTGGAATCCGCACACGCAGTCGCTCGATCCCAACGCGCCGCAGAAGGGCAAGGAAGGCGTCGTGCGCGACGGGAGCAAGGTCACGGTCAACATGACCGCGATCCGAAGCCACTTCACCCCCGAGCACGTCCTGCTCGAAGAGGGCGACCACGTCACCTGGCGCATCGTCGCCATGGAGCAGACCAAGGACGCCACCCACGGCTTCTGCATCGGCGGCTACAACGTCAACCTCTCCCTTGAGCCCGGCGAGTTCGCCGAGTTCGAGTTCACCGCCGACAAGCCCGGCACCTATCCCTTCTATTGCACCGAGTTCTGCTCGGCCCTCCACCTCGAGATGATGGGCTACATCCACATCAAGCCCAAGACCGCGCCCAAGGCCGACGCGAGCAACACCAACCCCGCGACCACCGCCAGCGCGAAGTAAGCCTCCTCGTGCGTGCCGAGCGGGCGAAAGCCCGCCCGACACTTTGTCAGGCTAACCCAAGTCCTCGACGGAGGTCCGCCATGTCCGCCTTTCTCACCCGCCTCATCGGCCCCCGCATCCCCGACGAGGAACTCCGCACCCATCGCGCCCGCTACCTGACCCCCACCGTCACTTTCATGCTCGCGCGAATCCTGCTCCTTGTCTCGATCTTCTTCCCCTACTGGCACATGGAGCTCGACGCGCCGCAATATCCCAACGGCCTGTTCCTCACCGCCTACGTCAATAATCTCACCGAGGATGTCAAGGAAATCGACGGACTCAACCACTACATCGGGATGCGTTCACTGAAAGAGGCCGCGGCCTTCGAGCGCTCCGTTTCCGTCTATCTGATGATCGCCATGGTGCTCATGGTCGAGGTCGCGGCGTTCGTCCACAGCAAGTGGGCCGTGCTCCTGGCCATCCCAGTCATCGGATTCCCCGTCGGTTTCCTCGTCGATCTCTACCTCTGGATGAGACAGTTCGGGCTCAATCTCGATCCACACGCGCCGCTCTCAAACTCCGTCAAGCCCTTCGTACCCACCGTCCTGGGCGAGGGAGGCATCGGCCAGTTCAAGACCTACGCCGAGCTCGGCACCGGTTACTGGCTCGCCGTCGCCAGCGGCACACTCATCATCGTCGGCTTCTACTTCCACCGGCGCGCCTACCGTCCGCTCGCCCTGGCCGCCTCGAAGAACCTCATGGCCGCGGCATGAACCCGAAGCGCTCCAACTTCGCCCGGAACCTCCTTGGGCTCGCGCTCTCGTGCCTCGCCGGCGCGGGCGTGAGCACAACGTCAGGGCAAGACGGGTTGCGGACCTTTGGAGAGGAGCCCGCTGGGGCACACGACGCTGCGGGCGCCGAGATCAACGCGGGCACGATCGGCCGCCTCATCAAGGCCGCCCAGCCCGGTGATATCGTTCGCGTCCCCGCCGGCGTGTATCGTGAGCACATCCGCATCGACAAGCCCCTCTCGCTCATCGCCGACGGACGTGTCGTGATCGACGGCATGGCCTCCGGCGACATTGTCGAGATCACCGCGCCCAACGTCGCCTTCCGCGGTTTCGTCGTCCGCGATACCGGCATCGATCTCGACAAGGAAAACGCCGCGATCCGCGTTCTCGCAGATCACGCCGTCATCGAGAACAACACGCTCGAGGACATTCTCTTCGGCATCGACCTCAGGCAGGCCCAAGGCGCCGTCGTCCGCGGCAACTTCATCGGCGGCAAAGCACTCGACGTCGCGCGGCGCGGCGACGGCCTGCGCCTCTGGCGCTCCGATCGCACGCTCATCGAGAACAACACCATCCACGACGGCCGCGACGCCATCCTCTGGTACTCCCAGAACGTCACCGTCCGCAACAACACCAGCCGCCGCTGCCGATACGGCTTCCACCTCATGTACTCCGACGACGTGGTGATGGAGAACAACGAGCTCACCCACAATTCCGTCGGCATCTATCTGATGTACAGCAAGGGCGTCTCGCTCCGCGTGAACCGCCTGCTCTCGAATCGCGGGCCCTCCGGTTATGGCATCGGCCTCAAGGAAACCGATCAGTTCTCCATCAACGGCAATCTCATCGCCGGCAACCGCGCCGGCATCTACCTCGACGGCTCGCCCTTCACCAACCTCCGGCCCGGGGACATCTCTCGCAACACCATCGCTTGCAATGACGTCGGAATCACCTTCCTCCCCTCCGTCAAGGGCAACGTCATCACCGACAACAACTTCATCGACAACATCGAGCAGGTGTGTGTCTCGGGCCGCGGTGAGTTGAAAGGGAACGACTTCGCCGCGGGAAACCGGGGCAATTTCTGGACCGACTACGCCGGCTACGACGCCAACGCGGACGGCATCGGCGACTTCGCCCACGAGTCCGTCACGCTCTTTGAAAACCTCCTCGACCGCGAGCCCAAGCTCCGCCTTCTCCTGCATAGCCCCGCGCAGCAGGCGATCGAATTCGTCGGACGCGCCATCCCGGCCATCCGCGCCGAGCCCAAGTTTTTCGATCCCTCTCCCCTGACCTCGCCCGTCACGATCCCGACCAACGCCGGCGCCACGCCGTCGCGCCTCTCGCTGGCGATCTGCGGCCTGGGCCTCGCCGCCATCGCCTCGCTTGTCTCCCTCTCGTCCCGCGCCTTTGGCGTCACCACCCGCCGGAAGGGAGCCGTGCCATGATCCGCATCGAGCACCTCACCAAGAAATTCGGCACATTCACCGCCGCCGATGACATTAGCCTTTCGCTCGCCCGCGGCGAATCGCTCGCCCTCTGGGGCTCCAACGGCGCGGGAAAGACCACCATCATCCGCTGCGTGCTCGGTCTGCTCTCATTCAGTGGCACGATCACCGTCGGCGGGCGCGACGTCGCCCGCGACGGGAAGAGTGCCCGCAGTCTCATCGGCTACGTCCCGCAGGAGCTCGCGTTCTATGACGACCTCCGCGTGTGGGAGGCGATCTCGCTCTTTGCCCGCCTGAAGGGCGTCGCACGCGTCGATCTTGACTCCACGCTTGATCATGTCGGAATCCCCGATCAGGGCGGAAAGCGCATCCGCGAGCTTTCCGGCGGCATGAAGCAACGCCTCGCGCTCGCGATCGCGCTCCTCGGCGAGCCTCCGCTCCTGGTGCTCGACGAAGTCACCGCCAGTCTCGACGTCTGCGGCCGGGCCGAACTCGTCGCATTGCTCGGTCGCCTCTCGGGCCAGGGACGCTCGCTCCTCTTCGCATCTCACCGTGCTGACGAGGTCACCTCTCTCGCCCAGCGCGTGCTCATGCTCGACCGGGGAACGATCGTGGCCGAGGTCCCTGTGTCGCGGTTCGTCGAACGGCTCGGCGCGGGCTCGGTGCTCCACCTCCACATGCCCGAGCCCTCGCGCCCCGCCGCGATCGAACTGCTCCGCGGGCACGGCTTTGCTCCCACGCTCAACGGCGTAGGCATTCTCGTCCCGGTCCCCGCCACGCAGAAAGCCGTCCCGCTCCGCCTGCTCGTCGAGGCACGCCTGCGCGTGGACGACTTCGAACTCCTTTCGCCGCAAGACACCAGCCCAGGCCCGGAGAACCCCGCATGAGCGCCGACACTCTGCACCCCACCGACACCATCGAGGCACCGGCGCCCGGAGTGATCGCCAACATCCTCACGCTCGCGTGGCGCGATCTGCGCGACGCCCTCCGCGCCCGCTCGTTCCTCCTCTACTCGCTCGCGTTCCTCGCGCTGGGACTCGGCGTGTCCTACGTCTCCGCCGCGGCCACCGGCTCGCTCGGCCTTTCGGGCTTCGGGCGGACCACCGCCGGCCTCGTCAACATCGTCCTTCTCGTCGTCCCCCTCATGGCTCTCTCCACCGGCGCCTCCGCCATCGCCGGAGATCGCGAGCGCGGCATGCTGCTCTTCCTCCTCGCGCAGCCCGTGTCCCGTGTCGAAGTCGTCCTCGGAAAGTACCTCGGCCTCGCCGGCGCGCTCATCGCCTGCATCACGCTCGGCCTCGGCGCCTGCTCCCTCGTCCTCGCCTGGCGGGGCGGCGCCACCAACCCCCGCACCATGCTCTGGCTTGCCGGACTCTCCGTCCTCCTTGCCCTCTGCATGCTCAGCCTCGGCATGCTCGTCTCGACGCTCGCCCGAAAGGCCTCCGTCGCGATCGGCACCGCCGTATTCCTTTGGCTGGCACTGGTCTTCGTCACCGATCTTGGCATCATGGCCGGCACGCTCGCCTTCCGCCTCCCCGTCAAGACGCTCTTTCTTCTCACCCTGAGCAACCCCTTGCAGGCCTTCAAGATGTGGGCCCTCCACTCGATCGACGCCTCGATCGACGTGCTCGGCCCTGCGGGCCTCTACGCCATGGACACATACCACGACGCTCTACCATGGATGTTCGGGGCTAGTATGGTGGCCTGGATCGCGCTCCCGCTCGTCGCCGCCGCCTTGATCTTCCGCGTGAGGTCCCCCGTATGAAACTCCGCGTCGCTCCGGTCTTTGCTCTGGCCGCCTCGCTCGTCGGCCTTTCCACGCTCGCGTCGTGCCAGCAGACTCCCCTGACCGGCCCGCCCGAACTGAAACTCGGCCACCAGGAATGCGGCGACTGCGGCATGCTCATCAACGAGGACCGTTGCTGCGCCGCCATCCTCGTCGATTCCGACGGCAACCACCGCGAGCATATCTTGTTCGATGACATCGGGTGCCTGCTTGAGTACAAGACCACCAAGCCCAAGGCCAAGATCGTGGAACATTGGGTCCGAGATTATTCCGCGCGAACATGGATCAAGGCCGAATCTGCCGGGTTCCTTATGACCGAAAGGATCCACACACCGATGGGTTCGGGCATCGTCGCGTTCGCCGATCGGGCCGGCGCCGACGCCGCCCAGAAGGAGAACGACGGGCGGGTCCTCACCTGGGACGAGGTCATTGTCGCCCGGCGCGAATGGATGGAAGCCCGATATGGCAAGCGTCCGGGCTGATTCGGAGGCCTGATGTTCTCGCAGACCGTCGAGTACGCCCTTCGAGCGATCGTCTTCCTGGCGGCCAACGACTCCGGCCCCTATAGCAGCGATCGCATCGCGAGCACCACCAAGGTGCCCGCGGGCTACGTGTCGAAGGTGATGCGTGACCTGGTGGTCGCAGGGCTCGTCGCGTCGCAGCGCGGGCCCAACGGCGGGTTCACCCTCGCCCGCACCGCCGTCACCATCACCATCCTCGACGTCGTCAACGCCGTCGATCCCATCCGGCGCATCAACGCATGCCCGCTGGGGCGATCGTCGCACACCAGCCTCTGCCCCCTACACTGGGCGCTGGACAAGGCCATCGAGCAGATCGAGGGCACCTTCCGCGCGACCTCGGTCGCCGACCTCCTGGCCGGTCGAGACGCCAAGAGCCGCTGCTCGGCCCTGTCCGCGACGCCCGCCACGCTCACGGCGGGCAGGGAGCAGATCGGTTGACCTCACTCGCCGCGTCCGTCGCCGCCAAGATCGCCCTCATGCTGGAGAAGGGCGGCCTGCCGCCCACGCTCCCCGATGAGCCCATGACCTCGCTCCTGGCGTGGTTTGAAGACGCGGCCAAGTCCGGGAAGTACGACGACCCCAACGCGATGACCCTCGCGACCGCCGACGCCCAAGGCCGCCCCTCGGCCCGCACGGTGCTCTGCAAGTCGATCACCGCCGAACCACCGATCGTGAAGTTTTACACGAACCTGGAGAGCCGCAAGGGGCGCGAGCTGGCGGCCAACCCGAACGCCGCGTGCCTGTTCTACTGGCCCCACGCACGCCGACAGGCCCGCATCGAGGGCCGGGTGACGCGACTGTCGGACGCGGAGAACGACGAGTATTACGCGTCGCGCGCCCTGCTCTCTCGTCTCGGCGCGTGGTCCAGCCATCAGAGCCAGTCGCTGGTCTCGCGCGAGAAGCTCGTCGCGGACACCATCGAGGTCGCGCGCAAGCACAACGCACTGACCGCTCTGCTCACCGGAGGCGACGCCAAGATCCCGCGCCCGCCGCACTGGGGCGGCTTTGCGATCCACGTCCGCGCCATCGAGTTATGGGTTGGCTCCGAGAGCGGCCGCCTGCACGACCGCGCTCGCTGGACCCGTACCAGCCCCGAGGATCAGCCCGCTTCGTGGTCGCGCGAACGCCTGTGCCCGTAATCTCACGCCCATTTGAAGCCTTGGCGAGCCCGTGTTGTGAATGGCGCCATCGCTCTTGGTTCGCTCGCGTATCCGACCATCGCCGTCTCCCAATCCACCGCCTTCATACAGACATCCGGGGATTTTGCGCTTTGGCGCTCTGACGCCCCCCTACCCTTCCTGCTCATGTTCATCGACCAAGCCATCATCACGGTCCGCGCCGGATCAGGCGGCAACGGCTGCGTCGCCTTCCGCCGCGAACTCGGCGAGCCTAAGGGCGGCCCCAACGGCGGCAACGGCGGCGACGGCGGCAACGTCGTCCTCCAGGCCGAGGACGGCCTCCACACCCTCTACGACTTCCGCGGGCTCACCCTCTGGAACGCCGAAAACGGCGAGCCCGGCGGCGCCAAGCAATGCACCGGCAGAAACGGCCGCGACTGTGTCATCCGCCTCCCCCCCGGCACCCTCATCTACAACGCCAAATCCGGCGAACTCATCCACGATCTCAAGCCCGCCGATCGAATCATCGTCGCCAAGGGCGGCAAGGGCGGCTGGGGCAACGAGCACTTCAAGAGCCCCACCAACCAGACGCCACGCAACGCCGACCCCGGCGAGCCCGGCGAGGAACTCGAACTCCGCCTCGAGCTCAAGCTCATCGCCGACGTCGGCCTGGTCGGCAAGCCCAACGCCGGAAAGTCGACGCTCCTGGCCGCGCTCACCCGCGCCAATCCCAAGATCGCCGACTATCCCTTCACCACGCTCAGCCCGCAGCTTGGCATCACCGAGCTCGACCCAGAGCGTCGCCTCGTCCTGGCCGACATTCCCGGCCTGATCGAGGGCGCCTCGAAGGGCGCCGGCCTCGGGCACGACTTCCTCCGCCACATCGACCGTACGCGCGTCATCGTGCACCTCGTCGACCTTCAGCCCGCCGACGGCACGGACCCGGTCGAAAACTACCGCGTTGTTCGCAAGGAACTCGCGGAGCATTCACGAGCGCTGGCCGAAAAGCCCGAACTGATCGTCCTCAACAAGACCGACCTCTTCACCGACGACGAGGAAAAGAGAATCGCGATCGCCCTGGTCTGCGAGGGGCTCGGCCTGGTCCCGGGGCGCGACACGATCGCCATCTCCGGCGCCGCACGCCAGAATCTCCGCCCGCTGCTCGAACGCCTGTGGCGATTGGTCAACCCAGAGGGGCACGTCGCTCAGGGATGGAAGCACGCCGAAACGCACGACGGCCAGGTCGCAAACTGATCGCGCCTCCCGCCGCTACTCCCACCACACCCGCGCCCACATCGCCAGGTTGATCGCCGGCCACGCCACCTGCCACACCTTCGATGCGTCCGCGCCGATCATCTCCCGGAGCATCGGCGTGAACACGCCCCGGGCCCACTCCGAACGCTCGATCTCCGTCCCTCGATCCACCACCCACGACTGGAACGGCAGCGGAAAGCTCGCCTTGGGCCGCTCCACGATCTCGCGAGGCAATTCAGCCGCAAACGCCTCGCGCAGCGCGATCTTGCTCCGAATCCGATCGTCGGCGGCGTCGATCGAGAATTTCAGATGCATCGGCAGCTCTCCCGCCAGCCGCGCCACCTCGATATCCGCGATCGGCGTGCGCCCCTCGATCCCCTCCAGCATCGACGCGCTGTCGAGCCTGAGCAAGAGCCCGGTGAGATTGACACGCCGGATGAAGCGAAGGTGTGCCTCCGCCGGATCGCTGACTCCCCTCGCCGCGTGCTCGAACTCCGCGTCGTAGGCCGCCCGCAACGTCTCATCGTTCTCGCTCTGCCGCCGAAACTCGGGCGTCAGCGCTTCCCGCTTCAACTCGGGCGACATCCACGCGTTGCTCGCCAGCTGATACACGCCGCCGTCGCGGCGCCATTCTGATTCCCCCTTGCCGCGAAGGTGATCAAAGACCCCCCTCATCGGCGCGACATACCCCGCGAACAACTCATCGGCGCCCTCGCCAGACAGCGCCACCACCCGCCCATCCGCGCGAATCCTCGCGGCCACCGCGTTGATCGCGACCTCGTTGGGCGTGCTCAGCGCCACGCCGGTGCGGCGCACCATCGCCTCCCACCGGCTCGCAAACATCGCTCGATCAACCTCAACCTCGGTGTGGCGGCCGCCGATCGACGCCGCCATGAGCCGCGCATAGGCAAAGTCCTCGCTCGAGCCCTCACCATCCGCGCCGACCGCGCCCGCGCAGTACGTCGAGACAATCCCTTCTTCCGGGTCACCGGGCGTCAAACACCGCTCGGCGCCCGCCAGCCGGAGCCCCTCACGGGCATAGTCCGCCGCCACGCGCGCGATGATCGAACTGTCGATCCCGCCCGACAGCAACCCGCACACAGGCACATCGGATCGCAGGTGCCGGCGCACCGAATCACGCACGCACGCGTGCACCGCCTCGCGCGCCTCGTCGATCGTCCACGGGCGGCTTTCGCGATCGACCTTCCCCGAACCGCCTCCACCGTCGATCTCTTCCCACCCGTCAATCGAACGCACCGCGGCGCGAGCGCCCGAGAGGTCGATCTCCAGTATCTGGCCGGGCAACAGCGTCCTCACGCCCGCGAACAGCGTCCGCGCCCCGAGCGTCACTCGGATGGTCGTGAGGTAGGCGCTGGCCGTGATCGGGTCGGGGCGCGCCCGCACCGCGGGATGCGACAAGATCGCCGGGATTTCACTCGCAAACACGAGCTCGTCGCGTGCGTCCGCGCCACCGCCGACCGTCACGACCGCGTAGTACAGCGGCTTGATGCCCAGGGGATCACGCGCCAGCACCAGCCTCTGCGCATCCACATCGACATAGGCCAGCGCGAACATGCCCCGCAGCCTGGCGATCGCGCCCGTGCCCCATCGCGCCAGCGCGTGCAGCACGGTCTCGCTGTCCGACGCGGTATGAAACTCGACCCCTCCGCGCGCCAGTTCTCGCCGCAGTTCCGGGTCGTTGTACAACTCGCCGTTGTAACTGATCGCGCGTCGCCCCCCGCTCTGAACCATCGGCTGGTGGGCGGTCTCCGAAAGATCCACCACCGCCAAACGCCGGTGAGCCAGCGCGAAGTTTTCGCAGCGCCACAGCCCCGCGCCGTCCGGCCCGCGGTGCGCCAGGCGATCGCGCATCCGCCGCAGCGTCGCGTCATCGACCGATACCGGATGGGGGCGCGTCGTCGCGACGCCAACTATCCCGCACATGACGCCACTGTATCGGCCGCCACGCGATCGCCCCAGCACAACGCCAGCCCGCCCCCGCCGCGGCCCGATCAGATCGACGTGCGTTCGAACAGCCAGCGATCGCCCTCCACCCTCGATCCGATCCATCGCATCCCGGCGCCGCCGTACTCCCCCTCGATCACGACCCGCGCCTCGCTCGACTCAACCACCGCCACGACCCCCCTCGCCACCCGCGTCACCCGCCCCCGGCCCCCGCTGATCTCTCCCTCAAAGTCCAGGTAGACCGCCCGATGATCGGCGAGCCTGGCGCCCTCGAACGCGCCTCCGGGATGGTCCGGCCGGCTCGCCACCCGGAAGGTCATCAACAGGCCGCTCTCCCGAAGGATCATCCAATCAAGGTGCGACCCGCCATCGGGCGTGTCGTGGCGCAAGATCACGCTGGGAACGGCCTTGGCGTTGGGGCGCGGCTGCATGGACAACTCCGGGCCAAGTGCTCGACTGGCCGATACCATTGAAGCCCTCGCGGACGCCCGGGGCATGGTCGCCCCGCCGCCGCCCAACGACCGGAGTTGCTTCATGGACGCGCCCCGCAGACTCGTGCTCGCCTTCCTCGCCGCCACCCTTGCCGCCCTGCCCGGCTGCAGCCAATCGCGCCCGATCTTCGCCATCAGGGCCTCCGCCGACGCCGCCTATGCCAAGGGCGACTACGACCTGGCACGATCCGAATACGAACAGCTCGTCGAGCGCTACCCCGGGGATCCCACCGCCCGCTACGGCCTGGGCATGTCCTGCCTCAAGACCAACGACCCCATGAAAGCACGCGAGCAGCTCGCCATCGCCTACGAAGTCGACCCCACCCGCGACGAAGTCATCGACGCCTACTGCCTCGCGCTCTACGAGGCCAAGGAGCACGACACGCTGATGACTTTTCTCCGTCGCCTATCCCTGGAGCGCGGCCAGATCAATGACTTCCTGCGACTCGGCACCTACGCGGCCAAGATCGGGAGCGCCGACGAAGCCCTCTCGGCCTTCAAAACCGCCAAGCGTCTCGACGCCGGAAAATCCACCAAGCCACTGCTCGCACTCGCCGACTTCTATGCCAGCGTGAACGACAGGCCACATCAGATTAAGTCGCTCCGTGAAGCGCTCTCCATCGATATCCGCGATGCCGAAGTCAACAAACGCATCCGCGACCTGGGCGAGATCCCCGGCCCCTCCTACGCCCTCCCGGTTGATCTTGAGTAGGCCCCACGGCCCCTTAGCACCCCGCGGACGGCGGCGATCCCTCCACACGATTCCCGGCGCGGTCGTGACCCGTCCGTGACGCCGTTCCAGCGGCCAACCGCTCAGCCAGAGAATCCCGCTTGACCGCCTCAACTTTGCTTCTACGCTTTATCCGGATCAACGGATGAAGCGTGCCGCCACCCACAACCTGACCGATCATCTCGCCGCCTTGGCCGAGCCCACGCGGCTGCGCGTGCTCCGCGTCCTGGACGGCCATGAGCTGTCCGTCGGCGAACTGGCCCAGGTCGTCCAGCTCCCGCAATCAACCGTAAGCCGTCATCTCAAGGTGCTCGCCGATTCCGGCTGGCTCGTCCGCCGATCCGAGGGCACCGCAACGCTGTACCGCGTGATCTTCGACGAACTTGACCACGCCGCCCGCGCCCTGTGGATCGCGGTCCGCGACGAATTCGAGCGGCGTCCCGACGTCAACGAAGGACGCGAGGATGCGCGCCGCCTGAAGGCCGTCCTGGCCGCCCGCCGCACCGATAGCCAGACGTTCTTCGGCCGCGTCGCCGGCGAATGGGACTCGCTCCGCACCGGCCTCTTCGGTGATCGGTTCACCAGCGAGGCGCTCCTGGCTCTCCTCCCCCGCGACGCCATCGTCGCCGACGTGGGTTGCGGCACGGGCAACATCGCCGAGCAAGTCTCCCCCTGGGTCGCACGCGTCATCGCGGTTGATTCTTCGCGGCCCATGCTCGACGCCGCCCGGCGCCGCCTCCGCGATCGCTCGAACATCGACTTTGTTCACGCCAGCGGCGAATCGCTCCCGCTGGCGTCCGCGAGTGTCGACATCAGCATCGCGACGCTGGTGCTCCACCACATCGAAGAGCCGGCGACGCTGCTCCGTGAAATGGCCCGCATCACCCGGCCCGCCGGTCGCGTCGTGCTCGTCGACATGCTCGACCACAACCGCGAAGATTTCCGCCGCGTGATGGGCCACAAGCACCTGGGGTTCGATCGAACGTCGATCGAATCAATGCTGCGCGGCGTCGGGCTCGAGGCGACCACGTTCCGCGAGCTCTCGCGCGAGGTCGACGCCAAGGGCCCGGGCCTGTTCGTCGCCGTCGGAACCAGACCATCCTGATCGCACGCCCAAGCACCGCACCCGCAAGGTTCCAAACCGTTCGAAGAACCACACTCAAAGAGGACAAACCATGACCGCCCTGAGCAGCAAGCCCGCCGGACCGCAGAGCTCGACCAAGCCAGACACGAACGCGAACAAGTTCGAGTTCAAGGTGAGGGATCTTTCCCTGCACGAGCTCGGGCGAAAGGAAATCCGCCTCGCGGAGCACGAGATGCCCGGCCTGATGGCGCTGCGGGATCGCTACAAGGGAAAGAAGCCGCTCTCCGGCGCCCGCGTCTCGGGCTCGCTGCACATGACGGTGCAGACCGCGGTGCTGATCGAGACCCTGGTCGATCTCGGCGCCGAGGTGCGCTGGGCCAGTTGCAACATCTTCAGCACCCAGGACCACGCCGCCGCCGCCGTCGCCGTGGGGCCCACCGGCACGCCCGACAACCCGCGCGGCGTCCCCGTCTTTGCCTGGAAGGGCGAGACGCTCGAAGAATACTGGTGGTGCACCGAGCAGATCCTGAGGTTCACCGACGCCTCCGGCAACATCATCGGCCCCAACCTGCTGCTCGACGACGGCGGTGACGCCACCCTGCTGGTTCACAAGGGCGCCGAGTTCGAAAAGGCCGGGAAGGTGCCCGAGTTCAACGCCAAGGCCGACCCGGAGGAATGGGGCGTGATCCTGTCGGTCCTTCGACAGAGCCTGAAGAACAACCCGACCTATTACACCAACATCATCAGGAACATCAAGGGCGTCTCGGAGGAGACCACCACCGGCGTCCATCGACTCTACGACATGCAGAAGAAGGGCCAGCTCGCCTTCCCCGCCATCAACGTGAATGACAGCGCCACCAAGAGCAAGTTCGACAACCTCTACGGCTGTCGCCACTCGCTCGTCGACGGACTGAACCGCGCCACCGACGTCATGCTCTCGGGCAAAGTCGCCGTCGTCCTCGGGTACGGCGACGTCGGCAAGGGGTGCTCGCAGGCGCTGCGAGGCCAGGGATGCCGCGTCATCGTCACCGAGATCGACCCGATCAACGCGCTCCAGGCCGCGATGGAGGGCTACCAGATCGCCCAGCTCGAAGATGTCGTCGACACCGCCGACATCTTCATCACCGCGACCGGGAACAAGAACGTGATCACAATCGATCACATGACGCGGATGAAGGACAAGGCGATCGTCGCCAACATCGGGCACTTCGACAACGAGATCGACATGGCCTCGCTCTACGCGGCGACCAAGGCCGGAACCGTCGAGCGCGTCAACATCAAGGCACAGTACGACGAGTTCGTGTTCAAGAAGTCCGGCAAGAGCATCCTCGTGCTCGCCGAGGGGCGCCTGATGAACCTCGGCTGCGCCACCGGGCATCCTTCGTTCGTGATGTCGAGCTCCTTCACCAACCAGACCATCGCGCAGCTCGACCTGTGGTTCAGCGCCAACGGAAAGCCCACGCTCTCGGGATTCAAGTACGAGAGCGGCAAGGTCTACACCCTTCCCAAGAAGCTCGACGAGGAAGTCGCCCGCCTTCATCTCGAAAAGCTCGGCGTGCGCCTCACGAAGCTCACGCCCGAGCAGGCCGAGTACCTCGGCGTGCCCGTCGACGGCCCGTACAAGGCCGACCACTACCGCTACTAGTGTCTGCGTCTCGAAAGCACGTCCGGGTGTTGCCGCTCTCCCGAGCGGCCACCCTTTCGAACCCGCCCGCATACCCTGACGTCCTTCGCCCCGGAGCCAGCAGATGCGAACGATCGGCTACCTTTCCATGGAGATCGGGCTCGACGCTTCGATCCCGACCTACGCCGGCGGGCTGGGTATCCTCGCCGGCGACACCGTTCGCGCCGCGGCCGACCTGGGCCTCACCTTCGTCGCCGCCACGCTCCTCTACCGCGACGGATATTTCACCCAGCGCCTCGACGCCACAGGCCAGCAGTCCGAAGTTCCCACCGCCTGGAGCCCTGAACGCTCGCTCGAGCCGGTCGACGCGCTCGTCAGCGTCCCCATCTTCGGGCGACGCGTGTACATCCGTGCATGGCGGCGCGTGGTGCGCGGCGTGCACGGCTCCGAAGCCTTTGTATACTTCCTTGACACGGACATCGAACTCAATCACCCCGACGACCGCAAAATCACCGACGCACTCTACGCATGGGGCTCCGAGAAACGCCTGGCCCAGGAGATCGTGCTGGGAATCGGCGCAAGACGAATGCTCCGCGCCATCGGGCACCAGATTGATCTGTTCCATCTCAACGAAGGTCACGCCTCGCTGCTCGCGGTCGAGTTGCTCAGCGAACAGCTCGCCATCCGCAACACCCACACGATCGACGAGGCGATGGTGCTCGAGGTCCGCAAGCACTGCATCTTTACCACCCACACCCCGATCCCCGGCGGTCACGATCAGTTCCCCCTCGACCAGGTCCGCGCCGCCGTCGGGAACCACCCCATCTTCGACCGCCCCGACCTCTGCACACAGGGCGGGATGTTCCACACCACCCGATTCCTCATCAACCTCTGCGGGAAGGTCAACGCCGTGGCACGACGCCACGGCGAGGTCACCCGCGGCATGTTCCCCGGCGCGTCGATTACCCACGTCACGAACGGCATCCACACCGCGACCTGGGTCGCGCCGCAGATGGGCTCGCTCTATGACTCGGTCGCGCCCACCTGGCGATCCGACCCCGCCGAGCTCATGCAGGTGCTCTCCATCCGCGATGAAGACATGCTCTCCGCACGCCACGAGGCCAAGATAGCACTCACCGCGCTCGTCAAGCAGCGCGTCGGCGTCTCGCTCGACCCGCGACTGCTGACACTCGGGTTCGCCCGCAGACAGACCGAATACAAACGCCCCGCCATGCTCCTTTCCGACCCGGCCAAGCTCGCCGCCATCGCCGCAGCCGCCGGCGGGCTTCAAGTCGTCTACGCCGGAAAGGCCCATCCGGGTGATGGACTCGGGCGCGCGATCATTCGCGAGATCCATCAGGCCGCCGAGCGCCTGCGCGATCGCGTGCGTGTGGTGTTCCTGCCCGACTACGACATGGAGCAGGCCCGCGCCATCGTGTCGGGCGTCGACGTGTGGGTCAACAATCCGCGCCCCCCGCTCGAGGCCTCCGGCACCAGCGGCATGAAGGCCGCCGCCAACGGCGTCCCTTCCCTCTCTACCCCCGACGGTTGGTGGCTCGAAGGATGCGTGGAGGGCGTCACGGGCTGGTTCGTCGGGCGCGAGGGCCAGAGCGACCAGCAGGACGCCCAGGACCTGTTCGCCACGCTCGCCACTCTGGTGCTCCCGGCCTACCGCGACCGCGCCGCCTGGGCCTCGATCTGCAAGCACGCCGTCGCCCTCAACGGCCCCCGGTTCTCCGCTCAACGCATGATCCAGGATTACGCGTCGCGCCTCTATTTCGGCTGATCGTTCCACGCAGTTCCGAGCTCTCGACCATGCACCTGCTCGACGCCTTCAACACCCGCCGCACCACCTTTTCGTTCGAGTTCTTCCCCCCGCGCTCCGAGGGCGCCTCCCTCGATCTCTTCGAGCACATCCGCGAATTCGAGAAGCTCAAGCCGACCTTTGTTTCCGTCACCTACGGCGCCGGCGGCAGCACGCGCCAGATCACGCACGATCTGGTTGTGAAGCTGCGATCCACCACGACGCTGGATCCCATGCCGCACCTCACCTGCGTCGGTCACTCGGGCGAAGAGATCGACGCGATCCTGGAGCGGTACGCCCAGGCCGGGATCAACAAGCTCCTTGCCCTCCGAGGCGACGTTCCAAAGGACGCCTCGCCCAGCACCGACATCTACAAGGACCTGAAACGGGCCGCCGACCTGGTCGATCGCGTCCGCCGATTCAACGAGTCGGGCCGGCACCCGGAGCGCCGCGGCTTCACCATCGGCGTCGCCGGATACCCCGAGGGGCACCCCGAAACACCGAACAGGATGCTGGAGATCGAACGTCTGAAGGCCCAGGTCGACCAGGGCGCCAACTTCATCATCACGCAACTCTTCTTCGACAACCGCGACTTTTACGACTTCCGCGATCGCTGCGAACTCGCCGGAATCCGCGTGCCCATCATCGCGGGCATCATGCCCATCACCTCGCTTCAAGGCATGAAGAAGATGGCCGAACTCGCCGCCGGCTCGCGCTACCCCGCCCCGCTCATCCGCGCCGTGAATCGCGCGGGGGGCAACGACGAGGCCGTCCGCCGCGTCGGCACGCACTGGGCCACCGAACAGTCCCGCGACCTGCTCGATCATCGCGTCGCCGGAATCCACTTCTACACGCTCAACAAGTCCACCGCCACGCGCGATGTCTACTCCACCCTCGGCGTCCAGGACTCGCTCGGCCTCCTGTAGTGGTACACTCCGCCCAATGCCGGTCAAAGGTGTCATCGCCCTGGTGCTGCTGACGATCGCGATGGCGATCCCCACCTGGATTGTCTCACGCGGGCCGCGTCAGGTCGTGGTGCCGACCAAGCTCTATTCATCGGTGGACCCGATGAAGGCCGACTCGCTCGTGCTCTCGCACAGCTCGGGAAAAACACTGTCCATCACCCGCGTTGACCCCGCCAGCGATCGGTGGATGCTCGTGTGGGAAGAAGGATCACAGAGCCAGAGGTGGCCCGCGTCCGCTCCGAGAGTGCGAGGTGTCCTCCGCCTTCTGTCTGGCATCATGGTCGGCACCGCGCCCGATCGTGCCCCCGACCGTTCGTCATCCATCGTCATCACCGTCGCCGGCTCGAGCGTGAAAGCATCGCTGGATGAATCGCTCGTTTCCGGGCGTGCGGCCCTCCGACTCGACGACAAGTCCGTCGCCCTCATCGACTCCGGGCTGCATTCCGTCCTCACGACCCCGGACCCCGCCGTATGGCGTGATCTATCCGCGTTCGCCGCCCCGATCCTCGACGCCTCGCGTCTTTCCATCGCCGCCTCCGGGCAGGAACTGGCGCTGGCCCGCGTGGGAAAGCAGTGGGCGATCGTCAAGCCGATCGCCGAGCCCGCGGATCGCGCGATGGTCGAAGAGCTCCTGAAGTCGCTGGCGACGATTCAGGCGCAGCGGTTCGTGAGCGACACGAAGACCGACTGGAGCAAGCCGACCGCGAGCGTCCGCGTCGAGATCGACCAGCGCACCCCCAGCGGCGATGACGTCACCCGCTCCACGCTCATCCAGGACCTTGTCATCGCGGGCGAGGCCGACGTCGGGGGGACAACCATCCTTGCGCGCGCCGCGGCGACGCTCGCCTCGGGCGAAACACGATCGCCGATGTGGGGGCCCGCCGCGCTGATCCTCCAGCGTCAGGCCCTCGGATCGCTCTCGACCGACCCCGCGGGCGTCATCTCCCGCTCGCCCGCTCCCGGCGCCCGCGCCGACGTCGCACGAATCAAGCTCGTCGCGGGCGATACCCTCGGCGCCAAGCCTGTCGAGTTCCTCCGCACGCTCTCAGGGTGGAGCCGGGACAACACGCCAGTCTCCGGCGAAGACGCCGCCGCCATCGACGCGCTCCTCGCGCTGATGTTCGAGACTCGGGCCGACAGGGTCAGGGCCGGGGCCGGGCAGCCCGGAGCCACGATCGCTACGCTCACCCTCGCACGCGAGGACGGCTCGCCCATGGCGACACTCGACCTTTCGCAGGTGGCACAGGGCGCCGACGCGGGCTTCGTCGCGTCGCGCGACGTGTTCCACTGGACCTTCGCGCTGCAATCCGCCGGCAAGCGCGTGTTCGCGTGGATCGCCGCTCGATGCTCGGGCGCGCCGTAGCAGGCCGCGCCCGACGATCCCGCCTGATCCCGCCAATCGCGTCCTACCTTCATCCCCCACCGCCGCCCCGCGATATTCCCGCTCAGCCCGGCCCAAAGAACACGCCCATCTCATTGATCACCGGCGGCCCGAGCGCCGAACGGATCGAGAGACGCACGCGATCCGACGTCACCGCCGGGAACCGCGCGATCCGCCGCGGCCCGATCGTGGTGCCCCGGAACACCGAGTGCCACGCTCCATCCGCCCACACCTCGACCTCAAACGACTCGACCCGTTGTCCCAGCGCGATCGCCTCGCTCACGCGCACCACGTTGAACGTCTCTTCCTTGGCAAGCGAAACCTCGATCGACCCCCCCGTCACGCCGTCGTTCGTGCTCCACGCCGTGCCGGGATCGCCGTCCAGCACGTTCGCGGCCGCGAATCGGTCGCTCCCCCGACGGACCTCGCTCGCGCGGGCCCAGCCATCCGCACCCAGGTTCTTCGAGAATGTCGCGTCGAGGATCGCGCGCATCCCCCGGAGCGATTCCACGTCCTTCTCATGGATCAGCCCGCGCCGATCCGGCGGCAGATTCAGAATCAGGTTCGCGCCGCGCCCCACCGACGCGTACCAGATGTCCACCAACTGCGCCGGCGTCTTGACCCGCCCGTCCTCGCTCGCGTGATAAAACCACCCGGGCCGGATCGACACATCGCATTCGACACCGATCCAGTGCGTGCCGCCCATGTCGCCTCGCGCCAGGTGATCGTGCGACACGCCGGGGTACATCCCGCCGGCGTTGATGGTCTGCCAGCTCTGCTCGTCGCTCACCCCGCTCTCGTTGCCGACCCAGCGGCAGCCCGGGCCCGCGTCGGAGAAGATGATCACGCCGGGGTTCTGTTCCATCAGCGACTTGTTGGTGTTCGGCCAGTCGTAGTAGGTCGTGCGATCGATCCGCCGCGTCTCGCGCGCACCGCCGTAGTACCCGTCTCCACCATTGGCGCCGTCCTGCCAGATCTCAAAGAGCGGGCCGTACCGCGAGATCAGCTCGCGCCACTGATCCCGGTAATACTCGACATACTCGGGGCGAGCGTACTGCGCGTGATTCCTGTCCCACGGCGAGAGGTACAGCCCCACACGCAACCCCTCCGCTCGACACGCGTCGGCGAATTCGCCGACCACGTCGCCCCGGCCTTCCCTGTACGAACTCGCCTTGACCGAGTGCTCCGTGAACGCGCTCGGCCAGAGGCAGAAGCCGTCGTGGTGCTTGGCGGTGAGGATCAACCCCTTCATCCCGGCCTCGCGCGCGACGCGCGCCCACTGGCGCGTATCGAGCGCCGTCGGCGCAAAGACGCCGGGCGATTCATCTCCGTACCCCCACTCCTTGTCCGTGAATGTGTTGGTCGTGAAGTGAACAAAGCCGTAAAACTCCATGGCGTGCCACGCCAGTTGAGACGCCGACGGGAGCGCGCCGACGGGCGCGGGCGGCATCACGGCGCCGGCCCCGGCGGCAAGATCGTCGATCTCGCGCATCGAGAATCGCTCGCTGATGACATACGCCGGCTGCCCCCGGTCCCAATGGCCGTAGGTCGTGGCGACGAACGTGCCGTCCGCCAGCATCTCAAGGCCCGGGTAGGCGCCGTCCCAAGCGTCGGTGTTGTCCGCCAGACGTACTCGGTACTGCCCGGGCGTCCCGCGGACGAGGTCCGTCCAGGAGCCGACCCAGACGATCCAGTCGCCCCTGGTCGGGCTGTCCTGACCGCGGTCGCGTGCCATATCGCGGAAGGTGACGACGAGTCGGCCGTCGGGGGCGTATTGCGCCACATGCCGATCTCCGCTGAGCGCCGGCGAGACTTCCCGCGGCGTGGACCACGTCGCACCCTCGTCGCCGCTGAACATCACATGCGACGATTTCACGCGCCTGTTCTCACGGAGCAGGAGCGCGAGCGTCTTGCCATCGGGCGACCGCACCGCGCCGGGCTCACAAAGATTGATGTCGCTCCCGCTCCAGATCTCGCGCGGCGCGGACCAGGTCAGCCCGCCATCCTCGCTGGTCGACATCATCACACGGAAAACACCGTCCGCTTTCCCGTTGGCGTGGAGAAATCTCCCGTCGTCGTGGAAGAATGCCGCCGCTCGACCATCGCGGAGCGTGACGACCGAGGCCATCGCGACGATGCCGCCCCACTCGCCGACGGCCTCGAGCTCGGACCAGTGCTCGCCGTTGTCCTCTGAAATCGCGCGTCGGATCGGATACAGGCCGCTGAAGAGCACCAGTCGCTCTCGCCCGCTGCGCGGGTCGATGAGCCGATGGATCGTCGGCGTTTCGAGGCTGGTCGCCCAGCTCGCGGGGGTTGGCAGGCGATCCGACCACGTGAGGCCGCCATCGCCGCTGCGCTTGAGCTGGATCGCCCCCTTGCCGTGCCCCTTGGGATACACGCACAGGATGGTCCTGCCATCCCGCAAGAGCACGGTGGTCGGATGACCAAGGTATTGATTGACCTCCCGATCGACCACCACGCGGCGCGATGCATCGCAGGCGAGATCAACGCAAGGGACTCCGGCGAACGGCGGAAGCGACTGCGCTTCGGCGGCCAGCGACACAAAGGCAAAGGCGATGCACGCGAGTGACTTCATGCACGCAGTCTACTGATCAACTCAGGGTCGGTCGCCCGGGCACCCGCGGGCACGGGCATCCCCTCCGCGCACGAATCGACGCGGCCTTCCGCATCAGCGTGCCGATCGGCGGGCATTCGCCCGCACGCTTATGCCGAGCAAGAAAGACACTCGCAGATGGGTCTCGGCGATGACCGGCCCACGCGAAGCGTGAGGAGAGCACCAGCCCGAATTCAGCGACGAAGCATGTCAGCGCTGAGGCGCTTCACGCGCGCGTCTAGAGCCGCCGCACGCCGAGGCGCGGCTCGTTCCAGCACGGTGCGCCCAGCGACGACGGCCTTCTACAGGAGCGGGTTCTTCGCGCCCTTCACATACTCCGCCGTCGGGCTGAGATTCGCCTGCGGGTTCACGAACACGTCGCTGTAAAGTTCCGCCGCGTCGGGGACCGGCGAATTTTCCGCAAACTCCACCGAATCACGCACGATCGCCCGAACCTCTTCCTGCATCTCCTGGAACTTCTCGGGCGACAGCGCGGGCTTGCCCGCCGCATCCACGCGCTCGTTCATGAGGTACGCGGCCATGCAGTCGATCGAGTCCTTGGCCTTGAACTGATCAACCTCTTCCTTGGTGCGATACTTCTGCGGGTCCGACATCGAGTGCCCGAGATAGCGGTACGTCTTGAGATCAACAAACGCCGGACGCTGCTCGTCTCGGCAAGCATCGACCAGCGGCTTGAAATGGTCGTACAACTCCATGATGTCGAAGCCATCGATCACGCGGCCCTCGATGCCGTAGGCCCTGGCCTTGGCCATGAGGTCATGCGCCATGGTCGTGCCGCGCTGGATCGCGGTGCCCATCGAGTAGCCGTTGTTCTCGACGATGTAGATGACGGGGATGCTGTAGAGCCCCGCGAGGTTCATCGCCTCATGGAGCGCGCCCTGGTTGAGAGCACCGTCACCAAGGAACGCCAGCGCGACCTTCTTCTTCGGCGCTTGACCTTCCAGCACGCCGGGGTTCGGCAAGGACTTGCCGAGCACCTCCCACTCGTACCGGGCGGCAAAGGCCAGACCCGTGCCGAGCGGCGTCTGCGCCCCGACGATGCCGTGCCCCCCGAAGAACCAGTGCGGCTTGTCGAACATGTGCATCGACCCGCCCTTGCCCTTGGCGCAACCCGTGGCCCGACCGAACATCTCCGCCATGCACGCCCGCGGGTCCATGCCGCGCGCCAACGCGTGCCCGTGATCGCGGTACGCGTGAACGATCGGGTCGTCCGGGTTCACCGCGTTGATCGTGCCGACCGCGACGGCCTCCTGGCCCGTGTACAAGTGGCAGAACCCGCCGATCTTGGCCTGCTGATACGCCTGGGCGGTCCGATTCTCGAACTCACGGATCAGGTACATGTCACGCAGCCACTTGATCAGCGTCGCGTCCGGCAACTGCTCGGCGATGCGCCGACGTGCGCTCGCCCGCGACGAATCGGGCTTGGACGGTGACGGGGCGGGCGATGGTGCGGAGGCCTGGGTCATCTCGATTCCTTCCGCGTCGGCGCGCGACGTGGATGCTGGACAACGAACCGTCCCGCTTCGGGATCAAAGCGGGCACTTCCAAGAAAAAACGCGCCCTTTCGGACGCGTTCAAATGATAGGTCACTGCCATCGACGGGTCCGGTTTGGAAAACGGAGCCTTACCGCAGCGCCCGCTCCTCTTTCTCGGGAGCCTGGGCCGTCGCCAGCGGCGTCTGGCTCTGAAGGAGCACCAGCGCCGTTTGGAGCTGCGTGTCCATCCCCTTGGTCAGAAGATCCTCAGGGTTCGGGCGCGGCTTGTCGCTCTTGAGGGGCTGACCGTTCTCGTCAAGCGGCACGACATCCGCGTCCCGACGCAGCAGCACCGCGTCAACGATCTGCTGCGGGAGCATCTCGACCTCGATGTCGGGGTTCACGCCCCACACCTTGTCACCCGGATTGCGGTGGATGATCCTGCCCGACGGCAAGAGGTAGTGCTGCGTCGTGAGCTTCATCGCCGCCCGGTTACCCAGGAGCATCCGCACGTCCTGCACCGAGCCCTTGCCATAGGAACGCTGCCCCACGAGCACGCACTTGATGCGGCCCAGGCGGGCGTAGTCCTGCAGCGCGCCGGAGACGATCTCGCTGGCGCTGGCCGCGTCCTGGTTGATCAGCACCACGCAAGGGATGTTGGCGAGCTTGGCGTCGCCGGTCGCGCGCTCCTGGCGCACGATGCGCTTGTTGGCGTCTTCGGTCGAGACGATCACGCCCGACGGGACGAATCGGCTGGCGACCTCGACCGCCTGGTCGAGCAGGCCGCCGGGGTTGAAACGCAGGTCGAAGATCAGGCCGTTGAGCCCGCCCGCGATCATCTTGTCCAGCGCTGCGTCGAGGTCGCGCGACGTGCTCTCGGTGAAGCCGGTGAGGCGGATATAGCCGATCCTCGAGTCCTTGTCGATGTACCAGTTCCAGTCGTCCTCATGCACGCCGGTGCGGGCCCAGCCCTTCACCGATCGGAGCGGGATCTCGGCGCGCGTGATCTTGACGTCGAACTCCACGGGCTTGTTGTCGGTTTCGTTGGCGGGGATGAGCGGATTGGGCCGACGCTCGATCGTCAGGGTGACGTCGGTCCCCGCCGGGCCGGTGATGTTGTCCACGGCCTGATCAAGCGTGAAGCCGTACGTCGCTTTGCCGTTGACCTTCTTGATGAGATCGCCCGAACGCAGGCCCTTGCGCTGGGCCGGCGCGCCCTCGATCGGCGAGACGATCTTGATGTTCGACAGCTCGTCGTACTGGATCTCCACACCCACGCCGATCAATCGGCCCTGGGTGCTCCGGTTGAACCGCGCCAGTTCGTCGGGCCAGATGATCGCCGAGAACGGGTCCAGCTCGCCCATCGCGCCGTTGCCGAACTCGTGCAGAATCGCCTGGTCCATCACGCCGACGCTCTTGCGATTCTCGTCGAGAATCGAGTTGAGCATCATGTCCGCCGTCGAGTAGTCGATCCGCTCGGCTTCCTTCTCGATCTTCGTGCGCCAGGAGTCCAATCGCGCCACAAACTGATCCCGCTTGGCGGCGTCCGCCAGGCCGCTGAACGCGCCCTTGAGGTCCTCCGTCTGCACGAGCACGCGCACCGCGTCGATCCCGCCCACGAGAATCCTGTACAGCGGGACCTTCTCCACATGCTCCGCCCCCGCGGCGGCGACCGCTCGCACGATCATCGAGCGATCGATGAACTTCAACTTCTCCCGAAAATCATCCCCCGTCGGGTTGTACGGCGGGAGGGGGTCCGCTTTCTCCGCAAGCTGACGCGCGTTGCGAAGCTCCCACAGCCGCTGCGGCACGTACATCCGCAGCATCGACATCCGCTGGTTCTGGCGGTCAATATCCACCTTGTACTTGCCCGATTGCTCATACAGCGCGTCGAGCCGATAGAACAGCTCGCTGGCGATCAGCCAGTCCGACCGGGCCTCGGCGGCACGCGCCGCCGCGTCCGCCCGCGTCACCAGCGCCTGCACGCGCGGGTCGTTCAGCACGCCCTGCTTGTCCTTGGAAACAAGCTGCTTCTCCAGCGCCGTCACCAGCGCCTTGGAGATCGCGATGTCGGACTGCTGGTCTCCGAGCGCTTTGTCGAGGTCCGCGCCGAGCTGGTCGAGCTTGGTCTGGCGATCGGTCTCCTTCTTGCTCAGGCTGTCGCGAAGGCGCGAGAGCGACGCGTTCAGGCGCTCGTCGGAAAGGTTCGGAGAGTGGCCGATCGCCGCGAAGAAAGCCGCTTCGTCGCCGCGCGCCGCGGTGCTCCAGAGATCGCGGGCCCAGTCGGCCTGCGTCTCGGCGCCACGCCCGGCGACCTGCGTGACTTGCGCCCGGGCCGTCTCGGCAACGCCGACCGACCCGATCGCCACCATCAGCATCGCCACGCCGCCGATCCCCAGCCCACGACGCGCGACGCCGGATCCATCCTTGCTCGACTTGCTCACGCTCACCTCCGTCTTGCCATCGCGGGCCCGGAAACCGCGTGCCGGGCGCGGGCGACGGGCCAAGATCGACCCGAAGACTTGCTCCACTCAACCGAATGCCGCCGGGTGCGTCAAACTTGCGCCAGGCGTGACGAACGCCATCATATCGGACGCCCGCACACGTCATTGGGTTCGTTCGGAAAACGGTTCCAGACTCCGAAAACACGCCAGCGGCAAGCGGAGTCGCGGGTCGTGATTGGGGCCCGTATTTCAGACCTTGGAGGCGTGGCGCATGATCTGGCGCGCGACGACCGCCGCCATCACCAGGGACACAGCCCCAGCGGCACCAAAGACGGCCACTTCAAAGTGCTGCGACGCCAGAATCTCCCTCCGCCTGGCGAGCTCCGCGACCAGCGGGCAGAGCGGGCCGATCGTGTATCCGACTCCGACCAGCGATTCGTGGGTGCCACCGGCCTCCACCTCGGCGCGTCCGACCTCGAGCGCGTAATACACCGCGCCGGAGTAGACGATCGCCATGCCGACGCCAAACACGACAAGCCCCCCGACCTGGATCGCGACGCCCGAGGTTCCCGAGAGAAATCCGGGCGTGACGACCGTCACGCCGAAGCCGGTGAAGACGAGCGTGGCCCCCACGATCGCCGGCCACCACTGGCCGTGCCATGACCGGGCGCGCCCCATGATCCAGAACGTGATCGCTCGCGCCACCAGCCACGACGCCGCGAGCTGCACGGCCCTCGCCGGTCCGACCCCCATGCGCTCCATCGCGCCGGGCAGGTATGGGGACATCGCGCTCAGCATGATGTAGCCGGTGGGAAGGAGCGTGCGGAACGCGGTCAGGAGCGTCGCATAGATCGGCGGGTGCGGCTCGTGATGCTCCGGCGCGTGAGCGCCCGGCTCGCGGGGCAGCTTCATGACGACAACGACGGTCAGCAGGTGCATCACGCCCAGCGCCAGCACGATCACGGCCGGCCATCGCTCGACCAATCCCGACATGCCGTAGTAGGAAACGATGATCGCGCCAGACCAGGTCGCGTTCCAGATGCCCGCCGCCCTGCGCAGTTCCTCGCCCTGGCGCGCCCCCGACAGAAAACTCTCGACCACCGGCCAGAGCACGCCCGTCAGCGGGCTATACGCGACCACCATCGCCCACACCAGCCACGACGCCGTCGGCCCGATCTGGCTCGCGATGAGCGGAAGCACGCTCACGCCGCCCATCAGCACAAGCGTCCACGCGAGCACCGCACGGGTTGACACTCCGAGTCGATGGAGGCGTTCGACCGCGGCATGCGAGAGCCGTGCCGCCAGGATGTACGTCACACCCAGCGCGAGCGCCAGCCAGTAATTCTCCAGGTCGGAAAACCCGAAGCCCGACTTCGTCAGAAAAAACACGCCGTTGGTGATCACCCCCGTGCCGATGCTCCCCAGAAACGTGATCAGCAGGACCGAACTCAACGGAGCGGCCGCAGAGGCCGGTCGGCCCGGCGAGCGTGAGGCCGGTGCGTGGTTGGTGGCGGTGGTCACGGGGCTCTTGATGGCACCGCCGTCAAGAGCGGTGAAGTGCGAGAGGTTCGGCGCGATCACGCTCCCCAAGGCCGGAGCCCGTCCGACGGCTCCCGGAACCGGTGGGTGACGCTCTTCCGGGAGATTGCCCGACGAGCGGAGCGATCGTAGGATGCGCCGTCCGCGGTGATGACCGCGAACGACATTCCGAGTTTCTCTTGTCCCCGTAGCTCAATTGGATAGAGCGCTGCCCTCCGAAGGCAGAGGTTACAGGTTCGACTCCTGTCGGGGATGCTTCGCCGCACGAACAACCGAAGAGTTGACGGAGCGCCGCGCACGCCGCGTTCGCGTGTACCGGGGTTCTGGCGCGCCAAAACGACCGCGGCCCGGACTCGCCGGGCCGCGAAAGCGGGCGAAGGGACTTGAACCCTCGACTTCTACCTTGGCAAGGTAGCGCTCTACCACTGAGCTACGCCCGCGGGTTGTCGTCCCGCTCGCGACCGATTGGATCGGCCTCTCGGGCGGGGACATGAACCTAGGAAGGCTCTGGGCGGGAGTCAACGAGGGGGCTGTACCGAGCTTGCCGACTGCGCCACCGGGCCTCGGGCGGCCGCGATCGCGTCCACCACCTGCGCGGGGTTATACGCATTGCTCTTCCAAGGCGACGCGTACCCCGGCCCTCGGATGGCCAGCAGCGGGATGCCGGGCTCGTTCAGCTCCTTCAGGAGCGCCCAGCCCGGGGCCTGCTTGCTCGAAAGATCCACCTCGAACGCGACCACGCCCGGTTGCTTGATCGCGCGGCGAACCTCTTTGGTGCCAAGGACGGTCGCCTTCAGGGTCTGACAGTTGAGGCACCACGTCGCGGTGAAATCGGCGACAACCACCTTGCCCTCGCCCAGCGCCCTGGCGTAGGCCGCGGGCTCATACTCACGCCACAGGTTCTCCTCAGCCTCTTCCCTCGCGATGCCGGTCAATCGCGCCGCCCACCAGAAGCTGCTCCCGGCGAGCCCGAGCGCGACAAGCACGGCCGCGACGCGAGCGCCGGAAGCCTTGGTGATCTTGAACGCGCGGAAGACCAGCCACAACGCCGTCCCCAGAGCGATCGCGAATACGAACCACCACTCGATGGTCCTGCCGAGGTACGGCGATTCGGCGATGAACGTCTTGACCGCCACCCCCGTGAAGTACACGCCGAACGCCGCCATGATGAGCGAGAGAACCTGCTTGATCAGGTCGCTCATCGGTCCGGTCCGAGGAATGAACGAGATGAGCTTCGGCCAGATCGTCAGAAAGAGATACGGGAGCCCCATCCCCACGCCCACGGCGAAGAACACCGAGAACGCCAGGGCCGACGACTGCTGCGTCGCCCAGGAGACCCCCGACGCCGCGAAGGGGCCGAAGCACGGCGTGCCCAGCAGCGCCGTCATCACGCCGAACAGGAACGAGCCGTGCAACGTGTCGTGACGCGGCTGGATGGCGTACAGCCCCTGCGGCAGGTTGAGCGTAAAGACGCCCAGCATTCCCACCGCCATCGCGATGATGAACAGGCCGACGCTCAACTGGAAATACGCATTGCCGAACAGTTCGTTGGTCGCCGAGAAGAACTTCAGCGAGACGATCAAGACCGCCAGCGCCGCCCAGAACGACACGACCCCCAGGAACATCGCCACGCCGAGCACGATCCGGCGGCTCGCGTGCTCGCCCGCCGCCTGCTGGATCGCAAAGACCTTGATCGGGATGAGGGGGAGCACGCACGGCATGAGGTTCAGGATGAACCCCCCGAGCGCGGAGAACAGCAACACCACGAACGTGTTGCCCGAGCTGAAGCGCAGGCCGAAGAGGTCGAACGTTGCATCGCCGCTCGCCGAGGCCCGGGGCGCCGGCTTCGCAGCGTCGCCCGAATCTGACGGCGGGTTCGAACTCGCCCGCCCGGCGGGCTTGTCGAACACCCTCGCATCAAAGTTTGCAAACAATGGCCCGTCGTCGATCGTCCGTGTCGCCGCCCCATCGACCTTCAGCGTCACCGACAATTCCACCGTCTCTGACGGCATGCACACCTTGTCGTTGCAAGCCTGATACTCCACCGTGATCGGAATCACCAGCTCGCCGCTCGCGTCGCCGGCAATCTCGATCGGGACATACGCGACCGCCCTTCCCTCGAACACGGCGTACGCCTCACGCTTCCCGTTCCCGATCAGGTCGATGCTGACCGTGTGCGTGGGCGGGAACTGGGTCTCCCGGACAACCACGCCCGCGGGGGCCTTGATCGCCACGGTGGTCGGGATGGGATCAAACAAGCCCTGCCACGCCGCCGGAACCACCGGCCGGTTGGGGTTGGAGTGCCATCCCTCCTTGTGCTCAAGGATGACCGCGATCGCGAGCCGATCCCCCGGCGCGACGCTGGCACGCATCGGTGTTGCCGAAATATCCACCACCTGAGGCTGGGCAAGGGCCCGCCCCGGGGCCGCCATGACCGCGACCACGGCCATCAAGGCCAACACCCCCGCCAAGGCCCGCGCGGCGAGCGTCGCCATCGGACACGCCCGGCATCCAGAACCCGCGGACCGGATCGAAAAAATCGCGGCGGTGCTCATGACAAACCGTATGGCGCCGCCCGGCCCCCGGTTCGAACCGCCCGGGACTCCCATGACCGATCGGCGGCTGTTTGGTTTCAAGCCAGCCCACTCGCGCGGTCGATAACCGACATGGACCACGGGCGGGAGCCAAAGGCCGCATGGCGGACGTGCTGGATCAAAGTGAAGTCGACGCGCTGCTCTCGGCGGTGGCGGAAGCGCCGCAGGTGGTTGAACGCCCGCAGGCGACCATCTTCACCCGCCGAAAAATCGATCCCTCCACGCTCGAGATCAAGAACTACGACTTCAAGCGTCCCGAGCGTGTCAGCAAGGACCAGATGCGTTCCTTGCAGACGGTGCACGAGGCGTTCGCAAGAAACTTCGGCGCGTCGCTCTCGGGCTTCCTTCGCACGATCGTCGAGGTCCGCGTCGCCACCTGCGAGCAGATGACCTATTCGGAGTTCATCTCGGGCCTTCCCAATCCGACCAGCTTCAATCTCCTCAAGACCGACGCCCTCGAGGGGCAGATGTGCCTCGAGATCAGCCCCCTCATCATCTATCCGATCATCGATCGCCTGCTGGGCGGCAACAGCCAGGACCTCTTCATCCCCCAGCGCCCCATGACCCTCATCGAGACCCGCCTCATCAGCAACGTGACCAATCGCGGGCTGACCGCGCTGTCCGAGGCGTGGGCCGGTGTCAAAGAACTCTCGTTCGCGATCTCGGCCAGCGAGAGCAATCCGCAGCTGTTGCAGATCGTTCCGCCCAACGAGGTCGTGGTGGTCATCGGCTTCGAGATGAAGATGAACAACCGCGCCGGAACGATGAATCTCTGCATCCCCTACAACGTCATCGAGCCCGTGGTGGAGGATCTCAGCTCCCAGAACTGGTTTGCGGCCTCCAGGAACCAGAAAAGCAACGAGTCCGCCGCCCAGATCGCCGGCACGCTGACCCTCGCGTCGCTGGAGGTGACGGGTGTGCTCGCCGAAACCACGATTTCTTTGGCCGACCTGATGTCCATGACGCCCGGCGACATCATCACCACCGAGAAATTGGCCGCCTCACCCCTCGTGCTGGCCATCGAGGGCGAGAAAAAATATCTGGTGAATGTTGGGCAATACCGCGGGAACCGGGCCCTGAGGGTTCTCCGAGCGATTTCACCTGATGACCGGATCTGAAGCATCCGGCTGAGCATCTGGAACGCGACTATCCGCAGTCCTTGCGCTGAATCGTGCCTTGCCCGCCCGCCTTGACAGCGAGGCGGTGTCGCGATTCACCCGATGCCGCGCATTGACCCAGACCCCGTTGTCTGAATATTGTTGGGTGTCCCCCGGCATGGTGGTCGGGGGTGGTTTCTAGACAGGCGGAATCCATGAACGCAGTCACGAACCATGCTCGCTAAGCGGTCCACTCCCAGGATCGGCCGCGCGGAGGCCGATGGACCGCTCGGGCCTGTGGGCCGGGGCTCGGAGGTACCTCCGATGCGCTGAACCCACAGAGTTCGGCCCGTTCGCGCCCTCATCCGGGCGCGCCCATCGGGCGGAGCAGGATTCGGGGCCACGGGCGTGCGGAAGCCGCCGGTGGCTTCGGTGTTTTTGGGGCATCGCGGGGCCCGCCAGACCTTGACAGCACATCCGGACAAACCGACATCTTGGAGCACTCGACATGATGAATCCCTCCGAAATGCTTCGCATCCTCGATTCGATCGCCCGGGATCGGAACATCGACAAGCAGATCCTCGTTCGTGACCTCGAGCAGGCGATGGTTTCCGCGGCCCGCAAGCACTATCAGACCCTGGACACCGAAGAGTTCACCTGCACGCTCGACGCCACGACCGGGCAGATGACGCTCTTCCGCCACGGCCAGCCGTTGGACCTGCCGCCGGCGGCGCTCGGACGGATCGCCGCCCAGACCTTCAAGCAGGTCATGATCCAGAAGTTCCGCGACGACGAACGCGCGAGCGTGTTCGAGGAGTTCAGCAAGCGTGTGGGTGAGATCGTGACCGGCACCGCGCAGCGGTACGAGGCACGCTCGCTCATCGTCACGGTCGATCGGAGCGAGGCGTTCATGCCGCCGAGCGAGCAGATCCCCGGCGAGCAGTTCCAGCCCGGCGACCGCGTGCGTTGCATGATCCTCGACGTGCGGGACGCCGGCAACCAGGTCAAGATCGTGCTCTCGCGCGGGCACCCGGACTTCATCAAGCGTCTGTTCGAGGTCGAGGTTCCCGAGGTCTCCGACAAGATCATCGAGATCAAGGCGATGGCCCGCGAGGCGGGATACCGCACCAAGATCGCCGTCTCCAGCGTCGATTCAAAGGTTGATGCCGTGGGCGCCTGCGTGGGGGTGCGCGGGAGCCGCATCAAGAACATCGTCGACGAACTCAACGGTGAGAAGATCGACATCGTCCGCTGGAACGAATCGAGCCAGATCCTGATCCAGAACGCCCTCAAGCCCGCCGAGGTCGCGGAGATTTCGCTCTGCTTCGAGCTGGGGCGGGCCACGGTCGTCGTGCGCGATGACCAGCTCTCGCTGGCCATCGGCAAGCGCGGGCAGAACGTGCGTCTGGCCGCCCGCCTCACGGGCTGGGACATCGACATCCTCACGCCGGAGGAGTACGGCAAGGGCCTCGACACGCTTTCGACCACCCTCCAGCAGATCGAGGGCATCACCGAGAAGCAGGTGGACAAGCTCGTGGCGTTGGGCATGGTCAGCGTGTTCGATGTCGAGGAAGTCGGCGTCGAGGTTCTGATGAACGAGCTGGAACTGTCGGAGGATGCCGCCAGGGCGGCGGTCGAACTCGCCTCGAGCAAGGCCAAGGAAGTCGCCGAGCAGCAGCAGAAAGACAAGGAAGAAAAGGAGCGGCTCGCCAAAGAGCAGGCCGAGGCCGCCGCCCGACTGCTGGGCGGCGCCGCGCCGGGCGACCAGGCGGCCGACGCCATTCTGGGCGCGCCCGCTCCGAGCCAGTCGGACGACGCTCGCGCGGCGGACATCCTGGGACAGTGACATCAGGAGCGATCGGAAGGACGCGGCGCCAGGCCGCGCATCGTGTGGGGCGTGAGAGAGCGGATCGGATTTTCTGGGTCGCGGCGGCGCACCACCGCCCGGCACGTTGGAGCGGACCTTGGCCAAGCGCATCTTCGAAATAGCCAAAGAACTCGGGATTGAGTCCAAAGCGATCGTGGCCAAGTGCCACGCCGAGGGCATCCCCGAGGCCACGGTGAAGAATCACATGTCGATGATCACCGCGGGACTTGAGCAGACCATCCGCGAGTGGTTCTCCAACGACGGCGGCGCCCACGCCACCGCCGCCGCCGAGACCGCCGCCAAGGTTGATCCCACCGCGGTCAAGGCCAAGGCACGCAAGAAATCCGCTGACTCACACAAGGATGGGGACGATTCGCACGCCTCGGCCACCGCCGTCGCCGCCCCGGCCCCCCCGGCGCGTCACGAACCCGTCAAGATCGAGCCGACCCGCCCGCGCCCGCCCGCCGTCACGCCCGCCGCGCCGCATCACACGCCGGTGGAAGCGACGCCGATACCAACGCCCCCCGCCACCCACCGAGAGGTCGCGACGACACCGGCTCCCGTTGGCGTGTCCCCCAGCCCGGCGCCCGCCCCGCTGCCCCCGGCCAAAGTCGTTCCACCCGCCGAACCCAAGCACGAGCCCGCCGTACAGGCCAAGCCGGCGCGCGAGTCCGAGGCCCATCCGCCCGCGTCCACGCCACCCTCGGCGCCGATCTCGCGCCCACCGGGCGCCACCCCACCACCCTCCCGCCCGCCCGTCCCGCCGCGAACCGTCACTCCGGCGCCCATGAACGTCCCCACACGGCCGACGGTCATCACTCCGGCGGGCCCGCGCCTGTCGTCTCCCACCCAGGTCAAGCTCAGCGGCCCCAAGGTCGTTCGCGTCGAAGCACCCGAGGTCATCGAAGCTCCGCGCCCGCGGCGAACGCCGGGCCCAAGCTCCGGCCCGGGCGGCCCCACGACCATCGGTCGTCCGAGCGGGCGTGTTGGCGGCGGGGCCGGCGGCGGCGAGGACGACGATCGCGGCCGCTCTCCCCGGCGGAAGTCCGGACCCGCGGGCAAACGCTCGACAGGCACCGGCGTGCCCGAACGCCGTCGCGCCTCCAGCGGCGACGAGTGGGTGGGCAAGACCCAGGGCATCTTCAGCGAGCAGGACCTCATCGAGCGTGAGGCCCGCCTGCTCCGCTCCGGGGGCTATCTCAAGAAGCGTCGCCAGGACCTGAAAAAGCAGACCGGCTCCGGCGCGCCGGGCGATGACGCCGCCGCCGAAGGACGCGTCACCATCCAGGCGCCCTTCACGATCAAGGACCTTTCCGAGGTCACCGGGGTCAAGGGCGCCGAGATCGTCAAGAAGCTCTTCCTGATGGGCATTCCCGCGACGATCAACTCGGGCATCGATCCGGCCAAGGCCCAGGAGATCATGATCGACTTCGACATCGATCTTGAGGTCACCGAACGCAAGACCGCCGAGGAAGTCGTCAGCCAGGCGTTCGAGAATCGAGAGAAGATCGACGAGCGTCCGCGCGGCCCGGTCGTCACCATCCTCGGGCACGTCGACCACGGCAAGACGTCGCTCCTGGACAAGATCCGCAACGCCAACGTCGCCGCCGGCGAAGCGGGCGGCATCACCCAGCGAACCAGCGCGTTCCGGGTGCCCATCGAGGTCGAAGGCCAGCAGAAAGAAGTCGTGTTCCTGGATACGCCGGGGCACGAGGCGTTTACCTCGATGCGCTCGCGCGGCGCCAAGATGACCGACGTGGTCGTGCTGGTGGTGTCGGCCCCGGAAGGCGTCATGCCTCAGACCATCGAGTCGATCAACCACGCCAAGGCCGCGGGCGTGCCGATCGTGGTCGCCCTCAACAAGATCGATCGCCCGGACGCCACCGAGCCGCAGGTGCAGAAGACGCTGCGCCAGCTGGCCGATGCCGGTCTGTCGCCGACGGAATGGGGCGGCGACACCGAGATCGTGCGCGTCAGCGCCGTGACCGGGCAGGGCATCAAGGAACTCCTCGAGGCGCTCGACTACCAGGCCCAGCTCTTGGAGCTCAAGGGCGATTTCGGCGGCGACGCTCGCGGCACGGTGATCGAAGCCCGGACCGAAGAAGGCCGCGGCGCGGTCGCCAATCTCTTGATCCAGCAGGGCACGCTCAAGGTGGGCGATTTCATCGTCGCCGGCCGCGCGTTCGGTCGCGTGCGCGACATCACCGACGATCGCGGGCAGCGGGTGCGGGAAGCACAGCCCCCGGCTCCCGTGCAGATCTCGGGACTCGACGAGGTTTCCGACGCGGGTGATCGCTTCTTCGTGGTCGATTCGCTGAAGAAGGCCCAGGAGGCCGCCGAGCAGCGCCGTCACCGGGAGCGTGAGGCCCAGCTCGCCCAGCCCAAGGTCACGCTCGACAATCTCTTCTCGCAGATGTCGGAGAAGGACGTCAAGGAAATCCTCGTCGTGCTCAAGGCCGCCGAGCAGGGCACGGTCGACGTGCTCCGCCACGAGTGCCAGAAGGTCGGAACCGATGAGGTGAAGGTGCGTGTGCTCCACGCCGCGGTCGGCGGCATCACCGAGAGCGACGTGCTCCTGGCCGATGCGTCCAAGGCGATCATCATCGGCTTCAACGTCATCCCTTCGGGCAAGGCCCGCTCGCTGGCCGAGCAGAAGGGAGTCGAGATCCGCACCTACGAGGTCATCTACCACATCACGGACGACCTCAAGAAGGCGGCCGAGGGGCTGCTCGCGCCGGAACTCCGTCAGGAAGTGCTCGGGCACGCCGAGGTGCGCCAGGTGTTCAAGATCAGCAAGGTGGGCGCGATCGCAGGCTGCTACGTCACCGACGGCACCGTGCAGCGGGACGCCCTCATCCGCGTCACCCGCAACGGCATCGTCATCGAGAACAACCGCCGCCTCGCCCAGCTCAAACGCTTCAAGGACGACGCAAAGGAGGTTCGCGCCGGCATGGAGTGCGGCATGAAGATCGACGGGTATGACGACATCAAGGAAGGCGACATCCTCGAGTGCTACAAGCAGATTGAGGTCAAGAGAACGCTGTAGGACCGATCGTGACGGGCGGGCAAGCCGCCCGATGGCCACCCGGAAGAGGAGATCGCGGCCGTTCGCCGCCCAGAGCCATTGGCGACCGTCCGACCACCGGGCCACCACCCGTGTCCTCGCCTCACGCCTTCTCGTTGCCCTGCTGTGCTGTTGTCCTTCCGACTGTCATCCGCATGATCATCGGCATCCTCCAGTTCGATCTTCTGATCCACGGCTCTGAGTCGCTGAAGGACAAGCGCCGCGTGGTCCGCTCCGTCAAGGACCGCCTGCACCGCGAGCACCAGGTTTCCGTCGCCGAAGTCGCCAACCAGAACTCGCTCAACGTCGCGACGCTCGGCCTCGCGCTCGTCGGCTCCGACGGGCGGCATGTCGGCGCGGTGCTCGATCAGATCACGGCCAAGCTCCGCGCCACCCCCGACGCCGAGCTTGTCGGCACCGCCCGCGAGCTGCTCCACGGGCGGGCGGGCGAATTCTCGGGGGACCAGGACGCGGACCCTTCGACCGAGCCGCACGATCCCGACCTTGAGCGCGACCTCATCGACCGGGGACTGTCCGCGCTCAGTCCGCGGCCTCCCTCGGAGGAACGCCCATGAGCCGCGACCGGGAGAAATCCGCCCATCGCACCGAGCAGTTCGCCGCCGAACTGCGCGAGCTGATCCAGGAGATCATCCTTCGGGGCCTCAACGACCCGCGCATCTCCGGGCTCATCACGATCACCGGGGTCCGCGTCACGCCCGACGCGCGGGAGGCGCTGGTCAAGGTGTCGGTGCTCCCGGAGGAGAAGCAGGAACTCACGTTCCACGGGCTCAAGGCCGCCTCCAGACACATCCGGCATCAGCTCTCGGACACCATCCGGCACCGCCAGATTCCGGCCATCATCTTCAAGCTCGACGAGAGCCTGAAGCGCGAGGCCGACGTGAATCGCGCGCTCGCTCAGGTGACGCTGGAGCGCGAAGCAAAGGCCTCGGCGACCCCGGGCGGCGAGTCGACGCCACCCAAAGACCAGGGCAACAATGCCGACTCCAAGGGAACACCAAGCCCGTGACGAATCCCGACGCCGCCAAGAAGTTCGCGACACTTCTCAAGAAGCTCCGGGGTGTCACACCGCTCCCCGAGCCGATCCCCGACGCCGCGCCGCCCTGGCTTGATCCGACCGTGGAGGAGCTCATTTTCTCCATGCTCGTGTGGGAGGCCCGCACGGGGCAGGCACGCGAAGCGATGAGCCGGATCCGTGGCAGCGTCGTCGACTACAACGAGCTGCGCGTGTGTTTCCCTGAGGAAATCTGCCTGATGCTCGGCGAGCGATATCCCCGCGCCAGCGAGCGCGCCGCCCGGATTCGGGCCGCGCTCAACGATATCTACAAGCGCGAGCACAAGGTCACGCTCCAGGCCGTGCTCACCGCTGGGAAGCGTGAAGCCCGACAGTACCTTGAAACGCTCGACGGCGTGCCGTCGTTCGCGGCGTCGCGTGTGTTCCTGTCCTGCTGCGGCGGTCACGCGTTCCCGGTCGATGAACGCATCCGCGACTTGCTCGCCGAAGAAGGCGTGGTGGCCGCGGGCGATGAGCCCGACGCCGTCTCGTCGTGGCTCGAGCGGCAGGTCAAGGCGGGCGAGGCCGCCGCCGCGTACGGCGCGCTCCAGGCCGCCGCGGACGAAGCCGGCAAAAAGTCCACCAGGGCCGCCAAGGAAACGAAAGATTCGGGCGAAAAGCCCCCGCGTTCATCCGCACGGAAAAAGGCCGGCAAGGGCTGATCGCCCCAACCGCGGGGGCGACGCCAATCCGATCACCGCAAGGAGCTGTTGTTCATGCACGAAGTGGTGAAGTCGCTGCCGGTTTCGTGCCGCGAGATCGACCGAACCTTCCCGGCACGGGTCGTTCGACCGAGCCCGCGGCTGGGTTCGGCGGCGCGTCGGCGACGGTACACCTGGGCCGCCGCTCCATCATGGCAAGACCTCCGCCCGCTCGTCCTAATCGGGCTGACGATCTGGCTCACCGCCTGCGCGGCTCCCCCACCGCCCGCCTCCGCGGATCGACCGCCCGCAAACACCCAACCGGCCGATCAGACCGCGTCCGAGCCCGAACTCCAGGCACTGCTCTCGCAAGCCCGCGGCATCACGGACGACGCCCGCGCCGCCCGGCTCGAACTCGAATCGCTTTCACGCTCACAGGGAACGCCCACCGCCACGCCCGAGATCGCGCTCCCGCCCGGCCTGGCCGCCGAGGACGTCGCGCCCGCGCCCTCCGACCCTGATGCACGCCGGTCGCTCGACGACATTCTCGCGTCGGCCAAGCTCGCGCGTTCGGATCAGCCGGCGCCCCCGAACGTCTCGGATGAATCACGCCTCGAGGCCCTCCGTCTTTATGCGCAAGGGCGAAGCAAGCTGCTGGCCAACGACGCCGTCGGCGCGATCGTCGATCTTGAAAACGCGACGAAGCTCGATCCGTCATCGCCGGAGCCCCTGCGAGCGCTCGGGGACGCGCGCCTGGCCGCCGGCCGCCGACTGTCGGCCACCGACGCCTATCGCCGCGCCGTCGCCCTGGGTCTGTCGGACGCGCGCGTCTATTGGCAGCTCGGCGTCGAGGGGACCGACGCGACCGACCCCGACACCGCGATCGCCTACTTTGTCGCCGCGCTCAACGCCCGACCCGAGAAAACCGATCCGGCCATGCCCTTCGTGGTGTGGATGGACCTCTCCGACTCGCTGATCAAGCGCGGGTACCTCCAGGCGGCCGCGGACGCGACCTCCAAGGCCCTCTCGCTTCCTCAGCAGTTCGGCACGACCACCCGTCTGCGGAACGAGCTCGGCGAACTCCTCCGCCGTCGGGGGCAGATGTCGCAACAGGCCGGCGACATCCTGTGCCGTCTCGGGGAGTTCGATCGCGCCGTCCGTGCCTATGAGGCCGCCGCGGCCTACGGCTCGCCCGATCCCGTCTCGCTGTGGCGTCGAAAGACCTACGCCCTCTTGCGCTGCGGGCGCTCCGCGGACGCGGCGCTGCTCGCGGTCGCGCTGGTCTCCAACGCCAAGGGCCTGATGGAGCCGGACGACCTTGCCGTGCTCAGCTATGTCTCGAACACAACCGACCTTGGCCCGCAGATCGCTCGCGCCATGGCGCCCGCGTCCGAGGCCCCGACCTCGATTTCCAATGTCGCCCGAGCCCGCGCCGCTGTTGTCCAACCGAGCCGGTCGGTCGACATTCTGACCGCCCACCTGGCGCGGTATCCCTCCGACGCCGCGGCCGCCCGTGACCTCGTCATGATCGCGCTCGATCAGCCCTCTCCCGAATCGCTCCTGTCTCAGGCCGTGACAAAGAGCCCGCACGCCGCCGTCACGCTGGCCAGCGCCCTGGAATCCGGAGCACGCTCGTTCGATCCGCTGCTCGAAGCTCTGGTGGGCGACCGCTCCCCGGCCGCCGCGCTGCTCCGCGCCCGCTTGTTCATCGTCATTGAGCGGCCGGCCGACGCCATCGCCGCGCTCGACCCTGTGAAGGCCCCCGCCGAAATGGGACAGGCCGTGGCGCTCGCCCGCATCGAAGCCGCCATGTCCTGCGGCAGGTTCGACATGGTCGAAGCCGGCCTCGGCACGCTCGCGAACGCACCGGCGAGCATCCAGGCCCGAGCCTTTGATCTCTGCGGGCGTCGCGACGAGGCCGCCGCGTTGATCAAGCGAGCCGTCACCGAAGAGCAGACTCCTCAGACCCTGATCGACGCCGCTTCGGTCGCCCTGGCGACCGGCGATGCGCGCGCCGCGGAGAAGCACCTCGAGCGTGCCTACGCGCTCGATCCGGGCGACCCGCGCGTGTATCAGGGACTCATTTCGCTGTACGCGCCCGGCGGCGCGCTCGCCAGCCCGGACAAACTGGCCGAGGTCGCCCGCGCGCTCCGCAACTCATCGCCCGGCTCCTCGCTCCTGCGATTCCTCGCGGCGCAGGAACTCGCGCAGGGTGGAGCCGCCAGCGAGGCGGCGCGCCTCCTCCAGGAAATCGCCGAGGATCATCCCGACAACGCCGCCGTCGGCGCGCTGCTCGGGAGCATCTGGGAACGAGCGGGGTCGGCGGGCGCCAAGGCCCTCGACGACAACGAGGCATGGCTCCGCGGGATCATGGCCGCGCACCCCGAAGAACCGTGGCCGGCGATCGTGCTGGCTCGCGTCATGGTGCAGCAGGGCAAAGCCGAGCAGGCGGTCGCGATGCTCGCCGAGCGCTGGAACGCCCGCCCACGCCGCGATTACAGCGTGGCTCGCGAGCGCATCCTCCGAGAAGTCCTGAAGCGGACCGACGAGGCCGACGCCGTTGAAAAAGACCGCCTGGCCCGCGACTCGGGGACGCTCACCGGCACCATCGAGCGCGCGCTTTCATCGCTCCGTCGAGATGATTGGGCCGCCGCGGGCGACGCCCTCAGCGCGCCCTGGCCCTCCTGGCTGACGCTCAATCCCGTGGCCTCTTCCGCGCTGTCGGGCGCGATCGTCGGCGCCATGGGAGATCGGCCGCCGGAACAACTCGCCAGGCCCGAAGTAACGCGCGTGTTCGAGGCCGCCGCCCGCCTCTGCCCGTCGCTCCCGCCGCAACTCCACGAGCGTCGCATCCAGATACTGGCATCAACCGAGCCGGCAGACCTGGACGCCGTCCGCGCCGCGGTCGATCGAGCCTGCAAGGAGTTCCCGAGCGGGGCCCACGTCTTCAACGCCCGCGCGGCCATCGGTGTCGCGCGTTCGGCCCCCAGGGATTCGCTTCCATTCCTCCGCGCCGCGGCGGATTATCCCGCGGTCGCCGATGATCTCTTGTTCGAGCTGCTCCGCATGACCGTCGTGCACGGAGAGCCGCCCGACATCGACGCGCTCCTCGCTCAATTCAACTCCAGCGCCGCGATCACGAAGATCGTATCGACGGCCGTGAAAAACCCGAAAATCCCCGCCGAGGCCGCCAAGGCCCAGGCCGAATTCGCCTATCTGCTGGGCAACCTGTGCTCGTCGCAAGGGCGAGAAGAAGCCTCGCTTTATTGCTATCGCGCCGCGCTCCGGTTCGATCCTGACCACGCTTGGTCGCTCAACAACCTGGGCTATGCCATCCTCGAGCGCGGGAGCGACTTTGCCGAATCGGAACGGCTCCTCACCCGTGCGGCTCAACTCCTGCCCGACGAGGCGAGCGTCGTGGATTCACTCGCCTGGCTTCGCTATCACGAGAACGTCATCGCCGACGAGCTCTCCGCCGACGGAAAGGTGATCCGCCCGGGCGCTGTGACACTCCTGTCGAGGGCCGTCACGCTGGATGCCGGCAAGACCAACCCCACGCTCCACGACCACCTGGGCGACGCCCTGTGGCGTGCCGGGCGCCGGGACGAGGCGCGCGAGGCGTGGAAGAAGGCGCTGGAGTTTTCTCGCAACGATCTCCGCGAACTCTCGCAGAACGCCAGCGCCGCCGCACGCGACCGACTGCAGAAGGAGTTTGACGCCATCCTCGCCAAGCTCCAGGCGCTGGACGCGGGACGCCAGCCCGCGATCGCGCCGCCAAGGAAGCCCGTGAGCCAGTAACCGCAACCGTGTCATTCGTGGCGATCCCGCCACGTTCCCGTGGAGTCCGCCGTGGCAGGCCACAACAAGTGGAGCAAAATCAAGCACCGCAAGGCGGTCGTCGACAAACGCCGCGGCAAGGTGTGGACCAAGGTCGCCAAAGCGATCATCGTCGCGGCCAAGAACGGCGGGCCCGACCCCGCCAGCAACCTCTCCCTCCGCTACGCCATCGACGAAGCGCGGTACGCCAACATGCCGCGCGACACCATCGAACGCGCGATCAAGAAAGGAACCGGCGCCGGCGCCGGCGAAAACTATGAGCCGACCCGCTACGAGGGATACGGCCCCGGGGGAGCCGCGATCATCGTCGACGCCCTGACCGACAACCGCACCCGCACCGTCGGCGATGTGCGCCTCGCCTTCTCCAATCACGAGGGCAGTCTTGGAAACAGCGGGTGCGTCGCCTACATGTTCGATCCTCGCGGGCAGATCGTCATCAAGGCCGCCGGCCTCAGCGAGGACCAGGTCTTCAACGTCGCCCTTGACGCCGGCGCCGCCGACATCGAATCGCCCGACGACCCGTCCGACGATGACGCCGTCTTCGTTGTCCTCACGCCCGTCGATGGTTTCCAGCGTGTGAAGGAGGCGATCGAGCACGCGGGGATGACCATCACCGAAGCCCGCATCTCGCTGATCCCGCAGAACCGGGTCGAGGTCCGCGGCGAATCGGCCCGTGCCCTGCTCGATCTCATCGACGCCCTCGAAGACCTCGACGACGTCCAGCACGTCTACTCGAACTTCACGATCCCGGATGACGAGGCCGAATCGCTCAGCCGCTGAAGCGTCCGATCGAGCGCCGCGCCCGCCTCTTTCAACCCCCGCAGGTCGAGCGTGACAACGCCGCCCCACGACAGCGTCGTCATCGCGATGTCATAGCTTCCAAGGTCGAGCGAGCCATCGCCGGGCGCGACACGCCCGATGCCGGCGAAATCGCTCAGCCTGAAGGCGACCGGAGGCGGCGACATCGCCAGGGCCGCCTTGCCGGGCGACACGCCCGCGCCGATGAGCACCGCCGGATCGATGCCCACGCGGACCGGGCCGCCGATCTCGACCGCTCGCATCGGCCACGCGTGATCGATGATCACCACGCCGAATCGCGCCGCCGACGCGCCGATCTCTTCGAGCACCGCCGCCGGCGTTGCCTCGTGCAGTGTCATCGAAACGCCGAAGCCGCTCTCCCGCGGCGCACCGTCGCCCAGGACCGATCGCAAATCCGCCGCCAGCTCGCACGCCCCGATCGTCGCGTCGACCGCTCGCTGCTGGTTCGTCGCGTCAATCAGGTGCGACGGCGGGAGCCAAAGATCAAGCCCCGAGAGCGACAGCCCGGCCCGCTTGATCAGCGATGCCAGGTCCCGGCGACCCGATCGCCCAAGTTCTCGCGGCCGGATCCCCGCCATCGCCGCATCGAGCTGCACATGCCTGACGCCGCGTGATGCGATCCACCCGATCAGGCCCCGCGCGGATGGATCATCCACGTCTGTGCATCCCGACAGCCCCGCCATCGCCAGCGAGAGTCGATCTTTCCGCAGCATGATCATCCTTCGATTGTTGCCACGCTCGAACATGAACGCCGCGGGCGCCCGCGACGGCCTCTCCGCGATCTCCTCGGTGGATGCGCCCGCTCCTACCATCGCGCATGAATCGCATCCGCCTCCACACCATCATCACCGCCTCGCTGGCGATCTGGCTCTCCAGCGTGGTTGCCTCCGGCTTCGCCGCCGCGATCACGTTCCCGACGCTCAAAGAGCTCCAGGTCCGCATCCCCGCCTATGAAGGATTCGATGGCGAGCACTGGCGCATCGCGGGCGGCAAGATCGGCTGGGCCGTCTTCACCGCCTCCGACTTTGTTCAGCCGGCGATGGCCCTCATCGCGGCGATCGGGCTTCTGCTCATTCGCCCGCGTGACTGCACGCCGCGGTGGGCCGCCCTCGCCCGCCTGTTTCTCGTCGCCGTCGCCATCACGATGTTTCTTTGGTATGCGGCCATGATCCGCCTGCCGATGGAGCACGCCCTGGACGGCTTCTGGACCTCCATCAAGGCCGCGGAGTACGACAAAGCTCGCAATTTCCAAGCCGACTTCGACGCCTTCCACCCGGCCTCGTCTCGCACGCTGAGCGCCATCGCGATCACGATGCTTCTCGCGCTGCTCTCGTCACTGATCACAGCCCCCAAGGGAAACGCCGCCGCCGCGGAGCCTCCGCGATGACCTCGCCACGCCGAGCGGCGAAGAGAACCGCCAACTCCAGGATTCCTCGCAAGGGCCGCCTCTCGACCAAGGCTGCTTCACGCGACAAGGCCCCCACCGCCCCGGCCCGCGCGCGCTCATCGCGAACGTCGCCCGCCGCTCCATCCGCCGCCATCACGCCGGCGGAGAAGCTCCGCGCTCTCCGGCTTCTTGCCGCCCTTCGCACCGAGTATCCCGACGCCCGCTGCGAACTCGAGTACTCCAACCCGCACGAGCTGCTCGTCGCCACCATACTCTCAGCCCAAGCGACCGATGTCAGCGTCAACAAGGTTACCCCCGCGCTCTTTGCCCGCTTTCCATCCCCCGCGGCCTATGCCGACACCTCGCCCCGAGAGATCGAGCCATACATCAAATCCATCGGCCTCTTCCGCAACAAGGCCCGCGCCATCCACGAGTCCATGACCGCGATCCGCGATCGCTTCGCAGGCCAGGTCCCGCGCACCATGCAGGAACTCCTCACCCTCCGCGGCGTCGCGCGCAAGACCGCCAACGTCGTCCTGGGCACCTGCTTCAACATCAACGACGGCGTCGTCGTCGACACCCACGTCCAGCGCCTCGCACGCCGCTTCGCCCTCGCGCCAGCCAGCGCCAGCGTCGCCGAGATCGAGCGACGCCTCATGGACCTCTTTCCGCGGGACTCATGGTGCCTCCTCTCTCACCTCCTCATCTTCCACGGGCGACGCGCCTGCAAGGCCCGCGGCGTGCGCTGCGCCGGCCACCCCATCTGCCGAGAGTTCGGCGTCGCGTGTGAATGTCGCCAGCAAGGTCCGTTGTCGCGGTAGCGACAACGCCATATGTGCATATCGCGTGATTGCGGCGTGAACACGTCGCTTCACCTGAGATGACCCTTTGGATTCCGGCACAATCCCCTGAATCGACTTCCATGCAACGGCGCTTCCGCGGAGAATCGCCTCATTTCATCGATGCATTGTTCCGCTCAATCGCTCTCGGCATTCAGAACGAAGGAGATACCATGCGCTCGCACGTCACGCTCATGGCCGCAGCATTCTCATTATTCGCAACCGCGGCTTCCGCCCAGACATTTCTCATCACGCAAGGCTCCACGCTCTATCGATATTCCGGTTCCTCCATTCAGTCGTTTGCACTCTCGAACCAGATAACCGGGCTCACGGTCGTCCCGTCCGGCTACAGCGCCGGCAACCTCAACGGCGGCGCCCAGCCCGGAGACGTGTTCGCCGTCGCCAACGGCAACGGCGGCAACATCGCCTACCGCCTCGACAACCCGCTCACCACACCCTCCCTCACACAGGTCGGCGTCATGGGCGGCGGCGGAAACAACTCCCCGTGCTTCGCCAACGGGATTCTCTACGGCGTGCTCCTCGGCGTGAATTTCCTCGAATACAATACCTCCACGCTCGCCGCCAGCAACACCTGGTACACCGGCGTCTTCGGCGGCTCCGGCGGACTTGTTCACGACTCCGGCAACAACTTCCTCTTCGTTGAGGGCCTCACCGATTCGCTCTACACCTACTCGCCTGGCGGCACCGCCTCGCTCGTTGGCTCGCTCGCCATCGACTTCGAAAACAGCTCTATGGAGGCCTACGGCGGCGTGGTCTACGCCGCGCTGGGACGCGTCGATACCGGCAAGGTGGAACTCGGTTCCATCTCCACCATCACCGGCGTCTTCTCTCCGATCGCTGTGATCGATAACTACGTGGGCGGCTCCCTCGGCCTTACCGTCGTGCCCAGCCCCGCCGGCACATCGCTGCTTTGCTCGCTATCGATCTCAATCCTGAGCCGGCGACGCCGCTCTTGACCGCCCTCAATTCCCCGCTAGACTCTCTCCATCATCAAGAGTCCCGGGCTGCCTCAAGGCCCGGGCAGCAACCGACCCCGGCTTCACGCGCGGGACACGGTGCTGAGGCCAGCCCCGAAAGGGGAACGATGCGGCCGGGCTCGACGCCCAGGCAAACCACCCGCGAGGGTCCGGTTCAAGCCACGAGTCGATGCCCAGGCAAACGGCGCCGACGTTCGGCACCACCCGCTTCGAGGCTGACTGCTCCTGATGCCGTGCGGAGTCCGCGGCATGAGCACCGTTCCCTTCCCCGACCTGTCCACCAAGGCCGTTCGCGCCGGCCGAAGCCCGGACCCGTCCAGCGGCGCGATCCTCACCCCCATCACCCAGTCCACGACCTACGTCCAGCACGCCGTCGGCGTGCACCACGGACACACCTACTCACGCGCCTCCAACCCAACCGTCTCCGCGCTGGAAACTTGTCTGGGCGCGCTCGAAGACGCGCCGCCATCCGTCTGCTTCTCCAGCGGCCTGGCGGCGGAAACCACCCTCTTCCTCGCCCTCCTCCGTGCCGGCGACCACGTCGTCGTCTCCGACGTCGTCTACGGCGGGACGGTCCGCGTGCTCCGCGAACTCCTCGCGGGCCTCGGCGTTGAATCGACCTTCGTCGACGCCGCCGAGTCCGCCAACGTCCGCCGCGCCATCCGTGCCACCACGCGCCTCATCTTCCTCGAATCACCCGGCAATCCGACGCTCAAGCTCACCGACATCGCGGCCGTCGCGGCGACCGCTCGCGAAGTCGATATTCCCCTCGCCGTCGACAACACCTTCCTCACCCCCGTGCTCCAGCGCCCGCTCGATCTTGGCGCGACCATCAGTCTTTACTCGACAACGAAATACATCGAGGGGCACAACGCCACCATCGGCGGCGCCATCACCACGCGCGATGTGCCGCTCCTCGAACGCCTCCGCTTCGTCCGCAAGTCCGTCGGCTCGATCCAGTCGCCCTTCGAAGCATGGCTCACGCTCCAGGGCCTCAAGACGTTGCCCCTCCGCATCCGACGCCACTCCGATTCCGCTCTCGAAGTCGCCGGATGGCTTTCCACCCACCCCGCGGTGACGCGCGTCCTCTACCCCGGTCTTCGCTCGCACCCTCAGCACGATCTGGCCCAGCGGCAGCACGCCGAGAACCGTCACTCCGGCATCGTCTCCTTCGAAGTCCGCGGCGGCGTGGAAGCCGGCATCAGCGTCATGAATTCCGTCAAGCTCTGCTCCCTGGCCGAAAACCTCGGCGCCGCCGAAACACTCATCACCCATCCCGCGTCCATGACACACGCCGACGTGCCCCGCGAACAGCGCGAGTCCATCGGCCTCACCGACGGCCTGATCCGTCTCTCCGTCGGCCTCGAATCCCCCGCCGACATCATCGCAGACCTCGATCAAGCACTCGCACCGCTCACCCACGCTCCAAGCGCCGTGATCGCGACACCGTCGCGCTCGCCCGCATCCTTGCTCGCTCGCTCATAAAGCCTCCGTTCCGCACCACCCATTCTCCGGATTTCCCATGCCACACGAAACACACCCCACCCCCACCGACCTCCCCATCATCGTTCTCAAGTTCGGCGGCTCCGTGCTCACGCGCGAGCACGACCTCGCCAACGCCGTCCACGAGATCTACCGCTGGAACCGCGATGGCTTCCGCGTCGTCGCCGTCGTCTCCGCGCTGGGCAAGACGACCGACAAGCTGCTGGCCCAGGGCCACCACTACGCCAGCACCCCCGAGCCCGGCGCCCTCGCCTCGCTCGTCGCGACCGGCGAGGCCACCAGCGCCGCGCTCCTGGGCCTCGCCCTCGACCGCGCCGGCATCCCGGCCGAAGTTCTCGACGCCCCGCGCATCAACCTCCGCACGCGCGGCGCCGTTCTCGACAGCGAGCCTGTGTCCGTCAACGCCGACGTCATCCGTCGCACGCTCCGCCATCGTGCCGCCGTCGTCGTCCCCGGCTTCGTGGGCCTCGACGACGAAGGACGCACCACGCTCTTGGGCCGCGGCGGCTCGGACTTCACCGCCCTCTTCCTCGCGCAACAGCTGAGCGCCGCCCGATGTCGTCTGGTCAAAGACGTCAAGGGACTGTACGAGCGTGACCCCGCACGACCCGGCCCGCTCGCGCGCCGCTTCCGTCACGTCTCGTGGGACGACGCGCTCAGGCTCGACGGCCGGATCATCCAGCACAAGGGCGTCCGCTTCGCAAAGGCCCATGAACTCTCCTTCGAGGTCGCCGAGATCAACGGCCGCGAATGCACCGTCGTCGGCGCCGGCCCCACCATCTTCGGGCCCGTCGATCAACCGCCCCCGCCGCCGCTCCGCGTCGTGCTGCTGGGCCTCGGCACCGTGGGCCTGGGCGTCTATCGCCACCTCATCCGCCGTCCTGACCTGTTCGAGGTCGTCCGCATCGCGGTGCGAAACGCCAAACGCCACGCCAACGAAGACATCCCTTCCTATCTCCTCACCAGCGACCCCGAACTCGCCGTCCGCACGCCCGCCGACGTCGTGATCGAAGCCATCGGCGGCGTCACGCCCGCCGGCGATCTCATCGCCGCCGCTCTCCGAAACCGTCGCCACGTCATCACCGCCAACAAGGCCGTCATCGCCGAACGCGGCACGGAACTCCAGCAGCTCGCCGCCGACTCGGGCGTCAACCTCCTCTGCGGAGCGGCCGTCGGCGGCGCCGCCCCCATCGTCGAAACCCTCGCCACGCTCGCGGGCGACCCCGTCGAGTCCATCGACGCCGTGCTCAACGGCACCACAAACTTTGTCATCAGCCGCGTCGAGGCCGGCATCGACTTCGAGGATGCCGTGCGCGAAGCCCAGACACTCGGCTTCGCCGAGGCCGATCCCTCGCGCGATCTTGACGGCACCGACAGCCTCGACAAAATCCGAGTCCTCGCCCGCCTCGCCACGGGCCGCGACGCAACGATCGTCGAAAAACGCGGCGTGCTGGGGGGTATCACAACCCAGGTCCGCTCCGCCGTCGCGATCAACCATCACCTGCGCCTGGTCGCGTCATTCCGCGACAGCAGCGTCAGCGTCGCGCCGATCGTCGTGAACGCCTCCACGCCGCTCGGCTCACTCGCCGCCGAGGAGAACGCGGCGATTCTCCGCACGCGATCCGGACGCGAGCTCGTCGTTCGCGGCAAGGGCGCGGGACGCTGGCCGACCTCCGAGGCCGTGCTCGGCGACCTGCTCCAGCTCGCCCGTGATCTCGCGTACGCACCCGCCCGACCGCGCGAATCCGCCGCCACCCGCGAGGAGGTGCTCGCGTGAGACCCTTCACCAGGCTCGTCGCCTTCGATCCCGCGCCGGGCGATCCCGTGCGCCCCGTCGCCACACCCATCTATCAGACCGCGACCTTCGACCAGGAATCCGCCGGCGAGTTCTCACGCTACGACTACTCGCGCAGCGGCAACCCCACCCGCGATGTCCTCGAGTCCCTCGTCGCCTCGCTCGAAGGCGCCCCCCGCGCCCTCTCGTACGCCAGCGGACTGGCCGCCATCACCGCAGTCACACGCCTCCTCAGGCCAGGCGACGAGATCATCGCCAGCGACGACCTCTACGGCGGCTCGTACCGCCTCTTCTCCCGCGTCCTGGCCGACCGCGGCGTGGCGACCCGCTACGTCGATCTCACCAGCGCCTCGCGGCTCCGCGCCGAGATCACCGGCAAGACCAAGCTCGTCTACACCGAATCGCTCACCAACCCGATGCTCCGCGTGTGCCCGATCCGCGAGCTCGCCGAGGTCGCCCACGCCTCGGGCGCGCTGCTCTGCGTCGATTCGACCTCGCTATCGCCCTACCTGCACCGCCCGATCGAGCACGGCGCCGATCTCGTCGTCCATTCCGCGACCAAGTACCTCTGCGGGCACAGCGACGTCACCGCCGGCGTCCTCGCCATCGCCGACCCCGAACTCGCCGAGAAGCTCAAGTTCCTCCAGAACGCCGAGGGCGTCGCGCTCGGGCCGTTCGACGCGTTCCTGCTCCTCCGCGGCATCAAGACGCTCGGCGTCCGCATCGAACACCAGCAGCGCAGCGCCGCACGAATCGCACGCGCCCTCGCTCGCCATCCGTCCATCACCGCCGTTCACTTCCCCGGCCTCGCCGAGGGCGACCAGCGCGCCGCTCACGAGCGTCAGGCCAGCGGCCCGGGCGCGGTGCTCAGCCTCGAAACCGGCTCCGCCGAGGTCTCGCGCCGGATCGTCGAATCCCTCAGACTCTTCAACATCGCCGTCAGCTTCGGCGGCGTGAACTCCTCCGCCAGCCTTCCCTGGTGCATGTCGCACTCGTCCATCCCCGAGCCCGTCCGCGCCACCAAGCGATTCCCTCCCGACCTGGTGCGACTCTCGATCGGCCTCGAAGACCCGCAAGACCTCATCGACGACCTGACCTACGCCGTCGCTCGCGTGACAGGCGTCCACGCGGAACCCAAGGCGATCGAGTCGCTTGCATGAACACAGCGCCGCATGATCACCCCTGCACACATCCACCACTCCCGACTCCTCATTCTCGCTTCTCCCCTGCGCTCTCCGCGACCTCGACGACCTCACATGACCTCCGCACTGAACTCGCCCCTCTTCCACCTCCCATTGCCCATTGCCCTCTGATTGGACTTCACCCATGCCCAGCACCACACCGCGCAATGACTCCCTCGGCTCCATCGCCGTCATAGGCGCGACAGGCGCCGTCGGCCGCGAAGCACTCTCCATCCTTGAATCTCGCGGCGTCGCGTCGGAGCGAATCACCGCGCTCGCTTCGTCACGCTCGATCGGCTCGGCGATCCCCTACACGGGCGACACGCTGCACGTGCGATCGCTCGACGACTTTGATTTCCGCGGGATCGATGTCGCACTCTTCTGCGCCACCTCCGCCGTCGCGCGGGCCCACGCGCCCAGGGCCGTCGAGGCCGGTGCCCTGGTCGTCGACAACTCGTCGGCCTTCCGCGCCGATCCGCGGGTTCCCCTCGTCATACCCGAGATCAACGCCGACGCGATCACGCCCTCCGATCGCCTCATCGCCAACCCAAACTGCTCGACGATCATTCTTCTTGTCGCGATCGAGCCGCTCCGCAATCGATTCGGCGTGCGCGACATCGTGGTCTCGACCTACCAGGCCGTATCGGGCGCCGGCGCCGCGGCGTTGGAGGAGTTGCGATCTCAGGCCGCGGACGTGCTCGCGGGAAGGCCGCCCGCGCCGCGCGTCTTCAAGGAACCCTGCGCCTTCAACGTCTTCAGCCACAACTCGGGCGTTGATCCTGAGAGCGGCGTGAACGTCGAAGAGCGGAAGATGATCGATGAGACCCGCAAGATCTGGGGCGATTCCCGCGTGCGGATCACGCCAACCTGCGTCCGAGTGCCCGTGTTCCGCGCCCACAGCGAGTCCGTCACGCTGACGCTCGCCACGCCCGCGAATCTCGACGAGATCAGGCACGCCTTCACCAACGCGCGGGGCATCCGGATCGTCGACGACCGCGCCGCCAACAAGTTCCCGAGCTCCATCGACGCCTCCGGCACCGACGACGTGCTGGTCGGGCGACTCCGCCCCGATCCCGCCGCCACGTTGGATCCCTCAGGACGCACCACACGCTGGTGCTTGTTCATCGCGGGCGACCAACTGCGCAAGGGGGCGGCCCTGAACGCGGTGCAGATCTCGGAACTGGCCCGGAATCGCTTCGCGGTCCGTATCCCGGAGGCATCGCGGGGCACAACGATCGCCGGATGATTCGGTACACTGCGCGGGTTCCTCCCTGGAGCCAACCTGTGAACACGAATCTCTCTGGCCTCAACGCCCGCCCGACCAACATCGCACTCCGCTTGCTCTCCATCGCCGCCGTCACGTCGCTGACGGACGGCGTGAGCGCCGACGTGCAATTGCCCGCGATTCTTTCGAACGGCATGGTGCTGCAGCAGCAGACCGACGCCCGCCTGTGGGGCTGGGCGAATCCCAGCGAGGCGATCCGCGTGACGCCGAGCTGGCCCGGCGCCAAGGCGATCGACGGAAGGGCCGATGAACACGGGCGATGGGAAATAAGCGTTCCCACCCCGGGCGCGGGCGGCCCGTATTCGATCACCATCGCCGGTGACAACCAGATCACCCTCAGCGACGTCCTTATCGGTGAGGTTTGGGTGTGCTCCGGGCAGTCGAACATGGAGTGGCCGCTCTCCGCGATCCCCGCGACCGAGGGCGACAAGTCCGCCGCCGAGGAAATCGCCGCGGCAAACTACCCCCAAATCCGACTCTACATCGTGGAGAACACGATCTCGCTCCACCCCGAAGCGAACATGCGTGGCTCCTGGAGGGCCTGCGCTCCGGGCAGCGTCGGCGATTTTTCCGCCGTCGGCTACTTCTTCGGACGTGAGCTGCACCAGAAGCTCAATGTGCCCATCGGTCTGGTGAGCGCCGACTGGGGCGGCACGCCCGTGGAGGCGTGGAGCCCGGAGTTTGTGTTCGATCAATTCCCCGAGTTCGCCGGCGCCATGAACACCATCAGAACGCTCCGCGATCCCGACAAGCGCGGTGCTCTCCAGCAAGACGGCACGGCCCGGTGGTGGGACAACCTCGACAACGTCACGAAGATGCCGTCCAACTGGACCGCCCCCGACTTCGACGATTCCAAGTGGAGCACGTTCACGCTTCCGGCGACGCTCGCCGGGAACGGGCTCGAGTCCCGTGACGGCCTGTTCTACTTCCGTCTCGTCGTGGAGCTTCCCGCCGACGCCGCGGGAAAGGCGGCGACGCTTCATCTCGGGCCGATCGACGATCGCGACACGACATGGATCAATGGCACGCTCGTCGGCAAGACTCACGCCGACGGGCAGTGGAACGTCGCCCGGGAGTACGAGGTCCCCGCGGGCGTGCTGCGGGCCGGGCGGAACGTCGTCGCGATCCGCGTGCTCGACACCGCGGGCCCGGGTGGGATCAACGGCAAGCCCGAGCAGATGTTCATCGACGTCGGCGGCAAGAAGACCTCCCTCGCCGGCGCCTGGAAGCTCCTGGCCGGCACGGAGCTCAAGAACCTTCCACCCATCCAGCAACCGCAGACCGTGAACGCCGGTTGGCCGACGAGCCTGTACAACGGCATGATCGCGCCGATCACACCCATGGCGATCCGCGGCGCGATCTGGTATCAGGGCGAGTCGAATGTCGGGCGTGCCGAGCAGTATTCCCGCCTGTTCCCCGCCATGATCCAGAGCTGGCGTCGCGCCTGGGGCCGCGGCGATTTCCCGTTCTACTTCGTGCAGATCGCGCCGTTCAACTACGGGCCCAACGGCACGCCATGCGCCGAGCTGCGCGAGGCCCAGACCATGTCGCTCGCGACTCCCAACACCGGCATGGCGGTCACCATGGACATCGGAGATCCTGTCAACATCCATCCCGGGCACAAGGACACCGTCGCAAAGCGCCTCGCCGCGTGGGCGCTGGCCAAGACCTATGACAAGGACATGGCGTACTGCGGCCCGCTCTACAAGAACGCCACGTTCGAAAACGGCGTCGCGAAGATCACCTTCGATCACGCGGAGAAAGGCCTCAGGGCGGCCGCACCCATCACATTCCTGCAGATCGCGGGCGATGACCGAGTGTTCCGCCCGGCAACCGGCACGATCGAAGGCGCCACCCTGATCGTGTCGAGCCCGGACGTGCCCAGGCCCGTGGCGGTGCGCTACGGCTGGGACGACGACTGCATGCCCAACCTGTACAACGCCGACGACTTCCCGGCGGTCCCGTTCCGAACCGACCACTGGCCGAGCGAAAGCGTCAAGAGCGAGGCGGCGCTGCCCTTCACACCGCTCTTCAACGGCAAGGACTTCGCGGGATGGAAGTTTGGAGCAGAGCACAATGGGCATTGGAAGGTCATCGACAACGGTGTCATCGACTACGACGGCAAGTCGACCGACCTCTGGACCGACGCGTCCTACCGCGACTTTGAGCTGATGGTGGACTGGCGCTGGAGCGCCCCGCCGCACGATGCGGACCTGCCGATCATTCTTCCCAACGGCGAATACAAGCCCGGCCCGGACGGTAAGCCCGCGACCCAGCGAGTCAAAGAGTGCGGCGACAGCGGGATCTATCTCCGCGGGAACTCGAAGAGCCAGGTCAATATCTGGTGCTGGCCGATCGGATCGGGCGAGGTCTATGGCTATCGCACCGATCCCGCGATGCCCGCGGAGGTGAAGGCGGGCGTCACGCCCAAGATGAACGCCGATAAACCGCTGGGAGAATGGAACACCTTCGCGATTACGATGAGGGGCGAAGTTCTGACGGTGATTCTGAACGGCCAGAAGGTGCTGGACAACGCGAGATTGCCGGGCGTTCCCGCGGCCGGCCCGATCGCGCTCCAGAGCCACGGAGACCCGATCCAGTTCCGCAACATCAGGATCCGCGAGTTGAAGTAGAGATGGGATCGCCTCGCGCTTGATACAGGGTACGGCGAGCGAACGTGCGCGGAAAATGATGCGCACCCCCACGATGGCGCCCTGCTGTGACTGGCGCAGTAGCGGCGCCAGCGCGAGCAAGAGCAGTATCCCTGCGGTCGAGGTGATGATCGCGTTGATGGCCGTCGTTCGCATGGGCCTCCTGCTCCGGAGGAGGCTAACGCGGCCGATCGTGCCGGGATCGTGATTCTCCGCGCATCACCGCGAGATTGCGCATCGGCGCGGAGATGCGCGACAATTGTCATCAGTTTCGCGGTGATAGCCGGGATCCGTACCGGGCGTGGGGGCGTGCCCACTGCGAGTCTCTCGGGGTCGGGGCGAGCTGTGGGCGTGAAGCGGCGGGCCGTAAGCCGGGGGCGCTACGTGTGTAATCGCGTGAGAAACGCGTTGATCGCCTCGGAAGTGGCGCGGGGCTGCTCGATGGGTGGCATGTGCCCGGCGTCGCGGATCATGGCGAAGTCGGCGCCGGGGATCTTCGAATGCATCAGGCGTGCGAGATCGGGCGGTGTGATCGCGTCCTGATCCCCCACCATGACGAGGGTGGGCACGCTGATCGTGGGAAGAGTTGGCCAGGAGTCGGCACGGTCACCGAGGGCGCGTGAGCATGCCGCCGAGCCCAGGCGTGGCTGGCGTGCAATCCGTGCGAACCAGTCCTCCTGGAGATCGGTCGGCGTGCACGGCGCGAACAACCGGCCGCGCATGGCGTCGGCCACGACCCGCGGGCCGTCTCGCTCGATGTTTGCCGCGATCGTGTACCGAGCGGTTCGGCCCTCGGGTGTTTCGTCGTTGGGGCGGGTGTCGATCAGGAGCATGGCCGCGATCCGATGGGCGTAGCGTCGCCAGGCCTCCATGCAAACAATGCCGCCCATCGACAGCCCCCCCAGCACGATCTTGTCGCGTACCCCGATCGCATCGAGCGTCGCAAACACGGCATCGGCAAGGTCAGCGATCGAAACTCGCTCACGGACCGCGCTCTCGCCGAGCCCGGGGAGGTCCGGCGCCATGACCCGCCAGCCCTCGCGGATCAGCGGGGTGATCGGGCGCCACATGGAGCGATCGAGCGGGAACCCGTGCAGGAGAACGAGCGGTCGGCCGCGGGAGGTGTCGTCAAGGGCGATCTCACCCATCGAAGTTTGCACGCGCATGATGGTCTCCGCGACGAGTTCACAGCACGCTGACGTTCATGCCTTGCATGTCGATCGCGGGCTCGTAGAAGCGCGCGAGCTTGTTGGGCGGGTGATGATCCAGGATCCTCCGGACGCGTTCCGCGGCGTGTCGATCGCGTGCGATCATGAAGAGGAACCCGCCGCCGCCGGCCCCGGGGAGTTCATAGCCGCTCAGTTCGTGCTTCACACGGTCGATGAGCGACTCGATGGCTGTATTGGTCGCGCCGGGGTCGATCGCCTTCTTGAGTTGCCAGAAGCGGAGCACGCCCCCGGCGAAGGCGTCGATATCGGCGCGAGCGAGCGCGCTCTTGGTTTCGGCAGCGTTCTGCTTGAGCTCGTCGATGATCCGGCGGATGCCGCCCGCGCGCCTGAGATAGCGGGAGACGACGCCGTGGAGTATATCGCGGGCCATGCGTCGATGACCCGTGTAGTAAAGCAGCATTCGCTGGGCCAGTTCGCCCTGGGGTGAGGCGTCGCAGGGGATCGGGATGATCTCGGGCTGCTGGATGGGCCCCGGCTCGGTGCGGACGAGCTTGATTCCGGGTGTAAGACCGCCGGCCTGGTCCTGCCATCCACCCCCGGTTTGCATCATCTGCTCCAGCGCGCTCGTTCGATCGATGGTGGTCTGGATCGACCAGCGCCGGCCGAGCAGTCTCGCCAAACACGCGAGGATGGACGCGCCGAGGACGGAGCTGGTGCCGAGCCCCGAGCCCTTTGGGAGCGCGGAGAAGAGGGTGAGTTCCAAGCCGCCGCCCAGCAACGCCAGGCGACGCCGCAGCGAATCTCCGGCGCGGGGTGTAATTCCCATGAGCACCAGCGCCGCCTTGGCCAGCGCGGTCCAATCGTGCGGATCGTCATAGCGGCGGAGCTGCCCCGCGCCGGCGAATACGCGGGATTCGCCAAGATCAACGCTGCTGATGCGGATGTGCGGCCGCTCGCACAACCGAGCGATCACCTGCACGGGGTACTGACCATTGAGGGTAATCGCGCCGTTGACGACCGCGCCGCCCATCTCGTGGCAGATCGGCGGCGTGTCGGACCAGCCGCCCGCAAAGTCAAGACGCACCGGCGTCGTAACCCAGACCACCTGGTCGAAGTGGATCCTGGCGGGGCCGGGCGGCTCGTGGCGCACTGCGGACGCGTACACAGCGTCGGCGACGGCCTGGAACGCGGCGGCACGGGCGTCGCGCCACCAGGACGCCCGGGCGCGGGTGTTCGCGCCGACACGCGATCGAACGAGCTCATCGGCGATCATGAGCGTGCGAGCCCGATCCAAGGGTGAGCGTGCAAGAGACGCCGCACGCTCGATGTGCCGCGCCGCGCTCGCTGCATCCGCCCTGCTCTCAAGATCGGCGACGACCGACTCGGCCGAGAGCCATCGATCCGCCAGGATGCGCGCGGTGAGAGCATCGGCACGCTCACGCCGGGCAAACTCGGCCCGTTGCGCCAGCAGGCGAGGGAGATTGACGCGGCCGACCAGCTCGGCGATCGAGCACCTGGCGGCGGCTCGCCAGTTGGGGCCCGCCCGCGTGCCGCTCCATATCCAACCGGTGCGGGCGAGGACTTCGCGCAGGGGGCCGATGGTCCAGAGCCTGGCGTTCCACAGAGAAGGATCCGGAGCATTGACCAGGCCGACATCCGAAGGCGCGAGCCCGGCGACGGCGAGCGCGTCGATCAGCGGGCGGTTTCCGAGCGTGCCGCCGCGATCGATCGGAGTCTTGAAGTCATCACGCGAGCCGAAGGCCACGAGGCTCCAGTCGGTCCTGCCCACGGGGAGTGCGCATAATCCCCAGCCCTTGGGGAGCGAGGGAGGAGCGAGGGCCTGATCCGGCCAGCCGACAAGCACGAGTTCGTCCCCACGCCCGATGATTTCCGGCGCGGCGCAGCACTCGATCACGGCGCGCTTCACGCCCGCGATCCGCCGCACGTCGCTGTTGAAGCACACCATGCCCGATCGCTTCCGCCACGGCGCCCACAGCCGGCTCGAACGCGGGACGACGCGCAGAAGCTCCTCCGTCGTGCCGATGTGCAGGAACTCGCAGCGATCAAGGGTGCCAACGTGGAATGGCGCGCCCGAGATGGCGTCGTGAATCCACGCGAACCCGTGCCCATGCCGCGCGAATCGGGATTGAAACCGCTCACGAGACTGCTCGGGTATGAGCGCCATCAGGATGTGCTCGTAGAGATCGACGGGCGCCCCCGCGCCGGAGGCAAGCTCCCTGATCGCTCCGCGGGCGAGGTGGATGTTCCTGCCCTTGACGCGGATGCCCGCGGCTCCAAGGAGCTTGCACGCGGTCGCCACGTCCATGCCGACCAGGCCCGTATCGACCAGCACGCTCCCATCGGGGGCGATGGCGCCCAAGGAAGCGGCGCTGGCCTCGCTCGGCTTCTGCAGAAAGTCGGTCACCCGCCCGAACTCATCGCGGACGTATACACCGTGACGCGAGCCCCGGGCGGCATCCGCCTTGAACGCCACGCCGACGACGCCCGGGCGGTTCACGTCGACACGCTGCCCGGCCACCCCGAGGAGAACGTCGCCCGAGGCGACGAGAATCCGGCCTTCGCGCGACAGCTCGATCGACGCGAGGTCGTCGAGCACCAGATCAAAGAGTGTCGCGGGCCGGCCGTGGCGGGTTTCTCGCGGGAGCGGCAGGAACAGCTTGCCCTGGGCGGCGTAGGCGGGCAGACGACGGCTGTCGCCGCCGGAGTGGATCATGAGCACGCGCTGATTCGCCAGAGCGCTCGCCATGCTCCGCACCGCCCTGGATTCGACGAGTCGATGCCGGACGACCTCGGCCAGCCCCACAATCGTCGCAGCGCCGGAGCCGATCCGTCGGCCCCCGAGGTCGGGGACAACGAGCCAGCGCCGGCAGCACGACAGCTCGCCCTGGCTCTCCCGCTCGCGGAGCTGCGTCTCATACGCCGCGGCCTGCGATGGATTCGCCGCGGTGACGACGAGCCAGTCGATCGGGCCGACGAACGACGGCGTGGAATTGGATGCTGCCTTTCGCGTCATGGATGCCTGCGCCCCACAAAGGACCTCCGGCACGCTAGCCTACGCGAAGACCGGCGGCCGCGGGAGCGGGAAGAATGGATCAAGGAGGCGCCCAGTGAAGACCTATGCCCAGGCGTTGGACCTCAAGGACGACCCCAAGCTGATTCAGGAGTACGTTCGCTACCACGAACAAGTCTGGCCCGAGGTCGTCGCGGCGCTGCGATCGATCGGCATCGCGCGGATGAAGATCTTTCTTCAAGGAACACGCCTGTTCATGTTCTACGAGGCGCCGGATGATTTCGTGCCCGAGCGAGACTATCAAGCCTACGCCGCGGACGCCAAGTGTCGGGCGTGGGATGCGCTCATGCGTGGTTACCAGCGGCGTGTGCCCGGCGCCAGGCGCGGAGAGTGGTGGGAACCGATGGACCTGGTCTTTGATCTGGAGTCGCAAGCTTGAGCGTCGGCTCGCCCGCGTCGGGCGGCCCAACGTGCGATCAACGCCCTTCCGATTCGTGAAACGGCCGACGATGCTCTGAACCATCCGCGATCATCACCCGGCCCGAGGACATGCCGAAACCATGAAGAAGTCATCCGCTCGTTCCAGAAAGCCCGCCGAACACGGTTCCTATTCGATCGGGCTCGACTACGGCACCGAGTCCGCGCGTGCGATTCTCGTCGACACGCGGACCGGCGATGAACTGACGACCTGTGTGTATCCGTATCCCAGCGGAACGCGCGGTGTGATCCTCTCGAAGGATCCCAATCTCGCGCGTCAGAACCCCCGCGATTATCTCTCGGCGGCGGAGCATCTGCTGAAACGCACCCTGGCCCTCGCACGCAAGAGCGTCAAGGGCTTCGACGCTTCGCGAGTCGTCGGCATCGGCGTCGATACGACGGGAAGCACGCCGATCCCGGTTGATGCCAACGGGCGTGCCCTGGGCGAGAATCCGAAGTTTGCCAAGGACCCCGCCGCGTTGGCGTGGCTGTGGAAGGACCACACCTCCACCGCCGAAGCGCAGGAGATCACGAGCGTGGCGAGGAAGCACCGCCCGCACATGATCGCCAGGTGCGGCCATACCTACAGCAGCGAGTGGTTCTTCAGCAAGATCCTGCGCTGCGCGCGCACGAGCCCCCGCGTGATGAACGCCGCGCACCTGTGGGTTGAGTGTGCCGACTGGATTCCGGCGGTGCTGACGGGCACGGAGCACCCCGACACCCTGCGGATCGGCGTGTGCGCCTCGGGGCACAAGGCGATGTTCGCGCATGAGTGGCACGGCTATCCCGACGCGGAGTTTCTCTCCATGCTCCATCCGAGCCTCGGCGAACTCCGAGCGAGGCTCCGCGATCGGGCGATGACGGTCGATCAGGCCGTGGGCGGACTCTCCGCGGAATGGGCCAAACGCACGGGGCTTCCGCCGGGCATTCCCGTGTCCGCGGGCGCGTTAGACGCTCATCTGGGCGCGATCGGGAGCGGGATCGAGCCCGGCACGCTGGTCAAGATCATGGGAACCAGCACCTGCGACATCGCGGTCGCGCCGCACACCGATCGTTTCCCCGAGATCCCGGGGCTGTGCGGGATTGTGGATGGGAGCGTGATCCCGGGGATGCTGGGCTTCGAGGCCGGACAGTCCGCGGTCGGCGACATCTTCAACTGGTTTGTCGACGTGATGAAGCCCAAGGGCGGCACGCACGAGTCGCTCTCGAAGGAAGCGGGTGCGATCGCGCCGGGCTCGTCCGGGCTGCTCGCGCTCGACTGGAACAACGGCAACCGCACCGTGCTGGTCGATCAGCTTCTCACTGGGCTGTTGATCGGGCAGACGCTCTACACCACGCCCGCGGAGGTGTATCGCGCTCTGATCGAGGCGACCGCGTTCGGAGCGCTGACCATCATCAACCGGTTCGAGGAATTCGGCGTCCAGATCGAGCGGATCGTGGGCTGCGGCGGGATCGCCGAGAAGAGCCCGTTGGTCATGCAGGTGTACGCCGACGTGACGAACCGAACGATGGATGTCTCTCGCTCGGCGCAGACCTGCGCCCTCGGCGCCGCGATCGCCGGCGCGGTCGTGGGCGGAGCACACCGGTCGATCCGCGAGGCGCAGCGGGCCATGACCGGCGTCAAGCCGCGGCCTTACAAGCCGAACGCCAGGGCGCACGCCGTCTACGCCGAGCTCTACCCGCTGTACCGGACGCTGCACGACGCGTTCGGCACCGCATCGCCATCGACCCTGCATCACGTCATGAAGCGATTGATCGAGATTCGCACGCGGACGCGATAACGCGAGTGTCGGGCACGGAGCAGCGACGAGGCCCCGCTGCGCCAAAAAAGAAAAAACCCCGGGGAGGGTGTGGGGCCCCGGGGCTCTGGTAGTCCCTGACAGGAGTGCTTGTCAGGGACCTATATGTCAAATCAAGAGAGAGGAACTTCCTTCAGGAGCAGGATCCGCGGCTTCTGGCCGTATTTCACGACATTCGAGCGATCGACGATCATCAGGAAGCGGCGATTCACGCTCGGAACCATCGGGTCGTTGCTGCTGAGGCCCATCACGTCAGACTCGCGATAGCCGCGAACGATGAACCAGACGGCGAAGCAGTCGCTCCGCGTCGTGAGGGCGTTGGTGGCGCTGGCCGCGATCTGCAGACGCTCGCCGAAGGTATCCTTCATGTTGGACTGATCGCCGGCGGAGAGCCCCGCCTTGTAATCGACCGCGTCGTTGTAGCCCAGGAAGTCGATGTTGTTCGGATTGCTGCGCGTCGGGTCGGGATTCGACGCGTCGAGGATCTTCGCGAGCATGACCTCACCCACCGAGGAGATCCCCGGCGTCTCCCGCAGCCCGTCGACCGCCGTCAGCGCCTCGCGCCCGTCCAGCTTGTCGAACTGGTCGGGTTTGACGCCCACGTCGTCGCGGAAGTCCACAGGTCCGACCGTCTGATTGGGGCTCGAAACCCGCGGCCAGTACATGCCCTTGTCGCGGTAGGCCAGGATCGTCGTGGCGATGTCGCTCTTCTGATCGAGGTTGGTCCACCACCACTCGCTGCTGGCCAGCGCGGGGGTGGGAGACAGAACACCCACGGAGCGCAGCACGGTCCGGTACGCGGTGTTGACATTGACGCGGCCGATGATCGGACGCGTGACGCCCCACGGGATCTTGGACTTCTGGATCCCCTCGACGCGATCGAAAATGGTCAGGGCCAGCGGGATGCCCAGCCCGCGCACCCTGTCGACGCCCTTGGCGCGATCGAACTTGCGATCAAAGTCGGCGTCGTAGAAGGGCACGAACCGATCCAGGGCCAGGTGCCCACGATCGAGCTTGGGATATTCGCTCGCGGGCAGCGGGGACTTCTTGGCGGGCGTGGCGCCCAGGCGATAGTAAAGCATGTTGGCGCTGGGCGGCGTCGCGTAGTCAAGGGCGTTGGCGAGCGCCTCGCCGAGCGTGAGATGCTGCTCGCCCGGCGTGGGCGCCGACGGGTCATACTCGGGCCCGATCCCCAGCGGGAGCAGAAGATCGGCGACGCGCATCGAGCTCGACTGCAGGCCGGTGATGAACGACGTGCGCACCTGGTTGTAGGACTTGCCCGACGCGTTGCTCCCGATGGTCCCCTTGTTCCACTGGCGGGGCTCGGTCGTGAGCTCGCGGTCGGGGAGGATGGGCGTCGTGCTCTCGTTCGACATCAGCTTGGTGATTTCGTCAAAGCCGCGCCCGCTCCCGGAGTTGTCGAACGTTCCCTTGTCGATCGTGGAGGGGCCGGTGCCGGTCTTGTTCTTCAGGGTCGAGCCCGCCCACTTGTCCTCGAGCATGTAGGCCGGGACGCCGCCGGTGCGCGGATCGAACCCGCTGCCGGCCTCGGGATCGGCGTTGCGACGCACCAGCCCAAAGCGAGTAATCGAGAAGCCGGTGTTGTCCTTGGGATCCTCGGCGGCGACGTTGTCCGGCCCGCCCTCGGTGCCGGGAATCTCGGCGTTGTTGGTGCCCGTGAGCTTCAGGGCCTGATCGAGCGTGGTCTTGCCGGGATCGCGGAGGCGATCGACAAGCTGGTCGTTCTCGATGAACTGCTTGGGCAGCGAGTCCTTCTGCAGGTCCTTCGGGTCTTCGTTGATCGGGCCGGAGGTCTTGTCGGTGGGAGAACGCATGGCCCGCCAGAGGCGGACGGTCCCGATGGTCGGATCGGCGGAGATGCCGCTGGAATCAACGGTCAGAAGATTGATGAAGTTGGTCGAGGTCTTGCGCTTGCCGGAAGTCGGATCAAACTCTTCGACCAGCGTGGGCAGCTTGTCCCCGGTGGAGAGCGTGACGGCCATCTGCTTGTCGAGCCAGCCCTTGACCTGATCGACGGTGAACGTCTTCTTGGTCGCGTTCCAACGCGTGATGATGTCCTTGCCCGTGCTCGACTGGAGCGGCAGGCACATGGCGTAGAAGACCCGCGTCTCGCCCGGGTTGAGCGCGGCGGCGGTGAACGCCGAGGACGGAGACTTCACGTCAAAGTTGGCGAGGCGGAAATAGCGCCCGCCGAACTCGATGTAGTACTCGAAGCGATCCTGGATCAGCAGCGGCTGCCCGTCGCCCATGCCGTTCTGCGTCAGGTAGATCGTGGCGTCGAACGGATTGCTGAGCTGGAAGGCGACGACCTGCATGAGGAAATCGTCGTTGGCGTCGGAAACGGTGCCATCGATCGTGATGGGCTTGCCGGTGTAAGGATCACCGTCCTGCCCGGTCCCGTCCCACTCCTGGTCGCCGGCGGTGCCGTACGTCGCGGGCGTCGCCTTGGTGGGGATATCGGTGTAGACGTAAAAGGACGCGGCGGCGGTGAGGACGGGCTGCGGCGTCGTGGCGTAAACGTTGATCGCCTTGGATTCGAGCTTGTCGCTCCCGTAGCCGCCGTCGGAATCGCCGAGGCGCGACTGGCCGCGATTGGCGGCGTTGGACGCGATGGTCCAGTCGATGCCGATGTCCAGCGCGCCGGTCTCGGCGCTCGAGGAAGAGCGTCGCTCCACCCACCACGCCCATGGTGAGGTGCGCGAGCTGATCTGCTTGGGGGTCTGCGTGGTCTTGTCGGACCAGTCCTTGTCGAGCTGATCTCGGAACTTCTCATCGAGCAGCACCGTGTAGGCCAGGGGCGTGCTGCTCTTGCTCCCGTTCATCGCGGCCTTGGTGTTGACCGCCATGTGCGCCGCGATGCGCGCGCCGAGCTCCGCCGACGCCGCGCCGTAGTTGGTGAAACGGACGGCGTTGAACTGCTGCGAGCCGTCGTTCTTCCACGCGTAATCCATCGCCGAGTCGGGGATCAGCGTGTCGGCGAAGATGCTGTAGAGCGACGGCACGTCGGTCGAGATCTCCCGGCGCAGGTCGGCGTCGGTGAGCTGGTCCTGCGACATGGGCACGCTCACGCGGGTCGGCATGATCGGACGCGCGCTGCTGAGCGTGGTGATGCGCTGACGCACGTCGTAGGCCGACCAGAGCATCGCGTCGGTGTCGGCCAGCCCGTCGGGCTTCTTCACGCTGGCGATCTCGTCGATGTTGTCCACGTCGCGCTCCAGCGACAACGGGCGGTTGTCCCGGAGCGGGCTGAACCGCACGGTCTCGCGATCGGGATCGCGCGGCTGCTGCTTGTTGCGGTACCGCCCGCCCATGGCCAGTTCGAGCTGCGACGTCACCGTCGGGTCGTTGATCCCGCGATAGGTCAGATTCTCGGCCATGTCCTGGATGCTGAAATTAGCGCCGACGAGGTTGCTCGTGTTGAGCGCCCGGCCAAGGCCGAGCTGCTTGACGTAGAGGTCCGTGCGGTCCTTCGGCTCGGCGTACGTGAACGCCGTAAACGTCGTCGCCTGGACCTCGGGCGGAGGAATCAGCCCCGCGTGGATCGCGCCGTCGCTCGGATTGTGCAGCGCGTCGTACGTGTAGCGCCCGACGAGCATCGACATGTCGGTGTCGTTGAAGCCCGGCAGATACTTGGAATAGTTCTCGGCCAGCTTGTTCTGCGGGTCGATCGCCTGATCCGGCTGCTGCAGGCCCGCGTAGCCCAGCTTCAGACCGGGATCGTTCGGGTCGTCGCTCAGCGGATCGATGAGCGACAGGACGCGACGAAGGTCGACCTCGGGCACGATCCCAACAACGTTCTGGGGGTCGTTCGTCGGCGGGCCCTTGAGGTCCATCGCCGTCAGAACGTTCGCGCGGCCCGACAAGTCCTCAATCCTCACGGCGAAGAAGTAACGCAGGCCGTCGTCGGTCCTCAGAAGATTCTTGATATTGGAGCGATCGTGGGCGTCGACCAGCTCGCACCACCGCGAGTCGTAGAATCCGTCGCCGTCGGCGTCGGCGTATTGATAGTCGAGGTAGTTTGGATTATTCGGGGACTGCGGCGAGCCGTTGACGATCGTGTTCGCGGGGCGGAACATGCCGCGCTGGCGGTTGGTGAGATGGGCGGGGATGTTGAAATTGAGCGTCCCGCCGAAGTCGAGCTGATTGGTGGGCGCCCCCTGATCATCCAGCAAGGTCAGGCTGTTCTGCATGTCCTGCGTGGGACGGTTGAAGTTGCCGCGGAGGTTGTACAGGTTCACGAATCGTCCGTCGGGCGCCACGTTGGAGATCGCGGCCCAGTCACGGCGCTGCTTGAACGACACCCGCGTGGTCCCGGGGTCGTTGAAGCCGAGGTAGGTCGGCTCGGACGAGGCCAGGAACGGATCCGTGCCGGCGCGAGGATCAGCGCCCAGGCTCGGATTCCACTGGCTGGTGTAGGTCCCGACGGGGTTGAAACTGTCGGTGGGATCGGTGCTGTCGGATCGGTCGGTCCAGTTCACGCCGGGGATATCGCTCGCCTCGCGGACGTTGAGCGGCTGATTCTTGCTGTCCACGCCGAGGTTAACGGTCGCGAAGACGTCGTCGCCGATGATCCTGGCCACATGGTCGGCGAACTGATTGGGAACGTCATCGCGTGATTCCCCCTTCTCCACGCCGCGCTTCGTGCCCGCATCGGTCTTTCCGATCGTGACATACACAACGGCGAAGACGGACATCAGGGCCAGGGTCGCGACCACCAGCACGAGGAACGAGCCGCGGCGTGAGCGTTCCACGCCCGCGGGGGCGCCGGCGACCGCGCGGAGAAGCCCCGCGCCGAAGCGTGCCGCGCGACGAACGGTGGTCAGGAACCCGCCGGCCTGCCGGTGGCCCTTGTTCCCGGCGGGGCCCGCGTCATCGCTGGTGTGGTTGAACCGATCGTTCATATCCTGCTCCTGGGCCGCGGCCGGCCCTCACATCCCCGACGAACTGTCACAACACAAACAACCCGGCGAGAATCTCCCAACGAGGACTCATCCCCGGACCTCCGGGGTTTCGAACACGAACTGGAACGTCTGCTGCACGCTCGGGTCGTTGGGGTCGGCGAGCGTGAAGATCACGCGGATGAGCTTGGGCCACGGCCAGGGCGCGCCGTCGGTCTTGGTTGGATCGAGATAGCCGAAGTAGGCGGTCTGCGAGATATTCGCCAGCGGGCCGGTGGTTCGGTTGTAGATGAGCGAGTCGGGCACCGGGTAGCTGCCGGTCCCGCCGTCGAGCTTGGTGTAGGTGTTGGTGAACTGCTGGCTCGCGGAGGAGTTGGTGCGCGGGTAAGGCAGCGAGAGGGAGCGATCGGAGTTGTCGATCACACCGTCGCCGTTGGTGTCGGCGCGGCGCTCCAGCCCGTGCCAGACAATCTCGTTGTTGTTCTGGTCGATGTCGCCGAACGACCACTCGACGATGAACTCGCTGCAATTGGGGACGAAGTTCGAGGCCGAGAGCATGATCTGGTCGGCGCGGCGGTACGCGCCCTCGCCGGCCTTGGCCGAGGTGTTGTACGACATGAGCACGCCGATGTAGTTGGTGGCGGCGGGCTCGTAACGGATGCGCGTCCCGGGATACTCCTCGGGCTTGCGGTTGTTGGCGACGACCTGCGTCGCGTCGGAGTACGAGGGCCAGCCTTCCTCCATCCACCGCTGAACCACCTGGACGTTGTTGTTCAGCGTGGGCGGATTGGGCGGGTTGAAGTCGGAGAGTTTCTGGATCGACCCGCCGCGCGGATCGACCTTGGACGCGGTCACGATCGTGCGGATCTCGTTCAAGTCCGTCGTCGCGATGTCAACGATGCCGGAGGTGTAGAGAGGACGCACCAGCGGGCTGCTCTGCTCGGTCCGGAAATAATCCCGCGAAGGATTATCCAATCGTGCCCCGGCGAGCAGGCGGAAGATGCTCCCGCCCGCGGCGTGGAGCGCGACCTGCCCGATCTTGTCGCGCAGGACAACCTTGCCGCGGAAGGTCGCGGGGTCCCAGTTGAACACCTTGCGGTTCGGGAACGTCTCGGCCGTCGTCTCGGGCTTCTTGAGTAGCGTGACCTGCCTGAGCAGCATCCAGGAGCCGGCGAACTCGTTGGGGAAATCCTCCTGGCCGAGCTGCCCGGTGACGCGGGCATCGTTGGCGTCGGCGACGCCGGGCTTGATGAACGCGGGGTGGTACTCGGGCAGACGCGTGCCGTGCCCGTAGTAGATCCGGGCCTCGCCGCTCTTGGCCGTGAAGTCCGGATCGGTCGCTTCACGGGCGGTCGAGAACGGCCCCTTGGCGAAGAACATGATCTCGTCGATGCGGCGCGGGCGCGGGGGTTCGACGCTCAGCGGCGACACGTCGACGCTCTTGATCTTGGCCGAGTTGCCGATCCCCTCGGTGGTGTACTGGTTGCGGATCATGAGATAGCCGTCGCGGGTCATGGCCTCAAAGTCGCGACGCATCTGCTGCTCGACCAGAGCGGCGTAGGTGTTGAGCGTACTGAGACGCTTGCCGCCGGTGATGGTCTTGCCGACGGAGGAAAAGATCGCGGCCAGTCCGACGGAGACCAGCGCCATGGCGCCGATCGCGACCATCGCTTCCAGCAGCGTGAAGGCGCCGCGTCGCGGGGCGGAACGATCGAGGATGTGAGCGTGAGCGATCATGGATGGTCCTTGGTCATTCACGGAGCGCTAGCGGGGAACCTCCACCACCGTCGCGGCCGCCGGAACATGGCAGGTGGCCAGCACCGTCAACTGGAATCCGTCCTGCTCGATGCGGGCGAGCACGTCGGTGGGGACGGGCTGTTCGAGCACGACCGTCGCGCGGTCTTGGTCGTCGGCCTTGGCCACCGTGTGGATCAGGCCCGTGTTGTCGATCAGCTTCTGCCCGGGCTGACGCAACGCCGCCAGGAGACCCGCGGGCGTGCTCTTGGACAGCCTCAGCTTCGTGCCCTGCTCCCGCGGCTCCACGTCGAGCACCTGAATCGTCGCGTACTGCGGCGTGCCGTTGAGCGTCGGGCGGCCCGTGCTGTCCATGCCGACCGGAACACGGCGGTAGGCGGCCTTCACGCCGTCGCCCGCCAGGGCGTGAGAGAGCGTGTACTTCCCGCTCCGGGGCTGACCGAGCGTGATTCCCGTGTCGACGCGACGCACGAACACCGCGATCTGGAGCTGGTTCGGGCCCGCGCGACGCGCGGCCAAGTCCCACACGAACTGCGGATCGACGCCCTCAGAGAACGGCGGCGGTGAAAGACGATCGCCCAGCGGCACCTTCTGTGCATTGATGGTCATGAGGCCGGTCCCAAGGTCCACCGCGGGAACATGCCAGTCCTCGGGCTGCGTCTGGTTGTCGACGAACGTCGCGATGTTCTGGACCAGGGGCTTGCCATTCTTGTCAACGCGGGCGAGCACATAGGCCTCGGCGGTCTGGCGGGCGGTGAGGCCCTGGATCGTGTCCTGGGCCTGGCGCTGCTGACGCACCACGACGGGGAACACGGCGCCGATGCCCAGGAGCCCGATCGCCAGCACAAGCACCGCGATGAGGACTTCGATGAGTGTGAAGCCGCGATGGAACGCGCGTGAACTCACGGGAGCACCTCCCGGGCCTGCCCGGAATATCGATCGATGGTGTACAGGCGAACGTCCGAAGGTTTGGTCTGCTCGCCCACGCCGAGAATCCAGTCGTTGATCAACTGCGGGAGCTGGGAGGCATTGAAGCTCGAGCCAAAGAGCGACTGGTCGATGCGCGGATAGGTCGGGACCGTGTTGGCCTTCGTCCCGCCGTAGAGGGAGTTGGTGGCCTTGTTCAGACCGCGAGCGCCCACGGCGCCGGCCAGCTCCTTCTCGTCGTAGAGCGCCAGCTCCGAGACCGCGCGCGTGAGCACGGTGTCGGTCGCGAGATCCCCGAGGATCTTCGGGAGGCTCCCGGTCCGGAATGTCGGATCGGCGGCGGCACGGGCGACCGCGCGGCGCACCAGCACCTCGGGGCGATCGGTCGAATCGAAGCGGTACTCGCTCCAAGGAGAACCCGTGCGGAACGACGTTGACGGAGAGAAGTCGAGCACGACGGCCGGGGTCGTCACGTCGGAGCGGAGCACGCCCGTGCCCCCCTGGAAGCGGATCATGAAAGTCTGGCGATTGTCGCCCTCGGCGCCCCTGGTTGGATCGAAGTACGCCGTCTCGGGAAAGACCCAGTTGCCGGTGGTCGCGGAGAGCTCGCGGTTGCTGCCCTTGCCCTGGTTGTACCAGCCGCTGTCCGAGCCCGTGTCGACCGCGCCGACGGGCGCAAAGCCGCGGACCGACCAGCCGCGCGGGAGCTGCACCGCGGGGTAATTGGCCAGCGGCACGAACACGTCGCGCATGAGCGGGCCGCCGTCGACGTTGGTGCCGTCGGGGATCGAGCCGACGGCCACGCAGGTGACGATCCGCAGCCGCCCGTTGTTGTCGAAGAAGAACACGGCGGCGGTGTCGCCCGACGACTCGCTGGTGAGGGCGGCGGAGCGGGCCTGGGTCAGACCGGTCACGAACTGGTTCTCGGCCTGGGCCCGCTCGGAGGAATAGATGAGCGAAGAGAACGAGGGGACGGCGATCGCCAGGAGCAGCACGAAGATCGTGATGACCACCAGGAGCTCGACAAGCGTGAACGCGCGGCGCCGGATCGGATGGGCGGGGGCGTGGTTCATCGTCCCACCTCCACGATGTTGTCTTCCCGCGCGATCTCGCGCATGCGGTCCTCGTTGTCGCTTGGGCTCATGCCCAGCTCCTGCGCCAGCACCGCGACGGGCTCATCGCCAAAGACCCTGTTGGGCCCGGCGCCGACGATGGCGTACTCGGCCTCGCGCAGGAGCGGATTTCCCGCGGGATCGCCGACGATGACGGGCACGTTGAGATCCTTGACATCCTTGATCTTCGGGTTGCCGCTGAGCTGCTTGCGCTCGCCCTGCTTCCAGCGGTAGTAGCGGAACGCCACGCCGTTTCGGTCCTGGAGTTCGATCTTGGTGCCGCTGGCGTCGGTGAGGTCGCGGTAGAGCTTCAGGCCGGTCTTGCTCGTGTCCACGTAGGGCTGGAAGACGCGGCCGGTTCGTTTGCTGGCGGGCTTCAAACTCGGGTCTTTGATGGCGGCGGGCACCTTGAAGCCCCCGTCGAAGAGGGGCGCGACGATGCCTGGCCCGAGCACGCCGTCGACGGGAATGTTCTTGGGGTCCTGGTCCTTGCCGTGGATCGGGAGATCCAGGGCGCCGACGAGGTAGTAGGCGAGGGAGGCGTTGCTGTAGCGATTGTCGACGGGGCTGTTCACGTCATCGCCGCGGAGGTCCTGCCAGTCCTTGTTGAACCCGCCGGTGTCGGTGCGTCGGGGGACGTAGACGGCGACGCGCTGCTCGCCGGCGATGAAGGGGTTGTCCTCGACCCACCGGTTGTACTTCACGTCCTTGACGAGCGGGGGTGCGAAGCCGAAGTCCTGCTTGAACTTGTCGATCGCCAGCTTCATGGCGCGGGCGGTCTGGGCGTCCGCGGAGGTGCGGGCCAGGAAGAGCCCCTTCTGCAGCCCGACGATGAGCAAGCCGATGAGGAGCGCCAGGCCGCCGATCGTGACGAGCAGCTCGATGATGGTGAAGGCGTGCCCCACCGATCGGTTCCGAGATGTGGTTGGTGATGATGGCATGGTGTGCTCTCGTGGTGGAGCCGAGCGGGGCCGGACCGGGACTACTTGTTGCCGCCGCCGCCCTGGAGCGACTCGATCATGGCGACCAGGGGGAGGAACATGGCGACGACGATGGTGCCGACGATGCCGCCGAGCATGACGACCATGAGCGGCTCGAGGAGGCTGACCAGCGACGCGACGGCGACGTCGACTTCTTCGTCGTAGTTGTCCGCGATCTTCATGAGCATGCCGTCCATCTCGCCGGTCTCTTCGCCGACGTCGATCATGTTGACGACGATGGCGTCGCAGGTCTTGCTCTCGCGGAGCGGGCCGGCGAACGACTCGCCCTCGCGGATGGAGTCGTGGACCTTGCCCAGCGCCTTCTCATAGACGTAGTTGCCAGAGGTTTCCTTCGTGATCGTGATCGCCTCAAGGATCGGCACGCCGGCGGAGATGAGCGTGCCCAGCGTGCGGGTGAAACGGGCGATCGACGTCTTGCGGACGAGCTTGCCGAAGACCGGCACCCACAGGATGAGGGTGTCGGTGGCGGCACGCCCGGGGCCGGCCTTGCGCACCAGCTTGAAGAAGATCCACGCGGCGAACGGCGCCACGAGCATGAACACCCAGCCCGGGAGCTGCTGCCCGGGGTTGGTTCCGGCGACCCAGCGGCTGGTCTCGATCAGCCAGCGCGTGAGGGCCGGGAGCTTGACGCCGAAGTCAGTGAAGATTTCCTCGAACTTGGGGATGATGAAGACCATGATGCCGGTCAGGATCAGGCCGGCGATCACGACGACGACGATGGGGTAGACCATCGCGCCCTTGATCTTTCTCTTGAGGCGCTGGCTCTTTTCCATGAACTCGGCGAGGCGCTGGAGGATCACGTCGAGCACGCCGCCGATCTCACCCGCCGCCACCATCTTGACGTACAACCGGTCGAAGGCTCGCGGGTGCTTCCCGAAGGCCTCCGAGAGCGACGAGCCGCCCTCGACCTCCTCGCAGACGCCCTGGAGGACGCCCTTGAGCGTGCCCGGCTTCAGCTGTCCCTCCAGAATCTGGAGCGAACGCAGGAGGGGAAGGCCCGCGTCCTGGAGCGTGGAGAGCTGGCGGGTGAAGAGGGTGAGCTGCTTGGCGCCGACGCCGCCGAAGGAGATGCCGGCGCTCTTCTTCTTTTTCTTGGTCTTCTTGCCCGCGTCGGCGGCGCCGGGGATGCCGGACTTCTTGCCCTTGGTCTCCTTCACCGACGTCGGGAAGAAGCCCTGGGCCTTGATGCGCTGGACCGCCTCCTCGCTGCTGGCGGCCTCGATGGTGCCCTTCTGGGGCTTCCCGGCGGCATTCAACGCTTCATAAGCGAACGTGGCCATGACACCCGTCTCCACACGCGCCCGGCATCAAACCGGGCTGGTTCACAAACCCAAACGTGCGGCGGCGGGACATGCACTCCGACCCGCGCCGCCTATTCCTCCGCGATGGTCTCACGCACCACCTCGTCGATGGTGGTCTGACCCTCGTAGATCGCCAGCAAACCCGACTCGCGCAGGGTGCGCATCCCGCGCTTCTTGGCGTGGTCGCGCAGCACCGCGGTGCTCGCCTGCTTCATGATGAGATCACGCATCTCGTCGTCGAGCGTCATGATCTCGTACAGCGCCATCCGGCCCTTGTACCCCGACCCGTTGCACCGCTCGCACCCCTTGCCGTGCATGAACCGCCGGCCCTTCACCATCTCCGGCGTGAGCGAGAGCTCCATGAGCTGCTCCTCGGTCGGCGTGAACGGCTCCTTACAGTTGGTGCAGACCATGCGGACGAGCCGCTGGGCGACCACGCCCTCGATGGTCGCGGTCAGAAGGAAGGCCTCCAGGCCCAGGTCCAGAAGCCGGACGATGGAGCTGGGCGCGTCGTTGGTGTGGAGCGTGCTCAGCACCAGGTGCCCGGTCAGCGACGCCTGCACCGCGATCTGCGCGGTCTCCAGGTCGCGGACCTCGCCGACGAGAATGATGTCGGGATCCTGACGCAGGAAGCTGCGCAGGAGCTTCGCGAAGGTCGTTCCGACCTCGGTGTTGACCTGGCACTGGCACAGCCCGTCGATGTCGTATTCCACCGGATCCTCGGCCGTCAGGATCTTCGTCTCGATGTCGTTCAGCTCGGCCAGGGCGGCGTAGAGCGTGGTGGTCTTGCCCGAGCCGGTCGGGCCGGTGACCACGACGATCCCGTTGGGCTTGTTGATGAGGCGGCGGAACGTGGCCAGGTCGTCCTCGCGCAGGCCCAGACGCTCGAGCGAGAGTTCGACGTTGGAGCGGTCCAGGACGCGCATGACGCACGACTCGCCGTGCATCGTCGGGAGAACCGCGATACGCAGGTCGACCGGCTTGCCGCCGACCGTGAGCTCGATTCGTCCGTCCTGCGGGAGTCGCCGCTCGGCGATGTCCAGGCCCGCCATGACCTTGATACGGCTTGTGATCGCCGGGCCCAGGTGCTTGGGCGGCGGGACCATCTCGTAGAGAACGCCGTCGATGCGATACCGCATCTTGAACTCGTTCTCGAAAGGTTCGAAGTGGATGTCGGACGCGCGGTCCTTGATCGCCTGGAGAAGCACGAGGTTCAGGAGCTTGATGACCTGGTTGTCTTCCGCGGCCTCCATGACCGCGTCGAGGTCGATCGACTCGCCGCCCCGGGAACCCGCCGCGAGCTTCTCGAACTTCTTGTACTTGCTCAGCTCCGACAGCACGTCGACGACCGACTCAGACTTCGAGTAGTACTTCTTGATCAGCGCGTCGATCGCCGCGGGGTCACCGACCACCGCGTCGACGTTGCCGCCCAGGAGGAGGCGAAGATCGTCGACCGCCCTGAAATTGTCGGGGCTCTTCATCGCGATCTTCAGCCGCTTGCTGACGGGGTTGTACTCGATCGGGATGACCTGGTAGCTGTTGACGTTCTCGGCGGGGATCACGCCCCTCACCTGCTCGGGGATGTCAAACCCGGAGAGGTCCATGTAGTGCATGCCCGCCTGGCCCGCCAGGGCGGCGGCGATGTCCCGCTCGTTGCAATGGCCGAGTTCGACCAGAAGCTGACCAAGAAGAACCTTGCGGGTCTTCTGGACCTCCAGAGCCTCGTGAACCTGCTCGCGGGTGCACTTGCCGAGCTTGGCAAGAACGCGGCCGAGCTTGCGGCCTTTGAGTTCGGCAGGATCGATGTTGGTCATGGTCGCCATGGCGTGCTGATCGGCCCAAAGGCCGTCCTTTCAACTCCGCCTGCTTCTGGACCCAACGTCCGGATCGCTCGCACTTCCAAGCGCGGGGTGATTCCGGATTTCGAGGTTTCGGACGCTCCGAACCTCGCCGCTTCCCCGGCACCGACATCGCTCCGGGCGATGCGGGCGGGCGAGCTCACACGAGCCAGCCCTCGCCGCGCGGGCAGATGCCGATGGTCGTTCGGCATCTGAACACGATTCGGCCAGGATACAGCACCGGTTCGATAAACGCCAGTCCAAGAAACACGCGTTTTCAATTAGACACTTGGATTTTACGCTTTCTTTTCCGCTCCAGAACCAGAATCTGCGTCCTCTTCGTCCCACTCGGTGCGTCCCACCGTGCGCCCGAGCTTGTGGACCTTGTCACGCAGGTCACCTGGATTTTTACCCTTGTCGATCATTTCCTCGGCCGAGATCATGCCACGGGAGTAGAGGGACCAGAGGTGGTCATCCAGCAGCTGCATGCCGAACTTCTTGCCGGTCTGGATCATGGAGTCGATTCGGAAGCTCTTGTTGTCGCGGATGAGGTTGGCGATGGCGGGAGTGACAACGAGGAACTCGTAACCTGCCACCATGCCCGGCGTGTCAATCCGGGTAAGAAGGACCTGGCTGAGCACGCAAATCAAGGCGGTTGAGAGCTGAACTCGAATCTGGTTCTGCTGCTGTTGGGGGAAGGCGTCGACCAATCGGTCGATGGTCTTGGCCGCTCCGGTGGTGTGCAGGGTGCCGAAGACCAAGTGGCCGGTTTCGGCTGCTCGGACAGCCGACTCGATGGTCTCCAGGTCTCGCATTTCGCCGACCAGAATGACGTCGGGGTCTTGGCGGAGCACGCGGCGGAGGGCCTCGGCGAAGCTGGGCACGTCGTCGTGAATGGCTCGCTGGTTCACGATCGATTTCTTGTGGTAGTGGTAATACTCGATCGGGTCTTCCATCGTCACGATGTGGCGATCGAGGGTCATGTTGACGTAGTCGATCATCGTGGCGAGAGAGGTTGTTTTGCCCGAGCCGGTTGGTCCCGTGACCAGGAACAGGCCTCGGGGACGCCGGATGAGCTCGCGGCAGATTTCTGGTAGGCCGATCTGCTCAAACGTCAGGAGTTTGCTCGGGATTCGGCGGAGAACCATTGCGAGGTCACCGCGCTGGCGGAAGACCGAGGTACGGAAGCGTGCCGCGTCGCCATAGGCGAAGCCGAAGTCGGTGCCGCCGACTTCTTGAAGCTCCTGCTGATTTCGTTCTGGTGTGATGGCCTTCATGAGCGACACCATGTCGTCGGAGTCGAGGACCTTGGTCTGAAGGTCCTTGAGCTGGCCGTTGTGTCGGATGGTGGGGCGTCGGCCGACGGTCAGGTGGAGGTCTGACGCGCTGAGCTTGACGACGGTGTCGAGGAGACGATCGATCTGGATGCCGGACATGAACAATCTCCGGTGGTGTCGGCTGGTTGATGGGCTACTTGTCGAGGTCGACCTGGGTCATCTTGGCGATTTCGAGGGGCGTCGTTACGCCGTTGAGGATCTTGATTTTGCCGTCCTCGACGAGGGGGCGCATGCCCGAGGCGAGGGCGGCGTTGCGGAGTTCGGAGACGGGGGCGAGCTTGAAGGCCAGCTCGCGGATGTGGCTGTTCATGACCATCATCTCGAAGATGGCCATGCGCCCGCGGTAACCGGTGCTGACGCAGTTGTCGCAGCCGACGGGGTGCATGACCTTGCCGAGCCCCTCTTCCTCGGTGATGCCCGTGAGGCGCAGGAGCTTGTGATCAAGTTCGTCGGCCTTGGCGAGGCGCTTGCACTGCTTGCAGAGGACTCGGATGAGTCGCTGGCCCATGACGGCCTGGATCGAGCTGGCGACCAGGAAGGGCTTGACGCCCATGTCGACCAGACGGGTGATGGCCGACGGGGCGTCGTTGGTGTGGAGCGTTGAGAAGACCAGGTGGCCGGTGAGCGCGGCCTGGATGGCGATTTCGGCGACTTCCTTGTCGCGGATTTCGCCGACGAGGATGATGTTGGGGGCCTGGCGGAGCATGGAGCGAAGGATGGCCGGGAAGGTCAGGCCGATGTGCTCCTTGACCTGGCACTGGTTGATGCCCTCGAAGGCGTATTCGACGGGATCCTCGGCGGTGATGATCTTTTTGTCGGGGCGGTTGAGGACGTCGAGCGCCGAGTACAGCGTCGTGGTCTTGCCGGAGCCGGTCGGGCCGGTGACGAGGAAGATGCCGTTGGGTCGGCGGATGATGCGGTTGAACACGGCGAGGTTGTCGGGCTCGAAGCCGAGGTTGACCAGGCCGATGCGAACGCTGTCGGGTCGGAGAATACGGGCGACGACCGACTCGCCGTGATAGGCGGGGCAGGCCGACACGCGGAAGTCGATGAGCTTGTCATCGACGGGGATTTTGATTCGGCCGTCCTGGGGCACTCGCTTCTCGGCGATGTTCATGGACGACATCAGCTTGAAGCGGGAGAGCAGGGCGTTCTGCATGCGCTTGGGGAGGTTGTCTCGCTCGAGGCACACGCCGTCGATTCGATAGCGGAGCCGGACGCGGTCGGCCATGGGCTCGACGTGGATGTCGCTCGCGCGCATCTTGACCGCTTCGACGAGGATGCGGTTGCAGAGCTTGACGATGGGGGCGTCTTCGCTGGTGACGTCGATGGACTTGTCGAGCGAGCGGTCGACGGATTTATCGACCGACTTGTCGATCGACTCGGAGACGAGGGACTCGGTGGGGGCGACCATGCGGGGCTGGGAGCCCCCGCCGTTCTTCCCGCCTTCGAGGAATGCCTTGATGGCGGAGCGTGAGGCGAGCTTTGGATCGATCTCGACGTTCAGGCGGAAACGCAGCATGTCCTGCATTTCCAGGTCCATGGGGTCGTGGATGATGAGCTGGAGCCGGCCGGCGTTCCGCGAGAGCGGGAGCACCAGGTGCTTCTTGATCAGTTCCTCGGGGATGAGCTTGATGTCGACCTTTCCGCTGACGGCGGGCGATGCGAGGTCGACGTACTCCACGCCGAACTGCTCGGCCAGGGCCTTGGCGACGACGTCCTCCTTGGCGACGCCGAGGTCGACCAGGGCTTCGCCGAGACGTTTGCCGGCGCTCTTGGCGGCGGTGGAGGCTTTTTCGGCCTGGTCGGGGGTGATCGCTCCCCAGCCAACGAGGATGTCACCGAGTTTCTTGCGAGATCGTGCCATTGGCCCTTTCCGGGGATCGAGTCGCGGGTTCAGGTGCGGCTCCGCGTGGTGGTCCCGGGGTGGGACGGAAACAGCGGAGGGAGGGGGATGGTACGTCGGGCGGAAACGGATTGCATCCGTCGGCATCCCATGATGCGACCGGTCCTACGGTGTCTTGGTGGCAAGGCATCCGGGCTATCACCGGAAGAGGTTCGCACGTTGGGCAATCCCCCACCATCATCAGCGACGCCGCGGATTCTGATCACCGCTGGCCCCACCCACGAGCCGATCGACTCGGTGCGGTTCATCGGGAATCGGTCCTCCGGTCGGATGGGGTGCGCGTTGGCCGACGAGGCGGCTCGGCGCGGATGGTCTGCCACCCTCCTGCTCGGACCGGCCCCAGCCAGCCCAAGCGATTCGCGGGTGCGGGTTCGCCGGTTCCGCACGTGCGAGGACTTGCGCGGATTGCTTCGGGAGGAGTTTGGGGTCGCGGACGTGCTGGTCATGGCCGCCGCGGTCGCGGATTATCGGCCAAAGGTTGATCCCAGGATGTGGAACGGGAAGTTCCGGAGGCATTCCACGAACCTCACGCTGGAGTTGGAGCCCACGCCGGACCTGCTGGCGGAGATCACCAGGTCGAGGAGGCCCGGGCAAGCACTGATCGGATTTGCGCTCGAGCCGCGAGAGGAACTGGTGGCCTCGGCGATTTCCAAGCTGGAGCGGAAGGGTGTGGACCTGGTCGTGGGAAACCCGTTGGAGACCATGGACAGCCCGGACATCGAGGCGACGCTCTTTGCCAAGGACGGCACGCAGACCCCCGCGCCGAAGATGAAAAAGGACGCCTTTGCGTCATGGCTGATGGACCGGATTGCGCCGATGGCGGCGAGCGCTAAAGTTTCGACATGAAGCCAAGCGGGCCGCGGCGTGGGCGCGACAATCGAGATGGACCGGGCGACATGGAGCGGCCAGGAGGCGGGCGAGGGACTCGCGGGCGCGGGTTTCGGGCCGGCGGCCCGACGCGCGACGACGGCGGGTCCGGGCCAGACGCGCCTCGGGGCCCGAGACCGATGGATGGGCCGGGCCATGATCGTGGCGAGCGGGTGCGCGGCCTTGGTCTTGGCATTCGCCTGGTGTATGAAGACGACGACGTGATCGTGGTCGACAAGCCCACGGGCGTGGTGACGGCGGTCGTGGTGACCGACGGCGGGCTGCCTTCCAGCACGCCCTGCGTGTTTGGGCAGGTGAAGCGGCATGTGAAGATGAGATCGCGGCGGCGCGGCACGCGCGTGTGGATTGTCCATCGGTTGGACAAGGAGGCGTCGGGCCTGCTCGTGTTCGCCAAGAGCGAGGCCGCGTATGAGGGCCTGAAGGAGCAATTCCGCACGAAGCGCGTGCACCGGCTGTACACGGCGGTGGTCGAGGGAGAACTGAAGGGGCAGGGACCGCAGAGTTCGGGAACGATCAGCACGTTCGTCGCTGAGGGCGATGACGGCCTTATGCGGAGCGTGCGCGAGCCGGCCAAGCACGGGCGGGACGGTGGACGAGACAACGCGCGGGGACACGACAACACGCCGCAACTGGCGGTGACGCACTATCGGGTGGTTGAGGCCGGGCCGAAGCGGACGATGATCCAGGTGCGGCTGGAAACGGGACGGAAGAATCAGATCCGCGTGCACATGTCAGAGCTGGGGCACCCGCTGATCGGTGATTGGCGGTACCGCGGCACGGGACCGAAGGAATGCGATGACCCGATGGGGCGCCTGTGTCTGCATGCCACCGAACTCGGGTTTACGCACCCCACCACGGGCGAGTCGATGCGATTCACGAGCCCGGCGCCGGAGGAGTTCCGACGCCTGACCCGGCGCGGCGGCGCGCGCCCGGCGGAGGCCGCGGAAGAACCCGCGCCCGAGAAGCCGATGCCGCAGGTCAGCAACGCGTCGTGGGATCACGTCGCGGGCTGGTATGACCAGTTGTTGAGGCACGGTCGGAGCGACCACCACCGGGATGTGATCATGCCGGGGACGCTGCGGCTGCTGGAGATGAAGTCGGGTCAGCGGATTCTGGACGTCGCGTGCGGGCAGGGGATCCTGACCCGGAAGTTGTCGGAGAGCGGCGCGGAGGCGGTGGGGATCGACGCGTCGGAGAAGCTGATCGAGGCGGCGCGACGGTGGGCCAAGGCCGCGGCCAGGCCGGCGAGATTCGAGGTCGGCGATGCCCGCGCGCTGGACGCGGCAAAGCTCGGTGAGTTCGACGGCGCGGCGTGTGTGATGGCGTTGATGAACATTGATCCGATCGCGCCGCTGATGCGCGGCGTGGCGGGCTTGCTGAAGCAGGGCGGACGGTTCGTGATGGTGATTCTGCATCCGGCGTTCCGCGCGCCGGGGCGGACGAGCTGGGGGTGGGAGTACGAGCGATCGCGGCGTGGGCATCGCGTGAGCGAGGGGGAGCCGATCGAGGCCGCCCCGAAGCAATACCGACGCGTGGATGGGTATCTGACGCAGGAGCCGACGGCGATCGTGATGAACCCCGGCGAGGTTTCGAGCGGGAGCGAGCCGATCACGACGTGGACGTTCAACCGCCCGATCCAGGCCTATGTGCGAGCGATCGCCGAGGCGGGGATGATGGTGGACGCCGTGGAGGAATGGGCGAGCGCCAGGAGGAGCGGGCCCGGGCCTCGGGCGGACGAGGAGAACCGTGCAAGGCGTGAGATCCCGATGTTTCTGGCGATACGAGCGCGGAAGATGTGAGCCAAGCCATCGCCGACGTGGGGTGAGTTGCCGCCCAAGGGGGCTCTGCCTTGAGAGAGCGGTGCGGCAAGAAGCGTCCCGGGGCGGATTCGAACCGCCGACCTGCGATTTAGAAGACCGCTGCTCTATCCAGCTGAGCTACCGGGACGTGGCGGAATCGCCTAAGTTTAGGCGACGGGGCGGTCGCGGCCGGCGGCCGGAGCCGGCGGGATCGTCGGGGCACTGGGGCAAGACGGCGAGACCGGCGTGGCGTGCACAGACGCGGAGAACTCGATGAAGGTGAGTTGGATGATCGCGTGCGGGCTCTCGCTGATCGGCGGGGCGGCGCGGGCGCAGGACGGCACGGGCCCGGTGAGTAACGAGCCAGCGGCCGGTTCCGTGGTGCTGCGGGTCGCGACGTTCAACGTCGAGGACATTCGGACGAGCGACCTGAAGAACGGCGATCAGCCGCGGCTGAAGAAGCTGGCCGAGGTGATCCAGCGAATCCGCCCGAACATCATCTTCCTGAACGAGATCGCGTACGACGGGGAGGGGTATCCCGACACCGTGAAGGGCGAGAGGGCGGGGCAGAACGCGGCGAGGTTCGCGGAGTTGTACCTGAGCGTGCCGCAGGCCGCCGATGTGCGGGGGTTGAGGTTCAGGGCGTTCATGGCGCCGGTGAACACGGGCGTTTCGAGCGGCTTTGATCTCGACCACGATGGGAAGGTGACGGCGGACTATCCCGCGCCGCCCGCGTCCGACGCGGCGGGGAATGCATCGAAGCAGACGGCCGAGGGCCGCGCGTACGGCAACGACTGCTGGGGTTTCGGCACGTTTCCCGGGCAATACGGCATGGCGTTGCTGGTGGATGAGCGCCTGGAGATCCTGAGCGAGCATGTGCGCACGTTCCGGCTCATGCCGTGGAGCTATCTGCCGGGCGCGATGCTGCCGAAGTCGGCGGATGGCACGGGCTGGTACAGCGATGAAGAGTTGAAGTTCATGCGGCTGTCGTCGAAGTCACACTGGGACGTGCCGGTGCGGCTGCCGAACAAGAGCGTGCTGCATGTGCTGTGCGCGCATCCTTCGCCGCCGGCCTTTGACGGGGCCGAGAAGCGGAACGCCAAGCGGAACCACGACGAGATCAGATTCTGGGCCGACTACATCGACAACTCGGGCGCTCTGGTCGACGACAACAGCCAGGCGGGCGGGCTCTGGGAGGGCTCGATGTTCGTGATCGTGGGCGACCTCAACGCGGACGCGGACGAGGGGGCCTCGATCGAGAACCCGATCGGCCTGCTGCTCAACAACTCGAAGATCAACGCGAGCGTGACGCCGACGGCGGACCTGCCGCTCCCGGGCCTGGACGCGGATGACACGTCGAGCTTCAGGATGCGGGTGGATTATGTTCTGCCTTCGAGGTCGATCGCGATCACACGGGCGGGCGTGTGGCGGCGCGCGCCTGGAGAGAGCGGCGAGGGATCGGGCAAGTTCCCCAGCGACCACTTCCCGGTGTGGGCGGATCTGGCGGTGCCGCCGCCCGTTCCGGTGACGAGCGAGCCGGACGGCAAGGGCGCCGCGAAGTGACGCTTCCGCGTGGCTGCGGAGTCACGAGGGTCGTTTCGCGAATCCACGGAGTGCGAGCGTGCCGTCGCCGAGCCGCGATCGAAGGAGCTCGGTCGCAGAGAGTTGCGGAAGCCGGTTTGCTCAGGCGCGACTACACTTGGCGGCTTGTCGCGATCAACCGCCGAAGAGCGTTCGGACGATCGGGCCTCGCACCTTGCTGGGGCCATGGCTGTCGATGCGCCGGTGAGGGTCGAGGTGGCGCCGGGCGTGGCCTCGGCGAGCCCGAGGGCGGGCGTGGCGAAGAGCCTGTTGGAAACCACCAAGCCCGGGATCACCAAGCTGGTCACGATCACGTCGGCGCTTGGGTTTGTTCTCTCGGCGGTCGAGCACTCCTGGACGCTCGGATCGCTGGCGATCGCGGCGATCGGTTCGAGCGTGGGCGTGGCGATGACGGCGGCGGGCGCGAACGCGCTCAATCAGGCGATCGAGCGCGACCGTGACGCCGTGATGCAGCGCACCGCCAGGCGGCCGCTCCCGGAGTCACGCGTCACGACGCGACAGGTCGTCACGCTTGGGGTTGTGCTGTCGGTGGTCGGGACGGCCCTGCTTTGGCTTGCGAACGGGCCGGCGCCGGCGGCGCTGGCGGCGGCGTGCATCCTGGTCTACGTGTTCGCCTACACGCCGATGAAACTGCTGACGCCCGCGTCGACGCTGGTCGGCACGATCCCGGGAGCGATCCCGCCGATGATCGGCTGGTCGGCGGCGGCGGGAGGCGGGTTCGAGTCGGCCCTCTCGCTCGGCTCGCTCTCGCTGTACGCGCTGATGACGGTGTGGCAGATCCCCCACTTCTTTGCGATCGCGTGGATGTATCGCGATGACTATGCGCGCGGCGGGTTCTGCGTCTTGCCGACACGCGAGCGGGGTGAGCTCCGCACCGTGCGTGCGATCGTCGTGTGGACGATCCTCTTGGCGCCGGCGACGATCGCGCCCGGGCTCCTGGTGCAGAAGCTTGGCTGGCCCTATGTCTGCATCGCGAGTGTGAGCTACTTCGGATTCCTGTGGCTGGTCGTGAAGCTGGCCAGGACGCAGGACCGCGCCTCGGCTCGCAAGGTCTTTTTCGCCTCGATCGCGCACCTGCCGCTGCTCATCATCGCGATGGTGGGCGAGGCGCTGGTGCGGGTGTGGCTGTCGCGCGGCTGAGACGGTGGCGTTTCAGGTCCGTGGGCGGATGACCAGGCTGGATGCGTCGAGCCGCAGGGTGGCGCTGGGAAACTCGAAGTTCTTGACCTCTCCGGAGTCGCACCGGATCGCGGCCAGGAGCTGCTTGAGCGTTCGCGTCGAGATCGCGTCGGGCGCTCGCCCCGCCCGAGCGATGGTGCGTCGGAGCGCCAGCTCCGCGACCGCCCGCGGGGCTGCGCTGAGGCTCGCTCGGGAGAGGCGAAGTTCGCCTTGGTCGCTTCCGCCGGGCGCGGAGGGGCGAGCGATTGCTTGGGGAACAAGGCTCGCTGCGGCGCGTTCGAGCTCTCGCGCGACCTCCCGCTGCACGGCCGCGATGCGCCCGGCGGTGGTCGTGATGCCGGGAGCGACGGCGCGGATCGCGGGGATCACATTGTGGCGGAGGGCGGCGCGCAGGCGAGTGCGGTCGGCGTTGGTCGCGTCGATCACCCAGGGAACGCCCGCGGCGGTGCAGATCGCCTCCGCATCGGCGCGGGTGATCGTGAGCATGGGACGAACGAGCGTGATGCCCGGCGCGAGGCGGCGCTTGGGCGCGATGCCGGAAAGGCCACGCGGCCCGGCGCCGCGGATGAATCGCATCAGGAGGGTTTCGAGCTGGTCGTCGGCGTGGTGGGCCGTCGCGATGAACGGGCAGGCGTGCGAACGGGCGAGCGCGACGAGCGCGTCGTATCGCTCTCGACGGGCGATCGCCTCTTGATTACCGGCGTGATGCCGGCACGCGACGGCGGCGGAGACGAACGGGAGCGACAGTGACGAGGCGAGCGAGCGGGCGGCCTCGAGATCGGCGCGAGATTCTGGCTCGGGGCGAAGATCGTGAAGGATGTGTGCAATCACGAGATTGCTCGTCGCGGCGGCGAGGCAGAGCGCCAGGCAGGAAGAGTCAGCGCCCGCTGAGCAGGCGATGAGCGTGCGACGGTTGGAGTCGCGGACCCGGGAGCCGCCGGAGAGCGCTCGCCAACGGCGGATGACCTCCAACGCCGAGCCCGACTTGGGCGGGAGAAACGGCTCGCGGAGAATCAACCGTGGAGCGTTCACATGCCGATGGTAGGAAGACGGTGGGCGGCGTCTCCTCGCCCGGAGGTCATCATGCAGGAAGGCAATGGGTTGTCGGCTGTCGGTCTCCAGGATCCGGGGGCGGATTCAGCCTCCGGCATGAAAGCCGGGGACCGCAGCGGCGCGAATGCCGCGCAGCCTGCGGTGCAATCGGTCTCGACCGACAAGTCCACGATCGAGATGATCCGGGGGATGACCCCGATGGATTGGCTCGCGGGCGTCGCGTTGGTCGTCGGGCTGATCCTGGTGCTGCGTCACTTCGGCGCCAAGAAGGCGGGACGCGCGGCGGACGAGAACCTGGCGCAACTCGAGAAGGTAAGACTCCTGGCGCAGGCGGCGCGATATCAGGCGGCGAGCGACGCGGCGGGAGAGCGGCGAGCGGCCGCGTCGCGATCGAGCGAGCCACGCACGGGCGACGGCCGCGATGCCCAGCTCGCGCGGCAGGTTGAACAAAGAATCGGTCGGCTGGAGCAACTCATCAGCGAGGCGGATCGGCGGATTCGCCGGCTGGAGGAGCTCGACCGACAGGCCACGACCCCACGCATGACCATCGGATCAGCCGGCGCGCCGCCCGCCAAGACGAAGGCGGCGACCGTCCAGACCGGCGGGCCGGGGCATGAGAACTCGGGAGCGGCGGGCGAGCTGTCACGGGGCGAGCCGCGATTGATCGAGCCCCGGGCGGAGACGGCCCCGGACGACTGGCAGTCGCGCACCCGGCAGCTCGCGGCGGCGGGTCTTTCGGCGCGAGAGATCGCGTTCAAACTCGGCAAGCCGATCGGGCACGTCGAACTCGTGCTCGCGCTGCAACGGGGGCAGATCGCGGGCTGAACAGGTCTATCTTGTCACGGCGTCAAGGGCGAGGACCTCGAACATGACGTGCGCGGCCAGGAGCGCGGTGATGCCGGCGTGATCGCGGTCGGGGAGAACTTCCACAACGTCGGCGCCCACGACATTCACGCCCCGCAGCGAGCGGAGCAGCGCGAGCAGCTCGGCGCTGGAAAGGCCGCCCACGCTGGGAGTCCCCGTGCCGGGCGCGAAGGCGGGATCGACGACGTCGATGTCGACGGTCACATAGGTTTCCGCGTGTCCGAGCGACTTGATGAACGAGGCGATGGTCGCGACGCCGCCCGTGGCCCCACCGAAGGCGAGGTCTTCGCGCGTCACGATCGTCACGCCGTGCTTCTTCGCGAAATCCAGATCGACGCCGGTGTTGAGCGGGCCCTTGACGCCGATCGACAGCATCTTCCTGGGATTGATCAGGCCGTCCTCGATCGCGCGGATGAAGGGCGAGGCGTGCCCCCACTTCTCTCCCCACACGGCGTCGACGGTGTCGAGGTGGCTATCGAAATGGATGATCGACAGGCCGCCCGCGGGCTTGCCGCGTCGCTCCCACGTTGCGCGGATGTTGGCGTAGGCGATCGAGTGATCGCCGCCCACCGCGAAGAGCTTTGTTGTAGGATCGGCGAGCCCGAGCGCGAACGCCGCGACGGCGTCGGCGTTGTCCTTGGGTGAGTAGGGCTTGACCGGCGCGTCGCCGGCATCGGCGAGGCTCAGTTTCTCGCACACGTTCACATTGTGCGTGATGTGAAAGGGCTTGACGTACTGCGATTCGTCGCGGATCGCGCGGGGCGCGAAGCGAGCGCCCGGGCGGTAGGTCACGCCGCCGTCGAATGGCACGCCGTAGATCGCCCAGTCGAGGGGGCGATTCTCGGGCGCCACGTCGGCGAGGCGTGGATAACGGCAGAACGTCGCGACGCCGGCAAAGCGGGGTGAGACGCGGGCGTCGGGCAGGATGGTGCGGCGATGATTCATGAGTTGCTTTCCCAAACAGCGATCAACGCACCCACGCATCATCGAGATGCATGCCCGTGGGGAGCGGGGCATCGGGGCCGGTCTCCGTCATCGCGGCGACGGGGTACGCGCAGTAATCCAGGCTGAACGCGCCCGCCGGGCGATGGTTGCCGGACAAGCCCAGGCCGCCGAAGGGGAGTTTGCTCGACGCGCCCGCCGTCCCCGTGTTCACGTTGATGCATCCGGCGCGGCACTCGTGCAGGAAGCGATGTGCGGCGGCTTGGTTCTTCGTGAAGATCGCGGCGGCAAGGCCGTATCGCGTCGCGCTTGCCTGCTCGATCGCCTGGTCGAGCGACTGCACCACCGCGATTCGCACCAGCGGCCCGAAGACTTCGATGTCACAACCCGCGTCACGCTCCGTCGGCGTGAAGCGATCGACGCGAACGACGCCGGGCGAGAGATACCAGCCGCGCGTGGGAGATTCGATCGGTGTTGACGGCACCAGCACCTCGGCGCCGGCGCGGGCGAGCGACGCCTGGAACTCCAGCACCGCCGCGCGGGCCTGCTCGCTGATGATCGGGCCCATGAACACCGGGTGGCTCGCGCCGGGATCGCCCACGATCAGGTTCGACGCGGCCTTGCAGAGCGCCGCGATGAAGCGCGACGCGATCGCCTCGTGAACGATGATCCGGCGTGTGCACGTGCAACGCTGGCCTGTTGTGATGAACGCGCCGCGGACGCACTCCACCACGGCCTGGCGCAGGTCGGCATCGTCCATGACGACCGCGGCGTTATTGCCGCCCATCTCGAGCGCGATCAGGCGGCTGGGGCGGTCGAGGTTGGCTTCAATGATGCGACGCCCGACGGGCCACGAGCCCGTGAACAGGATGCCGTTGAGACCCGGGTGCGCGACGAGCGATGAGGCGACGTCGGCGGCGCCATGAACAAGGTTGAGCACGCCCGGCGGGGCGTTTTCGGCGCGGAGCGCGTCGTCGAAGAGCTCGGCGAGCAGCTGGCCGCAGGCGGGGGCCTTGTCGCTGGGCTTGAAGACGATGGTGTTGCCCATCGCGAGCGCCGGCACGATGTGCCCGTTGGGGAGGTGCATCGGGAAGTTGTACGGCCCGACGATGGCCATCACGCCGTGCGGCTTGAACCACGCGCGCCCCGTGCGCGTCGCCGAGACCGGCACATCGAACGCCGTCACGCGCCGCATGGCGCCGGTCGGCGAGTCATCGAGCGTGATGTCGACCTTCGCGCCAAGGAGCGAGGCTTCGGCCGCGGCGTCCCACTGGACCTTGCCCGTCTCGTCGCGGATGAGCGTGGTGATCGCGGAAAGACGGGATTTGCAGTTCGCCTGGAATCGTCGCAAGACCGCGATTCGCCTCTCCATCGGCGTGGCGGCCCACGCGGGGAGCGCCCGCTCGGCCGCATCGATCGCCCGCGAGACATGATCCACGCGGGAGTCGCCGGACCAGATCTCGTCGTCGGGGCGCGCGGGGTTGCGTGACCGGAGCTTGGCGGGCGGGTGCGCGGTCCATTGGCCACCGATCAGATCGGATGGCCCGCGCGAGAGCGAGTCGTGGCGCGTCTTGCTCATGGCTCAGCTCTTCTTGGCGCGGGACTTTCGCGGCTTGGGCGCGGAGTAGTCTTCGAGGGGCGTGACGCCGGCGGCCATGCCCGGCTTGGCCATCAGCAGCTCCATCGCCCTGGCCGTCGTGCGCACCTTGGCGTCGGTGATCGCCACGTCGGTATCGAGCAGGCGGAACTCGCCGTCCTTGTGGAGGACGCTGATCATGGCGCGGTGCGTCGCCTTTGACGATTCGATCGGCGCGCCGAGCGGCCTTTGGATGGTGGCCTTGACGAGCGTGATCTCGCCCGTTTTTGCCTCGATGTGCGGGCCGCCGTCGAAGGGATCGACGAAGTTGTTGTATCGGAAGCCGAGCTTCTCGAGCAGTCGCTTGGCGGGGACTGTTTCGGGCCCGGCCTGGCCGACCTGGTTGAGCACCTCGAGCGGGAGGAGGGTGAGGTAGATGTCGTCCTGCGGGAAAAGTTCTTCGATGAACTGGCGGTTGTGCTGGCAGAAGCGATCGGCCTCGGAGTACTTGACGGGGATGAACTTTCGGCCGACGTGATCCCAGAAGAGGTTGTCGCCGCTGCTGGTGGATTCGGGGGCCATCTCGGCGATGACGCGATCCGCGAAGACTTCGCGGTTGAGCGCGATGAAGTGGAAGCGTGAGAAGCTGAGGAACCGCCCCGGGCGCTGACGGTGCCCGCGGAAGGCGGGTTGGAGGATCAGGCCGCCAACCTCGGTGGGGCTGGATTCGTCCTTGAAGAGGCGGCCGACGAGGTGCGTGGTGCCAAAGCCGAGCGATTTGCTTCTGAACTCGCGCTGCGTGACCTTGAAGGAGTAGTTGGGATTGCCCGGGCCGCCCATGTGGGCCTTGAGCTGCGCGGTGCCGATCACGCCCCCGGTCGAGGTGTCCTCGATGACGAACATGAAGAGGTCGGACTCGTCGGCGGTGTAGCCGGCGATGACGTCCGGGGGCACGGGCTGGGCCTCGGCGGTGCCGCCGGAGGCGATTCGGAGGAAGCAGTCGCGGCTGTGCTGGATCTTGCCGGCGAGCAGGCGCTCGTCGGGCGGGAGGCTGATGAAGTAGACCATGCGGGCCAGCTGAAGCAGCGTGCTCACGTCTTCGGGTTTGGCCTGGCGGATCAGGAACACGACGACCTCGATTCGGTTGGAATGTGATAGGTTTTTGGCCAGGATCGGTACGGAACTGCACCGCCGCTGGAATGACTTCATCGGACCACGGCGATGGTAGCGCTGAGCAATCCGGGGCGATCGCGGTGAGCGATGACGGAGGTTATCGGGCCCGGTCTGCGTGCCGAGAATCTGGTTCAGGTTGCCGCGGCGGCGAGGCCCTTTTCGATGCACGCAAAGACGCGCGGCCAGTCTTCCAGTTTCAGGACCGGGAGGGCCGGGAGCATGCGCACGTGGTACGGCCCGTGCCCGCAGGAGAAGAGCACGACGCCGTGCTCAAAGCAGGCCTTGCAGGCGGCGTTGATCCGGTCTTTCTTTCCTGCGAAGGGCGTGAACTTCATCATGCCCCCGATGCCGCCGAAGTGCGGGTGTTCGTTGCCGGCCCGATCGACGACCTTTGGGAACCACTCGGGATGCTTTGACGTGAGGGCCTGCATGTTCTTGCGAAACTCGGCGTGGTGTCGCGCGAAGAGGCCGGGCTCGCCACGGTCGCTGTCGTAGTAGTCGCCATCGCGGAGGCGCTCGATGATGCGTTTTCCGAGCCGGAAGGAGACGCCCTCGCCGGTGAATGTGCCCGAGAGCAGGCCGGGCTTGGGGTTGTATTCCTCGGTGAAGAGCGTGGCGCAGGCCTGGGTCATCTTGCCGACGCAGAACACGTCGACGTATTCGCCGAGATTGAAGAGCTCGTAGGCGAACATGCGGTTGGTGCGGCCGAAGGTCTGGATTTCGTCGTCCCAGACGGCGACACGACGGGACTTGCACAACTCCATGAGCGCCTTGAAGTAATCCCGATCTCCGGCATTGAACCCGCCCTCGCCCTGCACGAGTTCGAAGATGAAGCACGCGTGCTGGCCCGGGTAGCGATCGAGCAACATTTCCAGGTGCTGGAGGGCCATGTCGATAAATCGGGCCTTGCCCATGCGCTCGGCGGCTACCTCATCCCAGAAGGGCATGTAGTCAACCAGCGTGGAGAGCGGCACGCCCTGGCGATACTCGGCGGTGTCGCCGATCTGGCACATCGTGACCGATCGACCCATGAAGCAATCGCGGAAGGCGATGACGCGGGACGCGGGCGCGTGCTTCTGGTAGCACACCTTGATCGCGTTCTCGTTGGCCATCGCACCGGAGGTTGAGAGATAGGCGTATTTGAGGCGGCTGTTCTTGCGAGCCTCCGCCAGGATTGCTTCGGCGAACTCGCAGGCCTCGAAGTTGGTTTGAAGGTTGCCGTGCTTGAGCGTGTCGTCCAGGCCGCTGGCGATGGCCAGGGCGGCAAGGTCCGGGTCGGAGTGCCCGAAGAAGTGGACGCCGATGCCGTTGATCATGTCCCACTTGACGCTGCCGTCGAGAAGCTCGACCAGCGCGCCATTGCCAAGGCCCGACCCGATGTAGGGGTAGAGCAGGCCGCGGCCTCGAACATCGGCGGCCCGCTTGAGCAGCGCGTCGTACGACACCTTCATGGCCGAGTTGGGCGGGCGGACATCGGTGATGGCGGCGGATGCGGCGCGCAGCTCAGCAACCATCGAGTCAATCGCGGCACGAATCACGGGGCTTTGACGCAGACGCTCGCCGTGCGTGGCGGCGGCGGGAATGGAGGGCGAAGCGGCGGGAGCGGTGGTCATCATGCTTCCTTTCATCGACCGGACGGCACAGGATCATTCGTCGTCCGAGGAAGCAAGGAAAGAGAAACAGGGCGACGGAGGGCCCAAGAGTGCCGAGGCGGTCGAGTGAGGGGACGGAGTCGGGGCGAAACAGGATGTGAGGCTCTGCGGGCGATCGGCCGCGCCATCGGGATCCGATTTCTCGGCCGATCGCTCCCGATGGCGGCGAGATTTCAGAGTGCGGGATGACCGAGACGATCATGCCCGGACTCGTCGCGGGCCCGGATCAATCCCGGTTCAGATTCGCTTCCAGCTCGCGTCGGCGGAGAGTCTGGCGAGCAGCACCGCGAGCAACTGGCATCGGTCGACGAGGCTGGCGATCTCGATCCACTCCTGCGGCGTATGCAGGCCCCCGCCGCGGACGCCGAGCGTGTCGATCGTGGGGAGTCCGGTGTCCTGAAGGATGTTGCCGTCGCACACGCCGCCGGTCTTGCCGAAGGGGAGGGACTGTCCCAACGACTGGGCGACCTCGCGGGCGGCCAGTGCGAGGCGTTGCGTCCCTGGTGTGAGGGGCTTGGCGGGGCGATTGAAGCTGATCTCCAAGCGCACGCCGGGGAGCGAGCCCGGAGGTGTCTCAAGCGCGCGAAGGTCCCTTTCGATGTCGGCCGCGATCTCCGGCGTGGCAAATCGTGCGTTGCCCCAGGCACGGGCGGAGTCGGGGACGACGTTGGTCGCGTGCCCGCCCTGAATGGGGCCGATGTTGACGACTCGAACCGCGGCGGGGTCGCTCATGTGGGCGGTCGCGACGATGCAGCGTGCGAGGGCCAGAACCGCCGAGGTTCCGGCGGCGAAATCGCGCCCGACGTGAGCGGCTTTGCCCGCGCACTCGATCATGAACTGACCGCTCCCGGGGCGCTCGACCACAAGCGAGCCATCCGGGAGAGCGGGCTCGAGCACCAGGGCGATGTCGGCCCGGCTCGCGGCGTCGCGAAGGGCCTGTTCGGAGTGGTACGAGCCTGTTTCTTCGTCGCTGTTGAGCACCACCGTCCAGGAACTCTCGATGCCGAGCGCGTGGAGCGATTCGAGGGCGTGGATGGCGATGACCAGGCCCCCCTTCATGTCCACGCACCCGGGCCCGGTGGCTGTCAACGCATCGGGGCCGATGGTAAGCGAGCGGAATGGGCCCTCGGGGTCGTGAACGGTGTCGAGATGACCGGAGATGAGGACCCGGGTCGGGGCGCTTCGAGAGTCGCGGCGAGCGACGAGGACCGGCGGGATTTCCGCCGATTCAGAGGAGTCATACAACCAATGCGGGCGCGGCCGGCCCGGCACGAGCTCGATCGACGCGCCCAGCGCGGCCAAGCGATCGGCGAAATGCCGACGCGTGAGGTCCAGGCCGGGCTTATAAGAGAGGCCGGTCGGAGTCTCGACGTGGAGCTTGAGATCGGCAAGAAGGGCATCGCGGCGCGACGCGATGAGGTCGCGAAGGGCGGCCTCGCTGGGGAGCGGGATGGTCGAGGAAGCGGTCGACGCCATGCGCGATCGTTGGAGTCACGGCGGAGCGTGGCCACTGCATCAAGCCATGGAGCGGGGGATCGGGCAATGACGCCGTGCTCGCAACCCGCTGCACTTGGATCCGGTGAGCCACGGTTCACGGGTGGCCCGGGCGGCGAGCGATGATGACGCGGGGCGCAGGGCTAGCCGAGGAGCGTTGAGAACCAGTGGAGCGCCAATTGATCGAAGGCGGCCGCCGCGATCGACAGGGCGAGCACGATCACCGAGGCGACGCGAATCCAAAGGCAGTGCCGGTCGATAGGGAGGTGCTCGATGGGACGTCCGACGAGCGCGCGAAGGCGGGTTTGGCGTGTGAGGATCGAGCCGTGCCGCCACGAGCGACGGCGGCGCGGAATGCCGTTGAGGCTTGCGACCGCGTCGAGCGCGCCGATCATCGCGCCGGCCGCTTCGGGCGTGATGGCGGCGGCTTCCGTCGATGGGCATGAGCGTGAGAGAGTTTGCACGGCGAAGGCGTCGGCCTGCCACTCGAAGCGCCGGCTCACGAAACCGAAGAGCCAGAGCCCGCACACGACGGCCGCCCCGCCGGCGACGAACTCGGCCGGAGTCTCGGCGTGGGGGGCGAAGGCATGGACCCAGCGACCGAGCCACGTCAGAAGGGTGACCAGCGAGAGGACGCACGCGAGCATGGCGAGGACAAGCCACGGGAGATGGGCTCTGCGGATGTGCCCGAACTCATGGGCGGCGACGGCGCGGACCTGGTCAAGGGAAAGGTTGTCGAGCAGGCCGTCGGTCAGCAAGACGAAGCGCAATCCGGGGAGAATTCCGACGGCGGCGCCGTTGATGAGCGTGCCTCCGGTGCGCCAGACGAAGAGTCGCCGGAGGCGGACTCGCGAGTCGTCGGCGACCTTCAGCAAGGCGGCGCGGAGTTCGCCCTCGCCGATGGGGACCGCATCCCAGACGTAGCGGAGCACCAGCGGCGCCAGGAGGAACACGCCCGCGACGGCGGCCAACTGGCAGATCGCCAGCAGGCTCTGCCCGTCCTCGGACTCCAGGTCGTGCCCGGCTCGTCGGAGCGCGGCCTCGATCGACTCAGACGCCGCGACGATCATGAGAATGGGGACGAGAACGACCAGCACGGTCGAGCGGAAATGGCTCCAGACCGAGGCGGCCCGCGATTGCAGCGGGTAGATCGGGCGGCCCTCGTCGAGGCGACGGATCAGCACCGCCTCGCGTATGCGACGCTCGATGGGATCATGCACCCACATCAACGCCAGCCAGGTGAGGATGAGTGGGGCGAGCGCGACGAGCTCGTCGACCAGAATGAGCTCACCCAGCGAATGACGGAGACTGGCCGGCCATGCGAAGAGGACGCACGCGATCCCGTGGATCACGGTCGCCGCGATGCGGGCCCAGCGCGTGATGCGATCGCCGAGAAAGGCGGCGCGGATCGAGCCCCGCTTGTCCATCGAGCGCCCGCACGCGGACATCGCGAGCCAGACCATGAGGACGAGCGCCACCTGCGGCGCCACGGCGGCCAGCGCGGCGGCGCGGAGATCGGTCGGCGTGCCGACGACATCCGACAGCGACGGCGCGCTAAGGCAGAGAAACGCGACGATGACAAGGAACTGCGACATCCGGCTTGATGGTGACTCTCGTGGCGAAAGGAACGACCTCTTGCTCCTCGGAAAAGCGATCTACGGGAGAGAGCGAAAGGCGCTCGACATCGCCCCGCACCGCGCGGGATCGACGGGATTCTCCCACCGGCCGTCACGCTTGATCCACGAGCCGACGATGACCCCGTCGGCGTGCGTCAACAGCGCAGGGAGTTGTTCCGGCGTCGCCCCCGACCCGACCAGGACGGGCAGCTTGACGGCACGACGCACGGCGGAAAGTTCCGCGGGGTCCGTCGGCTTGCCCGTCGCCGTTCCCGTCACGATCACACCGTCGGCCAGAAAGAACGCGGCCGCCTCGGCGGCGTCGGCGATCGAAACGTCCGCCGTGATCGCGTGCGAGGCGTGCTTCTTCTTGATGTCGGCGAAGATCGCGATCGAATCGGCGCCGATGGATCGGCGGTAGCGGAGCAGTCCGCCGGCCTCGGCCTGCGGGAGCAGTCCCTCGTCGGCGACATGCGAGAACACAAAGTTTTCGCAGCGGATGAACGAACCGCCGATCGCGAGCGCGATGGCGAGCGCCTCGCGGTTGCCCCCCGACAGCACCTGGATACCCAGCGGTGTCGAACGTGCCGCGTCGCGGATCGCCACGCCCACACGCGTCATGATCGCGGTGGTCTCCGGGCCGTGCTCGTCGTGAACGTACGGACGGTCGTGCATGTTCTCGATGATGATCGCGTCGAATCCGGCGCCCGCGAGGGCCCGGGCGTCGGCGACGGCATCGGAGATGAGTTGATCGAGCGACGCGCACGCTCTCGGCGTGGCGGGGAGGGCGCCGACGTGCACCATCCCGATCAGCACGCGTGGCCTTCCCAGAATCTCGTTCATCGAACGCACAGCAACTCCTTCCAGGACGGGCCCTGCCCCTGGCAACGCTCACGCCTTGACAACCCGCGCCTTGACCCTTCCGGCACGGGCCATCGCGTTGCGGGTATCAACGATGAGCTTGGCGTGTTCGCCCAGCATTGCCCAGTCGATGAGACGATGGTCGGTGATGATGAGTACGCAATCCGCGCGGGCGACGCGGGCGGGGGTAAGCGCCTCGCTCTTCATATCGAACGAGTGGCGGCGCATGCGCGGGAACACCGCGACGTGCGGATCGTGGTACGAAACCTTGGCGCCGCGTTCGTTGAGAAGGTCGATCACCTCGGCCGCGGGCGTCTCTCGGACGTCGTCGACGTCGGGCTTGTACGCCAGTCCGATCACGAGCACATCGGCGCCGCGCAGGGACTTGCCGTCGTCGTTGATCGCCTCGGCGACACGCTCGACGACCTGTCGCGGCATGCGGCTGTTGATCTCGCCGGCCAGTTCGATGAAGCGTGTCGACATCCCGACCTCGCGGGCTTTCCAGGTGAGGTAGAAGGGATCGATCGGGATGCAGTGCCCGCCCCAGCCCGGACCCGGATAGAAAGGCTGGAAGCCGTAGGGCTTGGTGGAGGCGGCCTCGATCACGCGCCAGACGTCAATGCCCATCGCCGAGAGAACGGGCTTGAGCTCGTTGACGAGCGCGATGTTGACGGCACGGTAGATGTTTTCGAGAAGCTTGGCGGCCTCGGCGACTTCGGCGCTCTCGACCTCGATCACCTGGTCGACCACGCTGCGATAGAACGCGACACCCATCGCGGCGCTGGCGGGATCGATGCCGCCGACCAGGCGAGGGATGGTCCGGGTGCTGACGCCCTGACGCCCCGGGTCTTCGCGTTCGGGGCTGAAGACGAGGAAGAAATCGCGGCCGCAGCGGCGCCCCGCGGCCTGAAGCATGGGAAGGCAGACCTCGCGGGTGGTCCCTGGATAGCTGGTCGATTCGAGCGAAACAAGCGCCCCGGGCCTGAGAACACGCGCGATCTGGCGGGTGGAGTTCTCGACAAAGGAGAGATCCGGGTCGTGGTGCTGGCCGAGCGGCGTGGGAACGCACAGAACGATGACGTCGGCGTTGCCGAGCTGGCTGGGGTCGGTGGTGGGCTCGAAGCGATCCGAGGCCGCGAGCTGGCGTGCGAGGTCTTCGCCGAGGTGCTTGAGGTAGGCCTCGCCGCGGCGGAGACGATCTACCTTGGTCTGGTCGACGTCGAGCCCGATGACGCGATACCCGGCGTCGTGAACGGCGCGGACCATGGGGAGTCCGACGTAGCCCAGCCCGACGACGCCGACAACGGCCTGGCGCGAAGCAATCAGTGCTTCGAGGCGGGCGGCCAGGGGGTTTTCAGTCGCGGCCATGGGGTGAGTATAAGGCTGCCTCGCACGGGGCTCGTCCGGGCTGTATGCTGTACGATTCTCACGCCGCAAGGAGACCGCATGTCGACATTGCCAACGCAGTTCACCCAGCCCGGCGAGCGCACCATCCTCGGGCACCCGATGGGGCTGTTCCTCTTGTTCCTGGTGGAGATGTGGGAGCGGTTCAGCTACTACGGGATGCGTGGACTGCTGGTGCTGTATCTGGTGCGTGCGACCACCGGCGATGAGCAGGGCTTCAACCCCGGGCGTGGATGGAGCAAGGCCGACGCCAGCACCCTGTACGGCTGGTACACCGGCCTGGCGTACCTGACGCCCATCATCGGCGGCGTCATCGCGGACAAGCTGATCGGCACGCACCGCTCGATGGTCTTTGGCGGGTTGATCATCGCCCTGGGGCACATTGTGCTCGCGATCTCGGGGATTGGCGACATGGCCCACAACGACCTGGGCATGTCGGTCTTTATTTTCGGCCTGGCGATCATCGTGATCGGCACGGGGCACTTCAAGCCGAGCGTGTCCGTGATGGTCGGGCAGTTGTACAAGGAGGGCGACCCTCGCCGCGACGGTGCGTTCACCATCTTCTACATGGGCATCAATCTCGGCGCGTTCCTGTGCGCGTTCGTGTGCGGCACGCTGGGCGAGAAGGTCGGCTGGCACTGGGGCTTTGGCTCGGCGGCGGTCGGCATGATCGCTGGGCTGTTGCTCTACCTGGCGGCTCGCCGTAATCTGCTGGGCACGATCGGTGATCCGCCCGGCAACAAGGGCGGGACAGCGCCGCTGTTCTTGCTCCTGGCCATTGCGTTTTCAGCGCTCTTTGCGTTCTCGTACCACACCAAGGCGCTGCAGGGCGCCTACGCGGGCCTCATGGGCTATCTGACGGGCGGCACGGGGATCGCCGTCGCGATCGGCGTTATCGCGGTCGTGCTCGGGGCCGTGGGATGGTTTGTCGCGATCCAGAAGCCGGGCGACAAGGGGCCGACCGCATCGATCTTCATCTTCATGTTCTTCAACGCGTTCTTCTGGATCGCGTTCGAGCAGGCGGGTTCCAGCATCAATCTGTTCACGGAGGAGAAGACAGACCGGATGCTGTTTGGCTGGGAGGTTCCCGCGACGTGGTTCCAGTCGGTCAACGCGGGCCTGATCTTCATCCTCGCGCCGTGGTTTGCGGGCCTGTGGTCGAAGCTGAGCCGTCGAAACGCCAATCCGAGCCAGCCCGTCAAGATCGCGCTGGGGCTGATTTTCCTGGGCTTGGGCTACATCTTCATGGTCTGGGCCGGGCTGATCGCCAAGGAGGGGACGGCGAAGGCGTCGATGCTTCTCATCCTGCTGACGTACTTCTGGCACACGGTCGGGGAGTTGTGCCTGTCGCCCACGGGGCTTTCGTATGTCACGAAGGCGGCCCCGGTGAGATTTGTCTCGCTTCTCATGGGCATCTGGTTCATTTCGAGCTTCATCGCGAATCTTGGCGGCGGGCTGATCGCCGCGACGGTCGAGAAGATCGAGAAGGGCGAGTTGCAGTTGCCCTGGTACTCGATCAAGAAGTTCGGGGGGCAGGCGGACTATTTCTTCCTGTTCGTGGTCACGTCGGTCGGCGCGGGCGTGGTCGTGCTGGTGTTTACGCCGCTGTTCAAGAAGCTGCTGCGCCACGCCAACGACTGACCCCGGGGCTCCTCATGCGAGGACGGCCGCGCCGCTCTGCGCACTGGTGATGAACACGCGAGCGTCGTGGTCTTGGGCGGTGGCATGCCGCCGCCGATACGCCGCGGGAATCTCGCGGACGAGGCGATCGGCCGCTTGGGGCGTGGCCAGGGCGATGGCGCAGCCGCCGAACCCACCGCCCGTCATGCGGGCGCCAAAGACGCCGGGAACTCCCGCGGCGATTTCGACCAGCGTGTCGAGCTCCGGGCAGGACACTTGATAGTCGTCGCGGAGCGAGGCGTGGGAGGCGAGCATGAGCCGCCCCACTTCTTCGAGGTTTCCGGAGCGGAAAGCCTCCGCGGCGGCGAGCGTGCGAGCGTTTTCCGAGACAACATGGCGGGCACGGGCGTGCTGGAGCTGTGAAAGCCCACCACTGCTGCCGGCGGTCGGCGCGTGACGCGCCAGGAGTTCGGGGGTCGCGTCGCGAAGAGACCCGAGTCCCATGACGCCGCACGCGGCCCGGCACGTGTCGCGACGCCGGGCGTACTCGCCCGAGGCCAGGGAGTGCCTGACGCGCGAGTCCATCACCACGACCACGGCGCGGTCCGCGCCCGGCATGGCGACCAGCTCGGCGGCCTGGGTCCGGCAGTCGATGAGCAGGGCGTGGTTGGGCTGGCCCATCGCCGCGATGAACTGGTCCATGATGCCGCAGGGGACGCCGGCGAATCGATGCTCGGCGTCTCGGCAGAGGGCGGCGAGTTCGCGGGGCGGGATAGCGACGCCGACGAGCGCTGCGGCGGCGGTGGCGACCGCGACCTCGAGCGAGGCGGAGCTCGACAGGCCGCTCCCAAGAGGAACGCTGGACGCGACCGAAAGCTCGACCCCCCGGGCGGCGAGTTCGGGCGCGATCGCGGCGAGATTGGAGAGAACCCCCGCGATGTACGACGCCCATGAGCCGGTTCGGACGAGGTTGCTCTCGGCGTCGTGAGACAGATCGGGCGCGGCGCGGAGCGATCTCAGGTCGCCGAGCTCGACGGCGGCGCCCAGGTCGGCGGCGTGCAGGCGCGAGGTTCCGGTCCGCGACCAGTCGATGGCGACGATGGTGCGACGGTCGATCGCGATGGGCAGGACGAAGCCGTCGTTGTAGTCGGTGTGCTCGCCGATCAGGTTGACGCGTCCTGGCGCGGCGGCAACGAGGCGCGGTTCGCGCCCAAACTGGGAACGAAACGCGTTGATCGCGCGATCGAGCGGTGGTAGATCCGAGGGCGGCGCCGGCTGAGACATAGAAGAGACGGTATTGGACATCAAGAGGCGGAGTCGAGTGAGCGAGAATTGTTCAAGGCCCGCCGCGGCGGCCGGTCAACCTCTCCGACGCGTTCGGGCCCGGCACCCGCAGACGCGTCGCCTCGGCGACGGCGTCAGCCGCCGGCGGGAACGGCTGGCGCGGGATTCGCGGCACTCCAAACGGCGAGCTGCGAGCCGAGTTGGATGACAAGCCAGAGGAAGAAGTGGCTGATGACGAGCGTGGCGTGAACGTCGCGAGTCTGACGAAACGTGATGCCGATGACTCCCAGATAGGCCAACGAGGCGAGGATGGTTTCCTCCCACTTGCCGGTCCCGACGAGCTGGATGTTGAGGTTGAACACAAGAAGGAAGGCGGAAACAGCGGTCAGCATCCGTGCCGCGCCAAGATCCCAGGGACCGATCTGCCTCCGCGCGAGTGTCGCCGCGATGACGATGGCGCCGACCCCGGTCGCGGTGTGGAGCAGCCCGTTGTAGACGGTGAGGACGGCGCTGATGAACGGCCTGGCGCCGTGCACGCTCGAAGAGATCGTGGCGCCGATGAGCAACACGCCGCCGAACGCCAGCCAGAGCTTGGCCGGGCCGAGCGCGGGCCTGACGAATGGTTCCTGCGGCTCGGTGTCGGGGTCGGGGTCGCTCTTTGGGGTCTTGGCCGGCTTCCCCTTGCGTGCCGCCTCGACCTCGGGGTCTTGAGAGAAATCGGCGTCGTCGTCGAAGGCGTCGAGGAGCTTGGGGCCGAGCGTCGACTCGGTCGCGCCGGGCGCCGGCGCACGGGACGTTTTCGCGGCAGGGCTCGGCGGGATGTCGGGTTGGCCGGCGTCGACTCCCAGTGGTTCGGCGTCGTCGGGGAGCGGATTGATGTTGGCCATGATGACTCTCCGTGAGTGCCGCGACTATGCTGGGAGTCTAGCTGAGAATTGATGTTGAGACGGGGACGGCGTGACCGGCGCATCGGCGTCGATCGGACCGGAGTATTCGAGGCGGGTGATCGGCCTTCACGGGGCGCGACGATCAACCGGCGGGCGACCGGGAGGAGTGCGAGCATGAGTCATGTCACGTTTGATCCCGACGCCGCGGCGGCTCCTGGCGCCGGGATTTTCGGTCTGCCGTTCGATGAAGCGTCGAGCCGGGTGGTGCTCCTCCCCGTGGCGTTTGACGCGACGACCTCTTATCGCCCGGGCACGGCGGACGGCCCTTCGGCGATCTTTGAGGCCTCGATGCAGGTCGACCTGTTCGACTCGCGATTCGGCAAGGTATACGCGCAGGGCATCTGGATGAAGGAGGCGGACGCTCGCGTCGCGGCATGGAGTCGTGAGGCGTCGGCGCTGGCAAGGCCGATCGTGGAGGCGGGCGGGCAGGGCAACTTTGCCGCGCCGCTCGCGAAGATCAACGCCATCTGCCATGCCTTGAACGAGTTTGTCTATGGCGAGACGATGAGCGTGCTGCGGGCGGGCAAGGTGCCGGGGCTGATCGGTGGAGAGCACTCGACGCCGTTCGGCGCGATCCGCGCCTGCGCGGAGTCCTACCCCGGCATGGGTGTGCTGCACGTTGACGCCCACATGGACCTGCGGGACTCGTTCGAGGGGTTCGAGTGGTCGCACGCGTCGATCATGCACAACGTCCTGAACCGCATCAAGGGCCTGGGCAGATTCGTCCAGGTCGGAATCCGCGACTTTGGCAAGCGAGAGATGAAATTCGCGGAACTGCACAAGATTGATGTGCACCTCGACATTGATCTCGCGGAGAAGTTGCTGAGCGGCGCGAGATGGATGGATCTGTGCGCGAGGATGATCGAGCCGCTGCCGGAAATGGTCTATGTGAGCTTTGACATCGACGCCCTGGACCCGTCGCTGTGCCCGCACACTGGAACTCCGGTGCCGGGCGGGCTGTCGTTCGCGCAGGCGTCGCTGCTGCTGGAGTCGCTGTGGCGTTCGGGGCGGAAGGTCGTCGGTTTCGATCTGGTTGAGGTCGCGCCGGGAGCGGTCGAGGGCGAGCCGGAGTGGGACGCCAACGTGGGCGCCCGGTTGCTGTACAAGCTGTGCGGGTGTGTTCAGGATCGGGTGGTGTAGCCGATCGGACCCTGGGGGCCGCTACGGTGTGGCGCCGGCGCCGACGAGGTGGGCGGCCAACTGCATGAGCTGGCTTGTGAGACGTGCCGCAAGGTCAAAGATCTTGTCGCCCGCGTACATGAACACGAGGACGAACCCGATGAACGTGATCATCTGTCCCTTCTCGGTCGAGATCAATTCGTAGTACCTCGGCCAGAAATCACCCAGGATTCTCGAACCATCGAGCGGCGGGACCGGGAGCAGGTTGAAGAGCATCAGGGCGAGATTCAGCATGGCGCCCATCTTCAGGAAGATCCATGCGTTGTAGAGAAAACCCTCCGTGGCCGGCGGGGCGAATCGCAGGTGCAGCACGCCGCCGATGAGGCACGCCACGAACAGAAGCAGATTCATCGCGGGCCCGGCGAAGGAGACGTAGGCGTCGCCGTAGCGGCCGCGGAATCGCGAGGGGCTGACCGGCATCTGACCCCAGGCGATCCCGATCATCGCGAACATGACGAGGCTCATGGCGCCAAGGTGCACGAGCGGGTTCCACGTCATGTGCCCGGATTCGATGGGTGTGGTATCCCCCTGACGGATGGCGGCCCATCCATGCCCGAGCTCATGGAGCACGATGCTGAAAATCACCCAAAACACCCAGGCGACCAGGAAGATCGGGCCTGCATTCCATGCGTCCAAAACCCACCAGCTGTGCATCCCCGTCCTTTCGGTTCCTCGGAGTTTAGGTGGGCGTCGCGGAGGGCGTGGCGGACGCCTCGTGCACCACGAATCGTCCCGCCCGGAGCATGGCGGACGACTCGATGGTGAATGCGTCTTGCGATAAAGAGTTCAGGAGAAGAGCCGCATCACGAATACGCGGGCACCCACTGCGTCGCGGCGATCTTCCGGGTCAGTTCCTCCCGACTCAGGGGCGGTGCGAGCCCCTCGCTCTGGGCCTGGATGGCGACGGCCGCCGCGATGTGACGCGCCACGGCGCGCAGGTCGCGCAGGCTGGGCAGCAGCGACGCGTTCCGATCGCGGAGCGCGGGTGACTTCTCGCCCAGCGCCCGGGCGGCCGCGAGCATCATGCCGTCCGAGACGCGCGAGGCCTTGCAGGACGCCAGCGCGAGTCCCACGGCCGGGAAGATGTAGACGTTGTTGCACTGCGCGATGGGGACGGTCTGTGCGCCGACGCTGACGGGCGCGAACGGCGAGCCGGTCGCGATCAGCGCTCGCCCTTCCGTCCACGCCATCAGGTCTGCGGGGGTCGCTTCTGCTTTGGAGGTCGGGTTCGAGAGTGGGAAGATGATCGGGCGCGGCGTCTTGCGGGCCATCTCGCGGATCAGCGGCTCGGTGAACGCGTTGGCGAGGGTCGAGAGGCCGATCAACACCGTCGCGGGAACCGCGTTGATGACCTCCTCGAGCCCCACGATCCCGGCCGCGGAACGGGGCATGGTGCCCAGACGTTCCGAAGGCTGCGCGAAGGCGCGTTGCTCGGTTGAGAGGTCGGTTCTTCCGGCGTGCAAGAGCCCGCCGCGGTTGATGATCCAGAACCGCTCGCGGGCTTCGCGCTCGGGCAGGCCGTCTTCAACCATCGCGCGGCAGAGATAGTCCGCCACACCGATGCCCGCGGAACCGGCGCCGAGGATGACGACATGCTGATCGCGGAGCGGGCGGCCGGTCACGGCGATGGCGCCGAGGATCGCACCCAGAGTAACGGCGGCGGTCCCCTGGATGTCGTCGTTGAAGCTCAGCACCTGGTCGCGATAGCGAGAGAGCAGCGTGTAGGCGATGCTGTTGGGAAAATCCTCCCACTGCACGCAGGTGTTGGGGAGCTGCACTTTGACGGCCTGAATGAACAGGTCGACGAAGTCGAAGTATTCCTTGCCACTCAGCCGCTCGTGACGCCAACCGAGGTAGAGCGGGTCGCGCAGACGTTCGGGGTTGTTGGTGCCGACGTCGAGGACGATGGGGAGCGTGCGGTCGGGGCGGATGCCGCCGATGAGCGTGTAGAGCGAGAGCTTGCCGATCGGAATGCCCAGGCCGCCGACGCCCTGGTCCCCGATCCCGAGGATGCGCCCGCCGTCGGTGACGACGATGACATCGATCTCTTTGCCGTAGCGGTTGGAGAGCATCTCGGGGATGCGATCGCGGAGCGGGTACGAGATGAAGAGCCCGCGTGGACGCCGATAGATATGCGAGAACTGCTCGCACGCGGCGGCGACGTGGGGCGTGTAGACGATCGGCATCATCTCCTCGACATGGTCGAGCAGCAGGCGATAGAACAGCACCTCGTTGGTGTCCTGCAACGCGCGGAGATAGATGTGCTTGTCGAGCGGCGAGGCGCGGGTCTGAAACGCCTCGTAGGCACGGGCGGTTTGCTCTTCGAGCGTCTCGACGTGCGGCGGGAGCAGGCCGGTCAGGCCGAGCTCGGCTCGCTCCTCCTCTGTGAACGCGGTGCCCTTCGTGCGGAACGGGTTGTCGAGGAGGGCGTGGCCGTGGCGGTATGAACTCGGCTTGATCTCTGGGGCTGTCAGCATGGCGAAGATCCTTTGAGAAGGGTCTCGCCGCGAGGCGGCCGCCTCTGGGGCGGGACCATGAAGCACGGTAGCCGACCCTTGGCCGGATTCAATCAATTCCGAGCCGATCGCTTGATCGCCCGCATGTTCGATCGATCATCGCGGCGATCGCGCCGCACGGATGACCGCGTACGCCGACGTGATCTTGTCTCCCGGCTCGCGGCGATTATCCTGGCGGGATGCGACGAAAACTGACGGCAAACCTTCGTGCCGGCACCGCACGCCCCACCGCCGATGCCGGGGCACGAGCCGTCGGGCTCGGCGATGCCGAGTCGCTGGCAGCCTTGATGCTCGCGGCCTATCGCGGGTCCATCGACGACGCGGGGGAAACCCTGGGCGAAGCACGCGGCGAGGTCGCCAAGACCCTCAGCGGCGGCTACGGGCGATTTGACGTTGAGGCGTCGGAGGTGGTCGAACGCGAGGGACACATCATGGCGGCAACGATTGTGACCCACTATGAGGGGCTGCCGATGATCGCGTTTTCGCTGACGCATCCCGCGTGGCGTCGTCTCGGCTTTGCGCGGGCCGGACTCCGGCGCGCGATGGATCGGCTCGCGAGGGCGGGATACGAGCGCGTGCAGCTCGCGGTGACGCGCGGGAACACGCCCGCCGAGCGACTGTACGAGAGCCTGGGCTTCGTCGACGCGTAGGACGACGGCCTCACGCGCCAGCGCAGCATGCTTCGCAGCCGATGGCACGCCAACCGAGAATCTCGATGTCCGGCGACGCGTAGCCGTCACGGGCCGGCTCGTTGCGGTAGAGATCGGTGCTCAGGTACTTCTTGTTGCTGTCGCACAGGACGGTCGCGACAATCGCGTCGTCACCAAGCTCGTCGAGCAGCTTGTTGGCGCCGAGAAAGTTCGCGCCCGACGAGATGCCGACCGCGAGCCCGACCTTTCCGAGTTTCTGGGTGGCGAGGATCGCGTCGCCGTCCCACACATCGATGATGGCGTTCAGCTCCGGGAGCGCGACGATCGAGGGGATGAATTCGTCGCTGATCCCCTGGATGCGGTGGGCGCCCACCTTGTTGCCGGTGCGAAGCGTCGGTGAATTCGCGGGCTCGAGCGGGTGCACACGCGTGCCCGGCCAGCGGGCGCGAAGGGCGCGACCAACCCCCATGACGGTGCCGCCCGTCCCGACACCGGCGACGAAGGCATCGGCCCTCAGCCCCTCGCTTTCCAGCTGCGAGATGATCTCCGGGCCCGTGGTACGCTCGTGCGCGTCGATATTGGCGGGGTTGTCGAACTGGTGCGGGAGAAAAACACGCCTGCCCGCGGCGGCCTCGCTTCGAGCAAAGTCGTCGGCCATCGCGATGCTCCCCTTGAATCCGCCCTGCTCGTGCGAGACCGGCACGACCTCGGCGCCCATGGACTGAATAAGCATGACACGCTCGCGGCTCATCCAGTCGGGCATATAGATGCGGACCGGATGTCCGAGCGCCCGCCCCATCGCGGAGAATGAGATCCCCGTGTTGCCGCTGGTCGCTTCGGCGATCGTGTCGCCGGGGCGAAGTTCGCCGCGCTGGTAGGCGGCGCGGATGATCCACAACGCCATGCGGTCCTTGACCGAGCCGGTCATGTTCTTCTGTTCGTACTTGCCAAAGACGCGGCGTTCGCGCCCGCGCGAGCGGTATCGGATTTCGACCAGGGGCGTGCGCCCCACCATAGCGGCCAAGGCGTCGAGATTCGACCACCGCTGGCCGGCGCAGCTGAACGGGTTTGTGGAGCGAGACGACCGAGCCTTGCAGGGTGGCGGGACCGGGACGGTGAGTGATTCGTTACGCGTCGGTTGGGACATAGCGCACTCCCGGCCGCCGTTGACGACATTCGTCATTCCGCGGCGATGGCGAATTCAAGACGATAGTGTCCTTCAAGGGGTGGCGAGAGCTTCGACCTCACTTTACGAACCCAAACAAACGCCGTAATGTCAGTCCAAGTCCGCTGGTGACTAACGAATCACGTGTTGGCCACGACAATCATGTTGCTTCGGGGTAGCGAAGTCACTAATCTGTTCGTCCATGGATCGTCTTCGACGGCGATCAGAAGAGTTGAGAGACGGAGAGTCCGGGGCCTGAGAACCCCCGGCAAGAGACGCCGAGAGCAACGCACAATACGCTGTTCCGCTGGCCAAGGAACTCGTCCCTGTGGATGAATGACAAGGTCAGGTTTCCATTTCGAATTGATTGAGGAGAAACAGAGATGAAAAAGATGATGTTCGTGGTTCCCCTCGTCGCGGCCTCGGGTATGGCCCACGCCGCCATCAACAACACGGGGAACTGGTACGGCAACGTGGGCGGGCAGCTCCACGCCGTGGCGTTCCCGGGCGTCTCGACCGCGACGGGCAGTTGGAGCTTGGGCGGTCTTCCCGCCGGCGCCACGATCGAAGCTGCGTACGTCCACTGCAATGACTGGTTCAACGGCGGGGCGCCGCTGACGCTCAGCTTCAACGGAAACTCGGGCGTGTCGCAGTCCGCGTATGAGTCGGCCCTGTCTTCTTCGGGCGATCTCTATGACTATCGCTGGGACGTCACCAGCATGATCACGGGCAACGGCGGCTATAGCTTCGACATCCGCGGCGGAAGCCAGATCTACATGGCGTCCCTGCACGTCGTCTTCAGCCACGCGACGCTCCCGACCGGCTCGGTCCACACCTACGAGGGCGCGGAGCACGTCGGCGAGGGGCACACGACGGACGTGTATTCCTTCAATCTTTTCAATGCGGCGCCCGGCCCGGCGTTCTTCCAGATGGTGACGCAGGCCGACGACACGGCTACCACGGGCGAGGAAATCTTCTACAACGGCACCAAGGTCGCCGGACCGCTCGACGGCAACCTCGGGCAGTGGGCGTCGCGCATCCAGGCCCCGGTCGTGAACAACGGCGTGGCGGAGAATATCGCGATCAACACCTACGGCGACTGGTTCGGCATGCACGTCGCGATGGTCACGACCACGCTCCCGACACCGGGTTCGCTGGCGGCCTTCGGCGTGCTGGGTCTGGCCGCCGCCCGTCGTCGTCGTTGAGTGATTGAAGAACTGCTGACTGACCACGAGCACCCCGGTCGAAAGGCCGGGGTGTTTTCTTTGAAGTCATCGCACCTTGACCACGAGCGTCGCCCGTCCACTCGCGCAGGCCGGCATCCAATGCCGTCGCGGATCGGGAGGTTCTGATCAATCGCGGAATTTCGCGTGGCAGTCCGTGCATGACGCGGCGACGGCCTTGAGTCGGGCCGAGAGCTTGGCTTGATCACTCACGCCCGCGATCAAGTCGTCTTCGAGCTCCTGGGCGCGCTGGCTGCTCAACCTGAGCCCGTCGGCGAACTCCACGGGCTTGGACGCGGCGCGCTCACCCGTGGCGATCACGCGGAGCATGTCCGCCATGCGGCCCGCCTCGGCCGCGGGAACAAGATCGGGGTGGTCCTTGGGCACTTGCCATCCCGATTTTTCGATGAGCTTCAGGTGCTCGTTGATCTCGTCGAGCTCAACCATCGCCTTCACAAAGCCCTTCGGGGGGGCGACTTGAGGGAAATCCGCGGGCACGTGTTCGAGCACGTCGGCCCCCACCACGGTTGCCGCCGCGGCGCACGCGTACAGCCCCTTGTAGTTCGGCGCGGTGCCGGAGACTTTCATGCGCTCGATGGCCTGCTCGGGCGTGAGCCACCCGAGGCTAGCGGCGGTTGCCGCCGCGGCCCCGGCGCTGCGGTGCTTGCCGTGGTGGCAGTGAACGTACACCGGGCCGAGGGCGATCGCGTCGCGGGTGGCGCGAACAATCTCGAGCTTTCGTGCCTCATCGAAGCCGTTGTAACCGATGGGGAGGTGGATGTAGCGGATGCCGCGGGCCTTGGCGTGCTCGACCTCGGGCGCCGCGCCATCAACGCTGATGATGGTCTTGACGCCCAGAGCGGCGAGGGTGTCGAAGCCCGCGTCGCCCTCGGGGGCGCTCCCGGAATAAAAGGCGTCGTGGTACGCGACGACGTTGTGCAGACCGGGGTAGTCCCGCGGCCTGTCATCGGTGAGCTTGGGCAGGTCGATCGGCGCGACGCCACGAGCGGCCTGGGGATTGGTGGATCCGCGGTGCGCGCAGGAACCCGTGCAAACAGCGGCGAGCGCGATTGCAAGGCATATCACATGGTCTCGAGCGGGTCGGCGAATCATGAGCGGAACTCCGTCTCTCCGGGCGAGTAGCGATGTGCCATTGTACCCGCGGGGCCGAGCGTGGTTGCGAGCTGGTGTGCCGGAGGTCGCGCGGCCTCTCGCGTTCGAACGGTTTCACGTGTGATCCGGGGCAGGGGGGCGCGTTCGCGACCTTGATCCGCGTGCCGTGTGGTATGCTATTGGGCGATGGCGAACACGCGATGGCAACCATTCCGCGTTCGGCGCGGCGCACGCCCGCGGGTTGCGGATCGGGCCTTCACGCTCATCGAACTTCTGGTTGTCATCTCGATCATCGCGGTACTCATCGCGATCCTGCTCCCGGCGCTGGCGCGGGGTCGGATCATCTCCAAGCGGACCTCGTGCGGCTCGAACCTTCACTCGATCGGCGTCGCGCTGCAGGGGTACCTGAATGACTCCAAGAGCGTGTTCCCGGTCCATAGCAACTGGGGCAATCTGATCGGTCGGCATGGCACCCGGAACACCTACGACGAATCGCCCGGGACCGGCTGGGAGAATGAGTTTACGAGCGCCGGCAAGCCGCTGAAGATCAGGCCGTTGAACAAGTACGTCGATTCACCGCTGGTGGCGCGATGCCCTGATGATCGCGGGGATTGCCTGCAGAACAACGTGACGAACTGCTTCGAGGCCTATGGCACCAGCTATCTGGTTCACTGGCGGAGCGACAACTTCGCGACGGCGCACGCGACGTCGGACAACATCAGTTCGAGGCCGATACGCGAAAGCGATCCGCGCGGTCCGATGTCGCTCAAGCTGGTGATGGCCGAGTGGGTGTGGCATGGGAACCGGGCGTTGACGCAGCCGCAGAACCTGTGGCACAACATCCGCGCGATCCGCCAGTACAACATCGTGTTCGGCGACTCGCACGTGAAATTCTTCAGCTTTCCGCGCGCGATCGAGGACTGGTACGACCCCGCGGCCGCGGCTCCCGATCCGAATCGTGGCTGGTGGTAGGAGAAGCATCCGCTGGGTTCGCCGGCGAATGCGAACCTCGGGTCGGGCTCGCCCGTGACGTGCTCGCTCCAGTTACGGCCCGATGCCGGTCGATGAATGGGGTCGAGTGGACTAGACGCGAAGGAACCCCCCATGAAAATGATCGCGGCAGCCTCCCTTGCGGGCCCTGTTCTCTCGATCCTTCTGGGAATCCTGATCGGGCTGTCTGGCTACACGTTCCGCTACGCCGAGGGTCTCTCGTATCTTTCGAACGATCCAAAGGCGTGCGTGAACTGCCATGTGATGCGGGATGAGTACGAGGGATGGCAGAAGGGGTCGCACCACGCGGCGACGACGTGCAATGACTGCCATGTCCCCCAGGACGTGCTCGGCAAGTACGCCACCAAGGCCGAGCACGGCTGGCGGCACAGCAAGGGCTTCACGCTGCAGGACTTCCACGAGCCCATCGGCATCACCGACGGGAGCCTGGCGGTCGTACAGGACAACTGCGTGCGCTGCCACGGCGAGTTCGTGTCGGACGTCGCGACGTCTCGCGGAACGCAGCACGGGATGATGATCGGCGACCTCAACTGCGTCCACTGCCATTCCCATGTCGGGCACGGCCCGACCCGCTGAGCGATTCACGGAGAGATACCCATGTCAACCGACCACAAGCCGCCAAAGCGAGGTTCAGGCGTTTCCATCGTTCTGATCGTCATCACCGCCGCCGCCACGGTCGGCGTGATGATGCTCATGCAGAATATTCGCGAACGGAAGATCGAGGCCAAGGAAACGGTCTTCCGCGTCACCAACATCACCGAGACGATAATCGACCCCGCCGAGTGGGGCAAGAACTTTCCGCGCCAGTACGACTCGTACAAGCGCACGGTCGACATCGAACGAACGAAGTACGGCGGGAGCGAAGCGTTCCAGAAACTCGATCAGGATCCTCGCTGGCGGCAGATCTTCAACGGCTACGCCTTCTCGATTGATTATCGAGAGGAGCGTGGGCATGCGTACATGCTGAGCGACCAGCGGGAGACGGAGCGGGTGACAAAGAAGCCGCAGCCCGGGGCGTGCCTGCACTGCCACGCTTCGATCACCAACGCGTACCGGAAGGCCGGCGTCGAGAAGGGTGCGGCGGGGACGCTGGATGATCCGCTCACCTCTCCGCCGGGGCAAGAACAGCTCATGAAGGGCTTTGAGGCGGTGTGCGCGATCCCGTACAACGACGCAACCAAGCTGGTGACGCACCCGGTGGCCTGCGTCGACTGTCATGATCCTCAGACGATGCAGCTCCGCATCTCGCGGCCGGGCTTTCTGAACGGGATCAGGGCGTTGGCCGCGAGCGATGATCCCGTTCCGCACCTGCCCAGCGTGGAGCGATGGCGCAAGGGTGATCGGAAGAACGGGTACGACCCGAACTGGGATGCGACACGCCAGGAAATGCGGAGCATGATCTGCGGCCAGTGCCATGTCGAGTACTACTTCAAGGGGGACGCCAAGCTCGTCACCTATCCGTGGAACCGGGGCCTCAAGGTCGAGCAGATCGAGATGTATTACAACGAGGTCGGCTGGAAGGACTGGGCCCATGCCGAGACGGGCGCACCGGTGCTCAAGGCCCAGCACCCGGAGTTCGAACTCTGGAGCCAGGGGATCCACGCGCGGAGCGGGGTCGCGTGCGCGGACTGCCACATGCCCTACCAGCGCGAGGGGGCGGTCAAGATCAGCGATCACCATGTGCGCAGCCCGATGCTGAATGTCGCACGCGCGTGCCAGACGTGCCACCACTATCCCGAGGATGAGATCAGGTCGCGGGTCGAGACGATCCAGGATCGGACGGCGAAACTGTTGGGCCGGGGAGAAGAGGCGGTCGTCGCGCTGATCAATGCGCTCAAGGCAGCCAAAGACTCGGGCGCGAGCGACGAAGCGATGAAGAAGGCTCGCGAGCTCCAGCGTCAGTCGCAGTGGCGATTGGACTTCATCGCGGCCGAGAACTCCATGGGCTTCCACGCGCCGCAGGAGGCGGCACGAATCCTTGGCGAAGCGATCGACCTGGCACGCCAGGGCGAACTGGAAGCCCTCAAAGTCGCGGGCCTGAACGCGGCGGACAAGACCGCGGCCCCACCCCCCGCCAAGTGAACCACCCGCGTGCACGGGCGTCTATCAAACCATGGGACTCCTGAGCAAGCTCTTCGGCGGCGGAACTGGAAAACCATCCCGCTCCGCCGTCGTGCCTTCAGCGGAGTTCCCGTCGGCGGCTGATGCGATCGCGGCCATGATCGCGCGGCAGCGGGAGCGCTGGCCGGGGCGCTCCTGGCGGAGTTGTTTCAGGTCGGTGAGATCAAGAGCCTGACGATTGAGATCGACGCCGGATAGAAGAACGCGGGTATCGTCCGCAGCGAATCTCGTCGGCGTAAGACCGCGACCAAGACCATCCCCGGCGGGACATCAGTATCTTCGTCCAAAGTCGGAGCCAGCGCAATCACCGGCTACGCGTTCAGCGTGTTCAGACAGGTCTGCACGACATCGGCGAGCGAGACCACCTGGCCCTTGCCGGCGTCCTTGCGGGCTTTGAACTCCACGCCGCCCTGCTCGAGCGCCTTGTCGCCGATGGTGATGCGTATCGGGAGGCCGATGAGATCGGCGTCCTTGAACTTGGGTCCTGGGCGCTCGTCACGGTCGTCGGTGAGAACGTCGACGCCGTGCCCGACGAGCTCGCACGCGATCTTGCCCGCGGCCTCGCGCTGGCGTGGGTCGTCGGGCTTCATCAGAGTGATGAGGACGTGGTAGGGCGCGATCGCGGCGGGCCAGATGATGCCGTTCTCGTCGTGGCTCATCTCGACGCACGCGGCCATGGTTCGGCTGACACCGATGCCGTAGCAGCCCATGATGACCGATCGCTTCTGCTGGGTTTCGTCGAGGACGGCGAGGCCCATCGCGTCTGAGTACTTGGTGCCGAGCTTGAAGATGTGGCCCACTTCGATGCCGCGGGCGGTGACGAGCTTGGCGCCGGCGGCACGCGGCGATGGATCACCCTCCAGGGCGTTGCGAAGGTCGCCGACTTTGACGCGTGCCGGATCGTCAAGAACCGCACCGACCTCGCGGCGCCAGTTGAAGTGCTTGACGTGGTGATCGGGCTTGTCCGAGCCGCTGGCCCAGAACCCGCCGAGGCTGGCGTCGGAGTCGATGAGGAGGAGGGTGCCGGGCACGGTGTTGACGGTGCGCGGCGAGACGTAGCCGATGGCGAATCCAGCAGCGCGGGCGGCCTTCTCGTCGGCGAGCGCGACGTTGTAGCCCGACATCACCTTGACCTTGCCCTCGTTGACGTCGTGATCGCCGCGGACCGTGGCGATGATCCACTTCACGCCATCGGGCGCGGTGGAGCCGGGCGCTTTGCCGTTGGTCTGGAACACGATCGTCTTGAGCATGCGATCGGGCTTGACCTTCATGAACCTGCCGACCTCGTCGATTCCGGGGAGGTTGGGCGTGTGGACCTCGGTGAGTTCGCCGGTGGGCGGCTCGGCGAAGGTGCCGCGCGGGCGCTCGCCGATCTCGCACTTTTCGACGTTGGCGGCGTAGCCGGAGGCGGGGCACTTGAGGATCGTGTCCTCGCCGCTGGCGCAGTTGATCATGAACTCGTGCGAGGCCGAGCCGCCGATGGGCCCGGATTCGGCCTCGACGGCGGTGTAGTCCAGGCCGCAGCGAGAGAAGATGTTGCTGTAGGCGCGGTACATCGCGTCATAGGCTTCATTCAGGCCGCCCGGCCCTTCGAGCTTGGTGTGGAAGGTGTAGGCATCCTTCATGATGAACTCGCGGCAGCGGAGCAGTCCGGCACGCGGGCGGGCCTCGTCGCGGAACTTGGTCTGAATCTGGTAGAGCGAGAGCGGGAGTTGCTTGTAGGAGTTGATGGAGCCTCTCACCATTTCGGTGATGGTTTCTTCGTGGGTGGGCCCGAGGGCGGCGGTGTTGCCCTTGCGGTCGGTGACCTTGAAGAGCAGATCGCCGTAGGCCTCGTGGCGCTTGGTCTCCTGGTAGAACTCCATCGGGACGATGACGGGCATGAAGAGTTCGATCGAGCCCGCCTTGTTCATTTCGTCGCGGACGATGGCGGAGATCTTGGTGAGCACACGCCAGGCCAGGGGGAGATAGTCGTACACCCCCGCGGCGACCTTGCGGATGAACCCGGCCCGCGAGAGCAGAACGTGCGAGGGAGTCTCGGCGTCCGCCGGCGCCTCGCGCGTGGTGGGAATCAGGGTTCTCGACCACGCGTGCGCGTCGCCGAAATGCGTGTTGGAGATATTCTGCTTGAGTGCTGTCTGGCCTGCGTTCATAGGACCGAACGGTAGGCCGCCGGATTTCCACGCACGAACGGGAGGTTGCTCCCCGCGCGATCACCGATACGATGGCGGCCCGCGCCGGGGTGGCGCGATCCGGGAGTTCAGTCATGTCGAGTCGCGTAGGTTCATTGAGGGTGCTGCTGGCGATCGCGGGCGCGGCCGTGGGCGCCTCGCCGGGCGTTGCCTCGGCCGGTGAGTTGTCAACGTTTGCACTCCGGTCCGGCGAGCGGATCCATGGTCGCGTCGTGGACATGGACTCGGAGGGGATGACGGTGATGAGCCCGCTCCTGGGCCCTGTGCGGGTCGCGCGCGCGGACCTGGCTGAGGTTCCGGGTCAGCCGGCGGGCGAGGCGGCGGCAGCGCCCTCTACACCGGCCGATCCGCCGACGTTCTTCCGCGGCTGGAAGTGGAGCGTTGAGTTCGGCCTGAATGGTTCGTCGGGGAACACCGACACCCTGAACTTCCGCGCCGGACTGAACGGAAAGCGCGAGACGTCAAAGTACGACACGACCTTCGGGCTGACGTATGCCTATGGATCGGAGGAAGGCAGGAAGTCCAAGGACCGGTTCGAGGCGACGGCCCGCAACGACTGGAAGCTCGACGCCCCATGGCGTTTGTTCGCCCAGGGCAAGCTGGAGAGCGATTACTTCCAGGACTGGGACTGGCGGTGGTCGGCGTACGCCGGCGTGGGGTACGATTTCATCAAGAGTGAAAAGACGACGCTCATCGGGCGCGTCGGCGCTGGCGCCAGCCAGGAGATCGGCGGGAGCGAGAACAAGATTGTTCCCGAAGCGCTGCTGGGGCTGGATTACACGCACAAGTTCAATGAGCGCAACGATGTTTTCGTGAACATCGACTTCTATCCGGCGCTCGACAGGTTCGGGCCGTACCGCTTCAACACCAAGGCCGGGTGGCAGATCCTTGTGGACGAGAAGAGCAACATGAGCCTGAAGCTTGGGGTGGAGGATCGCTACGACAGCACGCCGGAGGGGCGCCGTCGGAACGACGTCGACTATTTCGTGCTTCTGGTATTCTCTTTTTGACAGCGGGGCCTCACGGGACGCCATTCTCGCGTTCCCCCCCTCGTGCACTCGTTCAAGGAGCAATCAATGGGGTTTTTCAAAGAGTTCCGAGACTTTGCCATGAAGGGCAATGTCGTCGACATGGCGGTCGGCGTGATCATCGGAGGTGCTTTCGGCAAGATCGTGGCTTCGCTGGTTGAAAAGGTGATGATGCCGCCGATCGGGTACCTGATGAACGGCGTGGACTTCAAGGACAAGTCCTACGTGCTGTTGAAGGCCGGGGAGGGAGGCGCCAAGAACGATGTGGTGATCGGCTATGGCGACTTCATCAACACGGTCATTCAGTTCGTGATCGTGGCGTTCTGCCTGTTCATGGTCGTCAAGGCGATGAACACGGCCAAGGCACGGTTCGAGAAGCAGAAGGAATCGGCCCCCCCGCCGCCGCCAGCCCCGTCACCCTCAGAGATGTACCTCAAAGAAATCCGCGACCTGCTCGCGAAGCGTTGAGGCGTACACCCAGTGCATCCTGTGGCATACGAAGCTCCGCGATCGCGGAGCTTTTTCATGCGCGGCTCGGGCGCCGGCTGAACACCGAGCGGCGCCGGCACGATGGGCGCGTGGCTAGCGGATGCGGAGAAAATAGGCGACGAAGAAGTGCTCGTCGGCCTGGATCTTCATGGGCACCCAGGAGGTGCTGGTCTCGCTGAAATCGGTGTGGCGGCGCCGGCGACGGGCGTCGCTCCCCCACCAGGATTCGGTGCCCGACGAGAACGTCGTGACGGGTTCGGAAACGATCTTCTCGCTCTTGCCGAGGTAGGAACTCGAATAGACGACCAGGTTTGCTCCCTTGAGGCGGGCCAGGGCCGCGAGCTGGCCATCCTCGGGATCGACCCTGTCGGTGGTCTTGAACGCCGAACGCCCGACCATGTCGACGCGGGCAGGCTCGGCGGATACCTGGAGCGCCGAGAGCAGCTTGGACTGCCGGGCAAGACGCAGATCGGAGCTCCACTCTTCCGGGGGGACGTCGGACCTCGCGGCTTCGGCATCGAGCTCGCGCAGCACGGGCTCAAGACGCTCCCACGCGACCGCGCGAATCTTGACGTCGGTGGTCGCCGCGAGCGGCTCGGACAAGAGCGCCGTGTACGTGGACTGCCACGGCGACGTGGCGCAGCCGGCCGGGAGCATCAGCGCCGGGGTCGCGGTGAGAACGCCGGCAGCGAGGCACAAGGCACGCGCGGACAAACGAAGGGGCTTTTTCATGCGGAACTCAGAGCGGGAAAGAGGCCGGGGTCCACTTTCGATCAGAGCGTGAGCTTTCGACGACGCGTTCGATGAAGTGCACCCCTCGGGCGCCATCGACAACGTCGGGGTAGTCATGGGAGCCGCCCAGGCCGATGCCGCCCGTGCCGGCCTTGCCCATCCGGCGGGCTTCGATCGCGTCGTAGGCGTTGGCGTAGACATTGGCGAAGGCTTCGAAGAACGCCTCGGGGTGTCCGGGCGGAAGGCGGGTGGCTCGCTTGGCGGCATCGCAGACGTATCCGTTCCCGCGGCGGAGAAGCTGCTCGGGCCCGCCGTCGGGACGGTGCATGAGGACGTTCGGGTTTTCCTGATGCCACTCAAGGGTGCCCTTGGTGCCGAAGATGCGGATACGCAGATCGTTCTCGTGCCCGATCTCGATCTGTGAGGCGACCAGGACGCCGCGGGCTTCGATGCTGTTGCGGGCCTTGAAGCGAAGCAGGACGTTCGCGTCATCGTCAAGGCGGCGTCCGGGCACGAAGGTGGTGAGGTCGGCGCAGATCGACTCGAGCGACAGGCCGGTGATGTAGGACACGAGTTGCTCGGCGTGGCTCCCGATATCGCCGATCGCCCCGCCCAGACCTGACCGGGCGGGGTCCGTGCGCCAGTCGGCCTGTTTCTGCCCGCTCTTTTCGAGGGCGGACGCGAGCCAGCCCTGGTTGTATTCGACCATGACCTTTCGGACGTCGCCGATCACGCCCGCGGAGACCATGTGTCGCGCGTGCTTGACCATCGGATAGCCGGAGTAGTTGTAGGTCACCGCGAAAACCACGCCGGTCTTCTTCACGATCTGAACCAGCTCGCGAGCCTGCTCGCCGGTGTGGACCAGCGGCTTGTCACAAATGACGTTGATGCCCGCCGACGCGAACGCCTTGGCAACCGGGAAGTGGGCGTGGTTCGGCGTGACGATGCTCACGAAATCAATCCGCTCGTCCTCGCCGAGCAGGAGTTCGCCCTCGAGCATGTCCTCCCATCGCTCGTAGTTGCGGTTGTCGTCGAGACCCAGATCGCGCCCCGAGGCCCTGGATTTCTCCGGGGTCGATGAGAGCGCGCCCGCCACCATGCGAGCGCGATGGTCCAAGCACGCGGCGATGCGATGCACCGCGCCGATAAACGCGTCACGACCGCCGCCGACCATCCCCATGCGAAGCACTTTGCTCACCGCCAACCTCCCAATCGCGAGGCGCTCCGCGAGGAGAGCGCCGATCGAAGTCAAGCCCGGACCCGCGACGCCCGTGCTCTATTTCTCCTTCTCGAAGGCCGCGTCGAACGCGATCCCCGAGGGCGTGAAGTCAACCCCGCGGACGTACTCGCAGCTCTCCTTGGCGCCGTGCTCGCGGTCCATGACGGCATCCTCCCATTCGACACTGAGCGGCCCCTGATAGTTGGCGCGGTTGAGCGCCCGCACGATGGCGTCAAAGTCGACGTGCCCGCGTCCGACGGAGCGGAAATCCCAGCCCCGCCGGTGATCTCCAAAGGCGAGGTGTGAGCCGAGGATGCTCGACGTGCCGTTGGAATTGATGGCGACGTCCTTCATGTGGACGTGCCAGATGCGGTCCTTGAACGCGTCGATGAAGACCACCGGGTCGATTCCCTGCCAGAGCAGATGGCTGGGATCGAAGTTGAAACCGAAGGCCGGGTGGCCGTTGACGGCGTCGATGGCCCGCCGGGCGGTGTAGATGTCATAGGCGATCTCGCCGGGATGGACCTCCAGCCCGAACTTCACGCCGGCGGCGGCGAACTCGTCGAGAATGGGCGTCCAGCGCTTGCCGAAGTCCTTGAAGCCCTCGTCGATTTCCTTCTGGGAGGTGGGCGGGAAGAAATACAGCTTGTGCCAGATGCCCGAGCCGGTGAAGCCGTTGACGACCTTGACGCCGAACTTGGCGGCGGCCTTGGCGGTGGTGATCATCTCCGCCGCGGCGCGCTTGCGGACTCCCTCCTTGTTGCCGTCGCCCCAGACGCGCTCGGGCAGGATTGATTTGTGACGTGCGTCGATGGGATCGCACACGGCTTGCCCCACCAGGTGGCTGGAGATCGCGTAGCACTGCAGCCCGTGGCGCTGCAAAATTTCCCATCGGCTCTGGCAGTGCCGCTTGTCGCGCATGGCCTTGACGGGGTCGAAGTGGTCGCCCCAACAGGCGAGTTCCAGCCCGTCGTACCCGAACGACTTGGCCTTCTCGGCCATGATTTCGAGGGGAAGATCGGCCCACTGGCCCGTGAACAGCGTGACGGCTCTTGGCATGGTTGGCTCCTTTGGGTCGGCCCGCGAACAGTCTAGTGATTCGCGGGGCGGTCCGCGCGATACAGTGATCGCATGATCCCGCACACCACCCCGGGCGTGTGGCCCGCAGACATCTCCGCGGCACGCTTTGCGTCGATGATCCAGCGCGAACGTCCCGAAGGCTGCCGGGTCGCTCTGCTGGGGATTCCGTCGGACCTTGGCGTGCGTTTCAACAGCGGGAGACCGGGCGCCGCCGAGGGCCCGCGCGAGTTTCGCCGGGCGCTGGCCCGGCTCGGGGTCGCGCGACCCGAAGGGCGTGATTGGCCCCGCGTCTTCGATGCGGGCGACGTCGTCCCGGCGGACTTCGAGGGCCCCGCGTCGCCGGACAATTCGAGCGCGGTTGCCGCCCTGCACGAGACGCACCGACGCATCAGCGAGGCGGCGCTCGGGATCGCCGATGCCGGAATGCTCCCTGTCGCCGTGGGAGGCGGCCACGATGGCACCTTCGCGTTTGTCCGCGGCGTGCACCAGCAGCTCCGAACGCCGATGTCGGGCTTGTACTTCGACCCGCACCTCGATGTCCGGGAGACGCTCGGGAGCGGCATGGGGTTTCGACGCTTAGTTGAGACCGGCGCGGCGGCATCACTCTCGATCGTCGGTTTCGATCCGATCGTGAATGCGCGCGAGCACGTGGCGTGGTTCCGTGATCACGGCGGCCAGGTGCTCGACCCATCGGGCCCATTCCAATTACCGCGCGGTCGCCCGATGTTCGTGAGCATCGATCTCGACTCGATCGACGCGTCAAGCGCGCCGGGTGTGAGCGCGATGAACCCGTGCGGGATGGCGCCCGCGACGCTCGTGCCGTGGATCGAGGCGGCGGCGGCCCACCCGCGATTGGCCTGCCTGGACATCATGGAGTTGTGCCCCCCGAACGACCCCGACGGTCGCACGGCGCGGCTCGCGGCGTACCTCTTCCTGACATTTCTTCGGGCCTTGCCGGCGAGCTAGGTCGATGGGAACGCTCGAATGATGGCGATGATCCACAACGCGAGGGTGCTCACGCTTCAGGGCGATCGTCCGGCGCGCGGGCGCTCCATGCGGGATCTGGGGGTGATCGACCGCGGGTATGTCCTGACCAGCAACGATCGGATCCTTCTTGTTGGAAAGGGCGTGCCCCAGATCAGCTTTGTTCGCCCGCCCGAGGTCACGATCAACGCCAACGGGCGCGTCCTCATGCCCGCCCTCATCGACTGCCACACTCACGCGTGCTGGGCGGGCTCGCGGATCGACGAATGGGAGCGCAAGCTCGCCGGCGCGAGCTACCTCGAGATCCTGCGGTCCGGCGGCGGCATCATGTCAACCGTGCGGGCGACACGATCGGCCACGGAGGATGATCTCGTCGCGTCGCTCTCGGCACGCCTGTCGCGCATGCTGGCCTTCGGCACGGCGACGATCGAGGTTAAGTCTGGGTATGGGCTTTCGAGCGAGCATGAGCTCAGGTTGCTTCGCGCGATCCGGCGTGCGGCCGCGGGCTTTCCCGGCACCCTCGTCCCCACCGCGCTCATCGCTCACGCGATCGACGGCGAACAACCCAACTTTGTCGAGGCCACGATCAACGGGACACTCGACGCCGTTCACGCGGTGTTCCCGGGCATCGCGATCGACGGGTATTGCGAGCAAGGCGCTTGGAGCCTGGCGGACTGCGCCCGGCTGTTCGATCGGGCCCGCTCGCTTGGGCACCCGATCCGGGTTCACACCAATCAATTCAACAGCCTCGGCATGATCGAGCACGCGACCGCGATCGGCGCGGTCAGTTGCGACCACCTCGAAGTCATGAGCGACGCGGAGATCCACGCGATCGCGGCGTCGACCTCGATCGGCGTCGTCCTCCCCGCGGCGTGTCTGCACCTGGGCTCGCCCTTCGCCAACGCGCGCCGGTTGATCGACGCCGGGGCCGCGATCGCCCTGGCGACCAACTGCAATCCCGGCTCGGCGCCGACGGAATCGATGCCGCTGGCGATGGCGATGGGCGTGCGCGGCTGCGGCATGACCCCGGCGGAGGCCATCGTGGCGGGGACGCTCAATGCCGCGTGCGTTCTGGGGCTCTCGGACCGCGGGCAGATCGCGCCCGGGCAACGGGCGGACCTGATGCTGCTCAACAGCACGGAAGAGCGATCGCTGGTGTACGAGCTTGGAGGTGCCCCGATCGCGGAACTTTTCGTCGGGGGCGTGTTGGTGGGTGTGCAGACGTGAGGCACGCCCGGACCTAGGATCACCGCAGCATGGCCGCACCCTCTGTTCATGTGCCGAAGGTTTCCACGATCGAAGCGGAGGGCGCGTTGGCCGCCGCCCGGAAGGTTGTCGAAACACACCATCGACTGGCGGCGTGGCTTCGCCCTGGCGTGACGCTGGCCCAGGTCGATCAGCAGGTCGCGAAGGTGCTGGACGAGTTGCGGTGCGCGTCGTGCTTTCTGCATTACAGGGGCGCCAAGCGTGTGCCGTTCCCCTCGTACGCGTGCCTCTCGCTGAACGAATGTGTCGTCCACGGCACCGCGGGGTACTACCCGCATCCGGTGAAAGACGGCGATGTTCTGAAAATCGACATCGGAGTTCGGTACCGGGGCTGGATCGGCGACGCCGCGTGGACGTATGTCTTCGGGCAACCGTCGCCCTTGGTCAAGAAGCTCACGGACTGCGGCAAGGAGTCGCTGGCCAAGGGTGTTCAGGAGCTTCGGCCGGGCAACACCTTCCTGGCGTGGGCCAAGACGGTGCAGGATATCGTCGAGACCAAGTACGGCTTTCATCTCGTGCGTGGTCTGGGCGGGCACGGCTACGGGCGCGAGCTTCACGACCGCCCCTTTGTATCCAACGTGGTGCCGACCTATCCGGGCGAGTGGCCGGAGGCCTTCGAGCCCTGCAGGCCGGGCACCCTGGTCGCGGTCGAGCCGATGATCGCGGTGGGAACGGGCCAGACACTCGAGCGTCCCAGGGAGTGGCCGGTTTATTCAAAGGACGGGTCACTCACGGTTCACTACGAGCACGACGTCTACATCACGGACAACGGCCCCAGGATTCTGACCGAGGGGTTGGAGCAGGTGCGCGACGTGATCGTCTGAGCCGGCTTGTTTTCGGGCCTGCCGATCCCTGGCTGGCATCGGACGGGCTTCTGCCGCCGGATCACCCGTGGGTTGGCGGGCAATTCCATTGGACTCTTCAGGAAAAGCGAGCAATACTCAAGCCCGTGAACCGCGTTGAGCAGATTTTCACGACGCTCAGGCAGGAGCGGAGACGGGCCCTGATGCCGTTTGTCTGCGGCGGGCACCCGCGCCCGGGTGCGACGGCTCAGGTTCTGCCCGCCTTGCAGGCCGCGGGCGCCAGCATCGTCGAGATCGGGATTCCGTTCTCCGATCCGATCGCGGATGGGCCCGTGATCGCCGCCGCGATGCATGTGGCTCTCCAGCGTGGCTCGACCCCCCAGTCCGTGTTCGATGAAGTCCGCTCGGTGCGTGACCAGGTCGCGATCGGTCTTGTCGCGATGGTGAGTGTGTCGATCGTGCACCGCATGAGAGGCCCGACCGAGTTTGTGGCCAGGGCGGCCGACGCGGGTTTCGATGGCTTTATCTTTCCCGACGCACCCCTCGAAGAGTCCGGCGGTCTGCTCTCGGCGTGCCGGGATCGGGGCGTGGTGGCGAGCCTGCTCATCTCCCCCTCGACGCCATTTGCGCGTGCGAAGGAGATCGTCGCGGCGTCGACGGGCTTTGTGTACCTGCTGGCTCGTGCGGGAATCACGGGTGAGCGGGCGGAGGCCCCGGACATCTCCGGGCGGGTCAACAAGCTACGCGAGGTGACGGATCTACCGATCGCGGTGGGCTTTGGGATTTCGAACGCGGCCCATGTGCGGGCCGTGACCGAGACCGCCGACGCGGCGATCGTGGGGAGCGCGTTGGTACGTCGGATGAGTGAGGCCGACGCCCAGGGACGAGACGCCATCGCGGACGCGTCCGGGTTTGTGCGTGAGTTGTGCGACGGATTGCCGCAACGACAACCATCGGCCGGTCAGCCCGCCGCGTCGGGTGCCTAGCCACCCGGGGCGAGCGTTCGCCGTTCGGCGACCGGCCTTTTCGTATTTCCGCCCTGCGTGACGGGCATTGCGCGAGTCAACCTATCGTGCGGCGCGGACGTTTTCCGTGTCCGAGAGTAACCCCTGTTCTTTCCGCGTGCCGAGGATCGGCGTGCGAACC